>Ga0268299_1000273_pt1 | contig 190446 bp, 165 predicted proteins | sample NOBtaG_FD_193484 | JGI IMG/M metagenome (GOLD analysis project Ga0268299, IMG submission 193484) | Activated sludge microbial communities from bioreactor in Nijmegen, Gelderland, Netherland - NOB reactor | ecosystem: Engineered > Bioreactor > Aerobic > Activated sludge | place: Netherlands... | reverse complement strand
AATCCCTCACGCCTCCACAGCCGATGCACCCGCTTGCGGTTCACACGCCAGCCCTCGCTTCGCAGCAGCGCCCAGATCCGGCGATAGCCGTACCGGGGATGCACTCGCACCAGCTCGTGCATTCGCTTTACCAACGACAGCTCCAACTCCGCCACACGCGGTGCATAGCGCTGCGTGCTCCGCGGCTGATCGATCGACCGACACGCCCGACGCTCCGAGACCTCACAGGTCCGCTGCGCAAGCGTCACCGCCTCCCTGCGGCGCGCCGGGCTGGTCATTTTCCCTTCAGCACCTCTTCCAATATCTGCTTGTCCAGCGACAGGTCGGCCACCAGCTTCTTGAGCCGGCCATTCTCCTGCTCCAGTTCTTTGAGACGCTTGGCTTCCTCGGCCTTCATGCCACCGTACTGGTGACGCCAGCGGTGCAAGGTCGCTTCGCTGACCTCCAGCCGCTGGCACACCTGCGCGATCGAACCGCCCGTGCCGAGGATGGCATCGGCCTCACGCAGCTTTGCAATGATCTGTTCGGGACTGTGTCGCTTTCGCTTCATCGAGAATCTCCTGCCCCTTCGGGGCACCTGAGACTCTCATAACAGATGGATCAGATTTTGGGGAGCAGGTCATGCCCGCTCATTGTTTTCGGGTCGTCACGCAGCGAGATTCAATCATGGCGCCAACGGCCGACCGTGGGTGAGTTTTTCGTGCATGGGTCGTGGTCTCGAATTGCGTTTTTGGGGGTCCGGACGGGCGCATGGCGGATTGCGGCTATGCGAACCGACCTTCCGTCCCGAAAGACCCTAACCCATTGACAATCCGCCCGGTCTAAGCCGCAATACCTGCCGCGGGTGTGCGTTATGCCCTTCGTGGGTGCCATTGTTGGGTGCCGAACGTCATAACTGGCGAGCAAATCAGGAGATACGACATGTTTCGCAGACTGTTTTCGACCAGCGCCTTTGCGCTATGCGTCCTTTCGACCCTTTGTCTGGCCGATCCGCCTGCCGATGGCGGCGAGGGCAAAGATGGCGCTCAGCCACCGCGCGAGCGACGCGAAGAGGGGCGACGCCGATTTCGGGCTGAGGGTGGCGAGCGCGGCGAAGGTCGTCGCGGACCGGGCCGACCCGGCTTCGGGCCTCAGCGCTTTGACCCCAAGGCCGAACTGATCCAGTTGACCGAGAAACTCAAACTCGACGAGGGGCAGCAGGCGGCCATCGGCAAGATCCTCGAAGACCACGAGAAGGTCATGACCGAACAGCGCGAGAAAATGCGGCCAACCGACGAGCAGCGCGAAAAGATGGAAGCGATGCGCGAGGAAATGCGGGCGGCGCGCGAAGCCGGTGACGAGACCAAGATGCAGGAACTGCGCGGCCAGATGCGAGAGGCCATGGGCGGACGCATGGAAGAAATGCGCAAGACCATGGAGGCCAATCAGAAGGCCATGCACGACGGGATCGTTGCCCAACTTCGCGAAGACCAGAAGCCCGAGTTCGACAAGATGTGGAAGGCACGCATGGAGCGACGCGGCCCCGGTGGACCGGGCGGCCCGGATCGCGGTCCCGCCGCTTTGAAGTCGATTGTCGATAAACTGGAGGACCTGACCACCGACCAGAAGGCCCAGATTGAAACGCTGTTCAATGCCTTCCGCGAGTCGCAGAAGGACAAGTCCGGCCGGCCGAATCCGGAAGTCAACCGCAAACTGCACGACGATGTCATGGGCGTGCTGACCGAGGGCCAGAAGGCCACGGTCGAAAAGGCGCTCGAAGGCCAGCGCGGCCGACGGGAACGCGGCGAAGGCCGCCAGCGCCGCCCGCGGGGTGAGGACGGCCCGAAGGACGAAGGCGTCTAATTCAGATCCAGGGCAAGCCTCAGGCGCACAAGATAGTCTGATCAAACATCAGGGCCGTTCGGCGACAAGCCGGACGGCCCTGTGCGTTGGCTGGTCGAAGGATCAGGCCGTTCGCGACAGGCTCAGCACCATGCCGTTGGCAAACAGCGATTTTGGTACGACGCTGCTGCCCTCCGCGGCGCGCTTGGCGGAGAACGCCAGTCGTTTGAGGAGGCGCGTCAGCGGGTAGGGGAGCACCTCAACGTCGTAGTAGAAGGCGCCGTCGAGCTGCCAGTTTTCGCCTGCAACGGAATGTGCGAAGCGCCCGGGCGTGTACGCGATGCGCCGCACATCCGGGGCCGGGGTGGTTGCTCGATGGCGAGAGCGGATGCGATTCCAGACGCGTGTCAGAAAACCCAGTCGCTGCATGAGTTGTCGATTGAGACTTCGGGCATTGGGAAGTGTGATCAACGCGATGCCACCGGGTTGGTCGGAGCCGCCGGATGTCATTCGGCCGGGCCGTCGCGTGATCCTGGCCAGTTCGCTCGCGGCACGCGCCGGATCCTCCAGATACTCCAGCACGCCGGCGGCGACAACGACATCGGCATATCCATCGGCGAGCGGCAGGGCGTGTATGTCGCCGACGTCGCAGCGTGAATCCAGGGCCAGGCCGGGATGCCGGGAAATGGCGGCGTTGGTCGCATCCGCCATCGCGCGCGCCGCGTCGAATGCGCGATACTCACAGCCGCGCGATGCAAAATAGCCCACCAGATTGCCCGTGCCCGGGCCGATCTCGACGACACGCGTCTTTGGACCGACGATCGGGTCCATCAAACGCTCGAGCAGGGCCTGCCGACGGACGAAACTCCAGCGCACGGCCGGGTCGGCGATGTCCGAGTAGAGGTTTCCCCAATAGCCGGTGCGTCCGAGGTGATCGAAGTGCGCCGGCACATGGGATGTGGGCGATGCCGTTTGGGACAGGCTGTAAAGGCCCCCGGCCGCTGGAGCGTGCGCGCGGATCTCATGGACCGGTGCATCTGAAGTCGCGGTCATATTGAACTATCGGATGCCGGGCAAGAAGGGCATGAAACTTGCGGCCGGCGGCCGGCGGGTGGCAGGCGGGCGATGGGGACGCAGGAGAGACATAAGAAGGTCTCTCAAATTTCAGATCGCAGTTTTCGCCCTGGTTTCCCCAGACTCCGTTCAGCCCGCGATGGCCCAGCGCACAAGTTCGGAAAATCGGGGGGCCTTGCCCTGCGAGAGCAGGCCGATCCGGAATACGCGGCCGGCGGCAAAGACGCAGAACATCGCACCGATCAGCACGGACACAATGCCGACCAGCGGCTGCCACAGGGGGATGCCTTGACTGGCGGCCATGCGCATGGGCATGAGCATCGGCGTTGCCGGCGGGAACAGTGAAAGCGAAACGGCGAATCGGCTGGTCGGATCCTCCAGCACGTTGAACCAGATGAACATCGGGAAGACGAGGATGAGCATGACCGGCGTCAAAAGGCTCTGGGCCTCCTTGAGGTCGCTGCAGGCCGCGCCGATGGCGATGAAGACGGAGCCAAACATCAGCACGCCGAGGGCCTGATAGGCCAGCATCCAGCCGATCAGGCTTGCGGGCAGCACGCCGGTGAACTCGTAGTAGTCCATCATGAAGTAGGCGCCGGCCATGTAGAGCGTTGTGACGGTCAGGGCCACGCCGACGTTTCCGAGCAGTTTGCCGAGCATCAGTTCAAAGGGCCCGATCGACCCGAGCAGCACCTCGGCGATGCGCTGCTGTTTCTCTTCCAGGGCCGATGAGAGCAATGTCTGCGACATCATCATCGACATGAACATCAGCATCATCACCCCCATCGGGGCGAAGATGGCGACCATGCGGTTCGTCTCATTCGCGTCCTTGACTTTGCCCGCGGCGTCCCGCGTGAAGAGGCTCAGTGACCGCACGAACACCGGTTCGGCAATGCGTGCGACGACTTCGGGGTCCAGTTGGGCGGAGGCCATGCGCTCCTGTCGAACCAACTGGGCAAGGGTGCTCTCGAACCAGTCCCGCACGCGTTCGCTGCCCACGCCCTGCGAGTAATAGCAGGGGGATTCGGCATCGGCGCCGGGGTCGTCGCTCAGCAGATTGGGCGGAATCACGACGAACGCGGCTGTGCGGCTGTTGCGCACGTCGCCCGACAATTCAAGCCGCTGGTCGTCATTCAGCGGCCAGGCCGGTCCGGCAATGAGTTTGATGCGCGGTTTGACCTGCTTCTTCGTCTCGGGGTCGAAGATCGATTTGGCATTGCGTTCCTCGGCCGCCGCCACGAGGCTGGGCAGCAGTTTGCCGGTGGCATCTATCACGACAACCGTCTTGTCAGTCACATCGACGCGGCCGCGCAGCAGTTTCTGTGCAATGACGCCGCCGCCCATCAGTATGGGCATGAGAATGAGCGACACCAGGAAGGCCTTGGTGCGGACGTTGGCCGCGTATTCCCGCCGCGTGATGACCCAGACTTTATGCACTGGCTGGCTCCTGCGGCGCGTGTACCGGGCCGGCGATACGGATAAAGATGTCCCGGAGGCTAGGCCGCGCAATTTCAAAATGCTCAATCCGCGCCCGCGTGCTCAGTTCGCGAAGAATGGCCTGCGGATCGGCGGCGGTGTCGGTGCGCAATTCCGTGTATCGACCGTAGGTGTCCACCCGCATTACGCCGGGGAGATTTTCAAAAACACCATTGTCGCCGATGGCCCGCACGCGCAGGGTGTCCTCGCCGTACCGCGCCTGAATGGACTGCAGCGTGCCGTCGAGGACCTTGCGGCCCTTGAAGATCATCAGGATGGAGTCGCACATCTTCTCGGCCACGTCCATGTCGTGGGTCGAGAAGATGACGGTCGTCCCCTGCTGTCGCAGGGACAGGACTGCGTCCTTGAGCATGGCCATATTGACGGGGTCCAGGCCGCTGAACGGTTCGTCGAGGATGACAAGTTTGGGATGCGCGATGACGGCCGCGACGAACTGCACCTTCTGGGCCATGCCCTTTGACAAGGCCTCGACCTTCTTGTCGGCCCAGGCGGTCATGTCGAGGCGTTCGAGCCATTCGGCCATCGGTCGGCTTGCATCCCGGACGCCCTTGAGGGCCGCATGAAAGGCGAGCACTTCTCGCACGCGCATTTTTTTGTAGAGCCCGCGCTCTTCGGGGAGGTAGCCGATGCGATCGTCGGCCGCCTTGGAATGATCGATTCCCAGGACGCGCACCAGGCCCGCGTCTGGATAGAAGATGCGCAGGATCATGCGCAGGGTGGTGGTCTTGCCGGAACCGTTGGGGCCGATAAAGCCGTAAATCGCCCCGGTCGGCACGGCAAGGTCAAGGTTGTCGACGGCAATCTGGGTGCGAAACCGTTTGGTGACGCCCTGCAATTCGATGGCATGTTCCATTCGGCAGTCCCACTCCGGTGCGGCGGAAGATCAATCGAAACGTCGAGGGTCTCGGCGTTCGGTCCCGGAGTCTAACGGAATCCACGCGGCGGTCTCACGCCTTCGGTTCGGCGGCATGGGCGGCGGCCAGGTCGGCATGGAGCAGCCGGTGAAAGAGATGCTCACCGGCCTCGCGCCGGACGGAGAGGCGGCCGGTGTTGTATGCGCGGCTGGCCAGGCCGCGCTGGACGGATTCGCAGATCGCGATGTCTTCCTGTTGCACGCGCTCGGCGACAGCCACGCTCTGGCGATGCCGGGCCTCGTCGGTGTCATCGGCGGCGAAGAAGAAGTCGAAGATGACGCGGCAGCGATCGACGCCGAGCGGCAGGACCAGGTTGACATCCATTACGCCTTCGTACCAGTTCAGCATGAAGTTGGGATACAGCCAGTAGTAGTAGGCCATGTCGCCGCCGCGGACGGCGCTAGTGCCGGCATTGCCGCCGCCTGTGATGGGGCTGCTTTGCAGGCACACGCTGCCGAAGTTCTCGATCTTGTAAGCCTTGTCGTCAATGACCGAGGCCAGCTCGCCGTGAATGAAGGGCACGTGGTAGCCACCATCGAGATAATTGTCAACATAGACCTTCCAGTTGCAGGCCAGGTCGTATGAACGACGCTCGGTAAAGCGCAGGAGTTTCAATTCGAGTTTCGCCACGCCTTCGATCATCGGACCGAGATGGCGGGCCAAGCCGGTCGCGCCGTCCTGTAGCGTGACGAAGACAAACGACTCCCAGGCCTCCACCCGAATCGGCAGCAAGCCGTTTTGAGATTTGTCAAAATCGCAGACGCCGTCAAACTGCGGCACGCCCTTGAGCGCGCCGTCCAATCCGTAGGTCCACCCGTGATAGGGGCAGACCAGGGCGGCGACATTGCCGCACGGAGCCGTTGCGAGCGCCGCGGCATGGTGGCGGCAGACATTGTGGAACCCACGAAGCACCTGATCGCGACCGCGCACGACGACGATCGGCTCGCCGGCGACGTCGGCCGTCACAAAATCGCCGGGTTTCTCCAGCAGGCCAAGCGGTGCGACGTACTGCCACGTGCCGCCGAAGACCCCGCGACGCTCCAACTCTGCGATGTCAGGATCGCGATACCACGCGGCCGGCGGCGTGGACGCCCGCTCCAGCGGCAGGTCCGCGTCGTATGCGTCGATCAGATTTCTGACGCGCGGCAGGTCCATCACTTCATCGCCTCGTCGCGCAACAGGAGGATGAAATCGAGTTTCGGCAGTTCGGCGCCACATTGCCGGAGCATGTTGAGCGCCTGTGCCCGGTGGTGATTGCCGTGGGTCGCCAGTTGGAGCATCGACACGCCCAGCGGGAAATGCCGAAACACGCCGGGCCGGCCCTGCACCGTTACGGTTCGCGCCAGGTCCGCGTCCTTCAGCGATGACAGATAGGTATTCCTTGACGCAGCGGCGCTTCGATATCGGTCGGCGATCTCGGCGAGCGGCCGGTTTGTCTTCAATTCCGGAAACAGGTGCTCGGGCCCGTTCAGCCAATTGTCGTGCCACCAGGTTTCGGCATCGACGATGTGCGTCAAGGTCGCGCGAAGCGTGTTCATGCCCATTTCAAAGGGCCGATCGAGTTGCGCGTCGTCCAAAGGTGCGCAGGCGGCGACGATGCGCCGATCGCACCAGTCGGCATGTGCGAAGCAGCGACCGACCGTGTAAAGATCCAGCGTCGGCGGCGGGGCCGGCGGCGATTGCATGCTCATATCGAGCCGCATGAAGATGTAGTCTGCGCCTTTGGCCGGCAGTTCCGCGCCGACGCGGCGCAGCATATTCGTTATCTGGGCGCGATGGTGGACGCCGTGCATCACCACGTGCAGCATTATTTCGCCGAGCGGGAATATGAACGACTCGCCGGCAAGGGTGGTAAACGGCACCATTCTGGCCAGCCCGGGCTCGCCAGTGTCGAAGAGCAGCGTATTTCGCTGCTGACCCGTGTCGCGCCATCGACCCGCCAGTTCGTCCAGCGGCAGGCCCGGGGTCATCTGATCAAATGGGGGCTTGGGAACGCCGAGCCAGCGTTCGAGCCAGATCTTCTCCGCCGCCCACAGGTGGTGCAGGGTCTGGCGAATCGACCCGGGGCCCATGTCGAACGGGCGGTCCAGCGCCGAATCCTCCAGCGGACGTGCGGCGGCCAGCAACCGATCGCGACCCCAGTCGTTGAACAGGAACAGTTCTCGAAGCGAGTCTATTTTGGACATCGTCAGCTCCGGCGATGGATGGCCAGGAATGGATATGATATCGCCCGCAAGCCTGAACGTGCAGAGCCGGCGTGTCCTCACGCCGGTGTGGGTCGAGAAAACGCTGCAGTAGCGAGGGCGCTTCGCGCGCGACCGGCCTGAGGACAGGCCGGCTCCGATCGATGCCGACATGCAGGTGCATTTGTACGGCGAATTGTTCAGTGCGCCTTTGGCCGATACCATCGTTGCGTGAGTGAACTGGCGGCACAATTCGGCAGCCTCTCCGTGGTCATTCCCGCCTACAACGCGGCACACCAGATCGTGGGCACGCTGGACGCCATTCAATCATTCCTCAATCGCGACGGAATCACGCATGAGTTGATCGTGGTCGATGACGGCAGTCGCGATGATACGGTGGAGACGGTCACCCGTCGGAACGGCGGCGTCCGCGTTCTGGTCAACGAGCAGAATCGCGGCAAGGGCTTCAGCGTGCGCCGCGGAATGCTGGAGGCCGGGTGCGACTGGGTGCTGTTTACGGACGTCGATCACGCCACGCCGATTGAGCATCTGACCGGCTTTGCGCCGCATGCCGCGAACAACGACATTCTCATCGGCTCGCGGCGCCTTTCCGAATCCGCGATCGTGCGCCGGCAGCCGCGCGTCCGTCAGGCGATGGGCCGGGTGTTTCCGTATTTCGTTCGTGCCCTGGTGCTGCCGCAGTTCGCCGACACGCAGTGCGGATTCAAGATGTTCCGCCGGGACGTTGCCCGCGACCTGTTCGGCCGCGCGCATGTCGATCGGTTCTGCTTCGATGTCGAGATTCTGGCCATGGCCGTGTCCGCCGGTTATCGCATTGCGGAATTGCCCGTGAACTGGCGGAATCCGGAGGGCGGATCGACGTTGCGGATCGTGCGCGACACGGCGCGGATGCTGGCGGATCTGGCGAGAATACGACGTCGCATGAAGCGCGGGTTTCCGGAGACGGTGAGGCTGCGCCCATCAAATTAGACCAGTCATTCGCATGCTGCGGCGACTACTTCAAAGCGGCGACAGGGCATGGGATCGAAGTATCCAGCCGCGACTTGGCCACGCCAATGACCGCAGCGTGAGCCGGTTTTTTTGCATTCGCCCACGATCACGCCTTCCGGGATTGGACCTCCATGTCCGCCAATTGACGGTCGTGCACGCGACCCAGCAGGGTCTGCGCGGTCATCGCCCCGATCAACGCCAGGAACATGTCCCATTGGGCATCCCACACGTCACCCTGCGAACCGACAAACGTGCTCGCAGCCTCATCGGAGACCAACGCCGCCCACCATTCGAGTATTTCGTAGAACGCGCTCACTGCAAGGCACGCGCAGGTCACCAACGTAAACAGCCATTTGCCGCGGCGCAGGGGCGACGTGCGCAGGAGCAGTTCCCGCACCACCAGCGCCGGAAAGAACCCCTGAGCGACGTGTCCCAGGCGATCGTAGTGGTTGCGCGACAGGTCGTACGTGTCGCGAATCCAACTGAACAGCGGTTCACGGGCGTAGGTGTGGTGAGCACCGATGATGAGGATCAGGGCATGCAGCCAGATGCCGATGTAGACGAGATTTGTAAACCGGAAACGACGAAAGGTCGCGCACAGCAGAATCGCGGCGACCACGGCCGGGGCTGCCTCCAGCACCCAGATCAACCGGTCGTGCGGGAATGCGCCGGACCAGGCCAGCAGCACGAGGAATGACGCGAGCAGGGCCACGGGAAAGCGGCGACTGGGGGCGGCGGATTCGGCCATCGGCGGCATCATAACCGCGGGGCGTCGACGCAATGGCAGCAGGGTGTGGCTCGGCCCCGCGCGATGCCGCGCCGCTCGACCTATCATGGCAGGGTATGAACAGACGATTCAAACCGATTTTCATTCTCTTCGCCGGCATGCCGGCCGCGGGGATGGACGCGCGCATGGCGAATGGGCAGCCCGCGTCGACGACCTCGCGCCCTGTGCGAGTCACGGTGTCCGACGAACCCGATGCGCTGCGCCGCGAGGTGATGGAGAATCTGGTCAATCTGCCGGCCGGAGCCGGGCGCGTCGCGGATTTCAACCTGCCACAGGCCTTCCTTGGTCGCGTCGCCGATCGAATCCTGACGGCGGCGTTTGAGGAGCAGTTTCGCAAGATTGTCGCGGAGGGTCCGGGGTCACAGCCGTCAAAAACCGCTTCGACATCGCGACCAACGTCGCGATCGGCGAGCGAGGCCGGCGTACGCGTCATTCGCACGCACGTCTCGCCGGAAAGTGCGGCATTGTGGCGATCCTGGCGAGAGGACTATCCGGATTCACGTGGGTTTCGTGCACCGTTCACGCTCAACGGCGCGCGATCCGAAACGCATGAACGGATGCTCCGCGAAACGCCGGAATGGCCGGCGCGTTTTGAGCCGTCGATGCCGGGGTGGCGCGTGGCAGGCGAGTCCGGGGAAACGGAGATCGAGGGGCTGCATCTTCAACTGACGCGCGGGGATGACTGGCTGGCGCGAGGCGACGGTGGATGCGTCGACGTGGCTCGGCAACTGGCGGCTGCATTGCCGAAGGCCCGAATCCTGGCTTCCATCGAGGAGAAACACCTGGCTGATTTTCTGAGCGAATCGGCGACGTGGAAGCCGCGGCGAACTGGCGAGACATGGGCCCTCGTCTCGCCGATGGCCGTGGCCCAGTGGGCGCAAGACAATTGTAAGTTTGGATGGGTGGCAGGAGACAAGGGCGCCGCGCCGGTGCGCGTCGCGCTGGCGCCGCGTTATCCGAGCCGCGGCGAGGCCGGGGCGGTCTTCGTGCCGGGTGAGGCGGTGGTCCTGCAGGGGCTGGCCGAGTGCGGCGTGGCGCGGGTCGTACAGTCGCCGCTGCTTTTTCAGGCGGGTAATCTGATCTGCGTGTGGGACCCGGCGAAGAAGCAGCACGTGCTGTTGATCGGCGAGGCAGAGGTTTATCGCAATGTCGCGCTGGGTCTGTCGCATTCGCAGGTGCTGGATGCGTTCAGGATTGAGTTCGGTGTGGACACGTGCGTCGTCCTGCCGGCGTCGTCGTTTCACATCGATTACGAGGTGAGTGTCCGTACGGTGCAGGGCCGGGTCATCGCACTCGTCAATGACGAGCAGGCTGGTGCGAAACTCGTGCTTGTCGCGGGCATCGAGGCGCTGGTCCGCGCTGGGGAGTTGTCTGCCGAGCAGGGCTCTAAGGCTGCCAGGTCTATTGAAGACGGCCGACTGGATTTTGCAGAGGCGCTGGGGCCGGCCCTGGTGAAAGCGAGTCGGGGGTGGGGTGCGTTTGGCCAGTCATTCGCGGAAAAGTTCAGCCGCGGTCCGGCGGATTCGGGCATTGGGAATTGTCAGTGCTTCCTGCGAGCGCTCGATTTGTGGAGCCTGTCCCGCGTCGAACTTCAGCCGGACGCGGGGGACGCGTCCACGCGGGCCATGCTGGACGCCTTGCGTCGGCGGGCGGCGGATCGGCTGACGCTTCAGGCGACGCTGAAGACCCTCGGCTGGCACATCGCGCCGGTCCCCAGCATGGGCGATTCACGGCGTGCCTTGAACTATCTCAACGGCATTCACGACAGGACGCGCTACTTCATGCCGGTCTACGGCGGGACCTTTGAGTCTGTCGATCGCGCCGCGCGAGAGGCGATTGAGCGGTCGTTGGGGCCATCGGTCGAAATCGTGCCGATTCGCTGCGCCGAGTCGCAACGGCGGGAAGGGTCGGTACGCTGCTCGGCTGCGGTCATGTACGCGGCGCAATCTGTTCCATGATGAAATCGACGGATCTCTTCGTCGCCCCCTGATTGCGGTGTACGACGTCGCGAGCGCTGTTGCCCATTTTCTGCCGCCGGGCTGGGTCTTTCAGCAGTCCGCGCAGCGCCGGAAGCAACGTCGCGGCGTCGTCCACCCGGCAGGCTCCCTCCGCAGCGAGCAGTTGTGCGGCGGCGTCGGCGAAGTTCTCGAAGTGCGGGCCGATGCACATGGGCTTGGCCAGGCCCGCGACTTCCATCAGGTCCGATCCGCCGAGCGGCACAAGCGTGCGCCCCACGAAGACGATTGTCGCCAGACTGTAGAACTTCCGAAGTTCGCCCATGGTATCGCCGAGCATGACGCGACGGCCGCCGGATTGCGGCGTCGCTGCGCCGTCCGGGCAGCGCGATCGGCGAATGCAAGCAAGCCCGCTCGCCTCGATCTGCGCGGCGACTTCGTCGAAGCGCTCCGGCTTCCGCGGGATGATTGCCATCAGCACGCCTGGGTCCGTACGCAGCATTTCTTCGTAAATATTGAGCAACTGTGCTTCTTCGCCGGGTCCGGTCGAACCGGCGACGAGCAGGGGAAGGGCGGGGTCAATCCCCAAGGCCGCGGCCAGGGCCGAGTCACCTTCGATTCGGTCGGCGATCCGGGCCGTGTCGTATTTCAAGTTGCCCACCACTCGAAGGCGATCGGGCTTCACGCCCAATTCGATAAACCGCTCTGCGTAAGTGTCGTCCTGCGCGGCCACAAACGCGATTTGTCCAAACATCCGGCGGGCAAGCGTCCCGAGGATGGGCAGCCGAAACCGCCGCATGGACTTCTCCGCGGTGATTCGGCCGTTGGCGATGCCGACGGGAATGCCGCGCTGGGTCGCGATGGCGATGAAGTTCGGCCAGACCTCCAGTTCCATCAGGATGACCGCACGGGGGCGAACGCGGTCCAGCGCGCGACGCACAACCCACGAGAAGTCGAGCGGAAAGCGAATGACGCTGGCTTCGCCGAAGTGTTTCACGGCGGCGGCGCGGCCGGTGTCGGTCGTGGTTGAGATGACGATGTCGTGATCGGGAAGCCGGCGTCGCAATTCGGCAACGAGCGAAACGGCCGCGTTGACCTCGCCGAGCGAGACGGCGTGGATCCAGATGCACGGCTTGCCGCCGGGGCGGACCGGGACGTGACCGAAGCGCTCACTCCAGCCGGTGCGGATCTTCCCGCGGAATACGCGCTGGAAGATCAGAATGGGAATGTAGGCAATCGCCAAAAATAAGTAGGCGATGTCAAGAAAAAAGCACATTGCGGGATGATACCGTCGTGTGCCGCTGCTCTGTGAGCAGTGCGAAATCGCGCCGCTCTGACCAGCGGGGCGGACCCTGTTTGACCGAGGTTTCCTCGCCAGCGCACACCTCTGGCGTCATCACTGCTCACAGAGCAGTGGCACACAACCCTGTGCGTGTTTGTGCCGCAAAGACCGATCAGACCTTCATCGTGACGGTCTTGACCTCGGTGTAGTGATTCAGGGCGTACTCGCCCAATTCGCGGCCGACGCCGCTGCGCTTGAAGCCGCCGAATGGCGCGGCCGCATCGAACACGTCGTAGCAGTTCACCCAGACCGTACCCGCGCGGACGTTGTTGGAAATGGCCATGGCCTTGTTGATGTCGCGGGTCCATACGGCGGCGGCCAGACCATACATGGTCTTGTTCGCCCGCGCGGTCACCTCTTCGACGTCCTTGAACGGCATGACGCACAGAACGGGGCCGAAGATCTCCTCCTGGGCGATCTTCATGTCGTCCTTCACGTTGTCGAACACGGTCGGCTCAACGAAGAAGCCCTTGTCGCCGACGCGCTTGCCGCCCGCGACGAGCGTGGCGCCTTCGCGGTTGCCGATGTCGATGTATTGCGTCACGCGGTCATACTGCTCGCTCGAGACCTGCGGACCCTGCTGGGTCTTCATGTCGAACGGGTCGCCGACGCGTCGATTCTTGGCAATGGCGGCGAGTTTCTCGACGAACTGGGCGTGAATCTTTTCCTCGACAAACAGCCGCGAGCCGGCGCAGCAGCACTGGCCCTGGTTGAAGAACAGGGCGAAGTAGGCGCCCTGGATCGCCGCATCGGCATCGGCGTCGGCGAAGACGATGTTCGGACTCTTGCCGCCGAGTTCAAGGGTGATGCGTTTCAGGTTGCTCTCGGCGGCAGCCTTCATGATGAGGTGGCCGACCTCGGTCGAACCGGTGAAGGCCACTTTGTCGATATCCATGTGCCGCGCGATCGCGCCGCCGGCGGTCGGGCCCATGCCCGGCACGATGTTGATGACGCCCGGCGGGAAGCCGGCCTCGAGCGCCAGTTGCCCGACATAGAGCGCCGTAAGCGGCGTCTGTTCGGCGGGCTTGAGGATGACGGTGTTGCCGGCGGCCAGGGCCGGGCCCCACTTCCACGCCTGCATCAGCATTGGGAAGTTCCACGGAATGATCTGGCCCACGACGCCGACCGGTTCATGCCGCGTGTAGCAGAAGTAAGGGCCGTTGACCGGAATGGTCTTGCCCTGGATCTTGTCGGCCCATCCGGCGTAGTAGCGATAGCAGGCGATGGTGAGCGGCAGGTCGGCGTTGAGCGAATCGCGCAGCGGCTTGCCGTTGTCGAGCGTCTCCAGTTTCGCCAACTCCTCCTTGTGTTGCTCGATGAGGTCGGCCAGTTTGAACATCAGCCGGCCGCGCTCGGTCGCGCTCATCTTCCGCCACGGGCCGGCCTCGAAGGCCTTGCGTGCCGCGGCGACGGCCTTGTCGACATCCGCCGTGTCTCCGGCCGCGACCTGGGCGATGGTGTCACCGGAGGCCGGGTTGATGGTCTCGAAGGTCTCGCGGCTCGCCGCGTCGATCCACTGGCCATCAATGAGGCATTTTGTATATTTGATCTGGATGTCGGGCCTGGCGACGGGGGACGGGGCAGTGGCAGTGGTCATGGGTAATCTCCTGTACCAACCGTGGGAAGAGGTGCATGCCTCGGGGAAATGCCCGTTCCAAGCAGCATCTTCGGCCACTCATCGGTTGTGAGGAGGAATTGTAGCGGATGGCGGTCGATGGCGGCAGGGCTTGGGTTGCAGAGTGGGGAGCCTTGGCCGGCGTGCGGGGCCGCATTCCTGCCTCATAGTGGACCGGAAGTCCGCGCTTCGCGTTATGCAATCGACTTGAAATAATCGACGGTGCGTTGGAGACCCACCCGCCAAGGCACCGTTGGCGACCAGCCAAGGACTTCGCGGGCGCGGGTCAGATCGGGGCGGCGACGCTCGGGGTCGTTCACGGGCCGATCCGTGAAGACGATCTTGCTCCTTCCGCCGGTCATTTCAATCACGGCCTCGGCCGCCTGGCGAACCGTGATCTCGCTGTCGTTGCCGATGTTGATCGGATCGATGTAGTCGCTGTTCGACGTCCGCAGGATCGCCTCGACCAAATCGTCGACGTAGCAGAAACTCCGGGTCTGCGAGCCGTCGCCGTGGACCGTGACCGGCTGGCCGCGCAGGGCCTGATTAATGAAGTTCGGCAGGGCCCGTCCGTCGTCGGCGCGCATCTGCGGCCCGTAGGTGTTGAAGATGCGCACGATGCGGGTGTGCAGGTTGTAGGCCCGGTGATAGCCGAAGATCATGGCCTCGGCGAATCGCTTGCCTTCGTCGTAAACGGCACGCGGCCCGATCGGATTGACGTTGCCGTAGTAGGTTTCGCGCTGGGGATGCTCCAACGGGTCGCCGTAGCACTCGCTGGTTGACGCCTGTAAAAATAGCGCGTGCTTGTCCCGGGCAAGTTCGAGGAGATTGCGGACGCCGGTGCTGCAGGTCTCCATGATTTCGAGACCCTTGTCGCGAAAGTCGACCGGCGAGGCCGGGCATGCCATGTTGAAGATGCGATCAATCGGGCCGGCAACGGTCACGGGCTGGCGAATGTCTGCGCGAACGAACGTGAAGGAAGGCAGGGCTGACAGGTCGCGGACGTTGGCCTCGCTGCCCGTGGTCATGCTGTCGATGCCGATGACCTCGTTCCCCTCGCGGGCGAGTCGACCGGCCAGGTGGTATCCGATGAAGCCGGCCGCGCCGGCGACGATGATCCGCATGAGGAGCGCCTCAGTTTCTGCGACAGTGGCGGCGACGAGAGCGGCGGAGAGTACGAACGTCCCGGCCTTTACGCGGGGCTGCGCAGGGATGCAATGCGTTGCCGTGCATCACCGATGAAGCCGACACGCAGCCCGTAATGCTCGCCGACCTTAACCGCCTGCCCCGTGCCGATCTGCCGGTTGTTGACCATCAGGTCCAGTTCGTCATCGACCCGGCGGTCGAACTCGACAATGGAGCCCGGGGCCAGTTTCATGATCTCGGCCGTGCGAAGCGTCCGTTCCGCCAGTCGCACGACCACCGGCACGCGCAGTTTCAAAATCCGTTCGATATTTCGGGTGACTTCGAGGGGTGGATGAGTCGATCCGCCGGTTCGCGGAGAATCGGGCGACGGGGTCGGTTCGCCGGTCAATTCGCCGGTTTGGCGTGCGAGGGAATCCACCGCCGCCTGGGCGCTGTTCAGTACGGCATCGATGTCGCCTGAATTGAACACGCCTGGCTGGTATCCTCTGATCTTGGGCGACGGCGATGATGCGCGGAATTTGCGCATGCGGCGAGCGCGGCCCGTGCCATGTTATCGACCTGTATCACAGGGGGCTTGAGCGTGCGGCCAAGATCGCCCGGCCTCAAACACGGCGGACTATTCGAACTTGCCGATCACGATGCAGGCATTGTGGCCGCCGAAGCCGAATGAATTGCTCATGGCGACTTTGATGTTCCGGTCGCGGGGGACGAGGGGCGTGTAGTTCAGATCGCAGCCTTCGCCGGGGGACTCAAGGTTGATCGTGGGCGGTACGACGCGATTCATGATGCCCTTGACCGTCGCGATCAATTCGACGCCGCCGCTGGCCCCGAGCAGGTGCCCGGTCGCGCTCTTGGTGCTGCTGATGCTGAGTTTGTATGCGTGGTCACCGAAGACGCGCTTGATGGCGAGCGTCTCGGCCACGTCGCCGAGCGGCGTGCCGGTTCCGTGGGCGTTGATGTAGTCGACCTGGTCCGGCGAAATGCGGGCGCTGGCCAAGGCCATTCGCATGGCGGCGGCGGCACCAGTACCCGTTTCCTCGGGTTGGGTGATGTGATAGGCGTCCGCACTGGTGCCAAAGCCGAGTACTTCGGCGTAAATGCGAGCACCGCGGCGCTTGGCGTGTTCGAGTTCCTCAAAGATGAGGATGCCGGCGCCTTCACCCAGCACAAAGCCATCCCGATCCTTGTCCCAGGGACGCGAGGCGCGTTTCGGCTCCTCGTTTCGCTGCGACAATGCGCCCATGACCGCAAACGCCCCCAGCGCGATCGGTGACAGTGCGGCTTCGGCGCCACCGGTCACCATCACGTCGGCCATGTCGTAGCGAATGGCGTTCAGGGCGTCGCCCATGGCATGGGTCGCGGAGGCGCAGGCCGTGGCGACGGCGGTGTTGGGGCCGCATGCGCCGGTGAGGATGGAGAGCGTGCCGCTGGCCGCGTTCACCATGAGTTTGGGAATGGTGAAGGCCGACACCTTCATCGGGCCCTTTTCCATGAGCCGAAGGTGCTGCTCTTCGAGTTCACGGATGCCGCCGATGCCCGAGCCGGTAATGACGCCGAAGCGGGGGGGATTGCCGGCGCCTTTCTCAATGCCGGCATCCTTGACGGCGTCGAGGCCGGCGGCGACGGCGAACTGTGCGAATCGGTCCAGTCGCTGAGAGGATCGACGATCGATCCATTTGGTCACGTCGAAGTCCGAGCACTCGCCGCCAAACTTGACCGTAAAGAGACTCGTGTCAAAGCGAGTGACGTTCTTGACGCCGCTCTCGCCGGCGAGATGGCGATCCCAAAAGAGATCGACCGCGTTGCCGAGCGGACTGACGACTCCCATTCCGGTGATGACGACACGACGTAACGACATGGATGCCTTGCCTGAAGAAAGTTGCGAAACGATCGTCCGCCGTGGGGGGGCGATCAGGAAGCCTTGTTGCCCTTGTGCTCGCTGATGTACTTCACGGCATGGCCGACGGTCGTGATCTTCTCGGCATCCTCATCGGGAATGCTCATTTCGAACTCGTCCTCAAACTTCATGACCAACTCGACCGTGTCGAGCGAATCGGCATTGAGGTCGTGGACGAAGGAGGTTTCCTCGGTGATTTCCGCGGTGTTTTCCTGGCCCATCTGCTCGCTGACGATCTTGATGACCTTCTGGCGAATCTCGTCGATTGTCATTGTTGCTGGCACTCCGAATACCTCCACTCGTTGCTCTGACGTCGATCGCGCGGGCGGCTGCCCCGGCGGCACTTCTCTTCGCGGCGACTCGGTGCGCCATGCGATGCGAGCGTTCAGATGGACTCCTGTGGGTCTTGTTCCAAACTCACGCGGGAATAACCGTTTCCCGCGAATCAACACACACTCATTTACATGTGCAGGCCGCCGTCCACGACCAGCACCTGGCCGTTGATATAGCCGGCCGACGGCGACGCGAGGAAGGCGATGGCCGCGGCCACCTCCTCCGGTTCGCCGAACCGCTGGACCGGTATCAACTGCAAAACGCCTTCCTTGATCTTGTCGGGCAGCACTGCTGTCATGTCTGTCTTGATAAAACCGGGGGCCACGGCATTCACCGTGATGCCGCGGCGGGCCACTTCCTTGGCCACGGCCTTGGTGAATCCGATGACGCCGGCCTTGCTCGCGGCGTAGTTGGCCTGGCCGCTGTTGCCCATGATGCCGGAGATGCTCGTGATATTGATGATGCGGCCCCAGCGGGCTCGAATCATGTGCTTGCCGGCGGCGCGGGTCATCAGAAACACGCCGCGCAAATTCGTATCGATGACCTCGTCAAACTGCTCGTCGCTCATGTTCATGACGAGGCCGTCGCGGGTGATGCCCGCGTTGTTGACGAGAATGTCCAGCCGGCCGAAATCGGTGGCGACGGCGTCAATCCACTTTTCAACGGCGTCACTCTCGGTGACGTCGAGCGGGCGGATGACGATCTTGCCGGGGTAGCGGCGATCGGCCGCCTCCGCGGTCAGGGATGCAAGCTTCTCTGCGTTGCGGGCACAGGCCACGACGGTCGCGCCCTGTTTGGCCAGGCACAGGCTCGCGGCTCTGCCGATCCCGCGAGACCCGCCAGTCACCACGGCCACTCGATCAACCAGTTCAGACATTGCTTGCTTCCAAACCCTGTGGGCCCATTCCCGGTCACCGGAAAGCACCCTGCTAGTTTAACGGCTGGTCCAAGTTCGCCGCCGCCGAGTAGTTCAGCATCTTAACAGACCGGTCAATCTTTCGCATAAGCCCGCTCAGCACGCGCCCGGGGCCCACTTCGACAAAGCGTCCGAAGCCGTCGGCAATCAGCCTCCGCATGGAGGCTTCCCACCGAATCGGCTGTGCGACCTGTTCGCGCAGGCGCATCCGCACCGAAGTCGGGTCGCCATGATAATCGGCCGTGACGTTCGACACCACCGGTATTTGTGACGGATTTATCGCCGCTGCCGCCAACGGATCGGCCAGCCCGGCAGCCGCACTTTCCATCAAAGGCGAGTGAAACGCGCCCGCCACCACCAGCGGAATCCCGCGTCCCCCGTGTTTTTCCGCAAGGGCCACCGCCCGGTCGCAGGCTCCCTTGGCGCCGGAAATCACGATCTGGCCCGGGCAATTGTAGTTGGCCGGCCCCAGAATCTCACCCTGTGCCGCTTCCCTGCACAAGGCAATGGTCTGCTCCTCCGACAGGTTCATCACCGAGACCATGCCGCCCGTGGTGTTCTCGGCGGCCGCTTGCATCAGTTGACCGCGCCGGGCGACCAATTTCAGGCAGGCTTCAAATTCCATGAATCCGGCAAGGTGCAGGGCGGTGTATTCGCCGAGCGACAGACCGGCCATGGCCGCGGGAGGCAGGTCCGCCGCGATTCCCTTTTCGGTCATGACGTGCCACATGGCGACCGAGGTGACGAAGATGGCGGGTTGGGAAATGTCGGTCGCGTTGAGCCGATCAGCCGGGCCCTCGAAGCAGAGCGTGGAAAGCGGCATTCCGAGAATTCGATCCGCCTCGTCAAACACGCGGCGCGCGGCCGGATGCGCATCGGCGATGTCTTTGCCCATGCCCACGACTTGGGAGCCCTGACCGGGGAATAAGATCGCTGTCTTGGTCAAAATGAAACTCTCGTCGTTTGTGTGAATCAGAATATGGCGCGGCTAGAGCCGCACGAGGGCGGATGCCCAGGTCAATCCGGCCCCAAATGCGACCATCAACACCAGGTCGCCCGGTTTGACGCGCCCGGTCCGGCGGCACTCGTCGAGGCCCATGGGAATGGACGCCGCCGAGGTGTTTCCACAGCGCTGGATGTTCATGAACATCTTTTCTCGCGGCAGGCCCAGTTTCTCCCGCGCCGACTCGATGATTCGAAGGTTGGACTGGTGTGGAATGACCACGGCCAGGTCCGCTGCGTCGACGCCCGCCTCGGTGAGGGTGGACTCGATGACTTCCATGTTCCGCTTGACCGCCAGTTTGTAAACTTCCTGGCCGCGCATCTTGGTGTAGTGCAGCCGCTCCTGGACCGTCATGGTCGAAGCAGGCAGTCTTGATCCGCCGGCCGGCACCCAGAGCATGCTCGGGTCGACGCCGGAGGCGTGCATCTTGCTGTGGAGGATGCCCGTGTTTCCGTCCACATCGGCGCGCGTCAGCACGCAAGCACCGGCGCCGTCGCCGAAGATGATGCAACTGGCGCGATCCTGATAATCGGTGATGCGCGACATGGTCTCGGCGCCGATCACCAGCACGTTTCGATACGTCGAACCCTGGATCATGCGTGCCCCGACGAGCAGGGCATAAATAAAGCCGCTGCAGGCCGCCGACAGGTCGAAGGCAGGCACTTCGCGCATGCCCAGTTCCTTCTGCACGAAGCAGGCCGTCGATGGAAAAAGACATTCTGGTGTGATTGTCGCGATGATGAGCAGGTCGATGTCGGTCGGTTGAAGACCGGCGTCGGCAATGGCGGCGCGGCCGGCCTCGGTGGCGAGGGTCGCGGTCGATTCGCCCGGGCCCACCACGTGCCGTGTTTCTATCCCGGTGCGTTCCTTGATCCAGGCGTCGGTTGTGTCAACCATCGCCTCGAAATCGCGGTTCGTCAGGACCTTCTGGGGCACGAATCGGCCCGTGCCGGCGATCCGCAGGCCGAGTCGCTCAGGCATCCACGGGCTCCTCGGAGACACGGTCGCGAAGGGCCGTCGTCAGGTCGCTGCGTACAAACTGAACCGCGACGCGGACCGCGTTCATGATGGCGCGGGCGTGACTGCTGCCGTGGCAGATGATGCAGTTTCCGTTGACGCCGAGCAGGGGGGCGCCGCCGTATTCGCTGTAGTCGTGCCGGGCCCAGATGGTCTTGACGACCGGTTTGAAGCGCTCGGCCAATTCGGGGCTTTCCGCGGCGATTTCGCGTTGAATGGTGCTGAAGATGCCCTCGGAAAGGCCCTCGGTCAGTTTCAGCACGACGTTTCCGGTGAAGCCGTCGCACACGGCGACCTCGCAGGTTCCGGCGAACAGGTCGCGGCCTTCGACGTTGCCGACGAAGTTCAACGTGCTGTCGGCCCGCATCATCTTGTGCGTGGTCTTGACCAGGGGACTGCCCTTGACGTCTTCGCCGCCGATGGAGATCAGCCCGACGCGCGGCTTGGCGATTCCCAGGATCTTCTGGGCGTAGGCACTGGCCATTTGGGCGTATTGAAGCAGGTGAATCGGCTTGGGGGTTGTGTTGGCGCCCACGTCGCAGATGGTCATGGGTCCATGAAACGACGGCAGCACGACAGCGATTCCAGGACGCTGCACCGCCCCAATGGTCTTCATGCTCAACTGGCAGGCCGCGGCGCAGGCGCCGGTGTTGCCCGCGGAGATGACGGCGTCGACCTCGCGCTTCGCCCCCATGCGGGCCATCATCATGATTGAACTGTCTTTTTTCTGACGGACCGCCTCGACCGGCGAGTCGTCCATTTCGATGACCTGGGGTGCGTGAACTATCTTGATGCGACGATCTTCGCGGGCCTCGGGCGGAAGGTGCTGGTGAATGGCCTCTTCGCGGCCGATCAGCACCAGTTCGTCATCCGGACCCAGAAATCGCAGACCATCCACGGCCCCGCGAATAATCTCCGCGGGTGCATGATCGCCCCCCATGGCGTCTACGCCGATCCGCATGGCGGGGTTATTCCTCGTCAGACTTGATCTTGATGGAGACCTTCTTGTTCACGTAGCCGCAATTCATGCAGGCGACGTGCGACGGCTTGGCCTTCTGGCACTTCGGGCACGGGGCCAGGTTTCTGGCGCTGAGCGCGTGGTGCGCCCGGCGCGATCGGGTCATCTTGCTGGAACTACGTCTCGCTGGAACCATGTCCTGAACCTCGCAATACAAGAAAAACGTCTTTGGCGGCAGCGCCTCACGGCATTCGCCGGCGCCGGCGTACGGCCCGGAATGCACATCGCGAACGACCGTCGGCCCCCAATGCCAAGCCGGGAACTGTAATTCCGGCCTGTGGGAGTGTCAAGGCGAACGCGGCCGCCCAAGCGGCTGTAAGTCGGCTGTTCGGCGGGAGTTGTCGAAACCTGCTAAGATACACCCGGTGCGTGGGCGGTTTTGTCGATACTGTTTCACCCGCGTCAGGTATCGGACCTGACCCATCATCGCTCGTCTAGAAGGAATTTGAATTCCATGGCAGATGCGCCTCCCCCGCGAGCCGGGTACGTCAAGAAGCCGGTTGAACCGAAACGCTGGAGCATTGAGGCCATGTCCAGCGGTGGCCAGAAGGTCGTCCTCGGGCGATACGAGACTGAGGAGCAGGCCCAGGTCGACCTGGGACGAATCCAGGACGAGAAGTTCTATACAAAAGCAAAGATCGTCGAGTCCAAACTCCCGCCCCCGGCAGCGCCCGAAGCGCCCGCCGACTGAACAACACAGCATTGCGGCCCCGTTGCGAATGACCCGCCTGAAAATAGCGCTCCGGGCGCGAGCCTCCGTTTGAGCGCCTGGTTCCAGGGCGACGCTGTTCGCTCAGGCTTGAGTCGCGAGATTCGCTGCAATTCCCGGATCACACCGCCAGATCGTCTCTTTGTCGGATCGCGGCGGATTCGTCCGGCTCGTCAGGGCGAAGCAGTGCGAGACCGAGCGTCAGCGGACCGCATCGACCGGCAAACATCAATAACGTAATCACCAGTTTGCCTCCGGTGCTGAGATCACCGGTGATTCCCATGGAGAGTCCGACCGTCCCGATGGCGCTCACCGCCTCGAAGACGATACCGAGAAACGGCTTCTGCTCGGTCAGCGCCAGGGCGGTGACGCCGACCGCCAGCAGGCAGAGGTACATCGTGGCCGACGCGACCGCGAACAGCACGCGCAGCATGGGGACTTCATTGCCGAGCCAGACCACGCGGTCCCGGCCGCGCAGCACGCTCAGCATGTTGGCCAGCAGCGCGGATACGCTTGTCGTTTTGATGCCGCCGCCGGTGCCGCTGGGCGAGGCGCCGATGACCATGGCGACCATGATCACGAGCAGCGTCGCGGTCATGAGCGGTCCGATGGGGATGGTGTTAAACCCCGCCGTGCTGGAGGCCGACATGACCTGAAACGCACAAGCCATGAGGCCTTCACCGAGCGGAAGCGAGCGCACGCCCGGCTCGATGCAGTAGATCGTCGCCGTGCCGACGACAAAGATGAAGGCGGTCATGTACAGGATGACTCTGGAGGTGTAGGTGATCAGGTGTTCGCGCAGTTTGAGTGACAGATAGACATCCTGTACGACGATGAAGCCGATCGCGCCCAGGTAGCAAAGAACGGCGATCACCCCGTTGACGACCCAATCACCGCGAAAGGGCTCGAGGCTGGTGTTATTGAGGCTGAAGCCGGCCGTGGCAAACGCCGAGATGGAATGAAAGACGGCGGACCACAGCGGCTGATCGACGCCCAGGGCGTGGAACCGCCACCAGAGCAGCAATGCGCCGAGTGATTCCGTGACAAATGTAAATACCACGACATGCACGATGAAGCGCTGCATCACGAAATAGTGCGGCACGGAGAAGCCGGCCTTCAGAATGCCAAGCCGCGTCTTGGAGATGCGCCCGCCGCGGGCGAGGATGATGAGCGACGACAGGGTCATGTAGCCGATGCCGCCCAGTTGGAAAAGCGCCAGGATGACGAATTCGCCGAATCCGGAATAACTGTCCGCGACGCTGATCGTGGTCAACCCGGTGGTTGATATGGCGCTGGTGACATTGAACAGGTGATCGATAAACCGCCCGGGTTGCTGCTGCGCGAAGGGGAGGCACAACAGCGCGGTCCCGATGATGACATATGACACGAACCCCAGCACCAGTTGCTGTGCCGGGCGAAGCCGGGCCCATGCACGCAGGCCCCGGCGCGGCGGCGCGAGTACGACCCACGAGGCCAGGCGTCCCAGCCCGACGAACGGCACACGCCATCGATTCCAGACGGGTGCAGGACTGTTCAGTTCCCGACTCAGCGTTTGCGGAGAGGAGGTGTCTTTTTGCGTGATATTTTCGACTGCGGACGACGACTCGACGGACGGGGTGTCTCCGCCAGGACGGACCGGCTCCATGTTGGGTTCCGAGGTGCGACGCGACGACATCGGCGCATTCCTGCACGCGCAGACGCGGCAACGCACTCGCACGATCGGAAGCCCATGAAACGCGCGATCGGTCGACCGGCTGTCTCAGGAGGGCCTGGCGTCGTGCCCTTTCAAATGCCTGCGAGGTTAGCTGACGGGCTGGGCCTTGAAAGTGGCCTGGAACCGACCGATTCCTGCGCCCCGGCCACCGGCCCGACCGGACGGTGACGTTGGGTTCCCCGCTCCCCGGCACCGGCCGGAGATTCGGCTGCAACGAACAAGTGGTATTGTGGCCGCCGGAATCGCCAAGTCAAATCGGGTGCCAGGGGACAGCGGATTTACCAGGTTGGTACGGCCGTCTCGGCGGTACGCACGGGCGGGATGCCCGTACCACACACCCAAGCAATCACCTGTCGCGGAGCACAAAGCAAATCGGAAGCGCCCGGGGCAACCTGGTGTGATTTCTTTAGTTTGAACCCGAAAACAGCGTCGGCGCGTCCTTCAGCGTTTTGATCCGGTCGCGCAGCATCGCCGCTTTTTCGAAGTTCAGCGCCTCCGCCGCCTCCAGCATCTCCTTCTCCAGGTCGGCGATCGATTCGGTTACGTCGAACTCCTCCTCGCTCGCGCGGATGGCTTCGCGGGCGGTCCTTCGGGCGGAGATCTCGCTCTCCAACCCGCGGCGAATCGCCTTCTTGATGCTTTCCGGCGTGATGCCGTGCTCCTTGTTGTAGGCCTCCTGCAGCAGCCGGCGGCGGAGCGTTTCGTCCATGGCCTGCTTCATCGCCGCCGTGATTTTGTCCGCGTATAAAAAGACTTCGGCATCGACGTGCCGGGCGCACCGACCGATGGTCTGAATCAGGCTGGTCGCGCTGCGCAGGAAGCCCTCCTTGTCCGCATCGAGGATGGCGACGAGCGACACCTCGGGCAGGTCCAGCCCCTCGCGCAGCAGGTTGACGCCGATGACCACGTCGTACTTGCCCTCGCGCAGTTCGCGGAGAATCTCCACCCGCTCGATCGTGTCAATCTCACTGTGCAGATAGGCCGCCTTGATGCCCGCCTGCTGGATGTAGCCGGTCAGGTCCTCGGCGAGGCGCTTGGTCAGCGTGGTGACGAGCGTGCGCTGTCCGGCGGCGGCGCGGGCTTGAATCTGATGCAGCAGATCGGGCACCTGGCCGCGGGCGGGCTTGACCGTGATGGGGGGGTCGAGCAGTCCGGTGGGGCGGATGACCTGTTCGACCACTTCGCCGCCCGTCTTTTTCAATTCAAAGGGCCCCGGCGTCGCCGAGACGAAAAGGACCTGGTCCCACATGGCTTCGAACTCCTCGAAGCGCATCGGCCGGTTGTCGAGCGCGCTGGGCAGGCGGAAGCCGTGTTCGACGAGGACTTCCTTGCGGGCGCGGTCGCCGTTGAACATCGCCCCGATCTGCGGGATCGTGGCGTGCGACTCGTCGACGATGAGCAGGAAGTCCTTGGGGAAGTAATCGACAAGCGTATAGGGCTTCGATCCGGGGGGCGTGCCGGCGAGATGGCGCGAGTAGTTCTCGATGCCGGAGCAGTAGCCGACTTCCTGGATCATCTCGATGTCGTACTTGGTGCGCGCGGCGAGACGCTGGGCCTCCAGCAGTTTGCCCACCCGGCGCAGTTCCATCAGGCGCTGCTCCAGTTCGTCGCGAATGGCGGCGACCGCCTCGGCCACGCGCTCCTGCGGCATGACGTAATGCACCGCAGGGTAGATGTAGAGTTGGTTGTGTTTGACCAGCGTTTGACCGGTCAGCGGGTTGATCGTGGCCAGCCGCTCGATTTCGTCGCCGAACAGTTCGATTCGATAGGCGAATTCCTCGTGGGCCGGATACAACTCGACCACGTCGCCCCGGACGCGAAACGTGGCGCGCTTCAACTCGATGTCATTGCGGTCGTATTGCAGTTCGACGAATTTCTTGAGCAGGTGGTCGCGGTCCATGGACATGCCGACGCGCAGGTCCATGACGCTGGCCTTGTAGGCGTCGGGGCTTCCGAGACCAAAGATGCAGGAGACGCTGGCGACGACGAGGGTGTCGCGGCGGCTGACCACGGCGCTGGTGGCGGAGAGGCGCAGGCGGTCGAGGTCGTCGTTGCGCGAAGAGTCCTTCTCGATGTAGATGTCCCGCGCGGGGATGTAGGCCTCGGGCTGGTAGTAGTCGTAGTAACTGACGAAGTACTCGACGCAGTTGTTGGGAAAGAGTTCGCGGAATTCCTCGTACAACTGGGCCGCGAGGGTCTTGTTGTGGGAGATGATCAGGGTGGGGCGGTTGAGCCGCTCGATGACGTTGGCCATGGTGAAGGTCTTGCCGCTGCCGGTGACGCCCATGAGGGTCTGGTGGCGCGGGCCGGGCTTGGAAAAAGCCCCGACCAGGGCCTCAATGGCAGCCGGCTGGTCGCCGGCAGGCTTGAGCGGGGATACGATTTGGAACTGGTCCATAGGCTGTGAGTTTCTATTCGGATCAGGTTCCGATGGTCCATCAGGTTCCGATAGTCCTTCGAATCGAGCAACGGGGCGCCACATTCATGCGTTGAGGTCGGGCCAAGTCCCCTCACAACGACGTGCGAATCTACCCGAAACTCTGGCGTCGTGCAGAGCGTTGACACCGTGACCCGAGAGCATGTCAGGCGGGCCTTTGCACCGACACGCGTCTGCCGAACCGACGTCTCGTGCGGCATCGCCCCGTGCAGGCATCCGCGGCCGCGGCCTGTCGGCGTAGGGCCAACCGCTATCATATTTTTTCTTGAATTCGCAGCCAGGATTCTTGACAGGCAGGGTGCGATTTAGGTATGTTGCAAGGGTGTTGTTAGGATCTGGGCATTGTCCTGATCACATCGAAGTACGCATCGGTAATCTACGGCCTGGAGCTTTCTGGGACATGTTTGGGCTCCAACCGTGCAAGTTTATATTTGGAACACGGGAAGCAGGCGTCTGCTTCTTGAGGCTAATAGGTAAATGGAGGCGGAGGTATCCAATGTTTAGGAAATTTAGCGGGACGTTTATGGTTGTAGCCGTACTGGCGGCGACGAGCATCGCGGCGGCCGAGCCGACGTCGTTTGCGATTCGCAGTGTCACCACCGGCAATTTCCTCGAAGACTTTACCATCGACTCATACGATTGGGGCTCGACTGACTTCATTGATGTCACCCCTAATGACGGTGTGGCACAGTTCTATAATATCGCGGTCAATTCAGGAGCTAGTACTCGGCCAGGTTTTGACTACGAGATTACCTTTAACTACCTTGCGTACTCCATTATCGACTTCGGGGCCGGGACCCACAGCCTGGACATCTTGAACATTAAGCCCCAGGGCACAAACGAGCCCATCACCAACGTCGTGGCCAAGAACCTGACCGGTGCTCCGATCGGCCTGGTTTCAACCGATGGCAGCAGCATCTTCTTTGATGCGTCGAATGCAGACATTCTGGCCGGCGGCGAGTTCGTCACGATCCAGTTCTCCCAGATTCCGGAGCCGGGCACCATGGGCATGCTGCTCCTGGGCGGTCTGGCGCTGATTCGCCGGAAGCGGTAATCCCATCTGGGCTAATCGCATTTTTTTCTAACCAGGAAGGGCACGGTCTTCATCCGAAGGTCGTGCCCTTCTCCATGCGCCCGACTTCAGAGATCGATCGCCGGTCGCACATGTTGTGCGCGTGAAGCGCGCAAACGCGATGACGTCGATTTCGTCGGTGTATGGGTGTGACGCGGGAGGCGGCGAGTTCCCATTTTTCAGGGTGACCCGGGGCCGACACCCGTATCGCGCATGCGGTAGGCCTTGCCGGCCTCATAAAGTCTCAATCGGCCCTGGTACTCAGTGATTGCATCCGTGGATCGATCTCGCCTGGCCAGTTCAATTGCCTGCCGTACGAATTTTGCCGCTTTGTCGAATTGTCCGGCCTCGGCATGGGCCTGACCCAGAATGTCGACAAACCGGTGATGGAGCATTGCCGTCGCCAGACAGGCCCGCTCGGCGAGTTTCACGGCAGTTTTCCCATCTCGAATGGAATCGTCGTCGCAGGATGCCAGGAGTTGGGCCAACTCGGCTGACAGGACGTGTGCCTCCGGGTTGGCCTCGACGCCCTGAGTGAGAATCGATCGTTGACGCTTGTAGTCGCCTTGAGCCCTGGCGACCCTGACGGCCGAGGTGTACGCGTCCACCATCGATGGGTACTGGTCCATGACAATGTCATATAGTACCAGTGCCTGATCGTTGCGTCCGGCGGCGGCGTGGAGCATGGCGCGATAAAAGGCCACGGGCACCCGCGGGCCTTCGGCCTGCTTCGATTCCGCTTCGTCCAGCCTGGTGGCGGCCTCTTCGAGTTTTCCACAGTCAATCAAGACGGCGGCGAATTCGCAGATCGCGAATGATGTGGCCCCGCGCGCGGTCAAAGCCGCCTGTGCCTCATTCACGGCGTCGTCGCATTCCTTATTCCGAACGAGGCATAATGCAAGGGCGTGCCGCGCGTCCCCGTCGTCAGGCGTCCGCCGAACATGGGACCTGAGTGTGGCGATCGCGCGCGGAAGGTGGTTGGCATTGACGTGTGCCGAGGCGAGCCGCGTTGCCGCGGACGGCCATTTCGGATCGATCACGTAGATCTGCTCCCACAATTGGGCGGCCTCGCCGAAGTTCCCCAGGGTCTCGTGAATGGATGCAAGTGTCGAGATATACTGAAACTCGTCAGGCTCCCGCGCGGCGGCGTTCTTCAGCAATACAATTGCATCATCCACCTTGCCTGAATTGGCCAGCGCCAGCGCGCGTCGCGAGATCACCTGAGGCCTGTCGGCCATCTCAAGAAGCGCAACATAGAGTGGATCGGAGAATCCGCGCAATGCGGTTCCCAGATCCGCGAGCCTGGCATACTTGTCAGCCAATTCGGCGTTCTTCCGGGCACGGTAGATCTCCGCCAGCGCCGACAAAGGGGCGCGATAGTTCGCCTGCAACTCAACTGCCTTGAGCAATTCCCTTTCCGCCTCGTCCGGCCGGTCCAGGTCCATCAAGCATTGTCCGAGCCGATAGTGCGGGTAGGGGGCGTTAGGGAGGATTTCGACGGTCTTGCGATACAGTTCCGTGGCCTTTGCCCGGTCACGTTTGTAGACCAAGTCCGCGTGTCGAATTCTGGCCGGCGGATAACCGCCATCGGCCTCCATGACCCATGCAAATTCAACTTCTGCGGCGGCTTCATCGCCCGACTGCGCAAGTGCGACGCCCAAGTAGTAGCGCGGTGCAGGGGACCGGGGCACCACGGCCACCGCACGCCGAAAGCAGGCGATCGCCGGCTCGTGTAGATCCTGACCGAGGTACAGCGCCCCCAATTCGCAAATGGCCGTCGAACTGGCCGGTGCGGCTTGGATACGCTCCTGGGCTGCGACGATCTTCCTCCGGACGCGTTCCGGGAGGGCATCGAGATCCACCTGCGGCAGAGGGGGCAGGTCACCCTCCGCGGTGGATCGGGTCGCAGGGGAGCCGATTGTCGGCTGCGTCGAGACGGGCGAGGTGGATTGGCTCGGTCTGTCCGTCGATGGGCCCGATGCCGTTGGTTCGGTGACGTTCGTATTCGAATCGCCACGGGCCTGCGTCGTCGGCGCCGCAGGGGCCGGCGGCCGGTCACACCCCGCGAGTCCACCCGCGAGATGAAGCAGACACGCGCCAGTCGCGCCTCGTGCGAGTATTTCCCGGATTGTCATGGATGGTGTCCCAATTGTTCGTCAAAGGATCATGATATCCGAGCGACCCATGAACGACGATTCGGCGGCCTGCGCATGCGTTGACAGCGCGGGATGGCGCAGCGGAATTGAGGGGGGACTTGAGAGTCGGCCCAATCGCGGCTAGGCTCTGAAACTGGTCGTTTCCGGCGTCCGTAGCTCAGTTGGATAGAGCACCTGGCTTCGAACCAGGGGGTCGGGAGTTCGAGTCTCTCCGGGCGCGTTTCAACAAGTCGGGTCGGTCAGGGGTCGAGGTCTGATGGCGTATCAAACGGCACGGCTCGCCTACACGACCAACGGTCGCACCACCATGATCCGATCCTTGCCGCCGGCCTTTGCCAGGTAGAGCGCCTCATCCGCCAGCCGTACGAGGGCCTCGCCGGTGGGGGGCTGGTCTTGCTCGCGGCTGGCCAGGCCGATGCTCAGGCTTGCGACCGAGGCATCAGGCATTCGCGCCGACACGTCCTTGTGAAATCGGGACAGGATGCGTTTGGCCGAGGCCTGCGCATCCGACGGCGTGGTCCGCGGGAGCATGACCAGAAATTCGTCGCCGCCATAGCGGACGGGCACGTCCGACTCGCGCACGGATTCCTGGATCGCCCGGGCGGTCAGTTGGAGCAGCCGGTCGCCGACCTGATGGCCGAGGGTGTCGTTGACCCGCTTGAAGTTGTCGAGATCAATCATCATGCAGGTCAGGTCGGTGTTGTAACGGCGGGCTTCGGCGAAGAACTGGCCGAGCAACTCACCGAAATGCCGCCGATTGTAGAGACCGGTCAGCGAGTCGCGGGCGGCGGTCTCGCGCAATTGGGAGTTGACCTTCTCCAGTTCCTGGTTGCGCAGCAGCAGTTCGCGCTCCAGGCGCTGGTTGGCCCGTTTGATCTCCACCATGGCCAGCGCCTTTTCAAGCACGATCGGCACCACCCGCAGGTAGTCGCCGTGCTTGACCACGAAGTCGACCGCGCCGACCCGAATTGCCTCGGTGGTGGCCACGCCCGACCGGTCGCCGGTGACCATGATGACCGGCAGGTCGTGGGTCTGGCGGATCTGCTTGAGAAGTTCGAGACCGGTGCCGTCGGGCAGATTCAGATCAAAGATACCGACGTCAAAATGCGTCATGTTCAGCGCAAGTGCCTCTCGAACGCTGGCGGCATGGGTGACGGCAATGCGGGGAAAGTGGTCGCGCAGCAATTCGCACTGCAACTCCCGGTGATCGGCATCATCGTCCACCATGACGAGGCGGGGGAACACCGTTCCGGCGTCGGCCGTCTCCGAATTGGGTTTCTTGTCGCTCTTCATTTGGCCCCCCCGACTACAAGACCGGCATTGCGCCCCGGCCGGACGGTCGATGCGACCGGCGATTCGCCGGTCCCGCCGATACCGACAACGGACTTCTTCAGCGTAAAGCAGAATGTCGAGCCGCCGAGCGGATTGGGCTCGACCCAGATGCGTCCGCCGAGTTTCTGAACGATGCTCTTGCAACTCGACAGGCCCACGCCCTTGCCCTGAATGGTCGACACGAATTGATTGGTCGAACGTCGAAACACGTGGAAGATCCGCTCGGACTCCTCCGGCGACACGCCGATGCCGCGGTCCGCAACGCGGATCAGGTACTCGTTCTGCCGGTCCTCCGCCGTCACCCGGATTTCCGGCGTTTCACCGGCCGGAAGCCGTGCGGGGTCGGTGTACTTGATGGCGTTGTCGAACAGGTTCTGAAGAAGTTGCCCGATTCGGCGGCGATCGCACCGAATGGTCGGCAACGGCGCGGGAATTACGACGCGGATGTTCTTGCGGTTCAACTCGAATTCCAACTGCCGGGTGATGCTCTCCACCTTGTCGTTGAGATTGACGATCACCGGGCTGGCCTCGGTCGATTGAATGTGCGACAGATCCAGCAGTTCGTCGATGAGGTCCAGTTCGGTGCGAATGTTGTGCTGGATTCGATCCAGGCAGCGGGCGGCCTCGGGCGTCAGGGTGTCGCCCTGCTTCTTGCGAACGATGTCGGCCATGCCGGCCGCGTTCCGCAGCGGCGCCGATAGGTCATGCGAGACCGCGCGAATAAAGTCTTCCTTCTCGTCTATTTCGGCGCGAAGTTGGTGGTTTGCGGATTGCAGTTCCTGGGTCCGCAGAAGCACGCGCTCCTCCAACTCGGCGTTCAGTTTCACCAGTTGGTTGTGCGAACGGGCGAGTTCGGCGCTCATGACGTTGAATGACCGGCTCAGGTCGCCGATTTCGTCGCGTCGATCCTCGGGCACGCGAATGGTCAGATCGCCGCTGGCGAGTTTCGAGGCGGCGTCGGAGAGCCGGTTCACGGGAGAAATCACGCGGCGAACCAGTTCGAACCCGAGCGGCACCATCAAGAGGGTGATGCCGATCGAGACGCCTGCTACGCGTTGCACGTTCTGCGCAATGGTCTCGCCGGCCTGGTTCAAACTCAGCCCGAGACGGATGTAGCCAATGGTCGGCGATGCCTTTGCCGGCGCGCCCGCGGCGAGCGGCGATCCGATCGACGTCACCGGGTAGACCGTGTCGATGCCCGGGCCCGCGGTTCCCTCGGCACGCAGCGCCGGTCGGTCGATCGGCTCAACTGAGAACCGCTCGCCGTCACCCAGCATCAGGTTCTTGATCGTGCCTTCGCCCTTTTGCTGGCCCGCGAGCAAATGGCCGCTGACATCCAGGAACAGCAGGTAGGTCAGTTCCCCCTCGGTGACCATCCGGCGCGCGATGTCGAGCAGTGCTTCTGAATTTTTCGCGTCCATGTCGACCGCGCAACCGGTGGCAATGGCCTTCGCCAATTCGCGGGCATGGCGGGAGGCTTCACCGGTGGCCAAATGGGATGAGATCTTTAAATGCATGCCGCTCGTCAAACTGACCGCGGCGAGCACCAATCCGGACAGCAAGATGGTCGTACGGAGTTGGAGTCCGAACAGGGCGCGGCGAAGGTCGTGAAGGAATGATTGCACTGCCTCTGGTCCCCCGAGCAGTCGCGCAACGCTCGTTCGTCAAACAACGTTCGGCGCAAGGTCGCCGAAAGCCGGTTCGCCGCTGGCGCCGCACTTCCACATCGATATCGTCGCGCATGCCGGGGCGCTTAACACCCGCTTCATCTAACTGGGCGAACTTGTTCAATATCGGTCGCAGGCCTGCGTTTTCGGTCTGTTTGCTTGGGCCCGACCGCACCCATGCGGTATGATCGCGTTACTTGCGAAGGGCGATCCGCCCGGAGACTGCGACGTTATTTGACGGAGTGCCGCCATGAAAATGGGAATCGCCACCAGCATCGCCATGTTCGTCGTCGCGCCGGCCCTGGGTACGCCGACGGTTCTGACCGTCAACCCGGTGCAATCCAGCGTGAGCGTTCAACTCTGCATGACTGTCACGAACCAGCAATGTGACACGGACACCTCGCCTGTGACCGGCACGCTTGTTACGGACCTGGACTGCCTGACCGGGCCGACGGCGTTGACGCTGCACGACTTCGACTTCGCTCTGTCCAACACCCTCAATTTGAACCTGAACTGGGGCATCATCGTCGGTCGGTTCGACGCGGTGGCGTCCAATGTTGCGTTTCACTACGCCACGCCTGGCACGCCGCAACCGCCCACCCCGGTCATTGCCACCGCCTTTTCCTACGCGGGTGTCCCGGCAACCGCGACCGGCAGCATGTCGTACACCTCCAACAACCTGGTGTGCGCCGGCATGAACGCCGCCGGGTTGCTGTGCAACGCCGCGATAGACCTGAGCACGCTCGCCATCAGTCCGGTCGGCTTCAACGGCGATGTCACGGTCAGTGGTCGGACCGTTTCCGTGGTGATCGCAATCAACTCGTCCAGCCCGATCGACCCGAACAATCCGGGGCTGGGCACCCTCAACGTCACCGGCTCGATTCGCGCCGGCGGCGTCGTGCCGCTTCCCAGCGTGGCCAATTTTCTGGGTGTCTTGATGGGCACGCAGACGCAGACCGACCTCGTTTGCGAGTCGGACATCAACGCAGACGGCGCGATCAACGGCCTTGATGTTCAGGCCTACGTGCGGGCTTTGCTGGGTCCGTGAAACGCATGGGCGCACGTCCGATTCAATGGTAGAATGGCCGATTCAATCGGCTGGCGCGTGACGCTCCTTGCCGGATGACCAGGGAGCCTTTCAACATGTCCCGCAATGCAGATTCACTCTTCGGAAAAGCCCCGCGACGAAGCGGCTGCCGCGTGATCGTGACCGGCCAGGTCGGCGTGGAGAAGAAGCCGTTCCTGGAAAACGTGGCCCGGCTCGCCCGGCAGCGCGGACACAACGTCTCGTTGTGCCACGTCGGCGACATGATGTACGCCGAGGCGCCGGACGTCGTGCCCGGCCGCATCCTCGATCTGCCGCGCACCCGGCTCAACAGCCTCCGCCGGGCGGTCTTCAAAGACGTCATCAACATCGCGGACAAGAACGAGAACGTCATTGTCAACACCCATGCAACGTTTCGCTGGAAGCACGGCCTGTTCGAGGCGTTCGATTTTGACCAGATGACGGCATTTGACGCCGACTTGTACGTGACGCTGGTCGACAATGTCGACGCCGTGCACGAGCGGTTACTGCGCGATCACGACCTGGTGCATTCGCTCAAGGACATCATGGTCTGGCGCGAGGAGGAAATCCTTGCGACCGAGATTCTGGCCCATGCCATTGCCGGCCACGGCAAATTCTACGTACTGGCGCGCGGGGTCGAGGGTGAGACGGCGGAGTCGCTGGTGCGGCTCATGTTCGAGTCACATCGCAAGCGAATCTACCCGAGTTTCCCCATGTCGCATGTCATGGACATGCCGGACGTGCTTGCGGAAATCGACCATTTTCGCGATACGCTCGCCGAGCACTTCATCTGCTTTGACCCCGGCGACCTCGACGAGAAGCGGCTGCTCTTCGAAGCCGGCGAAGCCACCAAGCGCGGCGCGCAGACCATCAGCGTCCGCGTCAACAATCGCGACCTGATTTTCAACGTCGCCGATGTCAGCCAGGTTGCCCGCGACATCGACGGCCAAATCTATGCCCGCGATTTCAAGTTGATCGACCAGTCCGACATGATCGTCAGTTATGTGCCGGAGTTGCCGGGCGGGATTCCGGGTCTCTCAAGCGGCGTCGAGCGCGAATTGCAGCACGCCTTTGAGGGCACAAAAGAGGTATACATCATCTGGCGGCCCAAAAAGGAGCCCAGTCCGTTCATCACCGAGACGGCCACGAAGGTGTTTCCGACGGTCGAGGAGTTGTTCAAGCACTTTCAGGCCAAGGGCTACATCGGCGACTTCCAACTCGTTCTGCCCTCGGGCAATGCACCGCGGGAGCGTGGGCGAATCGGATAGCGCGTTGGGCCCAGGAGACTTTACGGGCCGGCCAATTCTGGATTCCATACGTCCTGAGGCCGAAACCGTCCGGCAGATCGCACTGGACAGCCGCGTTGCGGTTCTGTAATGTTTTCCTCAATCAAGGGGCATCGGCTGCGACCGCGCCGGGCACGCTGGGTGGCGCCATCCTGTTTCGCAGAGCGTCTGCGAGGATGTGCAACGCCATGTGCCACGATGAGTTGAAAGTCGCAATCCGTACTGATTATGGACGATTTAACCCGTAACATGCCGCAGACGGGGCTTGATTCTGGCAGTGCACCGTCTCCGGCCAACCGGAAGTGGCTGGCCCGGATCGGGATGGCCTCCTTTATTTTCTTTTTTGTCAAAGGTCTTGTGTGGCTCGCGATCGGCGCGGGCGCATGGATCTTCATGAGGAACGACTGATATGGAATCCACGGCAACCCCGAGCAAACCCGCCTCTCGCTGCCCGTTTTCGGACGCCTCCGCCGCGCCGCAGCAGACGCTGTCCAGCCGGCTGCGCGAGGCCACCGCGGAGGCCCACACCGTGGCCGAGCGGCATCCCGTGCAGGGGCGCATGGCGCGGGGGGCGGTTTCACGCGAGGATTACGCGAACTGGCTGGAGCAGATGTACCACGTCTGGGCGGCATTGGACGCCGCGGTGGCTGAAACGGCGACGGCCGACCCGCGCGTATTCGCGATGCTTCGCCCGTACCATGCCCACGCTTCGCGCATCGAGGCCGACCTGGCGTTCCTGGGACGGACCGGCGCCCGGTCTCCGGCATCGCCGGGCACGCAGCGGCTGGTCGATTTCGTTCATTCAACTGCGAAGAGTGCGGCCGCCATCGGACCGTGGTACGTACTGGAAGGCTCGAACAACGGCGGGCGATTTCTGGCAAAGGCGGTGTCGCGGGCGCTGGAGATTTCCGGACCCGAGGGACTGCGCAGTCTCGATCCCCACGGCGAGGCTCAACAGGCGCATTGGCTGGAATGGCGCTCGGCCCTCGACGCACAGCAATTCACCGACAGCGAACGCGCCGCCATCATTGATGCCGCGAGCCGGACGTTTGCTGGATTGACACCTGTCTTCGATGACATGCCGACGCTGGCGTAACGGATGCTGAGTGGATCATCTCGCGCGGCGCCACTGCCTCAAGCGGAGCGTCCGTGAGTCGGCGTTTGCGCGCCTTCTCGCTGCATGAAGCAGCGGCACACGCCATTCGTCATGCCGATGCGCTACAGTTTCTCGCCCAATCCGCCGAAGCGGCGCTCGCGGTTGGCGTAAGCAACCAGGCCCGCGTCGAATTCGGCCGCGTGAAAATCGGGCCAGCATGCATCGGCCACATACAATTCCGCGTAACTGATCTGCCACAACAGGAAATTGCTCACCCGCATTTCACCCGCCGTGCGAATCAGCAGATCGGGGTCGCGCAGCCCGCCGGTGTAGAGTCGGTCTGAAATGAGTCGTTCATCGATTTTGTCCGGCGACAGCAGCCCGGCCGCCGCGTCGGCCGAGATGGATCGCACCGTGTCGACGATCTCGGCGCGGCTGCTGTAGTTCAACGCCAGACACAGGGTCATACCCGTGTTTGCCGCCGACTGGCCCGCCGTCTGGTCCAGTTCGCTCAGCACCTCGTCGGGCAGGCCGGCCCGGCGGCCGATCTGGATCATGCGGATGTTGTTGGACAGGATGGTGTCGCGCTCCTTGATGAGGTAGCGGACATACAGGTCCATCAGGTGGGCAATCTCGTCGAGCGGGCGGTTCCAGTTCTCTGTCGAAAAACTGTAGAGCGTGAGGGCTTCGAGTCCGAGTTGCGCCGCACGGGTCACAATCTCCCGCACGACCACGGCCCCGGCCTCATGGCCCTGCACGCGCGGCAGCCCGCGCCGCCGCGCCCAGCGCCCGTTGCCATCCATGATGACGGCGACATGGCGCGGCATTCGCTCGGGCGGAATGCCCAGTTCGGTCATCGGATCCAGGCGTGGGGCGGTTGGCATGATTGAATCGTGTATGTCAGGTGACCGATCCGACCTGAATGTGCGTGACGCGAGCCGCGTTGACGAGTCGATGACCCGAACTACGCTTTGCTTCGTTTAGATTCCCTCACCTGCGCCGGACGCCCCGGTGCTCGTCGGCCGCGGCCCGCGACTCTGTCGGAGTTTCAATTCCGGCGAACTCGTCACCACCGTGCAGCCCGCGGGGATGCTCCCGGTCAGGAACGTCGAGCCGCCCACGGTGGACCCCTCGCCGAGGACCGTGTCGCCGCCGAGAACGATGGCATTGGCGTAGATCGTCACATTGTCCTTCACCGTCGGATGCCGCTTGTAACCGCGAACCATCCGCCCGCGTTCATCCTTCAGGAAAGACAGCGCGCCGAGCGTGACGCCCTGGTAAACCTTGACGTTTTCACCGATGTCGGCCGTCTCGCCGATCACCACGCCGGTGCCGTGGTCGATGAAGAAACTGCGGCCGATCTTGGCGCCGGGATGAATGTCGATCCCTGTCTGTAAATGGGCCCACTCGGTCATCGTCCGCGGCATGACCGGTACGCCCATCGCGAAGAGCTGGTGTGCAAAGCGATAGACCGTCACGGCCAGCACGCCGGGATAGGCGAGGATCACCTCGTCGGTGCTCTGCGAAGCGGGGTCGCCGTCGTAGGCCGCCTGCACGTCATAGGCAAGCGAATCGCGCATCGCCGGGATCGCATCGAGAAAGTCGATGGACGCCTTGCGCGCGGCCTGATCAAACGGGGCGGCCTGCTGCGCCGAGCCGTTGGGGTCGTACTTGCCCTCGATCTCATTCTGATGGCAGAGCGAGCGGAAGATCTGCATGTACAGCGATTGCGCCAGCCGCGGCAGCAATTCGCCGACGTGAAAACGAACATTGCTGTCGGAAAGATTCTGCCGGCCGTAGTAGCCGGGGTACACCAGTTGCAGCAACAGTTCGATCACCTTGATGATCTCATCGCGGCTTGGCAGATAGCCGCGACCGATGTGCCGGGTGCGCTGGTCGGCCTGGTAGTTCTGAACGATGCGGTCCACCAGTCCGGGAAGGCGGTCGTCAATGTCAAATTCGCCGATCATGGAATCTCTGCTTTGCTCCCTCTCCATTTGGGAGAGGGCTGGGGTGAGGGCCGACGTTACCGACGATCCTCCGTGCATTCCATCGCGCCTGATAGGGCGACCGGCAGCATTGTAGTGCGATGGGGTTTGAATGCGATGGGCTGCGGTCGGTGGTCGGCTAGGAGCAATGTGGAACTCTGCTTTAATGCGGCAAGGTGGAACCCTGCCGCACCGATGTCGCGAGTCGAAGCACCTGCGACTAAGATCCGCAAGGTATGGACTTTACCACGTTGGGCAACACGAGCGTCGCCGGCCTGCAATGGGGCGATGAGGGCAAGGGCAAGATCGTCGATCTGCTCACCGAGCATTTCGACGTCGTCGTGCGCTATGCCGGCGGGGCGAACGCCGGTCATACGGTGCGCATCGGCGATCAGAAGTTCGCGTTGCACTTGGTGCCCAGCGGCATCCTTCGGCCGGGCGTGGTCAGCGTGGTCGGGCCGGGTGTCGTGGTCGATCTGGAGACCATTTGCGGCGAGATGCGAGCGCTTCGTGAGCGCGGCATCGAAGTCGGCACCAACCTGCTCATCTCAAACCGCGCGCACCTGGTGATGCCGTATCACAAGCAGCAGGACCGCCTTTCGGAGGCGCAGTTGGGCGACGATCGCAAGATCGGTACGACCGCGCGGGGCATCGGTCCGTGCTACGCCGACAAGATGCTGCGCTCCAGCGCGTTCCGGGTCATGGATTTATTCAAACCGGCCGAGTTTCGCGCCAAACTGACGCGGGTGCTGGCCGATCGCAACAAGGCGTTTGCCGCGGTCTATCCGGCATTCGAACCGTTGGCGCCCGAGGCGATTGCCGACGACTATCTGCGGTTGGGCGAGGAACTGCGCCCGCATGTGACCGACACGACGCAGGTCCTGCATGAAGCGCTCGCCGACAACAAGCGACTGCTCTTTGAAGGCGCGCAGGGCGGGCTGTTGGACATCGATCACGGCACGTTCCCCTACGTGACCAGCAGCACCTGCACCGCGGGTGGGGTCGCCGCCGGCGCGGGCGTGCCGCCGTCTTGCATCAAGACGTACCTCGGCGTGATAAAGGCTTACATGACCCGCGTCGGGTCCGGGCCATTTCCAACGGAACAGAAGAATGCGACAGGCGATGCAATTCGCGTGAAGGGCCATGAGTTCGGCACGACGACGGGCCGGCCGCGGCGCATCGGCTGGTTCGACGCCTTCGCGACGCGCTACAGCGTGGCCCTGGCCGGCATTACCCAACTCGCCGTGATGCACCTCGACACGCTGGGGATCGTCGATGAAGTCCGCATCTGCACCGGCTACACGTATCAGGGCCGCACGCTGCCGATGTTTACGCCGGATATCGACATTTTGTCGGATGTCGAGCCGGTCTACGAATCCATGCCGGGCTGGAGCGCCGATATTCCGCCGAATGCCCGGTTCGGCGACCTGCCGGCGCCGGCGCGGCAGTACATTGAGCGGATCGAGCAGTTGCTCGGCGCGTCGGTGACGCTGGTCAGCATCGGGGCCGAACGAACGGCGACGCTGCACCGGTAGCGTCCGCCCTCCGTGGCGGAGGACGTTGGTAGTAAGTAGGACGCGTGCAACCGATACGCCTTGCCGGCCCCCACAGAAGGCGGCCGCTACGGATGTCTTCAATCGCATGAAACTCGCCCTCGCTCAAATCAATACCCTTGTCGGCGATGTAACCGGAAACGCGGCAAAGTTGATCGACTGGATTGGCCGGGCAAGGGCGGCAGGTGCCGATGTGGTGCTTTTTCCCGAACTGGCCCTGTGCGGATACCCGCCGAAGGATCTGCTGTACAAGCCGGCGTTCATCGACGCCTGCGCCGCCGGGCTGGAGCGCTTGGCCGCCGCCACAATCGGCATAACGGCAGTGGTGGGTTGGCCGGAGCGGAATCCGAACCCGAACGGCCGGGCCCTTTTCAATTCCGCCGCCATCTGCCGCGACGGGAAGGTCTCCGCGGTGCACCGCAAGAGCCTGCTGCCCACTTACGATGTCTTTGACGAAAGTCGCTATTTCGAGGCCGCGCCGGAGAATGAGCCGGAGACGCTGTACGACGCGGCGGGGCGTTCGCTCCGCGCCGGCGTGACCATCTGCGAAGACCTTTGGAACGAGCAGAGTGTTATTGCCCGCCCGCTGTATTCGATCAACCCGATCGAGCGCCTCGCCGGGGCCGGTGCCGCAGTCATACTCAACATCAGCGCCTCGCCGTTCGAGGCCGGCAAACAGCAAGTCCGCGCCAGGTTGTTCGGCGCGGCGGCCCGGCGACACGGCGTGATCATCGCCTACGTCAACCAGGTCGGCGGCAACGACGACCTGGTCTTCGATGGGGGCAGCGCCGCGTTCGATTCGAGCGGTCGAATGGTCGCGCAGGCGAGGGCGTTTGAGGAGGACCTGCTGCTGGTCGATCTCGAATCCCTCGCTTCCGCGAGAATCGAGCCCTTTCCCGATCGCATCGAGGGGATCTACCGGGCCCTGGTGCTGGGCACGCGCGATTATGTCGTCAAGTGTGGATTTAAGTCGGTGGTGCTCGGCCTCTCCGGCGGCATCGACTCGGCCCTCACCGCGGCCGTGGCCGTCGATGCGCTGGGGCCTGCGGCGGTGCACGGCGTCGCCATGCCCTCGCGGTTTTCCAGCGAGCACAGCCTGACCGATGCCCGGCTGCTGGCCGCGAACCTGGGCATCGATTTGATGACCGTGCCGATCGATCCGATGCATCGGGCGTTTGAAACCGGACTGGCGCCCGTGTTCGCGGACCGTCCGGCCGACGTCGCCGAGGAGAACGTGCAGGCGCGGATTCGCGGCAACCTGCTGATGGCCCTGTCCAACAAGTTCGGATGGATGCTGCTGACCACGGGAAACAAGAGCGAACTGGCGGTCGGCTATTGCACGCTCTACGGGGACATGTGCGGCGGCCTTGCGGTGATCAGCGATGTGCCTAAGACGACCGTCTACGAGATTGCCCGCTTCGTCAACACCCGCGCGGGCCGGCCGCTCATTCCCGAGGGTTCGCTGACCAAGCCGCCGTCGGCGGAACTTCGGCCCGACCAGACCGATCAGGACAGTCTGCCGCCGTACGCCGTCCTGGACGCGATCCTGAAGCGCTACGTGGAAGACAACGCCTCGGTCGAACAGATTGCCGCGGAGGGATTCGATCCCGCGATCATCCGCGACGTCATCCGACGGGTGGATCTGAGCGAATACAAGCGCAAGCAGGCCGCGCCGGGGCTGAAAGTCACCAGCCGTGCATTCGGGACAGGGCGACGCATGCCGATCGCGGCGCGGCATGGGCTTTAGCCGGCCTGGTGTCCGACCGCTTCAACTGCACGAATTCGGAGTACGAACTCCTTCAGGTTTGAACTAGAATTCGAGTTTCCACGCCTGCATTTCATCCAGTTGTGCCTTTGGAGTTCCGCTGTCGACGCGTTGCCAAGAGGTTGTCAGCACCTCGTCGGTGAATTCCGCGTACGTGTTCCACTGGTTTGTGGGTACTGGGGTCCCGGATTCGATTCGCCATGCCGCGGTCGATCCGAAGATGAAATAGACACGGTCAACCGTTTTCGCGTTTTCGATGGTGGACCAAAACGCCATCGCGCTGCCTTCCGCACCGGCGTGAATTCGGCCTCTACGAACGCGAGGATATCTTCCCCAGACATAGACCCAGCCACTTTGAAGGTCGACGAATGAATGATCCTTGTCGTATCTAATATGCGTGTTTGGGCCCATGAGCACTTCAAAACTTGATGATTTCCCTTTGTATTCAAATTCGATGTGAATAAGTTTGACCTCGCCCGTGGACGTCTTGGCGTCAATGCTGCCAGGTTCAAATATACGGTGATCGAGTTCGCGGAATCGAACTTCGTCGGTTTCCTCGTAGTTCAATTCGACCATTTTCGAATGATCACAACCCCCCAAGTTGAAGGTCAGTGCGGCAATGGACAAAGTTGAGAGGAGTATCGGCCTGAACATGACTCTCTCCGGGCGTTGTCTTAGGGGCGCGCGTCAATCATGACGCGCAGTGAACGCTGGACCAATGTCGCAAGCACCATCGCGATTGCCATCGCAGTCCATGGGATCAGTGGATGACAAACGAACCGGGAGAATACCGCGCATACCATCGCGATGACAAATATAATTATTGCGGCCGCTGCGACGGCAAGTACGAGTCTCCAGATTCGTCGGCCCCAGGCACGGGTCGCCCAGACGCCCACAATGGCGGAGAGGGCACTCACGGCGACCAGTTGTCTCACTCCGGCCAGGGACCACATGGTGCCTTTTTGAAGCGATTCGATCCCGGCGGCGTGTACGTAAACGCCGGGCATCTCCCGATTTGAGCTGTACTGGATGAAATCGTTACACTCCGGACGAGCGTCACCCACCAGGATTATTCGTCCGCCGATCCACCCTCGTAGTTCCCCTGTTGAGAGTTCAAATATCTTCTCGTAGTCCATGCTGGCCGCGTTGCACGCTGCGTCCTCGGGAATTGTCGTAATCAGGCGGCCGATGGTGTCGCCGGGTTCGAGTTCTTCACGGGACTCAAGTTGCACCTCCCGGGTACTGAGCCAGTAGGTCGGGAGCAGCCTGGATGTGCGGCGCGCGGCTCGAAGGGGGGTCGGACTTGGGTTGCGCAGCACCGCAATTCGGCGAGCCTCCGACTCAAACATCGCGACAAGCGCCTCACCAGGCGCGGCATGAGCCATGCACGCCGCCAGCGCCAATGACGGACGGGCGGCGTCCGACCGGCTTTGCAACACCAGTTCGAGATCGCAGGGCGGCTCCCCCGCGTTAATCATGATTGTGCCGTACGAAACCTCTGCATCGAGTAGTGGGTCGATGATCTCCGGTCGCCCGTTTGGCTTGAGACGCCAGTCGCGGGCGCAAACCACCACGTCGCCGCCTGCACTCAGAATGGCCTTCGCGCCGCGAACGAGGTCGGTGTCGAATGGGCTCGGCTCGGCGAAACGAATATCCCATGCGACGACAACCGGGCCTGCGGTCGCCAGTTTCTCCATGAGCGCTCCATGCACCTTCCGCACGGATCGCCAGTTGTCCGCGGCGTTCACGCCAGTCAGGCCAAGCCGTCGGGCCAATGCATCCATGCGCCCGGTGTCGTTTATTGTAATGAGTCGAACGTGCTCGAAACCGACTGAGGGAAGGATATGCGACTGAATACTCGACACCAGTCGCTCAAAACCGCTGTTTACCGTCGGAACCGCCGATAGAAACACGCCGGAGACTTCAACCGAGATCACCGTCGCCACCATGGCAATGAGCGCCACCAGCGTTGCCGGACGTCTGGACAGGAATAACCGTGCCCGCACGCCCGTGCGGTAGGCCAGGCTTTCGCCGCGCGCCTGGATCGGCTCGCCCTTTAGAAATCGGCGAATTTCCGCGGCCAGTTCACCGGCCGAGAAGTACCGCTCATCCCGCGATTTCTTCAGGCACTTCAGCAGGATCGACTCAACGTCTTCGGGAATGTCCCTGGAGACCGCGCGCGGACGGGTTGGCTCGACGGCGAGGATGTTGTGCACCGTCTGATGAAATGGCCCCTGAACCGCGTACGGAAACTCCCCTGTCAGAAGTTGGTAGAGGATCACCCCGAGTGAATACACGTCGGATCGTGCATTGACCTGGCCGGCGGCGCCCTCGGCCTGTTCGGGCGAGGCCCAGGGGATCGACCCCATGAATACACCAGTCTCGGTCACCTGCGGTGAATCGGAGGTGACCGGGCCGAGCGAGCGGGCCAGGCCGAAGTCCAGCAGATGGGGCCGGCCGTCCCGGTCGACACGGATATTGGCGGGCTTCAGGTCGCGATGAATCACGCCGTGTTGATGCGCCACGTCGACGGCGTCGCAGATCGTCGCGAAGAGACTCAGAATCGCTGCGAGGCGTTCGCCGCCGTTTACGGGCAGTGCATCCACATATGCCTTCAGGTCATGCCCTGAAATGTACTCCATTGCGAAGTAGTCCACGCCCGAAGCGCGGCCGCGATGGTGGATTGTCACGATATTGGGGTGTCGAAGTTGCGCCAGGATCTTGATTTCGCGTTCGAAGCGGTCGCGCTCGCGCGGCCCCGCGAGGCAGCCGTCGCGCAGCACCTTGAGGGCCACTTTGCGCCCGGTTGATTCCTCCAAGGCAAGGAAGACAACGCCCTGGCCGCCGCGGTGAATTTCCGATAGGAGTCGATAATCCGGAATAGACAACCCGGCGAGGGGTCGCTGCCGCGGGTCCGAAGACTGGGTATTCGATCCCGGTGTGCCCGCCGCCTCGTCGAGTTGACGCCTGGCGTCGTGAATGAGCGGCAGTTCCGGCGAGTCTGATTCCATGGTCGCACCGCAACGACACCCGGTCCGACAGTTGGGGGTCTTGTCATCAGTCTAACGCCAAAATCGACGTTGTCCCACTGCGCCCTGGATGGCGACGGGTCGACTGTCACAAAACGACCGCGGCGGCGGTCGGTCGATCTGACCGCCGCCGCCGCGTCGCTTTGTTGGAACCAGGAGGTTTGTTCGTGGCATCCGCCATTTTGACGGACGCCACGATCGATTCAGTTTCGCACATCGTTACGGTTGCAACAGCATGATGCGGTACTTGTTGAACAGAACGTTGACGCTTGTCGCGTTGCCGGCCTCGTAGTCCGAACTGGTGTCGCCCACGCAGACGAACCGCTTGACCAGGCTGCCTTCATCACCGACGGCGATGGTGTCGGCGGTGTGGTTGGTGTCTGTGTAAGTTGCCTGGCTGGTGTAGGGGCCGAGGAGGGCGGTGATCACGGCGCCCGGCGGGGCGGTGTACACAACTTTCCACTCGGAGGCGCCTTCGGCAGTCGTCCAGTCATCTTCGGTTTCCTTGGCCTTCATATAGACGCGGGCATAGAGGTTGCGCACGCCGCCCGGCACGCCGTCGCCGGCGATCAGCCGCGCTTCCAACTCCACGACGGGACCGTTGCCGTCAAAGTCCTGGTCGCCGCGGGTGTGCGGCGGGATGTAACTGATGCTCGACAGGTTCACCAGGGTCTCCTTCGGCGTCGGCGGCGGCGGCTGGATGACGGCCAGCGTCGAGATCGGCTGGTTGTTCCACTTCAGGATCAGCAGGTTGGTTCCCGGGGTGAGGGGCACGCCGCTTGAGCCCAGGTTGAAGACCGCCTTGTAGTGGGTCGGGATCGCCAGCATGGTGTCGGGAAGCGGCGTTTCGACAGTGCCGTTCATGATGAACAACTTCAGTCCGGTGCCGGTCGGGTCCTTCTTGTCGAAGTCATAGCCGAAGATCGTGACACTGTTCAGGTCATTGGATTTGACACGGGCCACCTCGATCTTGTCGGGCACGAAGTTGATGAACGCCGGCGGCGGCTCGATGAACGGCTGGTTGAGCAGTTTGGCCAACTGGCGCTCGAGTCCGGTCTTCATGCGCCGGGCAAAGAAGTCGGCGGTCGCGATCAGTTCGGTCTGAGCGCCGCCCAGGGCGCGCTGCAGGACTTCATCGATATCCGCCTTGATGTCGTTCTCGGTCGCGGGCAGGTCGGTGATGACCCCGCGGACGATGTCCTGCCATTCGGCGCTGTTGATGTCCAGGTCCTGGATCGCGGTCTGGAGGACGCTGACCGCGTTGTTGCCGACGTTGACCAGGTCGCCGACCCCGCAGGCCCCTGCGCCCATGCCGCCTGTCAGGCAGGCGAGGACAAACGCGATGCACTTGGATCGTCGCAGACTGGACGCTGCTTTCGAGTTGTTTCGTGAATGACGCATGATCGTTGCTCCTTCTTTTCTTGCGAGGGTCGCCCGGACGGTGACACTGTCCGTTGCGGTCGGGAGAACATGCGTAGGGTGGTTTTCGACGGCGTCAGGAAATCTGGATTACAATTCGGCCCCGTTCAGGCGACGCGCGCAAGTGGTGTCAAAGCGAGACTTTACGCATCTGTGGCCCTCGGACGAAGCGAAAGATGGGTACCCAATTCGTGGCAAATGCACCCAATTTTGACGTCCGGCAGAAGCGGCTTTCGCATACTGGTGTGTTGCAACACAACGGGCGAGCGGGGTCAAATGAGAAGTCAGTCGCGTTCTTGCCCGTCCGTACTGGAATGTGACCTTCGAATGCATGCGACTTCCTGAATCTACCACCGGATGCTGAATTGTGGCCGATAGCGAAAAAATACAGACGAATGGTTCCAACGGTGCGCCGCTCGACGTAACCACCCTGCTTGCCGCCGCCGCCGGTGGAAAGCCGAAGGCCGCGCGCGAACTGCTGCCCCTGGTGTATCGATCGTTGCGTGACCTGGCCGAACGGCAGATGCGCCAGGAGCGCTCGGCCCATACGCTTCAGGCGACGGCGCTGGTCCATGAGGCCTACCTGCGGCTGGTGGGCGATCGCGAGATCGGCTGGGAGAGCCGCGCACATTTCTATGCCGCCGCCGCCGAGGCCATGCGCCGCATCCTGATAGAACACGCCCGCCGCGCCGGCGCCAAGAAACGCGGCGGCGGTCTAAAACGAGAAATCGCCAGCGTGGCCGACCTCGCGTGCGAAGACACCATCGCCTATGCCGAGGATGTGGACGCGGCGATTGAAGCCCTTCGCAAGGAAGACCCCCGCGCGGCGAGCATCGTGCAACTGCGCTTCTATGCCGGGTTGTCGGTGGACGAAGCAGCGTCGGCCCTGGCCATGTCTCCCAGCACGGTCGACCGCGAATGGCGGTATGCCCGGGCGTGGTTGTTGCGCCATCTGGGGCAGGGCGAAAAGTCGGAGGGCCCGTGATGAGCGACCAACGCCGCGAGCGAGTGAAGGATCTGCTTGAACAAGCCGCCGCCTTGCCGACCGCTGAACGCCGTGCCTACATCGAGGCCACCGCACGCGACGACCCGGTCGCCGCCGCCGAAGCGATTGACTTGCTCGCGACGCTTGACGACTCGGCCTTCATGACAGCGCCCACCAACGCCGGCGTGACCCGAACCGTCAACACCCCCGAGTTTTCATTCGAAGCGCCCGGCGCAAAGGTGGGGCGATACAAACTGCTGCAGCCCCTCGGCGAAGGCGGGTTTGGCGCGGTCTTCATGGCCGAGCAGACCGAGCCGGTCACTCGGCGCGTGGCCCTGAAGATCATCAAGGCCGGCATGGACACCCGACAGGTCATCGCCCGCTTCGAGGCCGAGCGGCAGGCCCTGGCGATGATGGATCATCCCTGCATCGCCCGGGTGCTGGATGCCGGCGCGACCCACACCGGCCGCCCGTATTTCGTCATGGAACTGGTGCGTGGCGATCCGGTCACGCGCTACTGCGATCGCGAAAAGTTGCCGGTGCCCGATCGCCTGCGTCTTTTTCAGTCCATTTGCGCGGCCGTGCACCATGCCCATCAAAAGGGCATCATCCATCGCGATATCAAGCCGTCGAATGTGCTGGTCACCGTCGCCGACGGCAAGCCGCTGCCCAAGGTGATCGACTTCGGCATCGCGAAGGCCACGGCCATGCGACTGACCGATCACACGCTCTTCACCGAGATCCAGCAGATCATCGGCACGCCGGAATACATGAGCCCGGAGCAGGCCGAGGTCTCCGGCATCGATATTGATACACGGAGTGATATTTACTCGCTCGGCGTGCTGCTCTACGAATTGCTCGTCGGCGAGCCGCCGTTCGAGGGTCGTCGCCTGCGGTCCGCACCATTTGCCGAGATGCAACGGATCATTCGCGATGAGGAGCCGCAGCGGCCCAGCCTGCGACTGCGCACGCTGTCTGGCTCGTCCAGCGAAATGAACGTCTTTGCCGGCGGAGCGACGACCGGCACCGACACCGGCAGTTCCGCCATTGACGTGGCCCGACGACGGCGGACCGAGCCGGTCATGCTGGCACGCTCACTGAGCGGCGATCTCGATTGGATCGTCATGAAATGCCTGGCCAAGGAGCGTGGCCGGCGCTACGAAACCGCCCTCGAACTCGTCAACGACATCGATCGATATCTCAATGGGCACCCGGTCAATGCGGCCCCGCCGGGACGGATTTACCGCGCACGAAAATTCCTGACGCGCAACCGAGCGCCGGTTGCGGCCGGCACGGCGATCGCCGTTGCCCTCATGGCCGGCGCGGTATTGGCGGTCACCGGTTGGGTGTCGGCGTTGGAGTCCAAGGCGAACGCCGAAGCCGCCCAGAATGCTGAAGCCGAAGAGCGCCGCCGCGCCGAGGAGGCGCTGGAAGAGGCTCGTGTCAACGAGGCCAAGGCCGCATCGTCCGCGGAACGAGCGGGGCGCGAGGCCGCAAAGGCGCAGGCCGTCAGTACGTTTCTGCAGCGATTGCTGGAGAGCGCCAAACCCGGCAGCGCCGTCGATCGGCGCGACGTATCCGTGCGCGAAGCGGTTGAACGGTCAGCCGATGCGCTGGAGGCCGGCGAACTGGCATCCCAGCCAGACGTCGAGGCCACGATTCGCGGGACCATTGGGCGCGTCTTTCGGGCACTGGGCGACGACAAGGCGGCCCGCGTGCAACTTGAGAAGGCGATATCGCTCGCCGAGAAAGGTGCGTTGCCGCGCATCGACCTTGCCATTCTGCGCAATGACCTCGGTCATGCATTGCGCGACCTGGGCGACGTGGAGGCAGCGGAGCGCGTCTATTTAAGTGCGGCGGAGGAAATGAAGTCGATGGGCGAAGCGGGGGGGCTGCAATCGGCGGGGTCTATAACAGTCTGGCCGGCATTGCCATGTCGCGCAAGCAATTCGACAAGGCCCGGGAGTATTACGACGCCTCACTGGAGGCGCTCGGTCCGCCGGAGGGCCCGCGACTTCGCGAGATACTCCTGGCCCGCGCCAATCGCGCGGTGCTGCTTAAGAAGATGGGCGACATCGCCGGGTCTGAGGCGGAGTTGCGCGACGTGTCCGAGCGTATTCGTTCGTCGCTCAGCGAAAAGGAGCCGTTCCTCGTTCAGATAGAGACGGGACTGGCAATCACGGTTGCCGAGCAGGGTCGGCCGCACGAGGCCATTCCCATTCTTCGCCGGGCCGCGGCGAATGCAAAGGCGATTTTCCCGCCGCGACATCCGACGATACTCTACGCCCAGACCCAACTCGGCGCGTTGCTGACAAAAATGGAGAAATGGGCGGACGCCGAAGCGGCCTACAGTGAGACGCTGGAGGCCCACGACGCGAATCCCGACAAGACCCGAAATCGCGGAACGGAGGCGCTCAACGGTTTCGCGCTTTCCGTCGAAATGCAGGGGCAGCCGGCCCGTGCCGAGTCACGACGCCGCGAGATGGTCGAACTTGCCCGCGACGGGGATCCACCCGAGGAACTGGCCTCCACTCTGGCGAATCTCGGCCGCAATCTGCTCATGCAGCAGCGCTGGGCCGACGCGGAGCCGGTCATTCGCGAAGCCCTTGATTTGCGCCGCAAGGCGATCAAGCCTGACGGTCCTTCGGCGTGGCAGATCACGTCCACGACGGGCATGCTGGGTGAGGCCTTGCTGGGTCGGGCTTTAACGGAGTCGAGCACCACCCTCTTCGCCGAAGCCGAACCGCTCATCATCGAAGCCGCCCAATTGCTTCCCGCCGATTCCCGGGTGCCCAAAACACCCGCCGGCATGCCCGACCGCAAGCGCGAAGCCTTGGAGCGGGCAGTCCGCCTCTACACCGCCTGGCACGCATTCAGCCACGACGACGCCCACGCCGAAAAGTCCGCCGAATGGCAGCGCCGGCTGGATGAATACAATGCGTCGCAACGTGTGCAGCCGTAGTGATTGTCAGTTTGAGGTGATGCACACCGCGTTCCTTTTTGCGAGCATTATTCCCGATCGATCGTGGCCGGAAATTGTCGGGTAGGCCGGCCGGCCTACTGCACCAAGACAGTTGCGCATTCACGGCGCGAACCCCTATACTCCCGCCCATGAACAATTCGACACCCAGCCCGGCCGCGTCCCGATCGCCGCATCTGCTCTCACCCTTTGACCGGCATGGACTCACCTTTCGAAACCGCGTCGTCATGGCGCCGTTGACCCGGGGCCGTGCCGGGCAGGAGCGGGTGCCGAATGACCTGATGGTGGAGTACTACAACCAGCGGGCATCGGCCGGACTGATCATTGCCGAGGCAACCACCATATCTGAACAGGGATTCGGCTGGGTGGATTCGCCGGGCATTTACAACGACGCCCAGGTCGCGGGTTGGTCCAGGATTACGTCCGCGCTGCATGCGCGCGGCACGCCGATCTTCCTGCAACTCTGGCATTGTGGTCGCGCGTCGCACAGCAGTTTTCACGGCGGGCAACCGGCCGTGTCGGCCTCGGCGATCAAGATCAACGGCGACACGATTCACACGCCCATCGGCAAGCAACCCTACGAAACACCTCGGGCCCTGGAGACGGCTGAGGTTGCCGCGGTGGTGGCGGACTACCGCCGTGCCGCGGAGCGCGCAAACGCCGCCGGTTTCGACGGCGTGGAAATTCACGCCGCCAACGGATACCTCATCAATCAGTTCCTGGACTCGCGCACGAATCACCGAACCGATCGCTACGGCGGAAGCGTTGAGAATCGATTTCGCTTCCTGCGTGAAGTGGTGGAGGCGGTCTGTTCAGTCTGGCCGGCGGCGCGGGTCGCGGTGCGGCTTTCGCCCAATGGGAAGTTCAACGACATGGGCGCGCCCGATTTCCGCGAGACCTATACGCATGTCGCGGGCCAGTTGGACACCTACGGCCTGGCCTACCTGCATGTGGTGGATGGGCTGGCGTTTGGGTTTCACGAACTGGGCGAACCGATGACGCTTCCGGAGTTTCGCGCGGTGTTCTCCGGTCCGCTGATGGGCAATTGCGGCTACACCCAGGACACGGGGGAGGCGGCCATCGCCTCCGGCCAGGCCGACCTCATTGCGTTTGGTCGTCCATTCCTGAGCAACCCCGATCTGGTTGAGAGGTTCGCAAACGGCTGGGAACTGAATCCGCCGGCAGATATAAAAGTATGGTCCGCGCCGACGGCGGCGGGCTACACGGATTTTCCATTTCATGCTCGGAAGTGACGGGATTCGAGACAGTTGAATCTGTCGTCTGTCCGGCGGAATTCAATTTCGTCCAGACAAAAATGAGGGTGCGCTCCGTTGAGCGCACCCTCTTTGGTTAGGCCCGGTTGAACGACCGAAACCGGATCAGTCGCATGATCCCTTCACCCAATGATGGCCCTGCTTGGCCAAGGCCGGAGCGGTGAGGGTGTCGCTACCCGGATAGGCCTCGGTGCCGATCGTGACGGCGACGCTGATCATCCGCGGCATCGTGTTCACGCCGTCCGGGAACAGGGCGCCGTTGAAATTGGTGTCCATCCGGTAGCGACCGACCGACGCCTTCATGTACGAACCGACGTTGATCGTCTTCGATTTCGCACCGCTGATGGTGATGACCGACGCGTTGGTCAGCGGGAAGGGCAGCGTCAGCGTGACCTCCTTGCCGGCCTTTTCGACATCGATCGGCACCGTGCCGGTCACCGTGCCGTTTGCGGCGATGTTGACGGTCGCCTGATTGTTGATGTTGACCGTCACTGCACCGCCGAGTTTCTTCTTGTCGAAGCGCATGGTCAGCACGGTCTCCGAACTGGTGATGACCCGGCTCTCGAACTCGATCGGGAAGTTGTTCGTCTTGTAACTGAACCGCGCACCATCCCAATCAATGTCAAAGCGCGTCACGGGGCCGGTCGAACTGTCGTACCGCCACTTCTTGCCGTTGCCCTGGGTGGTGAAATTGAACGTCGCCGGCGGCGCGATGGTGATGCCGGCCAGCACGACGGTCGCCGTGCCGGTTGCGGTCAACTCGCTGTAGTCCACGCCGAACGGCAGCCCGATCTCGCCGGTCACCTTGGCGACCTTGGGGTTGCCGCCGACGAAGCGAATGTTGGCCGAGTCAATCTCGAACACCGAAAGTTGGGCCGGGTCGAGCACAAGCGTCGAGCCGGTCTCATGCCATCCGCCGATCGGGTCGGTGACGCGCAGGGTGATGTTGTAAACGCCGTACGGCAGGTTCAGGTTGATCGTGGCGCAGGTGCCGGCGAGACCGGTGCAGACGACGTTCGCATTCACCGTCCACGTGAAGGTCAGCGTCGAGAACGCATCGTCGGCATCGCTGGATCCGGTGCCGTCCAGCAAGACCTGGGCCTGGGCCCCGATGTTTGAAAGTTGCTGCACGACGGCGTTGGCCGTGGGTCGTGCATTGCACGGACTGAAGCCCATGCTGACTTCGTCGCCGTCGCTGAGCCCGTCGCCATCGGAGTCAGGATCGAACGGATCCGGACAGCCGTTGAGGACTTCGCTCGTGTCGGGCAGGCCGTCGTTGTCGTCGTCGGGATCACAGGCATCACCCAGCCCGTCGACGTCGTTGTCGGCCTGATCGGCATTGGCCACGGTGGGGCAGTTGTCAACGTTTCCGCAGATTCCGTCGTTGTCGGCGTCATTTGCGGCGTCCAGCGGACAGGGGTCGCAGGCATCGCCGAACGCGTCGCCGTCGGTGTTCAGTTGATCTGCATTCGACGTGTTTGGACAGTTATCGACATCGCCGCAGACGCCATCACCGTCCGCGTCGTTGTTCGGGTCGGCAGGACAGGCGTCGCAGGCGTCACCCAGCGTGTCGGCATCTGAATCCACCTGGTCGGCGTTTGAGACGGTCGGGCAGTTGTCGCAGAGATCGCCGAGACCATCGCTGTCGGCATCGGCCTGATCGGGGTTCGACGTTGCCGGACAATTGTCACAGGCGTCGCCGACGCCGTCGGAATCACCGTCGGCCTGTAACGGATTCGGCGTCGTCGGGCAATTGTCGCAGGCGTCGCCACGTCCGTCGCCATCGGTGTCGGCCTGGTCCGCGTTGGGTGTCGTCGGACAATTGTCGCATACGTCACCGACGCCATCGCCATCGCCGTCCGCCTGATCGGCGTTTGGTATCGAAGCACAGTTGTCACACGCATCACCGATGCCGTCGCCGTCGGTGTCCGCCTGATCGTTGTTGGCGGTGTTGACGCAGTTGTCGCAGGCGTCACCGAAAGCATCGCCGTCGGCGTTCGCCTGATCGGGATTGGCGATCAACGGGCAGTTGTCGGACACATCCAATGCGCCGTCGCCGTCGTCGTCGCCGTCGCATTCATCGCCGATCAGATCGCCGTCGGTGTCGAGTTGATCGGGATTGAAGACCAGCGGGCAGTTGTCGCTGACGTCGAGGACGCCATCGTTGTCGTCGTCGTCGTCGCAGGCGTCGCCGATGCCGTCGTTGTCCGTATCGGTCTGGTCGTTGTTGGGAACCGTCGGACAGTTGTCGCAGGCATTGCCGAAGTTGTCGCTGTCGTCGTTCTCCTGCAGGGGGTTCGACGCGTTGACGCAGTTGTCGCACGCATCACCCAGGCCATCGCCGTCCGAATCGGTCTGCATCGGATTTGGCACGGACGGACAGTTGTCCGTGGGGCAGGTGTTGGCAAGGAAGCCGGGATCCCCAAATCCATCGCCGTCGGTGTCGGTGCAAGTGTCGCATGCGTCGCCAATACCGTCGTTGTCCGCATCTTCCTGGTCGGCGTTGGCCACCGTCGGGCAGTTGTCAGTCGCACAGGCGTTCAACGGGAATCCGGGGTTGCCGAAGCCATCGCCGTCGGTGTCGGTGCAGGTATCGCACGCGTCGCCGATGCCGTCGTTGTCGGAGTCGGTCTGGTCGATGTTCGCAATCGCCGGGCAATTGTCGACTGCGCAGGTGTTGGCCACGTAACCGGGATTACCGAATCCATCGCCATCGGTGTCGGTGCAGGTGTCGCACGCGTCGCCGATGCCGTCGATGTCGGCATCCAACTGGTCGGGATTCGCGACCGTCGGGCAATTGTCCACAATACAGGTGTTGGCCAGGAATCCGGGGTTGCCGAAACCGTCGACGTCGGTGTCCGTGCAGGTATCGCACGCGTCGCCAAACGCATCGTTGTCTGCGTTGGCCTGGTCTGCGTTGGCGGTGTACGGGCAATTGTCCACGTCGCCGCAGACGCCGTCGCCGTCTGCGTCGTTCTCGGAGTCAAGGGGGCAGGGGTCGCATGCGTCACCCAGCATGTCGCCATCGGCATTGGCCTGACCCGGGTTCGCGATCGACGGGCAGTTGTCGATGCAATCTGCGATGCCGTCTCCATCGGTGTCGACGTCCGCGATGCCGCATCCGCAAATGCCGAGGTCGATCTTGTTCGGATCGGTCGGGCACAAGTCGCAGGCGTCGCCGACGCCGTCGCCGTCCACATCGGACTGATCGAGATTGGGGACCTGAACACAGTTGTCGACCAGATCGGGCACGGTGTCGCCGTCGCCGTCGACCAGTTCATAGGCGCCCATGTCCACGATGGGGGCTGTGCCGAGGCCGGTGTCGGCCGTGTAGATGTCGTTGGTGCGGCGGGGGTTTCCGTCGCGATCGGTGGTCACGCCTGCGGGAATCAGAGCGTTGTTGCCGGAATCGACGCTCGGCGACATCGAGAACAGTCGCAGATCGTCATCGGCGGTGCCCACCGTGTTGTCCGCGCCGTCGGCATCGACGTACATCGGGTTGGCATCGATATTGCCGCCGCCGTTGGTGCCAAACGCGGCATTCCAAGCGATGCTTCCGCCGCTGCCCTGGAGGTTCGAGTAGCGAAACGTGGGGCCCGAACCGATGTTGCTGACCTCGGGTCCGCTTGTCGCCGAGTTGCCCCACACCACGCAGTTGTTGAATTGCGGGAAACCGGTCGGGCCGCCGGAGCGATTGGCGATGCCGCCGCCGTTGGTTGCCGAGTTTCCGGAGAACGTGCAACTCGCCATGATGAAGAAACTGGGAACCCGGATCGTGTAGAGCCCGCCGCCGTTGAAGGCCGTGTTGCCGGTAAAGACGCAGTTGGCGACGTCCACCCGCCCGGCCGCATAGAGTCCGCCGGCATCGGAATTGGAGCGATTGCCGCTGAAGGTGCAGTTGCGAATGATCGACGTAGTGGTGACCGAATCGCAGTGGTAACCACCGCCTTCCTGTGCGCCAAAGTTCTGCAGGAAGATGCAGTTGTTAACCGTTGAACTCGCCCCGTTGTTGATCATCATGCCGCCCCCGAACTCGGCGAAGTTCGACCGGATGATGCAATTCTGAATGGTCGCGCCCAAATCAGGAGAGGCGATGGTGCGGTGGTTGACGATGCCGCCGCCGAATCGCTGCGGATTGCTTGCCGATTTGGCGTTGCCATGTTCGATGACGAATCCATCGAGAACGGCGGTCGAATTGGTATCGCTAGCCGTCACGACGTGATAACTGTTCTCATTCCAACTGGCCGGTGAGGTGCCCGTGGCGGGAAGCGGGGTATCGTCGCTGGCGTGATCGCCGGACAGAATCGTCAAGTGCGTCGTAGGGGACCAGTGGTCCGGGTCGGGTGCGCCCACGCCGGCGTAGCCGCCACGAATGGCGACGCCGTTGAGCATGGTGAAGGTGCGATCGCGGCCGAGGGATGTATTCGGCACGCTGGGTTTGTAGAGGCCCTGGCCGACGCGGATCTCAGTAATGCCGTTGGCGGGCACGGCCGCATCGGCAAGGGCCTGCTGCAGGTCGGTGTAGGCCGTGGCCCACGAGAGGCCGTCTGGCGCCGGAATCAGGGGAGCGCTGTCGTCGACGTAGCGCACGGCCGCCTGAAGCGAACCGGCGGCGAGCGCCTGTGCCGCCAGTGCCATCAGAACAAGAAAGATACGATGCGCAAATCTTCTGTTTCCGGTCATGGAACTCGTGCCTCCCGTTTTTGGTTTGTCGCCATGCAGGCGGATATCTGGACAGTGGATGGGTTGGTTCGATGGTCGGATCCACGCGCTAACAACCGTGCGACGCAGTGGATCGGCCCGCAAACACGCGCCGGACTCAGTATGCCGGGTGCGGATTCTGAATTCAAGGAATTCCAATCGCCTTACTCAAGATTCCGCGTGTCTTCATTACGACATGAAAAAATCTAGACATGTCTGCATTTGCACCCGCGGTCAACGCGCCGGCATTACATCTCTCGACGGGCATGTCCGCTGGCGAACCCCGATCAACCCGCGACCGATCATCCCATGTTGGTATCGGCGTCGGTCGGCAGAAGTTGCCAGCGAAACTGATGGCTGGGCTGTCAGCGCAGCCTTAACAATCCACCGCATCAATCGGGCAGTTTTTGCAATGCGGCAAAGCCTGATCGGCTGCTCGGAAGTGGGCTCAATCAGGAGATGCGCGGGCCAGCCCATGTCGGGGCCTGACGCCTTCCATCGGACAAAGTCGCACCAAGTCGGATCCACCGCCCCAACCCACGCGCATCCAAGGTGCGGTGGTAGAGCGGAAAAGGAGTAAGGGGTGAGAATGGGCCCGCTCGGATTCGAACCGAGAACCAAGAGATTATGAGTCCCTTGCTCTAACCATTGAGCTACGGGCCCGGGGAAGGCGCGGCCGCGGGGTACGCTCGACAGCGACTTCGGTCGCAGCCGCGGTCATGGATCATTCATTACGCGGCGCTTCGGCACTGAATGCCAATATACGTCAGGCGCGCGGAGATCGGTAGGCAGGTCGGGTGGCGTGGGGCCCAAGGGGGATGACGCGAGCCGCGATCATGCCAGGGGACGAAGGCGGATCGTTCGGACATCGCGGAATTCGTTGGACGCCGGAAACTGGGTGGACGGGGTGATGGCGTAGCACGCTTGGTCCGGTGTGGACCCGATCCAAGACCGAGTCCACACCCGTTGAAGCATGGTAGGGCGTGTTGTGCGATCCCGTGGGTCGCGATGGGCGTTGCGAAACGCCCGGTCACTCGACGGCAATCTACGCGTTGGGCCGTTCGGCTTACAACACCAAACTGAGGATGGTCAGGACGACATCAAAGACGATCGCGACGATGGAGAACGCGTCGCTGCCCCCGTTGTCGTCGCAGTCCGAGCCCATCAGAAAGGGCAAGCACATTAGCGCCAGCATGGTCATACGCAGTGCGTTACGTCGAATCCAGTCCCTCTTGTCCACGTGCAAATCCTCCGGTGCAGGGCCGCGGTCGGCGGCATTGGGTCTCAGGCGAGGCAAGGAATGGGACGCCACGAACATGGCGAAACCCACTCCATTTTAGGATGACACAGCGTTCTCCGCGGCGTTAAGCAGAATTTTAAACGTCACGCTTCCCGTCTTGCTCGTCGGCAGGGGACCGCTTCACTTTCTTGACGAAACACTGCCACTTTCAAACTGCCATGCAGGCAGAGTTGGGCTTTGCCGCGCAGCAACTGGATTTCTTAAGTCTAGGATTTACAACTAGTTACAGTGACGCGGGGTCGCCCGCGGCGGCTGGCATCGAGTTTGCACTATTGAGGATCGACGCCATCCCGTGGAGGTCACGGGAGTTGAGGACTGTCAGCGATTTGCAAGTCAACGATACGGAGGTACCCATCATGATCGTGCGACACGTTTCCAACATGCTGCCCATTCACCGCGTGCGTGACCAGATGGAAGACCTGTTCACCCAGTTGTGGGGCGGGGGCTTGCCCGGCGCGGGACTTGCTTCGGGCGCCCCGGCATTGAATGTCTGGGAAGACGAACACAGCCTGTTTGTCGAGACCGAACTGCCCGGCCTGACGATGACCGAAGTCGAAGTCACCGTCATGGGCAATGAACTGACCATCAAGGGCGAGCGCAAGGAGACCCCGGTCGAAGGCGCGACGTATCACCGGCGCGAACGGGCCGCGGGATCATTCATTCGGGCGATGAAGTTGCCCATCGAGATCGATGCGAACCGGGTAACCGCGACGCTGAAGGACGGCGTGCTGACCGTGACGCTGCCAAAGGCCGAGGCGGCCAAGCCGCGACGGATTGAGGTGAAGTAAGGGATTGAGTGGGTAGGGGGTGAGCATCGCCGCCACCGCGGGGGTGCGCGGCGATGCAACACTTGTCGAGAATAATACGCGGCCAGCGGGCCGCCCAGGATGAAAGGACGTGTGACATGGCGGATAACTGCGTGATGGAGAGGACCCCCAACAACGTGACCCGGGCTGCCGACGTTCATGGCTGCAACGCGTTTAGGCCGAATGTCGATATTCTGGAGCGAGCCGACGAGTTCATCGTTTCGGCCGACCTGCCGGGCGCGACAGCCGGCAATGTGGATATTCAGTTCGACAAGGGCGTCCTGTCGTTGCGGGCCCATGTGGCGCGGCGGGAGCGCGAAGGCGTCAATCACCTCGTGCGGGAGTACGGCGTGGGTGACTACGCCCGCGAATTCCGCATCGGCGAGGGCATCGACACCACCCGGGCGACCGCGGAAGTGGCGAACGGCGTGCTGACGCTTCGATTGCCAAAAGTCGAGGCCGCCAAGCCGCGAAAGATCGAAGTGAAGTAATGCGCGACTGATGACCGAACGGTGGGGCCCACCTCGGGGGTGTGCGCCCCGCCCTGAAGTCTGTCACATCGGCCGCCACACCTCCTGGCGGTCGATTGTTTGCGACAACGCCATGACGCATCGCGGGGATGCGCTCATGGCGTTGGTCGTTTTACAAATCCCTCAGCGTCAGCGGCGACGATCGCGGAGGAGCGTCGCGGCGCCAAACAACAGCAGGCACAGTGCAGACGGCTCCGGTGTGGTGATGAAGTCAAGTTGATAAGTTGCCGGGTCCGGACCGGTCTGCTGAATCCAGAATGTGTATTCGCCGGCGACCAGCGGCGGGGTGAATCCAATCGCGCCGGGGCCGGCCGAGATTTCGGGCAGGATGTCCAGTCCGACATTGCCCGCTCCCGGGCCAAAATGTCCGTAGCCGAGGATGTTCGCGACGTTGGTGCCGGTGGGCGGCTCGGTGAAGGTGGTTCCGCTCTGCACGCCGATGAAGCCGAGGAGATCTACGCTTTGCCACGAGACGACGTTGATTGCGCTCAATGAAAGCCCGGCGGGCACGCTGAGACGGATGTACTCGCGATCGCCGGCGATCGATGTCGCGATCAGTGAGTTGGCGTTCAACAGCAGGGTGTGGTGCGTTGGGTTCAGGCGGTCATTCGAAATGTCGCCGTGAACGGACTCGTCATGCATGATGACGGCGCGGGCCGTTTGCGCTCCGGATGCAAGGGCAATGGCTGTTGCAACGGCGATCGCGCTGGAAAAAAGACTGTGAGACATGGTTTCTGACTCCCCTTCATGGTGCCCCACCGCCGGCCGATGCACGGCGCGTGCGCACGTTGGGCGCACACACATACCCATTACGGGTTGCGTGCCCGGGACTCGGCGTGCGGTCGGGTCAACCGCCCGATCTGACTGAATACTGGCTCGCTCAAATAGGGATGTTTCGTGATGACTCGCGTATTGCGGTCAAAATCTGATTGGGATCGGAATCCGAGTTGGGCGTTCCGGGGAGGGGTTCAGCGCCGGGCCGCACGCCAAAGTAGATAGGCAACTCCAAATGCGCTCAGCATGGCGAGCGTCCACAGTGTGTCGCGACCACCGTTGCGAATGTCGTCGGTCACGAGATGCAGGGCGATCCCCAACTCAATCAAGACCAGCAACCCCGCCATCACCAGACCGCCCGGAATGCGCAGGACATCCCTTCGACGCGGGCCGGCATGCCGTTCGCGGCGGCGGAGGACAATCAGACTGGCATAGGTCATCCCGAACAGCACCGTGCTGGCGATGAAATAGATACGCAGCATGGCATCGAACGTGCGCATCAGCGAAAAGGCCGCGCCGATGACGCCGGCCATCACGAGCGCCGCCGTGGGAGATTGGCGCGGGGACATGCGTGCAAGCGCGGCCGGCGCGAATCCGTCGCGGGCAAGGGCGAAGGGTACGCGGACATCGGACAGCAGCGTGGAACTGATGCAGCCCAGGCAGATCACGATGCTGATCGCCAGGCTGACCGTGCCGGCCCAGGGCCGGCCGGCACTTCGAAAGATCGCCGCCGCGGCGCTGGGCTGTCCGGCCAGGTCCGCCGGTGAAAGGACGCACAGAATGGCGTAGTTGTACAGGACATAGGTCAACGTCAGGATGATCGTCGCGCCGGCAAGCGCGCGCGGAAGCCCCCGGCGGACATCGCGGATCTCCTCCGCAAGTTTCGCCGGTTCATTCGCGCCGGAGAAAGACCAGAAGACCGCGAGCCCGGCGTTGACCCAGCCAAATGTCGTCATGGGGCCGGCCGCCGGCGAAGGAGGGGGTGAGATGGGCCAGAACCGCCGACCGGCCCAGAAGGCACCGACGACCACGGCCGCCAGCGCGGTCAATTTCAGGAAGGTCAGGACATTCTGAACGCCGGCCCCGACGCTGAGCCCGGCGGCATTGACCGCGGTGATCGACAAAATAAAGACGCATGCGATGATACGGGGCCACGGATCGCCCAGTTGCAGCAATTCACCCGCGAAGTCGCCCGCCGCGGCGGCAATGACGCCCGTGCCCGCTCCGAGGATGAACACCGTGAACGACCACCCGAAGAAAAACGCCGCGAAGTTCCCGTAGGCTGATTTTAGATACTGGTATTCACCGCCCGCGCCCGGAAGCCGCGTGGCCAGTTCCGCGGTCACCAGGCTCTGCATGAGCGTCACGCCGCCCACGGCCAGCCACAGCAGAAGAATGAGCCAGGGCGAGGGAATCTGGCGAGCCACGTCGCCCGGCGTGCGCAGGATGCCCGAGCCGATGGCAACGCCGATCCCGACGCACGTCGCGGTCGATGCGCCGATCAGGCGTCGCAACGGGCGGTCCGTGTGTGCCCGGCCCTCATTCCGGTTGGCCTTGTTGTTCGTCAGAAGCGGCTCCGGCCGGTGTGTCTGCCTCATGGCGTTTCGAAGCCGCGCCCGGTCAGTCGTTCGAATGCCTCGATGTACCGCGCCCGCGTGCCGTTCACGACTTCGTCGGGCAGATCGGGCGCCGGCGGCGTCTTGTTCCATCGACCGCTGTCGCAAAGCGCCTGCAGGTAGTTGCGGAGATACTGCTTGTCAAAACTGGGTTGATCGTGCCCGGGTTCGTATTCGTCTGCGGGCCAGAACCGGCTGGAGTCGGGCGTCAACACTTCATCGATGAGCAGCAGGCGTCCATCGGCGTCGTGGCCGAACTCGAACTTGGTATCCGCGATCAGGATTCCCTTTGATTCCGCGTGGGTCGCGGCGGCGCGGTAAATGTCGAGCGTGCGGTTCCGCAGTTCTCGCGCGAGATCGCCTCCCACCAGGTCGCGCATCCGCTCGAAGGAAATGTTCTCATCGTGGCCCGATTCGGCCTTGGTGGCCGGCGTGAAGATCGGCTCCGGCAGTTCATCGCATTGTCGCAGGCCTTCGGGCAATCGAATGCCGCAGACCGACCCGCTCTGTCGATATTCGGCCCAGCCGCTGCCTGCAAGGTAGCCGCGGGCCACGCACTCAATCGGGATCACGTCGGTGCGCGTGCACAGCATCGTCCGGCCGGCGACGGTGGCCCGTTCCGCGGCCAGCACCTCCGGGACGGTGCCCTCGTTGAAAACGGCGATCATGTGATTCGGCGAGTGCGACTTGAGCCAGTTGAACCAAAATGCCGACAATGCGGTGAGGATTTTCCCCTTGTCGGGCACACCGGTTTGCATGACGCAATCAAACGCACTGATCCGATCGGTCGCCACGAGCAGGACGCGGCCGTCCCAGTCGTACACGTCGCGGACTTTTCCGCGCCGAATGAGCGTCAGCGGCAGCCGGGTGGTGGTCACGACGGTCGAGGGGGGCATCGGTTTTCGTCCCTGTTTTGGGCCAAATTGTGCCCGCGCGGCTTGGAAAACGCAGCCTGCGTGGGCCGTCATGGACCGCTCGACAGGGAATGCTAAGGTTTTTTACGAATTTTGGATAGAAAAGGCGTTGCTTCCGCAATGAGTGGTCGCTATTTTGTGCGGGCCTTGTGGAAATCCGCGTCGGCGCATGCGATTTCCAGGTGAAATTTTGAGTGGAACAAAGAGAGGAACAAACATGTCGGACGTGATGAGCAAGTCGGCGTTGATTCGACACCTGGCGGAAAAGAACGAGATGACGCGGGCACAGGTCGTGTCGTTCATGGACACCCTGACCAACACCGCCTACAAAGAGGCGAAGAACGGCTTCCAGATCCCGGGTCTGGGCAAGTTGGTGCTGGTGCAGCGCAAGGCCCGCATGGGTCGCAATCCCGCGACCGGCGAGGCGATCAAGATTCCGGCGAAGAAGGTGGTCAAGTTCCGCGTGGCCAAGGCCGCGAAGGACGCGATCCTCGGACCGTCGGCCGGCAAGAAGAAGAAGTAAGTCGGCGCGTTTCGCCGATCCGCCCTTGAATTTCCGTTGCGTCGGCGGGCGGCGACAGGATTCATATACGCGGTCGAGGGGCGCAGTTGCCCTGCGGTCACTGCCGTTTGGATGGCGGGCGACAGGCAGTGCGAGTGCGCCCCTGCGACCCATGAATGGACAAGAATCGACATGGCGACACCACGGAAGTCGAAGGAAAAGAGTTCGAGTTCGCCGAAGACCGCTGCCAAGCGGCCGGTGAAGTCCGCCGCCAAGCCGGCTGAGAAGCCCGCCGCCAAAGCGGTTTCAAAGGCGGGCGCGAAGCCGGCCGCCGTAAAGGCCAAGGTCGCACAGGAATCAACCAAGAAAGTATCCGTGGCAAAGAACAAGCCCATCGTAGAAAAGCCGGCCGCCAAGCCGGTGACACCGGTTTCGCCGGCTCCCAAGAAAGTCGCCTCGCGCCCGCCGGCGCCCGAAGCACCCGCGCCGCCGGCGCCGAAAGTTCGACCGAAACTGACCGAGGCCGATCGGCAGTGGCAGGCCTCGATTCGTGAAATGCTCCTGCGCCGCCGCGATGAACTGCGCACAGTCGTTCAGTCCAGCCGGGCGCAGATGGCGGGCAAGTCGGGCGACTCGGCGGATGTGGCCGACCGGGCCTCAGAAGGATTCGAGGACGAACTGGCTGCCGGGCTGATCGCCATTGAAGCAGATCAACTCGACGACATCGATGACGCCATTGTGCGAATCGACAGCGGCGACTACGGAATCTGCATCGTTTGTGACAAGCCGATTCCGCGCAAACGTCTGGACTTCCTGCCGTTTGCCAAGCGCTGCATCACCTGCGAAGGCAGCCATGAGCGCACGCGGCAGGTCTCCTCGTCATACGAAGACGCCGACGATCTGGATTGAGTTCAACAAACACAAGGCCGGGCTTTCCGCGCCGTGCGGTTCGTTGCGATCATTCTGTCGATCGTCTATTTTTTCTTCAGCACCTGTCGTCCGCCGTCGCCGGACAGGTCCAGTGTACCGTTCATCATGTACGTCGCCTTGTATCGCCGTTCCGCCTTGCCGGGCGGCTTCAGCGTCAGGGAGAATCCGTCGAAGTCATACTTTCCGGTCATCAGGGCCTCCTCGCCCTCGCGCTGAGCAACCGCGCTGAACGAACCATCATCGCGAAACTGAATGCTGGCGAACTGACCCTCCTGCAACGACTCCGCCGTTGGCGCCCAGGCGCCCACAAGGCTCGACGAGCAACCCAATGCGCCCAGCAGGGCAACCCCCGCCGTCAGCAGGCCCAGACGGTGCCACATGTGTATTGATTTCGTCTGTTGCATTTGGTGGCTCCGGAGTGGCGTGTTTGTGAAGGAAAGTTGCTGCCGCGACGCTACGACGGTGCCAGTGGCGTGTCAATTGCGAGCGGGCGACCCAATCGCATCTTTGAGCATCGGGCAGAGCCGCCCAATTTGGCCCATTTGCCGGAGTGGTCGCCGGGCGCTTATCATGCGGGCGTTCGTCCGACGGGCAGGGCGGTTGACGCCCCTGTTTCAGGGTGTCGGGGTTGTGCGGGAGCACCATTAGCGCATGGGCAAGTCAGAAGCGATTGAAGTGGAAGCACGCGTGACGCAGGCGCTGCCCAACACCATGTTTCGCGTTGAATTTGAGATGGGGGGAAAGAAGCACGAAGTGCTGGGGCACATCTCCGGCCGCCTGCGCAAGAACTTCATTCGCATCCTTCCCGGCGACATGGTCCGCGTGGAACTTAGCCCGTACGACCTGACCCGCGGCCGCATTACCCGCCGCCTCTAGTCACCCTTTCGGATTCCCACAAATCTGTTCCTGGCACCGCCGCGATCGTCCGCCGGTTCGTCGGACGTCTCGCCTCACCCACGGTTTTCCCGCTATAATCCGGCCAAACGAGCATCGAAGAGCATTACAACGACGGCATCTGAAGGAGAGGCGCAATGCCCAAGTTTCACGGCAAAGTGGAGTTTCCGGTCACGATCGAGCAGGGTCGCGGCTTGGACGGGGCCATCGTCAACGTCACCAAGATCGGCTACGTCGATGGCGAAGCCGGTGAGTTGAATTACCGCGGGTACATGATCGGCGACCTGTGCGAGCACAGCACTTACGAGGAAGTGTGTTACCTGCTGTTCTACGGAAAACTCCCGACGCGCGACGAACTGTCGGCGTTTCAGACAAAACTGCGGACCGCATCGACCATTCCGGCGCCCGTGACCAAACTGCTCGAGTCGCTGCCGCGCGATGCGCACCCGATGACGCTACTGCAGACCGCGGTTGCAGCGCTGGGTTGCTACGATTCGGACGCGGCGAAGATCGCCGAGCACACGTCTGATCCCGCGGCCGGACTGGAACTTGAGCGCGAGGTGGCCATCCGCGTATTGGCGCGGGTTTCCACCCTTGGTGCGGGAATTGCCCGCGTGCTCGCCGGCAAGCGATTGATCGAGCCGGACCCGACGCTGTCATTCACCGACAACTATCTCTACATGATGGCCGGCGAGCGCCCCAGCCCCGTCATGTCCAAGGTCATGGACGTCTGCCTGATCCTGCAGGCCGATCACGGACTCAATGCCTCGACTTTCACGGCTATGGTCGTTCACAGTTGCCTGTCGGACATGTATGCGACGGTGGCCGCGGCGGTCGGCGCGCTTCGCGGGCCGTTGCATGGCGGCGCCAACGAGGCGTCGCTCGACGACCTGATGGAAATCGGCAGTCCGGATCGGGCTGCCGCGTGGGTCGCCGCAAAGGTCGCGAAGAAGGAGAAGATCCTGGGCTTCGGCCATCGGGTTTACAAGGCGATCGATCCGCGTGCGGTGGTGCTTCGGGGCCATGCCGAGTCCCTGTGCAAGGCGCGGGGCATGGAGTCGCTCTTCGAGACGGCGAGAATCGTCGAGAAGGAAGTCATCTCCGCCATGGAGAAGCAGGGCAAGAAGATCTATCCGAACGTCGATTTCTATTCCGGCCTCGTTTACCACGCCCTGAATTTCCCGCCGCCGCTTTACCCGGTCATCTTCGCGGTCTCGCGAACGGCGGGCTGGACGGCACGCGTGCTGGAATATCTTCCGGAGAACCGCATTTTCCGGCCGCGCGCGGTTTACGACGGTCCGCTGCATGTGCCGTTCGTTCCGATGGACAAGCGGTAATCGCCCCGCGACGCCGCGCCGGCATTCGTCAGGCCTGAACCGCGCGCTGGGGTTTGCCGCGTGTCGATTCGATCCAAACTGCTCGTTCTCCTGCTCGTCATTTCGCTGCTGCCGCTGGCGCTGGTCGGCGGATTCGGACAGGCGGCCACGCGCCGCCTCGGCCGCAGCCTGGCTGATCGGACATGGCACGTGCTCATGGCCGACGCCGGGCGCGAACTTCGTCAGGTCGTAAATGACCACGCGGTCCTGCTCCAGCGCGACATCGAGTTGATCGAGTTGATCGTCCGAACGCAGGCCCGCGAAGTCGAGCGGAGCCTTGCGGCCCCGCCGCCGGAGGTTTCGACTCCGGTCTTGTTCTCCGCCGATCTCGATCCGGCGCACATGCCGGAGGACTTCCGGGAGTCACCGCGATACTTCCGGTTGGACGGCGGCGGGCGGCCCGTGCCGGTGCGGCACTCATTGGATCGTCCCGTGCTGACCGTGGCCCCCGGTGTGGATCGGGAATCCATCGCGGCCGATGCCGCCCGATTGGGCCGTCTGGCCGAGTCCTTCCGGTTTCTGTTTGATGGGACCAGCGGCCGACAGTACTGGCAGTATGTCAGCCTGCAGACCGGCGTTCACGCCGTCTTTCCCGGCCACGGCGACTACCCGCGCAACTATGACCCGCGCGAACGTCAGTGGTATCTCGATGCGCGCAAGGCTGGTTCGCTCGTTTGGATTGCGCCCATGGTCGACGCCACGACGCGCAGGATCATCCAAACCGTCGCCATGCCGGTCGTCCGGCCGGGCGGCGACTTCGCGGGCGTAACCGCCATCGACATCGTGTTGACCGACATATTGGATGCGGTTCGCCTTCCCGATGTGTGGGCGATGGACGCGGAGGTCCTGCTCGTCGTTCGTCGGCCGAATCCCGAAACTGAGCGCGACGGATTGCTGATCATCACCCAGCGGAAGTACCGTGAAGCAGGCCAGAGTTGGCGGGCGCCGATTCAGTTGGAATGGCTCGGCTCCGCGGACATCGGCGAGTTCGAGGCCTTTTCGGCGGACGTGACGGCGCATCGGTCCGGGGTGCGCGAGATGGAAAAGTCGGGGCGTCCGGCGCTGTGGGCACATGGGTCACTGGATGCGCGGCGCGACGTGTCGCTGGTGGTGATCGTGCCGCGCGACGTGATCGTCGCGCAGGCCGAGGCGGCGCGGGCCGAGGTGCTCGATGAAACGGGCAGCCAGTTGCGCCTTGTCGGCGGCGTGATCGGCACGCTGATCCTGGGTGTTCTGGTCCTTGCATTCGCGGGGTCCAGAACGGTCACACGGCCGGTGCGGCAGTTGGCGCGAGCGGCCTCGCGCGTGGCCGAAGGCGATTTTCAGGCACGTGTTGAAATCACTTCCAATGATGAAATCGGCGACCTGGGCCGCACGTTCAACGACATGGTCCCGCGGCTGGCGGACCAGATTCGCCTCAAGGACAGTCTGGCCGTCGCACAGCACATTCAGCAGCATTTGCTTCCGCAGAAGGCGCCTTCGATACCCGGTCTCGACATCGCGGGTCTCAGTCAATACTGCGACGAGACCGGTGGCGACTACTTTGACTACTTTGACCTGACCCAATCGGACCGGCCGCGTCTGGGCGTGGTCGTCGGCGACGTCACCGGCCATGGGATTGCGGCGGCCCTGCTCATGGCGACTGCCCGTGTATTGCTCCGTCAATGGAGCGACCGGCCCGATGATCTCGCCGTCCTGCTCAGCGACGTGAATCGCAAGTTCGCTGCATCCATTCCGATCGGCCGATTCATGACTTTGTCCTGCCTGCTGGTCGATGTGATCGAGCGCCGGCTGATCTGGGCCAGTGCAGGGCACGATCCGGCGCTGCTGTATGATCCGGATACAGACAAGTTTCTTGATCTGGATGGCGCAGGGCTGCCGCTCGGCATCGATGCCGCCGAAAAATACCACGCACACACTCGCCAGGGCTGGCATGGCGGCGAGGTGATCGTCCTGTCCACGGATGGTGTATGGGAGATGCGCAACGCCGACGACGAGCAATTTGGCAAGGACGCGATGAAGGACCTGATCCGTCGCCATGCGACACGGAGTGCGGCGGAGATCGTTCAGGTTGTCAGCGATGCGGTGGGTGCGTTTCGAGGAAAACGCTCACAGGCGGACGACGCCACGCTGGTGGTGGTGAAGTTACTTCCAACGTGACAGGGTCGATGCAAGGGGGCGGCGGCGCAAGAGATCGAAGGCATCTGCTCGCCCGAAATTTGCGCGGCTGCTGTTGTTCTTGGGGTGCGTGCGTAATCGGCTCCCACGGTCAATTCAACAGGCGAGCCACGAACAACGGCACATCGGCGGCGTTGGCCTGGCCGTCGCAATTCAAGTCTGCGCGGGCAAGTGGAATCGCTCCAGGCGTCGGATTTGTCACCGTTGCGGAAAACACACCGATATCGCGGCCGTTGATCGCACCGTCGCCGTTCTGATCGGCGTAGCGCGGGAAATTCGGCGTGCCGGGCGTGAACGATTCCTGTCGTCGAATGCAGGCCATGCCGTCGCCGAAGCGCCCCTCGGAGATGTTCGCGGCCTGCGGACCGAAGGTGATGGCGTCGATCGGCGCGTTGCCGTTGGCGAGGGTGTCGAAGAGTCCGAGGAACTCGCCGCCGGCGCTGAGTTTGAAGTTGGTGTGCAACGGACCCTGCGCGCCGTCTTCGTCGGCAATGAAGAGCAGGTGACCGCCTGCCGGAATGACGACGCCCGCGGGAATCAGGTATTTTGTCGTGTTGGCCGGGTTGTCGGTGAGATACATGCCGGCCAGATTCACCGGCGTATTTCCCGCATTGTAAAGTTCAAACCAGTCCGCGAACTCGCCCGGCTCGTCGGGGTCGGGGAAGGCGTTTGCGTTGTCGGCCATGTATTCATTGATGAACAGGGTGGGCGCTGCGTAGGCGACGACGTAGGAATACGGCGAGGGCGGGCCGTCGGCCGGCGCAAACGAGACGCCGCCGTCGTCGTCCGTGGCCGTCACGTAGTAGGAGACAAGGGTCTGAGCCGGATGGGCCGGGATCGATGCGCCGTAGATGTGATCGCCGGCAACGCCGTCATTCTGCAGACCATTGTCGAGCATGGCGACCTGAATGAGCCCGCTGCCGCTGTTGTACCAGAGGGTGACCGCCGCAAGCGCGCCATCGTCGACGGCGGTCGCGGTGATCCAGACGGTGTCGTTGGCCAGCGGCGCGGCGGGCGTTCGCGTGGCGGGCGACAGTGTCGGCGGAGCGTTGAGCGCGGCGTTCGCGGCGGACGGCGTGACGGTCGTCATGAAGCCGACATCATCGCCGCCATCGGGCGAACGGCCGTAACTGATGTTCAACCCCAATCGCGGATACGACAAATAGTCTATTTGGACGTTGCCGTTCGCGATGTCGTGGAACAATGCCACGCCCTCGCCGCCCGCGGACAATGCGAAGGTGGCATGCAACGGCCCCTCGGCCGGCTCGTTGTCGCACCAGATGAGCAGGTGTCCGCCGGCGGCGATCGTCGTGCCCGCCGGAATCTGCCACTTCTTCGGGTTGCCCGGATCGTCCGAGAGATACCAGCCGCCTATGTTGACGGGAGTCAATTCTTCGTTGTACAATTCGACCCAGTCGTCGTGATCGCCCGACTCGTCGGCGATCAGCGACAGATTCGACGCCACCATTTCATTGACCCGGACGCGCGGCAGGGCCGGCGGCGCGGCGACGTTGGCGGCGAGGTAACTGCTCCGCGCGGCAATGAACGGCTCAAGGCCCCAGTCCCAGCCCGAACCGGCGTTGACGAATGACGCCGGCAATGTATACGAACTATTAAAATTGGCGGCGGTGTAGCCGTAATCCATGTTGCCGTTGGCGTAGGAGCCCTGAAATGCAAACGGCTGGATCATCGCCTTGATCGCGTCGATCTTCGCCTCCACTTGCGCCAGCGTGAACGGTCCGTTCCCCGGCGGCGCAGGCGGTACGGCCTGCAACGTATAGGAGTGGTACGCGCCGGGCGTCGACGGCGTGGCATCGTCCGGCGTTGACATCGCCGGATTGCTGAGATGATCGAAGCCGGGATCGGCGGTGTTGCCGCCCGTCGCCACCGCGTCAAACGTGAAGGCGGCGCCGATCCCGATCTCCAGCGATGCGATCGGAATCGTGTAGCGAAGCAGGCCCGACGCCTTGCTGCTCAAGTCCAGTCCGACGGAACCCCGCAATTGCCATGATCCGCCGCTGCGTTCGTAGATCAGCGTGCCGCCGCCGCCATCCGGCCAACTTCCGATGAAAAAGTCATGCTGGACGGTCGCGGCGATCGACCGGCCCCACGGATTGGAGGTGCTGCCGCCGGTTCGCGTGTTGAACAGCAGCAGGTATTCGCCATTGCCGGTGTCGCCGCCCACGTCGATCGGCCCGTTGGTCTGCATCTCGACGTAGAGATTGGTGGCATCGTTGGAGAGTTTGACCGAAGTCAGGTCGTAATGCGGACCGAGGCCGGCAAACGTCTCGCCGACCGTGTCGCTGAAGGTTGCGCTCGGCAGGGTCGGCGGTGTGTCGGTCGCGCCGACCAGTTGTCGAATGTACCGCCGCAACTGCTGCTCGTAATCCGGGATGTTGAGCAGTCGCGCCATGAGGGGCGGCAACTGGCCGGCGTCGCTTCCAAATCCGCCGTTGCCCCAGCCGGTGTACGGCCGGGTAGCCCAGTCGATGTTGAAGAAATCGACGCCGTAGGTGTTGTCGTAGTCGTAGGGCAGGAACTCAAATCGACCGGTGCCTGGGTTGTTGAAGAAGTAGTAGTTGTTCGCGCCGTACCAGTAATTGTCCCATTGGCCGATGGTGACATCGACCGCCATGGCCCGCAGGAAACTGTCGAGGTTGAGTCGATCGCCGATGCCCGCGGCGAAAGCGGCGTCGGTGGCGTTGTTGACGAAGTCGATGAAGCCGGCCAGGTCGGCGAAGTTGGGATTGGCCTCGTTGTTCTCTTCGACGTAGGTCTGGCCGCCGCCGAGGTTCTGATAAGTGGCGGGCGTGCCGGGCGCGACATACCGCAGGTCGGCCCGCGCGCCCTTGTAATTGCACTGATACAGGTTGCCGGTGTCGTTGCCGAACCAGGCGGCGATGAACTCGTCGTCGATCTGCTCGACGTTGATGAAGATGCCCTCGACCAGCGCGCCGTCGTTGATCTTGAAATAGACATGGTGGGCGCGGGGCGCGGCGACACCCATTCGGCGCATCAGATCGAGCGACAGTTTTGCGCGGATGATCGAAGGATCGTTGTGTTCGCCATTGACGTTGAATTTTTCAACGCCGTGAAACTCTCGCCCCGGCACGAACTCGTTGAACTTGAGTTTGAAAGACTTCTTGATCGCATCGAGCGACGTGTTGCCGCGCGGGCGAATGGCGACGTCGAGTACGGTCTCGTTGATACGCGAGTTCACCACCTGCACGGTGCAATGGCGGTAGGTCGGATCGTGGGGGTTGGAGAGCATGGCCAACAGGTCCGCGGGGGCCATGGTGACCGTGATGTAGGTCAGTTCAGTGTCGAGGAAAATGTTGGCGTTCGCATCGTCGTATTTGGCGTTACCGACCGGAATGCGCGATTCGGCGGAAGCCGGCCCGTGTGAAGACAGCAGGAGGACCCCTGCGGATAAGAGGAGGCGAATGTAGCCGGCAAGCGATTTCATCATGCGTGGTGGCCTCTGTGGAGAGCGGCGAATCGGCTTAGGTAAAACACTTTACCACGGTGGACCGAGGAATTCTTAACATTCGGTCATTATCGCACCGGGGCTCGCATTTTGGTGGTTTTGGCTGGGTAAAAATGAAGTCGGCCGCCAGGGTGGCGGCCGACCTCACGGTGCGGTGTTGGGAAATGAAGGGCGTTTGAGTGCTCGCTTGGCGAGCGGGATATTTCCCCGTCGCATTGGATGGCCACTCTTAGGCCGACCATCGCGACAGGTCTGCCGGACAAAGGGCAAACGGCGTGCCAACGGGCGAATTCCGGGCTGGAGTGGCGTTTCGGTGGCGATAACGCGTGCCGGCCGCATGAATTCGGGGAACAGCACCCAAGGGTGGCATGGACCATGTTCCCCACTTCCACCCATCGGGGAAATCCCCGCCGCATTCATTCTGGGGCGTGTCGCAATGATCGGACGCGACGTTCCAATCTGGCGACACGTGTAGACTTGTCTTCGTCGCGCGGCTGCGTAGCATTTGTCAGCCCTGGGGGGCAGGCTCAGTTGGGGGGGTACCCACGAGCACAATTTGGACCGTATCGACCGCGGCTTTGCGGATGACCTGCGCTGGTTCGGCTTTGCGCATGCATCGCCGACCGTGCCCGGCAGCGCCTTCGCGCACGTCCCGCGGACGCCTGTAATTGCAGAAATTGTCTAAATTAGCGAGGGGGAAACAGCCATGAGAAATCGCGCGATTCTGGCGGCTTTTGTCACGATTCTGGCCTGGGGCGGCACGGCCGCATATGCGCGGGCCGGGTCGATGGCCTGCTACACCGATGCCATCCCGCTCACGGTGACCAACTTCAATCTGGACTTCACCTTCCCGAAGTTCGACCCGAATGACGCATTCGGCAACGGGTCGAACATCCCGGCGGTGCTGACGAGCATTTCGCTTTCGGTCGACGGCAGCCTGCTCGGCACGGTGGCCCTGACCAATCTGAATGTCGCGCCCACCATGATGAACGGCTCGCTCGATGCGTCCATCAACGTCCTGCGACCGGACCTCTCAAATATTCTTACAGTTGTTGTCAACGGCCCATTCGGCCCCGTGGTGGTGAACGGGTTGGACACCTTGAATGTCGGTCCGATCGTCGCCTCGCAACTCGCGGGTCAAACGCTGACGTCCGTGACGGACCTCGCGCTTTTCACAGGCGCGGGCACCATCATTCTGCCGGTCACGGGTTTGGGTTCTTTCCTCGCGGAAGGCGGCGGCGGCAATGTGATCGCCGACGTCACGACCTCTGCCGGGGCCGCAGCCGGCCTGTGCTACCATTTCAGCATCGTGCCCGAGCCGGGGAGCCTGGGCTTGGTGGCGCTTGGGGCTTTTTGTCTGGTCGGGCGACGCCGCTTGCGGTAAGGCTGCGAAACTTGGTAATCTGGGTAAAATGAAACGGTTTCGCATGTCAGTCACGGCTTTTTGTCTCGCTTTAGAAACGGTCAGAGGCCCCAATCTCATCGAAAGTCGGGCCAGCACAGGCTCAAAGATAAACCGCAATTTATCACGAAAGGCTTGAGTTTCCCGCACCCTTCCGGTAGACTCATGAGTTGTGAGTGAGTGACCGCCGGACTCAAAGTCTGTCCGATCGTCCGACGGAAGGGAGGGAGTTCGTGAATCATCGTCCTCTTATGCTGACCCTTGCGTTGCTCGCCTGCGCCGTTAGCGCACAGGCGGCAAACGTTCAAGTGGTCACGCCGATACCGTCCACGCCGACGGATTTCAGCACAATCGTGCCGATTGCGAAGTTTAATCCCGGACCGGGTCAGATCCTGACCATGGTGACGGTGCGATTGAACGCTTCGCTCGATGCGTCGCTTATTGCTGAGAATCGATCCAACCAACCCGCCATGATTACCGGCAGCGTGACGCAGTCGGTCTCGCTGACCCCGCCGGTCGGCCCCGTGCTGACTGGCAGCCATTCGACAACGCCGGTCACACCGCAATCTGTTGCCGCATATGACGGCATTCCCTTTACCACGGAACTTCCCAACGGTCCGTTCGGCGCTGATACGTTTCAGTGGACCATCGTCAACGGCGTCGTGGATGAGTCAAACATCTATGTACTCCCCGCCGATCTCGCCCTGTTCACAGGTGCCGGCACGTTGAATTACACGCTGGTCGGCGACTCAAGTTACATGCTGTCGAGCAACACCGGCAACATCGCCGCGCAGGCTTCGGCCTTTGTCGGCGGCCAGATCATCGTGACCTACGAGTACATTCCGGAGCCTGCAAGCATGGCCCTCCTGGGCATGGGCGCCCTGATGATCGTTCGCCGACGCCGCTGAGGCACCCTGCGAACCAAATAGTATCTGCCACGAAATTGACAAGGCCGTCTCGGAAACCTCCGCGACGGCCTTTTTTCTCGCGCCGATCACGCTTCGTTGAAACAACGCGCCTCGGTCGAATAGCCGTTATACTGCCCGGCCCACGCCGCTGTGAGCGAGGCAGGAACCGGGCTTGATGGCAACCCAACTGGGACCGAATCTCAATCGAATCAAATCCGACAAGGCGGGCGGCTCGCCCATTCAATTCCTGCGCATCCTGCGCTATTCCAGGGCCTACTACCGGTATCTGATCCCCGGCCTCATTTGCATCGTCATCGTCGCCTTTACGTACTCCATCAACATCGCGGCATTGCTGCCGGCGATCCAGGTTATCCAGGGCAAGGAGGGCATTCCGGCCTGGGTGGACAACTGGGTGGCGGGGGAGCGGGCCCACGTCGTGTTCAGAATGGACGGTCGCGTGGCGCGGGCCGATCGCGATGAGAAGGCCTTTCTGGAAGACGATGTGCTCTGCAGTCCGGATGGCCGCCCGCTCGATGCCGAGGGCGACGAGCGCGTGGCGGAACGCAGCGCGACCTTTGCTCGCCTGGCGAGATTGAAGGACGGCGAGTCGGTCACGGTTCCGATTCAACGCAAGGCCAAGCCGGCCACGGTCAATTACGTCCCCCGCGACTCAAAGTTGAAATACCGCCTGTCACTCTGGCTGGCGTCGTTCATGCCGGCGACGATGGACAACGCGGCGAAGTTGCGCGCGGTGATCATCGTCGTATCCGCGGTCATGGTGTTGGCGCTCATCGGGGCGATCGCCCGTTTTTTCGGCGAATACCTGATCTCCGTCGTGGCGGGCCGCACCGTCCTGGGTATGCGCCGCCACATGTACCGAAAGGTGCTGCGCTTTCCGGTCACCCAATTCTCCAACACCAGCGATCTGGTCAGCCGGTTCGTCCAGGACAGCCAGGATATCTACCGCGGCCTCAATTTCGTCTTTGCCAAGAGCCTGCGCGAGCCGCTCAAGGCGATCTTTGTGTTCGGCGTGGCCCTTGCGATCGACTGGCGGCTCACTCTGGTGACCGTGATTGCCGTGCCGCCCGCAGCGCTCTTCATTCGCAAGATCGGCAAGATCATCCGCAAGAGCAGCAAGCGGCTGCTTGAGGGTTACGGCCGGATGATCTCGACGCTGGACGGGGCCCTCGGCGGCATTCGCGTGGTCAAGGGCTACACGATGGAGAGTTACGAGCGCCGGCGCCTCTATGCGCTCGACCTGCAGATGTTCAAGCAGGAGATGAAGATCGAGCGGATCGATGCGATGAGCAGCCCGCTCTTTGAGACCTTCGGCCGAATCATCGCGTCCGTTGCGCTGGTGTATTTCGCGCAGTTGTTGTTCGATGAGGTATTGAGTTTCTCCAAGGTTGCCGCGCTGGCCGGGTGCATGGCGGCGATGTTCGATCCGATTCGACAACTGTCGGGATTCTACAACCGCATGCAGCGGGCCAACGCCGCGGCCGACCGCGTGTTCGAGATTCTGGATCGCCCGGTCGAGGCGGAGGGTTCCGGCCGCGAGGCCCTGGGCGCGTTGCCGGTGCTACGCACGGCGATCGAATTCCGGAACATGACGTACACCTATCCCGGCGCCGATGAACCGGCGCTCGACAACGTGAGTCTCACGGTGTCCCGCGGAGAGCGAATCGCCCTGGTCGGTCCGAATGGATCGGGCAAGACCACGCTGCTCTCGACGCTCATGCGGTTCTTCGAGCCGCAGGCCGGGGCGCTGTTGCTCGATGGTCGCGATGTGCGCGATTACTCCATCGTGTCGCTGCGCCGCCAGATGAGCCTGGTCACGCAGGATACGGTCATCTTCCCCGACACCATTGAGAGCAACATTGCCTACGGCGACGAGGACCTTCTTCGCCGGATCATGCTCCAGCGGCGGCATCCGCAGCGCAAATACCTGCGCGAATCGGACCGCGAGCGGGTGGTGGCGGCGGCGGTGGCGGCGCACGCCGATGAGTTCATTCGTGAAAAGCCGGACGGCTATGACACGCTGGTCGGCGAGAAGGGCACCACGCTCTCGGGCGGGCAGAAGCAGCGCATCGCCATTGCACGGGCCATGCTGCGGAACGCCCCGATCTTCATCTTCGACGAGGCCACCAGCCAGATCGACAGCGACAGCGAGCGCAAGATTCACGACGCCGTCGAACGCTTCCTCGAAGACCGAACCGCCTTCATCATCGCCCACCGATTTTCGACCATCCTGCAGGCCGATCGCATCGTGGTGATGGACCGCGGGCGAATCGTGGACATGGGCAAGCACGCCGAGTTGAAGGAACGCTGCAGCCTGTATCGCACGCTCTACGGCACGCAAATCCTCCAGGATCAGACCCTGTAGACGCCGCCATTCGTTCAAATCAAACTGGTTGGGCTGATTGCCTGCCTGCGTCTATGATGTTCGCCGGGAGGTCATGCTGACATGAGCGCCGCCGATGAGTGCACCCGGTGTCAGGCTCCGTTGCAAATCCTGGCGGCTTTCTGCGGTAAGTGTGGTCAGATCGTCGATCGCACCGCTCAAATGGTGGTCCCGGAGGCGCTTCGACGAGTCGCCGATCGTCATCGTGGCTTGATGCGGGCGTTTCTGTTCTACGCCGCAGTTAGTCTCGCAGTGTTCGCCCTGGCTCAGTTCAATTTTACATTTGGCGAAGTGTTCATCGGCGTTTACATCGTCGGCCTGGTGTTGGTGATGGTTTGCGTGATCAGCCTTGCGAGCGCACTCGATGTGGGCGTCGTTGCTTCCGTGTTCCTGGCACTGCTGTGTCTATTTCCGCCGGCGGGCCTCATTGTGATTCTGTTGCTGAGCAAGCGTGCCGCCATGGAACTTCGCGACGCGGGAATTCCCGTCGGATTTCTGGGTGCCCGCAAGGCCGACGTGGAGGTAATTGCCACGGTGAACCGCTGCCGCACCTGCGGCTACGATCTGCGCGGTTTGACCAGTCCGCGGTGTCCGGAGTGTGGGGTTGCGTTCACGCCGACGGTCTTCAATGCTCCGACCAACCAGACGGCCCACGCCTGATCGACCGACACTGTGCAACCGAAATGTAGTGCAGTTGCGCCAATGCAGTGCCGGATTATTTGCGCCACATGGCCCGTGCATTCGGTTCGCATCCCGGCCCTGATTCTCGTAGAATGCGGGAGCCGACGGTTCGCTGGCGCGCTCGAACGCCTCGCGAACAGGTCTTGGTTTTCTACGCCGCAATTCGCCAAACCAGGAGCGATATCATGGGCATTCTCGACGGCAAGGTCAGTCTCGTGACCGGTGCTTCCCGCGGAATTGGCCGGGCCATCGCCATTGCGCTGGCCGAGGCCGGCAGTGACGTGGCGCTCAACTACTCCAAGAACCGCGACCCCGCTGAGGAGACCGCCGAGCGCATCCGCAAACTGGGCCGAAAAGCGCTCACCTTTCAAGCCGACGTCTCGATTCCCGAAGAGAACGACATCATGGTCGCCCAGATTCTCAAGGAATTCGGCCCGGTGCAGATCGTGGTCAACAACGCGGGCATCACGCGCGACCGGTCGTTCGTGAAGATGGACCGCAAGATGTGGCACGACGTGCTAAACGTGAACCTGACGGGCCCGGCGATGATCATTCATCGCCTGGTCAAGCCGATGGCCGAGGCCGGTTGGGGGCGGATCATCAACATCACCAGCATCGTCGGTCAGATCGGCAACTTCGGGCAGGCCAACTACGCCGCGGCCAAGGGCGGCTTGATCTCATTGACCAAGACCCTGGCCCGCGAGTTTGCCCGCAAGAACATCACGGTCAACGCCGTCGCCCCCGGTTTCATCGAGACGGACATGACTGCCGAGGTGCCGGAGGCGGCGCTGGAGGCGGTGAAGCAATCGACGCCGATGGGCCGGCTGGGCAAGCCCGAGGAAGTCGCCGCGGCCGTGCTGTTTCTGGCATCACCGGCGGCGTCGTTCATCACCGGCACCGTGATCGACGTGAACGGCGGCATGGCAATGTAACCTCGCCGAAGGACGCGGCATCCAACCGGGCAAAGGGTGAATGGCGCTTGCCGGGTGAATCCAGTTGACCGCCGGCATCGAAATCTGGCTGGTAACCCATTCACCGTTGCAACCGGATCAACGCCATGACTGCCCGCTCCCTCGCAACTGACTCTCCCGACCGGCTTGATCCGGCCGCGCCGCCGCTTCAACTTGTGTGTTCCGAGGTGTGGGGCGGCAACCGGCCGATTCACGCCCCGGTCGAACTTCCGGGCCTGAAAGGCGTGCTGTATTCCCATCCCTGCAACGGCGGTCGCGGGGGAGATGTTCACTATTTGTCTGTATGCGGATCGGGCGTCCTGGCCCGGGCCTGTCTGGCCGACGTGGTCGGCCACGGCGAGACCGTTTCCCGGGTCAGCGGCGAGATTCACGCCCACCTGCGACGTTGCATGGATCAGCCCGATCAGCGCAAGGTGCTCGCCAAACTGAACGGCATTCTGGAGGCCCGCGGCCTGGATGCCATGACCACCGCCGCCGCCATCACCTATTACCCGCCGCTGAGACGATTGTCGATCAGTTATGCCGGGCATCCGCCGGGCTGGTACTTCAGCGCGGCAACAAAGTCGTGGGAGCGGTTGATGCTGGATGAGCCGCCCGGCGCGGACGTCAATCTGCCGCTGGCCGTCTGCACCGGCGTTCGCTACACCCGTCGTCGGGTGAAGGCGGCGCCCGGCGACCGGCTATTGCTCATCACCGACGGCGTGCTCGAAGCAATAAGCCCCATGGACGGCGAGATGTTTGATGCCCAGGGCGTGGAGGAAGTGCTTGACGCGCATGGACGAGGCTCGTGCGCGCAGATCGCCGACGGATTACTGGCCGCATTGGCGGAACACACCGGCCAATCGACGCCGATGCATGACGACGTCACTTTTCTCCTGGTTGAAATCGTGCCGGGTCCGCGCGGCTTGCCCGTGTGGTTTGCGATCAAGAACCGCATCCTTCGTCCGCGCGGCTCTGCGACGACAGGCGTCTACGCCCATCCGGTCGGCGCGTGAAGGCGCGTATGCGTCCCGCCTGTCAGCAGCGTTCGTTTGCGATTACTACAACTTAAATCGGAATACAAATACAAAGGCCCCGGCAACCGGTGCCGAGGCCTTTGCCAACGGACGGGAGGACCGTCCGCACGTGGTGCCCGTGAAACTTGGTTACGCCACCCCCGCGACGTCGCCGGCGTCCAAGCGCTTGGTCGGATCAGGTTCGCGAGATCCGCCGTGCGCATGGATCGCCGCCGACTTGTGTCGTTTGTTCAAGCGGCCGACCACCACTGGTGATACCTTTCCCATCCGGGAACGGATGTCGGACGGGCGCATGGTTCTTGCAGAAAATTCCCCGGTGGCGATCGGTTTGCGCACGCTCATGTGCGCACGAAAGTTATCGCGACGGGAATGGCTCAGCGTGTCTTGTTAATGGGAATAAAGTGCGACAATGCCCATCGCTTGATAGTACGACACGATGCCCATCATGAGCGCAGCCCCGGAACCCAGCCCGATGGCGGCGACGCTCTGGCCGGTGGTGGGAATGCGAAACGTCAGGACGGCCAGGCTTCCCGCGATGAGAAACGAGGCAATCGCCGGATAGGGCAGCGACATGCTCGCGTCGACGATTCCGAACACCGTCAGCACGCCGACAGAAATGTAGTTCATGTAGGGATGCACCAGCGCGACGCGGCGGCCGAGGTCGGCCAGCAGGATCAGCATGCCCATACCCATGCCACAGGCCCAGTACCAGGGCCATTGCCGGTCCAGATAGAGATTGCAGCAATGGTAAATGCCGGTCAGCCAGGCGAAGGTTGTGATCAGGAATCGAGCCACGTGATAGCGATTTGTCGTCAGCCAATGCCCGGCCGTTTCCTGCTGGATGACGTTCTGCAAGTTTGGCAGCGGCATGGAGGGATCGAGTGCCGCGGAAGGGGCGGTGGCACGCGACGCGCCGTCGTTCAGTTCGTAATCCAGGCGCAGTCGAAAGTCGCCCACGCGAAAGGATTGTTTGTCGGCCAGTTTGCCGCGGGTGATGCGCAGTCCGCCGATCCACGTGCCCTGCCGGCTGCCCAGATCTTCGATGACTGTGTTGCCCTGCGCCGTCAGTCGCACCTCGCAATGGGACTTGTCGATTTTGTCATCTTCCAGGGCGATCCAGTTGCCCAATTCCGATCCGATTCGCAGGCTGACGCCCACCGGTATGACGAATCGCTCGCCGATCCAGTGCGGTCCCTCCATGACGGTCAGGACGGCGCGGCATCGCCTGCGGTGCTCGTCGTCGAATTCGAGCGTGACCTCCCGCTTGCACTTGGGGCAGGCCACCGTGACGACAAGTTCCAGATTGTCGCACTCCAGCGGCTCACCGCAGGGACAGCAGATCACCAGGGCCATGTCGTTCTCCGGGGGGAGCGTTCCACGTTCGTCAACATGCTATCGGATTTATGTCCCGGTAACATGCATGAGGGGGGTGTGGCCGATCATGCGTGCAGAATGGGAAGCCCCGCGCTGGTGGGTACGGCGGACAGGTCGTAGTCCTTGGCGCCGGTGATGCGCACCCTTACGAAGTCGCCGGGGTCGAACTCGCCGCCCTTGACGTGAACCATGCTGTCGACTTCGGGGGCCTGGCCCGCGTGGCGCGCCGGATAGACGTTGCGCTTGCCATAGTCGTCAATCAGCACCGTGATCTCGCGTCCGGCCATGGCCTTTGCCCGGCGAAACGCGACGGCCTGCTGGGTGAGCATCAACTCCTCGACGCGTTCGGCAATGGTCTCGGGCGGCACGGCCTCCTTCATGCGATGGGCCGGCGTGCCCGGTTCGCTGGAGTACGGAAAGACGCCGACCGCGTCAAACTCGAACGCGGCAATGAAGTCGCGCAGTGCTGAATGTTGTGCGTCGGTCTCTCCGGGAAAGCCGGAGATGAAAGTCGTGCGGATCGATACGCCGGGTATTCGCTTGCGGAGTTTTTCCAGCAGGACTTCGGTCTGCTTTCGGGTCACGCGGCGATACATGCCCTTGAGCACCCGGTCGTCGATGTGCTGCAGCGGCATGTCGATGTACTTGACGACTCTGTCGCAGTCGGCGATCGCGTCAATCATCTCGTCGGTGAAGTCCGACGGATAGGCGTACATGAGGCGAATCCAGCGGATGCCCTCAAGCGAGTTCAATTCGCGCAGCAGGCCCGAAAGGCCCGCCTTGTAGCCGATGTCGAGTCCGTAACTGGTGGTGTCCTGCCCGATGAGGTTGAGTTCGACGGCGCCGTCGGCGATCAGTTCGCGGGCTTCTGCCAGGATCTCGGGCACCGGCTTGCAATGCATCGGCCCGCGAATGGACGGGATGGTGCAGAAGGTGCACTTCTGATTGCAGCCTTCGCTCATGCGCAGGTAGGCGTAGTGCGACGGGGTCAGGCGCAGCCGGGCACGATCGGAGAGGTTGTCACCGGCCCAGGACGTCGGGTGATACTCGCCGAGGAACAGCAGACTGCCCGACGGCGCGGCTTCCGATTTCGCGTTCTTGTCTTTTTTAGCGGCCTTTTTCTGACTGCTCACCCGGCGAGACTTGGCGGGTTCCAGACCGACCGCCCGCAGGATGTCGCGACGGTTGTTCACCCCGACCAGGGCGTCGATCTCCGGCACGTCATCGATCAATCCGTGGCCGTCGCGCTGGACGAGACACCCGGCGACGACGATGCGCCGGATGCGGCCCTTCTTTTTGTCCCGGGCGGCCTGTTGGAGAACCTTGATGGCTTCGTCGCGGGACGCCGATAGAAAGCCGCAGGTGTTCACCACGCGGACATCGGATTGCCCGCCGTCGCCGATGATGGCGCAACCGGCCTCCGCGAGCAGGCCCAGCATCTTCTCGGAGTCCACGAGGTTCTTCGGACAACCGAGGGAAACAAAGGACACGGTGGGTGGGGGCACGGCGGGATTCCTGGTTTGCAGCAAGGTGGAGCGCCGAACGACGACACCCTTGTGGCATTGTAGCATATTCGAGGAAGCGGCGAATTGACGCCGCCGGCGCGGATATCTAGACTTGCCGTGCATTCACTGGGTGCCATTTCATGCAGATTTCACGCATTACGTCCGTCCTCGCCGTTGCATGTCTCTTGGCAGCATCGATCGCCGATGTGCGCGGTCAGATGCCGCCTAACGATGCCGCGGCTGCGCGGGCCGAGATCGAGCGACTGCTGGCCGAGGCCGAGTCGACCCCGCCGGATTTGGGTTTTGCCGAGGCGCTGCGGGTCGAGGGCGATCGATACGAGCACGTTGCTCGCCTGATCGCCGCGTTTCTCAAGGCTCATCCCGACGACCCGTCGGCGGACCTTCTGACTGTCCAGCGGTTTCGCGCTTTGTATTGGACGGCCACCGCCCGCGGACATGAGTTGGATCCGCTTCGGGCGGCGGTCGAAGAAGTGGACGTGCAAAAAGCCAGACCGGCGCTGCGCGAGGCCGTATCGTACTGGCAGGCGCGGCTCGCTCGCGCGGAGTTGATTCGACAGGCGGTTGCACAGGGCGAGAATCGGCCGGCGACCGGTCCGACCGCGAGGTTGGAGGAGTTCGACGGTTCGCCCGAGCGCGTGTTGGACGAGCATGCGCGGCGTTACCCGACCACGCCGACCGGTGCGGCCATCATTGCGACACGGGCGAAGAAGGCCCTGGAGCGGGGCGACTTGGATCAGGCGGAGAATTGGATCGCGCTGCTGGAGAAGAACCAGTCCCGCGATGTCTCGCTCGAATCGCTGCGCGGCGAGGCGCAGCTTCGCAGGCGCATCGGTGAAGTCTGGGCGCCGCCGCTCAAGACTGTTGACAAGTCCGACGTCGATTGGCCGCGATTGCGCGGTCGCATCTGCCTCGTGGTCTTCTGGTCGCCGCGCGTGCGACCGTCGGTCACGTTGATTCGACGGGTCACCGCGTTCATGGCGGAGCACTCGGATGACGTTTCGGTGATCGCCATCGGAATCGACGACGATGCGCCCGCAGCGACCAAGGTTCTGTCAGACCTTGGGTTTGTCGGATCCGCGGTTCACGATGGACTTGGCTGGCGTTCCCCGCTTGCAAGGGAATATGGGGTACGACTTCTTCCCACTGTCTTGTTCCTCGATCGGGAGGGCCGGCTGGCACACATCGAACGCCTCGGCCGCCGGCAACTGGTCTCCGAAGTCATCGCACAACTCGACCGCATGACCCGCGGCGTCCCATCGACCCCGGCCGACTCGCAGCCGACCACCCCTGACGATGGAATCGCCCTGCCGAGCGGCGATTGAATCACGCCAAGTGCCATTGGGGCAATGAGCGGGGCCGGTTCGCGCCATCGCGGCGTGACGATAAGATGTCCGCCAGTCGGAACATTCTGAACCCAACAACCGGAGCGACACCATGGAAAAGACACTGATCATCTTCAAGCCCGACACGCTTCAACGCGGCCTGGCCGGTCGGATCCTGACGCGGTTCGAGGAAAAGGGGTTTCAAATCCTCGGCCTCAAACTGATGCACATCTCCAAGCCACTCGCCGAAAAGCACTACGGCGTTCACAAGGAGAAGCCGTTTTATCCGCGCTTGCTGCAGTACATCACCAGCAGCCCGGTGCTGGTTCTGGCGCTTCAGGCCAACAATGCCATCGCGGTCTCGCGCAAGATGATGGGCGCGACATTCGGATCAAAAGCCGAGCCGGGCACGATTCGCGGCGACTTCGGCCTGTCAAACAGTTTCAATCTGATCCACGGCAGCGACAGCCCGGAGGCGGCGGAATTAGAGATTGGCCTATATTTCAAGCCCGAGGAACTCGCCAAGTACGAGCGTGCCTGCGACAAGTGGGTGTACGACTACAGCGGGCCGGTTCCTGAATGAGGTAACATCGAACGAGCAGAATGCGATGCCGATGGCCTGGCGGGAATCTTCGCGTCAGGCCATCGGTTCATTGCGCTTGATCGCCGCGATGAATTGCTCCGGGTAGGCCCGCGGCAGGGCGCTGACCTTGTCGAGATGCGCGCGTTGGTCCGCGGGCATGCGCAGGTCGCATCCCGCGAGGTTTTCATTCAATTGCGCGGTCGTCTTGGGGCCGATGATCACGCTTGAGACCGCGGGGCGGTTGAGCAGCCAGTTGATTGCGACGGCCGTCGTCGATGTCTCGCATTGGCGGGCGACCGCCTGCACCGCATCGGCGATGTCCAAATTGCGCTGATTCACGAACCGCTTGCGCCAGTCGTTCGCGTCGTCCGGCGTGGGGCCGAACCGCGTGCCGGCCGGGCCGGTCATGTCGCGCTTGTATTTGCCGGTCAGCACGCCGCCGCCGAGCGGACTCCACGGCAGCAGGCCGATGTTGTATCGCTCGCAGACGGGCACGACGCCGCGTTCGATGTCGCGGCAGGCCAGGCTGTACTGCATCTGTGCCGTGACGAACGGCTCCCAGTTGAATCGGATGCAGAGCTGGCGGGCCTCGGCGATCTGCCATGCCTCAAAATTAGACAGTCCGACGTAGCGCACCTTGCCGCTCTTCACGAACGCGTCGAGGGTGGCGAGCGTCTCGTGAATCGGCGTCACACGATCCCAGCAATGCACCTGGTAGAGATCGATGTAGTCGGTTTTCAGGCGGCGGAGGCTGTCCTCCAAGGCCGCGATCAGGTGGCGGCGGGAGGAGCCCAGGGCATTCGCATGCACCGGCGGCTCGCCGAACTTCGCGGTGACCGGGAAGTGGCCCTTGGTGGCGACGATGACGGAATCGCGGCGGCCGGCGAGTGCCTTGGCACAGATGTACTCGCTGATGCCGCCGGTGTAGACGTCGGCAGTATCGATAAAATTGCCACCTGCGTCGAAATAGGCCTTGAGGACGCCCAGGCTGGACGCCTCGTCCACGCCCCAATCGGGCTGGCCGAAGTTCATCGTGCCAAGGCACAGTTCGCTGACAAGCACGCCGGTGTTGCCGAGTTTGCGGAGTTTCATAGGAAGTTGCCCGTGGCCGGTTGTCGGTTATCAGTCTTCGGCAGTCAGTTGTATGTCACGCCAATCTGGTCGGAGCCGTGCTGTCCTCAGCCCGGTTCATTCTGGGATATCGTCCGATGTCTGAAATCATCTGCCCGCATTCCGGCCTGAGGACAGGCCGGCTCTGATCTCCGGAAGGAGACTGGAATCTGCGGGCGAATCGCTTTCATTTCTTCAGTTTCTGCCAGTCGGCCAGGAATTTCGCCAGGCCGATGTCGGTCAACGGATGATCGAGCAGCTTGTTCATGACCGAGGCCGGCATGGTGCCGATGTCGGCGCCGATCTTGGCGGCCTGAACCACGTGCAGCGGGTGCCGCAGACTGGCGGCGAGGATCTCGGTTTGAAATCCGTAATTGTCATAAATTGTGCGGATTTCCTCGATCAGGCCCATGCCGTCGTGGCCGATGTCGTCTAGCCGGCCCAGGAAGGGCGAGCAGTACGTGGCGCCGGCCTTGGCGACGATCAGCGCCTGCAGCGGGCTGAAGATCAGCGTCATGTTGACCTTCATGCCCTCTTCAACGCACTGTCGAAGGGCCTTCACGCCCTCTGGTATCGTCGGCAGTTTGATGACCACGTTGTCGGCGATCTTGGCGAGTTCGCGCGCCTCTGCGACCATCTCGGCGCATTTGACCGATACGACCTCAGCCGAGACCGGTCCGGGGATGATCTCGCAGATCTTGCCGACAAGCGTCTTGAAATCAGTCCCTTCCTTCGCGACGAGACTGGGATTGGTGGTGACGCCGTCGACAATGCCCATCTCCGCGCCGGCGCGGAGTTCGTTCAGGTTGGCGGTATCGAGAAAGAACTTCATGGCTGCAGGTCTCCAATGGTGGACGAAAGGGGCGTGCGCCGCAGGTTGGCATGCACGGAAAGCGGCCGCATTGTAGCAACCGGGCCGCGGATTCGCAGCGCGCGGATTCGGCGGGCCTTGCACGCGGGCCTGCACGGGCGCGGGGCGGATCAGGATTGGGTTGAACGCTACTCGGCGATGAGCAGGGCGAGAAACGCATCCAGATCGTCTGCGTCGACCGTGCCGTCCACGTTCATGTCAAACGCACAGTAGGCGGGCGATGCGGCGGATTCCTGGGTGCAGGCCGTCACGAATCCTGCGATGTCCAGGCCGTCGACGGCCCCGCTGGCGTCGCCATCGCCGGTGCCAGAGGCGATCACGGTGAGCGTCGCGGCCGCGCTGACGACGGGTCCGCACGCGTCCGAAACAATGCATGTGTAGTCATCACCTTGCAGCAGCGTCAGACCGGTCAGCGTCAGGGTGGGCGCATCGCTGCCGGTGATGGTGGGGCCGTCGGTCAGAGGCTGACCGCCCTTGTGCCATGCATAGGTAAACGGCTCGACGCCGGTCGGCGTCACCATGAACACCGCACTTCCTCCCGCGCACACGGTTTGGGCGGTCGGGCCGTCGATGGTGAGCAGGTTGCAGGATCGCTCGACCACGAACGCAACGACGCAATCCTCCTCCCAGCAGCCGCCGTCATGAAAGTCGTTCCACTGCGCGCTGCGGTCGGTAAGGCTCTCGCGCACCCAGAAGCAGATTCGATTCTCGGTGGCCTCGCCGGGGATGGGGCTCTCGTTCGGCTCGCCCTCGAACCACGCGGTGAACTCAAACGGCTCGCCGGTTGTCCATTGCCAGCCCGACGACGGCTCCTCGCTCTCGGCGGGCTGAAATCCGCCGATCCACGGGCCGATGTTGAACTCGACGTCGGTGAAAGACACGTGACTGCGCCAATACTGCGGGTCGTCAATTAGATTGAAAACAAACGCGCTTTCTTCGACGCTGGTGATCGATGCAAGTTGGCCGCCGAGAGCCTGCGCGGCGACGTTGGCGTCCGACCAACTGATGCCCAGCGGCTCGAGAACGACGGTGTAACTGTGGCCGTTTCCGGGCCATTGGACCCAGTCGCCGGCCGCGGCGACGCGGGCAGAGGCCATCACGGCTCCGGCCGTGACGGACAATAGACAGACCAACCGATTCATGTTGTGCTTCCCTTCCACCCCGATGTGCGATTCAACGTGACATGAGTGTAACCGATTCGCGTCTCAGACAAAAGACAATTGGATCGCGGAGTGCGCCTTTTTTCGCCTGTTGGCGAGGCCGCACTGTGAAAGGTCGGGGGGTCTGGTCAATGACCAAGCCGGGCCGTGGGATCGCCTGATAATATCCATGCCTGTGTGCGTCTATTGCGGATCGCAGCCTATCGCGGCAACCTGGGCCGGACCGGAGCACCGGCTGGATTCGTAGATGGAATCGATCACCGCCATCGTGTGCTGGGCGGACTGCGGCGTGATCAGCGCGGGGACGCCGTTCAGTACGGCGTTCGTGAAGTCCCGAATGCCGTCTGCGAAACAGTGCGGATAGGCGCCGTCCTGCGGCGAATCGGTGCGCTCGCCGATGCGGAGCCACGACTGGTACTGCCGAGCCTGCTGAAGCGACCCGCGCACGACGAATGAACCCTTGTCGCCGAAGACTTCGAGGCGACCGCCGTAATCGTGATAGCAATACGCCATGTCGCAGAGCCCGATCGCACCGTTTTCGAAGGCGAGTCGTGCGCAGCAGAAATCCTCGACGTCGTAGTTGAATGCGAGGTTGCGCGTCTCCGCTTGGACCTGCGCCACCGGCCCGCCGATTTCGCAGACGATGTCCAGCAAATGGGGCCCGAGGTCCATGAGCACGCCGCCGCCGGAGGCGCCGCGATCGAGCCGCCAGTTCTCCGATGGCGGATACCACATGCCGACCTGGGCGCGGACCATGAGCAGCCGGCCGAGCGTGCCGTCGCGGATGAGCCGAATGGCCTCCAGATTTGCGGGATGAAATCGCTGCTGATGCATGACGCCGAGACGAAGTTTGAGCCGCCCGGCCGTTTCGATCAGGGTGGCCGCGCCGTTGCTGGTCAGGGCGATGGGCTTGTCGACCATGACGTGCTTGCCGGCGTTCAGGCAGGCCAGCGCATCCTCCACGTGCCGGTCATTCGGCGTGGCGATGTAGACGATTTGAACGGTTGGATCGGCCAGCAGCGACGCCAGCGAGCCGTGGGCGCGGGCGGCGTTGTGCTGCGCGGCAAATGCGGTGGCCTTGTCGATGGAGCGCGAGCAGACCGCGGCCAGCATCGCCTCGCTGACGGCGTTGATTGCCGGGGCGATGCGCTTGTCGGCGACGCGGCCGCAGCCGAGAATGGCCCAGCCAACGGGAAATTGTGCGTCCACTGAAAAACTCCTTGGGCGTGCGGACGTCCGCGTCCGCATGACAGCGGGTATCCTCCTACGCATGGATAAGAGAAGTGCTGCGGACCGGAGGTCCGCACTCCCCGGCGTTACACCTCGCCCTTGAGTCTGCGAGCCATCAGTTCACTCAGCGTGGTCAGCACGTCGCGGCCCTCGAACAGCACGCCATGCACCGCCTCGGTGATGGGCATCTCGATCTTCTGCTGAAGGGCCAACTGCTGCACGCTGCGTGTCGTCGGAATACCCTCGATGACCCAGGGCGTGGCGTCGATGACTTCCTGCGTCGATTTGCCGCGGCCGATCTGCTCGCCGGCGGTGCGATTGCGGCCGACCGGTGACACGCAGGTCGTGACCAGGTCGCCGAGGCCCGCCAGGCCCGCAAAGGTCTCGCGCCGCGCGCCGAGCGATTCGCCCAGCCGGGTGATCTCCACCAGTCCGCGCGTGAGCAGGGCGGCCTTGGCGTTGTCCCCGGCCTTCAGTCCGTCGAGGATGCCGGCGGCGAGGGCGATGATGTTCTTGGTCGCGCCGGCGACTTCCACACCGATCAAATCGTCATTCGTATAGACCCGGAACCACTGCGAGGCGAAGGCCTCCTGCACCAGGCTCGCCAGCCAGGGCGACTCGCTTGCCGCGACCACGGTCGCCGGCAGATGCCGCGCCAATTCCGCCGCCACGCTCGGCCCGCTCAGCGACGCCACGCTGCGATCGCCCAGCACGTCGACGAGTATCTGCGTCGGACGCAGCAGCGTCTCGTTTTCGATGCCCTTGGCCACGCTGACGATGGGGATTTCTTCGGGGCAGTCCGCCGCCAGTGTCTCCCAGACCGTTCGCATGAACTGACAGGGGATCGCCGACAGGATCAGATCGGCCCCGTCGAAGGCCCGCGCCCGATCATGCGTGAATGACACGCGATCGGGAATGCGCACGCCGGGCAGGTATCGCTGATTCTCCCGCGTGGATTTGAGGGCCTCGACCGACGCGCGATCGGCGCCCCACATGCGCACGGGGATGCCGCGTTCGGCCAGCATCGCGCTGCAGACCGTGGCCATTTGTCCGGTGCCGATGACGGTGACGAGTTCGACCATGCGGAATCATTAGACCGGGGGCGGTGGGCTGTTGCAATGCTCAGGCATTCGGCGTCGGGCGAAAAGCATGGCGACGCAACGGCCGTCGCCATGGCACCCTGAGTTTCTTGCGGCCGGCATTCAAAAAGGGTGGCATGGCCGCGGCCTCTGGCGGCCATGCTGTGCTGGAGCCGAGTCCCCAAAGGGGTGCCACTGGCAGCTTGTCTGCCAGTGCGAACGTGCGAAGACGTGCCGGTTGAGCACACCTCCAAGAAGTTCAGGAATCCACTCACGTGCTCACGGGCTGACAAGCAGCCCGTGGCACACATGTGTCACATCGATTGATTCAGAACCGGCTGGACGTCCATCACCGCGTCGAGATTGAGCGGCCCGTAGATGTGCGGAAAGGTCTCGCCGCGGCCGTAGAGGTCTTCATCGCGAATCTCGGCGGCGATGCGATCCGGGTCCAGCACGAGCATGAGCATGTCCGACCGGCCGGGGAAATGCCGCCGCATCGTCGCGTCGACCTGCTCGGGGCGGGAGCAGTGAATGAACCCCTCGGCGGCCAGACTCGGCGGCCGCCATTCGCCAGCCTGCTGCGCCGCGGTCCAGTCGGATTCGGAGATGAGGTGGAAGATGGGGTTCACGACAAGTCGATCCCGCAGTGACCAAAGAAGGCCTCGAGTCGATCGATCAAGAACATGATCGGCGTTCCCGGAATCGGATTGCGCGCAATCAACGCCGTTTGCTTATCTCTGTCACAGTACATGAGGGTGTAGTAAATGCCGTCCCGGATGTTCTCATCCACCTCTGCCAGAGGATCAGGCAAACCTAAGTGCTTCAAAAAGCCGTGGGCCATTTCGTCGGCGCGGTGGTCGCATTCGACGCGGATCGCCGACTGGGCGGACGATCGCCGACACCGACGTGAAGGGGGATCGCCCAATTTCGCTTTCCCCGATTTCTACGCCAGGCGAGGCCCGAGCCACCATCGAATTGAACGAACCAGAATTCCGATCTGCGTCCCTGGGGCAAGCCTACCCACGTCAGACAAACGACGCGCTGCGCCGAAGGATTCGACTGCAGGTATCGAATCGCGGACGACGTTTCCGCCTCGGTCGGGGTTTTTCGAAGCCAATTGAACATTGAAGTTCACTGACGAGGGCACGACGCCCAAGCAAATCTGAAATCTCAGATTTGAAATTGTTGATTGGCAATTACGCCCGTCGCGGCCGCTTCGCATCAAGCAACTTGCCCAGCACCGCCGCCGGATTCTCGAACCGGCACAGCAGCATCATCGCCGCGATGACGAACGGCTTGTGCCCGGCCTCGCGGTAGGTGGCGATGCGGTAGCGTTCGAAGACGCTGGCCGCGACTTCGCCTTCCTTGCACGAAACACCCGTGATGTCGGCCGGAAGGCAGTGCATGTACAGGGCCTTGCCGCCCTTGGTGACCGACATCATCTTTTCGGTCGTTTCCCAGCTCTTGAACTTTGCATTGTTGGCCAGCGCATCCTGCTCCAGGGCCTTCAACTTGTCGTTTTCTCCGGCGCGGAGGATGCGCGTCCGCTCCTCCATGACCCGGAAGGGGGCCCAGCTCTTGGGATAGACGATGTCGGCGTCCTTGAAGGCCTCTTCCATGTTGAAGACCCGCTTGAACGAGCCGCCCGACGCGGCCGCATGCTTCTCCGAGATCTTCAGCGTGTCCGGGATGAGGTCGTAGCCCTCGGGATGGGCCAGCGTGACGTGCATGCCGAAGCGGCTCATCAGCGTGATGACCGCCTGCGGGACCGAGAGCGGCTTGCCGTAGGAGGGGCTGTAGGCCCACGTCATGGCGATCTTCTTGCCCTTGAGCGCTTCGAGCGAGCCGAAGGTCGATTGCAGGTGCATCAGGTCGGCCATTGATTGCGTCGGATGGTCTTCGTCGCATTGCAGGTTGATGACCGCCGGTCGCTGCGGCAGCACGCCTTCGCGGTGGCCCTCGTCCACGGCGGCCGCGACCTCCTTCATGTACTTGTGACCCTCGCCGAGGAAGATGTCATCGCGAATTCCGATGGCCTCGGCCGCGAAGCTGATCATGTTGGCCGTCTCGCGGACCGTCTCGCCATGGGCGATCTGGCTCTTGCCCTCGTCGAGGTCGGCCAGGCCGAGGCCCAGCAGGTTCGCGGCGCTGTTGAAGGAGAAGCGCGTCCGTGTGCTGTTGTCGCGAAAGTTCGACACAGCCAGCCCGCTGTCGAAGACGCGGGTGGCGATGTTGGCCCGGTGCATCTGCTCCAGCACGGTCGCCGCGGCCAGAACGGCGTTGATCTCCTCCGCCGAGTGGTCCCAGGTTCGCAGGAAATCCTTGTTGTGGAAACCGGTTTTGAAGCCGGTCAGCCTGTTCAGGTGCTCTCGAATTTTCTCGACCGACATGAATCCTCTCCTCGTTTTGAAGCGAATAAAGCGGTTAGATTGTACGGCGGGGCGCAACTTCGTGGGAAGGCGTGCCCGCGATTGCCATGCACTGGAGGTTTTCATGCATCAGTACAGCCCCAAGCACGGACCGGTACCGAGATGGCTCGCCGGGGTCTTTGCGGCGAGTGTGGTCATGGCCTGTGCGCCGGGCTGCATCGGCCAGCCGCCCGTGCCGGTCACCCGGAGCGATCTGGCCCTGACGCTCATCGAGGTGGAACGGGCCATTGCGGCCGTGTCGCTGGCGCCGGCCGAAGTGAATGCCGTCAATCGGGACTTTGATCGTGCATCGCTGGCGTTCTTCTCCGGAAGTTACGCGGAGGTGATACGGCAACTCTGCGACCTGCGATTGCGTCTGGTGAAGAAGGCGGAATCGCCCGCCGATCGGGTGGCCGGTTCGCTCAAGGCGCGAGTCGATCCGCCGGTGTGGACGATTGGATCGGGCGTGAAACCGACCGCTCGCGTGACGCACGTATTCGAGGCGGCCGTACCGGCGGAGAATCTGCAGTTGGCCTTTCGAATTCGCGACCGCGGCGGGGATGTGAAGTTTGAACGGGCATTCACGGTTCAGGCCGGGCCGACGACACGCGTCGATCAGACCCTTGAAATCGATTCAGGAAGCGCGGCATGGACGCCGGGCGCCTTCACGCTGGAGGCGGCGCCGCGCGGCGGCACCGGCGTCATCATCGGCCGCTGGATCGTCAGCGCGAAGTCGCTGGATGCCATTCGCGTTGAAAATGACGCACGACTTGATTCGCTTGCGTCCGACGCCGACGCCGGCCTCGCCGACGCGATCGCCAATTGCCGCGGGCGAAACGGGCTGCTTCGCGATCGGCCGTCGGAGGACAACCTCGCCGAATATCTGGCTGATTTGCCCGAGTTGGTCCGGTCGGTGGACGCGGAGATCGTCGCGTTGAAGGCCGGCCGAAATCCCTATCGCCGCCAGGCAGGCGATCACTGGAGAACGCTGCGATTGGCGGGGGCAACGTCATCGTGTCGCGTGTTCGCGCCGGCCGCCGCGACCGGTGACACCGCCGTGCCGCTGGTCATCGCGTTTCACGGCGCGGGCGGCGATGAGAACATGTTCATGGATGCCTATGGGCGCGGTTTGATCAAAGTGCTCGCCGATAAGTACGGATTCCTCCTGGCCACGCCGTTTACTTATCCGTTTGTCTTCAACCCCGCGCTGGCGGACGAACTGGTCGTGGCGCTGGCCCGCGATTATTCGATTGACCGGTCGCGCGTGTACGTGGTGGGACATTCGCTCGGGAGCGGGGCGGCCTCCCGGATTGCCCGCGAGCGGCCTGGGCTGGCGGCCGCGGCATGCTGCATCGCGGGCGGCGATTTTGGAGGCGCGAGACAATCGTGCGCGGCACTTGTCTTCGGTGGCGCGATCGATCCAATCGTCAGCGCTCGCAGCCTTCGACGCGGAACAGACGAGGCTGCGACCGCGGGCCTTGCCGTCGAATACCGGGAACTTGAGGACTACGGCCACACGCTGCTGGTCGACCGCGTGCTGCCCGAGGCGGTGGAGTGGCTGCTTCAGCGCAGGCTCACCACCGAGCCGGCCCGATCGCGACGCGCGGCCCGACGGGCAGCACGATCAGAAGCGCGCGCTGCCACGACGGCGCCGGCGAAGCCGTGAGTATTTCGAAATGACTCAGCGCACGTGGCAGTCGATGCCCAGCCCCTGGGCGAACTGCTTGATGGCGCGTTCCACCGTCTCGACGGTGGCGCCGATCACCGGAAAGCCGCTCACGCGAAAAAGCAGACGCTTGGGAAATCCGTCCTGGCAGTGTGGTCGGAGTTGGCGAATCAACTCGCCGAGTTCAACCAACCGCAACGGCGGACCGACCGGCTCGATCCACAGGTCACCGCCGGCCGAAACGCCCAGTTGCCAGCGGCGAAGCAGGCGCAGGGCGGAACCGGGAATGGTGCGAACGTCGGACAAGGGGCTTTGGGCATGCATGGCTCGATCAGTCTTTCTGGGCGAGGGCGCGGAAACTGGGTGTTCAAACAGGTGGACATGATCTGTACCACCGACACGACCGATTCTGACTCGAATCGGTTAAGTAATTTTCAGATAATGAGTTACATCGATGGGGACGGCGGCTGACCGTCCGAACCTGCGCCGAAAGACCCGCCAAGTGGGTAATTGTGCGCGGAAACGGGAAACGACGGGGATCAGCCTGTCGCCGATTCGGCGGCTTTCCAATGCGGACGGTAGCCGAGGCCAAGATCGACAATGCGCTGAATCAGGGCCGGGTATCCCATGCCAGCGGCCTTGGCGGAGTCGGCGAAGTCCTCGCCGAAGGCCAGTTGCGGGTTGGGGTTCGCCTCCAGCACGAAGATCTGGCCGGCCTCGTTCATGCGCAGGTCGATGCGGGCGTATCCAGACAAACCTAGAACATGAAACACCCGCCGCGCAAGCCGGGCAATGCGATTGCGGGTGCGCTCATCGAGGTCGTCGGCCGCGCGGCTTTCGATGCCCCAGCGCCGCTGATAGGCCTCATCCCATTTGACCTTGGCGGTTGCGATCTTGGGCGACTCGGCGTCGACGTTGTTGAAATGCAGTTCCCAGACCGGAAGGGTGGTCACGCGCTGATTGCCCATGACGCCGATGTAGAGTTCCCGCCCGGGGATGAAGGCCTCGCACAGCGCGTCGGAGCCGACCTGCTCGTGAATGTAGTTCACGCGCTCCTGAAGTTTGGCATCGCTGTGCACGATCGAGGCCTGCGAAATGCCCAGGGACGCATCCTCCACGGTGGATTTTACAAACAGTGGATATTCCAGATGCGCGGGCCGACGCACCTTTCGGCCGCGCTCAAAGACGGTGAACGCGGGCACGCGAACGCCGTGATACGACAGCAGTTTGTGGGTCAGGGCCTTGTCGTGGCAGAGCATCAGGCCGCGCGGATTGCAGCCGGTGTAGGGCTCGCGAAGCAGTTCGAGAAAACTGACGACGGCGTGGTCATAGACGGCAACGCCGTGAAATTCCTCCAGCAGGTTGAACGTGATGTGCGGGTTGAAGCGTTCGATGGCGTCGCGAATGACGCCGAGGTCGGTGCTGACGCCCAACGGCAGGACTTCGTGGCCGATTTCGCGCAATGTCGCGACGACGTCGAACTCGCACTTGAAGGGGGCGATGTCGGAGAAACTCATCCCGCGGATCGACCGCGGCGGGACGAGGTCTTCGTGCATCAATACCAGGATTCTCAGTCGCCTCATAGTCGAAGCCGCAATCGGCCGCCGTGCAGGAAGTTCATCGTCTGCACGGTGACCAGGATGATGGCCTCCTGTTTGAGTTGCTCGTCGGGCCGAATCGCCCGAAGTCGAAGTTGCCGGCAGCGAATCTCCATCTCCTTGAGCACCAGGTTGACGGAGTAGATGCTCTGGCCGGTCCAGTAGGCGACGCCGCGCCGGATGTCGCGGCTGACGCGGTGAAGAAACCGCGCGGCGGATTCGCCGCGCCGCGCGAGGGTCGAATCGGCGAAGAGTCGCCGGAGATCATTATCATAGAACCGCGGATGATCGTTGGCATATCGCGCGCGCTTTTCGGCGTAGTGTTCCGCCAGCGTGATGTCCGCATCCGCGAGCGGGTCGACCTTCCGGCGGGATTTTACCACCGCCGGCTTATTGGCAATATCGGCCATCAAGGTATTGACATACTCCAATTTCGCGAGCGCGGGCCAGCCGGCATACCGCGTTCGCCATTGCGAGCCGGATTTCAGCCAAACGGCGAAGGTCTCGGCGAAATCCTCGGATGGGTGGCTTTGCGCATACCAGTAGTCCAGATGCAGGACGTGATCGCGGCTGAACGGCTTGGGTCGATAATGCTCTGGATATTCGGCTGAATAGGGGCCGAAGATCGCGCGCCACTTCCGACGGGTGTGCAATCGGTAGGCGTTGTCGATGGCGTGGCCCGCTTCGTGGCGCAGAATTCGCATGCACGACTCCTGCGCGGCGCCCTCGGCCTCGAGCATCTGGCGGTGCTCAAGGCGAACCAGCCGCGGATGCGCCAGATAAAACGGAATGCCGATGCCGCCGATGCCGTCGGGGCAGAACCACTCGGTCGAGAGCCAGCAGTGCGGTCGGAAGGTGATGCGCTTGGCGCGGAGTTCGTCGTAGAGGCGCGCGACCCGGGATTCCAGCATGGATCCTTCGATACGAATCCCCAGATCACGAATGCGGAGGCGCAGGAGTTTGCGGTCGGGCCAATCTGCCCAGACCAAATCGCGGGCGGGCGCGGCGCGCAAGCGCTGCACGCGTGACTTTTTCCTGCGGCGCGTTCTTGATGCTGTGGCTCCGCGCTTCATTTAAAGCTCCGGACCCGTGCGGGAAAGGTCCATCTCGCCGTCGGCGGCGTACTTGGCCGGCTCCGGTTCGGCGACAGTCGTCAATAATTTGCGAATGATGGCGACGCTGTCAAGGCCCTCGGCCTGCGCGGCGAAATTGCAGGCCACGCGGTGCCGCAGCACGGGAATCGCCACGCGGCGAATGTCTTCCGGACTGACATTCGCCCGCCCGTCCATCGCCGCAAAGGCCTTCGCGCCCAGAATGAGAAATTGCCCGGCGCGCGGTCCGGCGCCCCAGTCCACCATTTTCTTGATGAAGTCAGGGGCGGTCGCATCGGCGGGGCGGGTCGCCCTGACGAGCCGTGCCGCGTAGGCGACGACGAACTCGCTGACCGGCACCTGTGCAATCAACTTCTGCATGTTCAGAATCTGACGGTCGTTGAGCACCGTCTCGAGCGTCCTGGAGACGCCGCTGGTGGTCTGCGACAGGATGCGCTGCTCTTCTTCAAGACTGGGGTAGTCAACCCAGATGCTGAACATGAACCGGTCGAGTTGGGCTTCGGGCAGCGGGTAGGTGCCTTCCTGTTCGATGGGATTCTGCGTCGCGATGACGAAGAACGGATCAGGCAGGTCGTGCGTGTCCTGGCCGATGGTCACCTGGCGTTCCTGCATGGCCTGCAACAGGGCGGCCTGGGTCTTGGGCGGCGTGCGGTTGATCTCGTCGGCGAGGATGATGTTGGCGAAGACCGGGCCGCGAATGAAGCGAAAGTCGCGCCGGCCCGGCTGCGACTCGTCGATCACGTTGGTGCCGGTGATGTCCGACGGCATCAGGTCGGGGGTGAACTGAATGCGCTTGAAACGCAGGGTCATGATCCTGGCCAGCGTGCTGACCGTAAGGGTCTTAGCCAGCCCCGGCACGCCGACCAGCAGACAGTGGCCGCGTGAGAGGACGGCGGCCAGCATTTGATCGATCACGTCGTGTTGGCCCACGATGACCTTGCCGATTTCGCTGGTGATGATCTGTTTTGACTTCTTGAACTGGGCGAGCAGGTTGAGCCATGTTTCCTTGGCCATGCGGGAAATTCCAGGGGTGTGCAAATTAGCGCAGCGGGCAGAACATTGAACGGCCCGACCGTCGTGGATTATACTGGCGACTGGTTTGCGTGGGGCCGCAGGGGTTTGGCGGCGGCCTGCAAAGCGCAACGTCATCCATTCGCCGGCGTCGGATCGACGCACACCGCATCCATACGGAGGGCAATCGCATGGCCGAAGGCGAACATCGGTTGTGTCAGGTCTGCGAGGCCGAGATCACGCCCGAGCAGATTGCAAAGCGCGAGGCCGGTTTGCTCAAGGGCGTGCTGCACTGTCCCAAGTGCGTGCAGGCCAAGCGGCAGGCCGCGGCTCAGACCCAGACGGCGGCCGCCGTACCCGTCGGTGCAACCACCGGGGCTTCAACCAGACCAGCCGCCGCGACGGACGAGCCGATTACCCTCCTGGGAACAGATGAGGGGGCGGCCCAGTCGAGCATGATCCGGACCTTCGCCGGAGGCGGCGGAACGGCCGTCGGTGAAAAGGCGGACCGTCAATTCAAGCGCCCACTGGCCGGACAGAATGAGGGCGCGACGCGCTGCCGCACGTTTCACGCCAAACTCGCCGCGGGAGCGATTGTCTATCTCGACGATCAGATCAATGAGTGGATCGATGGCCACCCGGAGGTCTTCATCAAGACCGTCTCGACAACCGTCGGATTATTCGAGGGCAAGCACGCAGAGCCGCATCTGATGGTGACTATTTTTTATTGATTTCTCAGCCCTCAATAGGGACGGAGCTTTCGAAACAAAAGTGTTCGTTTGGAGGGAGCGTCATCTATTGGGCGGGGTATCCGGCGAATATTAGAAGGCTGATGCCGCGTGCTCCGAACCCCTGCATCCAAATGTGCTGCTGCCCACCGATTGCGTTTCATCGGGTATAGCAGGCGTCCCGGAACGACGGCGCTTAGTTCAACCTCAAAGCCCTGATCCCATTCGCGGACTGAACCCCGCGCGAAGCGGCATCGATGGCTTAAAAAAATAGTGTACTTTTTTGGGTTGCGCGTCCCTAAGTCGCTTTGAGTCTCCTATTCCACATTGAAGTGCGGCAAATCCGTAAATGCACCCCGAAGGGTTCCAGGGAACGTTCCCCGATGGGGACAATCCCCGAGCATTCAGGTGTTATCTTTGCGCACTGACGATTGATCTCTTGATTCGGAGGGAAATGACATGAAAAAGCGTTTCTGCCGGTCGTTGCTTCCAACAGGACTTGCGCTGCTTTTGGCCCTTACCGAAGCATGGCCGCTGCGTGTTAGCCGGGCCGAAGAGTCGCCCCTTGGGGGGGGCATGCCGGTAGATGTCGCGCCGACACCGGGAACCTGGTCAGGGGCCACTCCGCAATTGGATCTGCCCACCCCGCATGGGCCAGACTTGCTTCTGCACGACAACGGCGGGTTTACGACTGGAATCGACGACGGTTGCGGAACCCAGTCGCCCAGGAACACAAGTCAGGTCGAAGTGGGTCACTTGGGTCTTGGACTTACTGGTGGGGCAACCCCCGGAGGCTCCGGCGAGAGCTTCCGGTTGGCCGATGATTTTGTCGTTCCAAATGGACAGCTGTGGAGGCCGACTCAACTCAAGTGGTACGCGTATCAAACACAGACCACCGGCAGCAACCCTCCAACCAATACGCTGACCGGTATGAACGTCCAGATTTGGTCCGGCACGCCCGGCGCGGGCGGAAGTGTCGTCGCAGGCAATCCATCGACAATTGTTCCTTTGATTTCCAGCACGTTCAGCGGTACGTATCGGGTCAGTAGTACGGCCCTGACGAATTGCCAGCGAGCCATCATCGAGATGACAGTTGACCTGACGCAGCTCACTCCGCCGATACCTGCGGGGGGCTTGGCGCCCGGTACCTACTGGGTGGATGTCCAGTGCATTGGCTCGCTGACGCCGGCTGCAGGCGTGTTTTGCGTTCCTACTGTGCCCTCGTATCAGGGCGGCGACCAGGACAATGCGCGGCAGTCCAGCGATGACGGCGCTAACTGGCTGGACACCACTGATACCGGAGATTTCTTTCCGTTAGCCCTCCCGTTCAAGTTGTATGGCCTGCCAACTGGCGAGAAGAGTCCGTCGGTCTATACGTATCAGGGTCTCGTTAAGAATGGCGGCGGCGGGTTGAACGGGTCGGCTGATTTCCGCTTTACGGTGCACTACTCGGAGACAGGGGACTTCGTGGCCGGCCCGCCTTCACAAGTGGACAACGTGCCAGTCAACGACGGCCTGTTCACCGCGAATGTGGAACTCCCCGCCGGCATTCTCCCGGAATTTTTCTGGTGGCTGGAGATTGACGTGCGCTACCCGGCCGGAAGCGGGTCGTTCGTAACGCTCTCGCCGCGCCAGCGCATCACGACCACGCCGCGTGCGAGATTTGCCGACTCGTGCAATGTGCTTTCGGATTCAGCGCAGGTTTCGTGGAGCCAGTTGAGCGGGGTGCCCTCCGGATTCGCGGACGGAATTGACAACGATAGCGGCGGCGACATTACGGCTGTCACTGCTGGAGTCGGATTGACCGGTGGCGGAACGGCCGGAGCATTGTCCCTGGCGGTCAATTTTGCTGGGAATGGCGCGGCGACCACGGTGGCCCGCAGCGACCATGCACATAGTTCGCTCAATGCGTCCGACGGATCGCCGGCCAATGCCCTGGCACTGGACGTCGCCGGCAATGTCGGCATAGGGACGGCGACACCGGCCACAAAATTGACAATCTATGATTCCGGCGAGAGCACGACGCAAACTACCTTCACGCAGGGGTTGACCAACGCCGGCCTCCACATTCTGACTGATTTCACAGTTGATGCCTTCACGCCGGGCCTGTTTTGGTCAACCACTAACAATAATCCGAACAAGCCAAAGGCGGGCGTCTACTTGAGTGAGACCGGTGCAGGCACTCAGATGCACCTGGGCACGTCGAACAACTACGCGACCGGTATCACCCATGAAGTAATTGTGAACGAGGTGGGCAACGTTGGCATCGGCACGGCGAGCCCGCCTCACAAGTTGACCATAAATGACACGTTGTCTGGTGGACTCACTTTCCCCGTTCGAGTGGAAAATCCGGTCTCAGTCACCGGAACATCTACCGGCATCGCGTTTCGCGTCACGGGGACCATTCAGCCGAAAGGGGCGATCGTCTATGAACGCACCGCCGCCACATTCGGGCGCGGCACGTTTCATTTTCTGCAAGACACAGTTGGCGATGACAACCCGCCAGACCTTACCAATTCGGTGATGTCGATTGCCAACAACGGCAACGTAGCCATGACCGGAGCCCTCGCCGTAGCCGGTGCCCTTAGCGCAGCCTCAGGCACCTTCTCTGGAGCTATAAGCGCGACATCGGCGAACGCGGGAATCAAGGACTTTAAGATTGACCATCCACTCGACCCGGAGAACAAATACCTGTATCACTCGTGTGTCGAATCTTCGGACAGGATGAATGTCTATAACGGTAATGTGGTGACCGATGCGGAGGGCTATGCGACCATCACGCTGCCGGATTGGTTCGAGGCCCTCAATCGGGACTTTCGCTATCAACTTACGGTTATCGACGAGGGCGACACGACCGACTTCGTTCAGGTCAAGATCGTCCGCAGGATCAGCGGCAATCAGTTTACGATCCGTTCGAGTCGCGGGGACGTCGAGGTATCCTGGCAGATCACTGGCGTTCGTCAGGACGCGTTGGCCAAAACCCATCCGCTCGCGCCCGAGGTGGACAAGGAGCCCGAGAACAAGGGTTTGTATCTGCACCCCGATGCCTTCGGGTTACCGCGTGATCGAGGCATCCCAGTGTCGCGCGGTGCATCATCGGAACCGGCGGACGTGACGCCTGAACCGTCGCCGGATGGTGCCAACGCCACCCTCGACGCAAGCGAGGGAGCTGAATGATGAACCACACGATTCGATCTTTTGCTCGAAGATGCTTCGTCACTTGTGCTGCCATCGCCGTGTTGGCCTGGGCGAACCCCGGTTCGGGTGACACATACGAGATCGACTGGCACACCATCGACTGCGGCGGGGCCAAGAACTCCTCCGGCGGCGGGTTTGAGTTGTCGGGCACGATCGGCCAGTCGGACGCCGGGCCGACGAGCGGCCCCATGACCGGCGGAGGCTTCTCGCTGGAAGGCGGGTTCTGGCCCGGCGCGGGGATCGTGTGTCCGCTGCCCGGCGACATGAACAACGACGGCCTGCGCAACGGCAAGGACATACAGGGGTTCGTGAATTGCCTGGTGGGTATCGGTGCATGCCTTTGTGCGGATACAGACGTCAGCGGTGCGGCCAACGTGGCTGATATTCCATCGTTTGTTAATCTGCTGACGTCTTAAATGGCGAGCTGAACAATCGTCGGGGTCACCGCTGAGCGCATAATCGGCCGCTATCGGGTAGCCGCGCGGCGTGGCGTGATCCTGCTTCGGCTGCCGTAATTGGGGTGCATACGCGCATTTGAATCGCGATATACCGATTGGGTATCATACTTTGAATGTCAAATGTCTCCCAGCCTTCGCTGCGCGCCTCGGCGGCGAGGCAACGCTGTGCGTCACCGCTTTACCGGTTCGACGGCGCGATTGAGCCGGTGCGGCCGTCGTTCTTGTACCTCCTCGGTCTGGCTGTCACTGCTTTCTTCATGATTCTGTTGCCGCTGTTGTATCTCGGCGTCATTGCCGGGGCCGGCTATCTGACTTACTTGCATGCCACGAACGCCTCGTGGCTTCAAACGACCGGCGACGTGACCAGTCCGCGTGCGCGGATGTGGATCTTTGTCTTGGGATATCTGCTTCCCATCATCGCGGGCCTGTTCACCATTGTGTTTCTCATCAAGCCGCTCGTGGCCCGCGCTTCGTATGGCGAAGAGGAGCCGGTGACGCTCGACCGATCGCAGGAGCCGCGGCTTTATTCGTTCCTTGAGCAGTTGTGCGAGGCGGTGGGGGCGCCGTTTCCGACGCGCATCGACGTGTCCACGATTCCCAATGCGGCCGCGTCGTTTCGGCGCGGTTGGATCAGCTTCTTCAGCCGGGACTTTGCGCTCCATCTCGGTCTTTCGCTCGCGGCCGGGATGACGCTCAAGCAATTCGCCGGGGTGATTGCCCACGAATTGGGCCACTTCTCGCAGGGCGGGGCCATGCGGTTTGACTACATCATCCGTCGAATGAATGCCTGGCTGGCTCGAATCGCCTATCGCCGCGATCGCTGGGACGACCAGGTCACGGCGATGACGCGTTCACAGAGTTGGCTGGCACCCCTGGGCTACATGCTGAAAATCGTCATCTGGCTGGTTCGGCGCGTGCTCATTCTGTTCTTCTACATGGGGCATGCGATCAGTTGCTCCGTCTCACGCCAGATGGAGTACAACGCCGATCAGTTTGAGGCCCGCCTGATCGGCTCCACGGAGTTCGCCGCGAGCACGCGGTCGATTCTCGAACTCAGCGTGGCCATGTCGACCGCCATCGACCGTTTGCAGGGCGACTGGCGGGCCAAGCGCCTGGTGGACAACCTTCCCATGCTGGTGGCCCACACCGCAACGCGATTGCCCGAGGGCGCCGGTGAGTGGATTGACAAGGAACTCGCCCAGCCGCGTGCCGGCCTCTTCAGCACGCATCCCAGCCCGCGACAGCGAATCGACGCGGCGGAGCGGGTGGCCTGGCCCGGTGTGTTGCAGGCGGACGGCCCGGCCCATGCCCTGTTCTCCAATTTTACAATGGTCGCAAATGGCGTGACGTTGCGGTATTACCGGGATGTCGCGGACATCGAGGTGTCCGCGCAGAATCTGGTGCCGGTGCAGCAGGTCGCCGATACCCACAAGGCCGTCGATGAACATCAGCAGGCGCTGTCGCGGTATTTCCAGGATTGTCTCTCGCTCTCGCTGAAACTGGGGCTCGGCCGGGCCATTACGCCATCGAGTGATCCGAAGGCGCTGGTCGCACGGATGCGCGCGGCGCGGGCGAAGTTTGAAGCCGCGATCGACAAGATGCGGCAGTTGTTTGCAGCGCGAAAGTCAGCCATCAACCGGGTGGCGGCGCTGCGAGCGGCATCGGCTGTCGCACGCACCAAGATCAAGATGAACCCCAAGGGCTGGGATCTGCCGGCCTGGTCGCCCGAGGTTGTCGAATCGGCGCTGACGGCGGCGCGTGAACGACTGGCCAGGATGGACGCGAAGGCCGCGGTTGCGGCTCAGTTGTTGCAAATCCGTCTCACTTCCGCGCTGAGCCTCGGCGCGGTGCCCGCGGTGAAGAAACGGCTTGGACCGACGGCGCCGTCGACGGAGTCGGTGAACCGCTGCCTGCATGCGCTGGAACGCGTGGAATTGGCCGCCAGCGAGGTTCGCCGCATCGACGAACTCGGGCGATCGCTCGCCGCCCTGTTCGACCACTGCGAGGAGGACGGCCCGTCCGATCGGTACCCGCTCCTGTCGCCGGTTATCAACTCCGTTCACGAGGAAATGCGTCACACCCTGGAAGACGTCCGTGCGACTTTGGACGATGCCCCCTTTCCGTTCGACCATGCGGGCGAAGAGATGACATGTGCTGGGTTCCTCGGCCCGCGGCTGGTCCCGAACATGTCACCGCCCGACATGCTTCGGATGGGAGGCCTGGTGTATGGCCGCGTGACCGAACTCTATGCACGATCGCTGAGCGTGGTGGCGGCCTACGCCGAGGCGGTGGAGGCGGTCATCGGCCTGCAGCCGCTTCCGAAGCCGGCTCGCGAGGCCACCGAGTCGTCCGAAGACGACAAGCAGTCATAATCGTCGCGCTCCGGTGGGTGCGAGAGGCCGCGCGATCAAGTAGAATGACGGTCAGGTCGGGCATCATCACCAACAGGGAGGTCGCATCGGTGAACCTGCGAGAATACCCCAACGTCACCGTCATTCAGCACCCCGTCGTGCAGGAACAGTTGACCATCGCACGCGACAAGACCACGCCGACGCACCGGTTCCGCCGGGTGATCGGTCAGATCGCGCGGCTGATGGCGTTTGAGATCACCCGCGATTTCCCCGTAAAGCCCAAGAATATTGTCACGCCCATTGGACCGTACACCGGCTGTGAACTTGCCCGCGGACTGACCCTGGTGCCGATCCTCAGGGCCGGACTGGGCATGGTCGACGGAATTCTGGCCCTGATACCCTCGGCGCGGGTCGGCCATCTCGGCATCTATCGCGATGAAAAGAGCCTCCAGCCCATCACCTATTACAACAAACTTCCGCCCGACATTGCTCAGACGGATGTCATCGTGATTGACCCCATGCTCGCGACGGCCGGTTCCCTGATCGCCGCCATGGACGTCATCAAGACGACCGGCGCTCGCAGCCTCAAGGCGCTTTGCCTCGTGGCCGCGCCGGAGGGCATCGCCAATCTGGCCGAGCGGCATGCCGATGTGCAGGTCTATGTCGCCGCCATCGACGAGCGGCTGAACGAACGCGGGTACATCGTGCCCGGCCTCGGCGACGCCGGGGACCGCATTTTTGGGACCGCCTGACCCGGTGGCTGCGGAATCATTGACCCGCGTCTGCGGCAGTGCTCTAATAGAGGGAGTTTCAGACGTTGGGCGGCGGCCCGGGCGGCGTTGTTCCTGGTTCCAGTGATAAGGCGATATCGTGAGCCTGTTCGGTCGAGTCCTGGGTTTGCTTGCGGCGATCGCCATGATCGCCCCGGTCGACGCGTACGCCGGATTCGCAGGCAAGCCGTGCCAGCAAGCGCCGGAGCGGATGTCCTGCTGCTCACGAACGACTGACGCGGGCGCGGAATCGACGACATGCGACTGTTGCTGCTGCCAGGATGAAGACGGCGGTACTGACGAGTCGTCCACCGATTCCAACAGTTCCCCAGGCGGATGCAAATCGGGCCAATGCAATTGCCACGTCTCGCTGTGCTGCGGCCAGTCGATGCCATTCCTCGCTCCGGCCTTCGAGACGGGCGAACAAATCATCCTACTCGCCAACAAGATGCCGATCCCCTCGTTGGATGCCTGCGGCGACGCATGTCTGCGAGGCGTGTTCCACCCTCCGCGGTGCTGATTCTTCCTGCTGTCTTGATTGCATGACCGTGTGACGCATTGCCGTCGGCAGTGCGCATGCGACGCGCGGTGGCCAATTGCAGTCACGATCAATCTGACGGCGCAACGGACGGGTTCGTTTTGCGAATTCGTCGCGAGCGCTCTAACTCAGTCAATGCCAGTGCCTGTGTGTGCGTTCTGTGCGTGCGGCCCGCTTTGAGCGGTGTGCTGCAACCCTGAATGCACGTGACGGTTGTATTTCTTCGGGTGAGTCTCATGAATCGCACAGAAACCGCGACCGCGGACCTCTCGCATTTTGGCGGTGGGTCCGCGGGCCGCATCAACACGGTCGTGCCCATGCCCCCGCGGCGGTGGGTGTCGCGCATCGTCCTGCCGGGCGTTCTGCTGCTGACAGTGGCCGGAATCCTCGCGTCGGCGGGATGGGACGGTCTCCTGCCGGCAACCGATGTCCGCGTCATTCCGGTCATGACCAAGACAACGAGCGCGGCGACCGGCGGGCGCGTGGTGCAGGCGCCGGGCTGGGTGGAGCCGGACCCGTATCCGCGCTCGGTCTCGGCGCTGGCTGATGGCATTGTCGAAGATGTGCTCGTGCTGGAGGGCCAGTCGATCAAGGCCGGCGACGTGGTGGCGCGGCTCATCAGTGCGGATGCGAAACTGGCACTGGACCATGCGGAGAGCCAGGTGAATCTGGCGAACGCGGTTGTGCAGCAGGCCGAGGCCGCGCTGGAGGCGGCGCAGCGTACCTGGGAGAACCCGATCGAGCGCGTGCGTGCGCGCGATCAGTCCGCGGCCATGCTCAACGAAGCGAAAGCCGAACTGGAGCGCCTGCCGGCGGAGATCGAAGTGGAATCGGCCCGGCTTCGCGAGGCCGAGGAGAAATTAAATCGCGTCAAACGTCTGTATGATGGCCAGGCCCTGCAGGGGATGGAACAGATCCGCGCCCAGGCGGCCTACGACGCCCAGGCGGCGCAACTGAAGTCCACCGTCGCGCGGAAGCCGATCCTGGCGGCGCGGGTGGCGCAGCGCGAGGCCGAGGCGGTCGCCGCGGCGCGCGGATTGGAACTGCGGATCGAGGAGACCGCCCAACTGGCCGACGCCCGGGCATCGCTGCTCAAGGCCAGGGCCGATGCCTCTCACGCTGCGGTTTCGCGCGATGAGGCCGCGTTGCGCCTGTCGCGCATGGAGATTCGCACGCCGACCGACGGCATCGTGATGAACCGGATGATCGAGCCCGGCTCGAAGTTGCTCATCAGCATGAACGATCCCAACGGGTCCATCGCCCTCAAGACGTTTGACCCCGCTCGATTGCAGGTGCGCGTCGATGTCCCGTTGGCGGACGCCGCGGTGGTGTCGGTGGAGCAGGAGGCCCAGGTCGTCGTCGACGTGCTGCCGGATCGCACCTTCAAGGGCCGCGTGACGCGCGTGGTGAACGAGGCCGACGTTCAGAAGAACACGCTGCAATTCAAGGTGGCGATCACCGATCCCGAACCGCGGCTGCGGCCGGAGATGCTGGCCCGCGTGCGGATTCTCGTGCCGGCGCGGGTCGACGCGGCGGAGGGCCCGCGGCAGGGACTGTTCGTACCGGCGGAGTTGGTTCAGGGCGGTGAAAAAGAGTCGGTTGTCATGATCGTGGACCGCGCTGGAAACCGTGCCCAGCGTCGAACGGTGACGCTGGGCGAATCGGACGCCGACGGCTGGGTTGAGGTGACGGCGGGGCTGCACACCGGGGATCGGCTGTTGTCCGCCGATGCGATGCATCTGAAGGACGGCGCGCGGGTGCGCGTGACAGGCGAGGCGGCGCCCGCGCGGTCGCGTCAGACGGGGGTGAACCATGGCCATGATTGAGTGTCGCGGCATCTCGCGCGTGTATCAAAAAGGCTCCGATTCGGTCATGGCATTGGAGCACGTAAACATCGACATCGCGGCGGGCGAGTTTGTCGCGCTGATGGGACCGTCCGGCAGCGGCAAGACGACCCTGCTCAACCTGATTGCCGGGATCGATCGGCCCACGGCCGGCGTGCTCAACATTGACGGGCGGGACATCGCCAAGTTGTCGCGATCCGAACTGGCCGCCTGGCGGGCCGACTACATCGGATACGTGTTTCAACTCTACAACCTCGTGCCCGTGCTGACGGCCTACGAGAACGTCGAGTTGCCGCTGCTTCTGCAATCGCTGACCCGCCGCATCCGGCATGAACGCACCGCCGGCGCGCTGGAACTGGTCGGCCTGACCGATCGCCACGATCACTACCCGCGTCAATTGTCGGGCGGTCAGGAGCAGCGCGTCGCTATTGCCCGGGCGATCGTCACGGCTCCGAAGATCATCGTGGCCGATGAGCCGACCGGCGACCTCGATGCCGCGTCGGCGGCGTCGATCATGGCCCTGCTCAAACGCCTGAACGTCGAATTGGGCAAGACGATTGTGATGGTGACGCACGACATCAAGACGGCTGAGTACGCCGGACGAATCGTGCATCTGGACAAGGGGCGACTCGTCGAGGGCGCGTATGGCGCGCCGGCCCGCGAAACATTGGTGATTGGCGCATGAGGTGAATGACATGCTGGGATTGAAATTTCTGCCCCTGGTTCTGAAGAAAGTCGTCCGGCAGAGAATGCGCACGGCCCTGACGCTGGGCGGCATCGCGGCGGCCGTTTTCCTTTTCTGCTCGGTGCAGGCGATGCTGCACGGCGTGCGCGAGGCGACCGAGATCGGCGCAACCGACAACTGCCTCGTGGTGTACCGCGAGAATCGGTACTGCCCGTTCACCAGCCGCCTGCCGGAGTATTACGGCCCGCGCATCGCGAAGATCGAGGGCGTGCGGGCGGTCGTGCCCATGAAGATTGTGGTCAACAATTGCCGCACCAGCCTGGACGTGGTGACGTTTCGCGGCGTGCCGCGCGACGACTTTTCGTCGCTGGTCGCGCCGCGGCTGAAAATCGTGTCCGGCTCGCTCGCCGACTGGCAGCGCCGTTCAGACGCGGCCCTGATCGGCGAGACCCTGGCCCGGCGACGCGGCCTGTCACCCGGTGACCGGTTTGATGCCGCCGGCGTGACCGTGTACGTGGCTGGCGTCATCGAGTCCGAAGAGGCTCAGGATCAGAACGTCGGCTACGTGCATCTCGATTTCCTGCAGCGCACGGTGGATGACAACAAACTCGGCATCGTCACGCAGTTCAACGTGACGGTCGATGACCCCGCGCGAATGCCGCAGGTGGCCTCGGAAATTGATGCGGCCTTCGCACACGATCCCGAACCGACGCGCACGAGTCCGGAAAAGGCATTTGTCGCGAGAGCGGCGTCGGACATCGTCGAAATTGTGGGGTTTGCGCGCTGGCTGGGCTGGGGCTGCCTGGCCGCCGTGATGGCCCTGGTGGGCAACGCCATCGTGCTCGCCATGCAGGATCGGGTGCGCGAACACGCCGTGCTGCAGACGCTCGGATTCGGCGGCGGCCTGATTCTCCGGCTTGTGATTGCGGAGGGCATGGTGCTCGGTGTGCTCGGTGGTCTCATCGGATCCGGGCTTGCGGCATTGGCCGTGCTGTGGTCCGGACTGGCTATTAGCACCGAGGGTCTGTCGATTCGAATCGCCGGTGGCGTGGACACGATGGCGCTGGGCGTGGTGTTGTCGGCCCTTCTGGGGGCGGCGGCCAGTCTGATTCCTGCGTGGCAGGCGTCGCGGCGGGAAATCGCGGCGTGCTTCAGGGCTGTTTAGGAATGCACGCATGAAGACCCTTCCCTGGGAATACGGCCTGCGCAACCTCGGTCGCTCAAAGACCCGTTGGTTGCTCTGCGCCCTGGGCGGCATGCTGGTGGTGCTGCTCATGCTGGCGGCAGGGGCGTTTGCACGCGGGCTGGAGCGGGCGCTCATCGGGACAGCCGGTGCGAACAACGTGCTCGTGCTCGGGGCCGGCAGTGAGGAGAGCCTGGAGCGCAGCGAAATTGACGCCAACACGCCGGGGCTGATCCTTGCGAGCGTGCCCGGGATTCGCCAGCGCATGGGCGTTGCCTACATATCGCCGGAAGTGCAGATGCAGTCGGTGCTGCGTCTGAAGGAGAGCGCCCCGGACGAGTTGATCGCCGTCTTTCGCGGGGTCAATCCCGAGGCGTTTCTGGTGCACGACCGTGCCCGACTGGTCGAGGGGCGACTTGCCGAGCCGGGCCGCGACGAGGTCATGGTGGGGGCGCTGACCGCGTCGAAACTCGGCGTCGCGCCGGAGGCACTGGCCATCGGCAGCACCATCTGGTTCGATCGACGGAACTGGACCATCGTCGGGCAGTTCGAGGTGCGCGGCAGCGTCATGGACGCGGAGATCTGGTGTCCGCTGCGCGACCTGCAGATTGCGGCCCGTCGAAATAACCTGTCGTGCGTGGTCATGACCCTGGGCGAGGGCGAGTTTGAGGATGTGGAGTTGTTCTGCAAGCGCCGCCTCGATCTGGAATTGACGGCCCTTCGCGAGTCGGACTATTACGCGCACCTGGCGCGGTTTTACGGCCCGGTGCGGATCATGGTGTGGGTGACCGCACTGTTGATCGCGACCGCCGGGCTGCTCGGCGGGTTCAATACCATGTATGCGGCATTCGCGTCGCGGGTCCGCGAGATCGGGGCATTACAGACGATCGGCTATTCCAGACGCGCGGTCGTGCTCAGCCTGACGCAGGAGAGCGTGCTGGCCGCCGCGAGCGGGGCGCTGCCGGGCGCCATCCTCGGTCGATGGTTGTTGGATGGGCTGGCCGTGCGATTCTCCGCGGGCGCGTTCAGCCTCGCGGTTGACTCCGCGGTGCTGGCGATCGGGCTCTCCGCCGGAATCGCACTGGGCCTTCTGGGCGCGATTCCACCGGCGATCCGCTGTTTGCGGCTGCCGATATCAATTGCATTGAAGGCAAATGTATGAGGACAAACATGATGACACGTCAATTGTTACGAACTCGTCTCTCGCTGTCGTTGTTCGCAGGCGTATTGGTGGCGGCGGGATGTGACGCCGGCTCAAAAACGCCCGCCAAGCCCGAGGCCGGCAACGGCGGCACCACGGCAGAATTGCCCGCGTCGCTGTTTCTCAAGGCTGCGCCGGCCAATCCCAAGAATGTGGGTGAACTGGCCGGCACGGCCAAGCCCGGCGATGCCGTGGTGGTGCGCGGCGTTATCGGCGGCAGCGTGGACCCATTCATCAGTAAGCGCGCGATCATGACCGTGGCCGACCGACGAATGAAGAGTTGCGAGGACATGGGCGGATTGGATCACTGCAAGACCCCGTGGGACTACTGCTGCGAGCCGCGTGAATCGCTCAAGGTGAATCTTGCCAGCGTTCAGGTCGTCGATGGGGAGGGTCATGTGCTGAAGGCGGATTTGAAAGGGCAGGGCGGCCTCGACCCGTCGCGCAAGATCGTGATCGAGGGCAAGGTCGCGCCGGAATCCTCGAAGGACTCGCTGGTGATCAATGCAACCGGCGTCTATGTCGAGCCCAAGGGGTGAGGCCGGTCGCGTTGTGCAGCGGCGAGCGGCTGGCGCGTTCCGGGTATGATGGTCGTATGTCGACTGACACCGCGAATTGGGCCGGCCTGACGTTTGAGGAGGCGGCAACGCGCGCCGGCGCCACGAACGATGGACGGCGCTTGACTCTTCGCGCTCGTTATCGTGCGGCGTTCGCGGACGCGCCCGGCTCCGATCAACTTGACATTGCGCCAATCGTGCGTGATCAGCGCGACGGCGAACTCATCAAGTTCGTTCAATCCCTGCCGGACGGGCTCGAGATCGAAAGCGTCATCATCCCGATGTATCGGGGCAGCGAATCGTGGCGGTCGCTGTGCATTTCGTCGCAGGTCGGCTGCCGAATGGGCTGCACATTCTGTGAGACCGCGCAACTTGGCCTGCTGCGCAATCTGACGGCCGGTCAAATCGTCGGTCAGGTGCTTGCCGCGCGGCGGGCCTATGGCGTCGATGTCCGCAAACTCGTGTTCATGGGCATGGGCGAGCCGCTCGACAATTTCGACGAAGTGGTGCAGTCGATTCGCGTATTGACCGATCCGTCCGGTCTGTCCATGAGCAAACGACAGATCACCGTGTCGACCGTCGGCCGAATCGCCGGTCTGCAGCGGCTCGGCGCGCTGGGTTGGAAATACCTGCAGGTCGCCGTGTCGCTCAACGCCCCCAACGACGCGATCCGTTCGAGCATCATGCCGGTCAATCGAGCCGAGCCGATGGCGCACCTGCGACAGGCGATGCTGGATTATCCCCTGCGGCGCAACGGCTTTTTCATGATCGAATATGTGCTGATTCCCGGTGTGAACGATCAACCCGAGCACGCCGCGGAATTGGCGGACTATCTGCGACCGGTGCGCTGTTGCGTGAACGTGATTCCATACAATCCCCGACGCGAATCACCGTGGCCCGCGCCGGACGAGGCCTCCGTCGTGTCTTTCATGACGGCGTTGCGCGACGCCGGTCAATATTGCAAGCGGCGCATCACCAAGGGTCGCGACCAGATGGCGGCCTGCGGGCAACTGGGCAATCGCGCCCTCTCGCCCAGGCATGGCGCTGCGCCTGTCCACGAACTTCACCCACTCGCGCCCGGTCGCCCATAAGGGGAAAACGAGATGCCCGAACCGGTTCATCGAGCGACGCTCGAAGTCAACGACAGCGGATCGTACACCCGCACCATCACCGAGCGCGACATCCACGCCTTTGCCGATGCCTCGGGCGACTACAGCCCGCTCCATCTGGACGAGGCGTACGCCCGCACGACACTGTTCGGCCAGCGCGTGGCACACGGCGTGCTCACCGCGGGCATCATCAGCACGGTGCTCGGCAGCGAAATCCCGGGACTGGGCACGGTGTTCACCGAATTGCACATCAAGTTCATGAAGCCGGTCTATATTCGTGACACCATCACCGCAACGGCGACCGTGACTGAGATCATCAGCACGCAGCGCGTTCGGCTGCTGGTCGCCTGCGTGAACCAGAAGGGGGAGGATGTCGCGCTGGGCAACGCCATCGTCGTGCCGCCGCCCGGTACGCGCCTGATCGTCGAACCGCGCGGCACAGAGCGGTAGATACAACCGTTCAACGCGCTGGAATTGGCAGGACCATGAGACGTGGCGGCGGATGGCCGCGTCAGGACTGGATGGTGTCGCCGGTCCGGATGAGGCCATCCCGGACGATCTCAGCCCGCAGGCCGCCGCGATGGAGCAGGCCGCGCATCACCGGCATTCCCGACAATTTCTCCAAATGTCTGCACGGCTCGCAGAGGCGGATGCCTTTGAAGACCGCGTCCCCGATGCGGAACTCACGGCCGACCAGGTGATTCAGCGCCACCCCCCGGGTCAGGATGTTGCGACGCGATTGTTCCGGCCGCAGGGCAAGGTGGTAATCGCGCTCCAGCGCCGTCAGCGCCTCGGACTCGATCAGCGTGGCATGTCGACCGGTCTTGTCCGTCTTGCCATCGCGTGCTACGACGTCGAAATAGCGATCCCCCTCCAGCCCCTTGCCCGCCACGGCGCGCACCTGCGCGATCGAAACCATGGGGCCGGACTCGTCGGCGGCGACGTGAATTGCGATGACGTTTGACATGATGCGATCCTGGAATTCGCTTTCCGGCCGGGTCAGAGTCCGCGCGCGTGCAGAATCAGTTCCTTACGCAGTTCCCACAGGTTTTGTTCGAGTCCGACCGGATATTGATGCGGATTGACGAATCGTTTGATGCCCGCGTGGAACCGGGAGAGTTGCGCGCGGGCGTGATCGCGGATGGCGTCCAGATCGGGCGACTGGTGTACGACCTTGCCCTGACGCAGGACCGGCACGAGCAGATCGGCGTGTCGCGCATGGCCCGGGAGGGTCTTACGGCGGGTCAGGTCCATGGGGTCGACGATGGTGCAGTCATTGGTAATGCCGGTGACTTCGTCGTAGATCGCGTCGGCGATGAACCCGGTTTCGTTCTCATACCGTCGCGCCTGCAGCAGGCCGGGGTTGGAGATCTTGATGGCCTGTTCGCTCAGCTTGACGCGGTGCTTCCATTGGCCGCCCGGCTCGCGCAAGGCGGCGAGTTTGTACACGCCGCCCATGGCGGGTTGATCGAACGCGGTGGCCAGTTTGGTACCGACGCCCCAGACGTCGATCGCCGCACCCTGTTCCTTCAGACTGGCGATGATGTGCTCATCCAGGTCGTTGCTGGCGACGATGACCGCCTTAGGAAAGCCCGCCTCGTTCAGCAACTTGCGGGCTTCAATGCTCAGGTAAGCCAGATCGCCGGAATCCAGACGGATGCCGGTCATTTCGAAACCGCGCTTTCGCAGGGAGTGGCCGGCCGTGATCGCGCGCCGAACGCCTTCGATCGAGTTGTACGTGTCCACGAGAAAGACGCAGTTGTTCGGCATGGCCTGGGCGTAGGTTTCGAAGGCCTCCAGTTCGGAATCAAAGCACATGACCCAACTATGAGCGTGTGTTCCCTTGACGGGTATGCCGAAGAGCATGCCGGCGAGCACATTCGACGTGCCCACGCATCCTCCGATGTAAGCGGCTCGGCTCGCGGCCAGCGCGCCGTCGACGCCCTGTGCCCGTCGCAGACCGAACTCCAGCACCGGATCGCCTTTGGCCGCGATGTTGATGCGCGCGGCCTTGGTGGCGATCAGCGTCTGAAAGTTGATCATGTTCAGGATGGGCGTTTCCAGCAGTTGACACTGGATGATCGGCCCGGTCACCCGGACCAGCGGCGCCTGCGGAAAGACCACCGTACCCTCGGGCACCGCATCCACATCGCAGGTCAGTTGCAGCCGTCGCAGGTAATCCAGAAACGCCGGTTCAAACAGCGGCTCGCTGTTGTTGCCGCGCAGGCTGGCGAGGTAGTGGATGTCCTCATCGCTGAAATGGAAGTTCTTCAACAGATCGATGACATACGACAGACCGCAGGCAATGCTGAATCCGCCGCCGAAGGGATTCAGACGGAATGTCATGTAGAACGAAGTGGTGAGGTCGGCGCGTCCGCTCTTCCAATAGCCCTGCGCCATGGTGACTTCGTACAGATCAGTCAGCAGGGCGAGAGAACGTCGGTAGAGGGAGATCGGGGATTCCATGTACCGTTCCGAAGGATGCCCGGGCCGGGGCCGAGGCGGCGAGCGCGGGATCAAGGGCCGGCATGTGTCGGTGCAGGGGCGGGCGCGCCTGCGAGCGGCGGCGATACGTCGTCGAGAAGTTCGCCGCGCTCCGAAAGCAGGCTTCGGGCCCGGAGGATTTGTCGCTCCAGGTCCGCGACGGACGCGTCCGACTGCGGCGTGCCGCTTTTGAGCAAATCGGCGCGGCGCACGAGGGCCTCTTCCATTCGCACGCGAATCTGGGCGTAGATAAGATCGGCCAGGTCCTGCTTGCGGGTGTCCGGGTCAACCTCGCCGGTGTCCGTCGGGACCGGTACCGGTTGCTTGCTGGGGTCAGCCGATGCGCGCGGCTCGGTGGAGGGTGTCGGCGCTGCGTCCTTGGTGGGCTCAGCAGCAGGAGGGTTGGTCGCCGGGGTCGCTTCGGTCCCGGCGTTGGCCGGCTTCCAATCCGTCTCAGCCGCGCGCTCGATCACCACCTTCTTGACGTTGTACTTTCCGTCCTCGGTCGGGCTCTTCTGGACCGTGACGGTGACCTTTTCGCCGACGCGGACGTCGGCCAGTTTGGCGCCGCGACCGTTGATCAGAATCTCGGTGTCATCGCCGACGGTCCCGCTTTCCTCGCGCTCACCGCCATCGTCCGTTTTGATCTTGATGGTGACATTGCGGGTCTGTTGATCGATCTTCATGACCGTCGCGGGCAGGGTCTTGCCTTTTGGCGCCTTGTCACCTTTTTCAGGACAACCGCCGATGGGCAGGGCAAGCAACACCACGGCCAGAAGGCCTTGGACGAATTTGTTCTTAATGGTCACAGCCGGTCTCTCCAATTGCCTGTTCGAATAAAGGACGTCAACGCTGAAGCCGGCCGAATGAACGAATCCTCGCCGACCCCGACGAATTCTCGCAAGATAGTGTTATTGCCGCGTTTACGCAAATGTTCGCGCCTGCGTCGACGGGGCGGAGCGGCGGGTGCTCGCGACGTGGAAATTCGCCCGCAATAACGGTATGTCGTGCTCGTCACTTGATTTGCGAATCATCCGATTCTATCGTTCGCCCTGTGCCTGACCTGAATGTGACGATTGCGCAACAAGAGCCTGGCCCGGCCGGCGGCGTGGATGCGCGGCCCTGGCGGCTGGCCCTGCTGACCAGTTTCATGGTCCTGGGCGGCTTGACCTGGATTCTCGCCCGGGTCGTGTTCCTGCCGTACTTCATGGGGCTGTTTTTCTATCAGGTCGGCGGACTGCTCGCGGCATCCGCGGCGTTTCGCGTCGCACGACCCAGGCGACCCTATTCTCGAGGCAGGCTCCTGGCTGGGGCGGTCGCGGTTGCCTGCGCCGCGTGGTGCGTCAGCATTTGCTTTGAGTATCAAGACCGCCTGGCCGGCATCGCCCGCGCCGCCGAATTTTATGAGGCCAAGGCGGCGGCGGTGGCCAGGGGCGGATCTGCGGCGGAGGTGATGGAGCGCGTCCGCGATGGCCTGCGCGCGCACCTGCGCGGTGACTTTCCGCCGGGCGGCGTGATCGGCTACGTGCGATGGGTGGTCGCGGCGGGCGAACATACCTTTGTCGTCGACGGCGTGACCGACACGGTGCGCATATCGCAACGCGGACGGGCCTGGGTGCTGCGGTCGATTGCCTCGATCTGTCTCATGACGATCGGGCTCTTCATGGGGTTTGAATCGCTGGCTTCGCCGACTCCTGTTTCCAACACGCTTGTGCCTGGGCAGGAGGCCGAAGACGACGATTGAGTCCGCCTGCGACCGCGTTGACAACCTTCCGCCTCCGCACGATCACACTTATCAGACGTACACATGGTCGAAGGTGAATGCGCGTCGAATCAATTGGGCCGATTGCAACGAATATGCACAGCCTGCGGGCATTTGGCCCGATGTTCACAGTAACGCGGCAGGGCGTGTGCGAGTGGTCGCTTGCGGATAGGGCCATTCGACAACGCCAGGGGCTCGTTCCTCACCCGCGCGGACAAGGACGCACCCATGCGACCCAAGGATGTACTCACGACCGGCGACGTGGCGCGAATCTGCAATGTCGCGCCGCGCACGGTCTCCAAGTGGTTCGACACCGGCAAACTGCGGGGATACCGGATTCCCGGCAGCAAGGATCGCCGCATTCCGCTCGATCAGTTGGTGCGCTTCATGCGGGCGCACGATATTCCGCTCAACGGGCTGGAGTCTGGTGCGACACGCGTCTTGATTGTTGAATCGGATGTCAACGTTGCGAGGCTGCTGGCCAATGCGCTCTCGCGCGAAGCCGGTTTCGAAACGCTCACCGCCCGCCACGCCTTCGAGGCCGGGCACGTGTCCGCCTCGGCCAAGCCGCAGATCATTCTGATGGACGTCGCGGTGGATGGACTGGCCGGACGTGAGGCGCTGCTTTGCATCAAGGGGCTGCCGGACCTGTCGGGGACGCGATGCGTTGCGATCGCTCCGTCGGCGGATCCCGGCCAGTGCGAGCGATTGGCGCAGGATGGATTCGACGCCGTGCTGGCAAGGCCGATCGACGTGCCGACCGTCGTTCGCACGATCGAGGCGCTGACTCAATCGCCGCCCTGATCGGATCCCTTCTTGTCACCGGCATCCGACTTCGGGGCCGCCGCCGGCTTGGTTTCCTCTTTCGCAGCAGGCTCTTCGCCGGGGCCGGCGGTCTTCATGCTATCGGGCAGGCGGTCGAAATACGTTTTGACGCTGTTGCGGTAATTGCGCGTCACGCGATCGCGATTCAGCGCGTCGGTCGCATCGATTTCGGCGGCTGACGCGGCATCCAGAATCTCGACTTCCGTTCGTCCCTTGATCTGTTTGCCCTTGAGAAACTGCTGACCGATGGAGCGACCGGTGGGGTCGATTCGGCCGGACGCGCGTTTCGTGACGGTCTTGGCCGCCTCGGCATTCAGCCGATCCGGGTCATTGGGGTCGACGCCTTCGGTGGTGCCATCGGTGCCGCTGCCCACGCCGCGACCCTTGCCACCACCGCGCCCCTTGCCCGGGGGGCCATTGCCCTTCTTGCCCTGTCCCTGACCGCCGCCTTCGCACTGGCCCGAGCCGCCGCAATCCGGACAAGGCGCGCCGTCCTTGCGATGGCCGCTGCCCTGGCAGGCCTGGCATTCCCCTTGTTGCTGATCGCCGGCCGAGTCACCATCCTGGTCGCCTTCGTTCTCACTCAATTCATCGCGTGCCTCTTCTAATTCAGACATCTGGCTTTCGATGTCATTGAGCGTCTGCTCCAGTTGCTCCATGTCGCTGAGTTGTTCGCCGATCTTCTCCATCGCGTCCGCCGCGGCTTCGGCGTCGCCCTGCGACATCTTCTGGCCGGCCTTGGAAAGATTCTCGCCCATCTTCTGGCATTCGCCGGAGGCCTGCTGCTTCTGCTGCATTTTCTCCAGCATCTCCTTGGCCTGCTGCTGGGTCATGCCCTTGTCTTTCATCCGCTCGGCCAGTTCCTTGGCGAGGGACTCCAGTTGCTTCTTGTCGGCCTTGGCGAGGGTTTCGAGCATCTTGCGGGCCTCGTCCTTTGAGAGGCCATTGTTCTGCAACTGCTGCTGACTCTGCTGTTGTTGCTGTTCCGCCGCCTTTTCGAGTTTCCTGGCCATTTGCTCGAGTTGCTTCTGCATCTCCCTGGCCTTTTCGGGTTCGACCTTGCCCTCCTTGGTGCGCTTGGCGAGCGACTCCTGGGCCTTCTTCAGTTCTTCCTTGGCTTCTGTCGTGTTGCCGTTGGCGAGGGCGTCCATCATGCGCCCCATCTCGGTCTTGGTGTTCTCGGCGTCGGCTGCCTTGGCCAACTGCTTCTTGGTTTCTTCCAGGGCCTTGAATCGCTCGGCCGCGGCCTCCTTCTTCAGACGCTCGCTCATGCGATCCAGTTTTCTGATCGCCTCGCGCCGCATGGCTTCGGGACCCTTCTCCGGTCCCTTCAATCCGGCCTGCAACTCCTTGTATTCGGCGGAGTGTTCGAGTTCGGGAATCTTCTCGACGACGTGCTTGATGGCCTCCGCCGTCCTGGCCGTGGCCAGTTGCATTTTTTGTACCGCAGCCTCCCGCGCGACCGCTTCATTTTTCTTCTTGCGGCGTCCGAGGACATCCCACTCCGGAAGCAGCAGGCTCACCAGAGCCACGATGACCAGGGCCGATCCCCACGTCAGCGACCGATTCCATCGAACCGGAATGAACGCACGGGCGGTCAGGCCGGCGATGCGTTTTTCGGCGTCGGCAGTGGCTGCTTGTGCGAACGGGTCGTCGCTGGTGGAGAAGTGCAGGCTGGTGCTGATGCGTTCCTTGAGGCCGGCGGCGGCGTCGAGGGCTTCGGCGGCGTGTGAGGTGGCTTCGCGTGTCGCGGCGAACCAGACGACCGAGCCGATCAGGGCCGCGGTCGACAAACCGACCGCCAGCCATTGCATCGGCCAGCCGAGGAGCAGGAGCCGGTCAGCAACCCAGGCGATCATCCAGGCGGATGTCGCGATAACCATCGCCCAGCCGAACGCGTGCAGCCATCGGTTCAGCCAGAGGCGGCGCTGGGCGGAAAGTACCTGACGATCCAATTGGGTCATGACCGAGCCTCCCGGTGATACGCTCCATCTTATTCGCCGATTGTCGACCATTCAACGAAATTTCGGACGACGCGCGCCGGCCAGGCAAGCGGGCGAATCTCCCCTGGAATTGGACGCGGAAACGGCCTTCGGGTTCGATCGTGCCGCAGGAAGGCGGCCGCATCCGCTGCCCGCGGGCGGTTCCCCTCACCATCGACGAACGGGCGATCACAGGTCCAGAATGTTGCGGACGATGATATTCAGGGCGTTGACCAGGGTGCCGGTCAGGAGTCGCTGAAGTTCGAAATTGAGGGCCCCGATCGGATCGGGAAAACACCCCGTTGCCTGGAAGAGCGGCAGGGCGGCCGCGGCCAGGGCGGCGCGCTTCCATCCGAACAGGCGCAACCAGCGTCGCGAACGGCGACGGGCGCCGGCAGACCCGTGGTGATCTTGGTTGGAATTGGTCATCGCGGTGCCCCCTCTATCAAACGAACTGGAACAGGTTGCCCAGAATGATCGAGACAATCGACTGAATCGCTATGGAGCCGGTCAGAACGATGTTCTCGGCCAGGACTTCGCGGAACGCATTGTCCGGCAGGCAGCCCGTCGCCTGGTACAGGAACAGAAAGGGCGCGACTGCAGCGCCTCGGCGAAGCCAGCGTCCGGCGGATTTCATGCCATGCAACCCTCAGTCGAACCGCGCGGTGGATCGCGACGGGCCGATGGCGCAGCATCGACCGGCCTGTCGTTTGTGTCAAGCCGCAGTCCGGCTGAAACGCCTGTTACCCTTTGGCGGCTTCGAGGTATAATACGGTGGTCCAACATGCGAACTTCACGCCAAGCGCCTGCGATTCTCCGACGATCTCGCGAACGATTCGCGGGGGCGTTGGCGTGCCTGCTGCTTCTTGCCGGTTGCGACGGGCGACCGGTGCAGACGCCGAAACCGGCTCAGCCCGAGTCGCGCCCGACGACGATGCCGTCGGCGCCACCGACCACGCAGCCCACCGGCCTGAATGGAGCCGCAGTGTCCGTGCCGGCCAAACCGGCCAAGCCCGAACCGCCGGCGGTTCCCAAGCGGCCGGAGCCGGGGTGGACCGTTTTCCGCAAGGCCTTTGACGACGCCGCCGATGCCGCCTGCGAAGCGCGGTTTTCCGGTGGAAATCGACTCGATGTCAAGACGGAGAACATCAGTCACCTGACGCTCGACCTGGGCAAGTTGCCGGCCGGTGCGCCGAAATCCGGTCCGTGGAATCTACAGATTGACGGACAGGGCATTGAGGTCAGCGGATCGCGCGGGCGATACCTGCACCTGATTCGCGGCAAGGCCGGGGCGTGGGACGTGGATCGCGAGGCCTACCCCAAGAAAGGATGAGGCCATGAAGTTTGCAGGACGATTAACGTGCATGGCGCTGAGTGCCATGTTTGTGTCGGTTTCCTTCGCGGAACCGCCGAAGCCCAAGCCGAAACCCAAGCCCCGTCCAGCCGCCAGGACCGCCACCAGCAAACCCGCCACTGAAAAGCCGGTCAAGAATCGCGCGGTCCAGGCGATGAAGATCATCGTCGAGAATGCGGAATTCGAGGAGATGCCGCTTGAGGAATTCATCGAGTGGCTGGAACGCCTGACTCAGGCGAATGTCGTCGTGCGATGGAAGGTGCTGGAATCCGCCGGAATTACAAAGGACCGGCCGCTTACGCTCAAGCAGAAGAACATTCCGCTGGGCAAATTGCTCCCGCAGGCCTTTGCGGCGCTGACCACCGATCTGGAGGGCGTCGAACTGGCGGCCAAGGCCCAGGGAAACGTCCTGCTCATCACCACCCGTGCCGACCTGAACAGCAAACTCGTCACCCGTAGTTATGACATCGAGTCCCTGCGGATCGTGGTGCCCGACTTTCACGGCAACCGCGCCAACATCGATTCCGTGGGTCGGGGCGGGCGTCAGCAGGGGGGTGCCGTGCAATCCGGGGGGGGCGCGGTGCGGGACCCGAATACTGACGCCGAGACGCAGCGCCTGATCGACGTCATCACCGGCACGATCGACCCGCCGAGTTGGAAGGTCAACGGCGGAAAGGGCACCATCACGGTGTTCAAGAGCAACCTGATCATCCGCAACAGCGAAGAGGCCCACGACGCCATTCAATCGCTGCTGGGCGTCGGTGCGACAGGCGGACAGCCCCAGACACCCTGAGCCGCGTTTACCTGACCGGCCCCTGGACGCCGGCCTCCGCGGCGGCTGCGGCGGCTGCGGCGGCTGCGGCAGCGCGGGCCTGACGGCGGTGTCGGGTGTATTCGATGATGCCCGGCAGAATCGAGATAAAGACGATCGCCAGCACCACCAGTTCGAAGTTGTTCTTGACCGGCTTGAGTCCGCCAAAGAAGTAACCGGCATACAGACAAATGGCGACCCAGGCGATGCCGCCGACGATGTTATAGAGCAGGAATTTTCGATAGGTCATCGCGCCGATGCCCGCAACAAACGGGGCGAACGTCCGGACGATCGGCACGAAGCGGGCGATGACGATGGTCTTGCCGCCGTACTTCTCAAAATACTCGTGCGTCCGATCGATGTGCGACTGCTTGACGAATCGACTGAGCGGCCCGCGCAGCACCCAGTGTCCGGCGTACTTTCCGATCCAGTAATTGAGCGTATCGCCCAGAATCGCCGCGATTGCCAGCGACGGCAGCAGGATCTCATGCCGAAGGGCGCCGGTCTGTGCGAAATAGCCGGCCGCGAAGAGCAGGGAGTCACCCGGAAGAAACGGCATGATGACGATGCCGGTTTCAACAAAGATGATGGCGATGAGAATGAAATAGGTGCCACCCTGGTAGGTCGCGATTGCGGTTTCCAGGTGCTTGTCGATATGCAGAAAAAAGGACACGGCCTTCGTGAGCCATTCCATCGTGGGGGATCCCTTTCCGAACCGTCCTTCATGGACAACGGTTCATGTGGCGGTCGATGATAGCCGCGTTGGGCCGATTTCTGTAGCCGCAAACTTCCGGGGGAAATTACGCTGCCGTCGGGCGGAAATGTGATCACTTTGCGAGATCACCCCTTTTTTTGTTGCCGCTCCAGTTCCCGAATTCGCTTGTTCATTCGCTCAATCGTCGTGCGAATCGCTTCCGGCAAATCCGCGCATGTCTCGCAGTAGAACCGCGTCGCGCGGCTGCGCACGACCGGGTAGTCGTACTTTCGGTCGCACGCACGGCATTGCCGCGACTGCAATTCGCCATTCGCCTCTTTTTTACTCATGATTTCTCGTCCTGACTCGCCTCGTGCCGCCCGTCGCGGAGTTTATCGCGCAGTGCGTCATCGGCCTCGAGCAGTTTCTCAAACGCGGATTCGGTCACCAGGACGATTCGACCCGACCAGAACTGGACCAGGCGTCCGTATGCGAGCCGCGGAAATGCGGCGATTGGGCGGCGCGGCGCGTCGTCGTGGAGAATCAGATGGCGCGGGTCGACCTCGGCGGGATCGAAGTCCCGCAACGTCATGCCCGCTTGGCTGGCGGCGTTGCGGACATCATCGATCTCATTCTTTGTCAGTTCGCCCGTTCGCCGCAGGGTGATGTAGCAGTCCGTCATGCGGTTGCGGGCGTGCGCTTCGTCGTCGTTGTTGCCGATTGCAATTCGAAGTTGAATCCAGCGAACCAGTCCCGCGATCAGCGCCGCGATGACCAGCCAGCCGACCGGCGGAATGGCGGTGAGTCGATCGAACAGGTTGGGGTCGCTCGGCGCGGTGGTGGGCATGCGTGCCGTCCGGACGGGCGATGCGGCGTCCGCACTTTCCGTCTATTTCCAGATCAACTTGTTCGAGCCGCGCCGGATTTTTCCGATGCGGAACACTTTTTCGCCCAGGCGCAGCAGTTGGGTCATCACGCTGTCAGCAAAGGTCGGTCGGACGATCAGCACGAAGCCGATGCCCATGTTGAACACGCGGAACATCTCCGACTCGGCGACGCCGCAGGCCTGAATCAGTTTGAAAATCGGCGGGATCGGCCAGCCTTCGCGCTTCAGCACCACGTCGCAGTCATCGGGGATGACCCGCGGAATGTTCCCGCCCAGGCCGCCGCCGGTGATGTGCGCCATGGCGCGCACCGCCCGCTTGCGGCGGTAGCGTTTCATCATTGCGACAATTGACTTCACATAGATGCGCGTGGGGCGCATCACGGCGTCGGCGAGCGGCTCGCCCAGTTCGACCGGCAGACTGCCGTCCTTCGGCAGCCGCTCCAGGCATTTTCGCACCAGGGCATAGCCGTTGGAATGCACGCCGCTCGATGCAAGGCCGAGAACGATGTCGCCGGGCCGGACATTCCGCGGGCCATCCAGCAGCCGGTTGCGCTCCGCCACGCCGACACAGAACCCCGCAAGGTCAAAATGACCCGGTGCGTACAAGTCCGGCAATTCGGCAGTCTCCCCGCCGAGCAGGGAGCAATCGGCCTCGGTGCAGCCCTCTGCAATGCTCTCAACCATCCGGGCGATCCAGGCCGGCGTGAGTTTGTGGCATGCGATGTAGTCGAGAAAAAAGAGCGGCTCAGCCCCGGTTGTCAGCACGTCATTGACGTTCATCGCGACGAGGTCGGTGCCCAGGCCATCGATGCGATTCAACTGTGCGCCCAGAAGCAGTTTGCTTCCCACGCCATCGGTGCCGGAGACCAGCACGGGATCGCGGTACCGCCGTTTCAACAGTTCGCCGCCATAGTCCAGCCTGAAGAGCCCGGCAAAGGCGTTGTGACGCGAGATCACGCGGTCATCGTACGTACGGGTCAGGGCGCCTTTGATCCGCTCCACCATGTCATCATTGGCGGACACGTCCACGCCGGAGGCGCGGTAGGTCAGTCGCGGCGGGCGGGCTTGTCCTGTCGGCTTGGCGCGGGGCATGTGGGAGGTTCCGGGCGGCGGTTTGAGTTCGCTCGGATGGTAATGGCGGGAGGACATCCGATAAAGCGGGTGCTCGCGCGCGACAGGGGCGGGTCGAAGCGGGACCGAATGAGTCCTCGCGCTTTCAACATAGCGAGGCCCTGCGGACGCGGCGTTCGAAGGTCAAGGCCGTCCGCCGGCGCACCGATAAGCGTGGGGCCGAGAACCCCGATCCGCCACGGAGCCTGCCATGTCGTCCAACATTCATGCCGAAGCCATGCGAACTCTCTTGACCATTCGTCGCCGACTGGCGGATCAGTTCGCCAGGGAGATCGTGCGGCAATCCACCGCGCTGACGAGTTCCACCCTGGCGAGTGATGACCCGATCGGGTCGGTTCCTGAACTCAAATCACTGTGCATGGGGCTGAATCGCATCCACAACGCAATCGCAAATCTGCGCATGGCGGGCGGGAACACGTCGAACCGAAGTGGTTCGGCTGCACGCCGCACGCCGCAGGAGGCCGCGTTGGGCTCCGCGCCGGCGACGGCCCACTCCGCCGAAAGGGCGCTGGATCAGATACGGCGACTCGTCGACGCCGAACGGTATGAAGAGGCCTCCCGGGTGCTGTCGCGACTGTTTCACATGCCCGTCGATCGCGCCTTCACCGCGACACGGTTTTTTGCGCGGGCGTCGCAGGGCGACCCAGGCGTCTTCAAACACGTGTTGACGGTGTGTCGTGATATCGAGACGGTCCCGTCCCAGCAGGTCATGCGAACCTTCGTGCGGGCATTCGGGCTGCAGGCGGTCGAATGCGGCACCGCCATGGTGGCCTTGCGGGAGCGTCGCCGTGCATTGGATGGCGTCGGTCCCTCGATCGCGCCGACACTTGCCGCCGGACTGACCGCCGCCGCGCCGATCGTCTGATCGTCGTTAGGTGTGAACCACAGGTTGCCTTTGCCGCGGCTGGAGAGCAGACGCATGTTACAGACCATCGAGACCATTGAGCGACGACGCGAAACGCGCACGGTTTGCGACGACATCATTCGCTTCAAGCGACCGGGCCGAGTCGAGGACCGGCATGCCTGGCTGCTCGACCGATCGACGACGGGCCTCGGCTTCCTGATCGAGCCGATTTCGACCCTGCGCGTCGGCGACGTGCTGAACCTGCGAATCCGCGAGCGAGACGGCGACCAGTGGTACGAGCGCGACGAGGCCGTGCGGGTCATGCGGTTGCGGCCGACGCCAAACCTCGAATTGACGATGGTCGGCGCCCGCATCGAATAGGCCCGCCCCGCATGCCAGGGCGGCGCTTGTCACGCCTGATTGTCCGTCGCATACTCCTGCGAGGCCCATTTCCGGGCACGCGAATGCGGGAGGCGATATGAAGGCGGAAAAACTGCTGGCCAAACTGAACGAACTGCGGCACGAATTGGAAGGCGACGAGACCGACCTCGACTGGCTCGCCATTCACCACGCCTTCTGCTTTATTTCCTACAAAATGGGTGATTTCCAGAAGTACCTCGACGAGGCCTTCAAATCCGGCGACGACTAGCCGATCCGATGGGGTCGTGCCGCGATGACGCATCACCTGGTTGTGTTGAAATATGTCTATTTAGAGGCGATGCTGCGCGGGACCAAGCGGATCGAGTGCCGTCTTGGCGCCACGCGCAAGCCTCCCTTTGCTCGCGTCGCGACCGGCGATTTACTCTGGTTCAAGTCTCCGTCCGGCCCCATCCTTGCATTGGGGCGAGTCGGTTGGTGCAAGTTTGCACAGCCGGCAAGCCCCGCGGCGCTGACCCTGTTTCTGAAGCCGCATTTGAGACTGATCCAAGCCGAGCCGGAGTTCTTCAACAACGTGAACGGGCGAGTAAGATACGCCAGTCTCATTTTCCTGGATTGCGTCGTCAGGGTGACGCCGATGATCCTGCGAAAGCGCGATCAACGCGCCTGGGTCGTCCTGCCGAGGGCGCCGCGCCCCGGCATGAGCCTGTCTTCCGGATTGTCGCGGAATTGTCCCGGCAAGCGAGCCTGAGGCCGGGTGCTTCAGGCTCGCGGCCGGTTCTGGAGGAGGATCCGTTCGGCCATCAAGGCACGAATTCGAATGCGCCCATGTCGAAGGCGGTGCCCTGGGGCTGGGGTGTCGCCGCAAAATCACGCCTTATGTCGATTCCATAAAGCGACTGGAACGCGGCATACACCGGTGAAATGACACCGGCATTGATCGCCGGACTGTTCGACAGCAGTTCCACATTGTCGACGCCCACATCAACGAAGCGCGGATCGGTGGTCATGCAGGTCGTGCACTTGTTCCAAGTCGAGATCAGTTGCGGCAGGGTGTAATTCGTCGAGCGAAACCGGATGTTCGCGGGTGATCCGCCCTGGTAGAACAGGTTCGTCGCCATGTCCCAGGCGGTGTTGCCCGACTCATCCTGAATGAACACGTGGTGTGAATTGGGTTTCGTGACATTTGCAATGATGTTGTTGGTGATCGAGACCACGCCTCCGCCGGGTGTGTTGATCCCGGCGTCCACGTTGTACAGCGTATTGCCGACGATGTGGCGATTGACGCCGCCCACGACGCTGATGGCGGCGGCCTCCCACGCGTTGTTGGGATCGTAGGCGCCGCCGGATGTCTTGTGGATGTCGTGAATGACGTTGCCTATGAAGTACTGATCGCGTCCCGGGTTGGACACGCTGTTGCTGCCGCTGCCGATGCCGAAGTCACAGTCGTGAATCTCGTTGGCGATGAACCACATGCGCTCGGGTCCGTACTGGTAGCCCATGCCCATGCTCCGCGCCCACGACGTGCCGATGATGCTGTAGGCGTGATTCTGCGAGAAAACCGTGTCCTGGCTCTGTTTGGTCCAGAGACCCGACTGCCGTGCCTGATAGACTGTATTACGACCGATGTAAACATGATGGATGGCGCTGTTCGGCTCGCCGAATCCCGGGTTGAGCACGATACCGGACCCGACCACGTGATGCACCGTGTTATCGACGATCCAGACGTGGGAGGCGGCGCCGACGGTGATGCCGTTGTCGTCGATGTCGCTGGTCGCGGCGAGATTGCCGCAATCGTGAATGACATTGTCGAATGCGACGATCTGGGTTGCGCCGCCGTAGATGAGGATGCCGCCCTGGGCATCGGAAATGTCGCAGTGACGCAGAGCGATATGGTGCGCGGGGCCGGTGATGTTCACCGCGGACGATTGGTAATCGCGATCGATGGCAAGGTTCTCGACGATGACATAGCGGGCCGAGCCTTCGATGGCCAGTTTTCCCTTGAGCAGCGGCTTGGCGGCCGGATTCAGGCCCCGAAAGATGATCGGCTGGGCGGCCGTCCCTGCCGCGGAAATGGCGATCAGCGAGGACGTGTAGGTTCCGCCCGCGATCACGACCACGCTGCCGGCGGAGACGTTTGTGGGAATCGTTCTGCGCGGACGCGCCGGCGCGCCATTCGGGTTGCTGCTGTCGGTGGAGGCCGGGCTGGTCGCGTCCACGTAGTGCGTGAAGTAGCCGGCCTGTCCGTGAATTGAGGCGACTGTCTCGAATATGCCGAATGCAGGCGCGGGCACGCCGATGGGCGGGACCCAGTTGCCCGACGGCGGCGGCAACGACGCGGGATTCAGCACGCCGGCCGCAAATGCAGACACATCGGCTGCGTCAAGTTGACCATCCTGGTTCATGTCGGCCGCCTGGATTTGCGCGGAACTGGTATCGACGCCTGTCATTGTTAAACAGAATTTCTGGATGTCGCGCCCGTTGATGACACCGTCGGCATTGATGTCGCCGACTGTTGCACGGGCGTGGCTCGGCGCGGCAAGCGCGACGGCGAGGGACGCGATGATTGAGACAAACGACCGCATTGAAGCGCGACCCGACAAGAATAGCATGGCCTGGAGAGCCTCCCGTTGATCACCTCAACCCGCGCATCCGGTTCGCCTCGTGGGAAGCGGCGATCCTGCGGCCAACAAAGACCGCGTGATGTGCGCAGGGAATCCCCCGGCGAGACGCACGTCTCGTTTTTCACGCTTGTTCAGCGTTCTCAGTCAAACTTTGAGGCCGCCGGCGTCATCCACAGGGCGGCCTCGCGTGGAGCGCCGGAGCGCTGCGGCGCTTCAATCGGCTTCTCGTATTCCCAAGTTCGGCGCTGCGGCGTGGCCGGGCGTGCAACTGCTGTGTGACGATTTAAATTCGGTATTGGCTGAGGATCACTGCATCGGGGTTGTCGCTGCCTGCGGCACGCGGGCGGGTGCAGGTCAAACGCCGTTCTCGCGGGGTGGAGCGAGCATTCGCGCCGTTGTGTCATTCGGCTGTCGCTTGCGCCAACATTCGGGAGACGTCCGCTACGCAACCGAGTGTTGTTGCCCGCGGCCATTCACCGCATCGGCCTGCTCAAGTTGAGGGTCCAATAAGCACGTGGCGTGCCAGCGCGAGCGCGCGCCGGTGCGTCGCGCGTGCAACGGGGAGCCTTCTCCTCGGGCTTGTCGTTAATCGACCGGGTTGCCGAATAAAAGAGACGGATATGGAAGATGACGGAGATTTGTCAGGATTAGAGCGAATTCAGCGGGCGTGGAGGCGTCAAATTAGACAGAAGCGTGTACTAATGTCGCGAGCCGACGCCGGGATCCCGAGTTTCCCCGTCGCGATGGCGCTTGCCTTTTGCCGCATGGGAATCAGCAATTGGCGGACCGAAGAAATTGCAGGTCGTGCGTTCAGGATGACGGATGTCGCTGTGCCTGTGAACATCACCGTGCAATAACGCGCGATTTGCGACTGCAGAACAGCGTTATCCGTTGCTGTGATGGAAAGGCTGCGCGACTACAGCGCGTGATAAAGAAAACCGTGCGCCGATTTCTCGCCGAGTTCGCCGGCTGCGACGTGGCGATCGAGCAGGGGATTCGGGGCGTAGCGCGGGTCTTTGCCGGATTCCTGATGAAATTCAGCCATCAGTCGCTGAATGATGTCCAGGCCCACGAAGTCCGCCGTCGCCAGCGGTCCTTCCGGATAATTGAAGCCCAGTTCCATCGTCAAATTCACGTCGCGCGGCAGGGCGATCGTATCCGCCGCGAGGCCGGCTTCGTTGATAACCGCCATGAGGACGCGTGAATATGTCCACATGGCCCGGTCGGCCGGCTTGGAAAGGGCGGCGGCGAAATCGGACAGGGCCGGCGTCGGCTTCCAGCCGGACAGATCCTTGACTTTTGTCTCATAGGCGGGCGTGGGCTCGCTGCCGGCATAATCGAAAAAGCCGCGCTGGGTCTTGCGTCCCAACTGGCCGGCCGCGACAAGTTTCTGCTGGATGGCGTTCGGCGCCAGCCGCGGCGGCTTGCCGAAATCCTCCCAGACGCTAGTCGTCACGCTGAGATTCACATCCAGGCCGATCAGGTCGAGCAACTCGAAGGGCCCCATCTTGAAGCCGCCGACCTGCCTCATGGCCGAATCGATCGAACGAATGTCCGCCTCGCCGGTTTCGAGCAGGCGCAGGGCCTCCAAGTAGAACGGGCGGTTCACCCGGTTGCCGATGAAGCCCGGCGAGTCCTTCACTTTGACGGCCGTCTTGTCCAACTTGGCGCAAATCGCCCGGGCGTCGACGAAGGCCTGATCGCCGGTCGCGGGTCCGCGAACGATTTCGACCAGTTTCATGACCGGCGCCGGGTTGAAGAAGTGCATGCCGAGGAAACGCCCCGGGGACTTCAGTGCTTCCGCGATCTTCGCGATCGACAGGCAGGACGTGTTGGTGGCCAGCAGGGTGCGCGGGGATGTGGCCGCTTCCAGTTGCGTGAAGGTCTTGCGCTTAAGCGCCAGGTCCTCGGGCACGGCCTCGATGACGCATTCGGCGTCGGCAAACGCCTCCATGCTCTTGGCGACTGACAGCCGCGAGAGGGTTGCCTCCATTTCGTGACGCGGAAGTTTTCCTTTGGCGACGCGCTCCTCGAGCCGGCTCTTGATCTTCGCGTAGGCCGTTTCGACCAGCGTCGAGTTTACGTCCAGCGTGGCGACGTTAAACCCCGACGCCGCGCAGGCGTGTGCGATGCCCGCGCCCATGGTGCCCGAACCGATGATGCCGATCAGCCTGTTGCTATTCACCTAAAAACTCCGGCGTCCGCTTGTCCATGAATGCCTGAACGCCTTCGCGGTAGTCGCGGGTCTGTCCGGCAATGCCCTGCAATTGGGCTTCGTAGTCCAGTTGTTGATCAAGAGGGTTATTCCACGCGGCGCTCATGGCCCGCTTGGTGAGACCGATGCCTTTCGTTGGTCCGGTTGCGAGCGTCCTGGCCCATGTCCGCGTTGTCTCCGCCAGGGCATCAGGTTCAACGACCTTGTTGACCAAACCCCATTCTAACGCTGTCTTGGCCGGTATGGGGTCACCCAGCCATGCAATTTCGAGTGCCCGGGCCATTCCAACCAGTCTCGGGAGGGTTTGGGTCATGCCGCTGTCCGGCACCAGGCCGATCTTGCCGAAGGCGCTGACGAACTTGGCGGTGCTGACGGCGATGCGCAGGTCGCATGCGAGGGCCAAACTCCAGCCCGCGCCGGCGGCAACGCCGTTGATGGCGGCAATGACCGGAATTTCAAGGGCGGCCAAACCGGATACGACAGGGTTGTAGCGGGTGCGCAGGGCCTCGGCAAAGTCGAATGGTCCGGAGCGGTCCTGAACGGACTTGAGGTCCTGTCCGGCGCAAAAGGCGCGGCCCGCGCCGGTGAGGACCAGGCAGCGTACGCGATCCTTGCGGACGGCTTTGAGGGCGTCCTGGAGTTCGAAGGTCAGTTCGTCATTGATCGCGTTCAGGTCGTCCGGGCGATTGAGGGTGATCGTCCGGGCCGCGCCGTCATCGTCGATTCGCAAGGTGTCCATGGCGGCCATTTTGGGGCGAAATCAGGCCGGTTGCAAAGGCGGCGTGTCCGGCTGGGAAACGGCATTGGGTGGGCGGCGGTGAATGCTGAGCGGACCCGGTGGGTTGGCCGATGTACGAGGATGGGTCCGATGATTGCACCGCCGCGCCCGATTTGTTCCGCCGCCGCTGCGCCGGCGGGGCGGGAACCCGCACCCTCCGATTCGCGCATCCGATTGCGTCTGTTGACCTACAACATTCAATTCGGGCAGCGGTGGCGGGAAATGCGCGACCTGATTCTCGCCGCGGAGGCCGACGTCATCTGTCTTCAGGAGGTGCCGAACCGGGCGTATCCGCTCCCCTCGGTCGCGCCGCGCGAGGTCATTTGCGCGGACATCCAGCATCCGCACGCCTGCGAAATGCTCTGGTTCGACGGTCTGCGCCACGTCGGCAACATGACGCTCGTTCGCGGTCAGATCGGCCCGACCGCCCAGTTGTGCATTCCGGGGCGTCCGCCCTATGCCATCGTGAATGAGGTGACCTGCGGACAGGCGCGCTTCATCCTGGTAAACGTCCATCTCACGCCTGTGGAGAGTCCGCTGCTGATCAACTTCTGGCCGAGTGAGTTCATCCGGGTTCGCGAGGCCCGCGATCTCAACCAGGCCTGTGAGGACGCGATGTTGCCGGTCGTCGCCGCCGGCGATTTCAACTCGTTCCAGCCGACGCCCTCGATGCAGACGCTTGCCTCCGCCTGGCGCGACAGTCGCGCCGCGCGGCGGGGCGGACCCTTCGCCACGCGGCCGACCTTCGGACTGCCGCTCGTGCTGGATCACGTTCTTCTGCGGGGCGACGTTCGGGCGGAGTCTTACGAGGTCATCGATTCCGACGCGTCGGATCACCGCCCGGTGCTCGTGACGCTCAGTTTACCCGCTGTGAATTGATCGCGGCGCGCATGGCCGCGCCCCAACCCTTCAAAGTTGATAACACGCGCCGAATCGGGTAAGACGCGGGCGGTTTGCCGGGGTACGCCGTGGGCCGCGCGCGTGGTGATTCGCGCCGGCACGGATGCCGAACGGCAAACCTGAAGGACGGCATCGTGACCAGCCCCGTGGCCACCGTGAAGAGGCGGCTCAGCGAGAACCTGAAGCGCGTGCGCGGCAACATCGAGGCCGCCTGCGCCCGCGCCCGGCGCGATCCGGCCTCGGTCGGCATCGTGGCGGTGACGAAGTACGTCGACATGGACGTGCTTCGGCAGGCGCTGGAACTGGGCCTGCAGGACCTGGGCGAGAGCCGGGCGCAGCAACTTTCGCAGCGAGCCGGCATGATCCATGAACACATCGACCGCAAGAACACCCTGAGCGGCCGCAAGGACAAGCCGATTCCGCGGCCGCGCTGGCACATGGTGGGGCATGTCCAACGGAACAAACTCAAACTGATTTTGCCCTGGGCGGAGTTGATCCACAGCGTTGACAGTCTGCGACTGGCCGAAGACCTGCACCAGCACGGCGAGCGATTGGGGCGCGTTGTCGATATTCTCCTGCAGGTCAACACCTCGGGCGAGCGAAGCAAGTTCGGCGTGGCCGTGGGCGCCGTGCCGCACCTGGCCGAGCAGTTCGCACAGTGGCCGGGCATCCGCCTGCGCGGCCTGATGACCATGGCCCCGCTCGACGCCCAGCCCGGCGAACTGCGGCTCTTCTTCGAACGGCTTCACGATGTCTTCACCGACATGCGCGATGAAGGCCTGGTCGGGCCCGCCTTCACCGAACTGTCGATGGGCATGAGCAGCGACTACGAGACCGCCATCGAATGCGGGGCGACCCTGGTGCGGCTGGGGCAGGCCCTGTTTGACGGCATGATGACCACGCCGACCGAGGACGATTCGCCCGAGACCCCCAACTGAGCCCATGCGTTCCTTTCGCTACGAACCTCACCGCCGCCGCCCGCCCTTATGTCCGGAATGATCCTTGCACTGCTGATCCTCAACTGCCTCGTGGCCCTGGTGTGGCTGATTCGACACGTCGTCATCTCCCGCGCCGGGCGCATCCTGCCGCCGCTGACGCCGGACTTGTATGGCGGCCCCGTCGACGACCTGCCGCCGATCTCGATGCTGGTCGCGGCCAAGGATGAGGAGCGCAACATCGGCGGCTGCGTCGAGTCGATCCTGCGGCAGCAGCATCCGCATCTGCAGGCCGTCGCGGTGAACGACCGCAGCGGCGACGCGACCGGACAGATCCTCGACACGCTGGCGGCGCGGGATTCTCGATTGACGGCCATTCACGTCAAGAGTCTGCGCGACGGCTGGTTCGGCAAGAACAATGCCATGCGCGAAGGGGTCGAGGCCGCGACCGCCGACTGGCTCTGCTTCACCGACGCCGACTGCATCCTGGAGTCGCCGCGCTGCCTGGCCATCGCCCAGCGGTACGCGATGGCCAACAACATCGACTTCCTCTCCATCCTGCCGAATCTCGACAACAACAGTTTCTGGGAGCGGATCATCCAGCCGGCCTGCGGCGGCATCATGATGATCTGGTTCAACCCGCTCAAGGTGAACAACCCCGCGAAGAAAAACGCCTACGCCAACGGCGCCTTCATGCTGATGAAGCGCGCCTGCTACGACGCCATCGGCGGCCACGAGCCGGTCAAGGCCGAGGTGAATGAAGACATGCACATGGCCCGCATCGCCAAGGGCGCCGGCCTGCGGCTCCACGTCGTGTCGAACGAACGCCTCTACACCGTGCGGATGTACAACTCGCTCAAGCAGACCTGGAATGGCTGGAGCCGCATCTTCTACGGCTGCTTCGGCTCCTTCCGCCGCCTCATTTTGTCTGCCATCGTGGTCATGATCTTCACCCTCATGCCGTGGATCACGCTGGCCGCGGCCGGCCTGGCCGAATGGCGCTCGCCGGACCGGCAGTCGGTGCAGCCGCTGCTGATCGCGGCGGCGATCGCCTGCGCCGCGCAACTCTCGGTCATGTTCCGCTTCTACCGCCTGAGCCACTCCAGCCCGCTCTACGCGATGCTCTATCCGGTCGGCGCGGCCATCGGCCTGGGCGCGCTGGTCAACGCCATGCGCCGCCTCAGCGGCCGGGGCACGACGACCTGGCGCGGCACGGTCTACCGGGGGGACAAGGTGGAAGGCAGCACGGCCTGAGCGTACCGGGCCTTGGTTTTGAAAGGAGCCTTCACCCGCGTGGGCCACTTCTTCAGGTGGAGCTTCTTGCCGGGGCGGACGCGGGAGTCGGTGGGGTGGATAGCCGTAAGCCGTAAGCCGTAAGCCGTAAGCCATAAGCCATAAGCCATAAGCTTCAGCCTTGAGCACTGAGCCGTGAGCCTTGGGCCATGAGCTAACGTACCGCCTAGGCACGAAGCCACGGAGGCACGAAGCCACGAAGGGGGGGACAAAGGGACAAAGAGACAAAGGGACAGAGGGACAAAGGGGGTGCCATGCCGACGGCCTTTCGCGTCGGCATGCGTGCCGCCGGGTGTGTGCCGCTCGCGCTTTCTTGCTGGCCACCAGCCACTGGCCACTGGTCACTGTCGTTAGAATGTCATGACCCACCCGACTTCCCGCACGCGCCGCATTCTCAAATGGACCGGGGCCGGACTGACGCTTTTGATCTTCGCAATGTGGATGGCAAGCCTATGGTACGACTGCGGATTCAAGCTGACCTCTACGTCATGCATTGGGTTTAAGTATCAGGGCGTCATGTTCAATCGGCACCCGATATATGCTCAAATTCCGCAAATAACTGAAATTGAGAGAATTGACTGGCGAGGAATCAGGTTTGATTTGCCCCTCGGGGGATTTGACGGACAACAACAGCCGGTTGTTTTTGGTTTTTTCGTCCCTTGCTGGCTCCTGCTAGTCCTCACCGCCATCCCGACGGCGTGGCTGTGGCATCGCGACCGGCGGCGGATCCGGCCCGGCTGCTGCCTGCGGTGTGGCTACGACCTCACCGGCAACACCAGCGGCGTCTGTTCGGAATGCGGATTGCCCGCGACGGCCGCGCACGAAAAGTCGGGTCTATGAGCGAGCTTATATCACTACTTCACTTTTCAACATCAGCGAGCGCCTGGGAGCTGGCGGGGCGCGACGGCCCCGCATTCGGGACACCGTCCACTGACATTGTGGGCAAGGTTGTATCCGCATTCCGTGCAGCAGCCGCGCCGTTTCCTTAGACGTCGTCGAATCGGTTTTCGCAGCATAAACCAAACGGGATAGATGCTGAGGCCGATGCCGATCACGGTTACGGAGGCCGATGATGCGTAAAAAAAGACATACCGAAAAGACTTGAGCGATCCCTGAGGCTCGTCGTAGTTATAGTATTCAATGCAGAGCTCTAGGTGATTGACTAGGCTGCCGCCCGGCGGAGTGCTTGGGGGAATGTCGATCAACCAGAATTCGCGTTCTTGTAATCGCTCAGTGTAATGCACGTACCAATCCGCGCGGAACGCGCCCTCCATCGCCGACAGGCGCAATTCCTCTCGCTCAGAAGACTTAAACTCCCATTCCTTGTCGTCGGTTCGACTAAAGAGGACCCTAAAAAAAAGGCACGTAACCCCGACCAAGAGCAAGAAACCCACCAGCGTGGCGTGCAAGGCGCGGAGCGCCCGCGCTATAGAAAAGCGAGCTGACGGTGCGTTAGGATTCGTCGCCATACGTCATTCTTGAAAGAGTGCTCAGGCTGGGGTCTCGCTTGGGTGCGGTTGGGCGCCATTTTAATGGCCATTCGCGCTTCCGCGCTGGCCATAAAATGTTTCCCAATGGCCATCGGCGCTCCTTTTATGGCCATAAAATGTTTGCCACTGGCCACAAAATGTTTCGCGCTGGCCATAAAATGTTCCGCGCTGGCCACAAAATGTTTCCCAATGGCCATAAAATGTTTGCTGCACGTCGATTATTCGGTCGTTTGTAGATTTTCAACCCCGCCGCCGGGCCCTTTCTTGGACCGCGCGGTTATCGGGACGATGCGCGGCTTCGTTTGAGGCTTCCGGCGGGGGGCAAGCGGGCCGCACTGGACGATTCCGGGCTGCACTTGGCGAATAGCCTGCGATCTTGCAAGGGTTTTCAGTCGTGAACGCGGAAGTCGGAACGCGGAACGCGGAATTCAGACCGAACGCGGAAATCGAAGTTCTCTGATTCTCCGTTCCGCATTCCGCGTTCCCCACCGGCATCCCGCATGGCGACGCAACGGCCGTCGCCATGGCACCCAAGCATTCCCCGTTCCGCGTTCCGCGTTCTCCGTTCGGCGTTCCCCTCCGTCATCCCGCATGGCGACGCAACGGCCGTCGCCATGGCACCCAAGCATTCCCCGTTCCCCGTTCCCCGTTCCGCGTTCCGCGTTCCGCGTTCCGCGTTCTCCGTTCGGCGTTCCCCTCCGTCATCCCGCATGGCGACGCAAAGGCCGTCGCCATGGCACGCGAGCGAGCGTGGCGCAGCGTCAATTCGCGTCGGGAGAGGGTCTGGGGCCCGGCGCGCTTACGCGTTTCACGCTCCGGCGCGCTCGCGCTCCCGCGTTTCACGTTCCGGCGCGCTCGCGCGTGTCACCCGCCGGCGCGGCGCGAGGCGGCCGGGGGCGGGCTGGGGTTGTCGAACTCGCACAGATACGGGCCCAGGGCCAGGTAGCGGAACCGGGCCGCCCGCGCCCCGCGGATGGCGTCCATCGGGGTGCAGATGATCGGCTCCTCGTGCATGTTGAAGGACGTATTGATGACTGAAGACAGACCGGTCTTTTCCTTGTAGCACTTCAGGACGCGGTGGGTGCTGGGATCGAGATCGGGGTTCACGGTCTGCGGCCGGGCCGTGCCGTCGATGTGCACCACGGCCGGGCAGGACCGGGTCATTTCGTCGGTGCAGTCAAATGTCATGGTCATGAAATGGGCCGGATGGGTCGCGCCGGCCATGTTCTTGTACATGCGGGGCGCATCCTCCTCAAGCGTGACGGGGGCGAAGGGCATGAACTCGGTGCGATGGAGCCGCTCGTTGAGCCAGTCGTTGACCGTGGGGTCGGTCGGTTGATAGAGAATGGAGCGGTGGCAGAGGGCCCGGGGGCCGAATTCCATGGCGCCCTGAAAGCGGGCGATGAGTTCGCCGTCGGCCAGGAGGGTGCCGATGGTGAGGTCAATATCGGCGGGGCGTGTGTGGCGGACGCCTTCCTGCTCGATGGTGCGGAGGATCTCGTCGTCTGTAAAATTGGGGCCCCAATAGACGTCGTGAATCGGGCGCGGCTCGTAGCGCCATGATGCGCCGAGGGTTTTCTCCTGGTGACGATGCCAGGCGAACATGGCCGCGCCCCAGCCCAGTCCGCCGTCGGCCATGTGCGGAAAGACAAAGGTGCCCTCGACGCCGGGGATCTCGTGCAGTTTCTGGTTGACGCGGACATTGGCCGCGACGCCGCCGGCAATGCAGAGGTTCTTGATGCCGGTCTTTTTAAAGTAGGGCGTGACGTATCGCACCATGACGTCTTCGAGGGTGTGCTGATAGGCGTAGGCGAGCAGTTCGGGGCCCTTTCGCTTGATGAGGCGCTGAAGCCAGGGGTAACTGCCGTAGTTGAGGGGGGCCTCGAAGGAGCCGTCGGTGTTGTACAAGCCGGCCCGGGCGAAGGCCATGCATTCCTCGTCGTGATGGCCGCGGGCGGCGAGACCGGTGATCTTGCCCTCGTGGCGGAAGGGGCGGTAGCCGGCGGCCTTGGTGATCGCGGAATAAAAGATGCCGGCCGAATGGGGCAGCATCACCTCGTGCACCAGTTCGAAGCGGCCATGACGACAGGCGTAGATGGTCGCGGTCTTGCCGTCGCCCCAGCCATCGACCGTGAAGGCGAGGGCCTCGTCGAAGCCGGAGGCGTAGTAGGCGCAGGCCGCGTGCATGAGGTGATGGTCCGGCCGCTCGATCCTGGCGCGGTCGATGCCGCGCTCGCGGGCCCAGTCGAGCAGGCGCTGATTCTGAAGTCTGCTCAGTTCCATGCGACGCTTGAAGTTTCGGAACTTCCAGACGCCGTAATTCGCGACGCGCCAACTGAGCGGACCGCGCAGCGACATCCATTTCACCGAGTCGAGTTGCTTCTGATCGTGCGAATATTCGGCATGCACATCCTGGCGGACGCAGAGGATCTGATCGACGTCGCGCAGGGTGGCGCCGGCGGCCTTCAGCATCCAGTCGATGGCCTGGGCCGGCACGCCGTCCTGCTGCTTGAGCCGGGTGAAGCGCTCCTCGTTGGCCGCACCCAGCGTGACGCCGTCCCTGATCAGCGCGGCGCCGCTGTCGTTGTCGAGTTCGCTGATACCGAGAATGAGCATGTGAATATCGCCTTATGTCGTAAAATGTGCGTCAGGAAACGGGTCTCTTGCGGCCGCAGAATGAGGATCCCACCGACTGATCGCTCCGCCGTCCGTTCCAGGCGAGCAAGGCCTGCCAGAAGGCGCGGTGCAGCAGGGTGGGTCTGGACGATGCGCCGGCGGCGCGCTTCGTCGAGGGGAGCCGGCGCGATGCGCGGGCCAGGCCCTTCATGAATCGAACAAACCGGGTCCTGCCGCCGGTGGTTCCCAATTCTTCGCTGAGGCTGGCCACGTTCTGCATGTAGTTCAGAAAATCGCGCATTCGCAGCGGCGGTGACGTGCCCCAATAGTCCATGCCTGTTTGGTCCAGCCAGGACAGAAGTTCGCCGTAACTGTGGGTGCTTTCGATGGGGACGCAATAGCGATCGACCAGTTGCACCACCTCCGGCGGCGTCAGTTGATCGATCGGCTTGTGTCCGTAGATTCGATTGGCTTCCCTGAATCGGGCGTGAATGTCGTCGCCGGCCTTTCGGCGAACGCGCCAGCGCTGGATCTCGTGTCGCCAGTGCGCGTACGGGTTGAACACGAAAAATGCGACGAAGCCTCCCGGCCGACAGACCCGAACCATTTCGCGAAGCCCCTTGATCGGTTCCGGCGTGCAATGCAACACGCCCCAGCACACGCACAAGTCGAAGGTGTTGTCGGGAAAGGGCATGTTGAAGAGACTTGCGGCGAGCGGTTGAAATGCTGACACGCCGTCATCGATGGACGCCTTCTTCGCGTACTGCAGGGAGGCCTCGGACTGATCTATGCCGACGTATTGTCGCGTTCCGAAATGCCTGGGGACGGCCATTGTCCGCCCGGTTCCACAGCCCACCTCCAGAACGCGACCCTTCCACGCCTCCTCGACACCGAGCGCGCGGTACTTTGCGATCTGAAATGCCAGCAATTCGCGGCGTTCCTCGGGCGTCGTCTGAGGAAAGGGGTAGTTGCGGTATAAATCGAATACCGCCTTTTCGCTGGATTGCCCTGGCTGCATTTACCAACCTCCGGACCCGGCCGGTCAGAGGCCGTGCGATCGACCCGCCTGAGCGATCATCGAAGAATCGCGGTTCGCGGAATGATGAACGCTTCATCATACCGATTTCAGCAAGAAGGGGTCAATTGCGGCGGTGAATCGGCGGGATGTGCGATCGCACACCCTGAGCAATCGCTAGTTCGACCCGACGCGCTCAGTCTGATAATTCGGCGATCCGAGTTTGAGGCCGATGGTCTGTTCGATCACCTCGCACATCGGTGCGAATCTGAACCGCTTGATGAGTCCGACGATCTTGCGTTCGACGGTGTCCCGATTGCGAAGTTGGAGCCAGTGCAACCGGCGAATCCGCGCGGCAGCCTTCGCATCAAGCCCGCTGGTGTCGTAGGGGCCCACGCCGAGTTCAATCTCGTAGGGGTGCATGTAAAGAATGGCCGGGCGGTCGCGTTCGACCCGGCGAAAGGCCCATCGGCTGATCGCGGCGGGAAAATGACGAATGTATCCACCGCCGCAGGCCGGCCATCGGCGCCCGAACATGCGCACCGTCGAGAGGGGCGCTTCGATCAACCGGCGTCCGCCTTCGAGGGCGATCTCGTGGATGTCGGGCCTGAATCCGGGCCAGCCGTAGCGACGGCCGGCGATCGGAAAAATGCTGGAGTCGTATTCAAAGCCCTCTTCCGCCAGGACATCCAGTGCCCATCGGGTTTGCGGCATGATGGAGAAGGCGGGAGCGCGGTGTCCGAAGATGCGCTTGCCGATGAGGTCTTCGACGAGTTTCTTTGTGTCCCCGACTTCCTTGCGAAAGGCATCCGCCGTAAGTTTGAAAACCTGGCGGTGGTAATAGCCGTGGACGCCGAGTTCGTGTCCGCCGGCGTCGATCTTCCGGATCAAGTCGGGGTATTGCTCGGCCACCTCGCCGAGCACGAAGAACGTGCCGCGCGCGCCCGCCTCGGCAAAACGGTCGAGCAGGCGCGTCGTGTTCTGCACGACAATGGGAAGGGGTCGCATGTCCTCGCCCCGCCAGTCGCGCGAGGAGATGCTGTGATAATCCTCCACGTCGATGGTCAGGGCATTCACCATACGAATACCATATCGGCCGACGGCTGCTCCGGTTCACCGGGGATATTGTAGGGTCTGGGCGCCGATGAAGCGGGGGGGATGAGAGGCGTGCAAGGCTGCGCCGAACGAAGCCGTCGCCTCCCCTGAATGGCAAGGTTATCGGCAAAGCACGCGATGGCGAATGCGCCTATCGGTCTTCGAGATCATCGAGGTAGTCAATCTCGCGATCGGCCGGGTTGGCCACGTCACGGAGGCGGAGCAGGCTGCGGACGCGGGTGAGCAGGTCGACGCGGTTGACCGGCTTGGTGATGAAGTCATCGGTGCCGACTTCGACACCGCGCTCGATGTCGCTCATCTCGTGCAGGGCGGTGACCATGATGATGGGAATGTGCTTGGTATGAGGATCGCTCTTGAGCCGCTTGCAGACCTCGAAGCCGCTGAGTTTGGGCATCATCACATCGAGCAGGATCAGATCGGGCCGTTCGGCGGCGACCTTGGCCAGGGCCTCCTCGCCGTTGACCGCGCTTTCGGTGCGGACGTTTTCCAACTCCTCCATGTAGGCCTCGAGGAGTTCGCGATTTTGCGCATTGTCATCGACGACGAGAACCTTGCTCGGCGGCAACGGGGCGTCTTTGGCGGTCATGGGGGTCTCCGCGGCGGTGATGGCACAGGCGTTTGTCGCCGTTGGGGGGCATTCTAGCGGGGCGGGGAACACCGGCCAATACGCGGGGCGCGTTTGAGGCCGCGACAGGTTCGTGCGTGCCGGGCGCGCAACGCGATTCGTCGGCCCCAGGTCGGGGAGCCGCTACGCTTCGGCGAACGCCGAGAGCGCTGCGCCGACGAAGCCGGCGTCGTTGCCGAGTTTGGCGAGGCAGAGTTGCGGCGATTCGCCCAGCATCCGCGAGGCCTCGGCGCGGTAGGCGGCGTTGATGGCGTCGAGCAGCAGGGCGCCGGTCTCGCTCAGGCCGCCGGCGAAGACCACGCGCTCGGGATTGAAGGCGTGCTGGATGTTGATGCAGGCGATGGCGAGGTAGCGGCAGGTCTCGTTCCACGCCTCGAGCGCCAGCGCGTCGCCCGATGCCGCGGCCGCCGCGACGTCGCGGGCGTCGAGCACTCCCTTTGATTTCAGCGTCGCCGCCAGCGTCGAGTCGCGGCCGCGTTCGATCAGTTCGACTGCCCGCGCGGTCATGCTGCTGGCCGAGGCGTGGGCCTCCAGACAGCCGCGCTGGCCGCAGCCGCAGACCCGTCCGCCGGCCTGCACGATGGTGTGTCCCAACTCGCCGGCATTCTCCAACGCACCGCGAAAGAGTCGGCCGTCGAGAATGACCCCGCCGCCGACGCCCGTGCCGATGGTCAGCAGGACCATGCTGCGGCAGCCCTGGCCGGCGCCGCAGACGAACTCCGCAATGGCGGCGTTGTTTGCGTCATTCTCGAGGTTGACTTGAAGACCGGTTGCGTCCACGAGGCGCTTCACCACCGGCACATTCCGCCAGCCGGGCAGGTTGGGCGGGGCGATCACGGTGCCGGTCTTGTGACTGAGGATGCCGGGGGCGCCGATGCCGACGCGCGACAACGTGATGCCCTGCGACGCGGCGTCCGATTTGAAAGCGGCGATCAACCCGGTGATGCGGGCGAGGACGTGATCGGGTCCGCCGTCGGCCTCGGTCGGCGTCTGGGTTTTTGAGAGGATCGCGCCGGTGGCAGAGACGAGGCCGCCCTTGATCGCAGTGCCGCCGAGATCGATGCCGATGGCAATAGGCTGAGCGGAAGGGATGGGCATGGTGGACGGGGCCTCGCGACGAATGATTGGATTCTACTCGATTCTGCCGGAATGCGGCATGCGGCGAGGCGGCATCCTGAACGATCAGAAGTCACCGTCTCGGCGAGTGCGGGCGTCCTCGCCCGCACGGCGGACCAGAGGTCTGCACTCCCCGGTGACGCCTGTTATCAGGACAGGGCATGCATGATCGGTCAAACCAACGGCGTAAGACTCGTCGTGGCCTGACGATTTTTCGCGACCCGCCGTTGCAATCGCGTTCATGCCTGCTGTGTTGCGGAAGGATCGGGCAGATCGAAGAAGCGACGCGTGTTGGCATGGGTGGCCGCCGCCAACGCATCAAAGGTCATGCCGCGGGCTCGGGCGATGCACTCGGCGGTGTGCCGCACGTAGGCCGGCTCATTGGGTCGCACGCTGCGCACCGGTTCCGGCGAGAGGTAAGGCGCATCGGTCTCGACCATCAGCCGGTCGAGCGGGATCAGCCGCGCGACATCGCGCAGTTCGTCCGAGCGTTTGAAGGTGACCACGCCGGTGAGTGAGATCCAATATCCGGCAATGAGGATTTCCCGGGCTTCGGCGAGCGTGCCGGTGAAGCAATGAAAGACCACGCGCGGCACGTTGGGAAACTCCGCGAGGATGTCCATGACGTCGCGATGGGCTTCGCGGCAGTGAATGACGACCGGCATCTGTTTGGAAGTGGCGATGTCCAGTTGGCCGCAAAAGACTGTCTGCTGTGTTTCGTGGTCGGCGAAGTCGTAGTGGTAGTCCAGCCCGGTCTCGCCGACGGCATGGACTTCGTCGCGCGCGACGATTTCGCGAAGCATGTTCTCCCAGCCGCGCTCGACCTTGGCCGCCTGGTGTGGATGAATGCCGGCGACGACGTGAATGTTTTCGAAACGCCGCGCGAGACGCAGGGCCTTCGCCGCGTCGTCGAGGTCCGTGGCGATGGTCACCATTTCGCCGACACCGGCGATCCGCGCATTGCGCACGACGTCGTCGATGCGCTCGATGAGACCCTCGTAGGTGAGATGGCAGTGGGAGTCGATCAGATGGGGCACGCGGGAGACCTCAATGAACAATCCTCGTTCGGATCTCTGGTTGATCGGAGCCGGCCTGTCCTCGGCCCGGTTGGCCGGGGGTATGAGGCAGTCTACCGGCATTCACGGGCCGGAGGACAGGCCGGCGCTGAGCGATCATCGCCTGGGGATAAACGCCTCCTCGATGTGCCGCACGATCGGTTTGCCATCCTGAATGATCACGCTGAGGGCGTCAAATCGATAGGCGGCATCCGGATCGCCGCGTGCCTTCAGCCAGTATCGGGCCACGCTGTAGAGTTTCCGCTGCTTGGCGGGGGTGATGTTGTCCTCGGGATCGGCGTCGGCGTCGCTGCGGCGGGACTTCACTTCGTAGAAGACGATCGTCTCGCCATCGACGCCGATCAGGTCGAGTTCGCCGGCCGGGCATCGGTAGTTGCGGGCGATGACCCGGATGCCGCGGGACTTCAGATACGCTTCCGCAGCGCGTTCGCCCTTCGCGCCCAGGCTCAGGGTGTCCGACCCGCCGTCGGAACGGCCCTTCATCCAGCGTCGTATTGCAGCGATCACGCCCATCGAGACGATGATACCCACGCCGGTGCCTGCGCGTCATGAGAGTGTCGATTGCTCGCGCAATTGGCCCCCGGGGCTTCACTTTGCCCGATCGGAATAGCCGAATGTCACTTTCTTGCCCGAGTTGGGGATGACCATCCGAACCTGCGGAATGCGGGCGAAGTCCCAGGTTGCGGCGGTCTCTCGGAGCATGACCCTTCGATCAGGCGTGAATCCGCCGTTGTGAACAACCGTCTGATTTCGCCTGACCAACGCGCCACGTTTCAAATCCAGCATCGACTCGGACAGCAGGATCGTCACGCCTCTTGCCTTGAAGGTGCGAATGTTGATGGCGGGGTGATTCCTGGACGTCGGAGTGTCGATCAGTCCGCCGACCAGGCCCAATTGCATCGTCATTTTCTTCTTTTGCGATTCCTGGGGATCTTCGCCGGGTTTGACACGGACCGTAGACATACCGTCGGCCAACGGCTTGCCGATCAGCGACTCTGCCTTGATCCAGCCTGCGTCGCTCTGCTCGGCCAGCCTGAATTGATGATGAACCCGACGGGGCCATGTCTCCCTTCGGCAGGCCAGCCATCGCCTCACTTCATCGGCCGGCGGTCGCACGTTGCCGTGGTGCGCATCGGGCAATTCGATGCCGACAAATCGTTTGCCGCATGCCTCGCGCATGGCCTCCGCCAATTTGCGGGCCATCGCGGCGTTACCCCCCAATGGGTGCGGCTTGCCGTCCTGGCCGAGATTGTCCTGTGCGCCCCAGACGAAGAGCGTGTCGAGATTGCGCAGGTTTGGCGCGAGTACTTCGTAGAGCAGGTCGTTGCCGATGACTTGCAACGGCGTGGCCAGCGGCATGATGCCCGCCAGACAATCCGCGTGCATGATCGCGGCCATCCAGGTGTTGTGGCCCCCGATGGAATAGCCCATCAGGAACACGCGGTCGCTGTCGATGCGAAACTTCTTGCGCGTCGAAATCAGCAATTGTCGCGGCTGGTCGACGACGTCGCCGGGTTCAGTGAAGCCAAGCGGCCCGAGACCCTGCGGAGCGACAATGATGTGATCGTTGACGGTCGTGCCGAGCATGGCACGCGTCATCTGCATCATCGATGCCGCGGACTGCCCTTGTCCATGCAACGTGATGATCAGCGGCCACGTCTTTGCGGGGTCGTAGTCGGCGGGAATGCTGACAACCACCTCCTTTGTTGCATCGGCGGATCTGCCGACGCGCAGTTCCATGTCGTGCACGCCGGGCGCCTGTTCCTCCCAGAGTCGAAGGACTTTGATCGCGTCGGCGAGCGTCTCCGCGGTGCAGGCGGGATCGGCGAGGATTCGGGACTCGAGTTTCTGACGCGCCGCGGGGTTTTCGGTCAGGTAGTAGTTCTGCAGGTCGTCCTGCCAATCGGCATGTGCGGCCGCCCAGATTGCCAGCGCTATGGAAATCATGCCTGCCATGTGGATCCTCGACGGTTCAGCCTCGTCAACGGATATCTTAGCGACAGGCGGGCAATTGGTTGGTCGTCTTGTTGTGTGGCGAACACGTCATGCGGTTGCCCGGTTGAATTACACCCATGCCGCCCTTACGGTCGGGGCTGTGAAAGGCATGCAACTGCCGGTGGTTGCACATGAGGAAGCCGCGATGATCGATCCCCGCTTGGTCAAACTTGCCAACGTCCTGGTGAACTATTCGACGCAGGTCAAAAAGGGTGATCTGGTCAAGATCCTCGGTTCCACGGTTTGTGAGCCGCTCATGCTGGAGATTTTCTCGGCCGTCGTAAGAGCGGGCGGCAATCCGTATCTGCAGTTGGTGGCCGACGAAACGGCCGAGCGTTTTCTGCTCGACGCCGCTCCGCACCAACTCGATTATCAGAACCCGATTGCGCAGTACGAAATTGAGACGATTGACGTGCTCATCAGCGCCTGGGGCTCGACCAACACCAAGAGCCTCTCCAACGCCGACTCGGCCAAACAGGCCCGCGTCAGCAGGGCCCGAAGGAAGTGGCTGACCACGTTCATGAATCGCCACGCCATCCCCGTCGGGAAGAAGGGCAACCTGCGATGGGTGGGGACGCAATGTCCGACGCAATCGGCGGCGCAGGACGCGGAAATGTCGCTTCGGGATTACGAGAATTTCGTGTTTGAAGCGGGCATGCTGAACGAAAAAGACCCGGCAGCGGCATGGCGGAAAATCGGCGCGGCGCAGCAGAAGGTCGCCGACTATCTGAACAAGGTCGGCGAAGTTCGATTTCGAAATCCGCAGGGCACCGATCTGACCGTTTCCGTGAAGGGCCGCAAGTGGATTAACTGCGACGGCAAGGCGAACTTTCCGGATGGCGAGGTGTTCTCCGGGCCGATCGAAGATGCGACCGAGGGCGTCGTTCAGTACAGTTTCCCGGCGGTGCATGGCGGGCGTGAGGTCGAGGGGATTCGTCTGCAATTCAAGGCGGGGCGCGTGGTGGATGCCTCGGCCACCAAGAACGAGGATTACCTCATCAAGATGCTCGACCAGGACAAGGGGGCGCGGGTGCTGGGGGAAATCGCCATTGGCACGAATTACAGGATTCAGCGGTACATGAAGAACACCCTGTTCGACGAGAAAATCGGCGGCACGTTTCACGCGGCCGTCGGCTCGTCCATTCGGGAAAGCGGCGGGGTGAACGAAAGCGGTTTGCACTGGGACATGGTCTGCGACTTGCGAAAAGGGGGCACGATCGAGGCCGACGGCCGGGTCATCAGCCGCAACGGCAGGTTTACGAAGGCAGGCTGGCCGGGAAACTGACGGGCGGACGATAAACAAGTAGCGTCGCGCAGATGTTGCGCGGCGACCCGGGCGTGCACGACATGCAACCCGGCCGTTCCCTGGAAGGGAGCGGGACCACACATGGAATGACACGGATGTCAATAAAACAACCCTCTCAAATTGCGGCAATATGTCTTATTCTATCCGGTCTGGGCTGCCAGCCCACCGCGACAGAGAGTGACTCCGTCCGCCAGGCGATGCTCGACCCGCCGCCGCCGTCGGAGGCGCCGCGCGCGGTTCGCCTGGCCAACGCGACGAGCGATGCGAGGAGCAGCACGGCGCCGATTGCCGCGGTCAACGGCGTTGCCGTGGATCGCCGCGACTTTGTCCGCCTGCTCGTCAAAGCGCACGGGCTGCCCCTGCTTCAACGCATCATCCTGCGCGACCTGGCCCGACAGGAGGCCGCCCGCGCCGGCATCAAGGTCGACCGGGCCGACATGGAGGCCGAGTACGACCTGACGATCCGGGAGGCGCTCGGGTCCGGCGCCGCCGGCGAATGGAGCCCGTCGCAGCGCGAACGATTCATCGACGAACTCATTCGCATGCGCGGCTGGTCGCGCGAAGAATTGGACATCGTGATGGAGCGTCAGGCCCTGCTGCGGCGACTGGTCGCCGATCGCGTGAAGATCACGCCTCAGGAGTTGCGCATCGCGTATGACCGCGAGCATGGCGAGAAAGTCGAAGTGCGTCACATTCAGATGGCCGCGGCGAGGCAGTGGCCGCAGATTCAGGCACAACTGGATCGCGGCGAGGACTTCGGTCGCATTGCGTCGTCCTACAGCGAGAACCGCGCGAGCCGGGCGACGGGCGGTCTGCTCCCGCCGTTCTCGCGCGGAGATCCGACCGTGCCGGAGATCTTCGTGAAGACCGCGTTCGAACTCAGCCCCGGCGAGGTGTCGAAACCGATCAGTTTTGAGGGCGCACTGCACGTGTTCAAACTTGAGCGTCGTATTCCGCCGACCGGCGTGCCGTTCGAGCAGGGTCAAAAGGCCCTCGAGGACAGTCTGACGCGGCAAATGGCGGCGGCGGAAATGGATAAACTCGCGGCGGAGTTGATGCACAAGTGTGAACTGCGGATCGAAGACAGCGGATTGCGCGAGCAGTATCGTGCGGCGCTCGGAGGGCGGCAGTTGGAGGGGCCGGCGCTGGCCATGCCGTAGCAGACTCCGAGGATTGTGTATGAGAATTGGGCGCGATTGACCCGGTTCCGGTGCGACCTATAATCGCAGCCGCGTCGAACGGGATGGGCGGGTGTTCATCTCGGCGTCGCGATAGAAGAGGATCGACTGATGGGTGTGGGTCGCCGCTGCCGGACGTTCTTTGCAGGCGTGATTGCCGTAGTTGCCTTCAGCGCAGCCTGCCATTCGAGCCGCACCGAGGTTTCGGAAGAAGGCCCCAGCGCTGAAGACCTGATCGCGTTCTACAGTCCGCAGACGATCAAGATACTTCCATTCACCAAGGCCAAGAGTTTCGACGACGACGCCTTTCCCGACGGCATCGAGGTCTCCATGCGCGCGCTCGACGGCGCGGGCGATCCGGTGAAGTCCTATGGGACCTTCCTGTTTGAACTGTACGCCTACAAGCCCGCCAGCACCGACCACAAGGGCGAGTTGATTCAATCCTGGCGACAGCCCGTGCTCAGCCTCAGCGATCAGAAGTTGTATTGGGAGCGCGTCACCACCAGTTACCAGTTTCAACTCAGTTGGGAGGGCGTTCCGCTTTCACCACAGAAGAAGTACATCCTGGCCGCGAGTTTTCAGGCCTCCGGCGGCCCCCGTCTCTTCGACGAGTACGAATGGGACTTCCGCGTTGATCGTCAGGAAATTCTGGACGGACTGGGGCAACAGAAATCCTGAGCCACCGGCCCCAGGGCTTACCGCCGCCCACCTTCACGGTCTGAATCAGCGCATCCCGGCTGGATGTTATCGAATTGAATTCTCCGGTGCGGACGGAGTCCATCCGCTACAATTCACGGGTGTGAATCGACTCGCCGGCGGATTGCTTTCTCGTGACTGAAGGACCCAACCAGCATTATTCTGGCAGCGCGCGCGACGCTCAGCGTCGCGGATGGACGCGCTCGTTTCTCATCGCGCTGTCGGTCCACGTCGGCATCGGGTTCTGGCTGCTGTCGCATGCGGTGCCCCCGCCGCCGACTGATGTGTTGCCGCGTATCGAGCCGATGCTCCGCGCCGCGATTGCCCATGAGACCCGAACTGTGCCCGAGGTCCGGGTCACTTCCGCATCTGAACCCGTGTCCGAAGGCCTGGCGTCGCTTGAACCATCACTCAGCGACATTCGGGGTGGTCTGACCGGGGCGCTGAGTGAATTGGCCGGCAGCGTTGACATCACCGAGGCCTATTCCAAACTGGCCGATCAGGCGAAGATCCTGGAACAAGTCAGCAATCCGCGCGAAGTCGCCCGGATTGCCGGTCGAATTTCGGAGGCCATGGGATTGCAAGCCTGGCCCGAGGGCCCTACCAGCCGCCCGGCCTCCGCGACGCCGTTCGATTTTGACAAGGCGATGCTATTGGACATCACCCGGGAGGAGCGCGGCGACACCGTGACAATTCGCGAAGTCATGGGCACGCGCGACGGCGCGCGGGTGGTGATCGAATCCACCCGCCGCGTGACGGCGGCCGGTCCGCGCTTCGAGCAACGGCTCATCGAAGCCGGCCAGTCGGAGCGCGATTCGCCGCCGGCGCTGCCGATGGATGCCGAGGATTTCGCGGCGGTCGAAATCCGACAGAAGCCATATGAACTGATCCGACAATTTCCGCTGGTTCAGCAGTTGCACCACGCCGCCGTGCTGCCGCTCCTGGAAAAACTGGCGGACGAATCCCCGGACATGGGAGCACCAAAGCCTTGAAGCCAAACTTCGCGGACAGACTGTCGAACGCGATCGATCGAGCGCGCATGCCCGGCGTCGTCGCATTGGATCCGGTCTTTGAGCGGCTGCCGGCCGTGCTGCGAGCCGGCGTCAAGCCGGGCGACAAGAACGGCGAACTCTCGGCGATCACGACATTTTGTCGCGAATCGCTGCCGATTTTCGCGAATCATCTGCCGGCGGTAAAGATCAACTCCGCATACTTCGAACGTTATCGCGGCAGCGGCGTGGCGGCATACCATGCCCTGGTTGCCGAGTCGCGCCGCCAGGGGCTGCTGACGATTGGCGACGTGAAGCGCGGGGATGTGGGGCACACCGCGGACCAGTACGCCGCCGCACACATCACCCATTGCGCGGATTCGCGCGTGGACGACGGCATTCCCGATGCAATCACCATCAGCGGTTATTTCGGCTGGGACGGCGTCAAGCCGTTCTCGGAAGCGGCGCTTGCGGGCGGACGCGGGTTGTTCGTGCTGGTTCGCACATCCAACGAATCGGCGGCCACGGTGCAGGATATCGTCACGCAGGACGGTCGAAAGGTGCATGAAGTGGTCGCCGAACTGGTTGCGAAATGGGCCGCGGATTCGGCGGCGATCGGGTCCTCCGGCTATTCGTCGATCGGGGCGGTGGTGGCCACGCGCAATGCAAAGGACGCCGCTCGGCTGCGTGAATTGATGCCAAAGTCTATTTTTCTGGTGCCGGGTTACGGCGCCCAGGGGGGCACGGCCGAGTCCCTGCGACCCTATTTCAAGGCGGACGGCGGCGGCGCGATCATCGCCGCCGGACGGTCGGTCATTTTTGCGCACGACGTGAAGGCGTATGCCGGGCGGTTTGGCGACGACTGGATGGCCTGCGTGGATGCGGCCTGCGGGGATTTCAAATCCGACATCCAACGGGTCTGGCCGGGCGCGTCGCGGGTTTGACTTTCGCTGCAAATCCCAATACGCTCTCCCGGTTTCGACGTCGGGGTTTGCCCGTGTGTGGCGAGCGGTCGGCGTCCGCGCATGGCACGAACTCCATTCAGTGAGGGCATTTCATGACTCGTAAATCAGCGTGTATGGCCGCGGTCGGCCTGGGTTGCCTGTTCCTCTCTGCCGGATTCGTTATCGCAGGAGATGAGACGATGAAGGGCGGCGACAAACCCAAGATTGCCGACGGCCTGTTTGCCGTCATCAAGACCTCGAAAGGCGACATTCGTCTGAAATTGACGCCCGATCAGACCCCGATGACGGTGGCGAACTTCGTGAATCTCGCCGATCGCGGGTATTACGACGGCTTGAAGTTCCACCGGGTCATTCCCAATTTCATGATTCAGGGCGGCGATCCGCAGGGCAACGGCTCCGGCGATCCCGGATACAAGTTCGGGGATGAGTTCGCGCCGACCCTTCGTCATGACGGCCCCGGCGTGCTGTCGATGGCCAACGCCGGTCCGGGCACCAACGGCAGTCAGTTTTTCATTACCCACGTCGCCACGCCGCATCTTGACAACAAGCACTCCGTCTTCGGACGGGTGGTCTCCGGCCAGGACGTGGTCAACGCCATCAGCAACGGCGACATCATGGACATGATCGTGATCGAGGGTGATATCAAGCCGGTGCTGGCAAAGAGCAAGGCGGAGGTGGATGGCTGGAACAAGATCCTGGATGCCAAGTTCCCCCGCGTCGATGCCGCCGCCCGCGAGTCCAAGGCGCGCGAGCGAAAGGCCATGGCCGAACAGGAAGCCAGGGAGCGAAGCAAGAAGGTCATGGATGAGGCCACCGGCTTCATCAAGGACACCCTGAAACTCGACCCGTCGAAGTTCACCGCGAGCAACACCGGCCTGTGGCACCACGACGTCAAGGTCGGCGACGGCGCGACGCCCAAGTCGACCGACCGCGTCACCGTCAACTGCACCGGGTACCTTGCGTCGGGCAAGGAGTTCTGGTCGACCAACACAGCCGGAAAGCCGATCACGAATGCCCTGAAGGGGTTTGTCCCCGGGTTTGGCGAGGGCGTCGGCTCGATGAAGGTGGGCGGCAAGCGCGTCCTGGTGATCCCCGGAAACCTCGGCTACGGCCAGGGCGGTAACCCGCGGGCCGGCATCGCACCGAACGCGACCCTTGTCTTTGAAGTCGAACTGGTCGGCATCGAGTAATCGAGCCGTTTGATCCCAAACATCCAAAAGTCGCGTCGACGCAGGTCGGCGCGGCTTTTTCTATGGGCAGATCAGGTATCGACGCAGCGCCGGCGGCAGAGCCGCCTCAAGATGCTGAAGTTGTTCCGCCGTCGGCCGCGGCTTGGCGTGATAGGTGTGCCAGTAGAGGATGTTCGCGTCGCGATGGGCATGCCTGGCCGCCCAGTTCAGCCCGCCGGAAAGGGCCTTGGACGTGTAGGCGGCATCGAGTTGCAATTCGTCGGCCGCGGCCATGTCCGACGCAAGTGCCGCGGATTCCGGGGTGGCATGGGCATAGCCCTTGCCGAGGGACGTGCCGACGATGGCGACGTCGTCAGCGCGGATATCGACATTCGGTACGGACGGATCGCGGCGCTGCATGAATCGAAGAGTGCGCCGGGCCAGTGCCGCGCAGCGACGCGCGGTGCAGAAGAGGCGGCTGAACACCACGACGCCTACGATTTGCGTGGGCAGTCCCGCCAGGCGGCAGCCGAGCAACAGTCCGGCGGCGGTGCCGAGGCTGCCCAGCCCGACGATCAGGTGGTCGGGCGCAGGAAGCAGACCGGCATCAATTTGCGCCCGAAGTTCCAGCGCCGCGTTGACGTGTCCCAGGCAGGAAAGCGGCGTCGTGCCGCCCGGCGGAATCCACCGCGCCCGGGTATGCCGCCTGCGCATTCGGACCCACTCGATGAGCAACCTGGGTGCGGCGGTGAGGGGATTCACGGGAATCAGCGTCGCGCCGGCGGCGATGTCAATGGCCAGGTTGCACGGCACATATGCGGCGGGTGGCTGGGCCATCACAAAGGCGGTCGTCTTAAACCCCAATTCACGGCCATGGTGGGCGGTGGCGGCGACGTGGTTGCTGCCGGCGGCGCCAAACGTCACCAGGGTATCGGCCTTGCGTTGCAGTGCATCGGCCAGGAGAAATTCGAGCCCGCGCACCTTGTTGCCGCCCGCGATGTCGTGCGTCGCGTCTTCACGCTTGACGTAAAGGCGCTTCAATCCACACCGATCGGCCAAACGGGACAAGGTCTCGACGGGTGTCGGCGCGCTCAGAATCCGAGTCCAGGGAACTGCGGCGGCAAGGGCCGGAAATCGCTGAAACAGCGGCGGCGGCGTCATCGGGCCGACTCCACGACCCGCGCCGCCACCCGCTCGGCCAGCGCCGCAATGGTCATCGACGGCGGCACGCCGGTCGGCGTCGGCAGGAGTGAGCCATCCGCAATGAACAATCCGGGATGGCCGAAGACCTCGCCATGCGGGTCGGTGACGCCGGCCTTCGGTGAATCCGCGAGCGACGCGCCGCCGAGGGGATGAACCGTCATGGGCATGCGGCGCTCAATGAACGCGGGGACCATTTGCCATCGCCCGCCCGCTGCGTTCGCAATGGCCGCAATGCAATTGCTTACTCTGTCTTCATTTGAATGAGCAGGGGACGCCTCCGCGATGCACCGGTACCTGCCGCGTCCGGTGTGAACCAAGCGGCGTGGGGCCTCGTCCCAGCCCATCACGCCCAGCAGCCACGCGCCGTCGAAGTCGCCGAATCCGTGTTTCGCGGAGTTCGGCGCGTTCCCGGGTCCACCACGGGCGATGCATGAGATCGCGCTGGTCAGCGGCCCGCGCACGATCGGCGACCGGCCCAGATCCATGATGAAGAACCGACCGGCCTCCCATTGGTCGAACCAGCCAATGGCGGGCGGCGCCGAATCGCATGACCATTCATGATTGACGTTGACGACGAGCGCGCCGCGATCTCCGTTGGTGAAGAAGCGGTCGCCGAGACGGCGACTCAGGTTCGGAAGCGTGCGATGCACGTCGCGGTTGATGAAAAGCAGCCGGAGCGTATTGAGCGTGCCGGCGGCGATGACAACGAATCGGGCGGACAGGGATCCATCCGGCGAACCGCCGCCATTGGTGGATCGGAAATAGACGCGAAAGCCGCGGGCCAACGGTTCGATCGAATTGACAGACGTCCACAGTTGTACAACGGCGCCCGAGGAATGGGCCGAACGCAGGTAGGTCTGATCCAGGCTCCGCTTCATACCGCCCGTGCCGCGAAACCAGTCGGCCAGTTCGGCGGTCATAGAGCGGTCGCTCGGGTGCCGTGCCGCAGCGGCGGCGTGCTGCAGCCGATCCCAATCGACCGCAAGCGGCAATCGGGTCACCGGCAGGCGCGCGGCGCGGCCCACGCGCTCCATGAACTGGATACGCGAGAGCGCATCGGGGCATGACCGGGGTCGAAGTTCGGACTCGACGCGATCATAGCAGGGGCCCAGCGCCGGGAGGCTGACGCCGGCCGGCCATCCCGCATTGAAAATTTCGGGGCGCGGGCGCATCGTAACTGACGTATAAATACGGGACCCGCCGCCCAGGGCGTTGCCGGTCAAGGCGCCCAGCCCGCGGTGGACGTGCACGTCGAGCGGTCCGTTGGAATGGCCACCCTCCAGCAGCGGCAATCGGCCGTCGCGAATTTGCTCCCATTGGTCCGGGTCCAACGGGCCGCCGCGTTCGAGAACCCGGACGCGAAGTCCGGCCTGGGCGGCGCGCGCCGCCACGACCGATCCGCCAAAGCCCGACCCGATCACGATGACGTCTGTATTCAATGGTCCCGTCTTTGCAGGATGGGGGCGGCCGAGTCCGGTTTCACGCCCCATCGCGTCCGGCCTGCCTGCTGCTGCAAGCCCGCGTTCAATGTTATACTAATCCCCGATCTCGCGCGGTTCATGCGACACGGCTGCATCGCATTCGGGCGACTTCACAGGGCGTCGTTTTGCATGATCATCGATGTGCATTGCCATGTCGGCTACAGCGCGCGGCGCGTCGATCCCGGCATGGAACGCTTCTCATTTGAGACCCGCGGCGCGGCGGCGCATCCCGGATTCGACAGTTATTTCTCCCCGCGCATGCTCGGCAGGATCACCTGGTGGGCGCTTCGCCGCTGGCTGGGCATCGATCCGCGTCTGCCGCCGGGCGACGAACTGGACGCATGCATTGCCGGCGCCAACGAGCGGCACTGGGCGAATCTGACCACCGTTGATCGCCTGGTGATTCTGGCCTTTGACGAATACCACGACGACGCCGGCGTCGCCAGCGGACCGGTTCGCCGCCGATCCGAACGCGGGTCCGATCTGTATGTGTCCAACACGCTGGTGCGCGACATGTGCCGGCGTCATCCGCAGCGTTACTTGTTTGGCGCGTCGATCCACCCTTTTCGCAGGCAGGGAGCGCTGAACGCTTGCGACATGCTGGCGGAGGTTGCGGCAGCGGGCGCCGTGCTGATCAAGTGGCTCCCGATTCATCAGAACATCCGTGCCGAGGATCCGCGCACCATCGCCTTCCTTCGCCGTGCGGCGGCGTTGGGCATGCCGATGCTGATTCACTATGGCGGGGAGATGTCGCTGGGCCGCCAGCACATGGAATTCGAGAGTCCGCTGCCGATGCTGGACGTGCTTCGGCAATTGAAGCGGGAAGGCGCCTTGCCCACGGTCATCGTCGCCCATGCCGCGACGCCGTCGTTTCCCTGGCAGGGCCGGTCGTATGCAACGGCGTTTCACGACGCGCTGGCCGGCGAGTTCGCGGATGATCCGATTTACGCGGACATCTCGGCGCTGGCCGCGCTGGGCCGATCCGGGTGGCTTTCGCGGCTGGCCGATCGGCGCGAACTGCATCGGAAACTGGTGTGGGGCACGGATTTTCCGATACCGGTTTTGCTGTGGCCATATCGACGACGATTGGGCCCGCAGCGGCGGCGCGTCGCCTCGATCGAATCCTGGATCGAACGCGACCTGGCCCTCAAACGCGCGCTCGGATTTGACGAATGTGTATTTCAACAGGCTTCACGAATTCTCCGAGTGGAGCGGTGAGATGCGCCTGCCCATTCTCATGCCCGATGTTCCCGAGCAGCGGTACGATTGCCACGGCTGTACGAACTGCTGCCGCGAACTTGTCGTGCATCTCACGGTCGCCGACCGGCAGCGAATCGACGCGGGCAAATGGGCCGAACGGCTCGGCACGGCGCCCTATGTCCGGCTTGGCGCGGAGTGGGTGCTGGCCCATCGAGACGTTGGCGGCTGCGTATTCCTGACCGATGCGGGCAAGTGTGCGATTCATGCCGAGTCCGGACCGGATGCCAAGCCCCTGGCATGCCGGCTGTATCCGTTCACGATGATCAACAGTTTTGGAATCGAACACGTGGGCATACGCTTTGATTGCCCATCGGTCGCGTCGAGCAAGGGCAAGTCGTTGGGCGCGTTCCGGCAGCCGATTGCGCAATTGATCAAGCAATGGGAAGCCGAAGGCCCGGCTCAGGGTTCCGCCTCGGCCGATCTCATTCGCGGCGTGGCGATGACCGACGCCGAGCATGCGGTTGCCAATCGGAAACTCGATGACTGGTTTCGTTCGGATCGTCCGCCGTTTGAGCGGATCCGGGGCGCGGCCGTGCTGGCGTCGACCCTGTCGGAAGCCAGGTTGGATCGCGTGCGCGGGCCGCGATTCGAAGAACTGCTGACCATTCTCATCGCCCACCTGCCCGAGCAGGTCGCCGAAACGCCGCCGGACGATCCGCCGTCAACGCGGCAGATGAAGTTGTTTCGGGAATGGGTGTTCGCTCACCTGGAATACGCGACATTCGGCGACATGCGCGCGGGCTTCTGGAAGCGAGCGCGCGCTCGGATCGGACAACTGTCGCGGGCGCGGGCGATGGCGCGGGGCGTGGGTCATGTGCCGAGACTCGGACAAAGCGACGAGTCGCCCTTGTTCGAGACGGTGGAACGCGTGCATCCTGCGACGCCATCCGAGGCGGCGGCGATCGGAGATCTGTGGATCCGCTACCTTCGAATTCGCATCTCCAGCAGTGCGGCCTGGGGCCCGGGTCACGGTGGTCACGACTTCGCCATGGGATTGCAGACGACGCTGCTTGCGCTTGCCGTTGCCGGTTGGATCGCACGATGGAGCGCCGCGTGGCAGGATCGCACCGCATGCACGTTCGAGGACTGGGCCTCGGCGATCGGCAAGGTCGATCGAACCGCGACGCGGTCGCCCGTTCTGCGCGGTGCATCGGCGCGGCTGCGGATTCGATATCTCGCCGGTGAGGCGGGAATCGAACGTCTATTGTGTCGATACCTCAGTATGCCGGATGCGCGGCCACAATGATGGTGCAGACCCCTCAGACGATTGCGGAGACGCCGATGTCGGGCGTGGCGTCGAAACGACGAGCCGCCGCCGTCGCGATTTTCGTCGCATTTGCCTGCCTGGCCGTGCGCTGGCCGCTGCTGAGCCAGCCCGGGTTCGTTCAGGATCAAGTCTTCTTTCTACATTGGGCCAGTCTCGCCGAGCGCGGTGGGATGCCGGCCGTTTACGACCTGCGCGCAAGCGGGCAGCCGTGGTGCAACTATCCGCCCGTGTATCCCCTGATCCTGCGCGGACTGGCGGGTGTGTACCGGCTCGGCGTCGGGCATTCGCTCGATCCGGGTTTGATCGCCGACATCGTCGCGGGACATTCAACCCCGGAGGTCGCCGCGGCCAGTGCCCTGTTCAAGATGCCGGCGGTCATTGCGGACGCGTTGACTTGTGCGTTGCTCGTCGTGTGGTTGTCGCGACGGACGTCCCTTCGTCTGGCCGCCGGCGTGTCGCTGCTGTATGGCCTCATGCCTGCCATCGTGTTTGATTCAGCGGTGTGGGGGCAGGTGGATTCGATTTCGACGCTGTTCGCGCTGATCGCCCTCGAAAGCGTTTTGCGTCGCCATTGGACATGGGTCGGCGTGTTCGTGGCCCTGGCGTTGCTGACCAAACCGCAGGCGGTGATTCTCGCCCCGGTGGTTCTGGGCGCGGCATTGTTTGGAAGGACGCGGCTGGGCAGCGGAGCCGTCCTCCGGCTCGCGGTGGGCGCGGTGATGGTCACGATTGTGACGATGGCCCCGGTCTGGTCTGCCCGGCAGCATGTCCTGAAGGCCTACACCGACGCGGCCAACCTCTACCCGTTCGTACATCTCAACGGATTCTCGGCGTGGTTCCTGGCGAATCCGCTGGAGGCGCCGCGATTGGAGGCCATGACGGATTTTTACAAGCGCGATGATGTGGCCAGTGTCGCCGGATGGACGCCGAGGCAGTTGGGATTGCTCGCGTTCGGCATCGTGGCTGCGGCCATTCTCGGTGGGCTGGCGCAGACCCGCGCGTCGGAAGCGATGATCCGACATGCGGTTCGAATATTGCCGGTTGCGTTCATGGCCCTGTCCACCCAAATGCACGAACGATACCTCGTGCCGGCGCTGGCGTTCTGGGCTTGGGCGCATCAACCCACGCTACGATGGTGGGCCTGCTGGGTGTGCATCGGCGCGGTGGCGGCGATCAATCTTCTATGGGTCTGGGAGCAACCGCTTCCGTTTGAATGGGCTGCCGGACTGGCTGCGTGGTTGCGCATGCCGCACGGCGGAGCAGCGACCGGCGTCTATTCGTCAATCGCGCTGGTCGTGGTGTTGGTCGTCTCGCTGACCGACTTCGAGTGGAAGAAGCCCGAACGACCGGTCATTTCCGGGCCGGCAGGACGATGATCATGCCGGGACGAAGCCGCTTGGGGCTGCCTTTGACCAGGGCCTTGTTCATTTCGTAGATTTCTTCCCACCGTTTGCCGTCATTCAGCATTGTTTTGGCGATTGTATAAAATGAATCGCCTTCGCGCACAACATAGGTATTTCGGCCCGGGGTCGCGACGGCCGGTCGAGGCGGTGTGGTGGTATTGCCGGCTCCGGACGCCATGACCGGCGCGGCCCCATCAAATGCCGGAATCACCAGGGTCTGGCCCTCGCGCAGGGAGCGGGGCCCCTTCAACCCGGGGTTGGCCTTGAGAATGGCGTCGGTGCCGCTGGACCGGCCGTAATACTGCATGGAGATGCCGTAGAGCGTTTCACCATATTCGACGCGGTGCTGCTTGGGCCATCCGATTCGGGACGGCACGGCGGCATTGGCCGTGACGTCCCCAAAGGCATCGACATCGACGGGTTCGCGCGCCGGCGGTTCGGCGGAAAGGCCGGTCCTGGGGGGCGAAATGGGGGCGGCACCGGCGTTGGCACCGGTCGTTTCGGCGCGGCGAATTCGGTCGCTGATTGCATCCAGGTCGGCCGCGCCGCCGGCGGCGGGCGCTGCCGCAGCCGGTTCGAGGTTTCGGCGCGTGGCGTCTTCCAAGGCGCTGGACGAACCGGTTCGCAGGGGTACGGGCGAGGGGGTGAGCGGCGGCAGTTCGCCGCGTCGCGGGCGCATGGCATCCGCGAGCAGCGACTCATCGGGCTTGGGCGGCGGATTGACCGGCCGGTTGATCGGCGGAGCGACCGGTCCACCGGTGGCGAACATGTTCGGCGTCGCGGCCGGCGGGGTCCGCGGTGTTTCGACGATGGGCCGGGGCGTGACCGCGGGGGTCACGGTAGGGGCCGAGGCCCCGGAATCGAGGGACCCCGGCTGCACGCCGCCGCGCCGGCCCAGGCCGACGAGGACATCCTCGTCCTCGCGGCTGCTTCCATAGAAGTAGACACTTGTAACTACAACCACCAGCAATCCGACGACGACGCCTACTCTTGTCTCGTTTCTCATGACACCTTCCCTGGCGAACGTATCGACTGCCTCACGCCGTGGCCGGCGCGGCCGCATAGGCCTCCCGCGCCTTCCGCGTCAGAAGCAACTGACCGGCGATGGCAAACGAACTGTACGTACCGGTGATGATACCAATGGTCATCGCGAAATTGAAGCCGTGAATTCCCTGGCCGCCGAAGATATACATGACGATGCTGGTGCCCAGCGTCGTCATGCCGGTCATCAGGGTGCGCGAGAGCGTCTGATTGATGGAATCGTTCACCATCTTGACCGTGACCTCGCGGGACCGGCCCCGGTTCTCGCGTATGCGGTCGTACACAACGATCGTATCGCTGACAGAGTAGCCCACGATCGTCAGGAAGGCGGCGACCATGGTCAGGTCGATGCGGAACTTCTCCAAAAGGAGGGCGCGTCCGATGAACGACTCGGCCAGCAGGTGAGCCAGACCGATGGCCAGGCACACAAAGAGGATGTCGTGCACCAGCGCCACGACCGCGGCCAGACCCCAGCGGGCGTCGCCGAATCGGAACCACAGGTAGATAATGATCCCGAGCCACGACAGGACGAGGGCGATCTGTGCGTTCAACGTGGCCTCATCTGAGACCTGATTGTCGAACTGTGTGATTTCGCTGAGCGAGGTCTGCCGCTCCAGAGCGGCCTGGGTCAGTTTGACCTCCTGTTCCGCGAAGTCGGCAATCCACTGCGGTGACGGGTCGGCGCCGGCTTCCAGCGGATAGGTCTCGTCGGACACGAGGACCAGCATGCGTTGGTAGGTCGCGGCCGCCGCGTCGGCGGTGGTCAGACCGATGACCTCGGACTCCCGCCAGCCGGACTGCTCGAACCCCGGCTGGAAACGCATGCTGCGCAGGCGCTTCTTGACGGCATCCACCGTCTGCGGCGGACGCATGTCCTCCAGCACGATGGCAACGCCGCCGCGCCAGCCCTGCAGGTCGAGCACCGCCGCTTCATTGGGCGGAATCGGCAGGCCCAGTTCAGCGGCCTTCTCACCCTTGATCGGGAAGAACGGGCCGATCTGGGATTGTGCCGTCTTGAAACTCAGCGAAGGCTGCACGTCGATCTGGTCGCGCATGGACTCCATGATGGAACTGACCACCACGTCCTTACTGGTCTCACGGGTGATGATCTTGAACGCCTTCTTTTCGTTGTCGGTGGTCTGGACCTGGGCATCCGCGATCGACTCGGAGGCGACTCTCATTCGCGAGGCAATGGCCTTCAGTCGTTCCCGCATGGTCGACTCGTTCAGTTGGGCATCGACCTTGGTGCGAATGCTCACTTCCTCGGCCGCGGGATTGGCGTATGTAACCGGGCTGATCTCGGAGAGATCCTTCAGCATGACGGCGCGAATGATCGGATCAAGCCGCGAAGCCGGTACACCCGGATGAACAATCTTGAAGGTGTCGCCTGCTCCGCTCACCGTGGCGGTGTTCAACGCCTCGGAATAATTGGCAAGCGTTGTCGATGCGCCTTTCAATCGATCCTTGACGTCCGCGGTGGTCATTGACCCCGGGGTCTTCAGGTCAATCTGTGCAGATGTGCCGCCAAGAAACTCAATGTCATATAGTTGCTCGCGCGGCATCCCGAAGAAAAGGATCGCGCCGAGCACGGTGCCCACGATGGAGATGCCGAAGAACACATAGCGCTTGCTGCACCAATCAAAATTTGGGACTTCGATGAGTTTGCGCATTGGCAGGTGCTCGGGACCACCGGTTTGCGGCAATCGGTGCACCCAGCGAGCGCCCAAGATCGTGGCCAGCACAACGAGCATCACCGGGCCGGCCAGAAGCAGGCTGCGCCCGAGGCCGATCAGGCTGGACTGGTCGCGCAATTCGACGTCGACCAGCGAAACGCCCAGGGCGTAGAAGATGGCCCCGACCAGCGTGGTGCCAATCGCAATCATCAGCGGATAACGGCGAACCTCTTCCGGCAATCGGGGGAGCGACATCACTTCGAAGTAGATGCGCGTGACGGTGTAGGCCGTAAACAGGTTGACGAGCACGCCGATGCCCAGGGTCAAGCCGAAGCCCTTCACGTCCTCGCTACCGAGGGTGTAGAGGATGGTGCATGTCAGCAGCGTGGTCAGGTGAGAGTCGAAAATGGCGCTGAAGGCACGTTCGTATCCGAGTTTGATCGCCATGCGCAGAATCGCGCCCTTGGCGAGTTCCTCGCGCTTTCGCTCATTGATGAGCACGTTGGTGTCGACGCCCATGCCGATGGAGAGCACGAGACCGGCGATGCCCGGGAGGGTCAGCGTCGCCCCCATGATCGCCATGGCCGCAAGGACGAAGAGGGTGTTGATCGCCACCGCGAAGATCGCAATCGCGCCGGTGTAGTAATAGAAGAACAACATGAACACGGCGACGACGAGACTTCCGTAAAGCGTGGCCTTGAGGCCCTTGGCGGCGTTTTCCTCGCCCAGGCTGGAGCCGATGGATCGCACGCTGATCGGCGGATCCTTGAGTTTCTTGGGCAGGCTGCCGGCGTTGAGTTTGCGGGACATCTCCTCAACCTCTTGTCGGGAGAAGTTGCCCCGGATCTGCCCGCGGGTGCGGATGGCGCTCTCGATGTTGGCGTGCGAAACGCACCGGTCATCGAGGAAGATCGCCAGTTGTCGCTTCAGATTGCCATTGGTCAGGGCGTAGAAGCGCGAGCCGCCGCGCTCGTCCAGCGTGAACGACATGACCTGGCGGCCATTCTCGTCCACGTCGGGTCGGGCGCTTTCCAGCCGCCAGTCCTCCGAACCTGCCTTGTGGGTGAGGGCGTATGCGTCGCCGATTTGCGAAAGAACGAAGAATTTGTCGCCGTAGCGCTCGACCACCACGCCGCCGGGAAGATTGCCCTTGATGGTGTCAAAGTCGCGCTGCACATCCTGCAAGTTCAGGAAGTCTTTGGCGTCTTCGATCTCAAACCACTGGTACTGTTCCTCGCCCGGCTTGGGCCGCGGGCCGCGCTCCTTGAGCCAGTTGATGTAGCCATCGAACCTGGCCGGGTCCTCGCGGCCGCGCTCGGCGAGAATGCGAAACTCAAGGACGCCGGTGCCCTTGAGCAGGCGCTGCAGGTCGGCCGGATCTTCCAGCCGGCCTTCGCCGCGGCGCTTGCGCTTGAGATTGTCGCTTGCCTGGACCAGCGCCGAGATGTTGGAGGCCAGGCCGGGAAAGTCAGCGGTCAGTTTTGCGATGGTCGCCTTGCGGGCGGCATCGGTGGGCTTGGCTTCCAGAACGGTCTGCAGTCCGCCGAATTCAAAGTTCGTATCGAGCAGCGCGGCGATGGCCTTGTCGAGTTTTTCATCGAGTTCGACAACGGTATTGATGGTCACGCCATCCTTGAGGTTGTTTGGATCGGTGTTGGCGGCCAGTACGGCGGCCAGGGCGGCTTCATGGGCCCGCTTCTTGGCGGCGAACGCGTCGAGCACGTCCTGTGCCGGCGCGACCTCATTCACCGGTTGGGTGGTCGGACGGGCGGCTTCGAGTGCGTCGTAGGTTCGGGCCGCATCGTCCAACAGGGCCTGACGCGCGGGGACGGTGCGAACCAGGGCCGCGAGGGCGGCCGTGCGTTCGGCGGCGGGCCTGGCCAGCGCCGCTTCGACGTCAGCGGCGGCGAGGTTGTCCAGTTTGAGCGCGGCCACGCGCGCCTCGAATTCCGCCTGGGCGTTGCGATGGGCATCAAACGCCGCCCCCGCCTCAGCGAACAAGGCGCGCCGGCTTTCGATGCCGCGGATCAACGCGCCCACGGCGGCGTCGCGATCGGCGCCGCTTCGCGAGATGGCGCGGAGGATTTCGCTGCGCCGAACGTGCGTCGCGGCGATGGCCGCCTGCTCCTTTTCGTAGGCCTCGCGGTTGATGCGCACCTGCTCGCTGGGGCGCGGCATCTGTATTTCAAGGCGGTTATGCCCGATGGGCCGCCATACGAGGTTGAATACCTGGTTCGGATCGATGCGCTCCTTGAGGACTTTGATGACCCGCTCGGACAGGCCCGTTCGCTCGCCGGGCGTCAGGCCGCTGTCGTCGATTTCATACGTCAGACTGTATCCGCCGTACAGATCGATGCCGTATTTCAGTTTTTCCTTCGGCGGGTAGACCGCCGCGAATGCCAGTGCCACCAGGGCCGCGATGCCCACGATTTTCCACCAGAGATCTCGTTCAGTCATGATGTGCCTCGTTGCCCAAAGGGGCGGGTCTGAATGACCCGGTCTGCCCCGGACGGTTCAAGTGAGTTTGTCAGCGGGAATCGGACCCCGGCGCTTCGAAACTGCCGTAGGGTCCACATGAAGCCAGATGTCAAATTAATCGGTCGCACGCAGCGGACGCGCGGCATCGGGAACGTCGGGCCGGTTCAGCGCACATGGCGTTGAATCAGCCGCTGCCCGGCGCGCGTCATGGGCAGATGGGCGGCGCTGTGGCGTGATAGGCGGGGGCGTGAAGCCCTGCGATCGGAGCGACGCCGTGCAGCGTCGAACATGTGCTCGGTATGCTCGAACCTGGGTGAATCGCGGCAGGCTGGTCGGTCGAGAGGGCAAAGGACCAGCGTCCATCGGTGTCGGACTTCGAAACGCAGACATCCGGAGCAGCGCTGATCGTTGGCAACGAATCCGGCTTTTCGGTTTTTTCTTCGGGCATCGACTCGGGGTGCCGAACCTTGGAAGCCAGTTCCGAAAGGCGTCGGGAACAGTCATTGGTCGCCTGACACAGGCGCGGTCCGCCAATCAACGCAAGAAGCGCGAATGCCGAAAGGATCGGGGTCCGGATTGGAAGCCGAAATCGGTTCACGGTGTGAAACTATACCGTGCAATCCACAGGGGGGCAATCCGGCGAAACCGCCCTAAATGCAGGGGATTTCAGGGTTTGCAGCGGGTTATTAGCGGCGCAAGAGCACATCGGCGATGGTGAGTGCGGCAAACAGAACGCTCACGCAGCCGTTCAAGGTGAAAAACGCCAGGTTCACCCGTGACAGGTCGTTTGCACGGACCACCGACTGTTCAATGGCGAGCAGAAGACCGGTGATGGCCAGACCCGCCCAGTAGATGGTGCCGGCATGGATGGACAGACCGAGTCGCCAAAAGCAGAGGACGGTGGCGAGGTGACAGGCCCGCGAAATCCAGAGGGCGCGTGCGATGCCCAACCGGGACGGAATCGAGAACAGGCCTTCGCGCCGATCGACGTCAAAATCCTGACATGCGTAAATAATATCGAAGCCGGCGATCCAGAGCAGCACGGCGCCGGTCAGCCATGCCGCGGGGGGGCCGAGCGAGCCGGGGTCGATGGCGATCCACGCGGCGGTGGGAGCGAACCCGATGACGCCGCCAAGAATGAAATGAGCCGCGACCGTGAATCGCTTGGCAAGGGAATAGGCGGCGAGGCAGGCCAGCGTGGGCGCGCCCAGCGCGAGCGGCAGCCAGTTTTGATACAGAACATAAAATCCGGCGCAGCCCAGCATGAAGAGCGCCGCCGCGGCGATGAGGAATCGGCGGGCGCTGCGGGCGTCGATTCGGCCCGCGGGGATGGGTCGGCCGGCGGTGCGCGGGTTGCGCGCGTCGATGTCGGCGTCGGCCATGCGGTTGAAGGTCATGGCGAAACTGCGCGCCGCGACCATGCACAGCACGATCAGGACAAATTGACCGATTCGGGGAATGCCGCCGGGTTGCCCTCTTGCGGCGAGCATGGTGGCGATCAGCGCGAAGGGCAGGGCAAAGATCGAATGCGAGAACTTGATCATCTCGCCCCAGGTTCGGGTGGTCGTGGCAAGGCCGCTCATGACTGGGATCGCTGCCTCCGGGCTTCAAAGAAAAGTATGCCGGCGGTGACCGACACGTTCAGGCTGTCGCAGCGGCCGTGCATGGCAATCCGCACCGGTCGAATGTCGCCGGCCCGCCAGGCCGCGCCCAGGCCCTCCGCTTCGGCGCCGAAGATGAGGGCGGTCGGCCCGCGAAAATCCATGTCCGTATATTCAATCGCGGCGTCAGGTCGTGCGGCCAGCATGGCAACGCCACGATCGCGCAGGAACGAGGCGGCCTCTTCGGCAGCGCATTCCACCAGCGGCATTGAAAAGACCGCTCCGGTGCTGGCGCGAATGACACCGGAATTGTAAATATCGGTTCGCGCGTCTGAAACCAGCACGGCTTCGACGCCCGCGGCATCGGCGCTGCGCAGGATGCCGCCGAGATTGCCGGGCTTCTCCAGACCATGAACCACCGCAATCAGCGGCCGCGCGGTCAGGGTCAGGTCTTTCAACTGGCGGTCCGGTCTCGCGGCGACGGCCACGGTGCCGTCGGTTCGATCGCCAAAGGCGATCTTCGCCATGACCGCTTCATTGGTTTCGATCAAAGACCGCGGATCGACTTTGGCCCGCGTCAGCCAGCGTCGATCGTCGTCGCTCAACATGGGCGGACAGTGATACAACTCCGGGATCGTCCAACCGGCATTCAGCGCCCGTTCGATTTCGCGGCGTCCGTCAATCAGCACGACCTGCTCGCGGGTGGATCGGCCGCGCCGCAGTCGGGCAATTTCAAGGATGCGCGGATTGTGGACACTTGTAATCATCGTTGCGTCAGTCAGTCCAATCGGGGTTTGCGCTGTTCGTAATCGGCCGCCCATGCCTCATTGGCCCGGGCGGCGGCCTCGCTGCCCGACTGCCGGGCGATCTTCGCGGCCTCGCGGGAGACGAGCGCCGCGTCGTCAAACCGATCCACCGCGCCATAGGCCGATGCCAGTGTTTCCATCAACTGGAAGTTCCCGCGCAGCGCCGGACGGAGTTCCTCCGCCAGGCGCACCGCCTCCGCACCATCGCGCAGACGGTCGTCTGGACACCGCGCCAGTGTACTCGCCAGCAGGTTTTTGAGCGGAATGTTGTCCGGAAGGGCCGCGAGGCCGGCGCGGGCGGTTCGGATGGCCGATTCCCAGTTTCGCGCCGCCCTGTCACACTCAACCGCGCCGCGATACCCGGCGGCGTCATCCGGACGCAGGGCGATGACGCGATCGAAGGCCTGGCGTGCCTCCGCGATCCGTGACATTGCAGTGGTCGCTTCGGAAGGTTGCTCCGACGTGCCTGCGATGATCTCTCGCTGGGCCAATCTCAAGGAAAGGATGCCGACTTGCAGCGGTGCGCGCGCATCGGTGGGGCAGAGTTCATCGGCACGACGGGCCAGTTCAAGTGCGAGATTCAAGTCACTGTCTTCGGCGGCGGCCTGGGCGCGATGCAGCAGTGTTGGGGCGTGCGTGGGTTGAATGGCCAGGGCCGCGTCAAGGCTGGCCCGTGCCGGGGCCCATTGCCCCATTCGAAGGTAGGTCTCTCCGACACCGGCGTGCCCTTCATATTGGTGGGGCCGAAGTTGAACGGCGGCAGAATAGTGATCGAGTGCCTCGGTGTACGCGCCGTCCGCGGTCGCGACCGTTCCCAGTCCGAGTCGTGCGGGAAAGCAATTTGCATCGTGTGCGAGGGCGGTGGTCCACAGAGATCTGGAATCGCGGAACACGGTTGCCTGGGTGCGCGATTGGATTGCGGCGGCGACCAGCAGCGCGCCTCCGAAAAGAGTGATTGCGCGCGTCCGGGCGACGCGCATCAGCCGCCAACGGTCCATCACGGCGGCCAGCGCTGCGAACAGCCCGATGCACGGGATATAGACGTAGTGATTCGATGTCGGCGTGACGGCCAGATTGCCATACGCCGCCAGTCCCAGCACCGGCGCCAGAAATGATACGAACCAGATCAGGCCCCAAACAAACATGGGCGGCAACCGATGGCGCATGCGAAAGAGTGCGGCCGAGACGATGAGCAACGCCGCGGCGCCAAGCCACCAGTCGAGCCGCGCCGGCGCGATCTGCCAGAGCGGATAGACCGGCGAGAGGTCGGTGGGCGCGAGTAGTTTCGCCGGATACCACCACAGGGCGGTCGTCGCCAGCAGGAGCCGGTGAACGACAGTCGGGATCATCGCGGTTGCTTGCGCATCGAGAAAACCGCGTTCGAAGTACGCCGTGACGAGCACTGCGGCGACCGACATTCCGATCATCGGCGCGATCGCGGGGAGACTGGTCCGAAGCCGCCGCCTGAGAAGCGCCAGGTCCATGGCCAGCCAGGCAAACGGGGCCGGGGCGATGGCCGACTTGCTGAGGAGCCCAAGCAGGAATCCGAGCAGAGCAAAGGCGTACATCGATCTGCGTCCGGTCTGCCGCTGCGCGATCCACGCCCACGTTGCCAGCAGCAGAAAGAGACACGACAGGAGATTCTTGCGCTCCGCCACCCACGCGACACTCATCGCCTGCATCGGATGCAGGGCAAACAGGGCGGCGACAGCCGTGGCCGCGAAGCGCGTGAGACCGGTGCGGCGGGTCACCAGGAAGACCAGCAGGACATTCGTCGCATGCAGTACGGTGTTGACAACGTGGTAACCGGTCGGGTGTTCGCCCCAGAGCCGATGCTCGAGCCAGAAGGTCGTGAAGGTCAGCGGGTAGTACTGCTCATTCGCGGCGGAGAACCAGATGCGCCACAGGCCCGCGGCGTCCGCCAGGTTGGGATTCGACAATATGTAAACGCCGTCGTCCCAGTTCGTGAATCCGAATCCCCAGGTGACCGCGTATACGGCCAGCGCTGCCAGCGCGATGATGCCGCCGATCAGCCAGTCGATCGGGCTGAGTCGTGGAAACTCATCGACCCGGGTATCGCCAACGGGCAGAGCCGCGCCCGACGAGGTGGACGCTTTTCTTGAACCTGTGGCGTGGGTGTTGCGGCGCACGCGGACCATTGTCACGGCTACACGTTCACGATGCGAGCCGGTCCCTTGCTTGCCAGATCCGCCGGGTCGCGCAGAGATTCAAGCGTGAATCGGTCGGTCGTGCGGCCGTATTCCGAGCCGCCCATGCGTCCGACGGCCTGGAGTTTGGCCGCGTCGCAGACCATGTCCCCGGGGACGAGTATGCCGTCGTCTACGTGAATCGCGATCACATCACCAAAGACCACCTGTCCGGACGCGGGTCCGTCGCCGCAGGAGACGATCTGCCGCAGGCGGCACTCGATGTTGACCGGACTCTCCTTCACGAGAGGTGGTTTGATCTTCGCAGCCGGAATCGGCGTGAGTCCGCTCATTTCGAACTCGCTGACTCCGTGCGGGAACTCGGTGCTGCAGATGTTCATCCGCTCGGCGATCGATTCGGTGACCGTGGCGATGACGAATTCGCCAGTGGCCTGAATGTTGACGAGCGTATCCTTTGGTTTTGAATGTCGATTGAAGGCCGGGCTGAAGATCACCACCGGCGGATTGGCCGAGACCATGTTGTAGAACGAGAAGGGGGCGAGATTCGCCCTGCCCTCGGCGTCGATCGTTGAGACAAATGCAATCGGCCGCGGCTGGACGAACGTCAGGTAGAGGCGGTGCAACGCGCGAAAGGAGTGCTCGGTGCTGGCGATGTCGATGTACATGATCGAATTGTAGGGATTTGGGTGGCACTGCCAAGCGGTCGTTTGCTTGGCAGTGGGGAATTGGCGATGGCATGCCACGCGCGGAACGCACTGCCAACAAAAGGCCGTTGACAGTGCCACCCAAACTATTGCCGCTTTCCAAAGGCAATCACCTCATTCATGCTGCCGCTGCGGAAGCCGCGAAGGTCGAGGGTGATGTACTGGTAGCCCAGTGCGCGTAGCTCGCTGTCGAGCGTGGTCCGAACAGGCTCGGCGGCCAGTTCGGTGATGCGACTCGCAGGTACCTCGATGCGGGCCAGTTTGTCGTGATGCCGCACGCGGCATTCGCCGAAACCCAACCGCCGCAGGACGGCCTCGGCTTGTTCAATCATCTTCAACTTCTCCGGAGTGATCGCCTCGCCGTATTGCACTCGGCTCGACAGGCATGGCGCGGCCGGCTTGTCGGCCGTGGGCAGGCCCATCCGCGCCGACAGCATGCGAATATCGGCTTTGGTGAGCCCCGCGTCGGCGGCGGGGGAGTGGACGCCGTGTTCCCTGCCAGCGGCGAGGCCCGGTCGAAAGTCGCCGAGGTCATCGACGTTGGTGCCGTTGACGACGGCCGAAATTCCGCGCGTCGCCAACAGGGGCGCCATGCGGGAATACAGTTCGGTCTTGCAATAGTAGCAGCGGTTGGTTGGGTTGGCGAGATAGTTGGGGTCGTTGAATTCCTGCGTGTCGAGATAGACGTGCTCGACGCCGATCAGTGCGGCCAGCCGCCGGGCATCGGCGTCCTCCACGTCCGCCAGACTGCTGCTGCGACCGGTCACGGCCAGTACGTTTGAAGCCCCGAGCACATCCGCGGCGACTTTCAACACAAACGTCGAATCAACGCCGCCACTGAACGCCACAGCCACGCGCCCGAGCAGACGCAATTGCTCGCGCATTCGCGCCAGTTTCTGATCGACCGGTGCATCCAGGAGGGCGTTCGCGTTCATTCGCAATTCGCAATTAGTAATTAGTAATTCGCCATTGTCGCTTCCGGCCCCATTATAGCCGCTTGCGCCTCACGTCACGGCCTGGCACCGGGTTGCGATCCCCCCAAGGCCGCCTCGGCGCCGGCCAGTCCGCGCTCCGCCCCGGGCAGCCCCGGCGACAGGTTGAGCGCTTCCATATAGACGCCACGTGCGTCCGCGGGCTGGCCCGAGTGCATGAGCAGGTCGCCCATCAGAACGTGATTGAGCGGGTTCTTCGGCTCCAGTTTGAGGGCATTTCGGCATGCGACCCTGGCCTCCGGCAACTGGCCGCGCGACGCGTAGAGCAGCGCCATGTTTCGATGCGGATCGGGATAATCGGGCCGAAGCCGGGCCGCCGCATCAAATTCCCGCAGGGCCTCGTCCTCCAGATCGGACTGAAACAGGGCCACGCCGAGGTTGTTGTGAATGTCCGCAAGGTCGGGTCGCAGGGCCAGGGCAGCCCGGTAGGATCGGACGGCTTCCTCCAGTTGGCCGGTGGTGAGGTAGGCGTTGGCGAGGTTGTTGTGAGCCTCGGCCAGCCCCGGTTTGAGTTCCACGGCGCGGCGGCCATGAACCAGGGCCTCTTCCAGGTTGCCCAGTTCGGATTGCAGCCCGGCGAAATTGGCGTGCAATGCGGCACTGTCCGGGAAACGCTTCAAAACGTCTTGATAGTACTTGACGGCCTCCGCTCCGCGTCCGATGCGGGCAAGGGCGGTTCCGACGTTGACGGGATACTGATCGTCGGCCGGCGTCTCGCGCATCGCGGCGGTGCAGTGGACATTCGCCGCATCGGCCTGTCCGCGCTCCGCGTAGTGGAGGGCCAGGTAACTGTGTATGCGGGCATCCCGCGGTTCGATGGCCAGCATGTGCTTGTAGAGCGTTTCGGTGTCGGACCAATGACGAATTGCCGCCCGGGTGGCGACGACTTCGGCCGGCAATACGACAAGGGCGACGCCGATGACGGCGCGACGCAGTGCCGGATTGCGATTTCCCAGCAGGCGGCTCAGGCCCCATGTCAGGGCGAGGGCGATGCCGATCGAGGGGAGGTAGAGGTATTTGTCGGCGGCGATGACATCGGTGAACCCGACGATCTGCAGCGTCGGCAACAGCATCACAAACCAGATCCCGAAGCCGACGACAAGAGACCGGGTGTATCGCAACGACACGGCAAGCCCCGTCAGAATCAGGACGGTCACAATGACCCCGCGCAGGACGGCCGGTTCGGATATCGACAGATTGGCTGGAAACAGGTAATGCCCTGACACACGGACCGGCCAGAGGAACTGCGTCAGGTACAGGCCGATGTTGTGGGCGATGACCAGCGGCGTGCGCGCCGGCGACGACGCGCCGGGCAGGGCGGCAATGGCGGTGTTGGCTTGCGAAAGATACGTGATGATGGCCATCCCGATGGCAATGACGAAGTAAGGCGCCTTCTCAATCGCAGTACGAGCGGACAGCCGCTTCAACGGCCAGATGTCCAGCAGAAGCAGCAGAATCGGCAGGGGAAGCGTGGTCGGTTTGGCCAGCAGGGCCGCGAGGTACAGGACGATCGACAGGACGAGGCTCTTCCGTCCCGGCCGCCGCGTATGCCGGAGATAGGCAAGGATCGAAAGCAGCGCAAAGAAGGTGGCCAGAAGTGTCTTTCGCTCTGAAATCCAGGCCACGGGCTCCACGGACAGGGGGTGAATCGCCAATACCAGCGCGATCAGCAGGGCGGCGGACGTGCTTGAAAAAAGACGCCACAAGATGCCCATCAGCAGCGCGGTATTGGCCAGATGAAGCGCGAGGTTCGTGCGATGGAACGGCGTGAGATTTTCCGGCGACCCGCCCATCGCCACGTCCAGCATGAGCGAGATCATGGCGAGCGGCTGGTAGTAGCCCTCGACCGTGGACGGTCGCAGGACCTCGCCGAGAAATCTGCGGGTGGAATTCCACCCCGGCGAGCGGACGAGCGGGTTTTCAACAAGATATTGCTGATCGTCGATCGACAGCGCCTGTGCGGAGAGCACGGGCCAATGCGCAGCGAGGACCACGGCCAGTGCGAGAAAGACGGCTGCATAAAATGCGCCGTTGCCGCTGCTAGGCTGCTGAGCCAGTGGTTCCGCGGGCGCGTGTTTAGAGCGGGTCATTCGCGGAGATGGTCACGCGTCGAGAGGGGAATCGCAAGTCATCAAGTTTGCGATGGCCGGCCTACAGATTGGGCGCGGGGACGACCTTTTCCACGGTTTCGCGCCGAACGGTCGCGGCGGGAACGGCTGCGGCGTCCTTGCTGCGGGCACGGGGGCGGCTTGGCGCGGGTGATTCCGTGAAGAATGAGCCGAGTTCCCGCAGACGCTTGTACCGCTTTTTAAGCAGTTGCTCCGTCGGAAGCCGCTTCAATTCGCGCAGGCTGTCGACGATGTACTTCTCGATGTTGGACGCGGCGGCGGCGGGATCGCGGTGCGCGCCGCCGAGGGGTTCCTTGATGATGTCGTCAACGAGTTCAAGTTTGCGAAGATCGCGCGACGTGAAGCGCAGGGCGTGGGCCGCCTTTGCGGCGTGCTCGGCTGACTTCCAGAGAATGGCCGCACAGCCCTCGGGCGAGATGACCGAGTAATACGCGTGTTCCAGCAGGGCCACGCGGTCGCCCACGCCGATGCCCAATGCGCCGCCCGAGCCGCCCTCGCTGATGACCACGCAGACGATCGGCACGCGAATGCGCGACATCTCCATCAGGTTGACTGCGATTGCCTGAGCAATGCCGCGTTCTTCCGAGGCGATACCGGGGTATGCCCCCGCGGTGTCGATCAGGCAGACGATGGGCACGTTGAACTTCTCGGCCAGCCGCATCTTCAGCAGCGCCTTGCGATAGCCCTCGGGATGGGCCATGCCGAAGTAATTCTCAAGGCGCTCCTTGGTGTCCTTGCCCTTGTTGTGCCCGACGAACATGCACTTGAGGTTCGAAATGCGGCCGAAACCGGTGATAATGGCCTTGTCGTCGCGGACGCCACGGTCGCCGTGCAGTTCGACGAAATCGCGCACCATCAAAGAAAGGTAATCGGGTACCAGCGGACGCTTGGGATGCCGTGCCATCTGCACGGTCTCCCAGGCGTTGAGTTTGGCGTAGAGTTTGCGTCGGGCGGTGACCAGTTCGGAGCGAACGGTGCGAATCATGACGGAATGGTCACGACCGGTGGCGGTCTGGCTGGCTTCGAGTTCCTCGATCTGGCGTTCGATCTTTGCGAGCGGCCGTTCAAACTCAAGGTAGCCGTTGTTCCCCATGCCGCTCGAACCGTTGGAAAGCGTTGACATTCAATGCCTCAGGAATACCGCGCGTCCGATGCCGTATGGCCGGACGGGCGTGGTCGCGAGATTGGGTGCCGAATTGTGTTACACGACGGAGCCGCAGGCATTCGTCCGTTGCCGCGACCATCCGTCCGGTACGGCGTCATCCTCCGTGAGTTCGCCTTTGCCGCCGGCACGACCTGTCCCGCGCCAAACGGCGGCGTGCGGGCTGCGGGATGGTTGCGATCCATCCCATTACTAGGGACACGTTAGCCTCTTGCTCGCGTATCGACAAGAACAATTTGACGCCATCACACCCGATAACTAAACTCGCGACACCGCGGCGCGGGGCGTCTTGCTATAAGACGTTAATTCACAATGTCTTACGGGCGAAACGGATAAACCCCTGATGGCGACCTGGCGTGTCATTGTCCAGCCCCGCGACGGCATGCCCGACCCGCAGGGGAGTGCGATCGCCCGACACCTGGCGGACTTGCACGCCTCGCCGGTTCGATCGGCAAAGATCTACCTGATCGATATACCCGTGACGACAGCGGGCGATGCATCGGGGGCGGGGGGCGCCGAGTCGCGCCGACGAATCTCGACCATTGCCTCGGAATTGTTGACCGATCCGGTCTGCGAGGTGGCGACGTGCGAGACGGATGGAGATGCCGAAATCCGGTACCCGGCCGGCGGCGTGGTCGAGATACATTTGAAACCCGGCGTGATGGATGTCGTGGCCAATGCGACCCTGTCCGCCATCGAGCAGATGGGGATTCACGTCGATGCCGTCCGGGCTGCACGGCGATTCTCGTTTGCACGTCCGGTACCGCCGGATGCGCAGTCGGCGGTGGCCCGCAGGCTCGGCAATGGCTGCATCGAGGATGTGGTGTTCGGGATTCGGCCGCTTGCGCCGGCGCCCACGCCGCCGGTGTACCGCTTTGAACTGCGACACGTTTCGATTTGCAATCTCGACGCCGCCGGGTTGGATCGGCTCAGCCGGGACGGTCACCTGTTCCTGTCGCGCGACGAGATGACCGCGATCCAATCCCATTATCGGTCGCTCAAACGCGAACCGACCGACCTGGAACTGGAGACGACTGCGCAGACCTGGTCGGAGCATTGCATTCACAAGACGCTCAAGAGCGCGATTGATTATCGCGGCGCACCGATGCCGTCGCTTGAGAGCGGGTCAAGGGGTGCAAGCCCGGAGCCGGCCCGCCCGGGGCAGCCGCCGGTAACGCTTCATTATGACAATTTGCTCAAAGACACCATCGCGGCCGCGACAGACGAGTTGATGCGGGCGGGCCGCGGGCCACAGTGCCTGTCGGTCTTCAAGGACAATGCCGGCATCATCGCGTTTGACGACGAATACGGCATCGCCGTCAAGGTCGAGACCCACAATCATCCCTCGGCGATCGAGCCGTACGGCGGCGCGGCAACGGGCGTCGGCGGCGTGATTCGCGATGTGCTGGGCTGCGGACTGGGCGCCAAGCCGATTGCAAATACGGATGTCTTCTGTGTCGCGCCGCCGGACTGGCCCGACGACGCGGTGCCGCGCGGCGTGATTCATCCACGCACAGTCCTGCGGGGCGTGGTTTCGGGGGTGCGCGACTATGGCAACTGCATGGGCATTCCGACGGTGAATGGCGCGGTGCAATTCGATCCGCGCTACCTCGGGAATCCGCTCGTGTATTGCGGGAGCATCGGGCTGATACCACGGGATCGAATCGAGAAGGCCGCGAACCCCGGCGATGCGATCGTGGTCATCGGCGGACGCACCGGCCGGGACGGCATTCATGGCGCGACGTTCAGCAGCGCCGAATTGACCGACACGCACACTGATGAGTTTGCCCATGCCGTGCAGATCGGCAACCCGCTCGAAGAGAAGAAAGTGCTCGATCTCATCATGCTCGCGCGGGATTACACCGGCGACCTGGCTGCCAACGCGCCGCGCAGGAACAGCCGCTGTCTATTTTCGGCGATCACAGATTGCGGCGCGGGCGGGCTTTCGAGTGCCATCGGCGAAATGGCCGAGCAGACCGGAGCGGTCGTGGACATGGAAAAAGTCACGCTTAAGTACGCCGGCCTGCGATATGACGAAATCTGGATTTCCGAGGCGCAGGAGCGCATGGTGCTGGCCGTGCCGCCGGAGGAAATAGACACATTTATGCGATTGGCCGCCAGCGAAGACGTCGAGGCCACGGTCGTCGGACAGTTCACCAGCGATCACAGGCTCATCGTGCGATACCAGGGCAACGTGGTTGGGGACATCGATCTTGCGTTTCTGCACGGCGGAATTCCGAAGACCGCGCGAGTTGCTGAATGGAATCCACTGCCGCAACCTGAATCATCCAAAAACACACCCAAGTTTGACTCTGAACGTCGAACTGGGGATGGAATCCTCGCGAAACTGCGCGAGCGGCTGTCCAATCCGACCATCGCCTCCAAACAGTGGATCATTCGCCAGTACGACCATGAGGTGCAGGGGCGTTCGGTGGTGAAGCCACTGGTCGGTCCGGGGCAGGGGCCGTCCGATGCGGCGGTGATTCGCCCGCGCCTCGACTCGGATCGCGGCATTGCCATCGGCTGCGGCCTCGCGCCGGACTTGTATGAAGCCGATCCCTATTGGATGGCCGTGGCCGGCATCGATGAAGCGATTCGCAATGTCGTGTGCGTCGGGGGCGATCCGGGGCGCACGGCGATACTCGACAATTTCTGCTGGCCGCGCGTCGACGATCAGCGAAATCTGGGCGCACTCGTGCGAGCCTGTCAGGCGTGCCACGACATGGCCATGGCTTATGGCGTGCCCTTCATCAGCGGCAAGGATTCGTTGAACAACGCGTTTGCGCTGGATGAAGCGGACGTGGAGCGCGTTCGTGCGGTGATTGAGACTTATGAATCAAGCGGTCGTCCGCGAGGCGGGTCGGGGGCCGGCGTTGATGCAATACGGGCGGGTCGCCTGTCCATTCCCGGCACGCTGCTCATCACGGCCGTATCGCTGGTGGACGACGTGCGTCGGTGCGTGACGATGGACCTCAAGCACGCCGGGTCGCGATTGATGCTGGTGGGCTCGCCCATGCAGTGGGGGAGCGACGGTGGTTCGGCGAGACCGGCGTTCAATGCCGGCCTCGCGATGAAGACACATCGAATCATTGCGCAGGCCATTCGGGAGGGGCTGGTGACCGGGGTACACGACGTCAGCGACGGCGGCATCCTGGTGGCAATGGCGGAGATGGCGATCGGCGGCAACATGGGAATCGAACTCGTCGGGGATTGGGCGGCCTTGCGGGCCCATGCCCACTGGCATGGCGTGGTCGCCGCGTCGCCCATGAGCGAGGTCCTGACGCAGTCGTATCCGGCGATGTACGTGGTGGACGTTCCCGCGCCCGGGTCCATCGAACATCAGAAGTTTCTGAATGCCATGTCGAATGAAGTCGCGTGGGTTGAAATCGGCATCGCGCGGACAAGCGACGATGAGGCGTGCACGTTGAACGGTGTCGAACTCGGCAAAATCTGGCGTCAGCCGCTGGATTGGTAATGTTGTGCAGTCCGACGGGTCGACAACCGGAACACCGGATTGCACGCGGAATAGAACGCCGATGAGTTTTCTTCGCACAAGAAATCACCCGGCGCGAACGTCTAGCTCGCGCCGGGTGATTTGGATTCTGTGGCCAGACATGCGTGAGAGGGCTACACGAATCGCCCAGCCGCTACTTTCCGAGCGTCGAGTGATCGTTGGCTTCTGATGGCTCTGCGTTCTTGGCCGACAGGGTTGTCCAGCGAGCGGGATTGAGTCGATCTTCGCCCAAGGGCTTCTCGCCTACCGTCAGGATAATTTTCCCCGAGGCCGAGGCCACATGGTTGATTTCGACCGATGTCACCGACTTGTCTGGCCCACCGAAATAAACGCTCAACTGCATTTTCTGCATTTGCTCTTGGGCTCGGCGCGCCCAGGACAGGGCGGCTTCATCGAGGGTCACCGGTACGCCGGTCATTCGTAGAATTGTCTGCCCCTGCGCTGGGCCCGGTCGGCGAGTGACTACTCCGCAGACGGTGGAGAGTCGCTCCGCGACCTCATTCAAGGGGCCTTTCCACGGTTCTACTTTCCAAATACCCAGGCTCTGTTCATCGGGCGTCAGGAATGCGTTCCAGTCGTGCTGAAAATCGACATCGCGCAGAAGGGCCGGCCGCTCGCCGAATGCGCTCGAGGTGATTCGTCCGGCAGCGTCGTCATACGTAAATTCCCAGATGAGCGATTTCAACGCGGTGGCAATGGAGTCATCGGACGGCAGGACGAGGGCCAGCGCCTCCAGTTGGCCGATTCCATTCGCGTGCAAGACCCATTGGTCCGCGCCGATTTTCTCGATCTTAAGATGCGCGGTCGCACGGCGCAATTCATCGATTAGCGCATCGGTGGTTTGGGCGTCGCTCAGCGATACCAGGAAGCGGGTGAGATTGCGGACAAAGCGCCGCTGCACCGTGGGAAAAGTGTACTTCACTTGGTCTATTTTTTCGCCCTGCCGACGATCGAAGCTCAGCACCAATGGCATCGGCGAGAAAACCCCGGCCGGATCGGCGCCGAATGCGATCCAATTTGAGACAAAATCGACGTTGCCATGAAACTCCTCCGTTGGCGTCACGTTCAATCGTCGTCCGGAGATGAGTGCATCGGATTCAATTCCACCGTTTCCGCGGCAGTAACGCCATGCGCGCCGAGGCGTCTGACAGACGACACCCACCGCATCCAGGTCATTCCATTCCGGATTGTCGGCCTTCAAAAGCACGTGAATCTCTGAGTAATAATCATTCTCGGTATCCCATCGTGTCGGTTTATTCAGAATAATCTCGCCGTGAATCGCGGCGTTACCAAGATCGACACCCTCAATTCGCATGGAGACGCTTCTTTTCAGTGCGGTCTTGAGATGGGCAAATACGTCGTCGGCTGACACTCGCCCGCTCTTTTCAAGCCCGATTCCGCCCACCACCAGGGCGATTGCCGCGGCCGCTCCAAAAATCACCAGACGTGGATGCTGTTTCACAAAGGACCTCCTAATGTTCACGGGTTTCTGATCCACTTCAACACACACTTGTCGCCAGCCGGACTCACGTAGGGCACTCGGCCGGTTGGGAAGGCGCAGTACTTTCGCCATTGCACGAAGATTGCGATCGCGCATTTCGTCTTTAGGGTCGATTGGGTGTGGCATAACTCAAATCCTCCGAATCCAAATCCTGTAGTTTCCTGCGAAGTGCGCGACGCGCCCGATAGAGACGGCCTTCCACGGCGCGTTCACTCACGCCCAGCGGGCCCGCCAGATCGGCGTGTGTTCGCCCCTCAAAGTAGTGCCCGATCAACAACTCCTGCTCGTCCGCCGTCAGGCTGGTAAGGGCCAGGAGCAGTTGTTCCTGCGTTTGTCGGCGGCTGAGAGCCTCCAGTGGAATTTCCTGTTCGTCGAATTGACGGGCCAGCGACCGTGCCAGTGCCGGATCGGCCACGATTCGCCGCTCCAGCCGGTGCGTTTGCCGACGCCAGTGCATTCGCAGGAGGTTCTCCGCGATTCGCCACAACCAGGGCTCGGGGTTGGGTTCGCGCCGCCCAGGCGCCTTTGTAGCGGCGGCCAGCCAGAGCTGTTGCATCAGGTCATCCACCGCGTCGCCGTCGGTCCCCAGACGTGCCGCGAAATATCTGAAGAACGAAGGACCGCAGCGGACGAATGCAGCTTGGATGTCCGTGTGCATGCCTTCGGGCGAATCCGGTTGAACAACAACGCTTTGTGTCGGGCCCGTCATTAGCCGATTTCCTTCTCGCATCCCCACCGTTGATCATCCGACTCGTCCGATGCCGGGGCGGGCGCCACCCCACACAATGGGGGGCGATTTTAGGAATTTTTCTTGAAATTGTGAGAATTCCGCGAGGTGAGGGCGTATGGCAACTGGTTACTGCGACAGCTTCACCGCTGAGAAAGGGAATCACGGAGATGGGTGGACGTCATTCCGCGAACAGCGCATTGACGAACGTCTCGGGGTCGAACGGCTCCAGGTCGTCTATTTTTTCGCCGAGGCCGACGAACTTGACGGGGACGTTGAGCTCCTCGCGGATGCCGACCACGATGCCGCCCTTGGCGCTGCCGTCGAGTTTGGCGAGGATGATGCCGCTGACCTTGACGTGCTCGCCGAAGGCGCGGGCCTGGTTGACCGCGTTCTGGCCGATGGTGGCATCCAGCACCAGCAGCACCTCGTGCGGCGCGCCGGGAATCTTTTTTTCCACCACGCGCTGAATCTTGTTCAGCTCCCGCATCAGGTTGTCCTGGGTGTGCAATCGGCCAGCGGTGTCGATCAGCAGGATGTCCGCCTTGCGGGCGACGGCCGCCTCGCAGGCGTCGTAGGCGACCGCGCCGGGATCGGCGTCCTGCGAATGCTTGACGATGTCGACGTCGCAGCGTTCGGCCCATTGGGTCAATTGCAGCACCGCGGCGGCGCGGAAGGTGTCGCAGGCCGCGAGGACCACCTTTTGGCCCTGTTTCTTCAAGTGATTCGCCAGTTTTGCGACGCTGGTCGTTTTGCCCGAGCCGTTGATTCCCGCGACCAGTATCACGGTCGGTCCGGACGGGGCTTTCGCCAATGTTCGAACATCGTCGGGCCATTTCGCGATGATGGCCTTCTTCAGGAACACGACAATGTCGCCGCTCTCGCTGATCTCGCCGCGCTTCCATGCAGCCCGCACGTCGTCGATCAGTTTCTTCGACGTGGCCGGACCGAAATCGTCCTGAATCATCGTGTCATGCACCTGATCGAGCAGTTCGTCATCGATCTTGCGACCAATGGCCAGCACGGTCTTGAAACTCGTGACGACCTTGTCGCGGGTCTTGGAGAGCGCGTTTTTGAGTTTGTCGAAGAGGCCCATGAATGGTGGTGAGTGGCTAGTGGTTAGTGAATAGTAATCAGTTTGTCGAATTAGATACGTCGGCGGGTTCGGGCGTCGAGCCTACCGTTGAGAGCGATTTGTAGGCCGCGTCCAGCACGCCGTTGATAAATGCGCCGGACTCGGCGGTGCCGAAGAGTTTGCCGAGTTCGACGGCCTCGTCGATCACCACGTGCGGCGGCGTTTCGGGATGGTGCAGCAGTTCGCACATCGCCACGCGCAGGATGTTTCGGTCGACCGGCGCCATGCGTGCGATTTTCCAATTCTCCGAGGCGGCCTGGATGTTCTGGTCGATCTGCTCCAGGTGCTGCCACGACTCGGTGGCCAGGGTCTTGGCGTAGCGCTCCACCGAATCGGGCGGCGTCTCGTCGCGCAGGAACTCGACGAGTTGTTCTAGGAACGATTCGCGCAGCACTTCGGCCTGGCAGAGGGCCTGCATGGCGAGCGATCGGGCGTGACGACGGTCATTCATCATGGTGTGGATTGTATCGCCGCTTTGCAGTGTGTGCCGCACCGGCCCGGATGGCTAGAAATCAATCGGGAGGTCGTCGAACTCATCCTGATCGAACATTCCGTACTGCCGATCCAGTTCTGCCAATTCGATCGCGGCCATCGCGGCATCGACGCCCTTGTTACCGTGCTCGCCGCCCGCCCGCGCCTGGGCCTGGTCCACGGTGTCCGTTGTGAGCAGGCCGAAGCCGATCGGAATCTGGCTTGCGAGGCTGACGCGCATGAGCCCGCCGGAGACTTCGCGGCCGATGTGTTCGTGATGGGTGGTCTCGCCGCGAATGACGCAGCCCAACGCCACCAACGCGTCGTAGCGCTGCGTGTCCGCCAGCACCTGGGCGGCATAGGGGAGTTCCCACGCGCCGGGCACCCAGATTTCGTCGATGAGTTCGGCCTGATGTTGTTCAAGCGTCGCTTTCGCCGCGGCATGCATGGGGCGCGTCACATCTTCATTGAACCGGCTGGTGATGATCGCGTATCGGAATTTGGGTGCCCCCGGTTGCGGCTTGATCGTAAGGGGCTTTTTTTTGTCTTTTCGGTTGGCCATGAAGGAAAATCCTCATGTGAGTGGCGCGACTCCATTCGCCGATCCGTTCCTTGCGTTTGTGAATACCGGCAGCGAGATTTATCATAAGACTTTCCACTGAAGCGTGCCGGATGCACGCTAGACAGGCCGGGAGCCGCCATGTTTCACCAGCCACGAGACCGGGCCGAAGCGCTGGACTTGCGGGCCAGGTGGGCCGGCGATGCGACGGTTCTCAACGGCGGCACCGATCTGCTCGTCGCGCTCAACCGCGATGCCATTCAACTCCGGCATGTGCTCGACCTGAGCCGCGTTGCCGGGTTCTCAGACATCAATCGTGAAAATGGCCACTGGGTGTTCTCGGGTGGCGCGACGCTCGCCAAGATCGCCCGCATACCGGTTGCGGCGCTCGCGAGGGCCGCCATGTCCACTGGCGGGCCGGCGATTCGCAATCGGGGGACGATTGCCGGCAACCTCGGAACCGCGTCACCGGCGGGCGATGGCTGCGTGGCGTTGTTGGCGAATGATGCCTTTGTGGAATTGACGCATGCCACGCGCGGCGTGCGGTCGATTCCGATCGCCGACTACTTCACCGGTTTTCGCAAGACCGCGCTGCTGGCCGACGAGTTGATCACTTCGGTGCGCGTGCCGGCGGATTGGAAGACCGCGTGGCAGAAGATTGGCAAGCGCGGCTCGATCAACATCAGTCTCGTGTGCGGCGCCGGCGGCGTCTCCCCGACCGGGGCGGTGCGCCTGGCGTATGGCTGCGTCGCGCCGACCGTGATTCGGGCGAAGTCCGCCGAAGCGATCATCGATCGCGACGGCTGGAGCGATGGGGCCATTGAGGCGGCGGCGCAGGCGGCAATGAAGGACGTCGCGCCGATTGACGATCACCGCGCCTCGGCGACCTACCGGCGCGCGATGGTCGGTGTGGTGACGCGGCGACTGCTGAAGGAGTTGCGGCCGTGAGCGAGACGCAGGTGCCACAGGTTCGCGTGACATGTACGGTCAACGGCGCGGCCGTCGACCGCGACGCCGATCTGGATCGCACGCTGCTGGATTTTCTGCGCGACGACCTGGGTCTGACCGGTACGAAAGGCTCGTGTCTCGAAGGCGAGTGCGGGTCATGCACGGTGATTCTGGATGGCGCGGCGGTGAACAGTTGCCTCGTGCTGGCGGCGCAGACGCAGGGATGCAAGGTTGAAACCATTGAGGGCCTCGCAAATGGCGACAAACTGCATGTCTTGCAGGACAAGTTCCTCGCCAGCGGCGCGGCCCAGTGCGGCTACTGCACGCCGGGGCTGATCATGGCGGCGAAGGTGCTGCTGGACGCGGATCCAAATCCGAACGAGCAGGTGTTCTTCGAAGGCATGGAAGGGAACATCTGCCGCTGCACTGGGTATGCAGCAATTTGCGAGGCGATCCGCTCCGCCGCGAAGGAGTGGAAATGATCTCCAGCCAGCCGACTGGAATCCAAACTGACGCGCCGGCCGCGGGACCGCTCGTGGAGCCGTCAACCACACCTTACTTGGAGCGTCCGCACGGTCCTGTGGGGCGGAGCGAGCGGCGGATTGATGGCGTCGAAAAAGTGACCGGCGCGGCTTTGTATGGCGCAGATCTCTTTTTCAATCGCGCGGATTTGTTTGCCACGATCGTGCGGTCTGAGATTCCGCACGGCCACCTGCTGAGCGTCGATTCGACGGCTGCACTCAAGATCGACGGCGTGCTGGCGGTCTACACCGCCAAGAACATGCCGCCGGGGGCGACGAATCGACAGGGATTGATCCACCGCGATCATCCCGTGCTGGTTGAAGACAAAATTCTCTATCGCGGCGATGCGATCGCGCTTGTAGTCGCTCGAACTGAACGGGCTTCGCGAGAGGGTCGGCGGGCGGTCAAGGCGGAATACGAAAAATTACCCGTCGTCGGCGACATGGACGACGCCCTCGCCGAAGACGCGCCGCGGCTGCACCCCAACGGCAACATCATGGGCGGCAAGCGGATTCGCAAGGGCGATGTCGACGCCGCACTCGCCGCGTCCGACGTTGTCGTGAGCGAGACCTTTCAGACGCAGACGGTTGATCACGCGTTTCTCGACATCGAGGCGGGGATCGCCTATTGGCGCGACGGGCTGCTGACGATCCATGCGTCCGGCCAATGGGCGCATGAGGAGCGCCGGCTGGTCGCGCTGGCGCTCGGGCTGCCGATCGAATCGGTGCGGATCATCACGCCCGCGACCGGTGGGGCGTTTGGCGGGCGTGAAGACCTGGGTCTTCAAGTGTATCTCGGCCTGGCCGCGCTGAAGCATCCCGGCAAGACCATCGCCATGCGCTACAGCCGCGAGGAATCCATGCGGGCGAGGCACAAGCGGCATGCCCTGCGAATTCACTACACGGTTGGCGCGAAGTCCGACGGAACGTTGACGGCGGCGAAGATCACGGTCTATTCCGACGAGGGGGCCTACGCCTCGACTGGTCCAGCGGTATTGCGCAAGGCGGCGAGCCATTCGACAGGCCCGTACCGCGTGCCAAATGTCTACGTCGATGTGTATGGCGTGTACACCAACAACAATCCGACCGGGGCGATGCGCGGCTTCGGGGCCTGCCAGATGGCGATTGCCTACGAAGGCATGATGGAGCGGCTGGCCGAGCGGCTGGGGATGGATCGTATTGAACTACGCCGCCGCAATCTCATTCGCTCGGGCGACGCGGTGACGACCGGACAGATCATTCCGCTGGCGACGGGCGTGGAGTGCATGGATGCCGCGCTCAGGCAATTTCGATCGAAGCCGATGCCCCCCGCGCCGTCCGCGCCGCACATGAAGCGCGGCTGGAGCCTGTCGGTCATTTGCTTCGGACTCGGGTATGGCGACGGCTTTCCCGATGCGAGCCGCGCGACCGTTCGTTTCACGCCGGCGGGCCGGCTCGAAGTGGCCACCGGTGGCGTCGAATATGGACAGGGCCTGCTCAACATGGCCGGTCAGATCGCGGCCGAAGAACTGGGCGTGCCGATGTCGTTGGTGGACGTGGTCTGGGCCGACACGGGCCGCACGCAGGAATCCGGCTCCTCCTCGGCAACTCGACAGACGTATTTTACCGGCAATGCGGTGAAGATTGCGGCGAGCGAACTGCGCGAGCAGGTGCTGGACATTGCGAGCAAACTGCTGCACGTACACCCGCATGAATTGGATATGCGCGACGCGCGCGTGGTGGGGCGATTTGATGCGTCGCTGGTGAAGCCGCTGGACGAAGTCCTGCAGGCCGGCCGCGAGCGGGGTCATTCGCTGGAGGCCACGGGCATTTTTAAGCCTCGCACAGTCTGCGAGGACTATGAGACGGGCCAATCTCCGAGATCGTTTATCACGTATCTATTTGCGTCGCATCTGGCTCAAGTGCTCGTGGACACCGAGACCGGCGAGGTGCGGATCGAGCGTTACATCGCGTGCCACGATGTCGGCAAGGCCATCAATCCGCAGTCGGTGGCGGGGCAGATGATCGGCGGGGCCACGCAGGGCATCGGCATGGCGCTGATGGAGGAGGTCGTGAATGTCGACGGGGTGATGAGAAACCCGAACTTCACGGACTACATCCTGCCGAGTTTCCGCGACATTCCAATTATTGAGACGGTGATCCTCGAAAACGACGACCCCGGCGGACCCTTCGGCGCACGCGGCGTCGGTGAGCCGCCCCTGATCGCGGCGACGCCGGCGGTGCTGGCAGCCATCGCAAACGCGATCGGCGTCCAACCGCACACGACGCCCTGCACGCCGCAGCGCGTCTGGGAATTGCTGCATCCGGAGGAGGCAGCGGTGCCGCATGAGGCGAGATTCGGCCTCGCGCCGGAACACGCGCGGATGGGGCGATAATTGGTGAGATGTTTGCCTCCCAGTTGCCGCCGCAATGCTACAATAGGACGTGCGTGACCAAGATCGACACGCGAGCGCGACCATCGGAGCCGTCTATGACCGTCACAATTCCAAAGGACCTACAGGATTATGTCCAATCCAAAGTCGCCAGCGGACAATGTGAATCTGAGCAAGCCTTGATTGTGAAGGCGATACGTGTCTATCGAGATTTGGACGAGCGTCGTGCACAGCTTAGAAGCGAGGTGCAAGTCGGCCTCGACCAATTGAATCGTGGCGAATCGGCCCCGTTGGATATTGAGAAAATAAAAGCTGAAGGCATGAAAAGGCTTGCCGATCGCGCGCAATAGCATGCATGCCCAAGGTCCACCAATCACCTGCCGCAGAATCAGATCTCACGGAGATCTGGTTTCACATAGCCGTCGATAATTTGCCGGCAGCCGGTCGATTTCTCGCAACGATTCAAGAGAAGAGCCAGCTAATTGCTTCACAGCCCAGGATGGGAGTAGAGCGTCCGGACCTGGGCGACGAGATTCGAATTCACGTCATCGACGATTACGTTGTTTGCTATCGCCCCGTGCCCGATGGCATAGAACTTGTTCGCGTTCTTCATGGGGCCCGAGATCTTCCAGATCTGTTTAATGAGTCACCATGAACCAGCTAATTCACTCAGCCACGCTAATCGCGTTCACTAGGCAACAGGCTGTCGTCACTCCGAATAGTACGATTAAGGCCCACGAGGGCCGGATCGTCGAAGTTCGGCCGACCACGCCAGATGACCGCGCGACTACTGGCTATGGCGTGGATTTTTTCGACGCCTCCAACCACATCGTCATCCCCGGTCTCATCAACACCCACCACCACCTGTATCAATCTCTGACACGCGGACTCAAGTGCGTGCAGGACGCACCGCTCTTTGGCTGGCTGACGCAGCTTTATCAGCGCTGGCGGCGGATCGATCATGAGTCGGTCAAACTGGCGGCGCAGATCAGCATGGCCGAGATGCTGCTCTCAGGCTGCACGACGACGAGCGATCATTTCTACATCTTTCCGCAGGGCAGCGACGTGCGGCTGGAGGCCGTTCTGGAGGCGGCCGAGTCGCTGGGCATGCGGATTCACGCCTGCCGCGGCAGCATGAGCGTCGGACAGTCAGCCGGGGGACTGCCGCCGGACGATTGCACGCAGGATGAAGCCGCCATTCTGAAAGATTGCCAGCGCGTGATCGATTCGTATCACGACGCCAGTCGCGGTTCGATGCGGCGGATCGACCTGGCCCCCTGTTCGCCGTTTTCGGTCAGCCGGGAACTGCTGCGCGATACGGCGGCCCTGGCCCGGCAGCGCGGGGTCCTGCTGCACACCCATGCCGCCGAGACCGCCGATGAGGAGCGATACTGCATCGAAAAGTTCGGCATGCGACCGATCGAATGGCTGGATGAAATTGGCTGGCTCGGCCCGGACGTCTACCTGGCCCATTGCGTGCATCTGTCGGATTCGGATATCGCCCGCATCGCAGAAACGAAGACGGGCGTCTCGCATTGTCCATGTTCGAACATGCGGCTGGCCAGCGGAATTCCGCCGATCCGCAAGTTGCTCGACCGCGGCGCGAAGGTCGGACTGGGTGTCGACGGCAGCAGCAGCAACGACGGCAACCACGTGCTCGCCGAAGCGCGGCAGGCCATGTTGCTGGCCCGCGTGCTGGGTGGTGCGGACGCCATGACGACGTCCGAGGCCTTCGCCCTCGGTACAACGGGAAGCGCGGCCGTTCTTGGGCGGCCTGAACTGGGAAACATCGCGCCGGGTTATGCCGCGGACCTGGCCTTCTTTCGCAAGGATGACATCGCCCTGGCCGGAGCAATCGAGCAGGACCCGCTGGGAGCGCTCATGCTCTGCCATGTCGGCCGGGCCGACCGGGTCATCGTGAATGGGCGGACCGTGGTGAAGGACGGTCAAATTGTCGGTGTGGACCTACCGGTCCTGGTCGAGCGATTCAACCGGCTTGTTCGCGAGCGGTTTTCGACCTGATTCCGATCGAGCCCCATAGAATATTCGCAATCGAACGAATCACGAATTAAAGATCATCGTCAATACTGGGTTCGATCGGCGGTCGGCGTTCCGGCTCTGGCCGGCGCTCGGAATTGCGCGAGGGGGCTTCGTCTGGCGCGGGCCGGGCGCGCCGATTCGGTGCGGGTGCGGTCGATTCCTCAACGCCCTGGTCGAATGCAAAGTGCGGCCCGCCGACCGCGACATGGCACTCGTTGCACGTCCGCGTTACGCTATAAAGTGTCCGTCGCACGCGCGGCACATCCTGACGTTCGTCTGCTTTGGCCAGTTCACGCGCCAGGTCCAGATAGATGGACGCATAACGGTTCAGCGTTCGTCGCTCGCCGGCCGACATGCCTTCGCCGGCAATGCCGGGCAGACTGCGTGCATCGGCCACCATCGCTTCGCCCATGCCCGCGGCACGAATCAAATTGGGATCAGGCTGCGGATCGTCCAGCGCCTCGGGCGGCATCTGATCAAGGTGCATCTCGCTCAGTTTCGCCATCAGGTAGTGCAGGCGCTGCGGGTCAATTCCGTGAAGCCCCTGCTCGGGCGGACCCTCGGCATAGGGGTCATAGGGTTCGCGTGCCGCCGGTTGAATGCAGGATGCCAGCGTGACCATTGTGACCACGGCCATGCCGATCAGGGACCATCTCCTCACAGGAACGAACGACAGTGACGATCGGATGGTCGTAGGGGATGTTTCACATTTCTCGACATCGCGGAGAATGGCTGTGCTCTGCATTCGCGCAGTTTATACAGCCCGGATGCCAACTACTCAAAGGCTCCTACCATGCGGAAGCCAGGATCGATGCCTCCGCAATTCCGCTGGTTCCAGCAGGAATCGGCCTTGCGCGTTCCCCATGCAGTCGCCTGTTTGGGCCATGCAATCGGGCATTTGACCGGGAGTGCCCACCCAGCGGCCCAAGGCCGCATCGCCGGTCGCCACGCCCGTTCGGCTCGTCCAAATTGGCCTTGTCCTGCAACCCGGTTCCGCTACCATACGGCGCTCGGTTCGGGGTTCGGTCTTCCGAACCGGGCGGTTTCCCTGACGGAAATCTGAATGATCGACGGGGCGATCGGCATCGGCCGGTGTGCGGGTCCGTCATTGCGGCATATGGAGACTGGCCGCATTTCAATCCGAAATTACCGCACTTATGCGGGCATAAGGAGGCTTTCGTGCGCAGCAACGGGCATCACACCAGCAATGGCAACTACCTCTTTACCTCCGAATCGGTCAGCATGGGGCACCCCGACAAGGTCGCTGACCAGATCTCCGACACCGTCGTCGACATCCTCCTGGCCAAGGACCCCGATGCCCGAATCGCCTGCGAGACGCTGGTCACCACCGGTCTCGTTGTCGTCGCCGGCGAGGTGACCGTACACAATGAAGAGGCCGAACTCGCCCTGAACAACATCGAGGCCGACGTTCGCAACACGATCAAGGACATCGGCTACACCGATCCGGCCTGCCGCTTTGACTATCTAAGTTGCGCCGTCATTCGCACCATCCACAGCCAGTCGGACGACATCTCGCAGGGCGTGACCGCGGACAAAAAGAAGAAGAAGGCCCAGGGCGCCGGCGATCAGGGCCTGATGTTCGGCTTCGCATGCCGCGAGACCAAGGCATTGATGCCGCTGCCGATTCACCTGTCGCACCGGCTGGTCGAGCGCCTGGCCTACCTCCGCTCCAGCGGCGAGATTCCGTGGCTGCGGCCTGACAGCAAGAGCCAGGTGACGATCGAGTACGACGGGCACACCCCGGTCAAGTTGAAGACGGTTGTCATTTCCACTCAGCACCAGGAGCGGGCTGAACTGCTCGATCGTGCCGGCAACGTCAACGAGAAGTTTCGCAAGGCGATTATCGACAAGGTGATCGAGCCGGTGGTCAAGGCCGAGTGCCCGCAACTGTGGAGCAACAAAATCAACTATCACATCAACCCGACGGGCCGCTTCGTCATCGGCGGCCCGCACGGCGACACCGGTTTGACCGGCCGCAAGATCATCGTGGACAGTTATGGCGGTCGCGGCGCGCACGGCGGCGGGGCGTTCAGCGGCAAGGATCCGTCGAAGGTCGATCGCTCGGCCACATACATGGCGCGATACCTCGCGAAGAACATCGTGGCAGCCGGGCTGGCCGACGTGTGCGAGGTGCAGTTGGCCTATGCCATCGGCGTGGCCGAACCGGTCAGTGTGCTGGTCGACACCGAGGGTACGGCCCGCGTGGACGAGCGAATCATCGAGCGCCTCATTCGCGACCATTGCGACCTGACGCCCGGCGGCATCATCAGCCACTTGAAACTCAAGCGGCCGGTCTATCGCGAGACCGCGGCCCATGGCCACTTCGGTCGCAGCGGCCCGGGCTTCACGTGGGAAAAGACCGACCTCGCGCCGAAACTGAAGGCCGCGGCGGCGAAATGGCTGTAGCGGCCTCCCTCCGCGGGGGCCGACGAGGCGCACTAGCGAAATGAAGAATGTAGAATGAAGAATGTAGAAATGGCGGATTCCCGTTTCGCCATTTTTCGTTAATTTCTACATTCTACATTCTTAATTCTACATTCTTGGATCAACTCGTGTCTCCCTCCGCCGCCATCCTTGCCGAATACGCGGCTGCCTTGACCGGCGCGGTGCTCCATGTTCGCGCCGATCGCGGTCTCATCGAAGTCACCGGGAAGGACCGTGCCGCCTGGCTGCACAATCTGGTGACCAACGAGGTCAGAAAACTCCAGCCCGGCGAGGGGAATTACGCCTTCGCGGTGAACATCAAGGGCCGGTGCGTCTTCGATTGCAACATCCTGGTCGATGCCGAGCGGATTCTGCTCGATGTCGATGTGCGATGGGTCGACGCGGCCGTCAAGCATCTCACCAAGTACACCATCACTGAAGATGTGGCCCTTCAGAATATTTCGGCGGCATTCGGTCGAATCGCGATCATGGGCCCGGGCGCGACGGCCGTTGTGGCGCGTTTGTGCGGGGCCAACCTGACGCCGATGGCTCAACTTCAGCACGTCGCCGCGAAGATGGCCGATACTGACGTGCGTCTGGTTCGTCACGACTTTGCCGGCGTCATGGCGGCGGAGGTGATCGTGCCGGCCCCAACGACGAATCGCATCATCGCGGCGATCGACGCGCAAGGCTACAGCCACTCGCCACCCGCTGCTGGTCACTCAATTCCTCGCATCGGCGATGACGCCGTCCGCATGCTGCGAATCGAATCAGGCATTCCCGCGTCGATCGACGACATCGACGCAGACGTCGTGCCGCCCGAGACGATGCAGATCGAACGCGGCATCAGCTACCACAAGGGCTGTTACCTGGGGCAGGAGGTCATCGAGCGGATGCGCTCGCACGGCGTGCTGCCGCGCAAGCTGGTCGGCATTCGAGTGGACGCCGCCGCTCAGCCGCCGCGCGATGCACTTATGAACGTCGACGGCGCGGCGGTCGGCCGCGTCACGAGCAGTGCGTGGAGCCCGGCACTGTCGGCAACACTGGCGCTCGGCTACATGAAGGCCGCGCATGCCCAGCCGGGCAAGGCCGTTGAGGTGACGGGACCGGGCCAGGCGTGGGCGGGCGAGGTGGTGTCGCTGCCGGTACGCTGATGCGAGCCCCGACCGTAAGGGCGTGGGGCGGTCCGCCTGCGAAACAGGGTTGCTTGTCGCCGGGGCGGCGGGGGACTACATTTTGATTCGTGCCCGGCGTAGGGGGCCGATCAACGCAAGCGTGTCCTCACGCCGGAGCAATGAGAAGGGTCCCATCCGCGGGGCAGACAATTAAGGGAGCGTAGCTCAGTCGGTAGAGCATCGGCCTTTTAAGCCGTGGGTCCTGGGTTCGAGTCCCAGCGCTCCCAATCTTGCAAGTCTTGATTCTGTCGGGATTTATAAGTTTACGCCAGTCTTAGAATGCCCCCGGGGCGTCACCCCGGTCGATCCATACCCGAAAATGGGGCACAAGCATCGCGTTCACTTCGAGTACGATTACATGGGCCGCCGGGTGCGGAAGGTGACCTATCCGTGGGACGTGGGCACGGAGGACTGGATGGAAGCGCCGGATTCGGACATTCGCTTCGTCTATGACGGCTGGAATCTCGTGCAGGAGATCGATGGCCTGGTCGAGGTCGAGTCCGGCGTGACCGATGTCGCACGTGAGTACACCTGGGGGCTGGACTTGTCCGGTCAGAGTGGCAACCCGTCGCCGGCGGGCATCCATGGCGCCGGCGGCATCGGGGGGCTGCTCGGCACCCACTGGACCGGCAACACCACCAGCACATCCGACGACAAGGCGTATATCTATTTCTACGACGCCAACGGCAATGTCGGACAGATGATCGACGTGGTCAGCGGGTCATCGGGCTACGGCACGGCCGCGGCGAAGTACGAATACTACCCCTTCGGTGGCCTGCTCGCGATCGACGGCGTCGCCGCCGAGGCCAACCCCTTCCGCTTCAGCACCAAGTACCGCGACAACGAGACCAGGTGTTATTACTACGGGCGTCGGTATTTGAGGAGCAAGCACGCAAAGTGGTTAAACAGAGATCCATTGGCTGAACATGGCGGAGTAAATTTGTATGCGTTCGTCCTAAACAACGCACCAAATCTAATTGACTTATTCGGCCAACAATCAACGCAACCGTCTCGATTTCGCCCAAAGCGATTGCATTGCTGCATGTTTAACGAATCGGCAATTATCGACGAAGGTGAAGCGAACAATCTTGAACATGGTCTGTTAAACGAGCAAAAAGGAATAGTATTCACATGTCGATGCGGCTGGCTTGATGTTGCACACATGCGGCAAGCCATAGATAAGGAATCGCGCATAAATAAAAGTTACAATTACTCATGCGGCGAGATGCTGTAGTTCCATTCGCCGTGAAAAGCTGCTTGGCACAGATTGACGCGAGCGAGTTGTTGGGGAGTGACTTCTTCGCGG
>Ga0268299_1000272_pt1 | contig 191044 bp, 157 predicted proteins | sample NOBtaG_FD_193484 | JGI IMG/M metagenome (GOLD analysis project Ga0268299, IMG submission 193484) | Activated sludge microbial communities from bioreactor in Nijmegen, Gelderland, Netherland - NOB reactor | ecosystem: Engineered > Bioreactor > Aerobic > Activated sludge | place: Netherlands... | reverse complement strand
GCGTCGAGCTGCGGTCCGCCGGGAGATGCGGAGTTGAACGATGAGACGGAATGCGTTTGGCAGTTGGTTGAACGGACGATCGGGCATTGGTGGCGTGCCAGCGGCGCTCGTCACGATGCTGGCGAGCCTGGGCGGAAGCGCGTTCGGGCAATGCCAGTACGAGAGCCATGGGTGGTCGCCGTTTCCGTGCGGCGATCCGTTCTTCACCGTGTACACCGGGATCGGACTCAACGATCTTGGCGCCTGGTGCGGGTATCGACTCGGCTGCACGACCGAGACGAACTTCCCCGTGTACTGCCCGCCCGGCGGCATGCCGCAGGTGCTGCCGATGCCGCCAGGGACGGGGACCGATGGTGCGCAGGCGCTGGCGCTCAACAACAACGGCATTGTGGTCGGCTGGTATCGACGGCCGCCGTGGAATCTCGACAGCGCCTGCGCATGGCTGCCGGACGGCCGCGTGATCGATCTCTTCGAGATCGGACCGGGCGATCGAAGCGTTGCGACCGCGGTCAGCGATTCCGGCGTCATCGTGGGCTATCAGGCGTTCGCCAGCGGGGCTCCGATGATCGTGCCGTTCGTCTGGCAGGATGGCGGTGTCGAGTTCATCGACCCGGCGCCGTTCGTCAACGGTCAGGCCAGGCGCGTGTCCGAGGCGGGCGTCGTGATGGGTTACATGGGGAACCCCAATGTGGATTCGCGTGCGTTCCGCTGGAAGTCAGGCGTGCTGGAACTGCTGCCTCCGGCAGCGCCGCATACGCACTCGCTAGGCAATGGTCTCAACAATGCGGGAGTGGTGGTCGGTGGCTCGAGCACCTATGTCGGCGGTTCCGTTGGGAACATCACCTCGCCGACGGTGTGGGAGCGCACGAAGCCGTTCATGCTTCCGAAGCTGTCCGGGTATGAATCGGCGGCGGCACTGCGCATCAACGACGCCGGCGTGATCGTGGGACTTGCGTACCACCCTACGGCCGCAGGGATGCCGTCGCAGGTGCCGGTGCTCTGGGTGAACGGAGAGATCATGACGATCGCCTCACTCCTTGTCCCCGGATCGCCGTCGATCGGCAGCCCAAGGGAACTGAACAACGCGGGGCAGATCCTAGTCAGCGGTGGGCCGCGCCTGTGGTCGCCGACATGGTCGTCGCCGATGGACCTGAACGGCGACTGCGCGGTGAACGGAAGTGACCTGGGCGTGCTGCTCGCGTCATGGGGCGCGCCGGACTTCGATGTTCGCTGCGACTTCAACGGCGACGGGATCGTGGATGGTCACGACCTCGGCACACTGCTCGGCGCCTGGACGATCCACTGATCGCGCGTCGGCTCCGGCAGCCCTTCCTCGCCGAGTTGAGGACGGCATGACGCAGCGCGCCTCGCGCTGCGCATCCTGACCGAGTGTTTGAGGCGAAGGGGGCAGCCGGATCCGACGCGCCGTTCTGCGGCGAGAGGGGCTGCCGGAGCCGACGCGCCGCGCATCCCGTCCGAGTGCCTGGGGCGAAGGGGGCAGCCGCTGCCGACTCGGCGCATGCGCAGCGCTCACACATTCCTTGCGCAGGGTTCGCGGGTCGCTCACCGGAGACCGGGAATCGAGGCTTATCGTTCGCCCCGATCCGATCGGTAAACCCGCCCCTCGCCCCTCGCCCCAGGAGTTTCAGGATGTCTCATCCGGCCATTCGTGCGCTGTGTCTCTCGTCGTTCACCGCCGTTGCGTTGTCAAGCAGCGCCGTCGCGGCCGACATCTTCCTCAACGAATGGAACTGCGTGGGCAGCCTGAAGTGGCTCGGCAATCCGGGATCGCCTTCGACCGGCTGCCCGATGCCTGACGGGCCGGACGGTGTGTCGTGCTCCAACAACGACGACACCTTCTTCGGGCGCGTCATGGGCAACGGCGGTGATTGGATCGAACTCGTGGTGGCCAAGGACCACCTCGATCTCCGCGGCTGGCAGATCCAGTGGACGGAGCCCGACGAGGACGATTCCGACGGCACGGACATCTGGACCGGCATCGGGTTCCAGCCGCAGGGCACGATCACCTTCACGAACGCCGCGATCTGGAGCGATCTTCGCGCGGGCACCATCATCACGATCACGGAGCGAGGCACCGCCTCGGGCGGACTCGACACGGACCTCAGCTTCGATCCCTGCCGCGGCGACTGGTGGATCAACGCCTGCGCGGAGGATCGCGCATTGCTCGTGTGCGTCGCCAATGTCTGTGACCCGGGGCCTCCCGTGAACTGCGACGACCCGTTCGATGTCGGCAATGGCAGCTGGCAGGCGCGCATCCTGGATGCGCAGGGGCAGGTGCACATCGGTCTCGTCGGTGAGGGCGCGCCGGGCTGGCAGGCATCCGGAGTCAACAGCCGTGAAGCAGTCAAGCTGCGGCAGAATCCGAGCACCTCGATCAACACCTTCAGCGACTGGCGCGGCGGCGACACGAGCACCTTCGGCAATCCGAATTCCTGGAGCGACACCATCACGGGCTGCCGCACCTATCAGGACTTCACCGCCGTGCGCGCCGCGGTGGTGGCGGAGATCTGCTCCGGATGCATGCCGCTCTTCCTGAACGAATACAACGGGGTCAAGTCGGAGAACTTCCTCAACGGCGGCACGCAGGCCGTGGACAGCTCCGGCGGGCAGGCCGCCGACACCTACTTCGGCCGCGTGCAGGGCAACGCCGGCGACTGGTTCGAGCTGGTCATCGCACAGGACCATCTCGACATGCGCGGCTGGCGACTCCGGTGGCTCGAGGTGGAGGGCGGCAAGAGCGGCGAGATCGTGCTGACGAACGCGGCGTTCTGGTCGGATCTCCGCGCAGGCACCGTCCTGACCTTCATCGAGCGCACAAGCGCCGAGGGAGGTCTCGACACGGATCTTTCGCTCGACTTCGGTGCCGGTGATCGCTGGGCGAACATCAACTCGCGAGACACTTCGCTCGTCGCATTCACGACGAGCAGCGGTGAAGGCCATGTCTCCGGCAACTTCACGACCAGCAACGACAAGTGGTGCCTCCAGGTGCGCGACTCGGCGGGTGAGGTGATGGTGCCGTGGGCGGGCGAAGGCAGCCCGTGGTACTACCGCGGCGGCGTCGGCTCCACCGAAGTCTGCCGCCTCCGCGAGTCGGCCACGCCCGGCGTCACACCCAACGGCGCCTACGACGACGCGGCCCTCCAAAGCACCTTCGGCTCGGCGAACACCTGGACGAACTGCCCGAGTGCAACGGTGATCACGCAGAGCTTCGCGGCGCTGCCGTCGAGCGCCTGCGTCTACGAGCCGAAGTGCGGCGTCGCGGACTTCAACTGCGACGGTCGTGTGGACGGCAACGATCTTGGCACGCTCCTGGGCGAGTGGGGCAGCTGCTCGGGGTGCCAGGCGGATCTCAACGGCGACGGCATCGTCGACGGCAACGATCTCGGCTCGCTCCTGGGCCTGTGGTCCTGATGCGGAAGCGCGAACACGAGGAACGCACGATGCATGGACGCACGAATCGACCGTTGCCGCAGGGCTTCACGATCATCGAGATGCTCACCGTGGTCGGCGTGATCGCGCTGCTCATGGCGCTGCTCCTGCCGGCGATCGGGATGGTGCAGCGCTCCGCCCGCGCGGAGGTGAGCAAGTCGAATCTCCGCCAGTGGGGGATCGGCACGCTCGGCTACACCACGATGAACAAGGACGCGTTGCCGTGGGAGGGCATGAAGGATGCCGCGGACATGCAGCTCAATCTCGCGCAGCGGTCCTTCTGGGCCAACGCCGTGCCGCCGCTCGTCGGGCAGAAGTCCTACAAGGAGCTCGTCGAGGAGTGCTTCATGCAGCAGGTCGATGTGCCGACGGCCGACAGCGGCACCATCTTCATCGACCCCGCCGCGATTCCCGAAGGCGACGCGCCGTACGGCTTCGGCCAGCCCGGCGAGTCCGGCTGGCGCCGCCAGTTCTACTTCAACTACGTGCCGAACTCGCAGCTCAACAACACCTACCTCTCGAAGTACGGCATTCAGCAGTTCACGCCCGATCGAGTGATGCGCATGGCACAGATCTCCGTGCCCTCCGCGACCATCCTGATGCTCGAGATGCGAGCCAATCGGCATGAGCTGCCGGCTTCGGATCCGCACTATTCGCGCGATCTGAAGCGCCATCGCTCCGACTGGAAGCGCTTCGCCGCGCGACACTTCAAGGGCGGTCACATGATGTTCGCCGACGGACATGTCGATCACGCCGTCAACGCGGATGTGATCACCAATGCGCAGGGCACGCAGAATCCAAGCGAACCCAACGGCGACTGGAACCACCCCGAGCGGATCTGGGATCCGATCGGACCTGCGCTGGACGAGTGAGCCCCAAACACCCCGCCGATTTCGCGAAGCGCTGACGGGAGGCGAGCGCGGAGCAGGCGCAGGTGCAGCATTGTCATGAGTGCTCCGGCAGCGTGCCGGGGCCATCGAAGAGATGCCGAACAGGAGAGAGATGTCATGAGAACGATTGCAACGATGATGGCACTGGCGGTCGGAGCCACCGCAGCGGCGGACTTCAACCCGGGCACGCTGGTGCTCTGGAACTTCAACGGTCCCTCGGTCAACGAGGTTCCCGGCGGCATCGCCAGCCCCACGCCGGTCATCGGCCTGGGCTCGGCGTCGCTGCTCGGCGGCGTGTCGGCGACCTTCGCCAGCGGCACGGCCAGCGGCGGCTCCAGCGATCCGGTGACCACGACGCCGTCGAACTACGGCTGGAACACCACCACCTTCGCGGCGCAGGGCACGGAGAACAACCAGCGCGGCGTGCAGTTCCTGATGTCCACGGAGAACTGGGACAAGATCGTGGTGCAGTGGGATCAGCGGCACTCGAACACGGCGAGCCGCTATGTGCAGTTCCTCTACACGCTCGATGGCGGCGCGACCTGGACCAATGACGGCATCGCGGGCGGCGGCGTCTTCGTCGGCGACAGCGGCGACACCTGGTTCAACAACCGCACGGTCGACCTGACGAACATCGCCGGTGCGGCCAACAACGCGAACTTCGGCTTCCGCATCGTCGCGACCTTTGATCCGACGGGCGGCGGCTATGTCGCCTCCAATCCGACGAGCACATACGCAGCCAGCGGCACATGGCGCTTCGACATGGTCGAGGTGTCGGGCAACTTCATTCCCGCCCCCGGCGCTCTCGCGCTGCTTGGTCTCGCGGGACTGACCGCTCGTCGTCGCCGCTGACGCACGAAGGCTCGAACTCGATCGACGGCTCGACACGGGCCGCAGCTTTCATGGCTGCGGCCCGCTTCTCATTGCATCGCAACGAAATGCCCCCGCGCGGGGGCGGGGGCAAAGGCCGAGGCGGGATTTGAACCCGCGAATAACGGATTTGCAATCCGTCCCCTTAGGCCACTTGGGTACTCGGCCGACCCCACCACGCTCATGCGTGGGCCTCGTATAGTGGCAGCATCGAAGAGCCGCGTCAACGCCGACTCGAAGATCGCATCGCTCGCAAGGGCCGTTGTCGAGCGGCGATGGCGGCGGCATCGGCGAGCGCGTCCGCATTGATTGCGTGGTGCGGCTCGCCTGCGCTGGCTGCCGAGGCGCGGCAGGGCCAGCCTGCGGCGCCGTCAGCGCCCGCGGCACCGGCCGCGCCCGCGCCGCCTATGGAACTCGCAGACCCCATGGACCTTTCGGAGCCTGCGCCGCTGGCACCTCCGGAGGTTCGCTTCCGATTTCCGCTCCTGCGAGAGGGCTCAGCCCTCGTTCGCGCGCCGGGCACTCTGCATCTGGATGCCACCTCGGGCTCATGGGTCATCACCGTTCGCGACGACATCGACACCGAGGCGGATCGCGAGATCAGGGCGCTTCCCTGCGAGACGCTCGAGGAGATGATCGGGCACATCCGCGGCAGGACGCAGGTGCAGTGGTTCGAGATCACCGCGCTCGTGCTGACCTACAGGAACCAAAACTACCTGCTGCCGGTCATGGCGACGCCGCTCTCGACCGAGCCGCCCCGACCGCCCGCAAGCGTGATGACGCCGCCGGGGGCGAGCACGGAAGTGGCGCAGGCTCGCGCCGCGGCGCTGGCCAGCAGACGACCGAGCCTGCTTACCCGGGGTGTCATTCCAGCGGGCGCGATCCCCAGCGCGGAGTCGACCGCGCGACGCCCGACCGCTGCTGCGCCATCGACCACGGCGGAGCTCGGCCCGGCAGCCGCACCCGTCGCCGCACCCGCAACCGCGCCTGCATCCGACTCGGAATCGGCATCGGCTTCGGCAACGACCGAGACGGCGCCGGCAGCGCCACCTGCGCCGGTCGACCCCGAGCGATTCGCCGCCGACATCGAGCGCGCCCTCGAGGAGCGCATCACGGTGATTCCGCGCAGCGGCGATGCGGGATCCGCGCCATCGCGCGGGGCACCGACTCGAAGCGACCGTCAGTTCGCGGAATCCGCCGATGCCGTGCTCCTTCCCACGGACATTCGAGTGCAGGATCGTCGCGGCGTCGTGACGCGTGATCCGATCACCGGCACATGGCGCTTCGTCATCCAGGGCGAACGCACCGACATGGGCGAGCGCGGCATCGAGATTCTGCCGTGCACGGCGCTCGAGCGCATGGAGCGCTTCATCCGCCAGAGCGCGGAACCGCCCGCGATCCTCGTGAGCGGAAGGTTCACGCGGTTCGAGGGGCGGAACTTCCTCCTGCCGAGTTCCTTCCGCTCGATCTCGAGCGGCCGCTGGATCTTCCCCTGAGTTCGGCGAGGCGCCGCGGGGTGCCGAGCCGCATGACCCTTCACGCATCACCCGAGAGACCCATGGCCTATCCCACCGTCACCATCGAGACTGATCAAGGCTCCTTCACCGTCGAACTCTGGAACGATGTGGCGCCGGGCCACGCGGAGAACTTCCTGAAGCTCGTGCGCAAGGGCTTCTACGACGGACTCTCCTTCCATCGCATCCTGCCCGACTTCGTGATCCAGGGCGGCTGCCCGAAGGGGGATGGAACCGGCGGCCCCGGCTGGCATGTGAAGGCGGAGTTCAACGACCGCGAGCATCATCCGGGCGTGCTGTCGATGGCGCGGTCGAGCGATCCGAACTCGGCGGGCAGCCAGTTCTTCGTCTGCCTCACGCGCGAGCACTGCAAGCATCTCGATCGCCAGTACACGGCGTTCGGCAAGGTCACCTCGGGCATGGATGTGGTGACGAAGATCGCCGCCGTGCCGATCGATGCGCGCAGCGGCCGGCCCACCGGCAACCCGCCGCGCATGAAGAAGCTGACCGAAGGCGCGGCGGCCGCCAGCGCGTGAGGGATTGGGCGCCGGCGGCAAGCGCGTGAGGGCCGGCGCGGCGGTCGCAGGCGCGCAAGCACCGGCGCGCCGCTCGCGAGTGCGCGAGCATCATCGCTCGGGAGGCATGGTCGGAGGGGGCGGATCGCGCGAGAGCCGCAGATCGCGCCGGTCCTGGCCCGGCATGCGCGGCGGCGCGGGCACCAGCTCCACGGAGCGCAGATGCGGCGGCGCATGCGGTCGGCCGGTGCGCACATCCTTGATGGGCGACTCGGCGAGCTTCAGGATCGCGGCACGGCCATCCACGGCGTATCCGAATGCGCAGTACTGGCCGTCCAGGCGCGCGGTGCCCTCGCGCGAGAGCGCAATGAAGAACTGGCTGCCCGCCGAGTGCGGCTCATCCGCGCGAGCCATCGAGATCACCGCGAAATCATGCGGCAGATCGCTCGGCTCGAGCGCCAGGTTGTAGCCGGGCCCGCCGTCGCCCGTCGATGTGGGATCCCCGCCCTGGATCACGAACGGGCGCCCTTCTCGATCGAGCGGCACGATGCGGTGGAAGAGCGTGTCGTCGTAGTACCCCTCGTCCGCGAGCGTGATGAAGTTCCACGCGGTGGCCGGCGCCGCATCGGGCGCGAAGGCGACGCGGATCGTGCCTGACTCCGTGTGGAGCAGCGCATCGCGATCGGCATAGACACGCCATCCGCTCGTGACCGGCGCATCGCCGTCGATCCACTGCGGTTGCAGCGCGGCGGCCGCGGCATCGCGCGGATCGAGCAGCCGATCGCCCCAGCCGATGACGCGCGTGTAGCGCGTCACCCCGTCCGGGCGCTTCGCGACCATCGTGCGGCAGGGGGGCGGCGTGCGCAGCGGAACGATCACCAGCGGTGAGCCGACGGGGATGCCAGCGGCCATGAGCTGGAGCCACGCGGCATGCTCGATCGGGTAGATCTGGGGCACCAGCTTGAGCGCGTCGTAGCGTCCGGCGTCGATCGGCGACGAGCCGAGCACGGTGCCTTCGCGCGAGATCAGCGCGAGTTCGAGCGGCTCGGCGCCGGGTTCGCGCTTCACCTCGATCCAGACCGGGCCGTCGGGCGGATACCAGAGACGATCGCTGCGCATGGTCGGCGGTGCGGCCGTGACGGATGGCGCGGCCGGGATCGGCGGCGGCGGCGGAGTCAGTCCCGTCGCCAGCACCACGCACGCGGTGAGGAGCATCATGCGCTCATTGTCGCCGCGCAAGGCCGTATCATCCACCCATGACTGCCGGAACCGGCGCGGCTCGATCCACCGCGAAGATCGTCAAGACGACCCTGAAGGTGGGCCTCGAGATCCATGTGGAGCTGGCCACGCGCAGCAAGATGTTCACGCGAACGGCGAATCCGGCCCACGCGGACCATTTCGATCGCGAGCCCAACTCGCTGGTGGACCCGGTGGTCGCGGCGCTGCCCGGCACGCTGCCGGTGATGAACCGCCGTGCCGTCGAGATGGCCATGCAGGTGGGACTCTCGCTCGGCTGTCGCATCGCCGAGTTCAGCAAGTGGGATCGCAAGAACTACTTCTATCCCGACCTGCCGAAGGGCTACCAGATCAGCCAGTACGACCTGCCGCTCTGCATCGGCGGCGCGGTCGAGATTCCGTCCGTGCACGGCGGCACGCGGCGCATCGGCATCACGCGAGCGCATCTGGAGGAGGACACCGGCAAGCTCGGTCATGAGCTGCCCGGTGGCGGGCGCTACGAGGGCTCGCTCGTCGACCTCAACCGCGCCGGCACGCCCTTGCTCGAGATCGTCACCGAACCCGACTTCGACCGCACCGAGGATGTCGTCACCTTCGCGAAGGAGCTGCGATCGATCTGCACATTCCTGGGCGTCTCCGAGGGCATCATGCAGAAGGGGCACATGCGCTTCGAGCCGAATGTGAATGTGCTGCTCGAACTCGACGACGGCCGCACGATCGCGACGCCGGTGGTGGAGGTCAAGAACCTCAACTCGTTCAAGGCACTGCGCGGCGCCATCGATCACGAGATCGAGCGCCAGCCGAAGGCGTGGCGCGAGGACGGCCTGGAGATGGGTCTCGGCATGAAGAGCACCCGCGGCTGGGAGGACGAGCGCGGCGTCACGGTGCTCCAGCGCCGCAAGGAGGACGCCCACGACTATCGCTACTTCCCCGATCCCGACCTCGTGCCGGTGCGCGTGGACGCACCGTGGCTCGAGCGCGTGAAGGCGACCATTCCGGAGCTCCCGGCGCAGCGGCGGGCGCGGTTCGTGGAGCGCCATGGCCTGGCGCCCGTCGATGCGCGCGTGCTGGTCGAGGAACGCGAGACCTGCCTCTACTTCGAGCAGTGCGTCGAGGCGTGCATGGCCGCGGGCATGACGGAGTCGAAGGCGGGATTCGCGGCGGGCAAGTTCCTCCTGAACTCGGGCGCCAAGTTCGCGAACGAGCGAGGCGCGGCGCTGCATGCGCTGGGCGTCTCGCCTACGCAGGTTGCGGAGATCATGGCGCTGCGCGAGAAGGGAACGATCGGTCCGCAGGTTGCGGATCAGCTCTACGGGCTGCTCTGCGAGCCGGCCCATGCCGGGGCGTCGCCCGCGGCGCTTGCGGAGTCGATGGGCCTCGTGCAAGTCCGCGATGAGGGTCAGCTCGACGCATGGGTGGACGACGCGATCAAGGCGCAGCCGCAGGCCGCCGCGGATGTCGCGGCCGGCAAGATGGCGGCGATCGGCCGCCTCGTCGGGCATGTGATGAAGCTCTCCGGCGGCAAGGCCGACGCCAAGGCCATCAACGAGAAGCTCGCGGCCAGACTGCGAGGCGGCGCATGAGCGGAAGTGCCGCACAGGCCGGCGGTCCTCCCGCGGACATGCGCGTCGATCGCGTGCTCGTGAGCGCCGAGCAGATCGCCGCCCGCATGCCGGTGATGGCGAAGGAGATCGCTGCGGGACTCGGGCCTGCGCCGAAGGACCCGGTGCTGCTGGCGGTGATGACCGGTGCGCTCATCTTCGCGGCCGACCTCATCCGACACCTTCCCGTGCCGCTGCGGCTGGAGCTCGCCACGGTGAGCAGCTATCCGGGCACGGCCACTTCAAGCCAAGGCGCTCGACTCAAGGGGGAGCTCCCGCCGGATCTCGAGGGGCGTGATGTGATCCTCGTCGACGACATCCTCGACTCGGGCCGCACGCTCCGGCTGCTGCAGGCATCGATCCGCGAACATGCGCCGGCGTCGCTGCGCACCTGCGTCCTGCTTCGCAAGCTCACCGAGAGTGCGAAGGGCGTGCCGTGCGAGCATGTCGGCTTCGACATCCCCGATGTCTTCGTCGTGGGCTATGGCCTCGATTACGACGGCTACTACCGGAATCTGCCGGCGGTGCACGCGATGGTGCCGGCGCGGGTGTAGCGTCCGACGGCGCGGCGGGGGCGCCGGCGCCGCCTTCGGGAACGGCGGCGGGATCGCTCGAGTCGGCGCCCTTCGACGAGGACTTCTTCGTGCCCGGCCCGAGCGCCTCGTTCAGCATCAGCGCGAGCCGGACGCCCGCGGCCTGGAGGCGCTCGTTCACCGTGGGCATCCACTCGCGGTAGTACGCGTCGTCGATGTCGCCGGGGCCCTTGGGCAGTGCGGCATAGATGCGCCGCGTCGTCGCGAGGGACTCGTTCGCCCACGCGATCGGCTCGAGCGACGCGCTCCATTGCCGCCGCTGATCGGGCTTGATCGTCTCGCGCAGATCCGCGGACATGGTCGCCCAGCCGCCCTTGGTGTCCTTGAGCCGCCGCTGGATCAGGTCCGTGTCCCACGCTCGATGCAGATTGCTCTTGCGACCGAAGGCGGTGAGCGCAAGCCTGTTCCCGCCGAGGTCGTCCTTGTACGAGACATGGAGCGGCTGGTGCACATCGCCGACGAAATGCATGACGAGCTTGAGCGCCTCGACCCGCTCCTCGCGCGGCTTCGATCGATCCTTGAGCACATCGCGGTACTTCACGATCGCCGAGACGATCTGCTGGCCATCCTCGCCGTCGCGCTCGAGCAGGATCCGCTCGGCGTTGCGAGGAACATTGATGTAGTGCAGCGGCTTGACCCAGTCGTAGCGCCGGTCGCTGCGGATCTCATCGGCCCAGACGCACGCGTCCGCGATGGTCATCTCGCCGAGAAGATCGCGCACCTCCTTGAGCACCGCCTCATCCATGGACGAAGTGGCGATGGTGCCGATGATCCGATGTCCCTCGTTGCCCCACGCGAAGGCGCGGGGACCGGCGAGCGGCACGACGAGCAGCAGGATGAGCACGCGAGCGATGCGGAACGGGGCACGAAGGCATGGACGGCGCATGCTCGCAGCGTAGCCGCGAGGGGAGCCCGGGCGGCCGAACTCAGCGGTGCCAGAGGTCGCGTCGCGGGTCGGGAAGCCGCTCACGGAGCCGCTCGAGCGCCTCCCGATCCTCGGCCGAGAGGTTCTCCGGCGCCGCGATCGAGAGGACGGCGTAGAAGTCGCCGCTGCGACCCGAGGCGTCGGTGATGCCCTTGCCCTTGAGGCGCATTCGCCTTCCGCTGGCCGCGCCGGCGGGAATGCGCAGTGTGGCCGTGCCTCGCAGGAGCGGAACCTCGACACTTGCTCCGAGCGCCGCCTCGGCGATCGTGAGGGGCACTTCGAGCAGGATGTCGAGCCCCTCGCGGCGGAACCAAGGATGCGGCGCCACGCGCACGCGCACCACGAGATCGCCCGCAGCGCCGCCGCCCGGCGCCGCGTGGCCCTTGCCGCGCAGCCGAAGCCTCGCACCATCGGCGATGCCTGCCGGCACCTTCACATCGATGCGTTCGCGGCGGCCGCCCGGGAGGTCGAGTGCAAGCTGCGTGGTCCCACCGAGCGCCGCGGTGTCGAACGCCACCGTCGCCTCCGCCTCGATGTCCGCGCCGGCGCCGCCGCTGCCGCCGAAGCCACCGTGCGCGCGGCCCGCGCTCCCGCTCGCGCCCGCGTGCGCGCCGCCGAAGTCGAAGTCATGCGCCGCGCCGCGCTTCCCGCTCCGGCGTCCGCTTCCGCCGCGCGATCCGACGGAGAAGAAGTCGCCGAAGTTCTCGAAGATCGACTGGAAGGTCTCGGGATCGACCTCCTGCCACGAAGCGCCGCCGGCCTCGCCGCCTGCGGCGCCAGCGCCGCCCGCAGCGCCGGCGCCTGCTCCGGCGCCGGGGCCGTGAACGCCCGCGTGTCCGAAGCGGTCGTAGCGCTTGCGCTTCTCCTCGTCGCCGAGGATGTCGTAGGCTTCCTGCACTTCGCCGAACCGCGAGGCCGCGTCGGGCTCCTTGTTCACATCCGGATGCAGCGTGCGCGCCAGTCTTCGATGGGCCTTGCGGATCTCGTCGACGCTAGCGCTGCGCGGGACGCCGAGGATCTCGTAGTAGTCGCGGGCCATTCGGGGGCGCGGAGTATAGATCGCGCCTCGGCTAGGATCCGCGCATGAGCGTGGCCCAAGGCGAATGCACGAAGGGCGCCATCGCCCTGCCGATCGTCGATTCCAGGGCGCCGCGCGTGCGTCCGAGCCGGACCACGAAGTGGCGCTTCGGCGTGCTGCTGGTCATCCAGGGGTTGATGATCCTCCACATCGCGCAGTGGCTCTGGAGCGGTCGCACCGTGTCGCCGGTCGAGCCGTCGGAGGCGATGGCCACCGTGAAGGACGGCGTGATCAACGCGGGCACGGTGCTCTTCTCGCTGGCGCTGCTCTCCACCATCATCTTCGGTCGATTCTTCTGCGGCTGGGGCTGCCATGTGCTGCTGCTCCAGGACGGCTGCGCCTGGATCCTGAAGAAGCTCGGCATCCGTCCGCGGCCGTTCCGCTCGCGACTGCTCATGCTCGTGCCGCTCGGGCTCGCGCTCTACATGTTCGTCTGGCCGCTCGCGTACCGCTGGGCGATCCAGCCCTACCTGCGCCCCGAGCACTCCTGGCCCGGCTTCACGACGCACTTCATCGTGGACGACTTCTGGGCGACCTTCCCCGGGCTTCTCATCGCCGTGCCGTTCCTCTTCGTCTGCGGCGCGCTCATCGTCTACTTCCTGGGGCAGAAGGGCTACTGCACCTACGGCTGTCCCTACGGAGGCTTCTTCGCGCCGCTGGATCGGCTCTCGCCGATGCGCATTCGCGTGACCGACGACTGCGAGCATTGCGGCCACTGCACGGCGGTGTGCACGAGCAATGTGCGTGTCCACGAGGAGGTCGCGCGCTACGGCATGGTGGTGGATCAGGGCTGCATGAAGTGCATGGATTGCGTGAGCGTCTGCCCGAACGACGCGCTCTATGTCGGCTGGGGAAGGCCTGCGACGGGCGCAACCTCGAAGCTCGACGCGATCGTCGGACCTCCGGGGCATCGCATCCCGGTGCCGGAGCATGCGCCGGACCTCACGATGCGCGAGGAGATCGCAGTGCTCTCGATCGGCGTGCTCGCGCTGCTGGCCCTGAACGCGCCGTTCATGCCGGTGCTGCCGGCGCCGTTCATGCCGCCCAGCGGCATCAAGGTGTCGCTGCCGCTGCTCTTCGCGAGCGGCCTCGCGGCGATCGTCGCGTTCCTGGCGTGGAAGTCATGGCGCGTGCTGCGGCGAGCGAACGAGGGATTCCATGGCATCGTGCTGCGGCGTGCCGGGCGCATCACCGCCGCGGGCGGCGCCTGGCTCGTGCTCAGCGGCGTGGCCTCGCTGCTCGTGATCGTCGTCGGCGCGCAGAACGCCATGCTGCTTGCGGCGAATCTGGCGGACCGGCGCATCACGGCCGTGCCGGGGGCGCTCTTTGCGCGCAACGCGATGATGCCTCCGCCGCAGATCGTCCGCGACATCGAGCGAGCGGACGCCTTCTACGAGGCGTCGTCGCTGATCGGCCGAGGAGGCATCGGCATCGTGCCGGTCGTGCAGCCCTTCATCGACATTCGCCGCGCGTCGTTCGCCGCGATGCGCCGCGACTACCTCGGGTGCGAGCAGCTGCTCCGCGCCGCCTCGGCGACACTGCCGAAGGACTCGCCGGCAGGACCGGACCTCGCCACCGACATCGGTCGCGCCCTGTGGGCGCAGGGACGCACCGCCGACCTCGAGGCGTGGTTCGCGCAGCAGATCGAGGCGCATCCGCATGCGGAGTTCCCGTGGTGGGATCGCTTCCATCGCGAGCGCGTTTCGCTCGCGATGAACGACGACGATGATGCCGGCGCCATTCGCGCTTCGCGCGAGTGGCTCGCGTGGGATCCCTCGAGCCTGGAGGCGATGCGCCAGCTCTCCATGCTGCTCGTGGAGCGCGGCGATGAGCAGCAGATCGACGAGGGGATCGCGCTCATCCATCGCACGCTCGAGATCGCGCCGGACAACCCCGCCGCGTGGCGCGCCGTCGCCATCGGGCATGCAAGGTTGGAACGACTGGACCAGACCGAGGCGGCGCTGCGGAAGTCGGTGGAGCTTGCGCCGGAGGATTGGCGCTTCTGGCAGGGACTCGGCGAGTTCTACCGCGGCACCGGGCGCGATCAGGATGCGGCGGCTGCGTTCGACCGCGCCACGCGCCTGCGCGAGGCGGAACTGGCGGCCATGCCTCGGCCGGATCCCGTGGGTGCGCCGACTCCTCGATCGTCACGGCGTCCGGCGCGGTGAACGGCCCCCCGGCCACCGACAGCGAAGCGAGCCTCAGCCGCCTTCGGCCTTGCGGAAGATCTCGTAGAGCGCTGCGGCATCCGGCGCCTCGTAGGTGCGCTCGCGAAGTGCGGGATCGCTGAGCAGTCGACTCACGCGACCCAGCGCCTGGATGTGCATCGAGATCTGATCGACGGGCGACACCAGCAGCACGATCAGCCGCACGGGCTTCTTGTCGATCGCATCGAAGGGCATTGGCGCGGCGGGGCGACCCACGGCCATCGCCAGCTCGCGGACGGCGGCGCACTTGCCGTGCGGAATCGCCAGCCCCTCGCCGATGCCGGTCGAGCGCTGGCACTCGCGCTCCCAGACGGCCGCCTTCACGGCCGCCGTGTCGGTCAGCCGACCGTCGCTGGCGAGCAACTCGACGAGTTCGTCGATGGCGGCGTGCTTGTCCGTGGCCGCGAGCGGCACCTTGGCGCATTCCGGTCGAAGGATCTCGAGGACATTCATGGGCGAATCGTCGATGCTACCAGCGCCATCAGAAGATGGCGCTTGCTCCGCCGTCGGCATAGCTCGCCGGATCTCCGCCGGGTGCTCCCTCGGGAAGCCGCACCTCGAGACGGCCGGCGCGACCGACGACGCGCTCGATCCACGAGACCATCTGCTCGTTCTCCTCCGCCTCGACACTGCAGGTGGCGTAGAGGAGCCGGCCCGAGTCCGCGAGCATGGGCCGGTGCGCCTCGACGATCGAGCGCTGCACCTGCACGAGCGAGCCGATGCGACGGTCGTCGAACCGCGCCTTCGCCTCGGGACGGCGCGCCAGCACGCCCGTGTTCGAGCAGGGCACATCGAGGACCAGGAGGTCGACGCCTCGAATCGCGGTGAGCGCATCCGGCGCCACCACGCGCACCCGCGGGTGGCCGGCGAAGGCCGCCGTCAGCGCCGCGTGGCGCACCGGGTCGCGGTCCGCGGCCACGATCTCCGCATCGGCATGGAGTTCCGCGAGCTGGCGCGTCTTCGTTCCGCGCCCCGCGCATGCATCGACGATGCGCTTCGGCGCGAGATCGGCGGTGCGATCGACGGCCCTTGCACTGCCCGGATCCTGCACGCGGAGCGATGGATCGCGAGCCATCTCGTCGCGCAGCGCCGCAAGCGTTCCCGTCCACACGACGAATCCGCGGCTTCGATGCGGCCGAGCCGATCCGTGTCGCGCCAGCGATCCGCGAGGATCCGCCACGAGGCGCGGCGCGTGCATGATCCCGTGGGCCGCGAGCCTCGCCGCGCTCTCCACGCCGTAGCGATCGAGCCACCGTTGCACGAGACCATCCGCATGCGAGGTCGAGATCGCCAGCCTCGACTCGAGCGCCGGCGGCATCAGCGGCTCCGGCAGCCGAATCGCCGAGCCATCGGCGCGGGGTACGAGATCGCGGTGGTTCCACCAGCGTTCAGGCATCGGGAAGCGCTCGGCGCACCATCCCGCAATGCGCCGAAGCACCGCGTTCACGAGCCGTCCCGCGCCGGGCCGGATGGCGCCCTTGGACCACTCCACACTCTCGTCCACCACCGCGTGCGCCGGTTCATCCATGAACGCGATCTGCGCCACGCCGGCAAGCAGGACCGCGCGGAGGGCCGGCTCGATCGAGCTCGGATCACGCCCCATGGCGCAGAGCACGAGATGATCGATCGTCCGCCAGCGGCGAATCGACTCCATCACGATCGCGGATCCCAGGCCTCCGTCGCCGCGCTCGTGGATCGGCAGATCGGTCCACGCCGGCACGAGGCGCGTCAGCCGCTCGATGGCGACGACGCGCGGCCGCCGCTCCTCGCCGCGAGCCTCCGCCGTGCTCACACCTTGAAGCCGGCGCGCTTCGCGGCCTGCGCGAGCGCCGCCGCCTTGTCGGTGCGCTCCCATGAGAAGGTGCCGGGTCCGCCCTCGCCGGGCTTGCGCCCGAAGTGACCATGGGCGGCGGTTGCGCTGTAGATCGGCTTGAGCAGGTCGAGCGAGCGGATGATGCCGCCGGGGGTGAGCTCGAAGAGCCGTCGCACCTCGCGCTCCAGCCATCGGTCGTTCACGCGGCCGGTGCCCTGCGTCTCGATCAGCACGCTCACCGGCTCCGCCACGCCGATGGCGTAGCTGAGCTGCACCTCGCACACCTCCGCGAGACCGGCGGCAACGACATTCTTCGCGATGTAGCGCGCCATGTAGGTTGCGGAGCGATCGACCTTCGAGGGATCCTTGCCGCTGAACGCGCCGCCGCCGTGCCGCCCGCGCCCTCCATAGGTGTCGACGATGATCTTGCGCCCCGTGAGGCCGCAGTCGCCGTGAGGTCCGCCCACCTCGAACTGGCCGGTCGGGTTCACATGGACGCGGATGCGGGCGCTCCACCACTTGCCCAGCACGGGCCGGATGATGTGCTTCACGACCTGCGCGTGGAGCTGCTTCTGCTTCGCAGGACCGTTCCACATCGGATCATGCTGCGTGGAGAGCACCACGGTGGTCACGCGCAGCGGCGTCAGATCCTGGTACTCGACCGTCACCTGGCTCTTCGCGTCCGGTCGCAGGCCCTTGATGGTGCCGCGCTCGCGGACCTGCGCCTGTCGGCGCACCAGCTGATGCGCGAGCTCGATCGGCAGCGGCATCAGGTTCGGCGTTTCGCGGCAGGCGAAGCCGAACATCATGCCCTGGTCGCCCGCGCCCTGTTCCTTCTTCTTCCCGTTCACCTTCGTGTCCACGCCGCGCGCGATGTCCGGGCTCTGCCGCCCGATGACCACGCTCACGCCGCAGCTCTTGCCGTCGAAGCCCTTCGCGGCGTCGTCGTAGCCGACGGACAGCACGGTCTTGCGCACGATCTCGGGGATGTCGACATAGCCCGCGCAGGTGACTTCGCCGGCGACGACGGCGAGCCCGGTGGTCACGAGCGTCTCGCACGCGACGCGGCTTCGCGGATCCTCGCGGAGCATCGCATCGAGCACGGCGTCGGAGATCTGGTCGGCGAGCTTGTCGGGGTGGCCCATCGACACGCTCTCACTGGTGAAGAGATAGGTTCTGCTGCTCATGGCTGCGCTTCTCGGTCCTCGGTTGGGGGTTGGGCATGCTAGCGGATGCTGCACGATCGGAAGGACCGGTCGTGTTCCCGGCACTCCCTCCGCGACCCGAGGCTGACTGAATGCGACGGTTGGCCATGCCCGCCGGCGGGGCTACGCTTGACCCGACCATGCCTCCACTCGATCGGCACAGATCCCTGCGACAGGTGTGGCGATGGCTCGCCGGCGTCGTCGTGAGCGCAGGGGCCGGCGGCATGGCGCCTGCCGCCGATGACGCACCCTTCGCGCTCGACCATGTGCTGGTGAAGCTCGCGCCAGGGGCGTCGATGAGCGCGCGGGCCGATGGGCGGCTCGAAGTTCGCTCCGCGGGCGCCATGGTCGATGACTCGGCGGCACTCCTGATCTCGATCGGCGCTGTGCGCGCGGATCCCACGGCGCGGCATCGCGCGGCGAACGAGGCTCGCGCCGCGCGCGTCGGCCTCGATCGCTGGATCACCGTGACGCTCGCACCGGGCTTCGATCCGGAGGTGGCGATTTCACGACTGATGCTGCTGCCTGAAGTGGAGCATGCATCGCTCGACGGCATCGGCGGCGTGGCGGAGGTGATCCCCAACGATCCGAGTTTTCCCGCGCAGTGGCCGCTCATGAACACCGGCCAGTTCGCCGGAGGCGTCGCCGGCGCATCGGGCGCCGATGTGCACGCACCGGCGGCGTGGTCGCTCACCACCGGCGGACGCTCGATCGTCGTTGCGGTGCTCGACAGCGGCGTCTCGGCGCACCCTGATCTGGCGGGCCGAATCCTCCCGGGATGGAATGTGCCGCAGGGCCATGACATCACCACGGACGCCTGCAACAGTCACGGCACGCATGTCTCCGGCATCATCGGTGCGGCGGGCAACAACGGCGTCGCCATCGCCGGCCTCTGCTGGGACGCGAGGATCCTTCCGGTGATCGTGGTCGACCCGTGCAGCGGTCTCGAGAGCTGGGTCGCGGATGGCATCGTCTGGGCCGTCGATCACGGCGCGGATCTCATCAACATGAGCCTCCAGTACGGCGTGGGCTCGCAGTACCTTCACGACGCCGTGCTGTATGCAGCGGCCGCGGGCGTTCCGATGATCGCCGCCACCGGCAACTCCGGCACCACGCCGCCCTCGTTCCCGGCTCGCTGGCCCGAGACGATCGCCGTGACCGCAACCACCAATCAGGATCAGCGCTGGCCAAGCTCCAACTACGGACCGCAGGTCGATGTCGCGGCGCCGGGCGCCTCGGTGCTCTCGCTCTCCGCCGCCGGCGGCACCACCGTCAAGAGCGGCACGAGCATGGCGGCGCCGCATGCCTCCGGGATCGCGGCGCTGATGCGATCCGTCAATCCATCGCTCACGAGCGATCAGATCCGCTCGATGCTCCAGTCCGGCGCAGACGACATCGACGCGCCGGGCTTCGACGACTTCACGGGCCACGGCCGCGTGAACGCCCATGCGTCGGTGCTGCTGGCGATCGACGCGGCGGCGACACCTGGGGACCTGAACGGAGACGGCGTCGTCAATGGCGCCGATCTCGGCTCCTTGCTGGGATACTGGGGGCCATGCGGCAACTGCGACGACTGCCCCGCGGATCTGGACGGCGACTGCATGGTCGGCGGCTCGGATCTCGGCGCGCTGCTGGGATACTGGACCGGTTCGTAGCAGGGAGGCGACAGCCATGACGGTCCGAGTGCAGCTCTCGCGCATCTTCATCCGCGAGATGAGCGACATGCAGATCATCGAGCTCTCCGAGGGCGAGGGCGGGCGCACCTTCCCGATCGTGATCGGTCTGCCGGAGGCGTTCGCCATCGAGCGCCGGCTCAAGGGCATCGAAGTGCCGCGCCCGCAGACGCACGACCTGCTCGCGAACACCATCCGCGAACTCGGCGGAACGCTCGTGCGCATCGAGATCAACGACCTGCGCGAGGGCACCTTCTTCGCGAGACTCGTGATCGAGCGGGATGGAGAGACGCTGAGCATCGACAGCCGGCCGAGCGATGCGATCGCGCTGGGCGTGTCGCAGGATGTGCCGATCTTCGTCGAGGAGCGCGTGCTGGCCGAGGCCGCGACCACGAGCGACCAGGTGACCGACTCCATCCCCGACATCGATCCCGACGAGAACGAGGAGGAGGATTGACAGCGCCGCCTCGCGTGGTCTGCTTCGATCTCGGCGGCGTGGTGGTCAGGATCTGCGGCTCGTTCCTCGAGGGCGCCCGCGCGGCGGGGATCGAGCCGGCGGTGGACCTCGACGCGACGATCGACCGCCAGGCGCTGGGGCGCCTGGTCCACGAGCATCAGTCGGGCTCGCTCCCGTGCGAGCAGTTCCACGAACGCACGAGCGAGCTCGTGGGTGGACGGGTCTCGGCGGAGCAGATGCGTCGAGTCCACGATGCGTGGATCCTCGGCGAGTACGAGGGCGTGGCGCCGCTCATCGACGCGCTGCATGCCTCCGGCGTGGAATCGGCATGCCTCAGCAACACGAATGCCTCCCACTGGAGGGCGATGCACGGCATGCCGGCGTTCGACCGCATTCGGCACCGCCATGCGTCGCATCTCCTCGGGCTCTGCAAGCCCGATGCGCGGATCTTCCGCGCGTTCGAGCGCGCGACGGGATTCGAACCCGCATCGATCGTCTACTTCGATGACCTGGTGCCGAATGTGATCGCCGCCGATGCGGCGGGCTGGCGCGCGGAGCTCGTGGATCCATCGAGGCCGACGGTGCCGCAGATCCGCGCGGCGCTCGAGCGCCGCGGAGTGCGCCTGCCATGAGCGCCGCCGCGTCGGCCGATTCGCCCGAGGGCTCGCCGGACTCGTCCGCCGATCGGCTCATCGATCGACTGCCCGACCCGCTGCCTTCGCGCCGGCTGCTCGAGCCGCCCACGCTGAGCGGCCGCATCAAGCTGCGCGCCGAGGACTTCCTGGTCGATGAAATCCCGCTCTACGAGCCCGCGGGTGAGGGCGAGCATCTCTACCTGCGACTTCAGAAGCGCGACATGCCGCATGGCGAGATGATGTCGATGCTTGCGATCCACTACGGCGTCGGCCTCGGCGCCGTCGGATTCGCCGGGATGAAGGACCGGGTGGGTGTGACGCAGCAGACGGTCTCGATCCACCTTCCCGGCATCGAGGCGCCGCCGCCTCCGCAGAACGAACGACTGGAGATCCTCTGGCAGGCGCGCCACGTGAACAAGCTGCGGCGCGGCCATCTGCGCGGCAATCGCTTCTCGATCCGCATCCGCGACATCGATCCGCTGAAGGCGCCGCACCTCTGGACGCGGCTGCGAACGCTCGAGCGCCTCGGCGTGCCGGATTTCTTCGGGCCGCAGCGATTCGGCTACCGCCGCAACACGCATCGGCTCGGTCACCTGCTGCTGCAGGCGAGATTCGACGATCTGGTGCAGGAGCTCGTCGGCAGCAGGGGCTCGCCGTTCCCCGAGCATCAGCGGGCGCAGCGGGAACTCGCGGACGCGGGCCGATACGCGGAGAGCCTCCCGCTCTGGAGCCGCGCTGATGTCTCGGAACGAGCCGTCCTGCGCGTGCTGGCCGCGGGAGGCTCCTCGCAGCGCGCCGTGCGGGCGGTGCATCGCGACGATCGCGCCTTCTGGTGCAGCGCTCTTCAGTCAGCGGTGTTCAATCGCGTGCTCGATCGACGGCTGGAGCAGGGCACGCTCGCGGCCTTGCATGAGGGTGATGTCGCCTTCATTCATGACAACGGAGCGCTCTTCCTGGTGACCGCCGAGGACCTGGCGCACGACGAGGCGCGGCCACCTCTGGCCGAGCGCCTCGCTCGCTTCGAGATCTCACCGAGCGGTCCGTTGCCGGGGCCCGGACTCCTGGCGGCCGCGGGCGCCACCGCCGCCGAGGAGCACGAGGCGCTGCGTCGCTTCAGTGCCGAGGCGCTGCTCGAGGCCGCGAGCGGAGGACCGGAGGGCGCGCGACGACCGTTTCGCGTGCGCGTCTCCAATCCCGCGCTCGAGGCATCGATGGACGAGCACGGCATGTTCATCCGTCTCGCGTTCGATCTGCCCAAGGGCGCGTATGCGACGGTCCTGCTGCGCGAGCTCCTGCTCGATCCCGATGTCGACGATGGTGACGGCGTTCCTGCGCACGCCGCCTGAGAGCCGTCCGACGCCCGGAGCCGGGTCAGTGCCGCCGACGCCTCGCGGTGAGGCTCATCGCCACGACGAGCAGCGCGATCGTGCCGGGTGCGGGCACGGGCGGTGATGGAGGTCCGGGCGGATTGTCGCCACCGCCGCCACCGCCGCCGCCACCGCCACCGCCCGGAGGAGGCGGCGCGGGAACAGGAGGCGCCGTGATGAACTCGCCATCGCCGCCGGCGAAGCCGCCGGGGCCGGTGTAGAGGCCCGCGTAGTAGCCCGTCGGATAGCTGTAGCCGCCGTAGAGCGCCGACGAGGAGGAACTTCCGTCGTCCAGGGCGCCGGCGAGCACGCTCTTGAACGCGTCCTCGTCGAACTCGCTCGGCATGACATCGGCGCTGATGCCGCTGAACCAGCCCTTGAAGACGATCGGTGCTCCCGGCGCGATCTCCACGCGGAAGCCCACGAGCGGCTGGTCCGCGCCGACGCCGAGATCACCGCTCAGGTCGAAACCGACCATCGACATCGCGAACGCCGCGTCGAAGCCCTTCATCAGGATGCTGATTCCCAGCGCTCCCTCGGCGGCGCGGCTCGTCGGCACGACGACCGGCTTGCCGAGGATCGGATCATCGACACTGCCTCCGAGGATCGGCGTGATGATCATCGACGCGCCCTGCAGCGAGCCGACGAGCACGGCCTCGGGCTCGGGTTCGTCGTTGTCGGGGTCGTTGTCGCGCTGCGGCATCGACGACATCATGTCGAGGCGGACGCGGTGCGTGCCGTCGCTGGCGAGCATGCGGCTCAGGCTGAATCCCGCCAGCACATCGAGCGCGTTGTTGATGTTCGCGTCGTCCACATCGCGACCGATTCCGAAACGGACCGGCGCCTGAGGATCTCGAAGCGCCTCCTCGGTGACGGGCGTGAAGTCATCGCTTCCTGCGGGTGCCGAGGCAATCCTGACGGCGGACGAGTTGGTGAGACCGCCGGTGACCGCCGTGAGCGTGCGCTGTCCGAGCGTGACATTGCGAAGCCAGACATCGCCGCCGAAGAGGCCGCGACTGACGCTGCCGTCCTTGTCGTAGAACTCGCCGGTCTGGAATACGGACACGACGGCCAGCGCCCCGCTGGCCATCGTCACGGCTGCCATCGCCGCGATGGTGCGCGGGGCGTTTCGTCGGGCGTGCGTTCGAGCTTCGCGTCGCATGTTCAGGCGCTCCTCTCAACTTCTCGAGGAACCGCAGGGCGGCAGGGTGCCGGCCGCGATGGGTTCGTCCGGAACTACCGGTATTGGCCGGAGTTCCTGACAGGCCAACTACGCAATTGACCCACGGTGAATGTGCGAAACGGATCGCGTGCCAGCGGCCACGCTGTCGCGACCTCTTGACGAAAGCACGGCCAATCCGCACGGATGCGTGATTCTCGGCCCCGAATGCCGCGGCTTCAGGACCTTGCGGAACGATGGCGTCCGCGTCGCGCGCGGAAGAAGCCGCGAAGCTGCATGACGGCTCGATGGCCCAGGATGCCGCCCGCGACCTCGAGCCGGTGGTTGAGACGCGGATCCGCGGGAATCTCGTAGAGGGTGCCGCAGGCGCCGGCCTTGGGGTCATGCGCCGCGAAGACCAGGTGACCGAGTCGCGCGTTCACCAGCGCCCCGGCACACATCGGGCATGGCTCGAGCGTCACCGCAATGCGGCATTCCGCGAGCCGCCACTGGCCGAGTCGACGACCCGCCTCGCGCAGCGCGACCACCTCAGCGTGCGCCGTCGGGTCGGTGCTGGCCTCGCGCTCGTTGGCGGCCGTCGCAAGCACCTGTCGACCGCGGTAGATCACGGCACCGACGGGAACCTCGCCCTGCACGGCCGCGCGCCGTGCCGCCCGAAGCGCACGCTCCAGCATTCGGAGGTCCACCTCGCTGAACCACGGGTGACCGCGCCGCACGCGCTGGACGAGCAGGCGCCGCCGACGCGAGCGACGGCGACGGTTCACGGCGACACCCGCGAACGACCCAGCGCGAGATCGCGCAGTCGTCGCAGCACCGAGCCCTCGGCGACGGCTCGCGGCGGCGCAATGACGAGCAGCAGGATCCCGAGCTCGAAGAGGCCGTAGAGGGGAATCGCCATCACGATCATGGAGATGGGATCGCCCGTGGGCGTGATGATCGCCGAGAGGATGGCGCAGACGAAGATCGCGTGGCGACGGTAGCGGCGCAGCATCGGGACCTCGATCACGCCGGCCCAGCCGAGCAGCAGGATCACGAGCGGCAGCTGGAATGCCACCGCGGTTCCCAGCATCAGCGTGAGCACGAAGTCGAGGTACTCGCGCAGGCGGTACTGCTGATCGAGCGGCCCGAGCCGCCGCAGCGGCGCCGCGAAGATCTCCACGGTGGCGCCATCGCCGACCGGAAGTGCGATCTGGATCTCGTGCTCGGGGGTGACCCAGATCTGCCCCGGAAGCGGGCGCGCCGGCGGTGCCGTGAGCATCGGAATCGTGGGCGGGTCGTTCACGCTGCCGTCGGCGCCCGCGGTCGGCGACGCGCGCTCGCCCGCCGCAAGCTCGGTGGGCGGCGGACCGCCGAAGCTCACCAGGAACTTCAGCATGAGCGGCATCAGCACCCACTGAAGGAGGGCAAGCCCCGTCACGGTGAGGAGCGTGCTCAGCGGAATCAGGAAGCGCACGAACCGCTTCTCCGAGGAGTAGAGGCCCGGCTCGATGAACTTCCAGAGCTGCCAGAGGATCCACGGCGCGCTGAGCACCAACGCCACCACGAGCGCCAGTTGCATGTCCGTCGTGATCGTCTCGACGGGATTGAGCACCTGGAGGTGCGCGGGCATGCCGCTGGCGCGCTGCGCGCGGAAGGCGGGTTCGCAGAGGAACCATCGGATCGACGGCGCGAAGAAGAACGCGACGATCGCGAGCGGAACCGGGATCGCGAGCGCCAGCAGCAGTCGCTTGCGCAGTTCGTCGAGGTGATCGCCGATGCTCATCACCGCGCGCTTGTCGATCTCGGGCTCTCGCTCGGCGGTCACGGCGTCATGCTACGGCCAAGGGCGGGAAGTCCGAAGAAACGCTGCGCGTTGGCGTCGAGCTGCTCCATGAAGGCGTCGGGCGGCTCGTTCCGGATGGCCGCAAGCGCGCGGGCCACGAGCGGCACATTCGCGGGGCGATTCGGCCAATCGCGACGGTGCGGCTCGGGGGAGAGGAACGGCGCATCGGTCTCGACCATGATGCGATCGCGCGGCACGAGCTTCGCGGCCTCGCCCACCTCCGGCGCGTTGGCGTAGGTCACGATGCCCGTGAAGCTGATCCACGCGCCGAAGTCGAGCACGCGCAGCGCCTGTTCGGGGGTGCCCGTGAAGCAGTGGAACACGAAGCGATCGCGCGGCAGCGAAGACTCCTCGAGGATCGGCAGCAGATCGTCGAACGCTTCGCGGCAGTGAATGACCACCGGAAGCAGCAATCCTTCGCGGCTCCAGCGCGCGATGCGATCGAGCTGCTCCAGCAGCAGGCGATGCTGCGTCTGGAACGATGGAGTCGGATGATGACGATCGAGACCGAGCTCGCCCCAGGCCACGCAGCGCGGCGACGCCGCAGCCTCGCGCAGGTCGCCCCAATCGACGGGCTTGTCGCTGTAGAGAGGATGGACGCCGCTCGAGTGCCAGAGCTCGGGGTGCGCCGCGGCAAGGTCGCGGGAACGGATCGCGTCGGCGGAGGTGGTGCTGATCGTGATCGCACCGCGCACGCCGGCAGCCTTCATGCGCGCGATCTCCTCGGCGACCTTGCCGTCGAAGACGCTGAAACCAAGGTGGCAGTGGGTGTCGATCACCGGCCGGACGCTATCACCCGCCGCGGCGAGGCGAGGAGCATCCCGTTCGGGAGAGGCTCGCAGCCGTCGTCCGGGCCTCTGGCGAGCCTCGATGGGGAGTTGAGAGTCACTCTCAACAGTGGTGTTCCTTGACGCTCTCGGAGCAAGTCCCGTAGCATCTTCCCTTCGACTTTGTGAAAAAAGGTACGGAATCGCCCGCCCGCCTCACGGACCCTCCGACCGCATGAGCCGCTTCCTCTTCCCCCGATGGTCGAACGCACTGCTGCCGACGATTCTCGTCGTCGGCGCCGTGCTTCCGCTGTACGCGGTGATGTTCGTCGCGTACGGCCTTTCGCCGAAGACACTCGAGGTCGGGTACATGCCGACGCAGCCGGTGCCGTACAGCCACGCGCTGCATGTCGGCACGCTCGGCATCGATTGTCGCTACTGCCACAACACGGTCGAGGAGAGCGGCTTCGCCGCCGTGCCTCCGACGCAGACCTGCATGAACTGCCACACGCAGATCCATGTGCAGAGCCCAAGGCTTGCGCCCGTGCGGGAGAGCTACGAGACCGGCAAGCCCATCGAGTGGGTGAAGGTCCACAAGCTGGCCGACTACGCCTTCTTCAATCACGCCGCTCATGTGAACCGTGGCGTGGGCTGCGTGGAGTGCCACGGGCGCATCGATCAGATGGAAGTGGTCTATCGCGTTGCGCCGCTCTCGATGGGCTGGTGCCTCGACTGCCATCGCAATCCCGTGGATGCGCTGCGACCTCCCAGCGAGGTCACCAACATGAACTTCGATCAGCGGCGCGACATGACGCTCGAGCAGCGCAAGGCGCTGCGGGATCGCTACGACATCCATCCAAGCGAGAACTGCTCCACATGCCACCGCTAGATCAGCGCGACGACGCATCGATGGGCTCGTGCGGATCGCCCGCACCCGCGCCGACCCACGCGCCGACGCGGCGCTCGTGGTGGCGTTCGATCGAGGAGAAGCAACCCTCGCCCGAGCTGCTCGAAGCGCTCGGCCGCGAGTTCCCCGAAGGCGCGGATGAGCTCGGCGACGGCCCGGATCGCCGCACCTTCATGAAGCTGGCCGGCGCCTCGGCGGCGCTCGCAGGCATCGGCCTGAGCGGCTGCCGTCGCTGGCCCGAGAGCAAGATCGTTCCCTTCGCGGTGCGACCCGCCGAGCGCGTGCCGGGCACTCCGGTGACCTTCGCCACGGCCGCCGATTTCGCCGGCGTCGGCGTCGGACTGCTCGCCAAGAGCTACGACGGCCGACCGATCCACCTGGACGGCAACCCCGCGTCATGGAGCGGCCGGGGCACCAGCACCATCACGCAGGCGCGCATCCTCGAGATGTACGACCCCGAGCGCAGCAGGAGCGTGCTGCAGAAGGGCCAGCCCGCCAACGACGCGCAGTTCGTCGCGTTCGCGCGGCCGCACTTCGATGCGCTCAAGGCGCGCGGCGGCGAGGGGCTCGCGATCCTCAGCGATGCGCACAGCGGCCCGAGCTGGGCCGACATGCAGGCGCGCGTGCGGAAGGCACTCCCGAAGGCGACCTGGACGGTCTGGGAGCCGCTCTCCAACGATGCATCGCTCGAGGGAACGGCCGCTGCGTTCGGCGCTGCGCGCCGACCGGTCGTCGACTTCTCGAAGGCCGATGTCGTGGTCAGCTTCGACGACGATTTCCTGAACGCGTCGCCGCTCGCGCCTCGCCACACGCGCGACTTCGCCGCCGCTCGCCGGCGCACGCTCGAGAACTCGAAGGCCGAGGTGCTCTCGCGGCTCTACATGTTCGAGAGCACGGTCTCCGTGACGGGCATGAACGCCGACGAGCGCTTCGCGCTTCGAAGCGCGCTGATTCCCGCCGTTGCGGCGCGCGTGGCGCTCGACCTGGGACTCTTCGATGCGCAGCCGGCGATCGTCGCCGCCCTGACGGCCATGGCGCAGTCGTTCGATCCGGCGAAGTCGCTGGATGCGCGGCAGGTCGAGGTGATGAATCGTCTGGTCGAGGATCTTCGCGTCAGCCGCGGGCGCAGCGTCGTGGTGGCGGGTCCGCGTCAGCCGGCGGCGGTGCACGCCCTCTGCACCCTGCTGAACGACGCGCTCGGAAATGCCGACCGGACGGTGTCGTATGTGCCCTCGCCCGATTCGCCGAGCGTGCCGCAGATCGCGGCGCTGGCGAAGGCGCTTCAGGAGGGCAAGGTCGACACCCTGCTGATCCTCGGGTCGAATCCGATCTACACGGCGCCGGCCGACCTCGGTTTCGCCGCGGCCATGTCCAAGGCCGGAACCGTCATTCATCACTCGCTCTCGGTCAACGAGACGAGCCGGAGCAGCGCGTGCACCTGGCATCTGCCGGCCGCGCACTTCCTGGAATGCTGGGGCGATGTGCGCGCGTGGGATCACTCGGTGTCCCTCCAGCAGCCGCTCATCCTTCCACTGATCGACGAAGCCCACGGCGGTCGAAGCGAACTCGAGATGCTCGCCTTCGTGCTGGGCGAAGCGCCGATGGACGGCGCCGCCATCGTCCGGCGGACGCACATGGCCGCGGCGCAGAGTCTCGAGGCCGAGGCGAAGTGGCGATCGTTGCTGGAGCAGGGCGTCGTCCCCGGAAGCGCGGCCGCGCCCGAGGCTCGTCTTGCGGTGAATGCCGCGGGCGTCGCGAAGCTCATCGATTCGGCTGCGGCGGCGCTTCCGTCGCGCACGGGCGTCGAGCTCGTGCTCATCGCCGACATGAAGGTGTGGGACGGCCGCTTCGGATCGATCGGATGGCTGCAGGAGCTGCCGGATCCGGTGACGAAGATCACCTGGGACAACGCTGCGCTCATGAGCCCCGCCACCGCGAAGCGTCTCGACCTGCGCAAGGGCGATCTGGTGCGGCTGAGCAGCGGTGGCCGCGAGGTGACGGCGGCGGCGTGGCCGCTGCCGGGTCATGCGGAGGATTCCATCTCGCTGGCGCTCGGCTACGGGCGCGACGAGTCGAGCGGGTCGTTCATCGCCACCGGCGCCGGCGCGAACGGCTATCTGGTCCGATCCACCGGCGCGATGCATGTGATCGGCGATGTGGCCGTCACGCGCGGGATCGGCCAGTACGCCATCGCCCACACGCAGGACCACGGCGTGAGCGAGGCGATCGACCCGAGCATTCCGCACGGCGGCATCCAGGAGCGACTGCCGACGCTCGTGCGCGAGGCGACCTTCGGCGAGTACCGCGCCCATCCGGACTTCGCGAAGCATGTGACGCATGTGGCGCACCGCCTGAGCCTCTGGGAGGAGTCGAACCTCGACGGCGCACCGCATCGCTGGGCGCTCTCGATCGATCTCGGCACCTGCACCGGCTGCTCCGCATGCGTGGTCGCGTGCCAGTCGGAGAACAACATCCCCATCGTCGGCAAGGACCAGGTGGCGCGCGGTCGCGAGATGCACTGGATCCGACTCGACCGCTACTTCCGAGGCGACGATCCTGCGAAGCCCGAGGGCTTCGCGATCGCGCCAGTCACCTGCATGCAGTGCGAGAACGCGCCCTGCGAGCAGGTCTGCCCGGTGGCCGCCACCGTGCACGACTCGGAAGGCCTGAACAACATGGTCTACAACCGCTGCATCGGCACGCGCTACTGCAGCAACAACTGCCCGTACAAGGTCCGCCGCTTCAACTTCTTCGACTACCAGCGCCGCACGCCGGTGCGCGAGCAGGAGGGGATCTTCGCGGTGCGTCCCGAGTACTACGTGGAGACCGGCCCGGACGAGTGGCTCCGCATGCAGTTCAATCCGGATGTCACGGTGCGCATGCGCGGCGTGATGGAGAAGTGCACCTTCTGCGTGCAGCGCATCCAGGCCGCCAAGATCCAGGCGAAGAACGCATGGGCCAGGGCGGGTGGGCGCGACGGTGCGGGCAACCGCTATGCGATCGCGGATGGAACGATCCGCACCGCGTGCCAGGACGCGTGCCCTGCGGACGCGATCATCTTCGGCGATCTGAACGACCCGAAGAGCCGCGTCTCCGCGCTGCAGGCCGACGACCGCAGCTACCAGATGCTCGAGGAGCTCAACACGAAGGCGCGGGTGAAGTACCTGGCGCGCGTCACGAACCCCGCGGTTCCGCCGAAGAAGTCCGGCAAGGGCGGGTCGCACGGCCCGGCGCCGGGCCACGGCCATGGCGGCGGTCACGCGGATGGTGCGGCGGCGCATGAGGGAGGTGCCGCGTGAGCGCCATTCCTCGCGGCGATCTCGGATTCGTCGAGAACGACAACACGGCGGAAGTGCCAGGTCAGCGCGCGCCGCTCGTGCTGAACATGGACCGCTTCGGCGAGGTGACGCACCAGGTGGCGCGCGTCAGCGAGGCCGCACGGCCGCCGCTCGCGTGGACCATCGCGTTCCTCATCAGTCTCGCCCTCGTCGGGTTCCTCGGATTCTGCATCACCTACCTCTTCTTCGCGGGCGTGGGTGTCTGGAACCTGAACAACCCCATCATGTGGGCGTTCGACATCACGAACTTCGTCTTCTGGGTCGGCATCGGCCACGCCGGCACGCTCATCAGCGCCATCCTCTTCCTCTTCCGGCAGAAGTGGCGCACCGGCATCAACCGCTTCGCGGAGGCGATGACGATCTTCGCCGTCATCTGCGCCGGCATGTTCCCGGGCATCCATGTCGGCCGCGTGTGGCTGGCGTACTGGCTCTTCCCGATCCCGAACTCGATGGAGATGTGGCCGCAGTTCCGCAGCCCGCTGCTGTGGGATGTCTTCGCGGTCAGCACCTACTTCACCGTGTCGCTGATCTTCTGGTACATCGGTCTCGTCCCTGATCTTGCGACGCTGCGCGACCGCGCGAAGGGGACCGTGCGACAGCTCGGCTACGGGCTCTTCGCCCTCGGCTGGCGCGGCAGCAACCGCCACTGGCACCGCTACGAGGTGGCGTACCTGCTGCTCGCGGCGCTCTCGACGCCCCTGGTCCTCTCGGTGCACTCGGTGGTGTCGTTCGACTTCGCCGTGAGCCAGATCCCGGGATGGCACACCACGATCTTCCCGCCGTACTTCGTCGCCGGCGCCATCTTCAGCGGCTTTGCCATGGTGACCACGCTCGCGGTCCCGGCCCGTCAGCTCTTCGGGCTGAAGGACCTGATCACGCTGCGTCACCTGGACAACATGAACAAGATCATCCTGGTGACGGGATGCATGGTGGGCTACGCCTACGCGATGGAGTTCTTCATCGCGTGGTACTCGGGCGCGATGTACGAGAAGTTCGCCTTCATGAACCGCGCCTTCGGCCAGTACTGGTGGGCATACCTCATCATGGTGAGCTGCAATGTCATCACGCCGCAGCTCTTCTGGTTCAAGAAGATCCGCACGAGCATTCCGCTCATGTTCATGCTGTGCCTCGTGGTGAACATCGGCATGTGGTTCGAGCGCTATGTGATCATCGTCTCGAGCCTCGCCAACGACTTCCTCCCCTCGGCGTGGGACAAGTACGCCCCGACCTGGGTCGAGATCGGCACGATGTTCGGCAGCTTCGGCCTCTTCGGCATGCTGTTCCTCCTCTTCTGCCGCTGGCTGCCGATGGTGGCGATCGCCGAGATCAAGGCGACCATGCCGCAGGCGGATCCGCACTGGGAGGGCTACCACCAGGGCGGCACGAGCGCTGGTCCCGCCGGACACGGTGGACACGGAGGGCAGGGTGGGCATGGCGGTCACGCCTCGATCGCCCGCTCGGCGCACGCGGCGCCTTCCGCGGTGGACGCGCCTCGGTCTCCCGGAGAGCCTCAGCCATGACGACCCTCACCACTCCTCCTCCGACGGTCCCCCTCCGCGGCACGGGCACGGGCACGCGCCTCTGGGGACTCTCCGCGGAGTTCGACAATCCGGCGCAGATCCTTCAGGCCGCGGAGCGCGTGCGCGAGGCCGGCTACTCGCTCTGGGATTGCCATACGCCGTTCCCCGTGCATGGCCTCGACGCCGCAATGGGCATCAAGCGCACCATCCTGCCCGTGCTCGTCTTCATGGGCGGACTCACCGGCGCGACGCTTGCACTCGTCCTCCAGATCTTCACGAACGGCACGAGCCTCTCCATCTGGGCGCTCGTCTGGGTGACGGGCTATCCCTTCTTGATCAGCGGCAAGCCGCTCTGGAGCATCCCGGCGTTCATTCCGGTCATGTTCGAGCTCACCGTGCTCCTCTCGGCGCTCACGGCCGCGTTCGGCATGTTCCTGCTCAACGGACTGCCCAGGCACTGGCACCCGCTCTTCACGAACAGGCGGTTCCTCCGCGCCTCGGACGACCGCTTCTTCATCTCGATCGACGCGCGGGATCCGAACTTCCTGCGGACCCGCACCGAGGCGCTGCTCAAGTCGCTCGGCGCTCGCACCGTGGAGGCCATCGAGGAGTGATCATGCCGCGCGTACTCGTCTTCTCAGGCCTGCTGCTCGTGCTGCTGCTGCTGATCCCGCCGGCGGTGATCGCGCGCATCCGCTCCGCGCCGAGTCCCAACCAGCCCGTGCGCCTCTTCCAGGACATGGCGTTCCAGTCGAAGTTCAAGACGCAGGCGGTGAACCCGCTCTTCGCGGACGGGCGCGCCATGCGACCGCCGGTGATGGGTGCCGTGGCGAAGGGTCACCTCAATGCCGACGCGCATCTCGACGCGGGCGTGGAGGGCGGCGCCTGGGCGGCCACGCTTCCACCGTCGCTCCTGGCGCACACGCCGGCCGAGGCGCTCATGGCACGCGGCCGCGAGCGATATGACATCTACTGCTCCGTCTGCCACGGCTACGCCGGCGGCGGCGACGGCACCGTGAATCAGCGCGCCATGGAACTGCTCACGAATGTGAACGGCCCCGTGAACGGCACCACCTGGGTGCAGGCGAAGAACCTGGTGCACGACGAGACCGTGACGGTGCAGCCGATCGGCCAGCTCTTCAACACGATCACGCACGGCATCCGCAACATGGCCGGCTACGAGTCGCAGATCTCCGTCGAGGATCGCTGGGCGATCGCCATCTATGTGAAGGCGCTCCAGCGCAGCCAGAACGCCACGCTCGCCGATGTGCCGCCGGAGATGCGGCCGCGGCTCGACTGACCCCGCGCGCATGACCATCGAGGACGCATGAGCCACGCCGCCACCATCCAGCCCGACCTCTCCGATCGCTCGATCATCGGAACGGGACTCACTGCCGTCGCACGACTCTCGCTCCTGGTGGGATTCGTGGCGCTCGGCATCTCGGGCATCATCGGCTGGGGGCGCGAGGACTCGGGCGAAGTCGCGCGGATCTGGCTCCAGAGCTGGATGTTCGGTCTGGCCATCGCGCTCGGAGCGCTCTTCTTCGTCTTCATCCAGCACCTGACCCATGCGGGATGGAGCGTCGCGGTGCGTCGACCGGCCGAGGCGCTGATGTCGAACCTGCTGTGGCTCTGGGTCGGCTTCATCCCCTTCGTCGTGCTGCATCTGCAGGGGAAGCTCGCGATCCTCTGGCCGTGGTTCGATCTCGACGCGATGCGCGCCGTGGATCCGGCCGAGGCGGCGCTCGTCGAGGCGAAGTCGGGTTACCTCAACCCGCAATTCTTCTTCATCCGCGCCGCGATCTACATGGGCATCTGGTTCCTGCTGGCGCTCTTCTTCTGGCGCAACTCGATCCGGCAGGATGCCGACGGCAGCGTCGCCCGCACGCAGCGCATGGAGCGCGTCGCCGGTCCGGCGGCGATCCTCTTCGGTCTCTCGATCACCTTCGCCGCATTCGACTGGATCATGGGCCTGAGCCCCGCGTGGTTCAGCACCATGTTCGGCGTCTACTTCTTCGCGGGCTGCTGCACGGCGGGCTTCTCGGCGCTGGCGCTGCTCTGCCTGCGGCTCCAGGCGGCAGGTTACCTCCGCGGCGTCATCACCGCCGAGCACTACCACGACATCGGCAAGCTCATCTTCGCCTTCGGCATCGTCTTCTGGGCCTACATCGCATTCAGCCAGTACATGCTCATCTGGTACGCGAACATTCCGGAGGAGACCACCTGGTACCTGGCGAGGCAGATCGGCCAGTGGGGACCGATGAGCGTGGCACTTCTCATCGGCCACTTCTGCATTCCGTTCGTCTTCCTCATCAGCCGATGGATGAAGCGCTTCAGGGCGACGCTGACCATCGGCGCCGTGTGGATGCTCTTCTTCTCGTGGCTCGACATCTACTGGCTCATTCGGCCGCAGATTCCCCACAACCTCGGCCAGTGGAACACCTACGGCGCCATGGCCGAGCACTACGCCGATCGTTCCGCGAACCTCGGCGATCCGCTCAACTGGCTCATGCTGATCGGCGTGCTGGGACTGGTGACCGGCTTCACGCTCATGCGTCTCCGCGAGCATCCGCTCGTCTGCCGTCGTGATCCGCGGCTCGACGAGAGCCTGCACTTCCACAACATCTGAGAACCACGAACCGCACGCACCGAACCCTCCGGAAGTCATCCGCCCGCCCGCACCAGCGAACCCACACCGTGTCACACGCACCGAACACATCAGGCAGCGCCAACGCGCAGCTCGAGCCCTTCGACGATCCCGAACCGGGCTCGACATGGTTCATCTCGCTCGCCGGCGTCATCGTGCTGGTGGCGCTCGTGATCGCCATCAGCGCCGTCGCCTTCCGCGCCGAGCACAAGGAGTTCGAGGTGAAGGTGGTCGATCGCAGCGCCGGCGCCCTGCCGGTGATTCCCGCGGCGCCGCTGGATGCGTCGGCGGTGCGCACGCTCTCGCGCGAGATCGATCAGCGTCGCGACGAGGGCGTGCTCAGCGCGGCGACCTACACCAAGCTCTCGCAGGGATTGCAGCTCAACGCCTGGATGCGCTATCCGTGGGAGGACTCGAAGGGACAGACGCAGCAGCTCATCCGCATTCCCGTCGCCGAGGCGATGAAGATCGTGGCGCAGGAATACGCGGGCAAGGGCGGCGCGAAGCGCGTCGCAACGGCACCGGAGGCGGTCGGCACCGCGCCGGTGTCCGCGCCGGCGCCGACCGCGCGCGAAGGGGCCACCCCATGACGCGTCGCGGCGCGGACCTTCGCTGGAGCGGTGTGACGGCGCTCGCGGTCTCCGTCGCGCTGTCGTGCGTCGGCATCGCCTCCGCACAGCGCACCGGCGGCGGCTACATGCCCGCGCCCGTGCCGACCGAAGGGACACCCGCCGAACTCGAGGGCGTCGACATCGACGCGACGAAGCTCGGCGCGACCATCTCGCTCGATCGTCCGTTCATCGATGAGAGCGGCCGCACCGTGACCCTTCGCGAGGTCCTTCGTCCCGATCGGCCCGCCATCCTCCAGCTCGGCTACCTGCGCTGTCCGATGCTCTGCAATCTGGTGCTCAACAAGCTCGTGAGCGGGCTCAAGGGCGTGGACTGGAGCGCGGGAGACCAGTTCGATGTGATCAGCATCAGCATCAATCCCGAGGAGGGCTTCGAGCTCGCCGCGGCGAAGAAGCAGGGCTATGTGGTGGAGTACGGCCGACCCGGCAGTGATCGCGGCTGGCGCTTCCTGACCGGGCCTGCGTCGAGCAGCCAGGCGCTGGCCGACGAGATCGGCTTCGGCTTCAGGCGGCAGGAGGACGGCGAGTACGCGCACGCGGCGTGTCTCTTCGTGCTGACGCCGGACGGCCGCGTCTCCCGGCAGCTCTACGGCGCCGAGCAGAAGCCGCAGACGCTCCGCATGGCATTGCTCGAGGCCTCGGACGGCTCGATCGGCACGATCGTCGACCGCTTCATCCTCTGGTGCCATGTCTACGACCCGAAGCGCAACACCTATGGGTGGTTCGCCTACCGGCTGATGCAGATCGGCGGGCTGCTCACCATGGGCGCCATTGTCGGCACGCTCGTGACCATGCGAGTGCTCGAGCGACGCCGTGATCGACTTGCGCCCCCGTCCGTTGATGACGCGCCCGCACCTGGATCCCATTCATGATCTCGTCCGTCCTCGCCATCACCGCATCCGCCATGGCCACCGCCCAGGCCACGCCGCTCATCGGCATCGGCGACGACTTCTGGCTCCCGCCCGCCGCGTCGACCTTCGCGGAGGGGCTCGACCAGATGTTCCACTTCATCAACTGGCTCTGCTACTTCTTCTTCGCGCTCATCGCCGTGCTCATGGTGGTGTTCGTGGTGAAGTACCGCGCCCCGAAGGGTCACAGCTTCCGCACCGACGGTCCCACGCACCATCTGCCGATGGAGCTCACCTGGCTGATCATTCCGCTGATCCTGGTGATCGTGATCTTCTGGCTCGGCTTTGCCGGGTCCAAGACCTTGGGCGTGGAGGGCTATGTCGGATTGATCACGCCGCCGCGCAACGCCTACGAGATCCAGGCCACGGCGAAGAAGTGGTCGTGGCTCTTCAAGTACCCCAACGGCGTGATGTCGGACGACCTCTACATTCCCGCCGGCGAGCCGATCAAGATGGTGCTCCGCGCCGACGATGTGCTGCACTCGTTCTTCATCCCGAACTTCCGCGTGAAGCGCGACTGCGTGCCGGAGCGCTACGGCTACCTCTGGTTCCAGGCCGACGAGCCGACCGGCCACTCGAAGTTCCACCACCTCTTCTGCGCGGAGTACTGCGGCACCGGCCACTCCAACATGAACCGCAGGGTCTTCGTGCTCTCGCGTCCCGACTTCGATGCATGGCTCGCCAAGGAAGCGAGCTGGCTCGATGTGATTCCCGACGACGAGCTCTACTTCAAGGCCGGTCCGAAGCTCTTCGCGCGCTGCGTCACCTGTCACAGCCTCGACGGCACGCGACTCACGGGGCCGAGCTGGAAGGGACTGTGGGATCGCATCAACGAAGGCAGCGGCCGCTTCACCGACGGCAAGAGCTATCGCGATCTCATCGGACCCGGCAAGCAGTTCCAGACCCCCGAGGACTACATCCGCGACTCCATCCTCAATCCGGCGGGCCATGTCGTGGACACCTATTCACCCGCGGGCATGCCCACCTTCAAGGGGCAGCTCAACGACAAGGCGATCGACGCGCTGATCGGCATGATTCGGCATGTGGATGAGTTCGATCCGAAGACCGGCCAGTGGCTCAAGGCGGCGGAGAAGAAGGAATGACCACGATCAACGCCAATCCAGACGCGATCCTCGACACGCACGCGTCGAGGGACAACTACCTGACCCACACGCGCGGCTTCCTGAGCTGGGCGTTCACGCTCGACCACAAGCGCATCGGCGTGATGTATCTCGTGGGCGTGCTCACGGCCTTCTTCGTGGGCGGCATCTTCGCGCTGCTGCTGCGGACGGAGCTGCTCACGCCCGGCGCCACCATCACCGCCGATCCCAATGTCTACAACCAGTGGTTCACGCTGCACGGCGCGATCATGGTCTTCCTGGTGATCATCCCCAGCATTCCGGCGGCGCTGGGCAACTTCATCCTGCCGATCATGCTGGGCGCGAAGGATGTGGCGTTCCCGCGGCTCAATCTCTTCAGCTTCTGGCTCTGGATGGCGGGCGCCCTCTTCGCAGTCGTCGCGCTGATGCGCGGCGGCTTCGACACGGGCTGGACCTTCTATGTGCCGTACTCCACGACCACGGAGACCGGCGGCGTGATCCCGGTGGTGGTCGGCGTCTTCATCCTGGGCTTCAGCTCGATCTTCACCGGAATGAACTTCGTGGTGACGATCCACAAGCTGCGGCCGCCGGGCATGACCTGGTTCCGCATGCCGCTCTTCCTCTGGGCGCTCTATTCCACCGCGCTGATCCAGGTGCTCGCCACGCCGGTGCTGGCCATCACGCTGCTGCTGCTCATCGTGGAGCGAGCCGTCGGCATCGGCATCTTCACGCCGTCGCTCGGCGGGGATCCAGTGCTGTTCCAGCACTTCTTCTGGTTCTACAGCCACCCCGCCGTCTACATCATGATCCTGCCGGGCATGGGCATCGTGAGCGAGCTCTTCGCCGTGCATGCCCACCGGCACATCTTTGGCTATCGCTTCATCGCCTACAGCTCGGTGGCCATCGCCATCTTCAGCTTCCTGGTGTGGGGCCACCACATGTTCGTCTCGGGGCAGTCGCCGCTGATCAACACGCTCTTCTCGGCCATCAGCTTCAGCGTGGCCATCCCCAGCGCCGTGAAGGTCTTCAACTGGACGGCCACGCTCTACAAGGGGTCGATCAGCCTCACCACGCCCATGCTCTACGCATTGGCGTTCCTCATCCTGTTCACGATCGGCGGCCTCACGGGTCTGCACCTGGCGACGCTCAACACCGATGTGCACCTGCACGACACCTACTTCGTGGTCGCGCACTTCCACTATGTGATGATGGGTTCCGCGCTGATCGCGATGATCGGCGGCCTGCACCACTGGTGGCCGAAGATCACGGGGCGCCTCTACAACGAGCGGCTCGGCAGTCTCGCCTGCATCATCATCTTCATCGGCTTCAATGTGACCTTCTTCACGCAGTTCATGCTCGGCAGCCACGGCATGCCGCGCCGCTACTACGACTACCAGCCCGAGTTCACCACCTATCACCAGATCTCGACCATGGGCAGCTACATCATGGCGAGCGGATTCCTCATCACCGCGTGGTGTCTGCTCTCGAGCCTCTGGAACGGCGAGCGATCGCCGGCGAATCCATGGGGCGGCCGAAGTCTGGAGTGGCAGTGCTCCAGCCCGCCGCCGCATGACAACTTCCCCACGCAGCCGCGCGTGGGCGATTGCTACGACTTCTCCTGCGTCGTCTGGAGCGAGGAGGAGAACGGCTATGTCGTCGATCGAAGCCTCGATCCCGAGTTGAACCCGAATGCCCCGAAGCGGGCGGGGGCGCATTGACCGTGAGCAGCATCACCGCCGGTACCCAGGGCCACGGGCATGACGCGCACGGTGCGCACGGTGCGCATGGTGCGCATGACGCGCATGGTGCGCATGACCACCCGCCGTTCCTCGCGCATCACTTCGAATCACCGCAGCAGCAGTTCGACAGCGCGAAGCTCGGCATGTGGCTCTTCCTCGCCACGGAAGTGCTCTTCTTCGGCGGCCTCTTCGTCGCATACGCCGTGCTCCGCATGCGCTTCCCAGAGGTCTTCAGCTACGCGAGCCATTACCTCGACACCATCATGGGCGGGGTCAATACCGCCGTGCTCATCCTGTCGAGCCTCACCATGGCGCTTGCCGTGCGCTTCGCCCAGACCGGCCGCAAGGCCGCGATGCTCATCTGCCTCTGGCTCACGCTCGCCGGTGCCGCCGGCTTCATGGTCATCAAGTACTTCGAGTACACCCACAAGATCCACGAGCACCTCGTCTGGGGCACCACCTTCTATGTGCCGCCGGACAATGCCGAGGGTCAAACCGAGGCGACGGAGCTCGCGAAGGAGCCGCCGCCGGCGCCGCTGGGCGTCACCGTCGCGGATCCGACGCAGCCCGCACTGCCGGTGCTCGCGAAGGTTCCGGCCACGGATGCGGCCGCCATCAAGCCCGCCGCCCGGGCACCGAGCGGACTGGCTTCGCCGCGCGAGATGGCCAAGGCCGAGGGCATCAAGACCGGCGAGGGCACGACGGGTGCGCACCCGAGCCTCCACCTGGAGGACAGGAAGATGCCGCCGAACACCCATCTCTTCTTCGGCATCTACTACGCCATGACGGGCCTGCACGGCGTGCATGTCATCGCCGGCGGCGTCATGCTGATCTGGCTGATCTGGCGCGGGATGCGGGGAGACTTCGGGCCCAAGTACTACACGCCGGTGGACGCGGGCGGTCTCTACTGGCACATCGTCGATCTCGTGTGGATCTTCCTCTTCCCGCTCTTCTATCTCATCCACTAGCGCGGACGAACCATGGCGCACGCAACCACATCGAATCCCGGAACGCACGGCGGCCACGCCGGGCATGGAGGTCATGCCGAGGGGCACCCGCTGGTGGGTCACCTCGTGCCGATCTCCACGCTCGTGGGCACGGCCGCGGCGCTGATCGTGCTGACGGTCATCACCGTCGCGGTGCGCTACATCGATGTGGGCGAGTTCAACATCCACATCGCCATTGGCATCGCCGTGATCAAGGCGGCGCTGGTCGCCGCGTTCTTCATGCACCTTCGATGGGACCGGCCCTTCAACCTGCTCATCTTCGTGGCGTGCGTGCTCTTCGTGGTGCTGATGCTCTCCTTCTGCGTGATGGACACGCAGCAGTACAAGAACCTGCAGTTCAAGGGCAATCCGCCCGCGGTCGAGACGACGCTCAAGGCGAACGCGCCGGGCGCGCCGGTGGCAAGGCACACGCAGTATCAACCCTGATCCGCGGCCGCCTCCGCCGATCGATCGTGATCGGCCGGTCGCTCGGCTTCGCGCGGATTCGAGCAGACGATGGCGGTCAAGACCGAGCGATTCGTCGATCCCTTCGACGGCGCTTCGCAGCGCCGCGACGCCTGGCGCCTGGGCATGTGGATCTTCATCGCCGTCGTCGCGATGCTCTTCGCGGGCGGCGTCTTCGGCTACCTCTTCGTCCGACTCGGGGATGAGGTGCGCGGCGAGTGGCGACCGCCGGGAAGCCCGGGGCTGCCTTCACTCCTGCTCGTCTCGACGCTCCTGCTCGGGGTCGTCAGTGCGGCGCTTCAGGGCGCCGTGGTCGCGGCGCGGCACGCTCGCTCCGCGCGCTGTGCCCGCGGCGCGTCGATCGCATTGGTCGCGGCGCTGCTCTTCCTCGCGACGCAGGGGCTTGCGTGGTGGTCGCTCCTGCGGCGGAACCTCGAACTGGAGAGCTCGCTCTACGCATGGACCTTCTATGTGCTCACCGGTCTGCACGCGCTGCATGTGATCGGCGGACTGCCGTCCCTGGCGCTCGTGGCGCACCGCGCGCGGCGCGGTCGCTACGGTCCCGGTGCGGATGACGGTCCCGTGCTCGCCGCGATGTACTGGCACACGCTCGGCGCGATCTGGGTCATTCTCTACGCGACCCTGTGGCTGGGGAGCCTGCGTTGACGAGCGGGCCGTCCGGGTGGAACGCATACCAGGCGAACCAGAGGCAGGGAATGGTCGGGAGCATGCCGCCGTCCGCGTCCTCGATGATCGCGCCGGCGGGATTCGCCGTCACCTGCGCCCTGCATGCGATGCCGTCGAGCAGGATCTCGCCGCGTCCGTCGCGCCCCAGCGCGTCGACGAGCGACTGGATGGGCACGGCCATCCAGCGATCGCGCAGTCGCACCGCGACGATCGGGCTCTTGAGATGCAGCCCCGACTCGTGAAGCGATGCCTCCGACGGCAGCGGTTCCACCGGGAATCGCGGCTCGCGCTCCAGGAAGTAGCGCGAGTAGCTGATCATGTCGTAGCGCCGCTTCGAGGGCGGCTCACCCATGGCGAGCGTCGTCTCCGGGTGCATCGACAGCCATGACGCCCAGGTGGTGATGGCCCCGCCGGGCAGGAGCTCGAGGGCCGTGCCCGCGAGCGGACCCGCGATCGCTCCCGCACCGATCTGGCTCCAGAGGCTCGGCACCGGCGCATCGCGGTCGTAGAGGACGAGGTTCGAGTTGAGCAGCAGGCCGCTCACGCCGAAGCGACGCACTTCGCCTGCCACGCGACGACGGAAGACGAGCGCCGAGTCGCACAGACCGCTGTAGGTGACGAGCACGGGTTCGCCGCCGATCTCGTCGTTGACGACCTCGTGGGCATTGAGGATTCGCAACGGATAGGCGCGGGCGTGGCCGTTCACCACCACGCCGAGCACGCGGTCGTCGTTGACCGCGAGCTTGCGCCGCAGCGACTGATTGAGCGTGAAGACATCGCGGCCGTCCACCACCTGCGGATCGTCCAGCGGCGGAAAGACATCGCGAGGCTGCCCGCTCGCCACGAGCCGTTCGCGCGGCACGCGCAGATCCGAGAGATCGAATCCGTAGCTCTCGACATTGCGGCCGTCGCCCATGCGGCCGCTGCTCGTCAGGGCGCCCGCGAGCGCCCAGGCGAGCACTCCGACGATGAGCATCATCGCGAGCACCACGACCCAGCCGCCGCCGGCGAAGGTGATGCGCGCGGGCGCCGGAGCAGTCATGGCACGAGCGCCGGATCCGAGGGCAGCGGCGCCGGCTCCGGCCGCAGAGGCGCCGGTCCGTCGGAGGCGAAGAACATTCCGCCGCGCACCGCCGCGAGCGGGCTGACGGCGCCGCGATCCGCCACCACGAGCACCAGCAGCAACGGCAGGTAGATGATGCTGCCGATGAAGACCGCTCGCGCCGCCGCGGTGGTGCGGAGCCGCCAGAAGCGGAACGCCAGTGCGCTCAACCAGAGCCCAAGCACGCATGCGCCGCCGGCGAACCACCAGCCCGCCACGCCGAAGATCACGCCGAGGAGCGCCATCGGCACCAGCACGAGCGAAGTGAGCAGCACCGTCTCCGAGGTGATTCGTCCGGTCTGATCCAGGACGGGCAGCATGGCGAATCCGCCGCGCCGGTAGTCGTCCCGGTACATCCATGCCAACGCGAAGAAGTGGGGGATCTGCCAGACGAAGAGCAGCCCGCCGAGCACCCATGCGCCGGGCTCCAGTCCGCCGGTGGCCGCCGCCCAGCCGATCATCGGTGGCGTGGCGCCGGTGACGGCGCCGACCAGCGTGTTGAGCGTGGTGACGGGCTTGAGCGGCGTGTACAGCAGCACATAGATGACGATGGTCCCCAGCGTCAGGGCTGCGGCGAGTCCATTGCCGAAGAGCCCCACCATCGACACGCCTGCGTACGCGGTGACGAGTCCGACCGTCAGGACCAGCGCGGGTGCGACCTGACCTGCGGGAAGCGGCCGCGAGCGCGTGCGCTCCATGAGCGCATCGCGCCGGATCTCCGCGAGCTGGTTGAGCATCGCGGCGCTGGCTGCGGCCAACGCGGTGCCAATGACGGTGCCGAGGAATCCCTCCCATGATCGTTCCACGCTCGGTGCCACGGCGTACCCCACCGCGGTGGTCATCACCACGAGAGCGCTCAGGCGTGCCTTCGACAGCGCCGACCAGATCGCGAACGCACGCGGCAACGGCTGATCGACGCTCGAGGTGGTGGATGCGGCGCTGGACATCGGCTGGTCGGCGCGGACACGGCGGCGGCGGCGACCGGCCCTTAGTATAGGAGTCCATGCGAAGCGAACCTGCGTTGCCGCTCGTCGCCTCGGCGATCGCGGCGGTCGATCCTGCGGGAGCCGCCGGGGCTGCCGAAACGGCTGGAGCCGCTGGCGCTGCCGGATCATCGTCGCTTCCGATCATCGTGGCCGTCGCCATCGCGGCGATGATCGTGGTGGTCCTGATCGCATCGCGAGTGCGCGTGGCGCATCTGGTGATCGGATTCGGCACGACGGTGGCGATGTGGGCGCTCGGCTATGTGGCCATGACGGCGCCCGGCCTGCCTGCCGGGGAAGTGCTCTTCTGCCTCATGCTGCTCTGCGTCGGCGCCGGCGGCTATGTCGCAGCGCAGCGAGGCGGTACACCGGCGTCCGGGCTTGCGGTCGGGCTCGTTTCCGCAGCCGTGAACCTGCTCGTCGTCGGAAGCCTCTTCGGCGGCCGACCGTCCGTCGCGATCGAGGTGGAGCGCGGCGCGCAGACGCTGCGTCTGCCGCTCTTCGTGCCGGCCGGCGACGCGAGCGACTCCGCGGAACTGCTCGGCCTGCGACTCGAGTTCGATGCCGATGCCCGCACGCTTCCGCGCGTCGTCGAGGTTTCCCCGCGGGGCAGCGCCCACGATGCGGGCGTGCTTGCGGGTGATCGTGTGCGACGGCTCGACGGCAGGGAGATTCCCGACGCCGTCGCCTTCGCCGGCGTCGCGATCGAAGGGCGAGCGGAGCGTGCGCGCTCGCGCACCGAGTGGCTCGTGTGGATCGCCGGTCTCTTCGTGATCTCGGGTGGGCTCGGATGGTTCGGCGGATTCATGGGTCGGCGGCGCAACGGCGAACCGCTGCGCGAGCCGGCGATGCTCTTCGCGATCGTGACGAGCGCGGCGGTGATGCTGCTGCTTACGACCGGTGGACTCGTCACCGGCCTGGAGGCGGGGCTCGCCGTACCCGACTGGCCAAACTCCTTCGGCCACAACATGCTGCTCTATCCCATGAGCGAGATGAAGGGCGGCATCTACTACGAGCACGCCCATCGCCTCTTCGGCATGCTCGTGGGGCTCACGGTGCTGGTGCTCGTCACGGTCGTGTTCCGTTGCGATCGCCGACCATCGGTGCGAGCGCTCGCGTGTCAGCTGCTCATCGCCGTGATCGTGCAGGGACTGCTCGGGGCGATGCGCGTGACCGGCGAGATCTCCATGAGCCAGCATCGCGCGGACCATGCACCGAACATCGCGCTGGCGGTGGTGCATGGCGTCGTCGGCCAGGCGATCTTCGCGGCGGCGCTCCTCCTGGCGGGCATGCTTGCCGCGTCCTGGAAGCAACCGGCGCCGCCGCGCGCGATTCCCGGCGGCGGCACGATGCGCATCTTCTCGGGAGCGCTGCTGCTGCTGCTCGTGGTGCAGCTCGCAATCGGCGCCTGCTACCGACACCTCACCATTCCTCCGCAGGGTGAATTCCCGGGTTCGTCGCCCACATGGGCGCTGCACCTCCACATCACGCTCGCGGCGGTGATCATGGTGGTGGCGCTTCTGGCAGGGTTCCGCGCGAAGGCGCTGGGGCGCGACGAGCGCGTGCCCATCGTGCCCGCATTGGGGCGAGCACTGCACATTGCGGTGGGCGTCCAGATCCTGCTTGGGATCGCGGCGTTCGTGGCTGTCTCGATTCGCCGCGGACCTGAGATTCCGGCGTGGGAAGTGGTGGTCACCACCGCTCATCAGGCAACGGGCGCCATCCTGCTCGGCCTGGCGACGCTGCTCATGGCCTGGACGCATCGACTCGTGCGCGAGGTGGACGCGTCCCCGGGGGGCGCCGCGATCACTCCCCGACCTGCAGCACCGGCTTGAGCGCCTCCTCGAGCGCCAGCACGAGATACGCGGTCGCCAGCTCCGGCTTCGATTCCATCCAGCGCTCGGCCGGATTGCGGAAGCTGCCGTCCTCCGCCTGAAGCGCAAGGATCGCGTCGATGAGCTCTTCGCGCCAGTTGTGCTCGCGGCCATCAGCGCTCGCGATCGAATCGAGTCGCGATGCAAGCAGCGCCCGCGACATGGCATGGAGGTAGTAGTAGTGCCCCTCCTTGCCCATGCCCGGATTCTCGGCGAAGGTCCAGTGCCGGCGGATCCAGTCGAGCGCGGAGCGCACGCGCGGATCATCCGGCGCGAGGCCCGCATAGAGCATGCTCTTGAAGCCGGCGTAGGTCATGCTGCCATAGCTGCGCAGCGATCGCGGTGTGCCCGGCGGAAGCTCCTCGCCGGCGCGCCCCTCGCCCGCCGCGGCACTGGCCATGCTCTCTCCGCCGTTCGCGGCGGTGTAGATCATGCCGCCGTCCTCGCCGCCGTTGCCGGCCCACGCCGCGCCGTTCGACTCGCCAAGGTTCTGGCAGCGCTTCACGAAGATGAGCGCCTTCTGCACCGCAGGATCCGTGGCGGGCACTCCCGCCTCGTGCAGTGCATCGAGGAAGATCTGCGTGTTGCTCAGGTCGGGACGGCGGCTGTTTCCGTAGCCTGCGCCACCGAACCAATCCTGCCCGGGTGCGATTCCCTGCCGCTGATCCCACTGGTTCGCTCGCAGCCACGCCACTGCTTCGGCAACCCATTCACGAGTGCGTGTGCTGCCGACCGGCACGAGTCCGAGCGTGATGGATGACGCGACATAGTTCCCCAGCGCGCCCGTTGCATCAGGCTCGAAGCGTCCGTCCTTCCATGCTCCGCTGCGGATGAAGTCGATGGCGCGATCAACGAGCGGGTCGCCTTCGCTCACGGCGCCTCGCTGGGCGAACGCACGCAGCACGAGCCCCGTCACGGCAAGCGATGCAGAGGATGAGGTCCGCGCCTGGTCCGTTCCTGCCGCAGACACTTCCTCCATCCATCCGCCCGTGGGCCCCTGCACGCTGCGCAACCACGCAAGCCCTCGATCGATCGATGCAACGGCCCTTTCGTAGTGACCACGCGAGACTGGTACTTCGAGGGGTGAGGTCGCAATTCGCGTGGGAGGGGGAGGCAGCAGAACCACGGAGTCCGGCGGTGATGGAACGGGGAGTTCTGCTATGCGACTTGGATCGACCAGCGCGCCTGGCGCGGATCCCGGAGGTGCCGCGATCTGAGAGGCCAGATCCGCCGGCGTTCGAACTACCGGTGGTGCGTTCCGGACTCTCGGGTCGCCTGCGCCAGGAGGCGTCGGCGCGGCTTGAGTTCCGATCAGGATTGCCGCGAGAAGGACCAGCGGGGAGTGAATCATCGGACGCCCATGAAGATACTGGTCACGGCATCGCTGGGCGACAATAACCGCGTGTGCATCCTCGATCATCGCCAAGACCGGAATCAGCCCTTGTGCGCGAAGTGATCTTGGTCCAAAATGGCGGCGTTCGAGTCACCGATATTCTCAGGTGCCGTGAGTTCGGACCGTCGCTGAGAGCGTACTCTGCGGCGAATGGGGACCCGCTCGGGCGAGTCTCAAGTGTCATCGTTCCTTTCGACAGACGAGGAGAATCGAGATCATGAATCGCTGTACGACCCTCATGGCTGCGGCGGCGCTTGCCGCGACCACCGCTGCCAACGCCCAACTCATCTTTGGTGGAGGCCTGGGCGGCTTCTTCTCCACCACCACGCAGAATGTCACCCGTTACAACAACTGCTTCGTCGCGCTGCCTCCGGCATCGACGCAGGCGGACATCTCGCAGGTCGACCTCTACTACTTCATCCCGGCGAATGCTCCGGCGATGAACATCGAGCTCTTCGCGACGGAGATGGTCTGGAGCGGAACCGGTATCGAGTTCACCCTGGGCACGGAGACGAGCCTCGGCGTCTTCGCACTGCCGGCGGGTACTGATGCTGGCGCGACCTTCATCATCTCGCTCCCCACGAGCGTCACGCTCGACCTCGAGCTCGCGTCGAACCCCGGCTTCGGTGGATTCTGGATCGGATGGCGCCAGGACAACCTTGACGCAACCGCACCGAGCTCGGGCGTCCGGACCCGCATTCCGCCCCCGGCCGTCGGCGCTGCGTACAACTGGTTCGGCTCCTTCGATCACACGACGCAGGCCTTCGGCCTCTTCGTGTTCGGCGGTGGCGCTGCGAATCAGAGCACCTTCGTGGTCGATGTCTACGGAGACCTCGGCGGCGATGGCTGCGATGCTCCCGTGGCCACGACAGCTGAGACCGAGACCTGCGGTGAAGACCTGAACGGCGGCTGCAACTTCGATCCGTCGAACCCGCCGCAGCAGTCCATCGATGCCAACAGCATCGTCTCTGGAACCTACTGGGCGGATGGCGGCACTCGCGATACGGACTGGTATGTCTTCACGATCAACGAGACTTCGGAAGTGAAGCTCGATGTCTACTCCGACGGTCCGATCATCGGGTCGATCAACTCGATCGACTGCCCGTCGGTCGGGTTGGCCGCTGCCGGAACGGCCTGCGGTGCCACCACCACGATCGCCTGCCTCCCGGCCGGTACTTACCGAGTCATCGTCCGCACGGCCGTCTTCAACGGCTTCCCCTGCGGCCTTGGCAGCGTGAACGACTACACCTTCCAGCTCACCAGCACCCCCGCGGACTGCCCTGAGCCCTGCCAGAGCACCGAGGATTGCTGCTTCGCGCATGCGACCCCCGGCTGTGCGGACGAGTTCTGCTGCGACACGATCTGCGGCCTCGATCCGTTCTGCTGCATCGTTGCCTGGGACGCGGACTGCGTGGCTCAGGTGCAGACCTTCTGCCTGAACATCGACTGCCCGACGATCTGCGAGGCAAGCACCAACGATTGCTGCCTGCCGAGCACGACCGCCGGCTGCTCGGACACCTTCTGCTGCGACACGGTGTGCGGCATCGATGCATTCTGCTGCGCCACGGCCTGGGACATCTTCTGTGCCCAGCAGGCGTATGACTTCTGCGGCTCCTGCCCGGCAGTGGCCAATGACGATTGCGAAGGCGCTTCGCCGATCAGCGACGGCGCCACTGGGTTCACGAACCTCGGGGCCACCACGAGCATCGCGGACCTTCCGATCGAGTGCGACAAGGGCTTCGGTCTCGCCTTCGTTCGCGACCTCTGGTACGAGTACAAGGCGACCTGCACCGGCACGCTCACCGTGTCGACCTGCAGCGCGGCGGACTTCGACACCCGTCTCGCCCTCTACGAGTCCTGCGGCGGTCCGGCGATCGCGTGCAACGATGACGGTCCCGACTGCACCAACTTCACCTCCATCATGACGGCGGAAGTTGTCTGCGGTCAGACCTACTACATCCGCGTCGGCGCATTCGATGGCGCCGATCCGATCGGCAGCGGCACGATCACCGTGAGCTGCTCGGGCGACTGCGGTTCGAAGTGCCAGAGCACCGGCAGTGCCGACTTCAACGGCAACGGCTGCGTCAACGGCAATGACCTCGGCACGCTGCTCGGCCTCTGGGGCGTTGGCGGTGGCCTGTCGATCGCAGACTTCAACTGCGACGGCAAGGTTGACGGCAACGATCTCGGCGTGCTCCTCGGTCAGTGGGGCGGCACCTGCGCCCCGTGATCGCGATCCGAGTCTGACCTGAATCGAAAGGCCCCCCGGCTTCGGCCGGGGGGCCTTTTCCTTGCGCTGTGAAGGCGGCGAGGTGCTGTGCACGCGCCGTCCGCTCCGATCGCTTGTGAGATTCCCCGGGGCCTGTGCCGCCGTTACGGAACGACCTTGCAGTAGACGAGCAGCGATTCCGTGATCGAGCCCTTGCCAGGCACGGCGGCCGTGAACTGCATCGGGAAGAGCATCACGCCCGAAGCGCCAGCCAGCGGCGTGACTCGCACCTTCGCAAGCACGCTCTCGCCGTCGGATGTCTGCTCAACAAGCTCGGCCTGCATGTCGGGCCGCGTGCTCGTCACGGAGACCACCCGGCCCGCGCCGGCGGGGGAGCGCATGTGCTTGATCTCGATGTCGAAGACTCCCGGCGCCGATGGCGAGACCACGCCCGCGTTGGCGCGGAACTCGGCGAAGCCGAGCTTCGGCTTGATGTGCGTGCACTCATGTCGCACGCGCATGTCGATGAGCGGACAGTCGACGCGGTCGGTCTCGATGACGAGATAGCGCGGCATCGAGTCGCAATCCTTCGCGGAGACATCGTAGCGCACGCGGTAGGAGGATCGCGGCGGCTGCGACGGATCCCAATCGAGGAAGCGCGGCGGCTTCATGCCGACCGAGAGGATCGTGAACGCGGCACCGTCAAGGCTCTCCACCGTAGCCTCGCCGCGCACACGCGATGGATTCGTCGCGGCGTCGATGAAGGGATCCATCGACCCGCCGGGCTGATTCTGCGTGACGGCGCGAATGGCGTAGACCACCTCCGCCCGCAGCTCCACGCGGATGATCGACTCCACATCCTCGACGACGATCTGCACATTCGCGAGCTTGACCCCGGTCGAGGAGACCTTCATCGACATCGGAAACTCGAGCTTGCCGCGCGCCGGAATGATCTTGCCGTCGAGGTCGACCGTGGTGCACTGGCAGCTCGGCACGGCAGTGCCGATGCGCAGGGGACGATCACCGTCGTTGACGAGAGCGACGGTCGTCTCCACTTTCGTGTGCGGGCGCACGAAACCGAAGTCGACCCGAGCCGGGACGGCGCGGACGATGGCCCGGGCGGGCGAGGCCTGCGGCGCGGGAGCAGACGGCGGGGCAGGTCGCGCCGGCGCGGCGGGCGCCTTCGGCGCCGGCGCGGCGGGCGCCTTCGGCGCGGGTCCGGGCGGTGCCGCGGGTGGCGCGGCGGGCGCCTGCGGACTCACCGGCGCCGGGGACTCCGCGAGCGCGAATGCGGTTGAAAGCAACGAGGCGGCGAGCAGGCCCTTCATCGCGGCCGAATCCTACACTCGCGACCCATGCGAGCCCTGGAGATCATGCGCCGTGGCGCACCCGTTGCGCAGAATGTCCGCTTCACCACTGAGCGACCGAGACCTTCCCCGGCGCCGGGCGAGGCGCTCGTTCGAACCGAAGCCTCGGCACTCAATCACCTCGATCTCTGGGTCGGACGCGGATTGCCAGGTGTCACCGTCGAGTGGCCGTTCGTGAGCGGGTCCGATGGCGCGGGCATCGTGGAGAGCGTCGGCGAGGGTGTGGATCCCTCCTGGGTGGGACGGCGCGTGCTGCTCAACGCGGCGGTTCTCCTTCCGCAGGCGCGCAAACCTGGTGAGCATGCGGCGGGGGAGTCGATCGAGATGATCGGCGAGCATCGGCCTGGAACCAATGCCGAGCTCTTCACGGCGCCGGTGACGAACCTGCTCGAGATCGCTGGAATCGATCCGGTGCAAGCGGCCGCGTTTGGTCTCACCCACCTCACGGCCTGGCGCATGCTCGTGACGCGGGGCGAGGTGCGGCCGGGCCAGAGCGTGTTGATCACGGGGATCGGCGGGGGGGTGGCACTTGCAGCGCTCGCACTCGCGCGGCATCTGGGATGCGTGACGATCGTCACGAGCCGGAGCCAGTCGAAGCTGGAGCGGGCGCGCGGCCTCGGCGCCGATGTCGCGGTACTCGACACCGGTGCCGATTGGTCACGCGAGGTGCGTGCCGCCACCGGCAAGAGGGGCGCGGACCTTTGCATCGAGTCCGTTGGTGGCGCGGTTCTTGGACACTGCGTCCGCAGTCTCTCCCGAGGGGGCCGCATCGTGACCTGCGGCGCAACCGCGGGTGCCGATTCGGTCATTGACGCGTCGCGGCTCTTCTGGAACCAACTCTCGATCCTTGGATCGACGATGGGGTCGATGGCGGAGTTCCGAGAGGTCGTAGCCCTGCTCTCGCTCGGGCGAGTGGCGCCAGTTATTGACAGCATCCATCCAGCGGTCAAGGGGGCGGCCGGCATTGAAAGGCTCGAGTCCGGCGAGCAGTTCGGAAAGATCATCATCGACTGGCGCTGATCGCGCCGCTCGCTCGAAGTGACGCCTCGTAACCGAGCACTCGGAAGATCGCCAAGTGTCGCTTCTGGCTTGTGAAGGCCATGATTCTGGGTTACTCTGATGTGACTCGGGCGATCGGGCTGCCAGCAATGTTTGCGCAGCTCTTCACACAGGACCCTTGGAGGAGACAGATATGAGAACTCGTAGACTTGGACTTTCCACGGGCAGCGTCGTCGCCACGGCGACGATGGTGCTCACAGGCAGCGCATGGGCGCAGTGCGAGATCGACTGCCCGAAGGGCGCGATCCAGCAGAACGACGGCTGTGCCGACCAGACTCCCGATCCCAACGGCGGCTGCAATGTCGTTCCGGTGGCGTATCAGGATGTTGGTTCGGTGGGTACCGGTTCCGATCTCAATGTTTGCGGCACCGTCGGCACTTGGGGCGCCGCCTCGCGTGACCTCGACTGGTACCGATTCACGCTCGACACCGCCGCGTATGTGCAGCTCTCGGTCGTGAACCGGACTGAAGGCGGTACTGGTGCTCAGGCCACGAACATCACGCTCTTCCTCCTGAACGGCGATGACTGCAATACGCAGGTCACGGAGTTCGCGGCGGCTTCCGGCGACTGCCCGTTCTCGACGCCGGTCATCCTGCTCCCTGCGGGCAACCATGTCTTCATCGTGACGGTGAACGCGTTCGCTCCTGACGCGCCCGCGTGCGATGTTGCCTATGTGGCAACGCTCTCGAACATCAGCGAAGGTCCCGCCTCGTGCTTCACCAGCGAGCAGGACTGCCTCACGCCGAGCACGAAGGTGCCCGGCTGCAACAACTTCGCGTGCTGCGCGCAGATCTGCAACCCGGACACGGGCCTTCCCGAGTGCTGCACTGTGGCATGGGACGAGACCTGCGTCTTCTTCGCCGAGAGCGACTGCGGCATCTTCACCTACACCTGCGACGCGCCGGTGACCGCGAACGACTGCGCCACCGCAGCGACGACGCTTGCCATCGACTCGACGCTGACCTTCAACAACACCGGTGCCAACACCGACGGCCCGCCGACCGCGTGCGATTACGGCGCGGATCTGTGGTATGTCGTCAAGGCTCCGGATGACGGCGAGCTCCAGATCGATGTCTCGAGCCCGGGTTGGGACTCGACGGTCGCTCTCTACGCCCTCGGCATCACCCCCACCTTCGCTCCCGAGAACCTGCCGTCGCTGCTCATCGGCTGTGTCGATGCGCTCGGCGAGGGTGGCGAAGCTCTGGTGCTCATCGACGCCGTCGCCGACGAGTACTATCTGGTGCAGGTCGGTGGCTTCATCACCGGCGGCGTTCCGCAGACCGGTGAGGGCGATGTCACCGCGACCTTCCGTCGCCTGATCTACAACACCGGCAACACCACTGCGGTGCAGTGGGATGCTGCGGGCGGTTGTGTCTACGCCTTGGCGAACCTCGGTTGGTCGTCGGGCAAGGTCAGCGCAACCCTGACGGAGCGCTGGTCAGCGGCCGCGTTCACCATCTCCGATCCAGGCGCTGGTCTGGAGTGGAATGTGCAGCGCATCAATGTGTACGGATTCACGCCCGCCGGCGTGACCAATGAGACGATGGATTACCGCATCTACAAGCGAACGGCATTCACCACCGTGCCCACGGATGCGGACCTGGTGGCCTTCGGTTCAGTTCCGTTCCCCACGCCGTACGACATCTTCGGCGGCGCGGCGACGGAGAACCACGAGATTGAACTCGACATCAACCTCGAGGCCGGCGACTACTGGCTGACTGTCTTCGCCGCCAACACCCTCGGACCTGGCATCTTCGCGAACTTCGCATGGTTCACGAATGCTGCGACGCCGACCCCGTCTCTCGATGGCGCCGGTGATCCGTTCCAGTGGCGCTCCTCGCAGTACCCGGCCCCCGGTTACGCGGTCTACACGCTGCCTGACTGCACGCTTGCATTCAGCAACGGCATCAACCGCTACAGCCCCGGATTCCGAATCCTGGGCACCAAGACCTCGGGCGGACCGACCTGCAAGTCCGACGGCAGCGCCGACTTTGACCAGAACGGCTGCGTCAACGGCAATGACCTCGGCACGCTGCTCGGCCTCTGGGGCGTTGGCGGCGGCCTGTCGATCGCAGACTTCAACTGCGACGGCATCGTCGACGGCAACGACCTCGGCACGCTTCTCGGTCAGTGGGGCGGCACCTGCGCCCCGTGATCGCGATCCGAGTCTGACCTGATCTCAACGGCCCCCCGGCAACAATGCCGGGGGGCCTTTCTTTTTGCGCCAGCTTGTGGCCCCGGTGCCATCTCCATGCGCCTTCGCCGTGACCAATCGAATCGCGCCGCGACAAGGGCGCGAATGCCGCGATGCAGCCCCAAGGGCCTCCACGGTGGCTCCCGGCTGCAACCACGCGGTGTCTTCTCCTGAAGAAGTACACTTCTCTCCCGCGCCTCGTGGGTCCCGTGAGGGATCACGGAGGCCCGGGGCGAACCGTCATCCCAGACCCTCCCTGATGCGCAAGACCCTGACGATCCTCACCATTCTGATCGCCGTTCTGGTGGTCGGAGCCATCTTTGCCGCTCCGTCATTCAGGAACCTCAACGCGGAGGAGGTCGTCGCCGTCCGAGCCGAGGCCGTCAAGAGCGGCACGCTCACGGAGACGATTTCAGCTCCCGGCACCGTCGAGCCCGTCACCAAGGTCGACATCTCGGCGGAGGTCTCGGCGCGAATCGTCGAGATCCGCCGTCGTGAGGGCGATCGCGTGGAAAAGGGCGACATGGTGATCCGCCTGGACGACCGCGACCTCAGCGCGGCCCTTGCGGCCACGGAGTCCCGCCGCGACGGCGAGCGCTACAGACTCGAAGCGGAGAGGGCTCGCATCGTCGGTTCCCGGCAGAGCCTCGAGAACGCGCGGCAGACGCTGGAACGGCAGGACACGCTCTTCGCCACCGGAGATGTGAGCCGCCAGGCGCTCGATGACGCGATGCTTCGCGTGCGCGAGCTGGAGGCGCAGGTGCAGGCCGCGGAGAACACCATCTCGGTGATCGAGAAGAGCCTCTCCACCGCCGAATCGCAGATCGAGCAGGCCAAGGAGGCGGTGCGCAAGACGCGCATCATCAGCAACATCGACGGCGTGGTCACGCTCCTGAACGCGGAGGTCGGAGAGCTCGTCGTGGTCGGCACGATGAACAATCCGGGCACGAAGATCATGACCATCGCGGATCTCGGCACGATGCGGATCCTGACGAAGGTCAGCGAGTCGGACATTGCGCGGATCGCCACCGAGCAGGTGGCGGAGGTTCGCGTCAACGCGTACAAGGATCGCGTGTTCAAGGGCCGCGTGGCCGAGGTGCCGCTCCAGCGCATGCTCGATCGCGACAACACCGGCTTCTTCCCCGTGAAGGTGGCGCTCGAACTCGACGGCGAGATGATCTTCTCGGGGCTCGGCGGCAATGTGGACATCGTGGTCGGCACGCATGAGGGCGTGGTCATTCCCAGTCAGGCCGTGGTGGAGCGACGCGCCAGCGAGTTGCCTGCGGACATCCGCTCAAGCCCGCTGGTGCAGAGCGAGCGACGCACCACGCCGGTCGTGTTCCGCGTCGTCGACGGCAAGGCAATCGCGACGCCGGTGCGCGTCGGGCCCTCGAATCTCACCCACACGCTCGTCGTGGAGGGTCTGGAACCGGAGACGGAGATCATCACGGGGCCCTTCAAGACGCTCGAGAAGATCAAGCCGGGCGATGCCGTTCGCATCGACGAGAATGCAGGCATCAGCGAGGGTCGCGAGTGGAGCGGCACGCCTCCGGCCGGTGGCGGTCGCGGCGGGCCCGGCGGCGGCGGCCGGCGCGGCGGCGGCATGAGCGTGCGCTTCTGAGGCGAACCCTCGCGATGGCCGCACCGCTCATCGAACTTCGAGGCATCACCAAGGTCTATCGCGTCGGCGTGGAGGTCATCCATGCGCTGCGCGGTGTCGATCTCGATGTGCGCGAGAACGAGATGGTCGCGATCATGGGCTCGTCCGGAAGCGGCAAGAGCACGCTCATGAATGTGCTCGGGTGCCTCGACCGACCGACCGCGGGCGACTACCGCCTGGCCGGTCGGCTCGTGAGTTCGCTCGGTTCCGCCGAGCTGGCGCGAGTCCGCAACGAGGAGCTTGGTTTCGTCTTCCAGAGTTTCGAGCTGCTCTCGCGGCAGACCGCGCTGCAGAATGTGGAGCTCCCGCTCATCTACGCGCGCGGTGCCGGCTGGTGGATGGCGCGCCGGCGCAAGGCGCTTGCGGCGCTGGAGCGCGTCGGCCTGGGCGATCGCGTGCACCATCGACCGAACCAGCTCTCGGGCGGCCAGAAGCAGCGCGTGGCGATCGCGCGCGCCATCCTCAATCGACCGCGCATCCTGATGGCCGACGAGCCGACGGGCAATCTCGATTCGCGCACCACCGAGGAGATCCTGGCGATCTTCCGGCAGATCCACCGGCAGGGGCAGACGATCCTCCTCGTCACCCACGAGAACGATGTGGCCGCGACCTGCGACCGAGTGGTGCGCCTGCGGGACGGGCAGATCCTCTCCGACTGCCGCACCACCGAGGACCCGGCCGTGGCGCATCTGGTGCCGGAGGCGGTGGCGCGCGTGGAAGCGGCGATCGAGCGCCTTGGCAAGGCCGGCGTAACCGTCGCCTCGAGCGATGCAACGGACGCGGCGACCACGGGCACGGAGATCGCGCCGTGATCTTCAACCCCTTCTTCTACATCAAGGCGATTGCGCTGGCCCTCTCGCAGATCTGGGCCAACAAGACGAGGAGCCTGCTGACGGCGCTGGGCATCATCGTCGGCGTGGCGAGCGTCAGCGCCGTGATCGCGGCGCTCACGGGCTTCCAGCAGAAGGTGCTCTCGGAGTTCGAGACCTTCGGCGCCTCGCGGCTCTTCGTCTGGCCGAATCGTCCCGACATGGGCACGCGCCAGCGCTATCCGTGGCAGAAGGTCCGCCTTCGCACGCAGGAGGCGGAGGCGATCCTCGCGCAGTGCCCGTCGATCCGCTGCCTCACGCCCATCAGCGAGATGAATCAGCCGGCGGAGAGCGACTGGTCGCAGATCGAGTCGACCACCGTCGTGGGCATCTGGCCCGCGTGGCATCAGGTGGAGAATCGGCAGGTCATCCTCGGCCGTCCATTCAGCCAGATCGACATCGACAACGCCCGGCAGGTCTGTCTTGTGAACGAGGCGGCCATCGATGAGCTGAAGCTTCCCGAGGATCCGGTGGGCGAGCACATCCTGCTCGGCGGGCGCCGCTACCTGATCGTGGGCGTGGTGGAGACGCTGCAGGCGCGCATGTTCGGCATGAACACGAGCGCGACCGAGGTCTTCGTGCCGTTCTCGGTGGTGGAGAAGCTCCAGGATCGCGACTTCTTCATGCGCTTCGCCGCCATGGCGCACAGCCCGCAGCACGCGGACGAGGCTCGCGCCGAGATCGTGCATGTGATGCGCCGGCAGCGCGGGATCGGTCTTGGTGATCCGGACACTTTCCAGGTGGCCGCGATCGACCAGTTCATCGACCAGTTCAAGTCGATGGCGGCGGCGACCACGGCGATTGCCGGCGGCATCGTGGGAATCTCGCTGCTCGTCGGCGGCATCGGCATCATGAACATCATGCTCGTGTCGGTGTCGGAGCGCACGCGCGAGATCGGTCTGCGCAAGGCGGTCGGTGCCACGCCCGCGGCCATCCTGCTCCAGTTCCTGCTCGAGGCGGTCACGCTCTGCATGGTGGGCGGATTCCTGGGCGTCGCGATCGGCAAGCTCATCGCGTTCGTGATGACGGTGATCCCGGGGGCGGGACTCGAACGCGCGGATGTGCCTCTCTGGGCCGTGGCCGTGGCGTTCGGATTCAGTGCGATGGTGGGCGTCGTCTTCGGCATGTTCCCGGCGATCAAGGCCGCCAGGCTCGATCCGATCGAGGCGCTGCGGCATGAGTAGCCTGCGGGCCATGCGGCCCCTGACGCGCACCTTCTGGTTGCGACGCGACGCTCGCCTCGGCGGTGCCGTCCACTGCGCGCTGGCCGTGCTCGCGGTCACGGCGCTGCTTCTGGCCGCAGGCTGCCAGAACGAGCTCTTCGCCTCGGATGAGGAGCCCTGGCGCGTGCCGCCGGAGAAGCTGCGCGAGATCGCCAACTTCTTCCCCGAGAAGGAGGCCACCGAGAAGCCCGAGACGCTCGAGGACGCGGCGCGGCGCATCCTTGCCGAGGGCCCGCGGCGACTCGAGTTCCCGTCGCGAGTCGATGTGACGATCGCGGAGGTGCGGGCGAAGGCGCTCGCGAACAACCTCGATCTCAAGGTGGTGCAGATCGACCCGGCGATCGCACGCTCGCGCGTCTCGGAGGAGGAGGCGAAGTTCGAGGCGGTCTTCTTCGCGGACTACACGCGGAACGAGAACAACCTGCTGACGGACCTCGAGGAGGGCCTGGGAGTGGCCTCGGACTCGGGCGACGCGGGCGTGCGCTTCCCGCTCGCCACGGGAGGCACCTTCAGCGCGAGCGGGCTCTTCCTGCGCTCGGATCCGAACTCGCCCCTCGTGCAGAACGACGCGTGGCAGAGCGGCATCGAGTTCAGCATCAGCCAGCCGCTCCTGCGCAATGCGGGAATCGAGACGAACACCGCAAGCATCCGCATTGCGCGGCTCGCAAGCCAGATCTCCGATGCCCGCGCGAAGCTCGAGGCGATCCGCGTGCTCGCCAACGCGGACCGCGCGTACTGGTTCCTCTACGCCGCGTGGAAGGAGCTCGAGGTGCGGCAGGAGCAGTACCAGCTTGCCATGAAGCAGCTCGAGACGGCGCGGAACCGAGTGGCGGCGGGGGATGTGCCCGAGATCGAGGTGATCCGCGCCGAGAGCGGCGTGGGCAGGACGGTGGAGAACATCATCATCGCGGACAACCAGCTTCGGCTGCGGATCCGCGACCTCAAGCGGATCATGAACAACCCGGAGGTGCCGATCGACAGCCCGACGGCGCTCATGCCCATCACGCCGCCGAATCCGCTCGGTCTCAAGCTCGACGGCGACCAGCTTGCCGCGCGTGCGATCTCGGATCGCATGGAGATGCTGGAGCTGGAGCTCCAGTTGGCGATCGACGCGAGCACGATCGATGTGCGGCGCAACCAGGCGCTGCCGCTCTTCGTGATCGACTACCAGTATCAGATCCTCGGGCGGAACACCTCGTTCGGCAGCTCCGTCTCGGACATCGGCGACGACGATCAGTATGTGCTGCGCGCCCGCGCCGAGATTCCGCTCGGCAACGAGGCGGCGCGAAGCCGCATCACGCAGTCGATCCTCACGCGCCTGCAGCGGCTGGCCACCCGCGATCAGCGCGCGCTGGCGATCCGGCAGGAGGTGCTCAACGCGCTCGACAATCTCGAGAACGCGTGGCGGCGCATCCTGGCCGCGCGCCTGGAAGTGCTGCTGGCGGCGCGGACCTACGAGGGCGAGAAGCGCCAGTTCGAGGTCGGCCTTCGCACCAGCACCGATGTGCTCGATGCGAGCAGCCGACTCGCCGACGCGCAGAGCCGCGAAGTGGCGGCGCTGGCCGGATGGCAGGTGGCGCTCGTGGATCTCTCCTTTGCCACGGGCACGCTGCTCGGCGGTTCGAGGATCCGCTGGGAGGATGTGCTTCCGCCGCCGCGCGTGGACCCGGACGGCAATCCGGTGGCCGTCACCACCGTGGCCAACTGACGAGGCGTGCTCGCTCGCGCGGGCCTGCGGCGCCGGGCGCGCTCTCGGCGCGATATTCGCGTGGACCTTCGGCGCCGGGCGCGCTCGCGGCGTGCTTCACTTGCTCGGCGAGTCCAGTCGCTCCAGCGCCTTCTGCGCCAGATCGCGCAACGGCGAGGGCAGCGCGCGATCCGCGGACATGCGCTTGAACGCACGGCGCAGCGAGTCGTCGCGCTGGCGCGAGATGCGCTCGCCCATCGAGACGAGTGCCGCCGCGATTGCCGCCGCGTAGAGGTGGGCGCCGAGCCGCCGATCCTCCGCGGTCTCGCCCTCCATGCGCAGCGTCTTGAAGTGCTCCTTTGCTCGCAGCAGCGTCTCCAGGGTGGTCTCGTCCGAGGTCAGCAGGTCGACCGCGCCGTGGCAGCGCGGCTCGAACTCGCGTGCGATGTGATCGGCGATGGTCCAGTCCGCGCCGGATTCGGTGAGCAGCACCCAGGAGAGGGTTTCGCGCAACATGCCGGGATCCATGCGTTTCATGGCCGTCGCTCCAGAAGCGAAAGCAGTTCGCACACTTCCTCGCGCTCGCGGTCGATCTCGCCGCCGATCGAGCCCATCGTCTCCAGCAGGAGCATGGCGAATCGCCGCTTCATGGACGCGATGGCGTGGGCGACCCTTGCCGCGGTCCTGATGCCCGTGATCACTCGCAGTTCCTCCGTGCTCGCGGGAGGCGTGCCGTCGAGCGCGGGGCGAAGCACACGCCGCTCGAAGCAGAGCCAGTGTGCGTCGCGGCCTTCGCGCTGCGCTTCGTCACGAAGTCGCGTGGCCGCTTCGTCCACGAGCATGGCGACCCACGCGCCGGTGAACGCCGTTTCAGGACTGGCGCCGGCATCGGCCATCATGATCGATGGCACTGCGAATGGAACTCGATGCGAGGCTTGCGGCCGGTGGCCCGCAGTGCGGCGGCGGTGATCGTCGCGCACGAAGTTGGCGACGGCGCTGAGAAGGAGCGCCCGGAAGCGCCCCCTCGACGGTGACGCCATCGCCAACAGTCCTCGGCCCAGGAGCACATCGGCGAGGAAGGCCTGCGTGAGTTCGCGAGCCTCGTCGTCGTTGCGACCGCTGTGCCTGATGAACGCGTAGATGACCGGCCAGTAGCGCCGCGCGACCGACTCCAGGCTCTCTCCATGGCGCGACGCGTGGGGATCGCCGGCGCGACGGACCTCCCCCCAGTCCGTGCGACTTGCCCCGGAGGCGCTCTGGGAGGAATCAGTCACTGGTGTGTCCGCGAGAGACCCCATCGCCGGAGGTCTACGGACGCCCGGCGCGGGCGAGCGCCCGATTCCGCCAGGATTCCAGGCGGGCCGGGTTCAATTGGAGGCGGCGGGCTTGAGATAGTCGTTCCGGAGCAGCCAGAGGCCCGGCTTGGGCTGCTCCAGGGGCCGAGCACCGTCGGGTCCGGGGGTGGCCTGGTCACGCAGGACCAGCAGCAGGTCGGAGAAGGCCGAAGGGTGCATGAACATGTAGCTGTGGCTTGAGTATCCCTTCGTCTCGCAGGTGATGGCCTCGAAGCTCGGCACGGAGGCGAGGAACTCGAGCTGCTGGGGCGTGAAGCTGTCGATGCTCAGATCGCCCACGCGATTGCCGCCGCTGAAGAGCCACTGCGCGGCGGCGAGGGCACCGTCATCCTGCGAGAAGTAGACGATGGTCCTCTCCGCGGCCCGGATCGCTCCCTCGCTCATGAAGCGCTGCGAGAAGACATCGATGTTGAGATCCGGCGCCGCGAGGACGAGCGTGCGGATCTTGAGGTACTCGGCGGTGGTGGGCGCCGCGGCGATCTGCTCGGGCGTCATTCGAAGGATCGGTCGGCTGCTGAGCATGCCGACGGCGCCGCGCCCGGTGGCGGCGCGGACCTCCATATGAAGCTCGCGCAATGCGGTGCTCGCCACATCCGTGCCGCGGCTGTGGGAGATGATGTGCACGCGCTCGATCCGCGGATTCTCCGCGAGCGCCATCAGCAGCAGCTTCAGGTGGAGCACCGCGAACTCGCCGGACTCGCGGTCATAGGCGTAGCCCGTGAGTCCGCCGCTGCCCGCCGGCCAGGTGAACGCAATCGGCACCGCTTGGCGGCCGCCGTAGTGCCAGCTCTCGGCGAGCCTGGTGACGGCGTCGTCAAAGGTGTTCGCGAAGCCGTGGACATAGACGAAGGCTTCCTTGCGCGGCGTGTGCTCGAGCCAGCGGTCGAGTGCGGCTGCGAACTCCTGGCGCTCGGCGTGGATCTCGTCGACGGCACCCGGTCGAAGGTCGATTACGCCGTTGGAGACGCCCAGCCGGCTCATCAGGGGCGCGAACTCGCCGAGCTTCTCGACCGAGGAAACGGTGATGGTCTGGGGACGATGGTTGCGCACGGTGGTGCTGTTGGCCACCAGTTCGTCCCACGAGGGCGCCTGGTCGATCGACACGGTGGCGACGCCGTAGTCGAGCGTGCGGCTGCGACCGAATCCGTACTGCGGGCCTGCGGCGGTCGTCTTGTCGATCGCGCGGTCCGTCACGAAGAGGACCGGCATCTCCGAGCTCTGGAAGGCCGGGTCGACCCGCGCGAAGACCTCTCGGCCTGCGTCGCCGTCCATCACATAGGGTGGAGTGACCATCTCGCGCTTGCAGGCGCCGAGACCCAGCGCGAGAGCGACGAGCGTTGTCAGCGCGGTGAGAACGGTGAGCGTGGCGGGTGCGGTGAGAGCGTCGGATGTGCCGAGCGTGGCGGGTGCGGTGAGCGTGGTGGGCGCAGTCGGCTCGCCGGCGCTGCCGCGTGTCACGGAGTGTGTGGACCGTGCGGAGGTGTGCAACTGAGTTCGAGTGCGTGCCATCGTGTTCCCTGGGGACGAGAGATGTGCGGAAGGGCGGGATCCAGTTGACACGATTGGGGTGGAAGCGTTGGGGGGGGAGGGTGGAGGGTACGAACTCGAGCGGACGCAGCAGGTTGAGAGTTGCCTCGCGGCGCGAGGCCCGCCCGCCCCGGGCCGTGCTGGGTGGACCCGAGGGGAACTGCTCAGTTCATAGGCGCACGAGCACTTGCTCGATGTGGTGAGGTCGCCATCCAGCGAGTGCGTGATGGAGAAAGGTCAGCGTCGGCGTACATGATGCGTCGGCGCCTTGGGCCGCGGCCTCGAGCGCCCTTCGACAGCTGCTGGTCGCCGAAGAGCCCCGAGGGTGAGGAGCGATTGATCACCATGGACGGGCAGGGGGCGCTGATCCGACCGGTGCGCCGCACCTGGACGCGAGCCGGAGTGGAGCCGTGGGAGCGGCAAGCACTACGCCAACGCCGTGCCCGACGAACTCTTCGACAAGGCGGCGGGGAAGGGCGGGGTCTCGAACATTGCGGTCCCGTTCCGATCCGGGGAAAGTGCCCTACCGGGGCGGCCTGCCTGAGGGGCCGTCGACCGGACGACGATGACGAAGAAACAGCGCAACCGGCGAGACATCGTCAAGCGATCCCCGCACGACCGGGCTCGTTCGGACCTGCTCGCGTTCATCGAGGCGCTCGGGATCATGCCGGCGTTTCGCGCGATCCCGAGTTCGCAGTCGGAACGAACCTTCGAGAAGGCATGCTTGCCGCCGGTAGTCACGCTCGACCGCACACTCGCCGGTGACCGCGCCGCGGAGAAGATCGCCGAGCGGCTGCGAACGAGTCTTCGCAGTTCAAAGCTCGTGCTCGAGAAGGCCGTTCACGGTAACGATCTGCCTGTCTCGATGCACTGTGTCTACTCATCGCTCGCCAATCTCGACTTCTTCCTTCGCCGATTCACCGCGAGTCAGCCCGCCCATGCAGGCGGCGCGGAGTGCCTGAGCGTGGTCGAGCGCGTCGTCAGGCAGTCGAGGAACGCGGCGAGTGCGTTCCTCGAGGACATGACGCTCGCGGCGATCATGCCCGAGCAGCGCTTCGAGCACAAGCTCTACGGCGTGCGGATCACGCACATGCGACTCGCGGTCGAAGCGGTGCGACTTGAGCTCCAGCTGTTCAGCGAACGGGCGCGCAAGGAGGACATCGAGTTCGAAGGCGCCAAGCGCCCGGCATGGCAGTGCGGCGGCTTCATTCGCCCGAATGTGATCGACTGGATCGCCTGGAGTCCGAAGGCGCTCGGCGTCTCACGCGATCAGGACGAACCCGACCGCCCGAGGCCGGTCTTCGTGCAGTCGCACGCGATCGGAAACTTCTACGCGCGGCTCGCTGTGCCGCCTTCGCATAACGAGCTTCGCACGCTCATGTTCCAGTCGTTGCTGAAGCCGAGCGTCATCGCGACGCGGCCCGATGGAACGCTGCTCATCGAGTGCAAGTCAGAGGTCGGACGGCTCGGCTACTTCGTCGCGTCGTTCCTCGGCGATCGCTTCCTGATCCACACCTTCCTGTTCCTGACGATGAACGGCACGCCCGAGGCGGCGCGCATCTACGAGCGACTGCATGTGAACCGCAACGCCGTCGAGATGATGAAGCTCGACGATTTGGCGACTTTTGTCATCAGCGATGTGCGCGAGGATCGCAAGCTCGTCGAGGTGCTCTCCGAGTGCGGCTGTGCGCACCTCTTCAAGATCAAGGATCGGCTGCCGTTCGAGGTGCCGGCCCTCATGAAGCAGGCCGACGATCTCCGCAGGATTCTCGGCTGGAGATAGGGCACGCGCACGACTCGACTCCGGTCCGTGGTCAGACGGATGGCCTTGGCTGGAGTTTGCGCGCCGAGTCCGAGGCGATTCGCCATGTCCGCTCCGGATGGGGCGATTGGATTCCGCCCTTGCAAATCTGGAGCGACACTCCATAATTGCAAGAGTGATCCCCCGGCGGCTGCTTCCCACGCTTGATTCGGCTTTGGCTGAGGCCCCGGCGGTGGCGATCCTCGGACCTCGGCAGGTCGGGAAGACCACGCTCGCGCACGAGGTGGCGCGGTCTCGATCCTCCGTCTACCTCGATCTCGAGTCCGAGACCGATCGGGCCAAGCTCGCCGAGCCGGAGCTGTACCTGCCGCAGCATGCGGACAAGCTGGTGATCCTCGACGAGATCCAACGCGCGCCGCAACTCTTTCGCACGCTGCGCGGGCTCATCGATTCCGGAAGGCGGAAGGGGCGGGGGGTGGGCCGTTTCCTCATCCTCGGCTCGGCGTCGATCGATCTCTTGAAGCAGTCGAGCGAGTCGCTCGCGGGTCGCATTCGGTACCTCGAGCTTGCGCCCCTCGATGCGGGTGAGGTGGGGCGAAATCGAGTTGAATCGCTTTGGCTGCGCGGCGGATTCCCCGAGAGCCTGCTCGCGGCATCGGACGCGGCCAGCATGCGCTGGCGCGCAGATTTCATCCGCACCTACCTGGAGCGCGACATCCCGCAGCTTGGACCGCGCATCCCGGCGGAGACGCTGCGTCGATTCTGGACGATGCTCGCGCACCAGCAGGGAGGCCTGCTGAACGCCGCTGCCTTTGCTCGTGCGCTCGCGGTGGACGGCAAGACGATCGCTTCGTACCTCGATCTGCTGGTTGATCTACTCCTCGTGCGCCGGCTCGCTCCATGGCACGGCAACACCCGCAAGCGACTGGTGAAGTCGCCGAAGGTCTATGTCCGCGACAGCGGTCTTGTGCACGCGCTGCTGGGAATCGGCGATCGCGAGGCCTTGCTGGCCCACCCGGTGGCGGGCGAGAGTTGGGAAGGAACGGCCATCGAGTCCTTGATCTCCGCGGCGCCGACCGGCACCGAGGCGAACTTCTTCCGCACGAGCACTGGCGACGAAATCGACCTTCTCCTGAAGCTTCCCGGTCGGCGCAAGCCTTGGGCGATCGAGATCAAGCGAGGTCTCGTGCCCAAGCTGGAGCCGGGCTTTCACACCGCCTGCGATGCCGTGCGACCAGAGCGCCGATTCGTGGTGTACGGCGGCGTCGAGCGCTTCCCGGTCGGCGAGGAAACGGAAGCGGTTTCGCTCGTCGACTTGTGCAAGCAGATTGCAGAGGTGTGAGGGCAGCGTCACGCAACCTGCGAGATTCCCTCGCGTGCGCGCAGCACCAGGCGCAGCGCGCTCGGCAAGAAACGCCTCGAAAGGTCCCGAAGCTCGCTCGCTGCGCAAACGCAACGACCCCGCCCAACTCTGGCCGTTGCCAAAGCTTGCGAGATCGTTCCGCGCATTTCCGTGGAGCGAGCGGCCGCCGGTAGGCGAGCCGCTCGCGCTCAAAGTGGACCCGAGGGGAGTCGAACCTCCCGGCGCCGTGCGGATTCCGCGTGCAAGAGTGCGAGTTGCGCCGAGCGCGCAGCGCAATGCGCAGCGCGGGGTGCAGGGAAGGCGATGCACATTGCGCGGCGCGTGAGCGCCTACGCCTCCGCACCCGCGAGCGCATCGAGGTAGGACCGGTAGGCGTACATGCGATCGCGCTGCTTGCCGCTCGTCTCAGTGAGGATGCCGATCGACTCAAGCAGCTCGATGGCCTTCCGCGTTGGCGGGGCGGTGAGGCCAAGCGCATGCGACGCCTTGGGAACCGAAACCACGGGGCAGGAGGGGAGAAGGTCTAGCAGGCGGATCGCGGCGACGGTCGAGCGCTCATGCGCGGCGACGCGCTCTCGATCCCGTTCGAGCAGTGAGCGCAGCGCTTGAGCGACGCGCACGCCGTCTTCCGCGGCATCGCTGACGCACTCAAGAAAAAAACTCGTCCAGCCCTCCCAGTCGCCCTTCGTTCGCACTGCGGCAAGGCGCTCGTAGTACTCCTGCTGTCGCCGCTTGAGCGCCAGACTCAGATAGAGGATCGGTTCATTGAGCACTCCCCAATGTTCAAGGAGCAGTGTGATCAGCAATCGCCCGATGCGGCCGTTGCCATCGAGGAATGGGTGAATCGTCTCGAACTGCACATGTGCGAGTCCTGCTTTGATGAGCGGCGGAAGCGAGTCTTTCGAGTGGATCCACTTTTCGAGCGAGCCGAGCAAGGAAGCGACTTCGTTTGAAGGAGGCGGCACGAAGCGAGCGTTGCCAGGTCGACTGCCACCGATCCAGTTCTGCGTGCGGCGGATCTCGCCAGGGTTCTTCTCGCCGCCGCGAATGCCGCGCATGAGAATGCGATGCGAACCGCAGAGCAGGCGCGTGCCGATCGGCAGACCTTTGGGGCTCGCAATCTCGCGCCGCGCGAACTCGAGCGCAGCGACATAGTTGCAGACATCGGTGACATCGGGAGGGAACTCGGAGGACGCCGGCACGGAGTCGGCTGTTGGTGCATTTGTCGACGATGATGCATCGGGGCGAATCGCCTCGAAGCGAGCGACATCTTGAAGCGTCGCTTGCGTGCCCTCGATCTGCGATGAGATGACCGCTTCCTTCCGGACGAAGCAGTACAGGAACCAACCGGTGTTCGGCACGGCGGGTCCGGCGATGGCAAGCCTGGCGATTGCTGTCTCGGCAGCGCGGAGCGCATCGGTGAACATCGCGACATCGAGCGCGGGCTTCCTCGGTGGAAGCGGATAAGGCACGAATGCCTTGACCTCTTCGTTGAAGGCTCGAGTCACTCGGTATGTGCCGGTCTGTCGTGGCATGGGCGTGGCAGGGGAGCGCTCGAGTGGCCAGTTCGTTTGAGGAACGAGTGTTTCTCAGCGTGCTACACTAGGTATCGACCGTTTCTTAGTCAAGTCGGGTGAGAATCGATCGGTGCTTAGCGATTCTGGCCACAGGGTGGGGGACCGCCGTAGGCGGGGACCAGCCGTGGGCGGGCTGCCACCGTTGGAGGCCTTGGCAAGCGGTGGGGGCCGTTCCGTCCGTGCGGCGGCAACCACCTCCAGCGACGGCGCAGCCGGACCAATCTGACGCTGACGAATCCGACGAAACCGACACAACCGGCCATCGCACTGCGAGGGGGCGCTCGGAGCAGAGCGCACGCGAGGTTTCGTCAGTGTCAGAACCTGCCACGATCGCCGCGGGTCCTACCACGCCGAAATCGCTTCAGCAGCGCCGTGGGAACAGTCGCAGGGGTAGACAGACTTTCTTTCACCTGTCCGATATAGCCGGCGCGGTCGTCGCCGCTGCAACCAACTGCTCATGACAGCGTCCGCTCCCGTAGGCTCGCACGCGTGACGACCCTTCCGGCCCAGGAATCGGCACCTTCATTTCTGAGCGACCTCGAGTGCAGGCCGGTCGAGTCGACTCTCGGCTCGCGCACCCAGGGGCGACTCGTGCTCGGCCCCGGCACGCACGGCCTCGAAGTACTGGTCGTCGAAACCAGTTCGGCTCCTCTTCCATCGCCCACCGCGATCCGAGCGGCATGGAAGAGCCGCCATCAAGGGAGAGCTGCGCCATTGTTGTTTGTTGCCTCGAATGGAGTCGAGGTCCTGCTCTGCGGCCCCAAGGGTGATGAACCACCGGTCTACGAACGCCTCGACCTCGGCCAAGTGGAGCGCCTCTGCCGCGAGGCTCTTGCTCAATCCGATCGTCACGCCGCCGAGCGATACCTCCGCGACGCGCTACCGGCGCTCGAATCGCCCTTGCCCGGTCTTCGCAACGAGGGACTGCTATCTACCCACGAGTTGCAAGTGGGAGCGAAGCGATTCCGCGAGTGGAAGGACGCGAGCGAGCGCTCCACCCGGTTGCTTGATCTTGAGGGCGACAGGCTGCTCTCAGGACTCGGGTTCAAGGTGCAGCCGATCGACAAGGTCGTCTCTCTGTTGCGGGCAGGTCCAAACGATCAGGCTGTCGCAGTCGCAGTCCTTCTTCGTCAGGGTGAGTCCCCGGACATCCAGAACGATCGCTGCAATGGTCTCTCCCCGATCTCATACGCACTTTCCGTCGCCGATCGCGAACGGGCGCCGTATGTCGTCGTGACGCAAGGCCGCCGCGTGCGCCTGTATCCGGCGAGGATGGGTGTGGGCGTTGGGCGCCGCGGAAGCACGGAGACCTTCATCGAGGCGCACCTTGCCCTGCTGCGGAACGATGACGCAGGCTTTCTGTCGCTGCTGCTCTCGGCCGACGCGCTTCGGCCGGGTGGAACGCTCGAGCGGTTGCTCGCAGAGTCGCAGCGCTTCGCAGGCGAGCTTGCCGCAGGCCTCCGCGAGCGGATCTATGACTCGGTGGTGCCGGCCCTTGCCGAGGGGATCGCGGCAGCGCGACGGCTGCGCAAGCCAACGATCGCCCAACTCGCTGAAACCTACGAGATGGCAATCACTGTCCTCTTTCGCCTGCTGTTCATCGCGTACGCGGAGGACAAGGATCTCCTGCCGTTCAAGCACAGCAGTCTCTACCGCGATCGCTCACTCAAGAAGCGCGCGACCGAGTTGGCGGAGATGGCTCGGAGCGGCACCGACTTCGACGACACCGATTCCCTCTGGCGCGAAGCCGAGATCCTGTTCCGCGCGGTCGAGAAGGGCAAGCCCGAGTGGTCGGTACCGGAGTACGACGGAGGGTTGTTCACAAGCGACCCTGAGCTTTCGCCCGTCGGTGCCGCCCTCGAGAAGATCAAGCTGCCGAACCATGTCTTCGGTCCAGCATTGAGGGACCTGCTGTGCCTCAAGTCGGCCGAAGGCTGGGGGCCGGTCGACTTCCGCTCTCTCAGCGTGCGCGAATTCGGAACCATCTATGAGGGTCTGCTCGAATCGGAACTCTCGCTCGCCGAGGTCGATCTCGCACGTGACAAGGGGGGCATCTACAGACCATGCCGCAAAGGAGAGACGGCGGCGCTCAAGGCTGGGAAGGTCTATCTGCATGACCGCTCCGGCGCGCGGAAGTCGAGCGGGTCGTACTTCACGAAAGATTTCGCGGTCGAGTACCTGCTCGACAATGCACTCGAACCCGCGCTCGAAGAGCACCTTGGCAGACTCGACGGCCTCAAGGATGACGATCTCGCCGCAGCTTCCTTCTTCGACTTCCGCGTGGCTGACATAGCGATGGGATCGGGGCACTTCCTCGTGGCGGCGGTAGATCGAGTCGAGCGTCGGCTGTCGAACTATCTTGCGAAGCGCCCTCTGTCGGGAGTGAGCGCCGAGCTCGTGCGCTTGCGCGAAGCCGCGAGATCAAGTCTGGGCGCTCTCGCCGATCAGGTGGAGCTCGAAGACACGCAGCTCCTGCGGCGTCTGATCGCCAAGCGGTGCATCTATGGAGTGGACCTGAACCCGATCGCCGTGCAACTGGCTCGAGTCTCGATCTGGATTCACACTTTCGTGCCGGGGTTGCCGCTCTCACTGCTCGATCACAACCTCGTCGTGGGAAACTCGCTCGTCGGCATCGCTCGATTCGAGGAGGTGGAGGCGGTTGCTGACATTGGCGAGGGGGAGATGGGCACGCTCGCGCTCTACCGCGACCACTTCACCGACGAGTTGAAGGGAGCCGCCGAGCCGCTCGCTCGACTGGCGAAGGCGGCGGACGCCACGCCCGCAGAGGTTAAGAAGGCGCGCAAGGCGATCGAGGACGCACGCAAGGCCGTCGCGCCCGCCGCCGCACTCTGCGACATTGCGACCGCCGCGCGCATGCGAGGGGAGAAGCTGCCGGTTGCGCTTGAGGGGACGGACAAGGATCGCGCCAAGGCGATCCGCGGACTCCCAGGATCAAAGTCCCATGCCGCGGCGCTGCGCGAGCTCAAGGGCCTGACGCCGTTTCATTTCCCCGTTGCGTTTCCCGAAGTGTTCCTGCGGAGTCGTGCAGGATTCGATGTGATCCTCGGCAACCCTCCGTGGCAGGAGGTGACGGTCGAGGAGCACGCGTTCTGGGCGCGACACGATCCGGGACTGCGCGGCCTCGCGCAGCGAGAGCGGGCGAAGGAGATCGAGCGCTGGCGCCGCACGCGACCTGACCTCACCACCGTGTACGAGCGCGAGGTCGAGCAGATGGAAGTCGTGCGGTTGGCGCTGACAACGGGACCGTACCCGGGCATGGGCACCGGGGACCCGGACCTCTACAAAGGCTTCTCATGGCGCTTCTGGGATCTGGTGGTGCAGCCTGCCGCCATCTCATCGTCGCGAGCCGTCAATGGCGATGCAGCCGCGAGCGCGGACGAAGTGCGCGTGTCTCCTATCGCGGGGGACGCGGGCGGGTGGATCGGTGTGGTCCTGCCTCGATCAGTGTTCAACGCCAAGGGATCGACTGAGCTGAGGCAAGCATTGCTGCGGAATGCAATGCCATTCCGTCTCGCCATGCTTCTCAACACCGGCGGATGGGTGTTCGATGAAGCCGAACATCGCTACACGATCGCCCTTGTTGCGCTTCGTCGCGATGCCGTGTGCGAGCATGTGGATCTGCTTGGGCCATTCCCGAGTCTCCCTCGCTTCCGCGCTGGACTCACTCGCCCGCCGCACCGCCTCGTGCCTGCCGACATCCTCGCTTGGACCGATACGGCATCACTGCCGCTGCTGCCGGCTGAGGACTCGTTCGAGGTGTTCCAACAACTGCGCCGCGCCCCTCGCCTCGACGCCGATCGAACAGGCGAGTGGCGTGCTCGACCCTACGCCGAGCTTCACGCCACCTTCGACAAGCCGCTGATGGATCTCCGGTCGGTGTCCCGTCCGCGCGGCTTCTGGCCCGTGATGAAGGGCGAGTCGTTCGACATCTTCGAGCCCGACCTCGGCGACGATTCTTACTACGCCTGGATCGACCCGAAGAAGCTTGTGCCGGCCTTGATGGACAAGCGCAACGGCGGGCGCCGCAACAAGAAGTCCGTGTGGCATGAGTTCGACGGCAAGCGCCCCGAAGCTTGGTGGCGCGACGAGAAGACGCTGCCGTGCTTCGCTCCGAGGATCGCGTTCCGCGATGTCACGAACCGCACGAATCAGAGGACCCTGATCGCAGCGCTGGTGCCGCCCAAGGTCGGGCTCACGAACAAGGCGCCATACCTTGCCTGGGCACGCGGTGACGTGCGAGATCAGGCCTTTGTTCTTGGCGTTATGTCATCACTGGCGTTCGACTGGTACTGCCGCCGGTTCATCGAGACCGCCGCCAACTTCTTCATCGTGAACCCGCTTCCCGTACCGCGCCCCGCGCGCACGAATCCGGACTGGCGGCGCGTCGTTGAGATCGCAGCGCGCCTGTCGGCGATCGACGATCGCTACAAGGAGTGGGCCGTAGAGGTCGGTGTCGAGTGCGGCCCGGTGCCGGTCGATCGCCGACATGAGTTGCTCTGCAAGCTCGACGCGTGCGTCGCGCGGCTCTACGGTCTCACCGAGCTGCAGCTTCGGCACATCTTCGAAACCTTCCACGAAGGCTGGGGGCCAGGTGCCACAGCCGATCACCACACCCTCGGCGACTACGACGCGCGCCTCCGCCGCACCATGGATCACTTCGAGATGGCCGGCGAGTAGTCGACCCAAGGCGCAACCCGCCGAGCTGACGCCTGCCAAGCTGGCAGTTACAGCGGCCCGCTTCGCCCCTTGCACCCATCGTGGGCCAGTCTCCGTCCACCACCATGGGTAGTGGAGGCCGCGCAGTTATGGCGCGCCAGTTGCCTATCAGTCGGGTTCGCAGGACCGCGACTGGGGGCTTTCGCCGCCACGGCCCGGCAAGGACGGACATCGGAGGTCATGGACATGGCGGCAAGACCACGGGCTCGGAACATCGGCAGCGCAAGTGACTATCTGGAACGCATCTGCGAGCACATCCGGCTCGACCTGCGACGCTATCGAATCGCTGCGAGAGAGTACGAACGGGCCGCTGAATTCCTCTCCGCGGACGCGGCTCTCGAGTCGTTGGATCTTCGGATCATCCCACAGGGTTCGATCAAGACCCGAACCGCAACGCGCCCATTCAGTGCGGAGGGTGACACCGTGCCCTTCGACCTCGATGTGGCGTGCAGCGTGGGAGTCGATCCCATGCGCCGCTCATCGAAGTCCGTCTACGACCTCGTCAAGAGACGGCTCCAGGAGAGCCCTGAGTACAAGAGGCGCCTGAGTGTCGAGCCCAAGTGCCTGCGCCTCGAGTTCGATGAGCACGACTTTCATGTCGACCTGGTGCCCGCCTGCCCGGATCCATCGGACCCCGAACGGACGCGCCTGCTAATCGCTGACAGGTCACTCTGGGATGCCGAGCCGGCACCGATCAAGACTTGGCGGGCAACGGACCCTGTGCGTTTCGCGAATTGGTTTGATGAAAGGGCGCGAGTGCGAGTCCCGGCGGAGACCATGTTCAGCCGCGAGGCGCAGGTCGAAGCGCTCCCCGAGCATGACGAAGTCGTGCTGAGCGCCCCGCTTCGATCCGTCACCGTGCTCCTGAAGCGGCGCAGGGACATCGAGTTCCTCGGGGAGAAGTCGCGACCATCGTCACTGCTGCTTGCGACGCTTGCGGCACGGCACTATCACGGTGAGCCCGAACTGGCGGTTTCTCTCACCGACATCCTTGACGGAATCCTTGGCGACATCGATCGGCAAGGTGGCCGCCTCCTGGCGGTGAAGAGTCAGTTCGATCCTCCAGAGGATCTCACAGCAGCGCTCTCGGATGACGCGAGGGAGAGGCTCGTCAAGATGTTCCGCACCATGAGGGCGACGGTCGGCAGTCTTTCGCAGACCGGAGTCGCGCCACGGAGCGTGCCGGAAGCGCTGACTGCGCTCGCTGGTCGCGCGACAGCGGAATCGGTGTCGAAGTCCGTGCAGCAGGCCATGCAGCGGGCCAATGTCGCAGGCATGCTGGGGGTGGCCAGCGCCGACCAGATGCTCAAGGAGGTGCCGCGAGATGTTCGGGTGCGCGGCGTCGAGCCCGTACGCCCACACGCCTTCCACCGAGACAACTGAGCGAGCATGCCGCGCGCGCTGACAATCCAAGAGCAAGAGCGTTTCATGCTGATGAAGCGCCCCGATGCTCGTGTAGAGCATCGCGAGGTGGGCGGCAGGCAGTTCGTCATCTTCACGCTTCGCCTGCAACCGGCTCCGGCATCATGCAGATACACGGCGAGAATGGCGTACAGCTCCGGGTCGCGCCCGCTCGTCTGGATCATCGAACCGGAGATCGTGACGTCGATTGATGGTGCACCCACGCCGCATCTGAATGGTGATCGCACACTCTGCCTCTTCGACCCTTCGACTGGCGAGTGGGACCACAGCCAGCCGTTCTGCAGGACGATCGTGCCTTGGACTATGCGGTGGTTGTTCCATTACGAACACTGGCTCGGTTTTCGCGAATGGCTCGGAGACGAGCCTGTTTCCCAAGGATCGGTGAACTAGATGATCGATGCAGGACCATCCACCGGCAGAGCTCCGTTCCGGGTGCTATGCATTTCTGGTGGCGGGGCGCGCGGCGTTCTGGCCGCAGCCGCGATCGCGGAGTTGGACAAATCAAGGCGCGTGCGTCTCGGCGCGAGCGCGCCGGCCTTGATCGATCACTTCGACCTTGTGGTCGGCACATCCACGGGGGCACTGATCGCGATCGCACTCGCGTTCCGCACCGAGCCTGAGCGACTCGTGGACTGCTACCGTCGCATGGCCCCAGCACTCTTCCCTCCAAGACTGAAGTGGGTCCGCTTGCTGAAGGCGTTCATCGGGCCAATGTGCCGGTTGGATCGTCTACGAAGCTTTGCCGAGCAGCTGATCGATGCGTCCGCCACGCTCGGCACCGCGTCATGTCCGGTCGTCGTCACTGCGGTCGAGAGAGTGACAGGTCGTCCCGTATGTCTGAAGACTTCCCATCACCCCTCGCTCACTCGCGACGGGTCGATGCTGGCAGTGGAGGCGGCGCTTGCATCTGCTGCGGCGCCGATCGTCTTCGAACCATGCAGTACGCAGGACCACCGGACGCTGCTCGATGGCGGCCTTTGGGCCAACAATCCAGTTCTAGTCGGGCTCATCGAAGCGCGCCACCGTTTCGGCCAGCAACTCGGCTCGATCCGGATCGCGAGCGTGGGAACCGGCAAGTTCCCATTCAAGCGCGGGCCTTGGTACCGACGCCAGAGAAGCGCGCTCGAGTACGTCGGAATCACAGGTGGGAAGATGCTCGAGCTCGTGTGGCGTGGCCAGAGCGAGTTCGCCGTCAATGCCAGCCGCCAACTTCTTGCGGACGGGGCATTGGTCGAGGTTGATGCTGATCTTCCTGCAGCAGGCCGCGGGTGCTACGAAATGACGGACGCTCGCCCCGACACCATGCACGAGTTGGAGGAACTTGGTCGTAGGGCGGGGCAGACGGCGGCTCCGAGTTTCTTCGAGAGGTTTCTCCGCGACGGAGTGGCGGCTCGGCATATATCGAAGTCAGAATCGGAGCCGAACGGAGCGACGGTGGGCGGAGTTTCCGTCGGAGCGCCAGCCGTCGGTACGACGCTCGCAACCGCCCGGTAGCATTCCAAGGTGCCCGAGGCAAGGGACCCGAATCCGATACCTGGCGGTCGACCGCTGTTCATCGATAACCAAGCGGGAAACACGCTGGCGGCGGCGATCACGGCGAGCGTGGCATCGCTCGAGGCAGGTGGCGCTGTCCTTCATGGGCTCGACATCGCGAGTGCGTTCTTTTCTCTCCGCGGATTCGAGATCGTGCATCGGGCGATCGATCGTGTGCCCCGGGTGCGCTTGCTTCTGGGTGCGGAACCAACACCCGAAGCGGGACGACCTCTCCATCGCGCCGGTGACCCTCCAGAGCCCCGATTCACGGAGGCTCAGATCAAGGCTGGCCTGACGGCGGTTGAGCACGGCCTGGCGCGTGACCGTGATCTCCTGCCATTCGATGCGACCAGCGACGCGGCCATCCGCGCCTTGCTCTCGGCGGTCAGCAGCGGACGCTTCGAGGTCCGCCGTTATGAGCGTCAGTTTCTGCACGCTAAGGCATTCCTCTTTCGAGCACCCGATGGCGGGCTGATCTCGGGATCGTCGAACTTCACCGCTGGCGGCCTGCGATCGAACCTGGAACTCAACCTCGGCAACTACGACGCGGCACTTGTGGCGCGCGTTCAACAATGGTTCGACGAGCTCTGGCTGGACTCAGTGCCCTTCGACCTGGCCGCGATCTACGACCGCCTGCTTGCCGAGTTCGAGCCCTACGAGATCTACCTGCGAGTGCTTCTCGCCCTATACGGGCACGAGCTTGGGGATGAGGCGGAGGCGACCACTGGGTCGCCGGAACAGATCCCTGTGACTTCATTTCAGCGCCATGGCGTGTGGCGCACGATGCGGATCATCGAGCGATACGGAGGAGCGCTGGTCAGTGATGGTGTCGGACTCGGCAAGACCTTTCTCGCGGGCGAGATCATTGCTCACTACCGGCGTCGTCGGCAGCGGGTGCTTCTGGTCTGTCCGGCGGCGCTTCGTGACACGACCTGGAAGCGATTCATTGAGAAGTATCAGCTCTTCGTGAAGTGCGTCTCATTCGAAGAGCTGGCAGGGGATAAGCGCCTGAACCCCGAGGCTAATGGCGACAAGATCGGCGACCACCTCGATGAGATCCAGCTCGTCGTCGTGGATGAAGCGCACAACTACCGAAACCCAAGTTCGTCCCACCGCGCGGCGGTGTTGCGAGCGCTCTTGCGAGGGCCACGGCGCGACCTACTGCTTCTCACAGCGACCCCTGTGAACAACTCGCTGTGGGACCTTTATCACCTGATCCGCTTCTTCGTGAAGCAGGACGCAGTGCTCATGGCGCAAGGGGTGCGTTCCATTCGAGACCGATTCAATGCGGCATCTCGCGTGGACCCGTTCAACCTCAACCCCGATGTGCTCTTTCCGATCATCGATGCCGTCACGGTCAAGCGCACTCGCGGGTTCATCAAGAAGCACTACCCGAACGAGCTCATCAAGCTCCCCGATGGCACGACGCAGCAGATCGTGTTTCCAAAACCGATGGCGTCGTCGATCGCCTATGACCTCGAAGCGGCGGCGCCGGGACTGCTCGATGAGATCGAGAACGCGCTGATGCCTGCCCACGGCGCGCCGAGCCTCACGATGGCCCGATACAAGCCGGAGGTCTATTCCAAGGGAAGTGCTGCGCCGATCCCAGATCCCGCGATCGTGGGCCTGCTTCGATCGGGATTGCTCAAGCGCTTCGAGTCGAGCGCCCATGCGTTTCTCAGGACCTGTGATCTCATGATCCGAGAGCATGAGCTCTTCCTGAAAGCGCTCGATCAAGGGACCGTGCTGTTCAAGGACTCCGTCAAGGAGGCCGCAGCGTCCGATGACGACGACGACGCGATCGACGATCTCATTCGCGACGCCGATCACGCGGAGCCGGCCGCGATGTTCGATGTGGCTTCTTTGCGGCGCGATGTGGCAGCGGATCTCTCCCAGCTTCAGTCGTTCAAGCGCCGTGCCGCGAAGATCGAGCGACGCAACGATCCGAAACTCGCGGCGCTGATTGAGGAGCTGAAGCGCATTGTCAAGGCAGCAAGGGATGACGCCGCGAGCGACGAAGAAGAACGGCGCAATCGGAAGGTGCTGATCTTTTCCAGCTTTGCGGACACCGTCGAATGGGTTGAGGAGCACCTTCGGCGGATCGTGGAGCAAGTGCCCGCGCTTCGCGCGTATGCGGGTCGCGTCGTCTTCGTGACTGGTGACCGATCAGGTCCGCAGGTGAGCCGAGACCAAGCCGTTCGGGGATTTGCGCCGGAGTCGGCGACTCTTGCTGGCGCCGGGGACGACAACTTCGACATCCTCGTCACGACCGATGTCCTGGCCGAGGGCATGAATCTTCAGCAGTGCAGGAACATCGTCAACTACGACCTTCCTTGGAATCCAATGCGCCTTGTGCAGAGGCATGGCCGCATTGATCGCATCGGTAGTCATCACTCTCGCGTCTTCCTGCGGACCTTCTTCCCCGATCGGCAGCTCGATCGTCTTCTCCGCCTCGAGCAGCGCGTACGACACAAGCTGGCGCAAGCAGCGGCGTCCATCGGAGTTGAGACGACGCCGATTCTCCTGGGTGCTGAGTCCGATCGGTCGTTCGCAGAGACGGTAGAGGAGATCAGCAAACTGCGACTGGGCGACGCGGCGATTTACGAGGCCGGTGGAACTAAGGGTGCGGCACAAACTGGCGAGGAGTACCGGCAGGAGTTGAGGCGCGCGCTGGAGCGCATGGGAGACCAAATTCGGTCGCTCCCGTGGAAGGCGGGTTCTGGCATCGCGCGTGGGAAGGTGCGGGGCCATGTGTTCTGCGGCGTCGTGGAGCGAGCAGATGGCACATCGCGTGTGATGCTGCGATTCGTGCCGTTTGGTGACCCGGCAGCGCCGCTTGAGAAGGAGCTTGGCACTTGCCTGCGCCTCATTGAGTGCACTGATCACACTCCGCGACACATGCCCGATGACCTCCGATTCGGAGCGGCCGATTCGTGGTCGCGCGCGCAGCAGGACATGCACCGCGAGTGGATGTATGAGACGGATCCCGCGAATCTTCAGCCGAGGGTCCCACCTGTCAACGCGCGGGCCGCTGCGTTTCTCAAGGCGAATTCGGCGGGGATGGATCAGAGCGAAATGGAGCAGGTCGCCGACGCCCTTGAGGCCCCGTGTGCCGTGAGAGAACAGCAGGCCCTTCGTGAGGTTCTGGATCGACCGGGACTCGATGCGAGTGCGCGGGTGCGTGAGCTCGTGCGAGTGGTGAAGGAGCTCGGCTTGGAAGCCTCGACGCCACCGATGCCACTACCGCCAATCGATCGCGACGATGTCCGGCTGCTGTGCTGGATGGCGGTCGATTCAGAGCCGTGACACTCCGGCACTCTGAGAAGGAACGCGATCCATGCCCATCTTCCGGCTTACCAAGGACTCTCTGGACGCCCTGCCCGAGACTGCGTTCCGTACCCAGGGCATCAAAGAGCGCGCTGACCTCCAGCGGCTGCTCCGAGCAAACATCGGCGCGGTCGCGGCGGATGTGCTCGTGATCGCCGAGGAGTTCGCGGAGTGGGAGGACTCGAGGCGCCGGATCGATCTTCTGGGCGTTGACAAGGACGCCAACCTTGTCGTGATCGAACTGAAGCGCGACGACGGGGGCCACATGGAGCTTCAGGCAATCCGATACGCCGCGATGGTCTCGACGATGACCTTCGCGCGCGCAGCGGAGGTCTTCCAGGCGCACCTCGACAAGATCGGAGGTGGCAGCGACGCGCGCGCGCTGCTGCTTGAGTTCCTCGGGTGGGATGAGCCTCGCGACAAAGACTTCGCCCGAGATGTGCGCATCGTGCTCGTCTCCGCAGACTTTTCCAAGGAACTCACGACCAGCGTCCTATGGCTGAACGAGCGCGATCTGGACATCCGATGCGTTCGACTCAAGCCCTATGCGCACGGCAACGACACGATCATCGATGTCCAGCAGGTGGTGCCGCTGCCGGAGGCCGAGGAGTACACGATTCAGCTGCGCCGGAAGGAGCATGCGGTCCGCGCCGACGACGATGAGAAGTCGCTGGCGCACCAGGCATTCTGGACGCAACTTCTCGCGCTGGCGGCGGAGGCGACGCCACGATTCGCCAAGTTGACGCCGAGCCGGGCTCATTGGCTGGCGGGCGGTACAGGATTCAGCGCGCTCAGACTCGTCTACCTGATCCTGAGGGACTCCGCCGGTGCCGAGCTCTACATCGATGGGCGCGCCGACAGCTACGCCTGGAACAAGGCGGCCTTCGACTACCTGCATGGTCGGCGCGACGAGATTGAGCGGGCGTACGGCGGTCCGCTGAACTGGCAACGCATCGACGAGCGCCGTGCATGCCGCATCAGTGATGACACCATCAAAGGCGGGCTTCGAAGTCCTCGCGAAGAGTGGCCCGAGATCGCGAAGCGAATGGTGAACGCCATGCAGCGCCTTGAGAAGGCGCTGTTGCCGCATCTCGCCGCCGCCGCCGAGCACGCCGCGCGGGCTGTGCCATGACGTCCTTGCCCGCCCATCTCGACCCCCTCGACCGCGCCATCGTCGAACTGCTGCGCTCGATGCCGCCCACTTGGCGCGAGCACGACTCGGGCTCGCTGCCGAGCACCGAGGAGGAAGCGCTGCGCCTGCTCACACTCGCAGGATTCGTCGAGCGCCGCGCGTGGCTCGAGGTGCGCATGGAAGGCGAGCGCGAGGTGGTGGAGATGACCATCGTGGCTTCCGGCGAAGGCCATACGCCGCTTCTCTGGAAGCACATTTCAAGACTGGTGCCGAACTGGATGGACGCCACCGGCCGCACGCGCGGGCGCGTGTCGCTTGCCATCGACCGCGTGCAGCTCCGCGTGAGTGAGCGGGGGGAACGAGCGCGACAGGAACTCACTGGCGAAGCGCCCGGCAGTCCGTCGAGTGTGGTCGTGTTCGTGCGCCGGCAGGGGATCCATGCCAATCGAGGACCCGTGCCGCCAACACTGCGAGTGGAGCGGTGCCGCGTGACCGCAGAGCCCGTCGGTGCCCAGGGCGGCGCATCAAGCGGCGCTCACGCCGCGGCCTCCGCGCACGCCAGCGTCGGCGACATCGTCATCAACAACAAGATCGAGATCGACCTCGATGTGCTCGCCGAGAAGGTGGCGGGGAAGATGGGAGGAGCGGTCCCATCGCAGGGACACCACGGTGCGGGAGCCGCAGCGGCGCCGCCATCCGGCCCTGTGCCGGAACCCAAGCCCGCGCAGATGGCGGGGCAGCCCGCGCCCCCGCCAATGCCCCCGGCAGTCGAACTCGCCGGCGCCTCGCTCGAGTGGGTGCGACGCGTGCGCGACTACCTTCTCCCGCCGGCCGGATCGAAGGAGCGCTACAACCGGCAGCAGTGGGAGCACATCCGCGAGCACGACAGCGAGATCTACAAGCCCGACAAGAACGGCCGCTCCACGGTGCCCAACTTCGACACATGGTCGCGCTATGTCCGGCAGTACCTCAAGTTCATGGACGGCCCCGTGAATCACCCGCGCCGCGGGCGCACGGGACGCAGCCTGGCACGCCCCGAGGAGCTTTGGGATCGGTGACGCGCGGATGATCTGAGGCCCATCTGGATTCCGCGAAATCATCCGCAGCCGTCCACGGCCCAGTAGAGCCATCCGCGCTCGAATCCGCCCCTCCGTTTCCGAAGGGGCATGGAATATCCAATCTCTGGCGGAACCGCTCCGCGCGACCCGCGTCGCGAGCACGGGGGCAACGAACACAACTCGGCAAGCTGTTCTGACACTGAGAGTCGACCGCCGCTTGGGCTTATTGCCACGGACGAGCTGGCGCGGCTGCTTCAGATCACGCCCGACACCGTCCTTCGATGGACGCGTCGCGGTCGCATTCCCTGCGTTCGTGTCGGCAAGCGGACGCTGCGGTTCGATGCTGACGCGGTGCTCGTGGCGCTGGCCACCGGCGGCCACGGGGGAGGTGCCGCGTGAACACGAGATCATGGACGGCGGCGGCACGCGCCATGTGCCTGGGCGAGACGGCGCCGGCGGCGGACGGTGCCAGCGGGGACCCGGTCGCGCCGCTCCTCACCTACATGCAAGCGGCCAAGGTGCTCGGCGTGACCGAGCGCACGATCTGGGCACTGGTGAATCGTGGTTCGTTGCTGGCAGTTCGCTTCGGTCGCAGTGTGCGGATCGACCCCGTTGACCTGCGGGCGTTCATCGATCGTGCGAAGCGGGGAGGTGCGGCGTGAGCGCGTCTTCCTCGGAATCCGTCGATCGCGTGCTCACTGGTCTTCGCGCACACGGGCTCACGCCGAAGCCCTGTGGCGCCGGCTGGTCCTGCCGATGTCCGGCACACGAGGACCGCTCGCCGTCGCTCTCGATTGGAATCGGCGCCGATGGCCGCGCGCTCCTCACCTGTCACGCGGGCTGCTCGACGGAGTCCGTCGTTGCCGCCATCGGGCTGACCATGCGTGATCTGGTGCCCGGCAGCGCGGGACTCGCCGCCACACCGCGTCGCGCGCCGCGCGGCAGCGCCGCTCTTACCAGCTCAAGCAACGACGCATCTCTCCACGTGGCTACCAGTCCTGACGAGCTCATCGCCACCTTCGAACGCAAGAACGGACCAGCATCCGGTCGCTGGATCTACCGCGACTCGCGCGGTGAGCCGGTCGGCGTAATCGTGCGCTGGGACAAGCCCCCGGCGCCCGGCGCTCCGCCAGGCGCCAAGCTCGCGAAGACCATCCTTCCCTTCTCGCTGATCGACGGGCAATGGGTCAACAAGGCCATGCCCGCGCCGCGTCCGCTCTGGAACCTGCCCGAGCTGCTCGCGCTGCCGTCGGAAGCATGGGTCTATGTCTGCGAGGGCGAGAAGTCTGCGCACGCAGCGAGGGCGATCGGATTCGTGGCAACCTGCTCCGCAGGCGGTTCGGGAGCGCCCACGCAATCCGACTGGTCTCCGCTCCGCGACAAGGTCGTGGTCATCCTTCCCGACAACGACGAGCCCGGCGAGGAGTACGCCGACGCGGTGGCCGCGCTCTGCCGTGCTGCGGGTGCCAAGGAAGTTCGAGTGCTGCGCCTCTGCGAGCATTGGCCGCAGCTCCCCGAGGCGGGCGACATCGTCGATGTGCTCGAGCTCGTAGGCGGAGACGCGGATAGCGTGCACGAGCGAATCGATGAGATCGCCGTCGCCACGACCCCCGAGCGCGCGGTGAATCGCGGTCACTCGAACATCCCGCGCTACCGGCCCTTTCCCGTCGACGCGCTTCCCGATCCGCTTCGAGCATTTGTGTCGGAGGGCGCCGCGGCCATCGGCTGCGATGCGTCGTTCATCGCGCTGCCGCTCCTTTCCTCGCTCGCCGGCGCCGTCGGAAACACGCGCCGCATTCAGCTCAAGCGCGGATGGTCGGAACCGGCGGTGATCTGGACCGCGATCATCGGCGAGAGCGGCACGCAGAAGTCGCCTGCGTTCCGCTACTCGCTGCGGCCCGCGCACGCGCGGCAGCATCGGCAGATGAAGGAGCACGGCGAGGCGATGAAGCAGTGGGAGGCCGAAACGAAACTCCACGAGATCGCGCTCGCCAAGTGGAAGAAGGAAGCAACGAGTGCTAAGCGGCGAAGTTCCGACGCTGACGGCGCCGCCGACGCGGACGCCGGCGCCGACGCGGACGGGGAACTCCGCGACGCGGACCATCTCGCTGCGGGTCTGTCCACTGTGCAAGCACGCGCCGCGGAATCGTCCACCGCGCAGCCGCCCGCCTCGCCCGAGCGACCGATCTGCCCGCGCACCTGGATCGAGGATTGCACCACCGAGGCGCTCGCCACGCTCCTCCAGGAGAACCCGCGCGGACTGCTCACGCTCCGCGGCGAGCTCTCCGGCTGGTTCAGCTTCGGCCAATACAAGAACGGCGGTGGCGCCGACGATGTCGCGCGCTGGCTCCAGATGTTCGACGCCGATCCGCTCATCGTCGATCGCAAGACGAGCGGGACGACCTATGTGCCCAACGCAGCGGTCGCGCTTGCGGGCGGCGTTCAACCGGCGATCTTGCATCGGGCTCTCGGAGAGCAGCACCGCCAGAACGGTCTGCTCGCGCGATTGCTGCTTGCGTATCCGCCGCGACGCGCCAAGCGATGGAGCGAGGCGGAGGTCGATCCGTTCGTCGAGAACGCGGTGACGCTTCTCTTCGACCGTCTCTACGAGCTTGAGGCCGACCGCACGGTCGATGGAGATGCCGAGCCTCGGCAGCTGCGACTCGACGCGCTGGCGAAGCAGGCGTGGGTCGACTTCGTGAACGAGCACGGGGAGGAGCAGCTCACGCTGGTCGGCGACGAGGCGGCGGCATGGAGCAAGCTCGAGGGGTACGCGGCGCGGCTGGCCCTCCTGGTGCACTTGGTTCGCGCGGCGGTGGAGGACGCGACGCTCTCCAATCCGGAGATCGTCGACGCGGCGAGCATTGCATCGGGTGTTCGCATGTCGCGCTGGTTCGCGGCCGAGGCGCGGCGCGTCTACGCGATGCTCGCGGCGGACGAGACGGAGCAGGAGGAGCAACGCCTGGTCGATCTGCTCGCGCGACAAGGGAAGTCCGTGAGTCCGCGCGAGTGGCAGCGGATTCGATCGCTCGACACGGTGCGCGAGGCGCGGGCGGAGTTGGACCGCATGGCAGCGGCAGGGATTGGCGAGTGGCATCGCGCGCCGCCTGGGCCAAAGGGTGGCCAACCCACGGCGCGCTTCGTGCTGTCTGGCTGCCCGGCCAGTTCCGACGGAACTTCGCCCACGGCCCAACACGGTGGCCCTGTGGCGGCGGGGGCGGCCAATGGCGCCGTCCCTGCCGAGGTTCCGTCAGTTCCGTCAGTGTCGGACGCGGGGGCCCAGTCGCGCTCGGCAACTACCGCCACTGCGACTTGAGTTCCGCGCGATCAGTCGGCTGAGTGTGGCCAAGGTCCGGCCGATCCGGCGCGGATTGCAAGGAAGCGAGTGTGCGCCCGGAGGGCGCTACGGAGCGATCAGATTGGCAAGCATCACCACGCGATCAAACGGCAGCCGCTTCATCTCCTTTCGATCCGCTTCTGGATCGATGCGGCACATCACCCTCGGCCAAGTGCCGAAGCGATACGCCGACGCACTCAAGGTGCGAGTCGAGGACCTAGTCACCGCGTCGCTCGTGCGTCATCCGCCAAGTGACGAAACCGCGAGATGGCTCGCTGGCATCGACGACCGCCTCTACGACAAGCTCGTCGCGGTCGACCTCGCGGCGCCGCGGCGCGGGACCACGCTCGAAGAGCAGGTGGAGCGATACATCGCCGAGCGCGAGGATCAACGCAAGCTCGGCAGCCTGAAGAAGCTGCGGCAGACGGCCATCAAGCTCGCCGCGTTCTTCGATCCGAAGACGGCGATTCGGAAGATCACGCCGGAGGATGCGACCGCGTGGCGGAAGTGGCTCAAGGAGCTCGACCTCTCCGAGGCGACCGTTCGCACCCACTGCGGCAATGTGAAGTCGATCGTGGCCGACGCGGTGCGTCGTGGCGCCGTTGAGGCCAACCCGTTCGCCGCGCTTGCGTCGGGAGTGACGGCCAGCAACTATCGCCGCTACATCACGCCGGAAGAGATCGCACGCGTAATCGACGCGTGCCCCGACGACGAGTGGCGACTTCTCTTCGGCCTCGCGCGATACGCGGGCCTTCGCGTGGCCAGCGAGTCGCACATCCTGACCTGGGCGCATGTCGACTTCGATCGCGGCCGACTCACAGTGCGCAGCCCGAAGACGGAGCGCTGGGCCGGTCACGGCGAGCGCGTGGTGCCGATCACGGCGCCGCTCATGGCACTGCTGCAGGCGCGATTCGAGTCGTGCCCCGAAGGCGAGGAGCGACTCATAGCCATGCGCGGCAAGGGCGCGTTGATTCGACCGGTGCGTCGGATCTGTGCACGGGCTGGAGTGGAGCCGTGGCAGCGACTCTGGCAGACGCTGCGATCGAGCTGCGAGAAGGAGTGGGCGATGCGCTTCCCGCAGTTCGCGGTGAGCAAGTGGATCGGCCACAGTATCGAGGTGAGCGGCCGCCACTACGCCAACGCCGTCCCCGACGAGCTCTTCGACAAGGCGGTGGGGGGCAGAGCCGAGCGCCAGCCGCAAGGGCTCGCGGCGGGTCCCGCTACTTCGAGTCCGAGTCCGCGTCGGTAGGTTCAGGCGGACCCGGCTCCACGGCCGGCGCCGCCGCCTTCCTCGCCATGATTTCAGCGATCGCCGGAAGACTGACCGGCGCGAACTCATTGCGATCAACGCCGACATCCCACGAGAGGCGCCCGGCGTCATCCGGCAGCTTCCCATGACTGTGACCGAAGAGATGCCACGAGCCGCGATGAGACGCATCCCAGACGCGCATCGCGTAGTGGCAGAGGACGATCAGCTGAGCGCTCCCGCGGAGTTGCACCTTGATGCGCAGCAGCGAGTGGACTCCGCTGAAGAGTGATGCGAACGCGGGCTTCACGGAACCGTCGAGGGTCTGTGGATCGTGATTGCCGAGGAGCAGCACGATCTTCCGGCAGCGGATCTTCGCCCGGTACTCCTCAGGCGATGTCGTTCGGAAGGCGAAGTCGCCGAGGTGATACAGCGTGTCCTCTGGGGACACGCGGTCGTTGATATTGCGGAGCAGCTTCTCGTCCATCTCCGCGACCGACGCGAACGGGCGATTGCAGTGCCGGATGATGTTCGAGTGGCCGAAGTGCGTGTCTGCGGTGAACCAGATCGCCATTGCTCGTCTCCAGGTCGGGCAATGATCCTCGCTCCGCGCCAGTTTTAGAAAAAGTATGGTACTTTTTCTAAACACCCGATCTAGGCTTCGGGGCCCTCATGACATCGGTCAAGCAGAAGATCCTCGCTCGAATCCGGCGGCTGGAGCCTCGCGCGGTCTTTACGCCCAAGGACCTCCTTGACATTGCACCTCGCGGCTCAGTGGACGTCGCCCTCAAGGCGCTGACTGCGGATGGCACCATCCGCCGAGTCGGCCGTGGGCTTTACGACATCCCGCGCGAGAGTCGGCTCGTCGGCGGACAGTCACCCGCCAGCCTCGACCAGATCGCACGCGCCATCGCCCGGCGCCATCGATGGACGATCATCCCGCACGGACCTCTTGCGGCCAATCTTTGGGGGCTCTCGACGCAGGTACCGGCTCGCACCGTGTACATCTCCAGCGGACCATCGAAGAGCTTCGACTTCGGCAAACAGCGAATCGAGTTCAGACATGCGAGCCCAAAGGAGACGGCGGTGGAGTCCGAGCGCGCTGGCGCGATCATTCAAGCCCTCCGTGACTTCGGTCGTCGACGGGTCGACGATGAACTGATTGCGCGCCTACGGAGCCGTCTCAGCGCGAAGGACAAGCGAGATCTGCTCCGCGATGCGCGGCACTCGGCGGACTGGATCTACCAGGTCGCGCAACGCGTCGTCGCGGCTGAGAGGGACACTCCTACTCAGAATCGCCGGGGTTCCAAGGGCGTGGATGAGGCTCGTCCGATGAGCGACAATGCACCCCACGATCGGAGGAAGCGTTGACGAGGGTTCAGGTCAGACGAGAGCTGCTTGAGTGGGCGAGCGAACGGGCTGGAAAGTCCATCGATGCGCTCGCGCAGAAGTTCCATGCGCTCGATCGCTGGCTGACGGGAGAGACTGGCCCGACGGTCAAGCAGCTCGAGGATTTCGCGAAGGCGACCCGGACGCCGTTCGGGTACTTCTTCCTCGAGCGTCCGCCGGTCGAAGAGACTCCCATTCCCGACTTCCGTACTGTCGGCAGCGAGCGTGTTGGACACCTCTCGCCCGATCTGCTCGACACGATTTACCTGTGCCAGCAGCGTCAGGATTGGTACCGGCAATCGGCGCTGCTTCAGGGCGATGAGCCTCTCGGCTTCGTTGGGTCGGCGTCCGCCGACAGCGACATCGTGTCGACGGCTGCGGAGATCCGCAGAGCGATCGGTTTCGATCTAGACGGTCGCAAAGAGGCTCGGACCTTCGAGGACGCGCTTCGGTTGATGCTGGATGCGGCCGACCACGCAGGCGTTCTGGTCATGGTCAGTGGCGTTGTGGGTCACAACACCCATCGCAAACTCGACACGGCTGAGTTCCGAGGATTCGTGCTCGCTGACGATCTGGCCCCGCTCATCTTCATCAACGGCACCGACACCAAGTCGGGGCAGATGTTCACGCTCGCGCACGAACTCGCGCATCTCTGGATCGGCGCATCCGGATTGTTCGATTCGACGCCCGCGACTCCTCCTCCACCGCACGCTGCCGGCGAGAAGTGGTGCAACGCGGTGGCCGCTGAGGTGCTCGTGCCGCTCGAGGACTTCCGGCGCAACTATCGGCGCACCGCGGAAGCGAACGACGAGATGCGGCGCCTCGGTCGCCACTACAAGGTGAGCACGCTCGTGATTCTTCGGCGCATGCTCGATGCCGGAGGGCTGACGAGGGGCGAATTCCAATCCGAGTTCGATGAGGAACTGGAGCGACTGAAGGCCGTGCTGGCGAAGCAGCGCCAATCGGGCGGTGGTGACTACTACCTGACCACCAAGGCGCGGGTGAGCGAGCGATTCGCGCGCGCCGTCCTCGCTGCCACTTGGGAGGGACGATCGACCTTCACTGAGGCATTCCGCCTTCTCGGTTGCCGCAACGTCAGCACGCTCGAGCGGCTCGGGGCTGAGCTGGGCATGACCGATTACCTGCGCGGCGGGGCCGTCTGATGGCCTATCTGCTCGACACGGGGCCATTCGTTGACGCGAAGCGCCGCTTCTACGGCATGGACTTCTGTCCGGGGTACTGGCACTGGCTCGAGCGCGAGGCGCGCAACGGGTCCCTGCGATCGATCGAGCGCGTGGCGGACGAGATCAGTGCGCAGCAGGACGACTTGAGCGCCTGGGCCGCCACTTTGCCGAAGGGGTTCTTCCTTCGCCCGGACGAAAAGTTCAGCGCCGCCTACCAGCGAGTCAGTCAGTGGGCGATCTCGTCAGGATTCCAAGCTGCGGCACTCAGCGAATTCTTCGATGTCGCGGATTCCTATCTCGTCGCCCAGGCCCTTGCAGGGGGTCACATCGTGGTGACGCTCGAGAAACCTGCGACCTCGCCCAGCAAGAAGAAGATCAAGGTGCCTGATGCCTGCGCTGGGGTCGGCGTCAAGTGCATCACGCTGTTCTCACTCATGCAGCAACTTCACATGAGGCTGATGCTCGAGGCCAGCGCTAGCGGCGGCACGTGAACGCGCGCAGCGCCAGGCGCAGCGCGTTGCGCTCGAAACGGCCAGAAAGGTCCGGAAGCTCGCGCGGTGCGGCGCAGCAACGACCGCGCCCAACTCTGGCCGTTGCCAAAGTTTGCGAGGTCGTTCCGCTTAATGCGGATGCTTGAAGGAATGGACCCGAGGGGAGTCGAACCCCTGTGCCGCACAAGCGTCAATTCGCCTCTACGCGCGTATCCGCCGTTGATTGTCGAGCCACCGATGGCCGGCAGAAGCCGCGGTGGTACCAAGACAGACGATGTGTCACTCGGGCGAGCCTGTCAGTCGCTTCGAGCCTGCCCGATGTTTACGGAACTTCACCTCATCGGGCGTCAGGCGGGTTCCGTGCAACCAGTATTAGGCTGCGAGTGCGTACTGCGTGTTGGCAGTCGTTGTTGTGCATGCTTTTATCGTGGCCAGCATGCTCCACGGCGCGCCACGAAAGGACGGGATTGTCCGGTCGAAGCCAGTTCGGGCCCAGTTGTCAAAGACGGCGAAGTATAGCCGCGCGCGGCACGACGACCGCTACGCAGACTTCTCCGCGGCGCTCGCGGCCGCGGGATCCGTCGACGCCGACGGATCGCACGCCGGCGGCGCAACCGGCATCACCCCCGACACCTTCAGTCGATTGTGCGCGTTCAGCGCCGCCACCTTGTAGCACTCGGCGAAGGTGGGGTAGTTGAACACCGTCTGCATGAAGTACTCCAGGCCGCCGCCGAGCCGCAGCACCGCCTGCCCGATGTGGATCAGCTCCGTCGCCTGCGTGCCGATGCAATGCGCGCCCAGCAGCTGCCGCGAATCGCGATGGAAGATGAGCTTGAGCAGTCCGCCGTCGTCGCCGCTGATGAGTCCGCGCGCAATCTCGCCGTAGCGTGAGACGCCGATCTCGTACGGCACGCACTCCCTGGTGAGCTGCTCCTCCGTGGCGCCGACCATCGAGATCTCGGGAATCGCATAGATGCCGTACGGATACCAGTTGCCCATCGGCTGCACTGGCTCGCCGAACATGTGGCACGCGGCGAGTCGGCCCTGTTCGTAGCTCGTGGCCGCGAGTCCCGGGAAGCCGATGACATCGCCTGCGGCGTAGATGTTCGGCGTGGTCGTCTGGAAGTAGTCATCGACCTTGATGCGGCCCCGATCGTCGGGCGCGATGCCGACCGTCTCGAGGTCAAGGTTCTCGACATTCCCGGTGCGCCCTGCCGAGATGAGGATCACATCCGAGACGATTCGCTTGCCGCTCTTCGTGACGACGGCACCGCGGCGCGGCGAGCCGTCGAGCACCTCCACCGTCTCCACTTCCTCGTTCATCCGGAAGGTGACGCGCAGCGAGCGGAGCTGATGCATCAGCTCGTCGGTCAACTCGCGGTCGACGAACGAGAGCGGACGGTCCACCTTGTCCACCATGGTCACGAGCACGCCGGCGGCGGCGAACATCGATGCGTACTCGACGCCGATCACGCCCGCGCCCATCACGGTCATGGAATGCGGCAGCTCGCGCATGTCGAGGATGTTGTCGCCTGAGAAGATCGTCTCGCCGTCGCACCGGACGCCCTTGGGAAGGATGGCGCGGCTGCCCGTGGCGATGAGCGCATGCCCGGCGCGGACGACGCGCGTGGCGTCGGCGGCCTCCACGCGGAGCGTGTTCGCGTCGATGAACGCCGCCATGCCCGGGATGACGGCGACATCGTTGCGATCGAGCTGCGAACGGATCGTGGTCGACTCCGTCTCCTTGACTTCCTGCACTCGCGCAATGAGCTGCGCCATGGTCGGCCGCACGCGCTGGATGTTCGTGGAGTGAATGGAGCGCACGGCCGAATCCCGCGTGGCGCTGCGAACGGCTTCGCGGAAGGTCTTGCTCGGGATGGTGCCGGTTCGCAGGCACGATCCGCCGATGAGCGCCGACTTCTCGACGATCGCGGCGTGCTTGCCGAGCTTTGCGGCTTGAATGGCGCAACGAACCGCGGCCGGGCCGCTGCCGATGCAGACGAGGTCGTATTCGGCGAAAACGCTCATGGTCGGTTCCGAGGATATCGGCGCGGCCGCTTGCGATCCGTCCGCGGACCATCGAGAATCCTGCGATGTCGGCAAAGATTCGCGTGCTCTTCATCTGCCTCGGCAACATCTGCCGCAGTCCGATGGCCGAAGGCGTGTTCCTGCACCGGATCCGCGAGCGAGGTCTGGATGCGATGATCGAGGTGAACAGCGCAGGCCTGGGCTCCTGGCATGCGGGGGAGCTGCCGGACGAGCGAACGCGGACGGTCGCATCGAAGCATGGTGTGCGGCTGCCGTCGCGTGCTCGCAAGGTCGAACCCGAGGAGTTCGAACGCACGCACTGGATCGTCTGCATGGACGAGCAGAATCGTCGCGGACTGGAGCGGCTCGGCGCGCCGCACGATCGCGTACGACTGCTCAAGGCATTCGCGCCGCGCCCGATCGGTCGCTCGCTCGAGGTGGACGATCCGTATCAGGAGGGGCCGGAGGCGTTCGACCGGATGTACATCGAGATCTCCGAGGCCGTGGAGCACATGATCGACCATCTGGTGGAGGCGCATGCGCTGGCACCCGCGCCGCGCGGGCAGGGCGGGCGTCGTGGAGCTTGATCCCTCGCAGCTTCCTGCGAGCGAGCGCTACAAGCTGCTCATCGGCGCCATCGTGCCGCGGCCGATCGCGGTGGTCGGCACCGCGGCCGCCGACGGTTCGAGCGTGAATCTCGCGCCGTTCAGCTTCTTCGCGGGCGCCGGAAGCGAGCCCATGGCGCTGCTCTTCTGCCCGGCCAACGACGAGCGCGGCGCCGAAAAGGACACGCTGCGGAATGCGAAGCCGCTCGCCGAGGGCGGCGCCGGCGAATTCACCGTGAGCGTGGCGGCGGCGCCGATCATCCGGCAAGTCGTCGCGGCCGCGGAGAGCCTGCCCTACGGCGCGAGCGAGTTCGATCTTGCGGGTCTGACGCCCCAACAGGGTCGCATCGTGCGTGCGCCGTTCGTGCGAGAGAGTCCCGTGGCCTTCGAGTGCCGAACGCGGCAGGTGGTGCGGCTCGGGCCGGGGCTTCCCAATGCCGGGAACATCGTGATCGGCGAGGTCCTGCGCGTGCATGTGCGCGACGACCTCATCGATGAACGGCGCCGGATCGATCCCGCGAAGCTTGACGCGATCGGACGCATGGGCGGCTTCGGCTACTGCACCACGCGCGATCGCTTCGAGCTGCCGTGGGGCGCCGCCGCGCTGCGTTCCTAGATGTGCTCGGGGAAGTCGAAGCGAAGCAGCTCCGCCAGGATCTTGCCTCCCCAGCGATAGACATTGTTCCGCTCCACATGCTCGCGCATGCGCCGCATGCGGCGCGTCCGCTCCTCCACCGGCATCGACAGCGCCGCGTGCATCGCCTCGGCGATCTCGTGGATCGCGAAGGGATTGACCTGGAGCGCGTCGGCGAGTTCCCGCGCCGCCCCGGTGAACTGGCTGAGCACCAGCACGCCGTCCTCGTCGACGCGATCGGCGATGAACTCCTTCGCCACGAGGTTCATGCCGTCATGCAGGCTCGTCACCGCCGCGAAGCGGCAGAGCCGATGCAGCGCGGCCATGTTCACATGGTCGTGGTTCTCCTTGAAGAGCACGATGGGCCGCCAGTGGCCGTCCCGCCACTCGAAGTTGATCTCCTCGACGAGGCGATCGATCTCATCCTCGACGCGCTGATACGCCGGAATGTGGCTTCGACTCGGTACCGCCACCTGCACGAAGACGAAGCGCGAGCGCCACTCGGGATGGTCGTGCAGCAGACGGTCCACGGCGCGAAGCCGCTGCGGGATCCCCTTGGTGTAGTCGAGCCGGTCGATGCCCACACCGATGAACTGCGCGCGGCTGCCGAGGCGGCGCTGCCACGACTCCATCGCCTCCGTCACCTCCGGGGAGGCGGCCTGGTGCGATTGCGCCGCGAAGTCGATGCCGATGGGGAAGTCGCGGATCATGGTCACGCGTCCGCCGCGCGTGATCTGGAGCCGGTCGGGATCGCATCGCGCCTCGATGGTGCGATCGATCGTGTCGAGGAAGTTCTGGCAGTGGTAGCGGATGTGGAAGCCGAGCAGGTCGTTGCCGAGCAGACCGTCGAGCAGTTCCTCCTTCCACGGAAAGGCGCGGAAGACCTCGCGGTTGGGCCACGGCACATGCCAGAACTGTGCCACGATCAGATTCGCGTTCGCGCGCTTGAGCATGCGCGGCAGCAGACAGAAGTGATAGTCCTGGATGAAGACGAACGTCGGCGCGTCGCCCGCCTCCTGCAACACTGCATCGGCGAAGCGCTGGTTGACGCGCCGGTACATCTCCCAGTCCGACGGCCGGAAGACCGGCGGCACGAAGGTCACATGGCAGAGCGGCCAGAGCGCCTCGTTCGAGAGCCCGTAGTAGAAGCCCTCCTCCTCCTCCTTGTCGAGCCAGAGTCGGCGCAGCGTGTAGGAGGGATTCTCCGGCGGAATGCGAATGTGGTCGTGCTCATCGACCACTTCGCGATCGGCATCGCCGGAGCCGTGCGCGATCCAGGTGCCGCCGCTGGCCTGCATGAGCGGGTCGATGGCAGTGGCCATGCCGCTGGCTGGACGCACGACCTCGATGCGATCGCCGTGATACCGGTGGATGAAGGGCTCGCGGTTGGCCACCACGATGAAGCGGTAGCCCCTCATCTTCGCCTCGATCATGTCATGGAGGGCTTCACGCGTCCACACATGTGTGGCCTACCGCGATCATCGCCGCGGTGCAAGCGCCGGCCTCGCGGGATCGGTCGAGTCAGGTCCGCACGATCGCTCGCGCGCGAGCGTGTTCGAGCGTCGCGGTGATGCCGTCGGCGAGCGCCGAATCGGCGAATCGCTCCACCAGGTGCAATGCGAGATCGATGCCGCTCGTCACACCGCCGGCGGTGACGATGTCGCCATCATCGACCACGCGCTCGCGCACGATCACCGCGCCGTGCGCTTGCAGATCCTCGATGGCCGCGTGATGCGTGATGCAGCGCCTGCCGCGCAGCAGTCCCGCCCGCGCGAGCAGCATCGCGCCGGTGCAGACGCTCGCCACCACGGCGCCGCGCTCGTGCGCCGCTCGCGCCGCCGCGGCCACGGTGCCTGGACCGTCGCCGCGCTCATACTCGGTGCGCGCGCCCTCGCGCGAGCGATCGACCCAGCCGCCGCCCGGCACCACGAGCACATCCGGCGCCGGCAACGACTCGACGGGGACATCGTCCGCAAGCGGAGCGATGGTGCCCGGATCGCGGTCCACCAGCACGCGCAGGCCGTTCGAGGCGCGAACTGCCTGCGCGTCGCCGATGGCGCGGAGTTCCACGATCCAGGGCGTGCGAATCGAGCCATCGGCCTCCGGCGGGGAACCGAGTCGGCGCGCGGCCATCGCGAGGACCTCGAATGGCCCGATGGCGTCGAGCTCATCGAAACCCGGGTAGAGCAGGATCCTGAAGTGCATGCCGGCATTGAAGCAGGTTCAGGGCGAGTCGCGTGGCGCGGGCTCCGCGCCGGCCGCCGGCTCCGCATCAATCGCGGGCTCCGCGCGTTCCGCGCCGGTCAGTCGCATCAGCACTCGCTCGATCCCCAGCACCACGCGCGCAAGCCGCAGCGCGTCGACCTTGTCCGGCGTGTCCTCCGGCGTGTGGTACCAGGGATATCGAAAGGGCGCCGTGTCCGTGATCATGAGCCCCGGATATCCCTCCTGCCAGAAGGACCAGTGATCCGACCAGCTGATCCCGGGAAGCACGCTCGGGAGCGCGGCACCCTCCGATGGAAACGCCGTGGTCTCGCGGAACGCGCCGATGACCTCGCGCAGGAACGCTCGCGATGCAGGATTGCTCACGAAGCCGATGAAGTCCCCGCGGTCCGGGTACAGCGCACCGAGCGGCGCGGGATATCGCTGCGATCCGGGCTCGTCGCTGTACCAGCCCATGGTCTCGAGCGAGAGCATGCCGACGATCCGATCGCCCGCCGTTCGGCACGCACGGGCGTAGGTGCGCGAGCCCATCTCCTCGCTCTGGAACCAGGGCGGTTCCTCGTCCGCGAAGAACGCGAAGCGGATCGTCCGCTGCGGCTGTGTGCCGGCGAACGACTCGGCCAGTGCCAGCACCGCGGCCACGCCCGTGGCGTTGTCATTGGCGCCGGGCGAGTCGTCGAAGCTGTCGTAGTGCGCCCCCACGACGAGGATCTCCTCCGTGGCACCGGACGAGGCGCCGCGGACCTCCACGATGATGTTGCCCGGACTTGCCCCGGGGGAGTGCGCGGGCGAAGGCTGGCGGTTCGGTTCGTGGCCCGACTCGCGCAGGCGCTGCTCAATGAAGTCCGCCGCCCTGGAATACGCGATCGGATGATCGCGATTGCGCGGGCCCAGATCGCCCGCGAGGATCTGCACATCGGCCGCCATCGATTCGGCGAATCGCGTCTCCCGGTCCGTCGCCTCGGGCAGCGCTCCCGAGTGGGACGCTCCCGGCATGACGAGCAGCACGCGATGCGCGATCACAAGCGTCAGCGCGATCGCAACGCCAAGGATCGCCAGGCGGACGAGCGCACCGCGCGAAAGGATGCGCAGACGGCAAGGTCGGCACGACACCGCCGCGCGCGACGCGCCGTCCTCGCCCGCAGGCCTCATCCGTTCTTCCGCGCGAACTCGGCCATGAACTGGGCGAGCGCCTCGCAGCCCTTCCTCGGGAACGCGTTATAGATGCTCGCGCGCAGGCCGCCGGCATCGCGGTGACCCTTGAGGCCGTCCATGCCCGCAGCCTCCGCCTCCTTCAGGAACTTCTTGTCGAGCTCGTCGCCGGGCGTTCGGAAGACGACATTCATGTGGCTTCGGCACTCGGGCGTCGAGTGGCCCTTGTAGAAGCCGCCGCTCCCGTCGATCGCGTCATAGATGAGCTTCGCCTTCTCGGCGTTGCGCTGCTCGATCGCCTTCAGTCCGCCGTTCTTGAGGATCCACTTGAAGGTGAGGCCCATCACATGGATTCCGAGGGTGTTGGGCGTGTTCAGCCGGCTGCCGTTCTCGACCTGCTTGCGGTAGTCGAGCATGGTCGCGATCGGATGATCCGCCGAGCTCTTGCGCTGCGTCTCCAGGAAGTCCTTGCGAAGGAGCACGAGCACCACGCCGCTCGGGCCCAGATTCTTCTGCGCACCGGCGTAGATCATGGCGTGCCCCGCGAAGTCGTACGGGCGCGCGAACATCTCGCTGCTCGTGTCGGCCACGAGCGGGGCGCTCGTCTTCGGCGGACTCGGCCAGCGCGTGCCGTAGATCGTGTTGTTCGAGCAGTAGTGCAGGTAGCACGCGTCGGGCGTCAGCGAAAGCTCGCTCGCGCTCGGCGTGTGGTCGTACTTCGTCTTCGATCCGTCGAAGGCCACATTCACCTTGCCGAAGAGCTTCGCCTCCTTGTACGCCTTGGTCGCCCAGACGCCGGTGTCGGGATAGTCGGCCGTCTTCCCCGGATGCAGGAAGTTGATCGGCAGCATGGCGAACTGGAGCGTGGCGCCACCCTGGAGGAAGAGCACATGATGCGTGTCGCCCAGGCCCGCCACCGTGCGGCAATCGGCCTCCGCCTCCTCGATGATCTTGTCGTAGACGGGGCCGCGATGGCTGTGCTCCATGATGCCGATGCCGCTGCCGCGCACGCTCCAGATGTCCTCCTGGAGCTGCAGCAGCACCTCCTCCGGCATGCATGCGGGACCCGCGGAGAAGTTGAAGATCCGCTTCGGTCGGTTCGTGGAGTTCATGGCGGTGGGGGCGGTGGAGGCGAAGGTGGTCATGGCTCTGCTCGGGCGTGGGTGCGAACGGGCGATGGGGCAGCGACGCGACGCACGCCGCGTCGCGCTGCCGAGGCGCCTCAGGTGCGGCGCGGAATCTGGGTGACGCTCACGGCGAGCACATGCTCACCGCGCGCGATGTGCTGGATCTGCTCGGGCGTCGGCGATGCATCGAGGTGGATGCGCGCGAGCGCGGCCTGCGCTCCCTCGTAGATGATGTTCTCCATCTCCTCGACATTGATCTTCGCCTGCCCGAGGGTGTAGAAGACATGCGCCAGCACGCCCGGCCTGTTGAGGTGCCGCACGGAGAGCAGCGTGGTGGCGGGCGTGCTCGCGGCTCGATTCACGCAGTTGGGCACCTGACCTCGCTCCACGAAGCTGCGGATGATGCGCACGGTCTCCGCAGCCACCGCCTGCTGCGCCTGCTCGGTGCTGGCGCCGACATGGTGCGTGCCGTAGACGCCCGGTTCCTTCACGATCGGGTCCTCGAAGGTTCCCGTGCCGCCGGAGGGCTCCTTCGCGAAGACATCGAGGCCCGCGCGGAGCTTCTTCTCGCGGATGGCGCTCGTCATCGCCACGGCATCGACCACCGTGCCGCGGCTCGTGTTCACCAGGATGGCGCCCGGCTTGAGCGCCGCGAAGAACTTCTCGCCGACGAGATTCGTCGTCTCCTCGTTCGCGGCGACGCTGACGCACACCACATCCGAGATCTTGGCGAGGTTGACGATGTTGGAGCAGTAGGTTGCGCCATGCTCCTCGGCGCGCTCCTCGGTGAGGCTGCGGCTCCACGCCGCCACCTGCATGCCGAAGGCGATGCCGCGATGGGCGATCTCCTGCCCGATCTGTCCGAGGCCGACGATCCCGAGCGTGCGCCCGTAGAGGCCCTGCGCCGCCGAGTACTCCTTCTTGTTCCACTTGCCTGCGCGAAGATCCGCCACCTGGTCGGGGATGCGTCGATCGGCCGAGAGGATCAGCCCCCACGCGAGTTCCGCCACCGCGATCGAGTTCTTGCCCGGGCAGTTGGCGACGAAGATGCCGCGCCGACTCGCGGCCGCGACATCGATCGTGTCGTAACCCGCACCGGCGCGGACGATGAGGCCGAGTCCCTTCGCCTGCTCGATCGCCTTCGCGTCCACCTTGCGGCTGCGCACCACGAGCACATCCGCGCCGCTTTCGGCGAGCGCAGGACCGAGGCCGTCGGGCGCGAGATCCGCCTGCTGGAGCACCTCGCAGCCGATGGCGCGGAGGCCTTCGACGGCCGACGCTTCCATCTTGTCCGCGATGAGGACTTTCGCGGCTGCGGTGCCGGATCCGGAGGCGGGAGCAGGGGGGGCGGGCATGGCGGAAGTGGACATGCGGCCAGTGTAGCGGGCCGCGCCGGCCGAACCCCGCTCGTGCGAGCGGCGCGATCTCAGAACCGGTGCACGAAGAGTCCGCTGCGCAACTTGGGATCGAACCAGGTGCTCTTGGGCGGCATGATCTGGTTCGCATCCGCCACCGCGAGCAGTTCGTCCATGCCCGTCGCGAACATCGAGAACGCGACCGCGGCCTCGCCCGAGTCGACCTGGCGCATGAGCTCGGCCGGTCCCGCGCTTCCTCCCACGAACGCGATGCGCGCATCGCGACGAGGATCCTTGATCCCCAGCGTCGGCCCGAGCACGAGGTCCTGCAGGACCGAGACATCGAGTCGTGCCACGGCGTCGCGTCCTTCGAGTGCCGCGGGCGATGGACGCCACTGGTACCAGATGCCGCGCGAAGGCCCCGGCTCCGCTTGCTGCGCGAGATAGATGCACACCGCGCCGCGCGATTCCGGCTCCTGCGCCGTGGTGGGCGTCACGCTTCCCATTGCACGAAGGCGATCGAGGAACGCCGAGGGCGTCAGGCCCATGAGATCCTTGACGAGCCGGTGGTACGGGAGGATCACGAGCTGTTCCGCCGGGAGGATCACGGCCGGAAAGCGCCGATGCTCCTCGCCCTGGCCGCGCGGGGCGCGGCCTTCGTCCACTTCTCGCGCCGTGCGATCCGCGCCGGCCGAGCGATGGTGGCCATCCGCCACATACACGACGGGCGTCTCCCGGAATGCGTCGGTGTATTCGGCCTGATGCTTCGCGTGCCAGAGCGTGTGCGTCACGCCGTCGCGCGCGACGAAGTGATAGAGCGGGCGCTCGTTCATGTCGGCCGCGAGCAGCGATGCGAACGCCGGCGCATCGCGCACGGCGAGCAGCACGGGCTCCGCGTGCGTGCGCGTGCCGAGCATGTGGCGCACGCGGTCGTCCTCCTTGTCGGGGCGCGTCTTCTCGTGGATGCGGATGCGCGCGGAGCGGTAGTCGTCCACATCCACGCACGCCACGAGACCCGCCTGACGACGACCACCCACGCTCAGGCGATAGACATAGAACGACGGCTGGGCGTCCTGGATCAGGATTCCCTGTGCCAGCAACGACTCGAGATTGGCTCGGGCACGCTCGTAGACGGCGGCGGAGTAGGGGTCCGTGGAGTCCGGAAGCTCCAGTTCAGAGCGCACGACCCGCAGGAACGATCCAGGCTTTCCCTCCGCGAGAGCGCGGGCCTCCTTCGTGGTCACCACGTCATAGGGCTCGCACGCCACTTCCGCGGCGCGACTCGGAGCAGGTCGAATGGCGGCAAAGGGGTGAACCTTGATCACGGCGCGAAGCCCCGCAGTGTAGCGGGTCCGGAAAGGGCTTCGAGGCGGTGGGTCGAGTCGCCTGTGCGGTCCGGGCGAGTCCGAGGCGCCTCCGCGTCATGCTCGGCGTGCGATCGACTGCGGCGTTGGCCGATCCAATGGCGCCGGACTCGCATGTGGGGCGTTCACCGGCGCGCGACCTTGGAGAGGAGACGCTGAGATGCAGGAAGTGAACCAGACGATGTTCGCCGCAGCGGAGGGCCTGCTGGCGGGCTTCGAGTCAGTGGACCGGGAGATGGCCGAGCATTGCCGCCGGGTGAGTCGTCTGGCGGGACGACTCGCGGCCGCGGCGGGACTCTCGAAACGGACTTGCATGGACTTCGAGATCGCAGGCCTGCTGCACGATGTGGGCAAGTTCGCGGTTCCGCCGACGATCCTGCGCAAGCCCGCGCCGCTCTCGCCCGGTGAGCGATCCCTCGTCGAGGAGCACTCCCAGACCGGCGCAGACATCGTGGGACGAATCGGGCCGCTCCAGGAGTTTGCGCCGCTCGTGGCGCACCACCACGAGCGATGGGATGGTGCCGGCTATCCCGCCAGGCTCGCCGCCGAGGAGATTCCGCTCGCGGCCCGGGCGATCGCCATCGTCGACGCCTACGACGCGATGACGCAGCAGCGCGGATACGCGCCGGTGCGCTCGACCGGCGAAGCACGCCAGGAGATCCTCCGCTGCGCCGGCTCGCAGTTCGATCCGGCGCTGGCCACGGTCTTCGTGCATGGCGTCATCGACGCGCTCGACGCCGCGGACGACGATCGCTCGCTCGCGGCGGCGTGATGTCGCACCGAATGCGCGGTCGGGCCCGCTCGGGATGACAGCGCGCGCGGCACTCGGTACCATCCGTCTCGACCGTCCGCCATGGAGGGCGACATGCGGGACTTCTCGAATCGACTCGAACCGGCCGACCGACTGGTGCTCATGCTGCGCTGGGCCGATGGCTGCACCGAACGCGAGATTGCGAGCATCATCGGCGAGGATGTCCACGCCGTTCGCGCGTCGATCGCGCGCATTCGCATGCTCGCGAGGGGATCGCTCGCTGCAGCCGCCGGGGCCTCGAAGACCGCGCCGATCCCCGCGTCGGACGCTGTCCTGCTCGCCGCGTCGGCCTCCGTCAGTTCGACCAGCGACCCAGCAGCTCGCCGAGATCGCTCCCGTCCACTCGCCCGTCCCCTGTGAGATCCGCCGGGCACGGTGAGGGGCACGGACCCCAGAATCCAAGCAGCGTTCCGAGGTCGCTGCCGTCGACCAGGCCGTCGCAGTTGAAGTCCGCGATGCCGCATTCCGGAAGCACGCGGATCGAATAGGTGAGCTGCGCCGCGTCGGCGAGCCCGAAGATCACGAATGCGTTCTCCTTGGCGTAGAAGGTCGGGAAGTTCCCGCCCTGTTCCACCACGAAGGTGAGGCTCGAGAGCGCGAACATGAGTCGGCCCGCGTCGAGCCCCTCGCGCAGGTACGACTGCACGGCCGGGTCGCTCACATCGATGTCGAAGTGCATGCGCGTGTCGATCGGGATGAAGTCGCCCGGCTCGAGCTCGGGAATCGTCCCCACCGCCCATGACGGCGCATCGAAACCCAGCCGCGGATTGTTGCTGATGTCGATCGCGACGCCGTTCGCGTCGAAGCCCATGGCGTAGGCGTTGCGCACGCTGGGGCTCAACGGGCTGTTCGGTGGCACCGTGTACGGCGAGTTCTCGAGGAAGCTCATCAGCGAGAATCCGTTGCGGAAGCCGACGCCGAAGAGTTCGACCGGCTGTCCCGGATCAGGGTCGGCGATCCACTCGGGATCCGCGGCGCCGAGGAAGCTCTGCCATGGATCGGGCGTCGCGTCGTACTCGACGACCATGTCGTTGGCGAACTGCACCGTGACGCGCAGCGACTCGATCTCGTAGCGAGAGGCGCCAAGTGCGCCGGGCACCAGGCCCGCGGTGTCGAATCGGATCAGCATCTGGCCATCGCGACTGTCGAACGCCGTGTCGCCCGGCGTCGAGCCGAAGGTCGAGATGGTCGGACGAGTTCCGGGAGTCGCGTTGAAGGGGTACATCCACCGATCAAGGCTTGGCTGGGGAATGAGTCCCGTGTAGAGGCCGACCTCGGCCGCGACGGTGCTGCTCGCGGAGCCGAGGATCAGGAGCGGAACGGAGAGTGTGAGCCGGGCGTATCGGGTGGTGCGTGGCATGGGGCGAGGAGTGTAGTTGGTATTGAGATTCATTCGCAACAAGTGGTCGATTGCGGCTAGGATCCGCCTGCCGATGATTGACCGAGCTGCCGCATCGATCCAAGGCCGAGGTTGCCTGTTCGCACGCCGCGGGTTCACGGTTGTGGAACTCCTGGTGGTCATCGCCGCGATCGCGGTGCTGCTGGCGTTCTCGGTACCCGCGTTCCGGCGGCTCGTGTCCGATGGCCAGAGGACGCGCGAGATGTCGGCGGCTCGCCAGATGGTCATGGCGTGGAACACCTACGCACTCGATGCGAAGTCGTGGGTCCTTCCGGGATTCAAGACGGGACTGCCCGCCTTCCAGGAGAACGGCGACCGGATTCCCGCCGACACCTACGGCGGCGGCACCACGATTGCGGCGCGGTTCCCGTGGCGGCTCGCGCCATATCTCGGTCACAACTTCTACGGCATGTATGTGAACGCGCAGAGCAAGGAGCTCGACAAGCTCAGGAACGGCGATCGCGAGCAGTACCTCTACTTCGCGAGCCTCTATCCGAGTCTCGGCATGAACAGCACCTTCGTGGGCGGCGATCAGGAGCGATACGGATTCCTGCCTTCGCCGCCGGCGCAGCTGAAGGACCTGCATGTGAAGCGCCTGTCGAGCATTCGAAGGCCGGACCAGCTGCTGCTCTTCGCCTCGGCGCGAACGGCCGCCACGAGCGACGATCGCATGGTCGAGGGCTACTTCCGACTCGAGGCGCCGCGGCTCATCTCGCAGCAATGGGCCGAGATGTACGACCCCGCGCAGCCCGCGAGCTTCGGCAACCTGAGCGCGCGCTACGACGGCACGGCCGTCTGCGCGTTCACGGGCGGCTCGGTCGACGCCATTCGCACCGATCTGCTGCGCGACATGCGCTCCTGGTCTAACGCGGCGACGGCACCCGACTGGCAGCTCGGGCCGTGATCGCGGCGAGCATCATGCCGAGCCGGACGGTGCGCCGCGCAGCGAGCGCCCCGGCACCGCGGCCTACTCGTCGCTCTCGCGCAGCTTCGCAAGCACGCTGAAGTCCTCCAGCGTCGTGGTGTCCTGCGCGGAGTCCCTGCCCGCCGCCACATCCCGGAGCAGTCGCCGCATGATCTTGCCAGAACGGGTCTTGGGCAACGCGTTCGTGAAGCGGATCATGTCCGGCCGCGCGATCGCGCCGATCTCGCTCGTCACATGCTCCTGGAGCTTCTTCCGCAGTGAATCGTCGGCGCGATCCTGCCATCCCGGTGCGAGCGTCACGAACGCCGCGATGCCGGTGCCCTTGATCTCGTGCGGCATGCCGACGACCGCCGCCTCGACCACGGCGTCATGCGCGACGAGCGCCGACTCGACCTCCATGGTGCCGAGTCGATGGCCGGAGACATTGATGACATCGTCGATGCGCCCCATGATCCAGAAGTAGCCGCGGTCGTCGCGCCGCGCGCCGTCGCCGGCGAGATACATGCCGGGCACGCGGCTCCAGTAGGTCTCGCGAAAGCGCTGCGGATCCCCATGGATGCCGCGCAGCATTCCCGGCCATGGCTTGCGAATGACGAGCAGACCGCCCTGATTCGGCCCGAGCTCGCGGCCCTGCTCATCGACCACCGCGGCATCGATGCCGAAGCATGGCAGCGTGCAGCTTCCGGGGACCAGCGGCGTGCAGCCCGGAAGCGGCGTGATCATGTGGCCGCCCGTCTCCGTCTGCCAGAAGGTGTCGATCACGGGGCATCGGTCGCCGCCGATCTTCGCGCGATACCACATCCATGCCTCGGGATTGATGGGTTCGCCCACGGTGCCGAGCAGTCGAAGCGACGAAAGGTCGTGTGCCGCCGGATGCTGATCGCCCCACTTCATGAACGCGCGGATCGCCGTCGGCGCCGTATAGAAGTGCGTCACGCGGTGGCGCTCCACGACATCCCAGAAGCGATCCTCCTTCGGATGATTCGGCGCGCCCTCGTACATGAGCGTCGGTACGCGATTGGGAAGGATGCCGTAGATCACATAGCTGTGCCCCGTGATCCACCCGATGTCGGCGGTGCACCAGTAGATCTGGTCGCTGCCCGGATGCAGGTTGAAGGTCGTCCTCGCGGTGAACGCGGTGTAGATCATGTAGCCGCCGGTGGTGTGGCGGATGCCCTTGGGCTTGCCGGTCGAGCCGCTCGTGTAGAGGAGGAAGAGCAGATCCTCCGCCTCCATCGGCTCGCACGGGCACGCGTCGCTCGCGCCGTGCACCAGTTCATGCCACCAGTGATCGCGCCCGTGCGTCCACTGGATCGAGTTCGCGCAGCGCTTGAACACCACCACATGCGAGACCTCCGGGAGCTGCTCGCACGCACGGTCGACATTCTCCTTCAGCGGCACGACGGTGCCGCGCCGATGCGCCCCGTCGCAGGTGACGATCACGCGGCTGCCCGCGTCGCGCACCCGATCGACGATGGCACTCGCGGCGAAGCCACCGAAGATCACCGAGTGGGCCGCGCCGATGCGGGCGCAGGCGAGCATCGCGACGGCCAGCTCGGGCACCATGCCCATGTAGAGCGTCACGACATCGCCGCGCTTCACGCCGAGCGAACGGAGCGCATTCGCGAAGCGCGAGACCTCGTGCCGGAGCTCGCGGTAGGTGAGCGTGCGAAGCTCGGGACCTTCGGCGCGATCATCACCGCGGTCGCCCGCGCGGCGCGGAGCCGAAGCGCCCGCACGCGGGCCGAGCGGCTCGCCTTCCCAGATGATCGCCACCTCGTTGCCGTGGCCGGCCTCGACATGACGATCGACGCAGTTGAAGCAGACATTGGTCGTGCCGCCGACGAACCACTTCGCGAAGGGAAGGTCCCACTGCAGCACCCTCGACCACGGCTTGAACCAGTGGAAGTCCTTCGCGACCTCGGCCCAGAAGCCCTCCGGATCGCGGATCGAGCGCTCCCAGGTGGCGCGGTAGGCATCCATCGACGGCACATGCAGCGGCCCGAGCCGCGCGCAGAGATCCGCCGGCGGCTCGAAGACGCGCTCCTCGAGCAGCGTCGATTCGATGCTGCCGCCCGAAGTGACGCCGCTCGGCGATGCAGCCGAGGCGGAGCGCGAAGCGGGTGCATGCGGCGCTGCATGCGAAGGCCGGCGCTCGCGGGACGATGGTGTTCCTTCCACGGCGGCCTCCTGAATCAGTGCGTGTGAGTCAATGGGCGAACTTCGCAGCGTGCGCCTGCGCGGCGGCGAGCGCCTCGCCTGCGCGCTCCGGATCCTTGCCGCCGGCCTGCGCCGAGTCGGGGCGTCCGCCGCCTGAACCGCCGCATGCCTGCGCCGCCGCGCGCACCCAGTCGCCCGCCTTGAGCCCCGCCTCGACGAGCTTGGGAGGCACGCTTGCCACGATCGTGACTCGTCCGGCCGCCTGGTCCGCGGAGACGAGCAGCACCGCCGATTGCGCGTGCTTGGCGCGGATCGCATCAAGCGCCGCCAGCAGCGGATCGCGTCCCGCGCCGTCGATCCGCGCCACGATGCAGCGTCCGCCGCTCATGGCCGCGATCTCGCGGGCGCGGTCGACGACCTGACCGAGGTTCGCGCCTTCGCTCTCGCGCCGCCACTGCTTCACGCGCTCGCGCTGCGCCACGAGCAGCGGCTCGAGGCCCTGCTTCGCCAGCACGCCCGTCGGCAGGTCCTTGAGCATGTCGGCGATCTCGTCCACTTCCTCCGTCAGCGCCTGGGCATCGAGCTTCGCCGCGGCCGCGAGCCGATCGGCGAGGTTCGCCGCCGTGGCCGATGCCGCCTGCGCCGGCGCGCCCGCCAGCGCCGTGATGCGCCGCACGCCCGCCGAGACGGCGCTCTCCGAGAGGATCACGAATCGCCGCGCCTCGCCGGTCGACGCGAGATGCGTGCCGCCGCAGAACTCGATGCTGTGGTCGAGCCAGCGCTCCGCCTCGGGATTCCGCAGCAGCTCCTCGACGGTCACGCCCACGCTCACGACGCGCACGGGATCGGGATAGCGCTCGCCGAACACCGCGCGCACGCCGCGAATGCGCCGCGCCGCCTCGAGCGGCGCGAGACCGGCGTGCACATGCGAGTCGGCGCCGATCGCGTCGTTCACGATCAGCTCGACGCGCGCCAGCTCCTCGGGCTTCACGGAGCGCGGGAACGAGAAGTCGAAGCGCAGCCGATCATCCGCCACGAGCGAGCCGCGCTGCTGCACCTCGTCGCCCAGCACACTGCGCAGCGCCAGATTCAGCAGGTGCGTCGCGGTGTGGTGGCCGCGGATGAGCTGGCGCCGACCGCGCTCCACGGTGAGCAGGCCGTTGTCGCCGCGCCGCACCTGGCCCGAGACGACATGGCCGAAGTGCAGCACATAGCCGCCCGCAGCGCGAGTCTGCTCGATGTCGAATCGGTGATCGCGGGCGACCTCGTCTCCGTGGCGGCGCGAGACGCTGAAGGTGCCGCTGTCGCCCACCTGGCCGCCGCTCTCGGCGTAGCAGGAGGTCTTGTGCAGGATCACCGCCACGCGCGTGCCCACCTCCGCGTGCTCGTCGAAGTTGCGGCCGTTCCAGATCGCGGCGATCTCGGTGCGCACATCGTGCCCCGAGTACTTCTCCGAGTCCTGCGTGGCATGCACGCCCATGTGGGCCAGGCTTGCGATCGCGTCGGGCGTGAGCAGGGCGATGTCGTCGTCGCCACCCTCGGCCGCGTCGCGGCTCGTCTGCTTCGCGCGCTGCATGAGCGACTCGTAGCCGGCGAGATCCACGGCAAGCCCGCGCTCGGTGGCCATGACCGTGGTGAGATCGATCGGGAATCCGAAGGTGTCGTGCAGTCTGAACGCGTCCTCGGCGGAGATGTGCGGTGAACCGGCCTGCGTCGGGGCCGCGACGGCGACGCCTGCGCCGGCGCCGACCGACGCGGCTGCACTGCCGTGCATCACGGCACGGGAGCGGGCGGCCGCCTCGTCGAAGAGCGCAAGGCCTCGCTCGAGCGTTCGACCGAACGCGGATTCCTCGTCGCGCACGAGGTCCTGCACGCGGGAGAGCTTCGATCGCATCTCGGGGAAGACGCCGCCGAGCGTGGCGCTGACCGCGGGAACCACCTGCCAAAGGAACGGCTCGCGCACGCCCAGCGTCTGGTGCCCCATGCGCACCGCGCGACGCAGGATTCGCCGCAGCACATAGTTCCGACCCTCGTTCCCCGGCGCGGCGCCATCGGCGATCGCCGCGGTGAGGCATCGAGCATGGTCCGCGATCACGCGGTACGCGATGTCGATCGGGTCGTCCAGCTTGCCGGAGTACGCACGGGCACCGGTCACCTCTCGCGTGCGCTCGAAGATCGGTGCCCACAGGTCCGTGTCGTAGTTCGAGCGACGGTCCTGAAGCACGCTCACCAGCCGCTCGAAGCCCATGCCGGTGTCGACATGCTTCGCCGGCAGCGGCCGCAGCGTGCCGTCCACCTCACGATTGAACTGGATGAAGACGAGATTCCAGATCTCGAGCACATCGGGGTCGCCCTTGTTCACGAGCGCCGACGCGTCGCGACCTCCGATGCGATCGTAGTGGAGCTCGCTGCACGGTCCGCACGGACCGCTCTCGCCCATCTCCCAGAAGTTGTCCCGCATCAGACCCGGAAGCACATGCGAGGCCGGCAGATGGCGCTTCCACAACTCGCGTGCCTCGACATCGGGCTCGAGGCCGCTCTTCGAATCGCCCGCGAAGTAGGTGGCATAGAGACGATCCGGGGAGAGCCCGAAGCCGTCCACGAGGAGCTCCCACGCCCATTCGATCGCCTCGCGCTTGAAGTAGTCGCCGAAGCTCCAGTTGCCGAGCATTTCGAAGAAGGTGTGGTGATAGGTGTCGCGGCCGACATCCTCGAGGTCGTTGTGCTTGCCGCCGGCGCGAATGCACTTCTGCGTGTCCACGGCCCTGCGGTACGGGCGCGTGCCGCGGCCCAGGAAGACATCCTTGAACTGGTTCATCCCCGCGTTCGTGAAGAGCAGCGTCGGGTCGTCATGCGGAACGACCGGACTCGACGGCACCTCCGTGTGTCCGGCATTGCTGACGAAGAAGTCCAGGAATGCCCTTCGGATTTCCGCAGCGGGGCGCATGGGCCCGTCATGGTACGGGCATCGCGACAGTTCCCGCGATGCAGCCCGGCGCCCCCACGGGACCTCCGTGGGGCATGCCGGAGGCGCCGCTATCCTGCGTCGATGCAGGCGCATCGATGCCCCTTCGTCGGCGGGAACTGGAAGATGAACACGCTCCGGGCGAGCGCGGTCGAACTGGCCCGGGCAGTCGCGGATGCGGTGCCCCAGCTTCCAAGCTGGAGGCGCCGACCCGGCGGCGCTCGAGGTGCCGATGGCGCTGCCGCCACAAGCCCTTGCGAAGTGGTCGTCTTCCCGCCGTTCCCCTGGCTGCTTCCCGTGGTGGAAGCCCTGAATGGGTCGAGAATTGCGTGCGGTGCTCAGGATCTCTCGCCGGAGCCGTCAGGTGCCTTCACGGGGCAGGTGAGCGCCGAGATGATCCGCGACTGCGAAGCCGAGTGGGTCATTATTGGCCATTCCGAGCGCCGCCACGGGCTTCGTGAAACGGAAGAGCTCTGTGGCGAGAAGTTCCAGATGGCGCTCGAGTCGGGCCTGCGGGTCGTCTTCTGCGTGGGGGAGACCTGGGAGGAGCGCAGCGCGGGCCGGACGCATGAAGTGAACTCGCGGCAGCTTGCCGCGGGCTTCGCGCATGTGCTCGTGGAGCACCTGGACCGCGTGGTGCTTGCCTACGAGCCGGTCTGGGCGATCGGCACCGGCCGAACGGCGTCACCCGACGATGCGCAGGCGGCGCATCGAGCGATCAGGGACTTCCTCGGGTCGCTGTATGATCCTCGATCGGTCGATGCACTCCGAATCATCTACGGCGGCTCGGTGAACGCCTCGAACGCCCGGACCCTCTTCGCGCAGCCCGACATCGATGGCGGATTGATCGGGGGCGCGTCGCTCAAGCCGGCTGACTTCCTCGCCATCGTGGCGGCGGCAAGCGAGTCGACCACCACCGCAGCCACCTGAACCTCCAGATCACGCCGGAAGACCTACACATGCCGATCCTCTTCACCGTCCTCACGCTCCTGATGATCGTCGCCGCTTCGGCGCTGATCCTGGTGATCCTCGTTCAGCGGCCGCAGGGCGGCGGACTCGCTCAGGCATTTGGCGGCGCAGGCGGCGGCGGCACGGACACCGCGTTCGGTGGTCGCACCGGCGATGCCCTGACCGTGGCCACATGGATCGCGGCCGGATTCTTCGTGCTCGTCGCCATCCTCATCAATGTGACGCGCACCGGACCTGCGCTGCCACCCGTGACTCCGGCGGCGGACTCGGCGCCAGCCACACCCGGGATGCCCGGTACGACACCGGTTCCGATTCAGGCGATTCCGAGGGCCACGATCAAGCCGGTGCCGGAGACACCGCCCGCGCCGGTTCCGGATGCCGCCGGCGACACGGGCACGACTCCGAGCGACACGGCACCTCCCGCCGCCGAGCCGGCGGGCGCTCCGTCAGCGGAACCTCCTGCTGCGCCGCCATCCGCGCCTCCATCCGCGCCGCCTGCTCCCGCCGCGCCCTGATCTAATCCAGCCATGATCCGTTCGATGACCGGGTTCGGAGCCGCGGCCGCCGAACAGGACGGCGCCCGCTACGCCGTCGAGATCCGGTCGGTCAACAATCGATTCTTCAAGGCCGTGCTGCGGCTGCCCGATTCGCTGCTCTCGCTCGAGGGCGAGATCGAGGCGCAGGTCTCCAGGCGCCTGCAGAGAGGCAGCGTCCAGGTGGCGGTGCGCGTCGTCGACACGAGCGAGCGCGCGGCGGGGCGCGTCAACATCGAGGTGCTTCGGGCGTACCTGCGGCAGTTCGAGTCTCTCGCCACGGATGGAGCCAGGCCGTCGCCCGCATCGCTGCTCGGACTGCCCGGCGTGGTGGTGGACGATTCCGCCGAGCGCCTTGCGTCGCAGGCGCGCCCGGTGCTGACCGCGCTCATCGACCAGGCGTGCGATCGGGTGATGCAGATGCGGACGACCGAGGGCGAGACGCTGCGTCGAACGCTCGTGCAGCTCGGCGGCGACATCGAGCGCGGCGTGGCATCGATCCGCCAGCGCATTCCGGAGGTCTCCGAGCAGTACCGAACGCGACTGATCATGCGCATGCGCTCCATGCTCGCTGAGCTCGGTGCGGGCGTCCGCGAGGAGGATGTCATCCGCGAGGTGGCCGCCTTCAGCGAGCGCAGCGATGTCGCCGAGGAGGTTGCCCGCCTGGAGGGGCATCTCGATCAGTTCCGCACGCTGATCGACCCTGCGCATCCGGAGCCGATCGGCCGCACGCTCGACTTCCTGGCGCAGGAGATGCTGCGCGAGGCGAACACCGTCGCGAGCAAGTCTGCGGATGTGGAGGTCAGTCGGCGCATCGTGGAGGTGAAGAGCGCCATCGATCGGATCAAGGAACAGTCGCAGAATGCCGAGTAGCCGCCCGCGCGAGCGATTCTCGTCCGAGGAGGCCCTCGCCGTCCTGCGTCAGACCGGAATCGAGCGCGTCGAGCGCGTGACGGAGTTTCCTCGCGGCTCGAGTCGCAGCCCGAAGATCGTGGTCGCCTGCGGCGATCGGCGCTGGCTCGTCAAGCGTCGGGCGCCGGTCAATTCGGATCCGGAGCGCGTGCGATATTGCCAGCACTTTCAGCGACTGCTCGCCGAAGCGTCGCTGCCGGTGCCGCCGCCGCTGCCCTTTGCATCGGGCCAGACATCGCTCCTGCTGCACGGCCAAGTCTACGAGTACTTCGACTTCGTCGAGGGTGGGCGCTACGCGCGGGAGGCGTCGCATGCGATGGCGGCAGGGGAGGCGCTGGGCCGCCTCCTTCGCGCGGCAAGCCGCTGTCGTCCACGAGGCGATGCCGTGCATGGATCGTTCCATGGCTCCGGCATCATTCTGGGTGCAGCGAAGGTGGCTCCGGAGGCGATCTTCCGCGCCGAGCCCGACGCGCCGCGTGCGCAGGTGGAGCGGCAGGCGATGGCCCTGCGTCGCCTCTATCGCGATGCGGCGCAGCGAGCCATGCTCGCTGGTTTCGCCGGAATCGGCGTTCATCCGATCCACGGGGACTTCCATCCCGGCAATCTGCTCTTCGGGGATGAAAGCGTGGTGGGAATCGTGGATTTCGACGCGGCCCGCACTGAACCCCGCGCCGTGGAGGTGGCCAACGCCCTGCTGCAATTCGGTGCGCTGCGGCTGGCGGGGGACGAAGTGGCCTCCTGGCCCGTCGGGCTCGATCCACTGCTGGTCAGCGCCATGATCGCTGGTCTGGCCAAGGGGGGACTTCGACTCGAATCGAGGGAGCGCAGCGCGGTCCCGTGGCTTATGATCGAGGCGTGCATCGCCGAGGGAGTCGTGCCGATCGCCCGCACGGGCGCCTTCGCGGACCTGCCAGGGTCGCAGATGCTTTCCTATGTGCTGCACCGGGCGGAGTCGCTGGCCGCGTCGGCCGACTCGTTGCTGGTGGCGCTCTGTGCGTGACGCTTGCGGCGGCGGCGCTCGCTGCGGCGCCGTCGGAGTCGCCGTCGTCCGCCTCCGGCGCGAGGGCGGCCGCCACGGTCGGCATCGATGAGCTCGAGGCGCTCGTGGCGAAGCTCGGCGCTCCGGAGTGGGAGGAGCGCGAGCAGGCGACCGAGGCGATCATCGCGCTGTCCGGATCGGATGTGAACGAACGGCTCAAGGCGCGACTCGAGCGCGAGGATCTCGACCCGGAGCAGCGTCACCGCCTGGTCGACGCGCTCTGCCGGCGCATCACCGAACGACCTCGGGGCGCCATCGGCATCACCATGGACACGATGCGCCGCGACGGGCGCGGTGTGCGCGTGAGCGACCTCGTCCGCGGCATGCCGGCGATGGAGGTGCTGCGCGTCGGCGATGTGATCGAGCGCATCAACGAGATTCCGGTGCGCACTTCCGAGGAGCTTGCCGCTGTGGTGCAGGAGATGACGCCCGGCACGCCGGTGCGCCTTCGCGTGCAACGGCCGGTGCGCGATGATCAGGGGCGGCCGCGGCGCGACGCGCTGGGCGAGGCGATCAGCACGCCGATCGAGCTGACCATGCAGCTGGGCTCGATGGAGCAGCTCGAGCAGCGCGAGCGCTTCGGCATGAACTCGGTGCGCGTGCAGACGCAGGTGCAGCGCGAGCGCGAGCGGGAGGCGGCGCTGCATCGAGCACGATTCGGCGGCCCGTCGCAGGTCGTGCGCGTGGCGGGCGTCGAGGCGCAGCGCATGGGGACGACCTTCGCGGGCTTGCTCGAGTTCGTGGAGCGCTCGCTCGACGAGAGCGAGACCGACGAGAGTGTGTCGCTCGGGCGCCTCGAGGAGGCGCTGCGCGGCATCGAGCTGCTCAAGGCGAGGCTCGGGGACCCGAGCGTGACGGATCAGGATCGCGAGCGCCTGGCGATCACCATGCGACGCGCGGCACTGCTCTTCAGCCGCGCCGCCGACACCATGCCCTGAGGTCCCGCGCGCCGGAGACGATGCCCCGAGATCGTGCGCCCCCCGCGGGCCGCGGTCTGCGGTCGCGGATGCCGGGCGCGGCGCGACTCAGTCGAGCGGGTTCGCGAAGGTCTTCTCCTGGAGCGGCGCCACGGCCTCGAGGATCGAGAGCAGCACCCGTGCGGGCGTGCCCATGGCATCGATGCTGCGGAGGACCGGCGCCTTGTACCGGCGCAGGACGGGCTCGGAGGTGGCCGCGTAGATCTCGAAGCGGCGGCGGATCACGAGCTCGTCCGCATCGTCGGGGCGCTTCTGGAGCAGCGCACGCTTGCGCATGCGATCGACCATCTGGTCGAGATCGCGGCAGACCAGGTGCAGCACGAGCCGCACATCCACATGCGCCTCGATCGCGTCCGCCTGCGCGACGCTGCGAGGGATGCCGTCGAGCAGCAGGAACTGGCGGGACGGTGCGTAGCAGCCGTTCGCGATCATGCGTTCGATGTGATCGCGCCAGATTCGCAGCGTGAGTTCGTCCGGGACCAGCTCGCCGCGCGAGGAAAGCTCCAGGAATCGGCGGCCGAGTTCGCTGCCCCGGTCGAGTGCGCGGAAGACATCGCCCATGGCCACATGCACGAATCCCGGGATGCGCCCGAGCAACGCGCCCTGCGTGCCCTTGCCGGAGCCGGGCACGCCGAAGAGCAGGATCGAAATGAAGCGATCGGTCGGCATGAGGGGGGAGGTGAGGCGGGGCAGTATGACCACGCGCCGCAGATTGCGAAAGTGGGTCCTCGGCGGGCCTCCGCGCCTTGCCGGGTCGTCGCACTCGCCGTAGCGTGCGCCGATGCGAGGACTGCGCCGTCGCTGGGTGGTCGGGTCGATTCCGGGCGATGCGCGCGAACCGCTCGCTCGGCGCCTGCTCCGCATGCGCGGCGGGGGCGACGAACGAGCCCGGCGCATCCTCGAGTCGCCGCGACTTCAGGACCTGCATCCGCCGGGAACGCTGCCCGGCGCCGCCGCCGTGGGCGACGCGCTCGCACGGGCTCTGCGCGATGGTCGTCGCATCGCGATCTACGGCGACTACGACGTGGACGGCATCACGGCGACGGCGATTCTCTGGCGCCTGCTCCGCACGCTCTCGCCCGATTGCGGCGTCACGACCTACCTGCCGCACCGCATGGAGGAGGGCTACGGGCTGAACGCCGCCGGTCTGCGCGAACTCGCCGCGCAGGGCGTGCGGACGGTCGTGACCGTCGACTGCGGCATCACGGCGATCGAGGAGGCGAAGGTCGCCGAGTCGCTCGGACTCGAGCTGCTCGTCACGGATCATCACGCGATCGAGGCATCGGGCGCTTCCGGCCGTGACGCTCTGCTGCCGATGGCAGCGGCGATCGCACATCCGGATCTTCCGGGCGAGGCGGCGCCGTTCCGCGGTCTCTGCGGCGCGGCCGTCGCGTGGAAGGTGGCGTGCGCCACGGCCAGCGCCTGGTGCGGTGGCGCGGCGGTGCCGGAGGGGCTGCGCCGAACGCTGGTCGAGCTCCTTCCGTTCGTCGCCCTGGGCACGATCGCGGATGTGATGTCGCTCGAGGATGAGAACCGCGTGCTCGCGTCGCATGGCCTGCGGCGGCTCGTCGAGAGCACCATCCCGGGGCTTGCGGCACTCGTGCGATCCGAGGCTCGTGGTCGGCGGCCGGATGCCGAGACGATCGGCTTCCGACTCGCGCCGATGCTGAATGCGTGCGGGCGCCTCGGCCATGCGGCGGAGGCGCTCGAGCTGCTCACGAGCGCCGATGCGCGCCGATCGACGGAGATCGTGCGGTCACTTGCGGCGCTGAACGAGGAGCGCAAGCGGCTGGAGCGTGCGTGCGTGGAGCAGGCGATTCTCACGGTCGATCGCGAGGGGCTCGCCGGCGACGATCGCCGCGCCATCGTGATCGCCGGCGCAGGTTGGCACGAGGGCGTCGTCGGTGTCGCCTGTTCGCGGCTGGTGGAGCGATTCGGGCGGCCGACGGTGCTTCTCCAGGATCGCGGCGAGTCCGCGAAGGGTTCAGGCCGCAGCGTGCCGAGCGTGCACCTGCTCGAGTGCCTTCGCGCCTGCACGCAGGTGTCGTTCATGCGACTCGGAGGTCATGCGATGGCCGCCGGTCTCGAGGTCTCCTCCGCGCAGGTGCCCGACCTCCGCGAGGCGCTCGTGGAACAGGTGAACCAGCGGCTCGCGCCGGAGGCCCTTGCCGCGGAACTCGCGGTCGACGGTCGCGCCGGCATGCACGAGCTCGATCTCGCCGCCCTTCGCGAGCTCTCGATCCTGGAGCCCTTCGGGCGCGGCAATCCGAGGCCGCGCTTCCTGCTCGAGAGCGTGATGCTCTCCGCGCCGCCGCGCCGCATGGGTGCGGGTGAACATTGTGAGCTCTGGATCGTCGACCCGGAGCGCCGATCGAGCGCAAGGCGAGCCGTGTGGTGGAGCGGCCTGCCATTTGCCTCCGAGCTGCCGGTGGGGACCTCCGTCGACCTGGTGGTCGAGGCCAAGGTCGACGGGTTCAAGGGCGTGGACGAAGCGCTCTTGACCGTGCTGGATGCCCGAGAACCATCACCGCGCGGTGGCGCATTCGACGCGAACGAGCGCTCGGGACGGCAAGTTCGCGCCGCTCGCGGCGCGAAGTGACTCGAGGCCGAGGTACATTGAACGCTGAAGCTCGCGCCAGCCGAGCCGACCGTTCCCCGTCTCGTCAATCGGAGAGATTCGACATGCGCCATCCAGTTCGAATCGCCGCCATCGTCGCAACCGTTGCCGCCGCCGCATTCGTCGGCAGCCTTGGCGCTCGTCCAGCGCCGATCCAGGGCGAAGGCGGTGTCTCCGCCGGCCCCGATGTCATCGTCGGTTCGCTTCAGGACACGATGAGCTACGGAACGGTGAGCGGAATCTCCGCGTATGCAATCGGCACGGTGTCATGCAACATCGGCACTCAGATCCTGCTCTGGTGCGATTCGGCCGTCCCCGGCCTCTGTGCCAGCAACCAGCATCCCGTGATCGCGCAGAACATGTACCGGCTCAAGAACGGGCGCCTGGAGATGATCGGCATGAGCTGGCTCAAGCACGGTTTCTGTGCACTTGCCCAGGGGCTCTGCGGCACCTGCCAGTCCGATCCGTGGGGATGCGACGCGCTCGGCATCGGCTGCTCGGATCCGTACTCGGCTTCGCTCAATGGTTCACAAGGGGGCCTTGGACCGCGCTCGCAGGTCAACGCATTCACGGGTGCCTTCCCGTATCCGTTCACGGCGCCGAGCGCACCCCAGACGACCGGCCGGCGCCTTCAGGTGCCGATCGCGGCGCTGGTGCCCGCTGACAATCCCGGCGCGCTCTACTTCGCCGAGGGCCACTATGTCACCGCCGACGATGCCGCCGCCGGCAATGGCTACAACAACGGCAGCTATCGGCGGCTGCTCGTCGGCAGCATGTCCGGCGGCGCGTACGGGATCTCGGTCACCGGCTCCAACTTCCCGCAGAAGCATGCGATCCAGGCGTGGCGCGATCACGGCAACGGCATGGGGATCGTGGACCCCAGCGTCATCATCCAGAATGTCGATGTCAGCGGTGACGGCCGTTTCATCGTCGCCTACAAGGTGAATCCCAACGGCGACGGCACCTGGCACTACGAGTACGCGGTCTTCAACATGAACAGCGATCGCTCCGGGCAGTCGTGGTTCATTCCGGTGCCGGCGGGCGTGACGGTCACCAACATGGGGCAGACCATCGTGAACCATCACTCCGGCGAGCCGTACTCGACGGCTGCCTGGACCATGGAGACCGTGTCCGGTGGATTGAAGTGGTCCAGCCAGACCTTCGCGCAGAGCGCCAACGCCAACGCGCTTCGCTGGAGCACCATGTTCAACTTCCGCTTCGATGCGGACCAGCCCCCGGTCGCCGGGAGCGCCACGCTTGGACTCTTCAAGCCCGGCGCCGGCGCCGATCCCGTGGTCGGCGTGCTCGTGCCGGAGGCGCCGCCGCCGGTCTGCGTGGCCGACTTCAACGACGACGGCACGGTCGACGGCAACGACCTCGGTGCGCTCCTGGGCTTCTGGGGTGCGTGCGTGGACTGCGCCGCCGACTTCAACGACGACGGCCAGGTGGACGGCAACGATCTCGGCGCGCTGCTTGGATTCTGGGGCGACTGCTGATCGGACGGTCGGGAGGCGGGCGACGCGGACGAGGCACGCCGGCGCTAGAGCACCAGGTCCTGACCGTGCTCCACCTTCGCCGGGAGCGATTTCGAGCCCAGATCGTGCGCTTCCAGCGCCGTCAGCGGTGAGATCTCGATCCGCGCATCCACCGAGCCGTCGGGCCTGCGCGGAATCGTGACGCCGTGGGCGGCGAGCCACGCCGCGGCACGCTCGGTCTGGATGCGGTGCGATTCCTCCGGGCTGTCCTCGCCGCTGGCGTTCTTGATCGGCGCGAACTCCTCCACGCGCGAGGTCTCGAGGACGAGCGATCGCTCCGCGAGCGCCAGCGCGTCGAAGACGAAGGTCTCGAACTTGATCGAGTTGGGCTCCGTGGGCTCGATGGCGAGGCCCGTCGCGGGATCGATGCACGGCGTCTTCTTGCGCGCTCGGTGCCATGGAAGGCCAAAATCCGCCAGGTCGCGCGTGAGTCGATCGATGAAGCGCACCGAGAGGACGTGCACGGCGATCGAACCGGCGTCCAGCAGCAGACGGCCATCCGCCGAGCGGCACTCCGCCAGCTCGCGCGGAAGGTCGCTGTACTCCACCACCTGCGTCACGGCGCGGCCGTTCGGCCCCGGGGCGTGGCAGAGCACGCCGACCTTCTCCATCGCGTGGCGCTTCGGAACGCACTTGCTGGACATCTCCGCGCTCGAATCGTCTGCGCCTGCGTGCAGACCGAGGAAGAGCGGATCGAGCACGCGCACGAGCGGGTTGTCCACCTGGAAGTAGCTGACGAGCTCGATGCCGCGCGCGAGCATGTCTTCCACCGCGCCGCTCTCGCGCAGGGCGCGGAGCGAACCGCCGTGTCCGTCGGGATTCGTCGCGGGTTCGTCCGGCGCCGCGAGCAGCACGCGGCCCTCGAGATCCACCGTGGGCACGACGCCCTGCGGGAAGAAGAAGTGGTCGACCGGATTGCGCCCGAAGTAGCCGTTGTCCTTGAAGAACGCGCGCGTCTCGGCGTCGTTCAGGGGACTCGTCATCACATACCAGGGAATGGTGCGACCGAATCGGCGCTCCGTGGCGAGGATCTGCTCGGCGAAGACGCGGAAGAGCGGCTTGCCGGTGAGCACCGTGGCGGGATAGGTACCCTTGGGTCCGCGCCAGCCGAGTCGCGTGCCCTGACCGCCCGCGACGGTGAACGCGGCCACGCGCCCGTCGCGCAGGAGTCGCTCGCCCTCGGCATGGAAGCGCGGCGCATCGGGATGGTCGCGGCGGTGAACGGGCACCGGCGCGAGCGCTGCGAAGTTCGTGGTCGACTCCGCCGCCGAGGCGCGAAGCATCTGCGGCACGCGCTCGAGGGCGAGCGCCTCGATCCGATCGAGCAGCAGGCGCCGCGAGCGATCGTTCAACGACGCCCACTGGGCCAGCAACTGCTCCTGTCCGCAGGCGCGGAGCCGCGCTCGCGTCGAGTCGAGCTTCGAGGCCGGAATCGGTGCCGCATCAGGCACTCGGCCGCTCCGGTTCGGACCAGCCTTCCGGCCGGTGGCGCACGATCAGGCCGCTGCGCAGGTAGATGACCTGTTCGCAGATGTTCGTGCAGTGATCGGCGATGCGCTCGAGCGCCTTCACCACGGCCATGAGACGGAACGCGAAGTGCACGCTGAAGTGCCCGAGCGCCACCTGCTCCTGCGCGTGCAGCAGGATCTCGCGCTTGAAGCGCTCGATCGTGTCGTCGAAGAGGAGCACCTGACGAGCCAGCGCCGCGTCCTTGCGTGCCATGCTTCGAAGACCGTCGCGCAGCACGCCCAGCACGCTGTTGGCCATCACGCGGAAGGTGGGGGGGATGCGCTCCGGCAGCGTGCCCTGCTCCAGGACATGCTCCGCGATGACCACCGCCGCGTCGGCGATGCGCTCCAGCTCGTTGTTCACCTTGACGATGGTGAGCACCTCGCGGATGCGATGCTCGTCCGTCACGCCCATGCCCAGCAGCGGCACGGAGCGGCGCTCGATCTCGACATCCACGCGGTCGATCTCGTCGTCGCCGTGCACCACCGCCCGCGCCTTCTCGAGATCCAGATCGAAATAGCTCTCCACCGACCGGGTGCAGAGGTCGAGCACCCGCTCGCCCTGCGAGGCCATTTCACGCTCCAGTTCGGCGAGTCGCGCGTCGAAGTCCATCACGATGCCGATGGTAGCCGCTACCCTCCTGAAGTGCCCGATCTCTGCGTGAATGTCGACCATGTGGCGACCGTCCGGCAGGCGCGCCGAACCTTCGAGCCCGACCCCGTGGCCGCAGCCGTCGAGGCGGAGCTCGGAGGTGCCGACGGGATCACGGTGCACCTGCGCGAAGATCGACGGCACATCCAGGATCATGATGTGCAGCGGCTGCGAGGCACGGTTCGCGGCCGCTTCAATCTCGAGATGGCGACCACCGAGGAGATGGTCCTCATCGCGTGCCATGTGCGACCCGACACGGTAATGCTCGTGCCCGAGCGGCGCGACGAGGTCACGACCGAAGGGGGGCTCGATGTCGCCGGCGCGCGAGGCCGCATCGCGGAGGTCGTGCGCCGGCTCGGCGATCACGGCATCCCCGTCAGCGTCTTCATCGACGCGGAGGAGCGACAGGTTGCGGCGGCGAAGGACGCGGGGGCGGCGATCTGCGAACTGCACACGGGGCCCTGGGCTCATGCGTTCCATGCGCACGGCCGATCCGCCCGTTCACTGCATGCGCAGGCGGAGTTGGCGCGGCTGCTGCGCGCGGCGGCCGCAGTCCGGGACGCCGGTCTGGGCCTCAACGCCGGACATGGACTGACCTCGCTCAATGTCGGTCCCGTCGCGTCGATTCCGGGCCTTCGCGAGCTGCACATCGGCCACTCCATCGTCTCGCGCGCTGTACTCCTGGGCATGCGCGGGGCGGTCCGCGAAATGAAGGCAGCCACCGAACGGGCCTCGACGCCATGAGCCGCGCCGTACGCTGCATCACCCGATCGTGCCCATGAACCGACCACTCCCCGAACCGAAGGTCCATCCCGTGAAGCCGTTCCAAGGTTGCTACACCGCCATCGTCACGCCCTTCACTCCGGACGGGCGCTCCGTTCACCGCGAGAACCTCGCCGCGCAGATCGCGGTGCAGATCGAGGCGGGCGTGGCGGGCATCGTGCCGTGCGGAACCACGGGCGAGAGCCCGACGCTCTCGGAGTCCGAGCATCAGCTCGTCGTGGAGACGGCCGTGAAGCTCGCGAAGCCTCGCGGTGTGACCGTGATCGCCGGTGCCGGGAGCAACTCCACCGCGCATGCCGTCCACCTGCATCAATTGGTGCACCGACTCGGCGCGGATGCCGCGCTGCAGGTGAGTCCGTACTACAACAAGCCGTCGCAGGAGGGGCTCTACCGCCACTTCATGACCGTCGCGGACAGTGCGCCGCTGCCGATCATGCTCTACAACATCCCGGGGCGCTGCGGCGTGGCGATCCTGCCCGAGACGATCGAGCGCCTCTCGAAGCATCCGAACATCGTGGCCGTGAAGGAGGCGACCGGAAGCATGGACTCGGCGAGCGAGATCCGGCAGCGCTGCGGCATCACCATCCTCTCGGGAGACGATTCACTCACGCTCAGTTTCGCGGCCGTCGGGTCGGTCGGTGTGGTGAGCGTGCTCTCGAACATCGTGCCCGGCCGCGTGCGCGCGCTCTGCGATGCGTTCCTCTCGGACCGATTCGCGGATGCGCGGCGAATCCACGGCGAGCTCTTCGCGCTGGCGCGTGGGCTGCTCACGATCGACACGAATCCGCAGCCGCTCAAGTGCGCCATGGAGCTCCTGGGGCGCGACACGGGGGCGTTGCGGCTGCCGATGGTGGCGCTCGCCGAGGCGCGGCGGGAGCAGGTGCGTCAGCTGCTGCATGCGTGCGGCCTGCTGGGGGCGGGTGCCGTCGCCAAGGCGGCCGCCCGTTCGCCGGAGCCGGGCGCGTGAGCGGCATGAAGGGAGTCGTGGGCGGCAGCAATGCGCTTCCGTACCGCATCGCGGTGCTCTGCTACCTCTGGGATCGAACCGATCGGCTGCTCATGCTGCACCGCCGCAAGCTGCCGAACATCGACATGTACTCGCCCATCGGCGGCAAGCTCGAGGTGGCGGCGGGGGAGAGTCCGCGCGAATGCGCGCTGCGCGAGATCCGCGAGGAGGCGGGGCTCTCGCTGCCGGACGATGGAGTGCGGCTCTTCGGCATCGTGAGCGAGCGCGCCTACGAGGGCCAGGGGCACTGGCTGATCTTCCTCTACGAGGCGACGCAGCCGGTGGACGACGGCGCCGTGGCCGAGGGGGACTTCGACGAGGGGCGCCTCGAATGGGTGCCGATCGACGAGGTGGAGCGGAAGGCCATTCCGGAGACGGACCGACGCGTGATGTGGCCGGGCGCGAAGGCGCACCGCGGCGGCTTCTTCATGGTCGAGATCGACTGCACGACCAAGCCGTTCACGCACCGGATCGTGGAGAGCCGTCCACGCGACGCGCGTTCCTCCGCCGCATCGCGCTGACCTTCTCCACCCGCTGCTCGATGCGGATCCAGCGTCGCGCGAGCAGGAAGAACGCGGGCGGGACGACGAGCCCCATCACGCCGGCCAGCGGCGGAATCCAGTCCCACGGTCCGTTGCCGGGGCGAAGCACCGCGAGCGTCGGCCGATGCGGGTCGTAGCGGACCGTCACCGTCGCGCCCGTCTCGAGCCCCCGCAGTTCGTCCTCGGCGGCGATGCGTCCGCCCGCGCGGGTCATGAAGTCCACGCGCTCCGACTCGTATCGCACGCCGTCGACCTCGAATTCGTAGCGCACGCGCGGCGTCCACTCGGGCGATGCGCCGCTGCCGCGACGGCCCGTCCCGGTGCGCCGATTCAACCGCGCCAGGCTCGATTCGATCACGCGCCCCTCGACAGCCGGCCACGCGAGGCTTGCGTGCCCGCGCCACGCTTCGAGCATGCCCATCGCCAGGAAGAATGCGCCGATCGACATGATGATCGCGATGGCCGTGAAGAAGATCGCGAAGAAGGGGGCGTGCCGTCGCATGACGCGGCGCCGGTGTCAATCGAGACCGGCGCGCCGGCGGCACTGCTCGACCAGTTCCCGCGCGCGGGCATCGTCGTCCGCTTCGGCGATGATGCGGATGATCGGCTCCGTGTTGCTCGCCCGCAGATGGACCCAGCCCTCAGGAAGGTCGACGCGCACACCGTCGGCATCGTTGATGCGCGCATCGCGCCATGCGTTCCGCACGCGCTCGAGCGCGGGGGCGATCGCCGCGGCGCCGCCCACGCCCGCGAGATCGAGCTTCGACTTCACCATGGCCACGCGCGGCAGTTCCGCAAGGATCGCGGAGAGCGGCTGCCGGCGCGACGCGAGCAGGTCGAGCACCAGTGCCATCGCCGTGAGTGAATCGCGCACCCATGTGACGCGCGGCAGGATGACGCCGCCGTTGCCCTCGCCGCCGATGAGCCCTCGTTCACGACGCAGGGCCGCCGCGACATGCGCCTCGCCGACGGGCGTGCGCACCACGCGCGAACCCGGGAAGCGCTCCGCCACGCGGTCGATGAGCCGACTCGTCGAGAGATTGGCCGCGAGCACGCCCGGGCCGTGCTTCTCCAGCATCCGCCAGCACGCGAGCACCAGCGTGTACTCCTCGCCGATGTAGCGCCCGAGATCGTCGACGATCGCGAGTCGATCCGCGTCCGGGTCCTGCGCGAAGCCGCAGGCGGCACCATGCGCGGCGGTCTCGCGCATGAGCTCGCCCAGATTCGCGGCGAGCGGCTCGGGTGTGTGCGGGAAGACGCCGGAGCCGTTGCCGTGCAGGTGGATCAGTTCGCAGCCGAGGCGTTCGAGCAGCATGCGTCCGGCGACGCAGCCGCTGGCGTTCACGGAGTCGAGCACCACGCGGAATGCGCCGGCGCGAATGGCGGCGATGTCCACTTCGCGCAGGACTCGTTCGACATGCTCGCGCGAGGCGTCAGGATCCCGCCGCAGCGTGCCGTCGCCGCCGGACGCCGGGCCGCGTGCTTCGGCCGAGGGGCCGTGGCGCACCCCGACGGCGCCCTCCGCGGCCGCAAGCGCCCGGAATCGTCGCACGATCTCGCCGGCTCGCTCGGGTGCGGGAGCAAGCCCGTCGGCATCAAGTGCCTTGAGGCCGTTCCATTCCTGCGGATTGTGACTTGCGGTGACCACCATCGCGCCGTCCGCATGATGCCGCCCGATCGCCACACCGACGGTCGGGGTCATCGCCACGCCAAGATCGATCACATCGCATCCCTGCGCCAAGAGCGTCCCTCGCACCGCATCGAGGAACGGTTCACCGCCGCGCCGGCCGTCGCGCGCGATGCAGACGAGCGGTCGGGATCGATCGCGCTCGCGACCGCGACCGGCGCAATCGCCGCGGAGCCACTCCGCGAAGGCGATGGCGTAGGTGCTGGCGACCGTCGGCGTGAACGATGCGCCGGCGATGCCCCGCATCCCGGAGATGCTCAGCATGAGCGGCGCGGAGGAGGTCCCTGACATCGCGCCGAAGCGTAGTGGAGACGACGGGCGGTCGGATCAGCCCGTCCACTGCCCCAGCAGCTCGCCGAGATCGGCGCCGCCCACCACGCCGTCGCCGTCAAGATCCTCGGCGCAGCCTGGGCAGGGACCCCAGCCGCCGAGAAGCGTGCCGAGATCGTTGCCGTCGACGGCGCCGTCGCCGTTGAAGTCCGCGGGAAGCATCGGCAGGAGGCAGCCCGCCCAGCGCGCAACGACCTTCGAGGGAATCGCGCCGACCGCCGAGAATGCACCGGCGACGAGGAGCGAGGGCGCACCGAAGTGCGTGGTCGACCTGAGCGCGATTCCACTGGAGTTCATCGTCGGTCCCACCGACGACCAGCCTGCGGCACCGAGCCGCGCCAGGCGCCCCGCCGAGACCGGCGGAACCGAGTTCACGATCGAGAAGTCGCCTGCCACGAGGAGCGACGGTCCGAGTCCGCCGCCATCGTCATGCGAGCAGAGGGCTCGATGGGTCCCGTTGAAGCTTGCGCCGACCGTCGTCCAACTCGATCCGTCCCACTTGCGCACCACGAACGAGGAGCCGTCGGTGATCGAGCCGGCGGCGTGGAGCGCCGGGCCGCTGCCGTCGTCGAAGATCGCGAGCGCACGGACCGTGCCGTTCACACCCGTGCCAAGCGCGGACCACGAGCGTCCGTCCCATCGCGCGATTCGCGACGCGGCCGACCCGCCTGCGATGGTGAAGGAGCCGCCGGCGTACAGCCCGGCCAGCGGGCCCTCGCGAACATCGAGCAGTACATCGACGGGCCCGTTCATCCCTCCGTCAAGTGCCGACCATGTCGTGCCGTCCCAGCGCGCAATGTGATTCACCGTGATGCCCGATGCAGTGAGGAACAGGCCACCGACGACCACGCCGAGTCCGTCCGGACCGAGGTGCTCGGCCACGCAGAGTCCGAAGCCGCTGATGCCGTTGCCGACCGGGTGCCAGTTCGTCCCGTCGAATCGAGCCACGCCAGGAGTCTGTGTGGAGCCGCAGAAGAGGAATTCGCCGGTGGCATAGAGCGAGGGTCCGGCGCCTTCGCCGCAGACGGCGAGTCCGCGCACTTCGGCGGATGGGCCGACAGGCAGCGGCTGCCAGGCGCTCCCGTTCCATTGCTGAACCGATCCATCGATGCCGCCGCCGACGAAGAGCACGGGACCGGCTCCATCTCCCGCGTCGAACTCGGCGATGGCGTAACCCGTTCCGATCGAGGCGAGTCCTGCGCTTGGCGCCCACGCGGGCGTGCACTCCAGGGCGCCGGCATTCGCGGTGAGGAACGCAAGGGCCAGTGCATGGAGCGCGCCGCGGCGCGGAACGGGACCGGATGGAGGATGGTGGTGCATGCAGGGACTCCTGAGGGTCGTGCGCAAGTATGCCACCGCATGCGTCGCATCTGAACATGTTCCTTGCAGGAATCGAATCACGCTGCGGCCGCGGCGGTCTGCGGAGTCGCCGGCACGGCTAGACTTGGCCTCACGCCATGTTCGAGATCACCGTGCGACGGTCCTTCTCGGCGGCGCATGCGATCGTCATGCGAGGTGTTCCTGAATCGATGCACGGCCACGACTGGGGCGTTGCCGTGACCGTCGCAGGCGACGGACTCGACGCCGATGGCCTGCTCTGCGACTTCCACGCGCTCGAGGCCGCGGTCGACGACACGGTGGCTCCGTTCCGCAATCGCACGCTCAATGATGTACCGCCGTTCGACCGCGTGAACCCGACGGCGGAGAATCTCGCCGAGTTCGTTGCGATGGAGCTGGCGCGGCGCCTGCCGCGCGGCGTGTGCATTCGCCGCGTCGAGGTCGAGGAGGCCCCCGGTTGCGTGGCGAGCTGGATCGAGGCGGCGCCCGCCGCGCGCGAGCTGACACTGGATGTGTCGGAACGGGGATTGCGCCGATGAGCCGGAGCCGGATCGACCGCGACCTCGAGGCACCTCTGGTCGCGGTTCCCGGCGCTGCGTCGACCGGTGCGAACGAGGCAGGCAGTGCGACCGCGGGCATCTCCGGCGATCTCGCGCGGTTCCTCAACCGCGACATCGAGTGGCTCCAGTTCAATCGCCGAGTGCTCGATCTCGCCGCGGATCCGCGCACCCCGCTGCTCGAGCGCGTGCGCTTCCTGGCGATCTTCTCGAGCAACCTCGACGAGTTCTTCATGAAGCGCGTCGGCATGCTGCACCGCCGCGCCACGATGGGGCTCAGCTGGCCGGTGCCGGAGGCGCTCACGCCGGTGCAGGTGATGCAGCACATTCGCGAGCTCGTGACGCAGATGAGCCACGATCAGGCGGAGGTGCTTCGCGGCGATCTGCTGCCGAGGCTCGCCGAGCATGGCGTGGCGCTGCTGGCATGGAACGAGCTGACGCCGCAGGAGCGCACGGATGCGGAGGTCTGGTTCCACCAGAATGTCTTCCCGATCCTGACGCCTCTCGCCGTCGATCCCGGACATCGCTTCCCGTTCATCTCGAACATGAGCGTTTCGCTCGGCGTGATGCTTCGTCGCCCGGGCGAAACGGAGCAGCTCTTCGCCCGTGTGAAGGTGCCTGAACTGCCGAGCCGCCTCTACCAGGTGCCCGGCACGCAGCGCTTCGTGCTGCTCCAGGAGATCATCGAGCACAACCTCGACGAGCTCTTCCCCGGCATGGAGGTCCTCAAGGTGCTCCCGTTCCGCGTGACGCGCAACGCCGAGATCGAGCGCGACAACGAGGATGTCGAGGACCTGCTCGAGGCGATCCAGCAGGCGCTCAAGGAGCGTCGCTTCGCTCGCGTGGTGCGCCTGGAGCTCGGCTCGCGACCGAACCCGCGCATCCTGCGATTCCTGATGGACGAGCTTCAGCTCGAACAGGAGGCGATCTTCGAGACCGAGGGTCCGCTCGACTACGGCGTGCTCTCGCAGATCGCCGACCTGGACATTCCCGAGCTGCACTGGCCGAAGTGGACGCCGCTCACGCCGCCGGGCATGGCGGACGAGGAGGGCGACATCTTCTCGCTGATCCGCGCCGGCGATGTGCTCGTGCATCATCCGTACGAGAGCTTCGAGGCGACCGTCGAGCAGTTCGTGGAGCAGGCGGCGCGGGACCCGAAGGTCGTGGCCATCAAGCAGTCGCTCTACCGCACCTCGGGCGACAGCCCGTTCGTGTCGAGCCTCATCGAGGCGGCGGAGGCGGGCAAGCAGGTGGCCGTGCTGGTCGAACTCCGCGCGCGATTCGACGAGGCGAGGAACATCCTCTGGGCGCGCAAGCTCGAGGATGCCGGCGTGCATGTCGCCTACGGCGTGGTGGGCCTCAAGACGCATACGAAGACGACGCTCGTGGTGCGCCAGGAGCCCACGGGCCTGCGCTGCTACGGGCATGTCGGCACCGGCAACTACAACTCGAAGACCGCACGGCTCTACGACGACCTCGGTCTCTTCACCTGCGATCCGCAGATCACCGAGGATCTCGTCGGCCTCTTCAACTACATGACCGGACGATCGCGGCAGAAGGAATACGCCAAGCTGCTGGTCGCGCCCGTCGCCATGAAGCGGCGCTTCCTGGAACTCATCGAGCGCGAGACGCTGCTGCACTCGAAGGAGCGCCCCGGACGCATCGTCGCGAAGATGAACCAGCTCGAGGATCGCGGGGTGATGGACGCGCTCTACCGCGCGAGCCAGGCCGGCGTGCAGGTCGATCTCATCGTGCGGGGCTTCTGCTGTCTGAGGCCCGGCGTGCCGGGGCTCTCCGAGAACATCCGTGTCCGCTCGATCGTCGGTCGATTCCTTGAGCACAGCCGCATCTTCTGGTTCCAGGCCGGGCGTCAGGATCCGCTGGAGGGCGACTTCTACATCGGCAGCGCCGACTGGATGTACCGGAACCTCCAGACGCGCGTGGAGGCTGCGGCGCCGGTCGAGGTGAAGGGCCTTCGGTCACAGCTCTGGGAAGTGCTTCAGGTGTGTCTCGAGGATCGCGCCGGCGCCTGGGAGATGCAGCAGGATGGCAGCTATCGTCGCGTCGCATGCGACGGTCTCGATCCTGCCGACCCGCGCGCCATCGGCGTGCATGCGCGGCTCATGCAGCTGGCACTTGCGAGGAACGCCGTGCGGAGCGGACGCGGCGGTGCATGAACTGCCGGACCCTTGGTGCGGGTCGATCGTCACTGGGCGGGCGGAACCGTTCCGCCCATGCCCATGCCGTCACCGCTGCCGGAGAAGCTCTGCGAAGGGCGATTCAGTCCGAGCTCGAAGAGCACCTCGGCGAGTCGGCTCGGCGCGAGGTAGGTCACCCAGCCCGAAGTGCGCCACGCGCTCGCGGGACCGGGGGATGCGCTGTTGGGAAGAACGGCCGGGATCGCCGCGCTCACCGTCTCGCCCGCAGGCACGGTGATGCCCGCAGACCATCGACCCGAATACCGCTCGCCGGACGCGCTGAGGCTGTAGCTCCACATCTCGAGCTTGACGGGCACATCGGCGGCGTTGTGCAGTTCGAGCCGGATCGCCACCTCCGTGGCATCCTCGCCGATCTCGACGAGGTCCACGCTCGTCACTCGGATGTCCGGCGACGGAACGCATCCGATCGCGAGGGCCGCCGCGCCGATGCCGACGGCACCAACGGCACGAACGGCACGACGCCCATGCTTACAGGGCGTGCCGACTGCGTCGTGCGCGGCTCCGTGGCGATCGTTCGCTGGCCTTCCATCCATGAGTTGAAAGAATGTAGCCGGAGCGGTGATCGTCCGTCGGAGGGGCGTACCAGGGCTCCCGGAGGCGAAGGTTGCTGAGCACGGCGACAAGGACATCGTCGCGGGGTTCCCGTCGTTCGACGCCGCAGGGCGTCGGACGCCGCTTGTCCGTGGCCACAGCGCTGCTCCTGCTGGCGTTCGCCGCCCCGCTCCGGGCGCAGGATCTGGCCGTGCCCACGGTCGGCGACAGTCCCACCGCGCTGGCACTCTGCCGACGCGCCGAGGATCTGCGCGATGCGAATCCGGCCGAGAGCGCGCGGATCGTGCAGCGCATCCTCGCGGAGTTCGGTGATCGGCTCGTGGCCGCGGACGGCGATGAGGATCGATTCGTTCCGGCGTCGCAGCGGGCGATGGTGCTGCTGCGCGAATCTCCGCGCGTGCATGAAGAGTGGCGCCGTGCCATCGCGTCGACCATCGCGGCGCTCGTCGAGGAGGGTGAGGACGAGACGCTGGCGCGGATTGCGTCGCGCACTCCGGAGGGAGCGGACGCGGCGCTGCGGCTTGCGCAGCGTCGACTGGAGTCGGGCCGGCCCGCCGCCGCGCTTGCAATGCTCTCGCTCTACGACCCCGAGGTGCTTCCCGCGCCGCGGGCGCGGTCCTTCGCGTCGTCGATGCGCGAGGCGGCGCTCGCACTGCTGGAGGCCCATGATCCCGACGCGACCGCCGCGCGGTCGATGCACGACGATGGTCGCGCCTGGCCCCGCATCTGGCGACTGCCGCTCGGGAACGCGCCGTTTGCGCGCCGCTACATGAATCCCGTGACGGGGCCGCTGCTGACCGTTCCCACGGCGCCGCAGGCCGTCGAGGACGGATCGCTGCTGACGGTGGTTCCGCTGGTCGAGGGCGATCGCGTCTACCTCTGTGAGGGCCATGTGATCACGGCGATCGACCGCCTGAGCCGTCGCGTGCGCTGGCAGCGATCACTCGCCGTCGGCGACGATCTCGAGGTGACGCCCATTGCCGATGCGTCCGAGCTCGCGCTCGCGGGAGACACGCTGGTGGTGCTCACGGGGCACGGCTCCCAGACGCGCCGCACCGGCGGGGGGCGCGTGGTGGCGCTCGATCGCGCGACCGGTCAGACGCTCTGGGAGCGATCGCTCGCGGGGCTCGAGCCGCCGGATCCGGATGGAGGCGAGGGCCTGTTTCCGCATGGCCGCCCCGTGATCGTCGACGACCTCGTCGTCGTCATGGCGCGCAAGGTCAATTCCCGTTCCGAGAGCGTCGGTAGCGTGATCGGCCTCGACCTTGCGACCGGCGAACCGCGCTGGCTCACCTACATCGCCGGTTGCGGAAGCAGGCCCATGAGCGGCATGCGCGCCTTCGCGAGCCCGATCTCCGGTCGCGGAGCGCTCTTCGTCGCGTCGTCGCTTGGTGCGGTGGCGCGCCTGGATCCGGCGACGGGTGCCATCCGATGGCTGACGCGCTCGCTCGTGCCGACGGCCGACGGTCTCATCTCGCCGGTGCCGTGGGAGGATGCATCACCCATCCTCACACCCGCGGGCCTGATCGCGGTCTCGCCGGATCAGTCGCTGCTGCTCGTGCTCGATCCGGAGGATGGCGCTGTCCGCCGCCGCATTCCGCTCGGTCGCACCGAGGCGTGGGGGCAGCCGCGCCGACTCGTCGCCAATCGCGACGGCTCGCGCATCCTGGCCGTCGGCGATGACGCGATGCTCTTCGACAGCGCCGATCTCGACCGACCGAAGTGGCGCCTCGGCGCTGCGATGGCCGCCATGGGCGTCACGCCGGCCGCCGTGCCGATCCGCGGCCGCGTCTCATTCGTGGACGCGCCGGTCGACGGTCGCTCGGTGGCGCTCGTGCCGCTCCTCGATCGCCTGCTGCTGATCGACGCCGACGACGGCAGGGTCCTCCGTACGCTCGAAACCGGCCGCGGCGGCAATCCCACGCTCGCGGACGGGCAGATCCTGCTCGCGTCCTCGGACCGGATCGACTGCTTCATGCCGCTGGGCAGCGCCGAGCGCGCGGTGCGCGACTGGATGGCGCGGGATCCCGACGACGCGACGCGCGCGATCGCGCTGCTCGAGCTCGGCATTCAATGCGGCGTGCCCGGCATGATCGTCGAGGGCGCCTCGACGGCGGGCGCGGCGCTGGATCGTACGGATGACCCGGAGGTTCGCACCGAGCTCGTGCAGCGCATCCTTGCGGGTGCGATCGTGGAGACCGAGCTTGCCGACGATGAAGTTCGACGGCTGCTGTCGATCGCGCTCGCGCTGGCGCGGCGACCCGCCGATCGCGTCGCCTGCGCGCTGGCGGAAGGGGACTGGAGCCTTGCACGCGGCAGATCGAGCGACGCGGTCGATGCCTGGCAGCATGTGATGAACGCCGACGACCTTCGATCAGCGGATCTCGTCACGGAGGACGGCTGGTCGCCCGCGTCCGCGCTCGTGCTCGCACGATTCGCCTCGATGACGGCGAACGCGGGACCTGCGTCCATGGCCGGTCGCGAACGAGCGGCCGATTCGGCGCTTCGGGCGCTCGGCGCATCGCCGCCGACCGGCGAACTCACGGCCATTGCGCGGACATGGACGGGGAGCAGTGCCGGCGGTGCCGCCGCCATCCGCGCCGCGGAGGAACTGATGGCCGCCGGAGCGTCCCAGGAGGCGATCCTGCTTCTCGCCGACGCGCTGCGGGACCGATCCCGGCTTGCGGGCATGGATGCATCCGTTCGGGTGCTCGTCGACGCCATCGTCGCATCGGCGAAGTCCAGGGGCTGGCAGGACCTTGCCGCGGCGGAGATCGGCGCCATCCTCGATCGCGCTGCGGGCGCGGGCGGCGCGTCGCAGGAGTCGGTGGATCTCCTTCGCGATGCGCTCCGGAGCGTGGCGGCGTCGCATCCGTCCGTGCGCGAATTGCCGTCGATCGGGATCCAGCCCTCGAGCGCTGCGCAGGTGCGCGGTCGGCTTGCGCAGCTCTCCGCGCAGGCCCAGGCGGAGCGCCCCATCGATCTCGCGCTGGTCATCGAGCGCGCGGAGCGCGGGGCCGGACCGCGCGCCACGCTGTCGCTTCGACGAGGACCTGCGCTCGAGGCGGTCTGGCAGCAGCCGGTGGATGCCGAGGATCCGGAGGTGCTCGCCTTCGACGACTCGATCGTGCTCTGGCAGCGCGGGCCGGGAGTCGAACCCTCGATGCTTGCACTGGCATCGAGCGACGGAGCGGGTCGATGGACGATTCCCTCCGTGCCCGAGCTCTTCGATCGCTCTCGCGTGGCGGCATCGCCTGCGCCGACGAGGCGCGGTCTCCGCGATGGGCGCTTCCTGATGCCGCAGGAGATCTTCCCGATCCGCGCGGATCCATGGATCATCCTCGCGCGTCGCAATGGCGATCTCGTCTGCGTCGACCGCCGCGACGGGACCGTGCGATGGCGCCGCGACGGCGTGGTCACCGAGTTCGGTGGCGAGCTCGGCGGGCGATCCAGCCAGGTTGCCGCCAATGCGATGTTCGTGGCCGTGGGCGCCGGCCGCCGCATGGCGAGCGGGCTCTCCACGCCCGTGATCACGCTGCTCGATGCCGAGCGCGGCGAGACGATCGACACGATCGAGCTGCCGACGACCGGTGATGTGGAATGGGTGTCGATCGCGCCGGGTCCGCTCGTGCTCGCCTGCGTGCGCAACTCGATCTATGCGATGCGTCCGGGCCGGTCCCGGCCGGTCTGGAGCCGCACCGACCATCGCTTCGGCGGGGGCGTGCCGGTGATCATCGCCGGCGATCATCAGGTGCTCGCGGTGCAGCGGTCCGGCTCTCGACGCGAGGAACTCATCGCTCTCGACCTGAGCGACGGTCGCGTCGACGACTCGCGCTTCGTCGTACCGCCGCGCCGCTCCTTCGGACCTTCGCGTCTCGTCTCGGTGCAGCGCGTTCCGGACGGCATCATCGCGGGATTCACCGATCGCGTGCTCATCTTCGATGCCGGCGGCCGACTGCGCGGGCAGGACGCCGTCGCCGCCGAGCACTCGTATGCACAGGTGCTTCCGGCACGCGAGACGCTCGTCGTCGTCGATCCCGACTCGAGCCGTTCGTTCTTCGCGAATCCCGATCGGACGGGCTCGGCGCAGCCGGCGGCCGTGCTCTATCAGCTCCTTCGACGGGAGGGAGGGCGGCTCGCAGCCGATCCGATCGCGGTCCCCATGGGCGATCAGGCTGCGGACCGATGGCTGCTCCTGGACGGAGCCGTCGTCGGCTCGGGACTTGACTGGTGCACCGCGATCCCGCTCCCCGTCGAAACCCCGCGTTGACTTTTGACCGCGTCGACCGCATAACACGCCGGCCCCGCGAGCATCGGGGGGCGGAGAGACTCACCTCATGCGCGCAACGCGACTGCTCGACGGACTTCACCTCGCCGCTGCCATCGATACGGATGCGGCGATTCTCCGCATGATCGAGGCCGGGACCCCGCGCCGCCGCGCTGCGCTGGCGGCCGCCGGTGTCCTTGCGGGCGCACGCAAGAAGCCTGTGGACCCCGGTTCCGGCGACAAGGAGGAGCCCGACGAGGACGCCGAAGTCTTCGGCGATGCCGAGGCGGAGGAGGAAGAGGACGATCTCGACGACGAGGAGGAGGACGAGGAGGAGGACCTCGCCGAGGCGGAAGAGGAAGAGGAAGAAGAGGAAGAGGAAGAAGAGGAGGAAGACGAAGAGGAAGACGAGGAGGAGGATCTCGACGACGACGAGGACGATCTCGACGACGAAGAGGACGAGGACGACGACGACTACGACCTCGATGATGACGACGAGGATGTCGACGACGACGACGAAGAGGAAGAAGAGGAGGAAGAGGAAGAGGAGCTCTGAATCAGCAGGCGGGCCATCATGAGACGGCCACGCTGCGGATTCACGATCACGATGCGTCCCTCCCCGTCCGGGGCGCTCCGCGGCAGCCAGAGCCCATCCAGCACACGCGTCGCGACATCCGCGGGAGCGGCAGGCAAGGGCTGCTCGAGCAGCCGCGTGGTGGTCGACGCAAGTGCTCGTTCGCCTGAGCCCGCGGCCATGACCAGTCCGCCGACCGACTGATCGGCGAGGTACTGAAGCTCATCCCCATTGGCGTCCCAGATCGTCATGCGGGAGAGATCCGGATGGAAGAAGAGAATCTGCTCCGGGGGCGCCGAGACGCTGATGCCGTCGGTCGGCGCCATCGAGACGAACGCGCGCTCGATCGATCCGCGCAGTGTGATCGGCTGAAGCCGCAGCGCGGGTCGAAGCGAGTCGGCGTCCTCCTCGCGGCCCGGCCGCATCGGAAGGAACCCGAGCGAGAGCGTTCCGTCGTGCAGTCTCCAGACAAAGAGATTGCCGGCGCCGTCGAAGCGAGGAAGGACCCACGAGTGGTCCGGTGTCGGCGCGAAGACCACGCGGCCTTCGGGTCGCTCGATCACGAGTTCGAACGACCCGCTGCTGCGCTCGCGGCGGGACCACGCCACTTCGCCCCGGGGGCCGAGCACCGCGAAGGCATTCACGGCGGCATCGTCGGTCAGCCACTGGATCTCGCCGGACTCCCAGGCGACACGGCCGATCCTTCGCCCGCCGTCCTCTCCCGGGCTCTCGACGAGGAACCCCTGTGAGTCGGCGGAGCGACCAAGCAGGTAGGGACCCTGGATCTCGCCACGGAGCAGGAGTGCACCCGCAGCGACTTCGTGGAACGAGATCCGTCCGCGCACGCGCTTCGCCTGACCGAGATCTGCGGTGAGCGTCGGCCAGTCGGCGTTCGACTCCTCCTGCACCGCCACGAAACGGCCGTCGGTGGAGACCAGGGGCAGTGTGAAGGCGTCGTTGGAGAGAGCGCCGAGCGGCTCGAGCGCCACGCGCATGAATCCGTCGCTTCTTTCGCCCGGGCCGCCCGTCGCATTCGGAGGCGGCACGAGCAGCCGCGACTCCGTGACGCGCTCCTGCACGCAGCCTGCGAGCAAGGCAACGATCAGTGGCAGCGCGATCGTGCGCCGCACCGCGGCAGGAGCCGGCATCGTCGATACGAACGCCGACGGCGCCGATGCGCCGCGACATCCGATTGCTCCAGGGTCCTGCGCGAAATCGCGCATGGGTCTCAAGGCAGGGGCGCCGGCTGTCCGGGCGCCGTCGGCTCCTCGATCGGCGTGAGCGGCTGGACTTCTTCCTGCGGGATGTCGCTCATGGGCGTGAAGCCGGCGCCGCGCACCAGATTCGCGCTCTTCTCGCCGAGCGGCCGTGCGACCTCGCGAAGACGGAGGCGCTCCTGCACATTGAAGTTCGAGTCGTTCTCGTCGGGGTTGTCCACCACGATCGGCGTGATGAAGATCACCAGTTCCTTCGTGACCGTGTTGTCGTTCGTGAAGGCGAAGACCAGATCGAGCAACGGGATGTCGCCGAGGAAGGGGACCTTCGTCTTCTGGAAGTTGCGCTGTTCCTTGCGGATGCCCGAGATCACGATGGTCTGCCCGTTCTTGATGGTGACCTTGGTGTTGGTCTGGCGTCGATCGATGACGGGGTTGCCGCCGACGCCCAGCGGGCTCGTCGTGTTCTGGTTCGAGAGCAGCACCTCGATGTCCATGTAGACATTGCGCTCCTTCGTGATGCGCGGGCGGACATTGAGGCCGATGCCGACTGCGATCTGCTCGAATGCAGCGGTGGTGCCGCCGGCCGTGCCCTGATTCGATGTCTGCGTCTGGAACGGAATGTCCTGACCGTCGAAGAAGATCGCTTCCTTGTTGTCGCTCGTGAAGACGCGCGGCGACTGGAGGATGCTCACATTGGTGACCTGATCGAGGGCCTGGAGGATGACGGTGGCATCCACGCCGAAGGCAAGCACGCTGGTCGTAAGGTCGCCGATGAAGTCGCCCTCGCGGGAACCCGCGAACATGCGAGCTGCGTCGGCACCGACCGCGCCGCCCGTGATGACGACGGCATTGTTCGGGTTCGGCGGCTGGAGACCTGCGGGTCCGAACTGAAGTCCGTACGCCCACTGATCTCCGAGCTGCACCTCGGCGAGGATCGCGGTGATCATCACCTGGCGTCCCGGGACATCGAGGTCCGCGATGATGCCCATGAGCGCCGCCTCGATCTCGGGAGGCGCGAGCACGATCAGTGAGTTCTGGCCGCCATTGGGCACGACGCGGCTCTTGCCGACGAGCGCGCTGACTTCGGTCTGCGAGCCTTCGCCTGCACCGCGGCCGCCCATCCATGGCAAGCGGATCTGATTGGCGGATCCCGTGCCGGTGCCACCCGTTCCGCCCGTGCCTCCGGTGCCGCCGACGCCTGTCCCTCCCGTGGATGCACCACCGCCGGCTGTCTCGAAGTTGATGCCGCTCAGTCCCGTCTCGGGCGCGGTGATGCTCACATCGGCACCCGCGGGCGCGAGCAGCGCGTTGATGATCTCGGCAACCTCGATGGCGTTCGCGTGCTTCAGCGGCACCACCTTCGGCACGCCGACTCGCAGGGGTTGATCGAGCTGGTCGATCATCCGGTCCAGCCATTCGAAGTTGTCCGGCGTCTTGCTGATGACGAGCAGCCGGTTCGAGTCGGGATAGGCCTCGATGCGGAAGATGTTCGCGACGGCCACATCGGCGCCGCTGTCGCCGCCACCGCCCACCTGTGGACGCCCCTGCACGCCGGCGCCCAGCCCGCCTCGAGTGCCGCCGCCGCGAGCGCCGCCGCCACTGCCACCAGACTCCAGCAGCGAGCCCAGCACTTCGCGCACCTTGAGTGGGTCCGTGTACTTGAGGTCGTAGTACTTGAAGATCTGGCCGCTGGACGAAGGATTCACATCCCACGCGGTGGTGATGAGCCGCTCGATCTCGTGCATGATGCTTGGCTCCGCACGGACCGTGATGCTGTTGATCGCGGGGATCACCGAGACGAGCAGCTGCTCGCTGGTGCCGACGAGCTCACCGCCCGTCGCGCCGCCGCCTCGCTGCGCCGGACCGCCGGGACGCTGCGCCGCGGCTCCGCCTCGCTGGGCCGCCTGCTGCGGATTGACTCCGCCGGCGCCACCGGTCGACCCTCGCGCCGTGAAGAGATCGGTGATGTAGCCGGCCACCTGCGTCGCGTCGGCCCACTGGAGCCGGAAGGTCTTCGTCTGCACATCGACATAGGCAGGCACATCCAGGAGCTGCACCAGTCGCTGCACGCGCTTGGCGGTGGCGAGGTCACCGAAGAACTGAAGCTGGTTGCTGTTCGGATCGGGCGTGATCGTGACCGAGTCGGGAAGGTCGGCGATGCGGCTCGCGAGCGCGTCGACCTTCGTGTTCTGGATCTTGAAGAACTTGAAGACCCACTGGCCATCCTCGTTGAGCGTGGAGACATCCACCTCCGGTCCGAGCACTGGATGGGGACCGAGGCGCAGCACCTCGCTCATCATGTCGATGAAGACATAGCGATCCGTCTCGACGACGGCGATGTTGTGGATGCGGAACGCCTGGAAGATGAGATCCAGCGCCTCCTTCTCCGTGACCTCGCGGTCGCTCACGATCGTGATGGCGGTTTCTCCCGCGGTACCGAGGCGGGGAATCACGCTCTTGCCGGTGACCTCGGCGATGAACTTGACGAACTCCTTGACCTTCGCCTGATTGGCGACGATCCGGATGGTCCTCTCGCCGCCGGGGCGGCGCGTGGAGGAGATGATGCTGGTCGGCGGCGCATCGTCGTCCAGTGCCTGCCGCGGGAATGTCATGGCCGGCGCCCCCGGCGCAGGAGCGATGGGGGCACCACCAGTGGCGCTTCCGTTGCCGGTTGCGCCGGCGCTGCCATCACCGGGCGCATCGGCGGGCGGCGCCTGGGGAAGACCGCGTCGTGGAGTCGGTGCCGGCGAGGGCGCCGGCTGCTCCTGCGGATCGACTTGACGAGGTGAGGCCGATGCCGGCGCGGGCGCTGCAAGCGGTGCCGACTGCGGCTGCGGAGCCGGCTGCGGGCGTCGTGACTGCGCCGAGGCGCTGGAGGAGGAGAGTGCGAGCAGGACGGCGAGAGCCGCTGCGCCACCAAGCACGGCGACTCGTTCGCGGGCGATCTTCGGCCGTTGCATGAGGCGATGGTCTCCGAGAGGGTCCAGCTGCGCGGGCGCTCGTGAGGAGGGCCACTCGATTCAACGCGGCAATGTACCGGCGAGCGGCTTGGAACGGGTCGAGGCCCCCTTGATTGCCGACCCTGACGGAGCTGTTGCGCAACTCAGCGCGTGGATGTGGCCCGGACGCGAGCCTGCAGCCAGGAGTACTCCTGGTTCAACCTCGAGCGTGTGGCCTCATCGAGCGAACGCGAGAGGCGGGCCCGGCCCACGGCCATCAACGCCTTCGAAGCGTCCTGACCGCTCATCTGGTCGATCTGGGCCTTCGTCAGCGCCGGCGGGATCGTGACGGAGTGAGCCGATGCGGCCGAAGGCGGCTCCGTCGAAGGTGCGGGCTCAGGTGCCGGCGAAGCCGTCGGCTCGGTGGCCGCCGGCACGACGGTTGCCGGCGAATCGGGTGGCGTCGTGCTCGGCGGCTCTGCGTTGGGTGCGTCCGGCGGAACTGCCGATGGGTCGTCGACTCCCGGTGAATCCGGTGCAGCCGCCGGGGGCGAGGATGCTCCACCGCGCGTCGGCACGGCGACGGGAGCAAGCGGCGTCGCTGCGGCCGGCGCGCGTTCGACCGGAGTCATGCCGGGCATGCTCGTGCCGAATGCCGCGAGCGATCCGTTGATGAACGACTCGGTCGAGTCGGGAACTGTGGACACGGTGTAGTCGCGGCCATGGTGATGGAGCGTGACGGTCCAGGGCGGGTTCGTGGAGACCACGCGCACACCCCCGCGCTCCTCGTCCACGCTGACTCGTGAACCATCCGCGAAGAAGACGCTCGAGCCGAGGCACGCGATCACCTTCGGCCCCGAGTACTCCGGCGGCGGCGGGGGGGGAGGCGGCGGGCCCGGATCCGGCGGCGGCGGCGGAGCGACCGACGGCGGCGGCGCCGGAGGCACAGGACGCGGCGGCATGAAGAACGCGCTGCGGCCATCGAAGCGCTTGCGGCTGGCCAGGAGCGCGTCCTCGTGCTTCGCGAGCAGTTGATCGAACGCCTTGCCCGCCTCCGGATCAGCCGCCGGTGTGAGCAGCGCACCGACGATGCGAACGGCGCCCGCGAATGCCACGCCTGCGACGACGATCACTGCGATCACGCCGGCGATGACGGGGCCGGACCAGCGCACACCGCTTGCAATTCGAATGCGAGCGCTCATGTGACGCCTCGTCCTCCGTCGCTGCCGACCACCCACGCCTCGATGACGAGCTTCACGCGCAGCTTCTTGCTTGCGTCGATGCGCGTCAGGCGGAGCGACGACATCGCGTCGACATCGGGGCTCGACTCGAGCTGGGCGATGATGCTGGAGACGGTCTCCGGGGAGGCCTCGAACTCGAGCTCGCCCATTACGCGTTCGGCGCGCTGGCCCGGCGCGATCACGCCGCGCAGCGCCGACTGCGGGAACCTGCCGCTGGATCGTGCGTCGTACTTGAAGTTGCTCACATTCGGGCTGTGCGCGTTGATGACGCGAGTGGCTGTCTGCGCCAGCGCGGCCGAACCCTCGGCGGCCCGACGAGGCGCCTGCACCCGCCCGTGCGCCACCACCGAGTCCTGCACGGACCGCAGACCCTGCTGCGATTGGTTGCGACCTCGACTCAGGAGCTGGCGCAGATCATTGGCGCGATCGGAGTAGTCCGCGGCGATGGACCACACCGTGTCCTGGCACGCCCACCAGCCGAGGACCACCGCGCCAGCCAGCGCCGCAGCCTTGAGCCAGCGAGGCCAGGTCCTTGCGCGATCGAAGAGTGACTTGAAGGGGAGTTCCATGGTTTCAGCCGGATCTGCTCTGGACGTGCGCCATGAGCTTGCGGAACTCCTCCTTGAGGCGCTCCCGCGTGGCATCGTCGAACGACTTGTTTCCGCGAGCCTTGGCCACCACGCTTGCGAGGGCCAGTGCTTCCTCCTTGGTCATCGACGCGATCTGATCGTCCGTCAGCGGATCGGGCGGACGATCGGGCTCGATGGCGGCGGGCCCTGCGCGAGTGGGCGTTCGCTCGTTGCCAGGGGTGCTGGTGGCAAGGTTCCGCTCATTCGCGCGCCGCGCGGTGCCGCCGCCTCGACGCGCTGCATCCGCAGCCTCCTCGGCGGTTTCGCCGTCCACGGGCGCCGCGACAGCTCCGGTCGGATCGGCATCCTGGACGGCCGGCGTTGCCGTCGATGCGTCGGCGCTCCCGGGAAGCCGACTCGCAGACACTCCTCGGGGAAGGGAGGCCGAGGCCATCACACTGCTGCCCTCGCCGGTGCCTTCCGAAGCGCCGGCCGACTCCGTCGCTGCGTCGGATCCCGGTAGTGCCTGCGGGGTGGCGCGCATGCTCGATCGATTCGACGCATCCGGCCGCGCCTGTGGTCCCCACTTGCGCTCCGCCAGCGTCAACTTGCCCCAGTCCGTCTCGTCGTTGAGCGCCATCGGCTGCGTCGGCCGCGTGACCGAGGCAGAGAGCGTGAATTGCGCCTCGCCAAGTTGATTCGGAGGGTCCCAGCCCTTCGTGATGCGGTCGAAGATCCCCGATTGCTGCATGAGCCTCTCCATCTGGAGCACCACATCCGGTCCGGAGAGGGACTCCGTCCGCCGTGCCTTGCCTCGGATGGAGACCGACTCGTCGTGCGTGATCGTCACCTGCTCGAACTCGATCCCTTCAGGTGTGCAGCAGGCGAGGTCCGCGAGCAGCTTCGTCATGGGCCAGGTCCGCGTGCTCCTCTCGCGATAGATGGCGATGAGCTTGTCGTTGTCGGCCACGATGCCGCGAAGATCCTCGGCACCGACCGAGCGGACCTTCCACCGCATGAGCTGGTAGTCCAGGAACGAGATGACAACGGGTCCGAAGACGACCGCCAGGATCGCGACGGCAAGCACGCCCGTCAGCACTCGCGGCTCCGCGAGCCGATTGAAGAATCGGCCGACCGCGTCGGGTTCCTCGCCTGGTTCGTGGGCCAGCAATCCCGCGAGCGGCGCGAGCGGCCCGGATGCGAGCAGCGCGATGCCTGCCTGAAGTCCATTCGAGCGCCACCATTGCGGATCGATGGGAGCGCCGGTCGCCTGTGCGAGCAGTTGCCGATCGGATGCGGTGCAGCCGAAGCCGGCGCCGCCCGCGGAGTCGAATGCCTCGCGCACCTGGGTGAGGAGCTGCTCGAGCGATGACGCGGGAACGCCCTGATGCAGCGCCGTCTCGGCAAGCAGACGGAACACAGCATCGACGGCTCCGTCGCCGAGCTCCTCGCGGGCGGAGCGAAGGGCGAGCCCCTTCGGCGTCTGGAGCGCCGCCGAGATCATGCCTCGCTCGCGATCGATGACGAGAAGCGGCCCCTTCACGCCCTGCACGCACGCCATGCCTGCAAGCGCCGAGACATCCGCGGCGAAGGTGACGCGACGGCCGGCGTAGACGGCCGCGGGAATCGACGGAGGCGGCTCCTGCGGAGGCCATTCGAGGATCACGCCGGATCGCGCTGCGCCGCCGGGTGCCGGAAGCACCGACATGACGACGCGATGCGCCGGCATGCTGCCCAGCTGCGAACTCTCGGCCTGCAGCCGAAGCGCCAGGTCGAGCTGGCCCTCGGCCGCGTTCGGCAGATCGCAGACGCGGCAGCGAACCTGCCCCGGCGCGAGCATCACCACGGTCTTCCCGGCCCCCGTGCCATCCAGTGCACCGGCGAGCCCAGCCGTCGTGGCGGACACCGTTCGCTCAAGGCGCGGACCGCCCGTGCTGCCGGTTCGCCACAGGCCGATGCGCAGCTCGGCGCCGAGCGCGTCGATGACGGCCAGCAGCGTTGGATCCGACATGACTCGCGGTCGACGACTCATGGCTCGCGAACCTCGATGAAGGTGATCGGAAGAGTGGATCGGTCGACGACCGCCACGATCTCCATTTCAGTGCCGGTGCTTACGGCGCGGCCACGGCTGGAGATGAGATAGACATTGCTGACGACATCCATCTGGCCGCCGAGCTGCAGGACCGTTTCGGGCTTCAGGTCTCCGATCTCGAGCAGGTCGGCCACGCTGGTGAATCCGCCCGAGCGGGCATTGCGCCGGGCGACGATCGCGTCGGCGGTGCGTGCATCGAGGCCGAAGCCGCGCTGCAGCACTTCACTGGACACCGTGTTCAGATTCACGCGCCCCGGCGCGGGCTTGAAGGGATCGTCAAGCGTGCATTCGGCGAAGACGGCGCGGAGCTGCGCCGTGTCGAGTGGGGCCGCGGTGCCGGTGGAAGCGCCGCCGCTCGCACCGGAGGTGCGACCGCCGCTCGGTCGACTCGGGCCCGCGCGTGGCCTGCGTCCCTGGTCCCCCCCGGAGCCTCCGCCGGCGCCGGCCTGCGGCGCGAGCGAACCGATCGGTGTGATCAGCAGCGTCTCCATGCGAGCGTTGTTGCCGCGTGCCCATGCGAGAAGCGCGCCCGCTTGCGTGGCATCGAGACCGGTGCGTTCCTGGACCTGAGTCACCGTGGCGCTCCGCAGGTAGAGCTTGGGCTCGCCGGAGAGCGCCGTATGCGATCCTCGCGAGTACGCGGTGAGGTATCCGCTCCAGCCCGCATCGAGGAAGCCGTCGGGTTTGTCGTCGGGCGGGCTCATGGTGCCGTCGTCCTCGTTGGGATCGAGGCGGCCGTTGAGATTCCAGTCCTCCCCGCGGACATACTGCGGCCAGCAGCCCGCGACGAGCTCGAGTTCGGCGATGTTGCGGAAGTCGGCGTTCCGAGGTCGGTACTTCATGCCGCGATTCGCGTAGTACTCGGATTCTGCGCCCATCGCCTCCGCCAGATCATTCGCATCGCGCCAGTCGATGATGGCGTCCACCACATCGGGCGTCATGAATGGAAGACCAAGGAGCTGCGTCCTCGTTGCAAGGTTGATGTTCAGCTTGGAGTGCTCGTCCATGGGGCCTGCATACGCAAGACCATCGCGGAAGTGCCTGATGTCGAACTCGCCCGTGTCGGTCTCGCCGATGCAGTGCTCCTCGAGATCCCGAGCGAGCGCCTTGGCATCATCCGCGACCGGGTGCGTCGAGTAGTACTCCATGATCGCGATCATCTGCTCGATTCCCGCACGCGCCGCCCAGCGAGCCTGCACCCGCGCAAGGGCCTCGCGACCGACGACGGCCTGACGCCATGCGAGCACCTGCGTGGATGCGACGACGATCGACGCGATCGCGACAGCCCAGATGACCACGAGCGTGACGCCGCCTCGACGCCTTGAGCGATCCTGGAGTTGGAGCCGTGATCGCGTCATCGGGCGCCAGCGCCTCCAGCGCCGCCGCCGCCGCGAGCACCACCACCGCCACCCCCGCCACCGCCGCCGCCCGCACCTCGACCGCCACCGCCAGCGCCGCCACCTCGCATGCCGCCACCACCGCGATTCCCGCCCCCGCGCATGCCTTCAGCACCCTCAGCGCCACCCCGAAGCATCGGTGTGCTGCCTCCGGGTCGCACCGGCACGGCCACTCCGCCCTGGACCTCCGCCGGTCCGGAGGTGCCGGCGCCGAGCGTCGCGGGATCCAGACCGGCTGCTGCCGCAGCCGCCTCCATCGCTTCCTGCTGCGCGGCGGCCAGCGCTTCCTCATCTCGCGGTGGCGGGGCGCGATCGATCGGCACGACTGTTCGAAGCGAGACGAGCGCCTCGGGTCGCGACATCGGGTCTTCTCCCGCACCCGCGCCCGACGCGATCACCGTGACCCGCAGCGCCAGTGGCAGGCCGTCGTCGTCGGAGTCCCAGTCGGTCATCCACGCCTCGCCGTCGTAGGCCTCCACCAGCAGGCTCACCACATTCTCCGCGAGCGGATCGACCATGCCGCCGCCCTCGGGCGTGTCGTCCGGCACCGGATCGCGGCGTCGCCAAAGCGCACTGCCGTCCCGGTCGTCGGCCACACGGTACTGGACTTCGTACTCCAGTCCTTCGCCGTTGTAGAGGATCTCTCGCACCGGATCGAGGCGCGTGTTGAAGAGCAGCATCTCGCTGCGATCCAGCTCGCCGACTCGGGATCGGATCGAGCTCCCGTTCAGGACCACGCGGCAGTAGAAGAGATCCTCGTGACGGATGGTCGATGCGATGTCGCGCCGCAGCGCCTCCAGCGCATCAATGGCGCGCTGATGCGCGGCGATTCGGACGCGCACGACATCGCGCGAGCGGCCGATGCGGCTGATCGAGGTGGTCACCGCCGTGAGCACGAGCGCGATGACCACCAGCGCCACGACCAGTTCCGCAAGCGTGAAGCCGCGGCGATTCCGACTCGCGCGGTCAGCGGCCTGCCTGGCGGATCTGCTCATACCGCTCCTCCCTCTCCATTCGTTGCGGTGGCCGACGCACCGGAACCGTGACATCGTCGAGCCGCGGGGCGACGAGAGTGCCGCAGCGATGGGTCGCGCCGGATGGATCGCGGACGAGTGCAAGCACGCGCCATGGATCTCCGAGTCCCTGCGACTCGATCGTCACCTCGTACTCCCACGCATCGAAGGGGGCGTCGCAGCGTCCGCTCATATCGTGACGCTTGGGATACTCCGCGGGTCCCTCGACAACCACCATCGAGAGAATTCCGTCGAGGAGGGCGGCGGCGATGATCTCCTGTTCGCCTCGTCGCTCCATCTGAAGGCTCCTCGCCGCCAAGGAGAGGACGGCGGCCAGCGCAACAGCCAGGAGCAGCCCGCCGAGCACTGCGTCGAGCAGCGCGTATCCGCGGCGATGCGACCGCGATTGGCGGTGATGCTCGCTTGCGTGTCGTCGGGAGGACTTCACCACAACTCCCGCTCCCGTCCCTCGCGGTCGAGATCGATGGGCGTTCGTCCGATCGCCTGCGGGCGACCCTCGCTGGTGAGGTAGGGAGCCGAGGCGCGAGGCTCGAGCACCACGGTGATCTCGGTTGCGTCGTCACCGATGACGATCTCGAGTCGCGGTCGCGGGATCCCCGGCGACGCGATGACGCGCCATTCGTCGGGTACGAGTCGTTGTCCGTTTGCTCGTACCTCGAGCACGGCGACGCCATCGGGAATCACGCAGGTGCGAGAGAAACGGTCGGGCCGCCACTCGGCGGGTCGGTCGGGATGCTCCGGATCCATGTCGAGCACCCAGATCTCCAACTGCGCGGTCTCGGGATTGCGCATCAATGCCACGGGCTGACCCGCCAGCGAGCTTCGGAATGCGAAGGTGCCGAGCATCTCGGCGACTCGTTCCCCGGTCAGCTGCACGGTGAATGTCCGCTGGCCTGCGAGGCGAGGCACGATCATCGCCCCGATGACGGCCAGGATGACGGCCACCACCAGGATCTCCATGAGCGTGAATGCGTTGGGGCGCCGGTACGGCATGGGCAGCGTGGACGGACGGGCGATGACCGCCGTCACGGCCCTTCGATGTCGTCCTTGGTCCCGAACTCGCCGTCCTCACCGGCGCAGATGATGTCGAAGTCGAAGTTCTTCTTGCCGGGCACGCGGATCTCGAAGGGGCGACCCCACGGATCGAGAAGCTGCGCGCGGTTGCGGAGCATGGGATCTTCGCCTTCCGCGAGCGTGTCGAGCGAGAAGTCCGAGGGCACCGTGCTGAAGCCGAACTTGGTGAGATAGAGCTCGACTTGCTTGGCGAGCGTGGCGGTGTCGGCCTTGGCGCGGTCTGTCTTCGCCTTGCCGATGTAGCCGGTGAGCCGCGGCACGATGACGGCAGCCAGGATCGCGACGATCGTGACCGCAATGACGATCTCAAGCAGTGTGAAGCCGTGGCGGCGACGATGTCGGCGAGGCGATCTCATGGCCGGAACCTCTTGGAGGAATCGATGGTGGGAGGGAAGAGCAGAGGGCGGGACAACGAACGACCCGACATCGCCTTGCCGAGCCGGGCTCCGGATACTAGGGCCAATCCGGAGAGTTGAGCGGTATCCGGACCTTCGGCCCCGGCTCAGCCTCCCATGGCAGCCTGAAGCTCCGTGAGCGGCAGGAGGATGCCAAGGAGAACGAAACCGGCCAGCGCCGCCATCACCACGAGAAGGATCGGAGGCAGCGCCTTGGTCAGGATTCCGATCCGGGAATTGACCTGCCGATCGAATGCGCTGGCAGCATGAAGCAGCATCGTCTCCAGGCGCCCGGATCGTTCACCGATGTTCACGATCTGGACGAGCATGGGCGGAAAGTAGCCGCAGCGCTCCAGCGGTTCGGCAATGCTCTGACCCGTGCTCACCCGCTCGCTCACCTCGTCGATCGCTCGCATCAGCACGAGATTTCCAAGAGTGTCCCTCACGATTCGAAGGGCGGGAAGGATCTGCAGCCCTGCCGAGACGAGTGTTCCAAGCGTTCGCGTGAAGCGCGCGACCGCCACATCGCGCAGGAGCAGACCGACCAGAGGAAGCCTCAGAAGGAGGCGGTGCACCTGATATCGATTCTCCGGCTTGGCGATCCACCAGCGCCAGAGCATGATGCCACCCGCGACTCCAAGGATGATTGCAGGCCACCATGTCTGGATGAAATCCGCAAAGCCCAGCAGCACGCGCGTGGGCCATGGCAGGGTGATGTTCGAGCCGGAAGCCTGGAGCGGCTCCATCAGCTTGGGCAGGATGAAGGTCACGAGCACGACGATGCTGGCGCCGATGAGCGAGGCGACGATCATCGGATAGATGGTCGCGCCCACGAGTTCGCGTCGGAGCTCGACGGTGCGCTCCAGCAGATCGGCAAGTTGGTGAAGCACCTCGGGCATGCGGCCGCTGGCATCGGCCGCGCGCACCATGCCGACGACCATCTCGTCGAACGGTGGTCCGCACTCCTGCATCGCCTGGTGGAGCGGCTGCCCGGCCTCCACACGCTCGATAAGGCGGTCAAGCACATCGCTCTGCGCCTTGCCGGTGGTCTGCTGACGCACGGTGCGCAGCGACTGCATCAGCGGCAGTCCCGCCTCCAGCGCGGTGGCGAGCTCGCGAATGAAGGATGCCAGCTCCGTGCGGCGGAGTCGCGTCTTGCGGCCGAAGATCGAGGCGAGTTCGAATGACGCGCGTTGCGTCGTCGGAGCTCCGACGACCGCGGTGGTCGAGGACGGCGCGGCTGACTCGGCACCCTCCAACTCTGCGAGCGCGACGGGGCGTTGGCCGCGGGCAGTCAATTGGCGGATGGCGCTGGAGCGGTCGGGGGCGGCGATGACGCCGGTGACCGTCGCGCCGCGATCATCGAGGCTCTGATGCCGGAAGCTGGGCATGGTGGATCAGCCTTCGATGTCCTCGACATCCTGCGTGGCGCGGAGGACCTCCTCGATCGTGCTCACGCCCTGCGAGGCCTTGATCAGACCGTCCGCGCGCATGGTCAGGAAGTCCGCATCCACCTGCCGGCGCAGGTCCAGCACATTGTCCCCTCTGGAGATCGCCTGCCGAAGCCGCGGGTTGATCCGCGCGAGTTCGAAGAATCCCACCCGGCCGCGGAATCCGCTGCCGTTGCACTCGTCGCATCCGCGACCGACCGTGCACTCGCCGTTGAAGAGCTTCGCCTCCTCGTCCGTGATGCGGGCACGGCGGTCGTCATCGAGCGGCACCTTCGTGGCGCAGTGCCGGCAGATGCGTCGACCGAGGCGCTGCGCCAGCAAGCCTTCCAGCACGCTGGCGATCAGGTAGGGCTCGGCGCCCATGTCCACCAGCCGGCCGACCGAGCTGATGGCATCGTTCGTGTGCAGCGTGCTGAAGATCAGGTGTCCCGTGAGCGCGGAGCGGATGGCGATGTCCACCGTCTCGCTGTCGCGGATCTCGCCGACGAAGATGACATCCGGGTCCTGGCGAAGGATCGAGCGAAGTCCGGTGGCGAAGGTGAGTCCTCGCTTCGGGTTCACCGGAATCTGGTTGATGCCGGCGAGCTCGTACTCGACGGGATCCTCGATGGTGATGATCTTCTTGCGAGGGTCGTAGAGCTTCGAGAGCGCGGCATAGAGCGTGGTGGTCTTGCCGCTGCCTGTCGGGCCGGTGACGAGCACCATGCCGTGGGGCTTCTCGATGAGGCGGTCCATCATCCCGCGATGGTGCTCGGACATGCCGAGGCTCCGCAGGTCGAGCGGCAGGGCGCTCTTGTCGAGGATGCGCATCACCACGCTTTCGCCGTAGATCGTCGGCACGGTCGAGACGCGGATGTCCACCTTGCGGCCCTCGAATCGCAGCGTGATGTGCCCGTCCTGCGGCACATAGCGCTCCGCGATGTTCATGTGCGCCATGATCTTGACGCGACCGATGAGCGCCGCCTGCAGGTGCTTCGGCGGCGGACGCTGCTCGAGCAGCACGCCGTCGATCCGGTACTTGATCTTGAGCTCGTTCTCGAACGGCTCGATATGGATGTCGCTCGTGCGGTTCTGAACTGCTTCGAGGATGAGCAGGTTGACGAGGTTGATGAGCGTCGGCTGCTCGGCCATCCGATGCACATCCGCCGCGTCGATCGCATCAAGGTTGTGCTCGGCGCGTGTAGAGGCGAGGTCCGCCTCGCCGGCCAGGCTTTCGGCCATGCGCGCGGCCGTCGTCCCGTAGGCCGCGCGCATCAGTTCGCTGAACGATGCCCCCTCCATGCTTGCGCGGGAGAGAGGCCTGCCCGCAATGGCGGAGACCTCGTCGAGCGCAGCGAGATCGAACGGGTCCGCCATGGCCACGACGAGTCGCGCACCGTCGCTGCGGAGCGGCACCACGCGGAGGCGCACTGCGACATCCGCAGGCACGAGCGCGACGGCCGCGGCGTCGGCGACCGGCGCCTTCTCGAACCACTCGATGCCCAGCATGGCGCAGCGATCGCGCAGCGATGCGTCCGTGGCGGACGCGGCGGCTCGCAGCGATGCCAGGTCAGGCGTGCGCACGCTCGTTCCGTTGATGCCGTTGCCGCCGTTGCGATCGCTCATCGTTCTCGTGGGGTCAGGAATCAGGAAAGTGGTCCAGCGGCGTTGGCGGCGTCACTCCGCCGCGGAGGGAGCCGGGCGAATCGCCGCCGGATCGGTGAGTGGCGCTTCGCTTCCTGTGCCAGTGCCGCGAGTGTCGCCACCATGCCCGCCGCGTTCGCCTCCCACAGCACGACCCCTGAGCATGCGATCTGCGCCGGCTTCAGCACCTCGAGGATCCTTGGCCGAGGCGGACATCTTGCCCGATCCGGGCAGGGACGTGTACTGCTCGGCGGTGAGTTGGTCCTCGAGGAGCTTGCGATACTTCTCATTGGTCTCGGCGCGAATGGTCCGGACGAACTCGATTGTGCCGGCCGCCGGTCGATCCTGCAGGGTGCGCACGCCGGGCTCCCGGCGTTCGCGAGCCTGCTCGACTCGGCGACGCGGCTCCTTGGGCTCCTGCGTCCTGATTGCCACGAGCATCTGCTCGCTGATCAAGTCCAGTTCATGCTGGAACTGCTGCTTCAGATTGGTGATGCCCGAGCGCTGCTCGTCACTGAGCTCCGGCAGCGCCAGCGCCGCCACATACTGTCGCATCACCGGGCTCGGCTGGAACGCCTCTGCGAAGGCTCGCTGCATGGCCAGCGTGCGGAACCGCTCGCCCCACTCCGGACCCATCGCTTCCGCGATCTCCAGGATGCCCTGCTCCTGCGCGTCGCGCAGCTGGACCCGCGCGGCCATGATGCGATCCTGAAGCTGCAGGCCGCGATCGTGGTTCATCTCCGCCATGGCCTCCTTCAGCGCCGGCAGGATCTCCTCCATGCGCGCCTGGCGAGTCAGCAGGGCACCGTCGATGCGAATCTCCCACGCCTCGAGGGCCGGTGCGGCCGCGAGGGCCACCTCCGGCGGAGGCGAGAGGTCGCGAACCAGACCGGCGAGATTCAGTCCCTCCCCGGAGATCTCCGACTGCGGAAGCAGGCGCTCACGGCGCATCGCTCGCTCGAGCACCGGCCACCTTTGGAGTTGCTGCTCACTGAGCTGGCTTCGGACCGTCTCGAGGAAGCGCGTGTAGAGTTGACCCTTCTCCTTGTTCCAGTCCTCGATCGGCGCAAGCACTGCCTCGATCGACGGCTTGTCGCCGGTTGGCTGCACGCCCATCATGCGCTGTTTCACGGCGTCGACGCCTGCGTGGAAGGACGCGAGATAGTCCTCCACGAGCATCTCCACGATCGGGCGCTGCCACTCCTCCAGTTCAAGGGACTCGGCGAAGATCGGCAGGTCACGCTGCCAGACATCGGGTTCGAAGGCCTGGGCCATTGCCGAGCGACCGCCGAACTGTGCGTTGGCCGGTGCGGCGAGGATGACGACGGGGGTCGAGACGATCAGTGCAAGCAGGAAACGCTTCATTGTTGACTCCGGGGCGGGATCGAGTGGTGATCTCAACGAGCCAGACGCATCGATATGGCTGCGCTGAGCGCAGCTTCCGTCGAATCGACTTGCCGAACCCCCGGCTGAAGCCCGTCATGCCGAGGCGGGTCACGATACCGGCTCGATCGGCGACAAACGCCGTCGGTGGCGCTGGCGTGTGACATCGTCGCGACGCTCAGCGAGGCCGCGTCGTGCGCTGTTCAATTCGCTTCTCGGACTCTGTGCGCACGACGCGCTGGACGAAGATGCCCGGCGTGTGCACCTGATCGGGCTCGATGCTCCCGATCGGCACGAGCTCCTCGACCTCCGCAATCGTGAGTCGTCCGGCGGTCGCCACCATGGGGTTGAAGTTCCGCGCCGTCCTGCGATAGACGAGGTTGCCGCTTTCGTCAGCCTTCCAGGCCTTGACGAGCGCAAGATCCGCGACGATGCCGCGCTCGAGCACATAGGTTGCGCCGTCAAAGACCTCGGTGGGCTTGCCCTGTGCGACGGGAGTGCCGACGCCGGTACGTGTGTAGAACCCCGCGATGCCCGCGCCTCCGGCGCGCAAGCGCTCGGCAAGCGTGCCCTGAGGCGTGAACTCGACCTCGAGCTCTCCTGCCATGAACTGCCGCTCGAATTCGGCATTCTCCCCGACATAGCTCGACACCATCTTGCGGATCTGCTTCGTGTTGAGCAGGAGCCCAAGTCCCCAGTCGTCGACACCGGCATTGTTGCTGACGCAGGTCAGTTCCTTCGCGCCGGTGTCACGAAGCGCAATGATGAGCTGCTCAGGAATGCCACAGAGGCCGAATCCGCCGACGGCGACGGTCATGCCGTCGCGCACGATGCCGCGCAGCGCATCCGCGGGGGTGGCATACACCTTCGAGAGTGCCATGGCGGGGAGTGTAGGGCGTGGAGTGCGCGCTCGCCGCCACCGTGGCACCGCCGAGCGGTGTGTGGGGTCGTGATGCGCCAGCCGCCGAGCGCCACGCCGTGCGCCGGACGCGCGATCGACGCTTTCTCAGTTCTGACTGGGACGGGGCGGGTCCGCGCGAAGTTCGTCCAGTGCGGCGCGGATCTTCTCCAGCGCCTTGTTCTGGATCTGCCGTACGCGCTCCTTGGTCACGCCGATCATCTGGCCGACCTGATCGAGGGTCAAGGCCGGACGCGAAGCATCGTGATCGAGCCCGAAGCGATGGAAGATCACCGTCCGCTCGATCTCGGTGAGCTCGCATGTATTGCTCATCACCACATGTCGCACCTCGGCCGCCGAGTCCTTCTCGTCGGTGGCGCGCACGGTCTCCAGGTGGTTCGACTTCTCGAACTGCGGGTCGAACTCGCTGGGGAAGCGCTGGCGGTACTTGCTGAGCTTCATGCCCTGGCGGCTGAAGGCCTTGATGATGGCGCGGCAGGCGTAGGTGGAGAACTTGAAGCCGCGGCCGCAGTCGAACTTGTCGACGCTGCGGAGAAGCGCCATGTTCCCCTCGCTGATGAGATCCGCGAAATCGACCTCGCTCATGCGCGTTCGCTTGGCCATCGCCAGCACGAGCGCGAGATTGGTCTCGGCGATCTGCTCGCGATAGCGCTTGGCGACGCGGTACCAGCGCAGGATCTCCCGCGCCGTCGCCATGTCGGGCAGCGTGCCCTCGAGCCGGTCCTGGATCTGCGCGATGCGGAAGCGCGCGTAGTTGTATTGAAGGAAGAGCACTCGCTCCTGGGCACCCGTCAGCAGCACGGAGCCGGGGCCGCGGCCCGAGCGCTGGCGCGATCGATCACCGGGGACCAGACTGTCCAGCAGTGGTCGATACCAGGAGACATCAGGGCGTTCGATGGCCGGCGCCTTCTCGTAGATGGCTCGCTCGGCCCCAGGCTTGCGGAACTCCGGCGAGTCCATGTAGTCCATGGGCTCGGCCAAGATCTCGCGAAGGAGGCTCTCGTCCGACTCGGTGAGGCTCGCCGCACCGCTTCGACCGGCAGCCCGGTGTGCGACGATCGCGCGTTGCCGACGGCGAAGTCGGTCGAGCGGAGAGTCGTGGCTGATCAGTGGCGAAATCATCGAAAGCACTCCTTGCAACTGGAGCGGGGATCCGTCCGGCATCAACTTGGAACCGATCCGGGGAGCGAATTGGCTCCCGGTCCGATCCTGTTACCGAGGGACTACGCCCTCAGTTCGACAGCCGTTGAGACGAGGACGCAAAAACGAAGCGGCATTTCAGTGCCGCACCGCTTGGAGACGCAGTAAGCCATCACCGTTCCGAACCGGCCGGAGATTCCGCGAATTGCGCAGGTTATCGCCCGCGAGCGACAGACCAGCGTCAGATGCGCTGTTGCCCGCCATCGCGACCGATGGTCGCCGACCTCAGCCGCGAGTGATTACTCGGGCTTGCCGCTCGAAAAGTCGTAGATCCAAGGTTCGATCGCGCGCGAGTGCTCGATCACTTCGCCCTTCGCGAAGAAGAGCTCGAGTTCGCGAGCCGCGGCCTCGGGACCATCGGAGCCGTGGATCAGGTTGAAGCTGTTGCTCACGCCAAAGTCGCCGCGAATGGTGCCGGGCGCGGCCTTGCTGCCGAAGGTGGCGCCCATCAACGAGCGCGCGATTGCGATCGCGCCGTTGCCTCGAAGGGCAAGCACCAAGACCGGAGCGCTCGTCATGAAGCGGACCAGACCTTCATAGAAGGGCTTGCCGCCGTGGTCCTTGTAGTGCCGCGCGGCCAGCTCCTGCGAGATGGTCATGAGCTTGGTCCCGACGATCTGAAGTCCCTTTTCCTCGAATCGACTGAGGATTCGGCCGGTCAGGCCCCGCTGGAGCGCATCGGGCTTCAGGATGATGAGTGTGGTTTCCATGGGTGTCTCCAGGCGGGCGTGTGGACGGGGCCGTTCCGGGCCGCTTGATCGAGTGGCGCTCTCGCGGGTGCGGTGATGGCATCGGCAGGGGCGGAGAGGATAGCCGCGGCAACGCCGATTTGCTGGCTTCGGCGGCCTCGAAGCGCCGATCGAATACCCTGCGCGGGGACGCATCAGGAGGAGCGCCATGGGCTGCACGGACGCGGCGTTGATCGACATGCCCGCACGCAAGTCGTCGAAACCATCTCGCCGAGGGGCCACCGCCGAGGAGCTGGCGCTGAAGCAGCGCGAGATCTCCGTCAGCGAGTTCTTCGCCAAGAATCGCCATCTGCTCGGTTTCGACAACCCGCGCAAGGCGCTGCTCACGGCCGTGAAGGAGGCCGTGGACAACGCGCTGGATGCGTGCGAGGAGGCGGGGATCCTCCCGAGCATTGTCGTCATCATCGAGGATCTGCAGCCCGGCCGACCCGCATCGGCGCGGAGCGGCCGCTACCGCGTGACGGTGGTCGACAACGGTCCCGGCATCGTCCGCAAGCAGGTGGAGAACATCTTCGGGCGCCTGCTCTACGGCTCGAAGTTCCATCGCCTCAAGATGTCGCGCGGGCAGCAGGGAATCGGCATCTCCGCCGCCGGCATGTATGGGCTCATCACCACCGGGCAGCCGATGGTGATCCACACGAAGCCCGGCGCGAAGGCGAAGGCGCACCACATCGAGCTCGCGATGAACACGCGGACGAACCGCGCGGAGGTCACCGTCGACCGTGAGACGGAGGACTTCCCGCCGGTGCGCCTGCTTGCGTCATCGCCGCCGGCCAAGGCGCTGCACGCGAAGGAGGAGCTCTTCGGCGCGTCGGACTTCCGAAGCGGCACGAGCGTGTCGATCGAGCTCGAGGGGCGGTACCAGCGCGGCCGCGGGAGCGTCGACGAGTTCCTCGAACTGACGGCGATCGCGAATCCACATGCGCGCATCGTCTTCATTCCGCCCTCTCGCGAGAGCGTCGACGAGGACGAACAGCTCGAACTGGAGCAGGCATCGCCCGGGCGGCGCCGGCGCGGCGCGGCAACGGGCGCAGCGCGCGAAGCGGACACCGGCGATGATCGCGGGGGAGACTCGGATGGACGCGGCGAGCAGGGCGAGGAGGGGCGCGCGGACGGCACCGATCCGATCGGGACGACGACCACGGAGCGCGACGGCGCGACGATCTTCCCTCGCGCCGTGAGCGAACTCCCCGTCGAGACACGCGAGATCCAACCGCACCCGAAGGGCATCGAACTCGGCACGCTCCTGCAGATGCTCAAGGACTACGAGGCCTCGGAAAAGGGCTCGCTCTTCACCTTCCTCCAGGAGTGCTTCTGCCGCGTCTCGTCCGCAAGCGCGGGGGCGATCTGCAAGGCCGTCGGCGTGACGAGCCGAACGCGAATCTCCGCGGTGGATGCACCGCTCGCTGAGGCGATCTTCCGGGAGTTCCAGAACGCGCGCTTCCCTCCGCCACCGACGGACTGCCTCTCGCCCATCGGTGTGCGGCAATTGCTCGCGGGCATGCTCAAGGGTGTGCGCGCGGAGTTTTACGCGGCATCGAGCCGCGAGCCGGAGATCTACCGCGGGCGCCCCTTCCAGATCGAGGCTGCGATCGCCTTCGGAGGCGAGCTTGCCGCCGACGAATCGGCGCGAGTGATCCGCTTCGCCAACCGGGTGCCGCTGCTCTTCCAGCAGAGCGCATGCTCCAGTTTCCGCGCGGTCGTCGAGACCTCGTGGCGCAACTACGACCTCCAGCAGCCGCGCGGCAGCCTGCCGGTCGGACCGCTGGTCATCATGCTCCATGTCGCGAGCGTGTGGGTCCCGTTCACCAGCGAGAGCAAGGAAGCCGTCGCCGACTACGACGAGATCCGCAAGGAAATGAAGCTGGCGCTCATGGAGTGCGGACGCAAGCTCGGCGGATACCTGCGCAAGCGATCGCGCATGCGGCGCGAGAGCGAACGCCGCGACATCTTCTCGCGCTATATCGCGGAGATCTCGAAGGCCGTCCACGCGATCAACGGCACGGACGCGAAGCGACTGGCCGTGGCGCTCGAGGCACAGGCGCGGGAGCGCACCGCCGCCGCCGACCAGGTGCTCGACGAGGATGGCAAGGTGGTGCGGGATGATCCGCTGGACGACGACGGCGTGGTCGTCGTGGATGCCGCGACCGCCGATCGGGCCGCGCTGCTGCAATCGCAGGCGGCCTCGACCTCGAAGTCGAGCGCCACTCGGAAGGGCTCGTCGCGCCATTCGCGTCGAGACGCAGCGCCCGCACGGGAGTCGGCGCCGCGCCGCGGCGCGGCGAAGCGCCAGCCGCCGAAGTCATCCTCCGACGATGGCACGCTCTTCCGATGAGACCCTCGTCCGTCCGACGCTCTTCACTCGCACCCATCCGACTCTGAAACCATGGCACGCACCAGGAAACCTGCATCGACATCGAGCGCGCGTTCAACGCGAGCTGCACGCGGCGCCGTGACGCGCGAGCGCATCGTCTCGCTCGCCGACTCCGTGGCCAAGACGGCGCTGGCGAAGCGCGAGCCAACGCTCTCCGTGCCCATGCGCACGCGGTCGAACACCATCTGGAACAAGCGCAAGGGCATTCTCGAGATGGGCTCCGCCACGCAGGAGCGCCAGCTCTTCAACCTCAATCAAGCGAGGCTCTTCATGCAGTCGCTGCTGCACGCCTCGGGCATCAAGGAGCTCATCGAAGCGGACAAGACGCTCTCACTGCGCGGCATGTTCTACAAGGGGCTTCACACGGTGGCTGGCACCAGCGAGAAGACCTTCAGCGATCAGGAGGAATCCGACGGCATCCTCGAGGATCTCGAGGTCTCGCTCGGTTCGCTGCGGGAGGAGCTGCACATCTTCGCCAAGAAGGCGGGCACGATCGTCGGCAACATCACGCTGGTCGACTCCGGCGACGAGATCGACTGCCGGCGCATGGGCTCCGGCGGCTACGCCATTCCGAGCATCGTGGAGCCGGATGTCATTCAGTTCAAGAAGTGCGAGGCGAAGTTCGTCCTTCATGTCGAGAAGAACACGGTCTGGAGCCGCTTCAACGAGGACCGCTTCTGGGAGAAGCACAATTGCATCCTCACCGAGGGCGGTGGCCAGCCGCCGCGCGGTGTTCGGCGCCTGCTTCGCCGCCTCAATGAGGAGCTGGGCCTGCCGGTCTACTGCCTGCTCGACTGCGATCCGTGGGGGCACTACATCTACTCGGTGATCAAGCAGGGCTCGATCTCGCTTGCGTTCGAGAGCGAGCGATTGGCGATCCCCGAGGCGAAGTTCCTCGGCATTCGTGCCCGCGACTACAAGGAGTGCGATCTCAGCGACGATGTCCAGATCACGATGAACGAGACGGATCTGAAGCGCGCGAAGGAGATCGCCGCCTACCCGTGGTTCGCCGGGCACAAGGGCTGGCAGAAGGAGATCGACCAGCTCCTGAAGAACGGCTTCAAGATGGAGGTCGAGTCGCTCATCACGAAGGACATCTCCTACGTCACGGAGACCTATGTCCCTGAGCGGCTGAAGGCGAAGGAGTGGCTCGACTGAGCAGGCGGGACCGCGTGCACCGCCCGCGGCGCGCCGATTCCCAGGACGCGCCGCACCCAGGACAGAGGTCGGCCTTCGTGCCGCGAAGGTCGTCGCCGCATGTCCCGCACGCTGGCTACGGACTCCTCCGCTGTCGAGCGTCGATGGCGACGCCGATCCACGCCGTTGCGATCGCCACGGCCGGGACGAGCACGACCTGGATGATGGCGGCGCCGCCGGCCGCGATGTCGTTCCAGTCGTCATCTGGTGTGAGCCATCGATGCGTGAGATCCGAAAGAAGGAGGACGGGCCATACGAGTGCGCACTGTGCTGCGACGGCCAGGACCGTCAGAAGCTCGACGGGCACGCGCCGATGCGGCGTCCCGGCGCGCCGGCGGGCGATGATCGTGGCGCTCCCGATGACGAGGGCCGACGCCAGCAGCGGCGGCATGGCAATTGCGACCGGCCCGATCACTCCATCGGCCTCGCTGTCGTCGAACCCAGGAATCGCGTCGGCAACTCGCGTTCCACGATCTCGCCGTCGGCGAGATCCACCCGGTAGGCCTTCGCCTGCGGACGCGACGACACCGATTCGACGAGCGTCGTGTCCGTGAAGTGAAGCGCGGCGCCGTCGTCGGCGGCCCAGCCGCCCGGCAGTCCCTCGCGGATCATCTGCTGGTAGCGCGGACGGCGATCGATCTCGCCGTCATAGTGGGGACAGGCGCTGCCGGGAAGGAATCCGAGACCGTCGCGAAGCGGAGCCAACGGACCGAAGCTGTCGGTGCAGCAGCACTCGAACCAGCAGATCATGCCCGCGCTGACGCCGCAGAGCACGATGCCGCGCACCCATGCCTGGCGCAGAATTGCGTCGATGCCGTGCAGTCGCCAAACGAGCAGCGCGTTGGCCGTGTTGCCTCCGCCGACATAGATCACATCCTGCGCGAGCAGGAGATCGCGCGGCTCGCCCGGCGTTCGAGTGAAGAGCGGCAGATGCGACGCCTCGGCGCGCGAGGGCGGAAACGCACCGTAGAAGTTCGTGATGTACTGCGACGCGTCGCCGCTTGCCGTCGGAAGGAAGCAGACGCGAGGTCGCTCGCGCCTGGTGAGCCCCAGGATGAAGTCGTCCAGCAGCGTGTTCCGCGGCTCCATGCTGAAGCCGCCGCCGCCCATCGCCACAATGTGCCGTTGAACGGCGGCGTCTCCCGGAACGATCTGCCCGCTCCGAGCACCACGACCGTCGGCGCTTCGTTCCATCATCGCAGGGCTCCTCCTTCGCGCTCGACCGTCGGCTCTCGCGCGGGCAGCGGCAGATGCAGCACGAAGTCGCTGCCGACGCCCGGCTCGCTGAAGAGCGTGACGCGACCGCCATGCTCCTCGACGATGCGCCGCGTGGTGGCGAGACCGAGGCCCGTACCGCCGGGCCGCGTGCTCGAGTAGGGCATGAAGAGCGTGGCGCGGCGCTCGAGCGGAATGCCGGGACCGGTATCGATGACATGGATGCGCGCCTCGGGCGCGGCGCCGCGCGCATCGCGCTCGAGGCGAATGAGGAGCTCGCGTCGTTCGCCGCCTTCCATCGCCTGCACGGCGTTCAGCATGAGGTTCAGCAACGCCTGCTTCAGGAGACCCGCATCGACCGAGGCCGTCACCGGCTCCGGCGTTGCGTCCAGCCGCAGCAGCACCTTCGCGCGTTCCGCCTGGGGCCGGAAGAAGTCGACGAGCTCGTCGATGACCTCGCGCAGATCGCGGGGCTGCCGATCGAGCTGCATGCGCCCGGCGAATCGCAGGAAATCCTCGAGGATGTCGCCGAGCCGGCTCGCCTCGCGCGACATTGCGTCCACGCGTCGGCAGACACGCAGGCGCGTCTGCTCGTCGACCTCCATGTCCATCACCTCCTCGCGAAGGAGCTGGGCATTCAGGACGAGCGTCGAGAGCGGATTCCTGATCTCGTGCGCCAGGCCGCCGGTCATCGATCGAAGCTCCGCGAGCCGCTCCGCGCTTCGTGCTGCGGCCTCTTCGCGAAGTCGGGTGCGCTGTCGCCGCTGGTGCCAGACCGCCGCCATCGTCGCCGCACCTGCACCGAGCAGCGTCCACACGGCGAAGGTCAGCGCCGACTCGACTCCGAGCGCCAGCACGGGATGGATGATGACCGCGATGGGAACTGGACTCCCCATCCGCACCTCGCGGTCAGGCTAGTGACCCTGGCTCTGCGTGATTCGCGTCAGGGAGCGTGCACGAGTGGCCGACCAACCCTTGGGGCCGACGGCAGCGGAGTAGCTCACCTGCTCCCCGTCCTTCAGCGTTCGGAAACCCTCGGTCTGTTCGATCACCGAGAAGTGCACGAAGATGTCCTGTCCCTCCGGACCGATGATGAAGCCATAGCCCTTTCGGGGGTCGAACCACTTGACGGTGCCCTCGACCTGGTGCAACTCGGTGTTCGACATGGCAGCACTCCACCCTACGAGTTCGGAAGCCGGGAGTCCGCACACTTCTTCGGACCCAGGAGAACCGAACACCATTGTGGTCGTTCCGTTGCCGTTCCGCAAGCGCCAGTCCAGGGAGACGGCGCGGCCCACCGCCCCCCGCGCCCCGGCGCGGAGGGCGGCGGCGAATTCTGCGCACGACGGCGTCGGATCGCCTCAGCTTCCCTTGACCACCGCGTCCACCATCAGGGCCTTGCGGGAGAGCTTGATCCGGCCGTTCTCGTCGACATTGATCACCTTGACCCGAACGACATCGCCGATCTTCACCTGGTCGGTGACGCTCTTGACGAAGCCCTGCGCGAGTTCGCTGATGTGGCACATGCCGTCCGTGCCGGGCACCAGCTCGATGAACGCGCCGAACTCCTTGATCGCGACGACCTTGCCCTCGTAGACGCTGCCGACCTTGATCTCGGCGCCAAGCGCCTCGACCTCGGCCTTCGCCTGCGCACCCTTCGCGGCATCGGGGGTGGCGATGAAGACGGTGCCGTCCTCCTCCACATCGATCTGCGCGCCGGTGCGCTCCTGGAGGGCGCGAATGTTCTTGCCGCCGGGTCCGATCAGCTTGCCGATCTTCTCCGGATCGATCTTCACGATGATGATTCGCGGGGCATACCGGCTGATGTCCGGTCGCGGTGCCGCGAGCACCTTCTCCATCTGCTCGATGAGGTGCAGGCGGCCTTCGCGTGCCTGCTCGAAGATCTTCGTGATCTCGTCGATGAGCAGGCCGCGGGCCTTGAGATCGAGCTGGATGCCCGTGATGCCCTGGCGCGTGCCGGAGACCTTGAAGTCCATCTCGCCGAAGAAGTCCTCCTCGCCGATGATGTCGGTCACATGCGTCACCTTGCCGGCGCTGCTCGTGAAGCGGCCGACGCTGATCCCGGCACAGGTGCCCTTGATCGGCACGCCCGCGTCCATGAGCGACAGGCAGCCGCCGCAGACGGAGGCCATGCTGGAGGAGCCGTTGCTCTCCAGGATGTCGCTGACCACGCGGATGGTGTAGGGGAACTCCTCGGGCGTGGGCAGGATGCCCAGGAGCGAGCGCTCCGCGAGGGCACCGTGGCCGATCTCGCGACGGCCGGGACCCGCGATGCGGCCAGCCTCGCCCGTGCAGAACGGGGGGAAGTAGTAGTGCAGATAGAACTTCTTGGCGTACTCGGGCATGAGCCCGTCGACGATCTGCTCGTCCTTGATGGTGCCGAGCGTGCAGGTCACGATGCTCTGCGTCTCGCCGCGCTGGAAGAGCGCGGACCCGTGGGTGCGCGGCAGCACGCCGACTTCCATCTCAAGCGATCGAATCTCGCGCAGCCCGCGGCCGTCGGCGCGGATGCCGTGCTCGGCGACGAGCTCGTGCGTGATCTTCTTCTCGAGCAGGCGCAGAGCCTCCTTCGCATCCCGCTGACGCTTCTCGGCAACCTGGTGGTCGGTGAAGCTGAGACCCGCGGGGATGGCGAAGTGCGAGTCGATGATGAACTTCTTGAGCGCGTCGATGCGATCGTTGCGCTCCGTCTTGCCCTTGATCTGCCGCGCCTTCTTCATCTCCTCATAGGCCTTCTCCTTCACCAGCGCGATCACGGAGGGATCGGGCAGCATGACGGCGCCCATGGCGGGCTGCGGGGCGCCGGCATTGCGGCGCAGCTCGTCGATCATGTCGAGCAGCGGGCGGATGCCTTCCTCGTAGCCGAAGCGGATCGCCGCGACCATGTCGGCCTCGGAGATCTCCGCAGCTCCCACCTCGATCATGTTCACGCCGTCGCGATGGCCGGAGAGCACGAGGTCGAGATCGCTGAACTCCATCTGGGCCTGCGTTGGATTGATGACGAACTGCGCGCCCTGTTCCGTGAAGATGCGCGCGACGCGCACCGTGGCGGACGGGCCCTGGAACGGGGCGTCCGTCAGCGACAGCGCGGCCGAGGCAGCCGTGCAGGCGATGACATCGGCGTCGGTCTGGCCGTCATGGCTCAGCACGAGCGCCTGAAGCTGGATTTCATCGACGAATCCCTCAGGGAAGAGCGGACGGATCGGGCGATCCATCATGCGCATCGTGAGGATCTCCTTCTCGCTCGGCGGACCTTCGCGCTTGCGGAAGCCTCCGGGGAACTTGCCCGCAGCGGGGGTGCGCTCGCGGTAGTCGCAGGTGAGCGGGAAGAAGTCGATGCCGGTGCGCGGCGAGGCGCGGACGGCGGCGGCGAGCACGACGGTGTCGCCGTAGCTGGCGATCACGGCGCCCGAGGCGAGCTTTGCGATGCGGCCCGTCTCGAGCTTGAAGGTGCGTCCGCCGATCTGCCTCTCGACGGTCGCAGGTCGCTGAATGTTCATATGGAAGTCTCCGTTCGGTTGATGTGCGTATTCCGCACCGCCGAGGGGAGGCAGAAGGCCGAGTGCAGGATGGGTGCGGTCGCGATCGTCGGCGCGAGCCTGCTGCCATCGGCCTGCTGCCGCCGTTCGCGGCGGAGCGGACGAGTCGACCTACTTGCGCAGGCCGAGCTTCTTGATGAGGTCGGTGTAGGCGTCGCGGTTCGTGGCTGCGAGATACTTGAGCAGCCGGTTCCGCTTCCCCACCATGAGCAGCAGGCCGCGGCGCGACGAGTGGTCCTTGAGATGCGAACGGAAGTGATCCTGAAGCGACGCGATGCGCTCCGTCAGGACCGCGACCTGCACCTCGGGTGAACCGCTGTCGGTGCCATGCCGGCGCGAGCCGGAGATGACCTGCTTCTTGCGTGTTGCCGTGATCGTCATGTTCAGTTCCTGGCCCTTGCCCGGGCCGTCCTTCCTTCCATCTTGGTTTAAGTTCCGAAGGATAGCCGGAGCCTGCCATCGACTGCAAGGGTGGCTGCCTCACGCGTGCCTCGCTCGGCCGTCATGGTGCGGTGATGGCCGATCGACGCGGGCGGCCGAGCTAGCGATGCCGCTATTCTCCGGCCGATGGCTTCGAGGAGCACCCAGACCACCGAGCGTGCCTCGACCCGTCCCGATCCAAGCCTTCGAGGGGCCCTTGCCGAGTACATGGCCGATGCGGCGGTGGCCGAGCAGGGCGGCGGTCCATCCGGGGTCGAAAGGCAGCATCGACATGGCCGACTGACGGCGCGGGAGCGCATCGATCGGCTGGTGGACTCCGGCGCCCCGCGCCTGGAGTGCGGTCTGCTCTCGGCATGGGGCATGTATCGCGAATACGGTGGAGCGCCCGCGGCGGGCGTCGTGACCGTCCTCTCGCAGGTCGCAGGCAAGCCCGTGATGGTGATCGCCAACGACGCGACGGTGAAGGCCGGCGCGTTCTTCCCGATGACCTGCAAGAAGATCATCCGCGCGCAGACGATCGCGGAGCGCGCGCGGCTGCCGCTGCTCTACCTCGTCGACAGCGCCGGCGTCTTCCTTCCCCTGCAGGAGGATGTCTTCCCCGACACGGATGACTTCGGCCGGATCTTCCGCAACAACGCGGTGTTCAGCGCCTCGGGCATTCCGCAGATCGCGGCGATCATGGGGAACTGCGTCGCAGGCGGCGGCTATCTGCCGGTGCTCTGCGACACGCTGCTCATGACCGAGGGAAGCGGGCTCTATCTGGCGGGTCCGGCGCTCGTGAAGGCGGCGATCGGCCAGGAGGTTTCCAGTGAGGATCTCGGCGGCGCCGGGATGCATGCGCAGATCTCGGGGACCATCGACTTCCGCGAGAAGGACGATGCCGCGTGCCTGGCGCGCCTTCGTCGCCTCATGGAGGACAACCAGGCGGCGCGCCTCCTGGCGACACCGGCGCTCGAGGCCGTTGCACCGTCGCGACGGGCCGAGGAGGTCTTCGAGATCTTCCGCAGCGACGCAGGACAGCAGTACGACATGGTGCACCTGCTCGAGTGCATCGTGGACGGCGCGGGATTCGACGAATACCGCGCCGAGTATGGACGGTCGCTCGTCTGTGCGTTCGCGAGGATCGGCGGTGTGCCGTGCGGCATCGTGGCGAACCAGAAGAAGCTCACGCAGCGCTCGATGCCCGGCGGTCGCGCGGGACCGACCACGGCGATGAACATGCCCGCCGTGATCTACGACGACAGCGCGGACAAGGCGGCCCGCTTCATCATGGACTGCAACCAGAAGCGCCTGCCGATCGTCTTCGTGCACGACACGACGGGCTTCATGGTGGGGCGCGACAGCGAGCAGGGGGGCATCATCCGATCGGGCGCAAAGATGGTGAACGCCATGGCCAACTGCGTCGTGCCGAAGATTGCGCTGATCGTCGGCGGAAGCTACGGCGCGGGCAACTACGCAATGTGCGGCCGCGCGTTCGATCCGTTCCTCTCGCTCGCATGGCCCGGGGCGCGGTGCAGCGTCATGGGCGCGGGGCAGGCGGCGAACACGCTGCTCCAGATCGACCTCGCCGCGCGCGAGCGCAAGGGCGAGAAGGTGGACGAGTCGATGCGCGGGCAGCTGCTCGCGGCCATCACGGCGAGCTACGGTGAACAGCAGGACATCCGCTATGCCGCGAGCCGCGGCTGGATCGATCGCATCATCGAGCCGCAGCGCACGCGGGAGGAGCTCTGCTTCGCGCTTCGCCTCGCGTCGATGGCGCCGATGGACGCGCCATTCCGCACGGGAGTGCTCCAGACATGAACGGGGGCGCCCCGGGACGCGGGGACCCGGATCCGGGCGCGATCGGGGAGGCGCTGCTCGAGATCGTGGCGGCGACCGGCAATCCGCACAAGCTCGAGGAGATCCGCGCGGTGCTCGCGCCGCTGGGGCTCCGCGTGTGTTCACTGAAGGAGGCGGGGGATTCGGGAGACGAGCCGGAGGAAACCGGCGAGCGCTTCGAGGAGAACGCCGCAATCAAGGCGATCGCCTACGCACGGCGACTGGGGCGCACCGTGCTCGCGGATGACTCGGGACTGGAGGTCGACTTCCTCAACGGCGAGCCCGGGGTGCATTCGGCGCATTGGGCCGGGCCCGAGGGGCCGCGCGAGGCGAGGGATGCCCGGAACAATGCCAGGCTGATGGCCGCCATGCACGGGGTGCCGGCGGACCTTCGCACCGCGCGATTCGTCTGCACACTTTGCCTGGCCCGCGCCGACGGATCGATCCTGCTCGAGGCGAGAGGCGAAGTGGAGGGAGTGATCGCCAACTCACCGCGGGGCAAACATGGCTTCGGCTACGACCCGCTCTTCCTGCTGCCCGCGCTCGGACGCACCAGCGCGGAGCTCGCGCCGGAGGAGAAGAACGAGATCAGTCACCGCGGACGGGCGCTGCGCCACTTTGCGCACCTGCTGCGGCACAAGCACATCGTGGTGGGCTGACGGAGGCACGCGGAGCGGGTCGGCAGGGCGCCGCGCGAGGAATGGCGCGGAGGCGACATTGACCTCGGCTCGCCTTCGCGCGGTGACGCTCAGCCAAGCTGGAGCGAGAACGCAAGCGTCAGCGCGGCGATCACGCACGCAACGACGAGGAGCGCCGCGCCGATGCCGTGGGTGGCGGCCGCCCATTGCGCCCAGCGGCGCATGCGGCGCGGTGGCTCGCCCAGATTCCAGTCCATCGTGCCGCACTCGGGGCAGCGAACGGGAGGCGAGGCCGTGCCTCCGGCGGCGACCGGATAGTCGCAGATGCCGCAGAGGCCGGCATCACGGTACCGATCGCGGATCCAGTCGCGCACCCCGAATGCGAACTGCATGCTGATGCCGAACCCGAGCAGATAGGTGACGACGAGTGCACCGAGCATGCCGGAGCGCACCGGCGGTGGGATGCCGGGCTGCGAGCCGGTGTCGACCGATGCGGCCACGAGAAGCAGCAGGACCGCGGTGACGACGATCGCCGCCAGGAACGGAGTCGGAAGCAGCATCGCCGCCAGAGCCGCGCGATCGCGGAACTGCGGATGCGATGGGGCGGCGGCGTCGGAGGTGTCGCATTCCAGACCCGTCCGGAAGTCCGCGCGATTGCTCGTCGTGCCGTCGCTCTCCGAGTGCGCCGCCATCGATCGCAGCGTAGCCGCGCCCCTAGACTGCCCGCACATGCGACTGCCGCTTCAGGTGCTGCCGCTTCCGTCGCAGCGCTACTCCTGTCATGGTTGCGGCGATTGCTGCCGGGACTTCACGGTGCAGCTCTCGAGCGACGACCTCGCGCGGCTGCGGAACCAGCGATGGGAGGAGCGCCTCGGAGAGCCTGTCACGATCGAGTTCCGAGGCACCCGATTCCTGCGCCAGCGGGACGACGGTGCCTGCATCTTCCTCCAAGCCGACGGTCTCTGCCGCGTGCATGCGGAGTTCGGATTCGACGAGAAGCCGCTGGCGTGCCGCATCTTCCCGTTCTCATTCGCGCCTCGACCGCGCGAGTCGCTCGTCGGCATCAGCTTCGCGTGTCAATCCGTGCGCGAGAATCGCGGCGCGGCGCTGGGCAGCCACCTCGAGGACCTGCGGCGCTTCCAGTCACGGCTTCCCGAAGCGTCGCGTCCCTCCGTCGTTCGGCTCGCCGGGCACATGGAGGCTTCGGAGGAGGAGGTGCAGGCGCTCACGCAGGGACTGGATCAGTGGCTCGGCAGGGCGGCCGTTTCCTTCGATGCGCGCCTCGACGGATTGGCGTGGAGCGCCCAGCAGCTGATGGCGGCGACGCTCGATCGCGTGCGCGGCGAGCGCTTCCGTGAGCTTGTGGATCTGCTCTTCGCGGCACTTCCGGGCGAACTCGAGCACCACCCGGTCGACGCGATGTCGCGGCGGCAGGCGGCGCTGCTTCGGCAGGCGGTCTTTGCGCGGACCGAGGACCCGAAGCTCGGCGCCATGCAGCGACGCGGGCGCATGCTGACGGTGCTCTCGCAGTACCTGCGCAGTCGGCGCTTCTCCCGCGGTCGAGGCAGCGTGCCGTCGATCGGTCTCGCGTGGCCGCGCGGCGCCACCTTCGAGCGCATCGATGCGACCGCGCCGGCCGCCGCGGGCGCGGATCGCGAAGCGGCCGAGGAGCTCATCCTGCGCTGGCTCCGCGCGAGCGTGGTGGGCGGGCGAGCGTGGGGGTCCGGCTTCTACGGGTGGCCGATGGTGGACGGACTCGCGGCGCTCGTGCTGAATCTCGCGGCCGTCGGTTGGCTGGCGAAGGCGCATGCCGCCGCGATCGCCGAGGCCTCCGACGGCGCGCCGCGCGTGATGCTCGCCGATCTTCGTGCAGCGCTCGGTCGGATCGACCGCAGCGCCGGCCGCGCTCCGTGGCTGGGCGGCAGCGCGGAGCGACTGCGCCTCGAGTACTTCGCGCGGCACGACGGCCTCAGGCGGCTCGTGCGCGCGAGTTGGTTCGACGCGCCTCGCGCCAGCGCCGTGCAAGCATGAACGCCGCGATCAATCCGGCGGGGGCGGCGACGAAGAACTCGCCGGCGCTCTCGACCAGTGCGAGTTCGCCCGCTTGCTGCAGCAGGTCGCCCTGGCCCGCGAGCAGGCGCGATGCGATGAGCGCGGTCGTCGCCTCGCGGAATCCGACGCGACCGAGCGGATTGAGCGTGACGGCGAGGTTGGCCATCGCCAGCATCACGCCCTGCGTCGGCGTGAGTTCGAGCCCGAGGATGCGAAGGGCCACGAGCATGCGCAGCGCCCACAGTCCAAGATCGACGATGCGCAGCCCCATGGAGCCCCAGAGCACCAGAGGATCCGAGAGCACGCGCTCCAGCCCGTTCGTGCGCGAGCGAATCGGCGCCCAGCGCACCACGATCGGCGCCGCCACGCCGCCCGCCACCACGAGCGACCCCATCAGGAGCGCGAACCGCCAATCAAGCGTCGTGGTGAGCAGCGCCGCGGTGATCGCCGCGCCGAGCGGTACGAGGATGGTGTAGGTCACGCTCGCGAACCAGGCCGCGATCTCCCGCACGCGAAGTCGATCCACGCGCAGATGCCACACGATGCGCGCGACCACACCCAGGCGAATCGGCGCGTAGTTGAGCAGCCCCGCGAACGCATTCACACCCTGAAGTTCGATCAGCGGCAGGCGGCGGATCGGCCGCAGCGCGAGCCAGAAGATCGTGCCGTTGATCGCCAGACTCGCCACGCTGGTCCCCAGGAGAGCCGCAAGCAGCCACGGATCCGCGCCGCGCAGACGCGTCCAGAGCCCCGGGCCGCTGTGCCAGAGGATCCAGCCCAACAGCGCCGAACCGATCGCGAATCCGGTCGCCTGCAGCGCGAGCTTGCGCCAGGACAGCAGACTGCGGCGTGTCTGCTCGAGGTCGTGCTCCGGCGTTTCGTCCTCGCCGCCGCCGAGGGTATCGCCGGTCGCGATGCTCGCGGGCGCTTCGTTCCGATCAGGCGGATTCGGTGCCGTCATGCCCCCGCCTCGGTGCGCGAGGGCCGAGACGCCGTCGTCCGCCGCCCGCGGAATCTCTCGCGTGCGATGACCCAGACCGCCCGCACACCGTCGCGCCATCCGATCTTCTTGCCCGCGGCAAAGCCCCGCGGCTCATAGCGCACCGGAACTTCCACGATCTCGGCTCCCTCGCGCGCGAGCACCGCCGTGAGCTGCGGTTCCACGCCGAATCGATCCTCCGTGAGCGAGGGCAGCACCTGCCGCAGCAGCGGCGCCGGCAGGAGCTTGTAGCAGCACTCCATGTCGCCGATTCGGAACCCGGTGAGCAGGTTGCTCAGCCGTGTGAGCGCGCGATTCGCCGCGCGATGCAGCCGGCGCACCATCGCCGTCGATTCCATGCATGCCCAGCGATTGCCGTAGACAGCACCATGGCCACCACCGGGCAGCGCCTCGAGCAGTGCGGCGAAGTCGCCCGGGTCGTACTCGAGATCCGCGTCCTGGATCACCACCGCGTCGGCCTCGTCGGCGCAGCGTTCGAGCACACGACGAAATCCGGTGCGAAGTGCCGCGCCCTTGCCGCGGTTGACGATGTGCGCGAGGAGATCCACGCGCCCGGGATGGCCGCGATGCGCCTCGACGATCCGTTCCGCCGCCGCGCGCGTGGCGGCATCGGAGGCATCGTCGACCAGCACCACCGCGAGAGACCATGCCGTCGGCAGTGTGGCGGAGAGCACGCGCCCCACGCAGCGTTCGAGCGTGTCGGGCTCGTTGTAGATGGGAATCACGCAGTAGAGGACCGGCACGCGCACTCCCCGCAGGCATCAAGCCGGCGGCGGCTGCCCGATCGAACTCCTCATCTGCGTGTCGGCCTGCACATTCTGCATCCGATAGTGGTCCATCACGCCGAGGCGACCCTGGCGCAACGCTTCTGCGAGCGCCTTGGGCACTTCCGCCTCGGCGAGCACCACGAGCGCACGGTTCTTCTGCGCCTCGGCCTGGTACTCCGCTTCCTGTGCCACGGCGAGTGCGCGGCGCTGTTCGGCCTGCGCCTGGTAGCGCTTGCTGTCGGCCTCGGCCTGTGCGGTCTGAAGATTGGCGCCGATGTTCTCGCCGACATCGACCTCGGCGATGTCGATCGAGAGGATCTCGAACGCCGTTCCCGAGTCGAGGCCCTGCGCGAGCACGGTCTTGGAGATCCGGTCGGGATGCTCGAGCACGGCCTTGTGGCTCTCGCTTGCGCCGATGGTGGCGACGATGCCCTGGCCGACGCGTGCCACGATCGTCTCCTCCGTCGCACCGCCGACGAGTCGGGCGATGGCGGTGCGCACCGTCACGCGAGCGCGCACGCGGAGCTGAATGCCGTCCTGAGCCACGCCGTCGACGGTCGTCTTGCCGCTCTGGGGATTCGGGCAGTCGATCACCTTCGGATCGACGCTCGTGCGCACGGCGTCGAGAATGTCGCGGCCCGCGAGGTCGATCGCGGTGGCGCGATCCCAACCGAGGTCGATCTTCGCCTTGTCCGCGGCGATCATGGCGCGAATCACGCGGTCGACGCGCCCGCCCGCCAGGTAGTGCGCCTCGAGCAGGTTCGTGGTGATGTCCAGTCCCGCCTTGCGCGCCGCGATCCGGTTGAGCACGATTGCGCTTGGCGGCACCTTGCGCAGGCGCATCATGATGAGGTCGAGCAGGCTGACGCGAGCACCGGAGAGCAGCGCCTGCAGCCAGAGCTGGATGTATTGGCTGATCACCACCAGGAGGATCAGGCCGACGACGCCGACGGGGACGAGGATCCACCAGAGGCTGAAGTCGATCGCTGCGATCAGGTTGATGGTCGTGCGCATGACCGGGTCAGCGTATCAGACCACGCGCGGTCCGGTCGCGAGACGGCGGACCCCGGGGCCGCGCCCTTCGCGCATCACGTTGCGGCGCGCACCTTGATCTGGTCGTCGATGACCTCGACCACGACGACGCGGGCGCCCGACTCGATCATGCCCGTGTCCGCCAGTGCATCGACGCGTTCGCCCTGGATGCGCACCACGCCCACGGGGCGCAGCGGCGTCACGGCAACGCCCTCGGCGCCGACGAGCTTTCGCAGCTGCTCGCGCCGCAGGAGCGCGGCGCGCTGCGGCGGCGCCGCGGCGTCGTCGAGTTCGTTCTCCAGGATCATGCGCTTCGCAAGCGGCGAGACCGACCAGACCTTCAGGCCGAAGATGATCGCGGCGGGGGCGCCGGCCGCGTAGATCGACGCCGCGACGATGCCCCAGCGCCAGTCATGGACGAAGAAGCACACCACGGAGCCGACGAGCGCGAGGCCGCAGAGCGAAGCGAGGATGCCGCCGCTCGGAATGAAGAGCTCCGCCGCGAAGAAGACGATCGCAAGCGCAAGCAGCACGAAGCCGATGATGATCCAACGCTCCTCGCTTGCGGTCCCGGCGGCGTCGGCGGCAAGCAGCAGCAGATTCATGCGGTGTCGCTCTCGACCTCGAGTTCCGCGGGACCGGATCGCACCACGCGGATCGGTCGGCCCCGTTCGAGGTACCCCTCGAGGCAGCGGACATCGTAGAGCCTGCCGTCGAACTCGCCCTTGCCCGCCGGGCGAAGGTCGGTGTACGCGATGCCGCGATGGCCAGGGGCGAGTCCGTCCGCACCGGCCGATGAATCCAGCCGCACCGTCATCGGAGCGTCCGCGATCTCGGTGCTGAGAATGGCCCGTCGCAGAATGAGCGGTCCGCCCAGTTTCCGAAGCGCCATGCCGCCGACGATCGCGGCGGTCACGGCCACCCCGATCGTGCCTGCGATCGCGAGCAGCAACTCTCGCTGGCCGGCCGCGGTCGTGAGTTCGCTCTGCACGAACGAGCCGGCGATCCCGGCGAGGATCATCGCCGCGCCGGTCAGGCCGATCACGATGGTGCCGGGGAACGCCACCAGTTCGATGATCACGAGCACGACACCGATCGAAACGAGCGCGAGCTGCCACCACTGCGCCAGTCCCGCCAGCGCTGGCGCGCCGATGAGCACGGCCAGGCACGCGAGCGACGCCAGCCCGAAGACGCCGAAGCCGGGAATCGCGAGCTCGACGAGGAAGCAGATCACCATCACCGCCACGAGGATGAGGCGCACGGGCCAGCTCACCAGGAATCGCACGAGACCCTCGGACCAGCTCTCCTCGTAGCGACGCACGGTGACGGCGCCGAAGAATGCGCTCAGCGCGTCATCATCCGGCACGATCTCGCTCGCCAGACCGTATGCGAGCGCCTCGCCCGATCGCACCGTCAGCAGTCGGTCGGCCGCATCCACCTGCGTCACGAGCCGGAGCCGCTCGCGATCAGCGGTGCCGAGCATGGATCGCGCCGGCGGAAGGGACTGCTCGAATTCGATCATGGCTCGCTGCGCTTCCGGAGACATCGGCGGCGGAGCGCGTCCGCGTTTGGGCGTCGGGAAGAGATCGGAGAGGAATGGACGCACGGGCTTCCGATCGAGGCTGACCGGTGGAGTCGCGGCCGTGAGCAGGTCCGGTGGATCGGTGCCGAAGATCGCCCGGTACTCCGCGCGATCCACGAAGATCCGCTCGCCGCTTCGCACATCCTCGAGCATCCACAATTCGATGCCCACGGCGACGAATCCCTGCACCAGTCGCTCGTCCCAGCGATTGCGCCGCGCGCTGTCGATCACTTCGGAGAGCAGGGGACTCTCCATCTTTGCGCGTTCCGCGGCAGGCAGCTCCATGAGCCCCAGACCGGGGATTCCCGCGATGGGCGCGCTGGCGCCGAATACCGCATCCGGCGTCACGACGATCTCGCGGGCCGCGAGTGCGATGATCGCGCCTGCGGAGAACGCCTGCGGCCGCACCCATGCCACGGTGTTCGGTGGCATCTCGCTCTTGATCAGCCGGCAGATATCGAGCATGGCGCCGACTTCGCCGCCGGGCGTGTCCAGTTCGATGACGATGGCGTCGAAGCCGTCGTCCCGGGCGCGCGCCAGTCGGCGCTCAAGGCTCTTCAAGGAGACGCCGTCGATCTCGCCCTGGATCGGCAGAATCGCCACTCGCTCCGCGCGTCGAGCGCCGGGAACCGCATGAGCCTGGGTACTCGGAGGCGCCTGGACCTCCGCGGCAACGAACGCGCACGCAAGCAGCGGCGCAGCGAGGACGCGGGTGGAGAGCACGCGTCGAGTATAGGAAGCGCGGCATGATCAAAACGAACACCGCCGGTCGGACGAGCCGACCGGCGGCGGGTTTCGGACGATCAGATCAGGGATCGGTGATCAGTCGAACTGGAGCACATGCGTCGTGCTCTGCTGCGTGCCTGTGACCTCGCGGACGATGGTCAGGAAGACATCGCCGCGGTTCTTCTGCGAAGTCGACTCCGTCTCGGAGTTGAAGATGTTGTCAAGTCCCGAGCCCGCTGGGCAGTTTGCGTCGGTGGCCGTCACCGTCGACGCCTCCGCACAGGGCAGACCCGTCGGGTAGAAGGTCGTCTCGAAGGCAATGTGGTTGTCGTTGTAGCACTGGTTGCCTTCCCAGGAGGTCTTCGGACCATGGATCTGGAGCGTGACCGAGTTGGTGTAGTTGGCGGTGGTCGTCTCGCCGTCGCGTACACCACGATTGCCGATCACGATGAAGGCGCTGTCGGAGGTGTTCCGCCAGTGCAGATCGCGACGGCTGGGCTTCTTCGCGGTGCCGTTGCGGCCCATGAGCGGCATGGTTCCGTAGCTGGTATGGGAGACATCGTTCTCCAGCCCTGCGCGGAAGTTCGTGCCGACGCCGCCCGCCGCTCCACTGCTCGCCGGGTCGGCCACATCGCCGTCCCAGTAGGTGTCATTCGCGGGCTTGTAGGACGCATAGTTGTAGTTCGAGCAGACTGCCACTCGACCGCTGACCTCGGAAGGGCTCACCAGCAACTGCGGAGTGAAGAGTTCGCGAGCAACGCACGCCGCATAGAGATGCGCGTGGCTGTTCTTGAGCTCGTTGGGATCGCCACGACCCTGAATCAGGCCCTGGCGATTGATGTTGCCGGGCAGCGGGAACTCGCCGTTGCCCTCCGAGGCGGCATAGGTGAGGAAGCCGGTGTGCATCTGCTTGAGTTGCGTGCCGCACTTGGCCTGTCGAGCCGCAGCGCGGGCCTTGCCCAGCGCCGGGAGCAGGATGCCCAGGAGCAGCGCAATGATGGCCATGACGACCAGCAGCTCGATGAGTGTGAATCCGTCATGTCGGGATGTTCGCTTCATGATTGATTGACCTTTCGAATGTTGAGGTTCTTGAACCGCCGCGCATCAGCTGGCGGGCTGGTCGATGACCGGTTGCGCGGTGGCGCAGCCGTTGATGGTGCCGGGGAAGAAACCCATCCAGGTATCGCCGCCGGAGTTCGGAATGGCGCCGGTGTTGACGCCGCCGGCGCAGTTGGTGGTGCAGCCCTGCTTGTAGCAGGCGGGGGTTGCGAACAGGGAGCCGATCACGAAGATGTGATCCTTCTGCGGGCCGCCGCCGCCGGTGCCGCACTCGAAGACCACGCCCTCGGGGTAGAAGCTCTTCGTCAGGTCGACATGGTTGTCGGCGTAGACGAGATTGCCCCACCACTCCTTCTTCGGGCCGATCATCATCGTTGCGTAGCTCACGGCCGAACCGGTCGTGGGGTTGTTGTCCCAGCTTCCGTCTGCATTGAGCTTCGGAGCGCGGGTGCCGATGAGCGGCTTCGTGGAGTCATTGGTGTTGCGCCAGTTCACATCCTTGCGAAGGCCGAACAGCGCCAGGTGCGCGTAGCTGACATTCGAGGTGCCCGCGCCGAGCGCCGAGTTGATGTTGGCCGTGAAGGTGGTGTCCCAGTACACGGGCGGGTTTGCGCCCGGGTTGTAGGCGTTGTAGTTGTACGGCGTGGTGCCGCCCTTGCCCTTCTCGACGACGACCGGGTTGAGGTCGACCGGGCTGATGCAGATGTTCGGCTTGAAGTAGTCCTGGGCGATCATGCAGGAGTACAGGTTCTGCGTGTTGTTCAGCGTCGGGTTCTCGCCGGCCGGGGTCGGCGGTGTGGTCGCGGTGACGCAGCGATTGATGTAGCCGGGGATCGGCAGGCGTCCCGACTTGTCGCTGGTGGCATAGGTCAGCATCGCCGTGTGGATCTGCTTGATCTGGGTGGCGTCCTTGGTCTCTCGAGCCGACTGCTGGGCCTTTGCCAGCGCCGGCAGGAGGAGGCCGACGAGCAGTGCGATGATGGCGATGACCACCAGCAGCTCAACGAGCGTGAATCCTCTATTGCGGGTCTTCATGTGACTGTCTCCAGCGTGGGTATCCGCACGCGACGGAGCGGTCTGGCCGGACCGCGGTCAAGTCGGCGTCGTAACGGTGGCCTACGGCCGTCACGGCCCCAAGCCGGGCACGAGAAATCGTGACCGGATCAAGTCGAAGATCGAGTGAACGAAACCGCGATGGCGGGCCTGGAGCGGAAGCGAAGGACGCAAATTGCGAACCACGCACTCGCTGGAAGGGCATGAGCCAGCGGCATCGGCTCGAATCGAGCCAACGGGCTGTACGCGAAGTTCCGTAGGCCCAAAGGGCACACGGCGCGTTGCTCAGGTCACCATTCCGGGGGCCGGACGCTGTGCGCCGCCGATCGGCGGCACGCGGTCTCGGATCAGATTGTCGGCTGCTGCGGCGGAATCAAGTGTCGGAAGCCGACGAATCAGAGCAGGGTTGTCATCGCACGAATACCGTGACGAGACTGGGTATTGCTCCGCAACAAGCCATGGCGGATAGCCGCCACGAGTAATGTACGCAACAGGGTTGCATTTGCAACTGGGACTCTGTCGATTTTTCACACATCGGCAACAGAGGGGCGCCAGTCCAGCGCAATCCAAGGGTTGCTTCGTCAGGATATGACATCCCCAGGAACGGTTCTCCTGCGATCGAACGGCTCCTCTCCCCATGCCAAGCCACCCCGAAGTCCTCAACACCCTTGCCGGGCTCGGTCTGGCCCTGCCGACGGCACCGAAGCCGGTGGCCGCCTATGTGCCCTGTGTACGGACGGGATCACTGATATTCGTCAGCGGACAGGTTCCCTTCGTGGACGGCGTGGTGCTCCATCGTGGCCGGGTCCCGGGCGCGATCACCGTCGATCAGGCACAGGAAGCCGCCCGTCGCTGCGTGCTGAATGGTCTCGCAGTGCTGGCGGATGCGCTGGGCGGCGACCTAGGCCGGCTTCGGCGCATCGTACGAATCGGAGTGTTCGTTCAGAGCGACGACGGGTTCACCGAGCAGCCGCGCGTCGCCAACGGCGCGAGCGAGTTCCTCCGCACGCTCTTCGGTGATGCAGGCACGCATGCTCGAGCGGCCGTCGGCGTGAATGCGCTTCCGCTGGATGCGTGCGTCGAAGTGGAGATGCTCGTGGAGGTCGAGTCGCCATGAACGCTCCGCGCAAGCGAGTCATCGTGGCGATCGTGATCGGAGTGCCGATTGCGCTCGGAGTCGCGTGGTACCTCAGTGACGGCATGGGGCGCAGCCGGCCCGCCGAGCTTCCCGCCGCGCTGAAGTCGCACGCGCCGCGACTGGTGGTCGAACCGGATCGCATCGACCTCGGACGCCGCTCGCAGTGCGATGGGCTCGTGCGCCTGAAAGCTCGCATCCGCAATGCCTCCGATGTGCCCACGGTACTCAACGACTGGGTCGGAAGCTGCGGCTGCACGCTGCCGTTCGGATCGATTCGACGCGGCATGACCATTGCGCCCGGCGAGTCCTACGAATTCGAGGTGGCGAGCGATTCGTGGACCACCTCGGGGCCCAAGAGCTACACGATCGACTTCATCGAGCGGCAGGCCGCCGTGCCGATCCGTCTCACGCTCAACTACATCGTGGAGAGTCCGCTCTACACGAGCCACGGCTACTTCCTTCGCTCCTACGACCCGACGATCGACTTCAAGGTCGCGTCACGCGACAAGCAGCCGTTCCGCGTGCTCGGGTCAGAACCCCCTGTGCTCCTGTTCGATCCCGAGCTCAACGCGCCGGAGCACACGCTGGTGATCGAGTGGGCGAAGGTGGCGGCGGCGTTCGGGGAGGATTGGCTCGACGAATCGCTGGCGATCCGCACCGATCGGGAGGACTGCCCGACACTGCACCTGCGCCTGCAGGGGCGACCGTCGATGGACATGGAGATTGCACCGCCCGAGCCGGCGCCAGCCGATGTCAAGCCGGCGTCGACGAGAGGCGGATGAGCAGCGCCACGATCACCAGGACGGAGATCGTGAGCAGCGAAGCGAGGACCACGACGGTGGTCGGTGAGATGCCGCCGCGGGCGACGCGCGTCGGGGCCAGCTCCGTGCCGCCCACGAGCCCGGAGGTTGGGAGCGCACCAAAGTCCAGCGCGGGCTTCGCGTGCAGTGGCGGCAGTCCCTTGGCGACCGCGTCAAGATCCTCGAGAAGCTCCGCGGCACTGTGATGACGCTCGCGTGCGCTCTTCGCGAGCATCATCTCGATGACCTGCGCGACGCCGCCCGAGATCTGCGGGTTCACATGATCGGGCGGCACGAGCGCCGCCTTCAAGTGCTTGTGCATCACCTCCGAAGGAGACTTGCCCTCGAAGGGCAGCCGCCCCGTGACCATGTGATAGAAGGTGGCGCCGAGGCCGTAGATATCGGCGGGTGGTCCGATGTCCACCGCACCGCGCACCTGTTCGGGGGAGATGTAGTAGGGCGTGCCGTAGGCCTTGCCCGCCTCCGCCTCCGCCGCCTCCTTGTCCGAGACGGCGCGGGCGAGACCCAGGTCGGCGAGCTTCACGACGCCCGCCTTGCTGATCATGATGTTCTTGGGCTTGATGTCGCGATGGATGAAGCCCTGCGAATGTGCGTGCTTCAAGGCGAGCGCGACCTGCCGCACGATTCCGATCGCCTCGGATTCCGGAACGCGCTTCTGACGAACGAGACGGTCATGAAGCGTCTCGCCGTCCACATACTCCATCACGAAGAAGTGGTTCTCGCCGGCCTGGGCCACATCGTACGCCTGCACGATGTGCTGATCGTTCAGCCTCGCGGCCGCACGCCCTTCCTTGTAGAACCGCTCGATGAACTTCGGGTCGTTGGAGAACTTCTTGGGCAGCACCTTGATCGCGACGGGTCGGTCGAGGCTGAGCTGGCGGGCGAGATAGACGGTGGCCATCGCGCCCGCGCCGAGCTTGCGCACGATCCGGTATCCAGGAATGCGCTGCTGGGTGCGCTCCGCCTCAAACTCGGCGCGAATTCGGTCGAGCTGACTGCGCGTGACGAAGTGACGCGAGACCAGGAGATCCGCGAGCGCGCTGCCGGGATCCTGTTTCTGCTGGGTGCGGCATGCCTCGACCTCACTCTCGGCGGCGAGCCCGCGATCGATCACGATCTTGCCGACCAGCGTCTCGAAGCCGGCGCTGCGGGAACCGTCGCCGCCGGAGGTGCCGCCCATGCTTCCGCTGATGCTGCCGTGCGCGGAGGCTCCGGAGGCGACCGAGGGGCCTCCGGCGCGATCGGCCCGCGCCGAGGCGGAACCGGTCGAGTCGGTGCGCGGAGGCTGGGATGGCGGCATGGGTGTTTCTGCCAACGGAGGAACCTGCGGGTGCGTGAGCGACCTCAACTATACTTCGGGCTCGCGCCGCGATGCGAACGGAGCCAACACGGATCCTGCTGCTTCGACCCAGCGCCCTGGGGGATGTCTGCCGAACGGCGCCGGTTCTCGCATCGCTTCGCCGACATTGGCCTTCTGCGACGATCGACTGGCTCGTGCAGGATTCGTTCGCGGACGCGATTCGGTGTCATCCCGCGCTTGATTCCGTCGTGCTCTTCGATCGAAAGGGGCTTCGCGGACTCTGGCGTCCGACGGTGTCGTGGCGCCTGGCGCGATGGCTCGCATCGCTGGCGAGCGCCAAGTACGACCTGGTGTTCGATCTCCAGGGGCTCGGACGCAGCGGACTCTTCTCGCTCTGCACGCGCGCCCCGCGCCGGGTCGGGTACCGCGATGCTCGTGAACTCGGCTGGCTCGGCGTGAATGTGCATGTCGATCGCGGGGAGGGCGTGCACACCGTGGACCAGATGCTTCGACTCGTGGAATCGCAGGGTGTCGAGCCGCTGCACGACCTGCGGCTCGCCGCGCCGCCCGAGTCGATCGAGTCATGGGCAGCGCTGCGGCGCGACCTCGGGTGCCGTGGAGACTTCGCGCTGTTGGCGCCGACGAGCCGGTGGCGCTGCAAGCAGTGGCCCGTGGAGCGGTGGGCGGCGCTGGCGACCCGGGCGCTGGCGGAGTGGCCCATCGATCGCGTCATGGTGGTGGGCGCGCCGGGCGAGGAGGATCAGACGCGCTGGGCGGGATCCATCGATGGCTGCGTCGACCTCTGCGGCCGCCTTCGCGTGGGAGAGTCGATGGCGGCCATCGCGGAGGCGGCCGTGGTCGTTGCGAACGACTCGGCGCCGCTTCACATGGCGGTGGGGCTCGGGCGGCCGTATGTGGGGCTCTTCGGACCGACGGATCCGGCGCTGGTAGGACCCTATCGCGGGGACCGATGGGTTGTCCGCGCCGCCATGGATCCGCGCGAGGCATCACGCGGATACCGCGCGCTCGGAGATGACGACACGCTCATGCGCCGGATCGGCGCGGACGAGGTGAACGACCGTGCGGTGGCGGCGATGCGCGAGCCGGCGTGGTTTGCGCGCACGGCCGAAGGTGCCGCGTGACGCGAATGGCCCAGGAGCGTGTCGAGATCACGGACCGAGTGCTGCTGGCCAGCGCGAGCCCGCGGCGGCGTTCGCTTCTGGAGGGCGCGGGCGCGAAGGTCGTGGTTGCGGCACCGGCGATCGATGATGGGGGCGCCCGGATCGCGCCCGGATCGCCTCGACGCGTGGTGGCCGCGCTTGCCTGGTTCAAGGCGGCGCAAGTGCTCGCCGATCCCGCGCAAGCCGACGCAAAGGCGGCCTCGCGCTGGCTCATCGCCGCCGATACCGTCTGTGTGGATGGAGATCGCATCATCGGCAAGCCGTCGGATCGGGATGATGCGCGCTGCGTCATCGAGTCGCTGATGGCGCGAGCGCATTCGGTGCTCACCGGAGTCTGCGTCGTGGATCTCCGTCGCGGATCGCGACGCATCCTCGTGGATGACGCGACGGTCACGCTCGGTTCCGTGCCCCCTGCGCTCCTGGACGCGCACCTGGCGTCGGACGGATGGCGCGGCCGCGCGGGCGGCTACAACTTCGCGGAGGTGCGCGATGCGGGATGGCCCATCACCTGCGAGGGCGACGAGACGACGGTGATGGGACTGCCGCTGGCGCGGGTCGCGGCGATGCTGCGGGAAGGGCACGGCGCATGAGCCGGCCGCCGCGGCACGACGCACATCGCTTCGCGGCATCGGTGGCGCGTTGGTTGCTCCAGCCCGTGGCATGGGCCTACGGCGCGTGCGTCGTGGCGTCCCGCGCATGGCGATCACGGCCAGGCGCCCGCCGGCGCGCGGCCGTCCGTGTGGTGAGCGTGGGCAACCTCACGACGGGCGGCACCGGCAAGGGGCCGATGGTCCGCTGGATCGCCGAGCGTCTGCTCGATTTCGGGCGGCATCCGGTCATCGCGCTGCGTGGGTACCGCGCCGGCACCGAGGGAAGCGACGAGGCGCTCGAGCATGCGCGACTCGTGCCGCGGGCTGCCATCGCCGTCGGCGCCGATCGCGCCGCGGCGATCGCGCGCATTCTGGCGCAGCGACCCGAAGTCGACCTGGCGATCCTCGACGACGGCTTCCAGCATTGGCAGCTGCATCGCGACCTCGATCTCGTGCTCATCGACGCCACGAGGCCGGGACTCGACGACGCGATGCTCCCTGCAGGTCGAAGGCGCGAGCCGTGCTCGGCGCTGCGCCGTGCGCATGGCGTGATCGTGACTCGCGCCGAGCGCGTCGATTCCGAGCTCGCAGCGAAGATCGAGGCGATGCATGGGCGGGCGCCGCTCGCATGGTGCCGGCACTCGTGGCGCTCGCTCGAGATCTTCGATGCCGGTTCATGCGGCACGGCGCATCGTGTCGAGCCCGTGTCCTGGCTCTCGACCCGCTGCGTGGAGGTTGTCGCCGGTCTTGGGAATCCCGACGCATTGCTCGAGCAGGTGGTGGCTCGGGCGCGACAGGCCCGGTGGCTCGCGCAGCGCCCCGACCACACGTCCTACGAACCGAGCGCGCTCCACGCCTGGCTCGAGCAGGCGGCAGGGCGACGCGCCGACGGAATCGTGACGACGATGAAGGATTGGGTGAAGCTCGAGCCGGTGCTTCGGAGGATCGGCGACCGCGGCATGCACGACGCGAACGCGACGGACGATGCCGGCGTAGCGCGCGGGGCGGGGGCCGTGGCTGCACGCCTGCCATTCGTCGTGCCTCGGCTCGAGATCGAGTTCATTCAGGGCGAGCACGCGCTGATGGAGCGGCTGAGGTCCCTCGCATCGCTAGACTGAGCTCGTGCACGATCTGCACGAATCGCTGCTGCACCACCTCGATCGCTTCGGGCCGTTCCGCGCGCTCGTCGTCGGCGACTTCATGCTCGACCAGGTGCTCGAAGGTGCGGCCGAGCGGCTCAGCCCCGACGCGCCGGTGCCGGTGATCGCCGCGAACGAGTCCGAGATGCGATCGCTGCCGGGCGGCGCGTCGAATGTGGCGACCTGTCTTGCGGCACTGGGTGGGCGGGTCCGCTGCGCCGGCGTGCGCGGCGCGGACGCGGCCGGCGAACTGCTCGTGCGACTTCTCGGCGAGGCATCGTGCGATGCGTCGCTCATCCTTCCGGAGTCCGGGCGGCCGACCACCGTGAAGCGAAGCATCGTCGGGCTCGCGCAGCATCGGCATCCGCAGAAGATGTTCCGACTCGACTTCGAGTCCCGCGCGCCCATCTCGGGCGCGACCGAGACTTCGCTGCTGGAGGCGATCGAGCGCTGCCTGCCCGAGGTCGATGTCGTCTGCCTCGAGGACTACGACAAGGGCGCCTGTACCGAGACGCTCTGCCAGCGACTCGCCACGCTCTGTCGACGCGCCGGGCGGCCGCTGCTCGTCGACCCGGCCGCCATCCGCGACTATTCGAAGTATCGCGGCGCCACCGCCATCACGCCGAACCGGACCGAGGCGGAACTGGCGACTTCGCTCGAAGTGCCGAGGGACTTCACGCCTGCGGCCGCGAGGCCGATGGCGCACCGACTCCTCGAAGTCCTCGATCTCGACGCGGTCGTGCTCACGCTCGATCGGCACGGTGCGCTGCTGGAGGAGCGTGGACACACCGCCACGCACATTCCCACGGTGGCACGCACGGTCTACGACGTCACCGGCGCCGGTGACATGGTGCTGGCGGCGCTTGCGGCAGCGGCCGCGCATCGCGTGCCGTGGCCGGAGGCGGTCACCTTCGCCAACGCGGCGGCGGGGCTCGAGGTGGAGGTCTTCGGTGCCAAGCCGATTCCGCTCGCGCGGGTGCGTCACAGCGTGCATCGGCTTGCACGAGGGCATGCAGGCAAGGTGCGCACGCTGGCGGAGGCGTCCGAGGAGTCGCGGCTCTGGCGCGAGGATGGCCGTCGCGTCGTGCTGACCAACGGTTGCTTCGACCTGCTGCACGCAGGGCATGTGGCGTCGCTTCGTTCGGCGCGCTCGCTGGGTGATGTGCTCGTGGTCGGTGTGAATGAGGATGCACAGGTGCGACGGATGAAGGGGCCGGAGCGCCCGGTGGTGCCGCTGCGCGAACGGATGGAGATGCTCGAGGCGCTCGAATGCGTCGATCTGGTCGTGCCCTTCGCGGAGCCGACGGCGGATGCGCTGCTCCGTGGCATCCGCCCGGCCGTCTATGCCAAGGGTGGTGACTATCGCGAGGAGGAGCTCAACGAGTGGCCGCTCCTGCGCGAACTCGGGATCCCCGTCGAAATCGTGCCGTTGCGCGAGGGATGGAGCACCACCGCAGTGATCGCGCGCGTGCTCGGCGCCATCGAGTCCGAGAAGGTCCGGCGCGAGTAGGTCCGGCGCGCGCGGAGCGTCGGGTGGCGCCGGTTGTGCGGGGCTGCAGGCGCGAAGCGGCGCGATTCGGTGGCCGGCGCTCAAGTCCGTGCCATCGATGTGGTGAGCCGGCGCCGCGGCGGACGAGCGTTCCGATGGCGGGAGCCGTGCGGAGAGGAAGCGACCGATGAAGATGCGATCCCGAAGCCTGCGCGCGCTCATGATCCTGGCGGCGACCGCGCAGGCGCCGGTGCTGCTCCTCGGTGGTTGCAGCGCCGCGCCTGCAAAATCCGCGCCAGTCGTCGCGGCTCGCGGAACCGCCGCACTCGTGCTCGCATCAGCGACAGATCCGACGACGGCGGACGCGGTCGGTGAACTTCTCGAATCTCCCATGCTCGCGGGTCGACTCGATGGCATGATGGGCTCGCCGCCGCCGATCCTCGTGGAGGCGGATGTGACGACGATCCAGGTGCTCGATCAGCAATTCACATGGAACGGTCGCGTGTACGACAGCTACACGAACACGCGCTGGACCACCCGGCAGCAGCGCCGCTGAGTCGAGCCGGCTTGCATAGCGCAGCGATATCGCCGCTGTCAAGTCCCTGTTGCGGCCCTCCGGCATTGCGCATCGACTGTGAGCAACTTGCCGCAGACGACATTCTGCATTGCACTCTTGACGCGCCCCTGCACGCGCTCCGATACTGCGTCGTCACGCGTTGCGCTGGGATGAACGCGACGCATCGATCGGACGCACCGGGTTGACAGCAGGAGATCCCATGTCGCACACCACCACGAAGCGCGAGGTCACGGAACGAGTCGCCCGGAAGACCGGCGTGCATCGCGATGAAGTCCGCAAGGTGGTGCAGGCCTTCCTCGATGACCTGATCGACGAGCTTGCGCGCGGCAATCGACTCGAGTTCAGGGACTTCGGCGTCTTCGAGGTTCGCTCCCGCGCGGCGCGGGTGGCGCAGAATCCGAAGACGCTTGTGCAGGTGACGGTGCCGGCGCGGCGCGCCGTTCGCTTCAAGGCGGGACGGCTCATGAAGGAGCGCATCGAGACGCCCTCGGCGGTGGCCGGTCGCTCCTGACGCATCCGCCGCGCGGGCAGGGACTTCGGATCGAATGGAGAGGGTGGTGGGGCGGCGGTCCCGCGGATCGCCGAGCACGCGTTGATGGATGCACGAACCATGGATGGAGGCACAGCATGGAAGCGATTGAGCATGCGTCGCGGGGCCGCGCCCGCGGCCGTGACGCCGGGCGGGTGATCCTCGACGAGCAGGCGCTCTCCCGGCTCTTCAACGCGCTCCCGCCGCATGCGATCGAGGCGGAGATGAGTCTGCTCGGGGCGATCTTCCTCGAGCCGACGATGACCGGCGATGTGATCCAGGTGCTGCGCAGCGGCGCGGACTTCTCGCGGCCCGTGCACGGCGCGATCTTCGACACGATGGTCGAGATCTACGACCGCACCGCGACGATGGACATCGTGCAGCTCACGGAGACGCTGCGGACGCGGGGCACGCTCGAGCAGGTGGGCGGGCTCGACTTCCTTCGACAGCTCGCGGAGAGCGTGCCCACGGCAGCACACGCGGTGGAGCATGCGCGCCTCGTGCGCGACAAGGCGCTGGTGCGAGAACTCATCCAGGCCGCAGGGCAGATCCTGCACGAGTCGCATGGCGGACAGGTGGCCGCGGAGGAGGTGCTCCAGGCGGCCGAAGCACGGATCTTCGCCATTGCGCAGCGCCGCGAATCGCGCGTGGCGGCGAGCCTGAACGAACTGCTCGAAGAGACGATGGCGGCGATCGACCGATCGCTCGGCATGTCGCTCACCGGGCTTCCCACCGGCTTTGCGTCGCTGGACGACATGACGAGCGGGTTCCAGCGCGGCGAGATGATCATCCTCGCGGCTCGCCCGTCGATGGGAAAGACGGCACTCGCACTCAATCTCGTGGAGGCGATCGCGAGCGAGGGCCGTCCGGTCGCGTTCTTCAGTCTGGAGATGAGCCGCCAGCAGCTGGTGCAGCGACTGCTCTGCGCCAGGGGCGGCATCGACAGCCAGCGTCTTCGCCGCAATCGCCTGAATGACGGCGATCGGCGCTCCCTGCACGAGGCGTGCGATCAGTTGCGCAGCCTGCCGATCCATCTCGACGACACGCCCGGACTCACGCTGTTGCAACTGCGTTCGAAGGCGCGGCGCCTGCGTGAGAAGGTGCACATCGAGGCCGTCGCGATCGACTATCTCCAGCTCATGAGCGCGGGCGGCCGAAGCGAGAGTCGGCAGCTCGAAGTGAGCGAGATCAGCCGCGGAATCAAGGCGATGGCTCGCGAGCTGGATGTGCCCGTGGTCTGCCTCAGCCAGCTCAACCGCGCCAGCGAACAGCGCACCGGTCATCGGCCGCTCATGAGCGACCTGCGCGAATCAGGATCGATCGAGCAGGACGCCGATGTGGTGATGATGCTCCACCGCGAGGAGTACTACCACCGCAACGACCCCGAGTGGTCGGAGTCGAATCCGGAGAAGGTCGGCGTCGCGGAGCTCATCATGGCGAAGCAGCGCAATGGTCCCACCGGCGTGCTGCGGCTCTCGTGGGACGAGCGGTCGATGCGGTTCCGGGACCACGCGGACATCACGCCTCCGGGAGGCATGGATGTCGGTGGCGATGGATCGCTGGACGATTACGGCACGCCGGGATGAATCGCGAGGCGGTCTCGACCGTTAGACTCGTCGGTGGCGGATGGATCCCGCAGGTCGAGAACCCATTGCCGCCATCCTCGTCCGAGCTGCACGCGGCGACGCGAGCGCATGGCGTGCGGTCGTGGACGAGTACGCCCCACGCGTGTTCGCGCTGTTGCGCAGCCAGTGTCACGATGCGGAACTGGCGGAGGAGATCACGCAGAGCACCTTCTGCACGCTGGTCTCCAAGCTTGCGGCCTACACGGAGCAAGGTCGATTCGAGGCGTGGCTCTTCAGGATCGCAGTCAATCGGCTTCGCGACGAGATGCGACGCCGGCAGCGGCAGGCGGCACCGATGGAGGAGTCGACGCTCGTGGGCCTGCGGCAGGCACCCCGCGCCGATGCTGCGGACGAGCGCCCCGAGCCCGCCGAGATCAGCGCACTGGAAGAGGCGATGGCGCAGCTCTCGCCGGCGGATCGACTCATCATCGATCTGCGGCATGTGGGTGGAATGAGCTTCAAGCAGCTCTCCGACTACCTCGGCGAGCCCTTGGGCACTCTTCTGGCCCGGCACCACCGCGCACTTCACAAGCTCCGCTCACTGATCGAGGAATCCAAGAGGGAGACGCAGTCATGAACCCGCTTCAGCGTCCTATAGCCCCGTCTCGTAGCCTCGACTGCGTCGGGCTGCAATGCGAGGCGACCGGTTGTCGTTCGCACCCCATCAACGGCTCCGCGTGCGCGCGAGCCCGAGGCACCTGCCCATGAGCGACCGACACGATTCAATTTCCAGCGACGGTCTGGATGCATCGACTCGACCAATCGTCGAGCTGCTCATGCTGCGAACCGAACACCTTCGGCGGCGACCGGGACTCTGCGACCGTGTCATGGACGCGGTGGAGCGGGAGATCGACGCGCCGGTCGTTGCAGGCCGCATCGGACCTTCGCGCGAATGGCGCATCGCGGCACTCGCGGCGGTCGTCATGCTGCTGCTGGTGGGCTTCATCGCCTCCATCATGGTGCGCGGCGACCGTGCGATCGAGGCAGCACCGCAGTCGACGGACTTCGTGGCGCTTGCGGATGCCTCTCCGGCGGAGCGGATGCTCATCGCCCTGCTGGATGATCCGGGTCTCGCCGGGCAGCGCGAGCGGGCCGAGATCATCGAGGAGATGCTTCCCGGGTGCGGCGTGCAGCTGGACGACCTGGATCGCGAATTGCGGCGCATCATCGGCGACGCGACGATCGGGGCGGGCCGCTGATGCTGCGAGCACTCTCGGCCCTGATCCTGATGGGAGCGATTGCGGCGCAGGGCGCGCAGGCGCCTACGGCGCCGCCCCCGAACGAACGGACGGTGCAGAACGGGCCGGTCGGCAGCAGTGCCGCGGCGCGGCCACGCGACGCTGAACCGGCTCGCGCCGCGCCTCCGGCGCGTGATCGCGATGCCGGCCGAGGCGCGGAGGATGGTGACGGGCCATCGCGGAGCGGTCGTCGCGCCGTGCTGGAGCAGCTCACGGCGGAGGAGATCGACGAGATCGTCGAGGTCGCGGGGCGGATCTCGCCCGAGTGGGGTGAAGCGCTTCGCACTCGGCGCCGCGAGGATCCCGAGGCCCTTCGCGAAGCCATCGCGGCAGGGGGACCGAGGCTCATGGGCCTCGTCGTGCTCAAGCGCAATCATCCGGAGCTCTTCGAGCTTCGTGTCGAGGACCTGCGGCTCCAGAACGAGCTGCGGGCGGTGGCTCAGGAGTATCGAGCGGTCGTCGGTGTCGATCTGCCCAAGACCGCAGAACTCGAAGCGATGCTGCGGCAGAAGGTGGAGCGGCAGGTCGATCTGGACCTTCGCGCGCGGGCACTCGAGCTGAAGGCGCTCGATGCGCAGCTTCGACGCATGGTAGATGAACTCTCGCAGGAGACACGCGATCGCGAGGTGCGCATCGATCGCGTGCTGGCCGACATCAAGGCGGGCGAGGATCCCCGCCCGCTCGTGCGCCCGGGCCTCGGCCCTGTTGATCGGGATGGTCGAGGTCCGCGCGGCATGCGCCGTCCAGGCGGAACGCCACCCGGGGGCGCAGATGGGGAACGACCGCGGCCGCCGCAGAACGGCACCGCGTCGCCACCGCCTCGGCCCGCGCCGTAGGCTCGGTTCGTGCGCGACGATTCCCTTCCGACGCCCATTCCAACTCGGCACGATTCAGATGCCCGCGGGCGACGGGTTCGGCTCGTCGGCGCTTCGATCGTTCTGCTCACGCTCTTCGCGATCGTTGCCTGGAGCGTCATGCCGGTGCCCGTTGGAGCCGGCATCGCCGTACCTCGCTACGAGGCGTCCAATCTCGACGCGGCGCTGCTGCCGCCGAGCTGGCTTCCCGACGAGGCATCCGATCACGCACGGCTCGTCGCATTGCGGAAGGGCGAGGCCTTCGTTCCGGGTTCTCTCCTGGGCAGCGATCGACTCGGGCGCGACATGCTGGCGAGGCTCGTCGCGGGCGGCGCCATCAGTCTCGCCATCGGTCTGGCAGCGGCACTCATCACCGTCCTGATCGGCACGACCTGGGGCGTTGCGGCGGGTGTGATCGGTGGTCGCACGGACGCCGTGCTCATGCGCATCGTCGACATCCTCTTCGGACTTCCGTCCATCCTGCTGGTGGTGCTGCTCGCGGTGGCCGTCGACGGCGCATGGCAGCGCCTGGCGCAGGACCTGAGGCCGGCGCTCAAGCAGGCCATCAATGTCGTGGTACTCATGGTGGCGATCGGCGGCGTGAGCTGGCTCACCATGGCGCGCGTCGTGCGCGGCGAGGTGCTCTCGCTGCGCGCGAGGCCGTTCATGGAGGCGTGCCGCGCGACCGCCGTGCCATGGCGCCGGCAGCTCCTGCGGCATCTGCTTCCGAACCTCGTGGGTCCCATCATGGTCTACGCGGCGCTCGCAGTTCCCGCCGCGATTCTCACCGAGAGCCTGCTTAGTTTCCTCGGAATCGGTGTGCAGCCGCCGCTTCCCAGCTGGGGCAATCTCGCCGCCGACGGACTCTCGGAGCTCAATCTCGTCCGCAGTCGCTGGTGGCTGCTGGCCGCGCCGTGTCTCATGCTCGCGGCGACTCTGCTGCTGCTCAACCTCGCGGGCGATCGACTGCGGGCGCGGCTTGACCCCATGAGATCCCGCGCCTGATCGCGTCGAGATCGCATCTCGTGCTACGCTCCCCATCCCGCGGCGCCGAGGCGGTGCCGCATCCACCAAGGGAGAGGCGCGACGGAGATGCAGAACCGTTTCACCTTCAAGGACTTCGTGGTCGTCGCCCTGCTGCTGGTGGCGGTGTTCCTCGTCGTCGGATCGATCGTGCAGTCGGACAGGACCTTCACGCAGGTGCAGGCGCTCGGCCGAAAGGTCGGGGACCTCGAACGACGGATTCAGGAGTTGGCGGTCGTGCCCGCGCAGGCGCCCCCGCGCGCGGGGGACGCTGGAAGCGCTGCTGGAAGCGGCGCCGGCGCCGCGCCGTCGACCGGCGCCGTTGCCGTCCCAGGGACTGGAGCTTCGGCACCCAGCGATCCTGCCCAGTCCTCGTCCGCGCCGGCATCGACCGTCGCTGCCGCAGCCGCGCATCGCGACGAATCCTGGGCGCGCCCGGGTGTGCCCGTCGAGTGGCAGCCGCCCCCCGGATTCCCCACAGATCCGCGCAGCGTCCCGGGCTATCGCGAGGGCGGCGAGTTCATCGAGGTGTTCGAAGCGCAGCCGCGGAAGATAGTGCCGCACCTCCACGCGGATGTCTACGGCCTTCGGGTGCTTGATCGCGTCTGCGAGGCGCTGGCCGGTTACGACCCCTTCACCATGAAGCTCACGGGCGTTCTCGCCGACGCATGGCAGCGAGACCCGGATGGGTTGTGGCTGCGAGTGCATATCAATCCCGCGGCGACCTTCAGCGACGGATCGCCGGTGACGGCCGATGATGTTCGGTTCACCTTCATGGAGTTCATCCTCAATCGGAGCATCGATGCCGACCGCGCCAAGTCGCTTCTCCAGGACTGCATCGCGGATGTGCAGGTGATCGGTGATCGGACCGTCGAGTTCACCTTCAAGGAGGTGCTCTTCTCGAATGTCTCCAATGCGCTCACGTATCACATCCTGCCCAGGCACTATTTCAGCCAGTTCGAGCCGGCACAGATCAACCAAGCGACCGGCATCGTCATGGGTTCGGGTCCGTTCAGGCTGGCGCGGGCGCCAGCAGGACCAAGCGAGCTCGGCATGCAGTGGGCGCCGCCAGCGGACATCGAGCTCGTCCGCAACGAGCGATGGTGGCGCGGCCGCGCGCCGCTGGCCGCATACCGCTTCAAGGTCATCACGAACGAGCTCGCGCGGCTGGTCGATTACCGCAACGGCCTCTCTTCGCAGATCATTCCGTCGGCGCCGCAGTTCAATGAGGTGCTCAGATCGGATCCGAGCTTCGAGGAGACCCACCAGGCGTTGAAGTGGATCAATATGCGAAGCGGCTACGGGATTGTGGCATGGCAGGCTGGTCCGCGAGGCGAGACTGGCCGCGTTCCGCCCTTCCACGACAAGCGCGTAAGGCAGGCGATGACGCTCCTGCTCGACCGGGAGAAGATGATCCGCGACATCTGGGATGGAATCGGCATCGTCGGCAAGAGCCCGTTCAGCCCGCAAAGTCCCGCGTCGAATCCCGCAGTCGAAACGCTGCCCTACGACCCCGACCGGGCGATGGTGTTGCTCCGGGAGGCAGGATGGGAGGATCGTGACGGAGACGGGGTGCTGGAGAACGAGAAGGGGGAGAGATTTCGATTCGAGTTCACCTATGCGAGTGGAGGCGAGATAGCGGAGAGGATTGCGCGATTTATCCGTGACACCTATGGCAAGGCAGGAATGATCTGCGACACCCGGCCTGTCGACTGGAGCCAGTACCAGGCGATCAACAAGGCACGCGACTTCGATGCCATCATCATGAATTGGAGTGCAAGCGCACCGGAGAGCGATCTGAAGCAGATGTTCCACTCCGACAGCACGGCCAAGGGCATGGACAACTTCGTGCAGTGGCGAAGCGCGGAAGCGGATCGGCTCATCGACAAGGCCCGTCGCACGATTGATGACGAAGAACGCATGAAGGTGTGGCAGGAGCTCGAGGCGGTCCTCGTCGACGAGCAGCCCTACACCTTCGTGCGCTACCCTCCATGGCTGCGGTTCATCCGCCGCGACATCGGCAATGTGAACACCTACCGCACGGGGCTGGTGCCCGACGAATTCTTCCGCGCCGAGAGCGTGCTCGCGCCGATGAAGTGACGCGCCCCGAGTTCGACGCCGATGCTTGGTTACATCGCCCGACGCCTGCTCTTCATGGTCCCGACCCTCATCGGGGTCACCTTTCTGGTCTTCTCGCTGGTGGCGCTCTCCCCGGGCGGTCTGACCGCCAGCGCGCTCGCGGCGACTGGAGGAGGCGCTCCCCCCGGCATCGACCCTCGCGTGGCCGAAGCGGAGTTCATGGATCGCTTCGGGCTCGATCGTCCCTTCTTCGTGCAGTACCTCTCATGGCTTGGACGCATGAGCCCCGTGAAGCTCGGCACGCGCGCGCAGATCGACTCGACGGGGGATCGGATCTACCTGCCGCGTGAACTGCCGGAACCCGTGATGATCAACTGGCCCTCGGCGGTCGCGGACCTGGACATGCGCGCCCGGGAGCTTCGGCGCGACGCTGCGGCGTCTCTCGGTCTGGAGCCCGCGGGCGAGGAGCGGCAACAGCAGTTCCGCCGATTGCGCTCGCGATACAACGACGCGCGGCGCGACTATGTGCGAGCGGTCGCCGAGGTGCGTGTTCTTCTCGCTGCCATAGCGCAGTCGGCGGGGCGGCCGGACTTCGTTGACAGTTCTGGTTTCATCAGGCGCAGCCGCGCTGCGGAGGCGCCGTCGCTGCTCGAGGGTCTGCTCGCACCAGGCGACCAGATCGCCGGTGATGGCGAGGTCCGCGACCTGCGGCGAATCCTCGGTGTGCTCGACGAGACCGTCGCGTCGCAGCGGCGCACATGGGAGGCGGCGCTGGCGGCCGAGGCGCAGCTCGAGGTGTGCTTCCGCGCCGCGCCCTTCCCCCAGGCCGGTCTCACGATCATTCCGGGCATGCTCTCGGTCGGCGCACCTGATCTCGGATGGAGCCGCAGTCGAAGCCGGCCGGTTGCCCGGCTGATCGCCGAAGCGCTGCCGATCACCATCATGCTCAACCTGATCGCGGTCCCGATCATCTACATGATCGCGATCCCCTCCGGCATGCTCGCCGCTGCGCGCCGCGGCTCGTGGTTCGATCGGCTCTCCGGCGGCTTCTTCGTGGCGCTCTGGTCGATCCCCGTCGTCTGGGCCGGCACTCTCATGATCGGCTTCCTGGCGAACAAGCAGTACCTCGGATGGTTCCCGGCATCGGGCCTGCACAGTCGGGTTGCGGCGGACATGCCGCTGCTCCCCATGTGGGGGCCGGAGGGCCTTGTGCGCGGGTATCTGCTGGACGGCATCTGGCACATCGCGATGCCCGTGGCGTGCCTTGTCTATGCGGGATTCGCTGTGCTGTCGCGGCAGACGCGAGCGGCGATGCTGGACAACTTCAACGCTGACTATGTGCGCACGGCGAAGGCGAAGGGCGTGCCTCGACGCGAAGTGGTCTTCCGCCATGTCTTCCGCAACAGCCTGCTGCCGCTCATCACCATGTTCGTGACCATCTTTCCCGCGATGCTCTCCGGCAGCGTCGTCGTTGAGAAGATCTTCTCGATTCCGGGAATGGGATCGCTGATGCTCGATGCGATCTCGCTGCGCGATGCCGAGATCATGCTCGCCAACAGCGTGATGGTGGGATGCGTGATGCTGCTGGCGCTGCTGCTGGCGGACATCCTCTACGCCATCGCGGACCCGCGAGTGACCTATGGCTAGTGCCATCGCCCCAGCGAATCCGACCGCGGCACCCGAGGCGATCTCGGGCATCGAGGCGATGCGCGGCGTCGGTGCGCAACGCGCCCGCGGCTTCTGGGCGGACGCCTGGAATCGCGTGCTGCGCATGCGAACCGCGGTGATGGCGCTGGTCTGGATCGGAAGCGTGGCGGTGCTCGCGGTGCTGGCTCCGATCATTGCCAACGCCCAGCCGCTCTGGCTGGAGCACCTCCAGCCGGTCGCACGAGGCGATCAGGCCTACTCGCCACTCTGGCGCAGCCTCACGGCCACCGATCTTCTGCTTCTGTTCGGTTCGCCGATCGCGGTGCTCGCAATGTGGCTCCCGATGCGGACACCTCGATCGCAGCGACTGGCGGCCCTCATCGTGCTCTCGGTGCTCTCGATTCTCGCAGCAGCGGCCTTCCAGCTCTTCACGGGCTGGATCGACGCGCCGGGACGGAGCGAGCGCGTGGTCGAGCTCCGAAGCTGGATGAGGACGCCGTCCGAGTGGTGGCGGCCCATCGCGCTCGCGTATGCGCTGATGCTCCCGCTCGGTGCCGTCGCAACGCTCCTCCCGTTCACGCGCTCATGGTGGACCCGGGCGCTGCTGGTGATCGCCGTTCTCGCCGGAGTGGCGATGGCGTGCGGCGCTCGTTCGACCGCGAGTCGCACGAACTACGACGCCATCGTGATGTCCGAGGCGCGGGGCGAGATCCGCACGGTCTCGACGCTCGTGCCATGGTCCCCCGATCGCACGCGAAGCGAGCTCATTCTCGTACCTCCGCTCCGCACTGTGGCGCAGGCGTTCGATGAGAAGCTCGAGCGTCTCACGGAGAGTGTCGATCGTGCGAAGCTGGCACAGGCGCGGGCGGAGGCGGCGGGCCGGCGCGTCGACGCAATGCGCGCTGAAGACGATCAGCGGCAGCTTGCGCGACAGCGTTCGCAGCTGGAGACGGAGTGGAGGAGGATCGAGCAGACGAGCTTTGCGGGCCGTCGCTTCATCCTCGGTACCGACTCCAACGGCGTCGATGTGCTCTCGCAGATCATCTGGGCATGCAGGCTCAGCCTGAGCGTGGGCTTCGTCTCGACGGGCATTGCGCTGCTCATCGGCATCACGCTCGGTGCGCTCATGGGCTACTTCGGCGGCTGGGTGGACCTGCTGCTCTTCCGCGTCGTCGAGATCTTCATGGCCATGCCCGTGCTCTTCCTCCTGATCGTGGCCGCAGGCGTCCTGCCGCGCAACACCTATGTGATGATGGCGATCATCGGCTGCGTGAGCTGGACGGGCGCGGCGCGCTTCACGCGCGCGGAGTTCCTGAAGCTGCGCGGGCAGGACTTCGTGCAGAGCTGCCGCGCGGTGGGACTGCCGCTGCCGTCGATCCTCTTCAGGCACATGCTGCCCAACGGCGTGACGCCCGTGCTCGTCGACGCGAGCTTCGCGATCGCGGCGGCGATCCTGGCGGAGGCGACGCTCTCGTTCCTGGGCCTCGGACCCGACGATCAGGCGAGCTGGGGCAAGCTGCTGGCGAGCGCCACGGGCCAGACCGGCACCTTCCTCTGGTGGCTTGCGATCTTCCCGGGAATGGTGATCTTCCTCTCGGTACTGAGCTACAACGTGCTCGGCGGTGCGCTGCGCGACGCGATCGATCCCAAGCTGCGAAAGGCGGCGCACTGACATGGGCGCGGAACCGACACGAGCGCACGGCAGCGCGGCCGGCGAGCGTCCGCTGCTCGATGTGGCCGACCTCGCGGTGAGCTTCGACAACACGAGCGCCCCCGGCGCGCCGCGCGTGCAGGCGGTGGCTGGCGTGAACATGAGCGTCTTCACGCGCCAGACGCTCGCGGTGGTCGGGGAGTCCGGCTGCGGCAAGAGCGTGACGGCGATGAGCGCCATGCAGCTCATTCCCTGTCCGCCCGGTCGCTACGACAGGGGCACGATCCTCTTCGAGGGACGCGACATCCTCAGCCGCTCCGAGCGGGAGATGCTGGACATCCGCGGCGGGAAGATCGCGATGATCTTCCAGGAGCCGATGACGAGCCTGAATCCGGTCTACACCATCGGCGACCAGATCATGGAGGCGGTGCTGCTGCACCAGAAGGTCACGCCGAGGGAGGCGTTCGACATCTCCGTGAAGTCGCTCGAGGATGTCGGAATCCCGAAGGCTCGCGAGCGCATGGAGGCGTACCCGCACCAGTTCTCGGGCGGCATGCGCCAGCGCGTGATGATCGCCATGGCGCTCGCGTGCCGGCCGCGGCTGCTGCTGGCCGACGAGCCGACCACCGCGCTCGATGTGACCATCCAGGCGCAGATCCTGGAGCTGCTCAAGCAGCTGCAGGAGACACGCGACATGGGCATGATGCTCATCACGCACAATCTCGGTGTGGTGGCCGAGAACGCCGATGTCGTCTGCGTGATGTACGCGGGGCGCGTCGTCGAGTACGCCCGCGTCTTCGAGCTCTTCGATCGGCCGCTGCATCCGTACACGCGGGCGCTCTTCGCGTCGATTCCGGGCGTGCGCGACTCGAAGCATCGCCTCACCACCGTCGACGAGGTGGTCAACGATCCGGCGCAGTTCCGCAAGCTGCCGGGCGCCGATCGCGGCGTGGTCGCGTGGTGGCCGTTCATGCCGGCCGATGCGCGGCCCGCGCTCATGCCGGGACGCGACGAGTACGCGCTGCACCAGATCGAGCCCGGACGCTGGGTCGGCTGCTGGCGCACCGAGGAGATCGAGGGGAATCCGTCGCCCAGGCCGGAACTGACATTCCGGCGCAGCAGCGCCGGCGCTGGAAGCGATGCCGCATCCGGCGCGGGCGCGGCCGTGCCATCAGCAGGGGCGATGCGACGATCGCCCGCAGGCACGCAATGAACGATGTGCCGCGCATCCGCTGGAAGCGCCTCTCGCCGCTTGCGGTGATGCCGGCGTACCAGAGCGAGCATGCGGCCGGCATGGATCTTCATGCGGCCATCGATGCGCCGATCACGCTGGCGCCCGGTGACATCGGCATGGTCCCGTGTGGCTTCGCAATGGCACTTCCGCACGGCTTCGAGGCGCAGGTCCGGCCGCGCAGCGGACTCGCTGTGAAGCACGGAATCGGCATGCCCAACGCGCCGGGCACCATCGACGCCGATTACCGCGGCGAAGTGAAGGTGCCGTTGGTCAACCTCGGGCGCGAGCGCTTTCAGGTGGAGCCTGGCATGCGCATCGCGCAGATGGTGATTGCGCGCGTCGAGCGGGCATGCATCGATGAGTGCGCGTCGCTCGACGACACCGCGCGCGGCGAAGGCGGCTTCGGCAGCACGGGGCGCTGATTCCAGCCGCTCGCGTGCTCGCCGCGATGCCGTCCTCAACTCGGCGAGGAAGGGCAGTAGGAAGCCGACGCGCTGCATCGATCGAGCGGCGAAACGAACGCCTCAAGCTTCAGCGTGCCGATGTTCGCGGCTGTAGCGTGGAGGGCATTCGCATCCCACCGCATCGCGCGTGGCGATCGGACGCAGTCGCATGAAGTCGGCGGCAGACTCTTGACCGATCGTTGCATCGCAGTAATCTCGTCGCGGGGAGAGCCTCCGCCGCACACCGGGAACCTGCGGCTCATTTCAATGAGGCACCTTCTTCCGGTTCCCTTCACAGGCGGCCTCATGGCCGCGGGGGCGCGGCGAGCAAGCCGCGCGGAAAGGCTGGTTCACATGAGATCGAGAACGAGTTCGATGATTGGGCGTGAACGGATTGGCACGCAGCTTGCAGTCGGTCAGTCGGTCAGTCGGTCAGTCGGTCAGTCGGTCAGTCGGTCAGTCTCCTCCTCCTGTTGGTTGGTTTGGTATTCGGGCTCTGCGCACCAGCTGAGGCGCAGACCTGCGAGAACGAGACCACTCGTTTCGTGAGCGCGATCTAC